>ERZ894229.13-NODE-13-length-235641-cov-72.0768_pt1 | contig 235641 bp, 234 predicted proteins | sample MGYA00380295_ERZ894229 | MGnify/ENA primary metagenome ERZ894229 (study PRJEB32331, sample SAMN06328479) | human gut metagenome | biome: human gut microbiome; feature: stool | host: Homo sapiens | collected 2014-09-17 ...
CTTGTCACGCCGATGGTACTGCGTAACAGTGGGAGAGTAGGTAGTCGCCGTTTTTTAGAGAAGTCCTGCAGCTATCAAAGCTGTGGGACTTCTTGCGTTTAAAGCCTACCGGAGATATCTAATTTGAAACACAGGAATGAAAAATATATTAAACTAGTTCCTTTTTCCTCTCATCTTAAAACAAAAATGCTGTTAATTTCGTATATTTGGCCCATTCCTTCTGGTTAAGACACACGATTGATATATAAACTTCAAAATAATCCTATAAGTATGGAAAATAAAATTCAAGAACTCACAGATAAGATTTATCGTGAAGGCGTTGAAAAAGGAAATGAAGAAGCTCAGAAACTGATAGCAAAAGCGGAAGCTGATGCGAAAACAATTATTGAAAAAGCACGCAAAGAGGCCGATGCAATTAATGCATCTGCTCGTAAAGCTGCAGAAGAGTTGGTTGAGAATACCAAATCAGAGTTGAAATTGTTTGCCAGTCAGTCTGTTAATGCGCTCAAGTCTGAGATTGCATCTGTGGTTACTGATAAAATTGTTTCAGCTCCGGTTAATGAGTTCGTAAATAACAAAGAGTATCTTTATTCGTTTATCGTTGCTTTAGCTTCTAAATGGAGTGCTAACGAGCCTATTACAATCAGTACTCAAGAAGCAGAAGCTCTGAAAGCTTATTTTGCAGCACATGCCAAATCTCTTTTAGATAAAGGCGTTCAAATAGAACAAGTAAATGGCATTAAAACACTCTTCACTGTATCTCCGAAAGATGGATCTTATAAAATAAACTTTGGGGAAGAAGAATTTATGAATTACTTTAAGGCATTTTTGCGTCCACAATTGGTTGAGATGCTTTTCTAGCGTTTAGCCTTTAAACAATCCATATATGAGTAAATATTATTGTTTGGTGGCTGGTTTACCTGACATTCATTTGGAAGACACCAAATTGAGTTATACGGTAGCTGACTTCAGAACTGAAATATATCCGGATTTATCATCTGCTGATAAAAAACTTATTGATCTGTTTTATCTGAAATTTGATAATCGAAATTTGATAAAGCTGTTGAATGATAAAGATGCTGTCACTGACAATAGAGGAAATTATACCGGGCAAGAATTGCTTGATTTGATAACTCAGGTCAGAGATGGTGTCAATGAGGAATCTTTAGCATATCCTACATACCTTATCGATTTTATTTCCTATTACTATAGTGAGAATAATGATGATAATGCTGCTGTTCAAGAAGATTATCTCTCATCATTGTATTTTGAATATGCCATGAGGTCGAAGAATGAATTTATAGTGTCATGGTTTGAATTTAATCTTAATCTCAATAATATTTTAGCAGCTCTTGTTTCTCGTAAATACAAACAGGATGTGGCTCGCTCCATCGTGGGGAACACGGATGTAAGTATTGCACTCAAAACTTCCGGAGCCCGTGATTTTGGGTTGACCGGTGAGGTAGATTATTTTGAACCGTTGCTTAAAATGACAGAGGTAGACGATTTAGTTGAGAGAGAAAAGAAAATAGATATACTTAAATGGAAATGGTTGGAAAATGCAACTTTCTTTAATTATTTTACTATAGAGCGTATTTTTGCTTTTCTGCTCCAATTAGAAATGGTTGAGAGATGGATTTTAATGGATAAGGAACGGGGCAGTAAACTCTTTAGGCAAATGATTGATTCGCTAAAGAATGATGTTCAGATTCCCGTTGAATTTAGATAAATAAACAAATAAATTATATGGCAACAAAAGGAACTGTTTGTGGAGTAATATCCAACATGGTAACCCTCACAGTTGACGGTCCTGTAGCTCAAAATGAGATTTGTTATATCTCAACTGGTGGTGACAGGCTGATGGCTGAGGTAATTAAAGTAGTAGGTGTCAATGCTTATGTTCAGGTATTTGAAAGCACACGTGGTTTGAAGGTTGGTTCAGAGGCTGAGTTTACCGGACACATGCTTGAAGTTACCTTAGGACCGGGTATGCTTTCTAAAAACTACGATGGTTTACAGAATGACCTCGATAAAATGGATGGTGTTTTCTTGAAGCGTGGACAGTACACTTTTCCACTGGACAAGGACAAAAAATGGCATTTTTCTCCTTTAGTGAAAATAGGAGATAAGGTTGAAGCAGCAGCATGGCTCGGACAAGTTGATGAAAACTTCCAGCCTTTAAAAATCATGGTGCCCTTTACACTAAAAGGTATTTACACTGTTAAATCAATTGCATCTGAAGGTGAATATGGTATCTATGATGTTATCGTTGTGCTTGTAGGCGAAGACGGTAATGAAGTTGAAGTGAACATGATTCAAAGGTGGCCTGTAAAAAGAGCCATGATTAATTATAAAGAAAAACCGCGGCCATTTAAATTATTGGAAACCGGTGTACGTGTTATAGATACAGTAAACCCGATTGTTGAAGGTGGAACCGGATTTATTCCCGGACCGTTCGGTACAGGAAAAACCGTTCTTCAGCATGCCATATCCAAACAAGCAGAGGCCGACATTGTGATTATTGCAGCTTGTGGTGAACGTGCTAATGAAGTTGTGGAAATCTTTACGGAATTTCCTGAATTGATAGACCCGCATACCGGACGCAAATTGATGGAACGTACAATCATCATTGCAAATACGTCGAATATGCCGGTTGCTGCGCGTGAAGCTTCTGTTTATACAGCTATGACCATTGCCGAGTACTACCGTGCTATGGGTCTGAAGGTTCTGTTGATGGCCGATTCAACCTCACGTTGGGCACAGGCTTTGCGTGAAATGTCCAATCGTATGGAAGAGTTGCCTGGTCCGGATGCATTCCCCATGGATTTATCTTCTATTATCTCCAACTTTTACGGCAGAGCCGGTTACGTAGTTCTGAATAACGGCAACACGGGCTCCATCACTTTTATCGGAACGGTGTCTCCTGCCGGCGGAAACTTGAAAGAACCGGTTACTGAGAATACAAAGAAAGTTGCGCGTTGTTTCTACGCACTTGAACAAGACCGGGCAGATAGAAAGCGTTATCCTGCCGTGAATCCGATTGATTCGTATTCTAAATATATTGAGTACCCCGAATTTGAAGATTATATAGGCAAGCGCATCAATAATGAATGGCTGAAGAAAGTCAACGAAATAAAAACCCGTTTGCAAAGAGGTAAGGAGATTGCAGAACAAATAAACATCTTGGGTGACGACGGTGTTCCTGTGGAATATCACGTTACTTTTTGGAAATCGGAGCTGATTGACTTTGTCATTCTTCAACAAGATGCTTTTGATGAGATTGATGCGGTAACTCCTATGGAGAGACAAGAAGCTATTGTTAACATGGTTATTGATATTTGCCACACTGAATTTGAATTTGATAATTTCAACGAAGTAATGGATTACTTTAAGAAGATGATCAATGTTTGCAAACAGATGAATTATTCCAAGTTCAAGTCACCGGAATATGATGATTTCGTAAAGCAATTAAACGAATTGATTCAAGAAAGGAAAGCTTAATTCGATAACCGTAAAGTAAATAAGTATAATGGCAACAAAAGCATTTCAGAAAATATATACGAAAATCACTCAGATTACCAAAGCTACTTGTTCATTGAAAGCAGCAGGAGTTGGGTATGACGAGCTGGCTACTGTTAACGGTAAGTTGGCTCAGGTGGTTAAAATAACAGGAGATGAAGTGACGCTACAGGTGTTTGAAGGTACAGAAGGTATACCGACAAATGCTGAAGTGGTATTTTTAGGCAAAGCTCCTACGATAAAAGTAAGTGAACAGCTTTCCGGCCGGTTCTTTAATGCATTCGGAGACCCGATTGACGGGGGACCGGAAATTGAAGGCGAGGAGGTTGAAATTGGCGGTCCGTCCGTCAACCCGGTTCGACGTAAGCAACCGTCTGAACTGATTGCAACCGGAATAGCAGGTATTGACTTGAATAATACGTTGGTTTCCGGTCAGAAAATTCCCTTCTTCGCTGACCCCGACCAACCCTTCAACCAAGTAATGGCCAATGTAGCACTGCGGGCAGAAACAGATAAAATTATTTTGGGAGGTATGGGTATGACCAATGATGATTACCTGTATTTCAAAAATGTGTTCTCAAATGCCGGAGCTCTTGACCGTATCGTGAGTTTTGTGAATACAACGGAGAATCCTCCGGTTGAGCGTTTGCTGATTCCCGATATGGCTCTTACCGCTGCCGAATATTTTGCAGTGAATAACAATGAAAAAGTCTTGGTACTTCTTACGGATATGACCTCTTATGCCGATGCACTTTCTATTGTGTCAAACCGTATGGATCAGATTCCTTCCAAAGACTCTATGCCTGGCTCACTATACTCCGATTTGGCTAAGATTTATGAGAAAGCCGTGCAATTCCCAGCAGGAGGCTCCATTACTATTATAGCCGTAACAACTCTTTCGGGTGGAGACATTACTCATGCTGTGCCCGATAATACCGGATACATTACGGAAGGACAGCTATTCCTGCGTCGCGACAGTGATATTGGTAAGGTGATTGTGGATCCGTTCCGTTCACTTTCTCGTTTGAAGCAGTTAGTTACCGGAAAGAAGACCCGTAAAGATCATCCGCAAGTAATGAATGCGGCCGTACGTTTGTATGCCGATGCAGCGAATGCTAAAACCAAGTTGGAGAACGGTTTTGATTTGACTAACTACGATGAGCGTACATTGGCTTATGCAAAAGATTATTCAAATCAATTGCTGGCTATTGATGTGAACTTGAATACGACTGAAATGCTAGATGTAGCTTGGGGATTGTTTAGTAAGTACTTCCGCCCCGAAGAAGTGAACATCAAACAAGAATTAGTAGATCAGTACTGGAAATAAATATCATCCATAAGCTTATAAGATGGCTATAAAGTTTCAATATAACAAAACGTCTCTTCAACAGCTCGAAAAGCAACTGAAAATACGCGTGCGCACTCTTCCTATTATAAAGAATAAAGAGAGTGCTTTGCGTATGGAGGTCAAACGTTGCAAATCTGAAGCTGTGTTGCTAGAGGAAAGGCTCGAAAAACAAATTCTTGCCTATGAAGCCATGTTCGCTCTTTGGAATGAGTTTGATGCTTCGTTAATCAGGGTAAACGATGTTCATCTGGGTATTAAAAAGATTGCCGGTGTACGGGTCCCATTGCTCGAAAACGTCGATTTTGATATTCGCCCCTATAGTTTGTTTAACGCTCCCAAGTGGTATGCCGATGGTATACATTTGCTAAAAGGATTGGCGCAAACAGCTATTGAACGAGAGTTTATTCTGGCTAAATTAAACTTGCTGGAACATGCGCGTAAGAAAACGACTCAAAAGGTTAATCTTTTTGAGAAGGTACAAATACCTGGTTATCAGGATGCGTTGCGTAAAATAAAACGCTTTATGGAAGATGAAGAGAACTTATCGAAGTCTTCACAAAAGATATTGAAATCGCAACAAGAGAAAAGAAAGGAGGCTGAGTTATGATTACTAAAATGAAAAAACTCACTTTTCTTGTTTACCATAAGGAATATGATGCTTTTTTAAATAATCTCCGTGATTTAGGGGTTGTCCATATTGCTGAGAAACAGCAAGGAATGGCAGATAATTCAGCGTTACAAGAAAAGATTCGCTTATCTGCCAGGTTGTCTGCTACGATAAAATTGCTTCAGAATATAAAAACTGAAGAGAAAGTAACGGATGATTCGGAAACCGTTTCAGCCTCAAGGGGAATGCAAATTCTTGATGAGGTTGATGAGCTGCTCAATCATAAAAGTAGTTTGCAACAACAGATTCTGGCATATGAAAAGGAACTTGCCGTATTAGAACCATGGGGCGATTTCTCTCCCGAGAGTATCGCCAAGCTGCGTGATTCCGGCTATGATATTGGATTTTATATATCAACGGAAGCTAATTTCAATGAAGATTGGATAGAGGCTTACAATGCCATGGTCATTAATAGAGTCGCTTCGAAGGTTTACTTTATCACTTTTACCAAAACGAATCAAGAAATTGATTTGGATGTGGAGCGGATTAAGTTGCCCGATCGGTCATACGGCCAAACGCAAGAACTCATTCTAAATAATAAAGAAGAATTATTGCGTCAAGAGGAAACCCTGCACAACATCGCGCGGAAGGATATTCCTTCATTATTGGCTGCCAGGAAAGAGTTAAACGGTGAGATTGAATTTGATCAAGTCGTTCTTAACACCGAACCAGCTGCCGGCGAAAAGCTTATGCTGTTGCAAGGGTGGTTACCGGCATCGGAAGAAGACCCAATTGTTGCTTACCTGAATTCGCAGTCAGTGTATTATGATATCAAGAAGCCGGCACCGGAAGACAATGTACCTATTCAATTGAATAATAAGGGACTGTTTGCCTGGTTCGAGCCAATTTGCAAGCTGTATATGCTGCCTAAATACAATGAACTGGACCTGACTCCGTTTTTTGCTCCATTTTTCATGCTCTTCTTCGGGCTTTGTCTGGGAGATTCGGGGTATGGACTGTTCTTGCTTTTGGGTGTGACTCTGTACCGTTTGCTGGCAAAAAACATAGGTCAAACCATGAAACCCATTTTGTCTTTGGTGCAGTTACTGGCTGCTTCCACTTTCTTTTGTGGCATGCTGACCGGAACCTTTTTCGGAGCTAATTTTTATGATTTGGACTGGCCATTTATTCAACGAATGAAACACGCCATTGCCATGGACAACAATGATATGTTTCAACTGTCGCTGTTATTGGGCGTTATACAGATTCTATTTGGTATGATTCTTAAGGCAGTTAATCAGGCTATACAATTTGGATTCAAATATGCCGTAGGAACGATTGGCTGGATTATCTTGTTAGTATCAGTTGGTTTGGCTGCCGTATTACCGGCTGTATTCCCGATGGGGGGAACTGCACATCTTGTTATCCTTGCTATAGCAGGAGCCATGATCTTGTTCTATAACAGTCCGGATAAGAATATCTTTATCAACTTTGGTTTAGGATTATGGGACTCTTATAATATGGTAACAGGCTTACTGGGCGATATATTATCTTATGTGCGCTTGTTTGCTTTGGGACTTTCGGGCGGAATTCTGGCCAGCGTGTTTAATAGTCTGGCAGTAGGCATGAGTCCGGATAATGTAATTGCAGGTCCCATTGTTATGGTACTTATTTTTGTTATAGGTCACTCTATCAATATCTTTATGAATGTATTGGGCGCTATGGTGCACCCTATGCGTTTAACCTTTGTAGAATTCTTCAAGAATTCGGGTTACGAAGGAGGAGGAAAGGAATACAAGCCTTTCAGCAAATAATTTATCAATGAATATATAAACAATAAAATAGAATAAAATTATGGAAATGAATTTATTTATTGCCTATATCGGCATCGCAGTTATGGTTGGTTTGTCTGGTATCGGCAGCGCTTATGGTGTAACAATTGCCGGTAATGCAGCAATTGGTGCTTTGAAGAAAAACGATACCGCTTTTGGTAACTTCTTGGTGCTTACAGCCCTTCCGGGAACACAAGGATTATATGGTTTTGCCGGATACTTTATGTTTCAAACCATTTTTGGCGTGTTGACACCTGCCATTACAGGTATTCAGGCTGCTGCTGTTTTAGGTGCCGGTATTGCATTAGGATTGGTTGCACTTTTCTCGGCCATTCGTCAGGGACAAGTATGTGCAAATGGTATTGCAGCCATAGGCCAAGGTCATAATGTGTTTGGAAATACGCTGATTCTAGCTGTATTCCCTGAATTATATGCTATCGTGGCGCTTGCTGCTACCTTCCTGATGGGTAGTGCACTGGTTGCGTAATGAGCGATAAAACATAGAAAAAATCGAAAACATCCGTAGGTTTTAAACTTGCGGATGTTTTTTTATGCCTAATAGAGTCATTTCCGCAAACGTTTGTTACCTCTTATTTACTTAGATTTAATGTATTACGCGTTATATTTCGATAATTAATATGTATTTTTGCAATATTAGTGACGTAGCGTATTAGTTTTATATGATAAAAGAATTATTGTTACCCGATTATATATTTGAGTCAAGCTGGGAAGTATGTAATAAAGTGGGAGGTATCTACACGGTATTGTCTACACGTGCCAATACTCTTCAGGCTCATTTTCACGACAAACTTATTTTTGTGGGGCCCGATCTGTGGCAGGGAAAAGAGAACCCTTTGTTTCTGGAATCGAAGACTCTTTTCAGTGACTGGCGCGAAAAAGCCTTGAAAGAAGGATTAAGCATACGCATTGGGCGCTGGAATATTCCAGGTAAACCCATCGTTATGTTGGTTGACTTTCAGCCATTTTTCTCACATAAAAATGAAATCTACACAGAGATGTGGAACGCTTTTCAGGTTGATTCCTTGCATGCGTATGGTGATTACGATGAAGCGTCCATGTTTTCTTATGCGGCGGGCCGGTTGGTAGAAAGTTTCTATCGTTATTACCTGTCTGACAATGATAAAGTTGTTTATCAGGCGCATGAGTGGATGACCGCCTTAGGCGCTTTGTACATACAACAAGCCGTTCCCGAAATTGCTACTATATTTACGACTCATGCAACTTCTATCGGGCGCTCCATTGCTGGAAACGAGAAACCTCTTTACGACTATTTGTTTGCTTACAACGGCGACCAGATGGCTCAGGAACTTAATATGGAATCCAAGCACTCCATAGAAAAACAAGCAGCTCATCATGTCGACTGTTTTACAACCGTAAGTGAAATCACGAACCGGGAATGTAAGCAGTTGCTCGAAAAGGAGGCAGACGTGGTGCTGATGAATGGATTTGAGGACGATTTTGTTCCCAAAGGAGCGGCTTTTACCGGTAAACGTAAAAGAGCTCGGACAGCTATGCTGCGTGTAGCCAATTGTTTGTTGGGCACTAATCTGACCGATGACACGCTGATTATAGGAACCAGCGGACGTTATGAATTCAAGAATAAAGGAATTGATGTTTTTATTGAATCATTGTACCAATTGAATAAGGACGAAAGGCTCAATAAAACAGTACTTGCCTTTATCAATGTGCCTGCGTGGGCCGGAGAAGCGCGCGAAGATTTAGTAGAACGTTTACAGAGTCGAAAAAAATACAATACTCCCTTGTCCAATTCGTTTATATCTCATTTGTTATTCGAACCTGAATTCGATAAAATAACACATGCATTTAAGAGGCTTGGCATGATTAATAACCCGGACGACAAGGTAAAAGTCATTTTTGTACCGTGTTACCTGAACGGAAAAGACGGTGTATTCAACAAAGAGTATTACGATTTGTTATTAGGACAGGACCTCAGTGTGTATCCTTCATACTATGAACCTTGGGGGTATACGCCTCTTGAGAGTATTGCCTTCGGGGTGCCCACCATTACTACGGATTTAGCCGGGTTTGGTTTATGGGTTAACGGTTTGGATACATGCAATTGCATAAATGATGGGGTAGAAGTACTTCATCGTACAGACAGTAACTACATGGAAGTAGCCGATAGCATAAAAAATACGATAACAGTATTTGCTTCTAAGACCGCCGAAGAAACCGCTGAAATAAGCGGTAAGGCAACTGCGATTGCCGAGAAAGCGTTGTGGAAGCACTTTATTACGTATTATTACGAGGCTTATCATATTGCTTTATGCAATGCGGCAAAGCGCAAATAAGATAAAGATTTATTCATCAATAAGTAAATTAATAGCATTATGAAGATTAAAGTTAGCAATGTGAATACTCCTAATTGGAGGGAAGTAACTGTGAGATCTTCTGTTCCGGCAGAGCTTGAGAAATTATCCGAGATGGCTCGTAATGTCTGGACATTGTGGAATTATGAAGCAACAGATTTGTTCAGAAGTCTCGACCCTGCTTTATGGAAAGAGGTAGGGCAAAACCCCGTTTTGCTTCTGGAACGTATGAATTTTGATAAACTGGAAGCTTTGGCAACCGACAAGCTCGTTCTGAAAAGAATGAATGATGTATATGCCAAGTTCAGAGATTATATGGATGTTGAACCCGATTCAAAGCGTCCTTCAGTTGCCTATTTCAGTATGGAATATGGTTTAAATCATGTTCTTAAAATATACTCGGGAGGTCTGGGCGTTTTGGCAGGTGATTATTTGAAGGAAGCGTCTGACAGTAATGTGGACCTCTGCGCCATCGGTTTCTTATACAGATATGGTTATTTTACTCAATCATTGGCTATCGACGGACAACAGATTGCTAATTACGAAGCACAGAATTTTGGTACGCTTCCGTTGGAAAGGGTGAATGATGCGCACGGACAACCTCTTGTGGTAGATGTTCCCTATATCGATTACGTAGTACATGCTTATGTGTGGAAAGTAAATGTGGGACGCATATCCTTGTATCTGCTCGATACGGACAATGAAATGAATAGCGAGTTCGACCGCTCTATCACTCATCAGCTGTATGGTGGCGACTGGGAGAACCGTTTGAAACAAGAAATATTGTTGGGCATCGGAGGTATACTAACCTTGAAAGCGCTCGGCATTAAGAAAGACATATATCATTGTAATGAGGGACATGCCGCTTTGATTAACGTGCAGCGTCTTTCTGATTATGTTGCCGAAGGATTGAGCTTTGATCAAGCGATAGAATTAGTCAGAGCCTCTTCTCTTTATACGGTTCACACTCCGGTTCCGGCTGGGCACGACTACTTCGATGAAGGCTTGTTTGGTAAATACATGAGTGGTTATCCTCAAAAACTGGGAATATCTTGGGATGATTTGATGGATTTAGGTCGCAATAATCCGGGAGACAAGGGTGAACGCTTCTGTATGTCGGTCTTTGCATGTAATACTTCGCAAGAAGTAAATGGCGTAAGCTGGTTACACGGTAAAGTATCACAAGAAATGTTCTCGTCTATCTGGAAAGGATACTTCCCCGAAGAGAGCCATGTGGGTTACGTAACCAACGGAATACACTTCCCTACATGGTGTGCTAGTGAGTGGAAGCAGTTGTATTCAAAGTATTTTGATAGCAACTTCCTCTATGATCAGTCGAATCCTAAGATATGGGAAGCAATCAACAACGTGCCCGACGAGGAAATATGGAATACGCGTCAAACCATGAAGCACAAGCTGGTTGACTACATACGCAAACAGTTTAGCGAAACGTGGTTGAAAAATCAGGGAGATCCCTCTCGCATTGTTTCACTGATGGAGAAAATCAATCCGAATGCCTTGTTAATTGGTTTCGGACGCCGTTTTGCCACCTACAAACGTGCGCACTTACTTTTTACGGATCTGGATCGTTTGGCTAAGATTGTCAATAACCCCGATCGTCCTGTACAATTCCTGTTTACAGGAAAAGCCCATCCGCACGATGGTGCCGGACAGGGACTAATCAAAAGAATTATAGAAATATCAAGGAGACCCGAATTCTTAGGAAAGATTATCTTCCTTGAAAACTATGACATGCAGTTGGCCCGTCGTTTGGTCACCGGCGTTGATATCTGGTTAAACACTCCTACAAGACCTTTGGAAGCATCGGGTACATCCGGCGAAAAAGCGTTGATGAACGGTGTGCTTAATTTCTCTGTGCTTGATGGTTGGTGGCTGGAAGGTTACCGCGAGAAGGCAGGTTGGGCGTTGACCGAGAAACGTACTTACCAGAATCAGGAATACCAGGATCAGCTGGATGCGGCAACCATTTATAGTATATTGGAGACAGAGATCTTGCCATTGTACTATGACAAGAATGAAGCCGGTTATTCGGAAGAATGGATTAAGTATATTAAAAACTCCATCTCTCAAATTGCTCCGCATTATACCATGAAACGCCAGTTGGACGACTACTATGATCGGTTCTACAACAAACTGGCCAAACGTTTCCATGTTTTAAGTGCTAACAATTATAAGAAAGCCAAGGAAATAGCAGCGTGGAAGGAAGAAGTTGCCGAGAAATGGGATTCTATTGAGGTCGTTTCTTTTGAAAAGAGTGAAGAATTACTTCAGGCTTCTATTCAAAGCGGCAAGGATTACACCATTACTTACGTCATTGACGAGAAAGGATTGAATGATGCGGTCGGCATTGAGCTGGTTACCATTTTTACCGATGCAGATGGCAAAGAACATGTTTATTCTGTTGAACCCTTCGAGGTCGTTAAAAAGGAAGGAACACTTTATACTTTCCAAGCAACTCACAGCTTATCCAATGCCGGAAGCTTTAAGGTGGCATACCGCATGTATCCTAAAAACCCGGATCTGCCTCATCGTCAGGACTTCTGTTATGTTCGTTGGTTTAACTAAATAGAACGTATGATACTAAAAAAGGTCGCTAACTTAGCGACCTTTTTTAGTATCTGATTACCGGATGATTACTTAATAAGCTCGGCCAATTTAGCTTGAAGCTCTTCACCGTGTAAGCCACGTGCCACAATGGTTCCGTCTTTGTCAATCAGCACAACATGAGGAATGCTGCGGATGGCATAAAGTCGTGAACCTTCGCTTTCCCAGAATTTAAGGTCGGACATTTGAGGCCACGTAATATTCAATTGCTTGATGCCATCTTTCCAAGACTGGAGGTCTCTGTCTAGCGACACACCTACAATTTCAAATCCCTTCGTTTTATATTTCGCATAAGCCTCAACCAAGTTAGGCATTTCACGTCTGCAAGGCCCACACCAGCTAGCCCAGAAGTCTACCAAAACCACTTTGCCTTTACCAGCCACATCAGACAGTTTGATATCCTTGCCTTCGGGAGTTTTCATCTGGAAATCAACAAACTTCTGACCTACAGCCGTGGCTTTTGCTGTTTTAACCAACTCCTTCAGATGAACAATCGTTTCATTGCTTTGGAATGCAGCCGGAACTTTCTCGAGCAGCGGTTCAATTTCTGCATATTCCAGGTAGTAGTTATATTGCCCCAAAAGGAATACACCAACCGTGTTTTCTATGTTCTTCTGAATACCGTCTTTTATTATTTTCATCATCTCTTCTTCCAGAGAATTCATCTCCTTCAGTTTGGCTTCTTTCTGCTCATCGGTCAGCGCCGGATTCCCCATTGATTCATAAATCTCATTCTGCTTATTATTCAATGCGCTCATTTGCGTTCTGAATTCCTGGTAAGCATTATTGGCCGGAGTACCTACGGCAGAATTCTCTTCCTTACCCATCTTCACATCAATCTTTCCGTTTTCAAGGAAGAAATCCATGATGAGTTGATTGTCGCCTTTAGAATAAGTAATATATCTGTTGACGGTAGAGTCCTGACTTCCCTCAAAGCTGAAACCACCTTTTGAGATGATAGCCGTATCAATCTTGTTGAATTCTCTATTTGAACGTTCCTGTAAAAATACAGTATCACCATCTGCTGCGCCTTCAATGGTTCCGCTAATTGTGTAACCTTTATTTCCGCTGTTACAAGCTGATATACCCAGGGCTGTTACCGTAAGTAAATAGATCAGTTTCTTCATACTTCTGTCAATTAAATGAATATTTATTTATGCAAAGATAGTTTTTTTGTTGAGCCTTGCCATAATGCTGATGTTATATTATGATAATATATTCATCTAATACTAGAAATATGTACCTTTGTGTGCCTAATAAAGTATGAATATGCAAGAAGAAGATTTTATCATAGAGATTCGTAACGTCTCAAAATTTTTTGGAGAAAAAACAGCTCTCGAATGTATCAATTTATCCGTTCGCAAGGGTGAGTTTGTGACTATTCTCGGTCCTTCGGGATGTGGTAAAACAACCTTGCTACGTTTGCTGGCCGGCTTTCAGACGGTTTCTGAGGGCGAAATACGTATTGCCGGCAAAGAGATTACGCAAACACCTCCGCACAAACGCCCTGTAAACACCGTTTTCCAAAAATACGCTCTCTTTCCTCACCTGAATGTATATGACAATATTGCTTTCGGACTCAAACTCAAGAAGCTTTCCAAAGCTGTGATTGAAAGAAAGGTGAGAGCCTCTTTGAAGATGGTGGGGATGACCGATTACGAATTCAGAGACGTAGACTCCTTGTCGGGCGGACAGCAGCAGCGAGTTGCCATTGCCCGTGCCATTGTCAACGAGCCGGAAGTTTTGTTGCTCGACGAACCCTTGGCTGCACTCGACCTGAAGATGCGCAAAGACATGCAGATGGAGTTGAAAGAGATGCATAAACGCCTGGGTATCACCTTCGTTTACGTCACCCATGATCAGGAAGAGGCGCTCACATTGAGCGATACGATTGTGGTGATGAGTGATGGGAAAATACAACAGATAGGCACACCCATTGATATTTATAACGAACCGGCCAACTCCTTCGTTGCCGACTTTATAGGCGAGAGCAATATCCTGAACGGTACCATGATCAAAGATAACCTGGTGCGTTTTTGTGATACCGATTTTGAATGCGTGGACGGAGGTTTCGGCGAACAGACTCCTGTCGACGTGGTCATCAGACCCGAAGATATCTACATCTTTCAGCAATCGGATGCCGCTCAACTGACGGGAGTGGTGCAATCAACCATCTTCAAAGGTGTGCATTACGAAATGACAGTGCTCTGCGGCGACTATGAATTTCTGGTGCAAGACTACCATCACTTTGAGGTAGGCGATACGATGGGCTTGCTGGTTAAGCCCATGGATATTCACATTATGCATAAAGAACGTCTTTGCAATACGTTTGAAGGCAAACTGCTCGATGCCGAGCACGTAGAGTTTTTGGGTTGCACCTTTGCCTGTATGCCGGTTAGCTGTGCCCAGCCGGGTGAGAAAGTAAGTGTTGAGGTCGACTTTAATCAGATTATTCTGCAAGACAACGAAGAAGACGGAGCGCTTACCGGCGAAGTACGATTCATTCTGTATAAAGGAAACCATTACCACCTCACCGTTTTATCCGATTGGGACGAACTGGTGTATGTGGATACCAATGATGTGTGGGATGACGGTGACCGGGTAGGAATTACCATTCCGGCCGAGGCCATTCGTGTTGTGAAGTGCTAACCCATTAAAGAAACCAAGAAGTGATTAAAAGGATTTCATTGTTTTTTGCATCGCGCAAGAGTTGGACCCTCCCTTACGTCCTTTTCTCCGCCGTATTTGTGGTCATCCCCTTGCTACTCATTGTGGTGTACGCATTTACCGACGATAACGGAACGATTACATTGAGTAATTTCTCCAAGTTCTTTATGCACCAAGAGGCCATTAATACGTTTGTTTATTCCATTGGTATTGCCATTATCACCACGGCTATCTGCATCCTCATTGGTTATCCGGCGGCATGGATATTGAGCAACAGCAAGCTAAACTCATCGCGCACACTGGTGGTACTTTTTATATTACCCATGTGGGTTAATATATTGGTGCGTACACTTGCCACGGTCGCTTTGTTCGACTTTTTTGCTGTGCCGTTGGGCGAAGGCGCTTTGATCTTCGGCATGGTGTATAACTTCCTGCCTTTTATGATTTACCCCATCTATAATACGTTGCAGAAGATGGACAGAAGTTACATTGAGGCGGCGCAAGACTTGGGAGCCACGCCCGTTCAAGTGTTTGTCAAAGCCATTATACCGCTTTCCATGCCGGGCGTGATGAGTGGGGTGATGATGGTGTTTATGCCTACCATATCGACTTTCGCCATTGCCGAACTGCTCACGATGAACAACATCAAACTCTTTGGTACCACCATTCAGGAAAATATCAATAACAGCATGTGGAATTACGGAGCGGCGCTTTCACTTATTATGCTGCTGCTTATTGCTGCAACATCTGTCTTTAACACTGACGATAAAGACAATTCAAACGAAGGAGGTGGACTATGGTAAAAAGAATTTTGGCGCAGGCCTACCTGTGGGTGATACTGTTTGTGTTGTATTTGCCCATCGTGATCATCTTTATCTATTCGTTTACAGAAGCCAAAGTGTTGGGCAACTGGACAGGTTTCTCCACCAAATTGTACACGTCCTTGTTCTCTTCGGGCACGCATCATTCGTTAATGAATGCGTTGATCAATACCATCACTATAGCGTTGTTGGCCTCTTGTGTTGCTACGCTGCTGGGCAGTGTCACCGCCATTGGAATTTACAACCTCAAGGCGCGTTCAAAGAAAGCAATCGGCTTTGTGAACAGCATTCCCATCCTGAACGGCGACATTATAACCGGTATCTCTCTGTTCTTATTATTTATTTCGTTAGGCATTTCGCAAGGCTACCTTACGGTGCTACTGGCTCATATTACCTTTTGTACTCCTTATGTGGTGTTGAGTGTGTTGCCCAGACTGAAACAGATGAATCCCAATATTTATGAGGCGGCACTCGACTTAGGAGCCACTCCCATGCAAGCCCTGCGCAAGGTCATCATTCCGGAAATTCGTCCGGGCATGATTAGCGGCTTTATGCTGTCGGTTACTCTCTCAATCGACGACTTTGCCGTAACGGTATTTACCATTGGTAATCAAGGATTGGAAACGCTTTCTACCTATATTTATGCCGATGCAAGGAAAGGCGGACTCACACCCGAGCTGCGCCCGTTGTCAACCATCATATTTATCGTGGTTTTAACGCTGCTTATTGTCATAAACCACCGCACGGGGAAAGCGAAGAATAATTAGTAAAACAGCTGTAGTTCATTCTATTTATAGGCAATATAACACAACGTTGATGAAAAGATATACCATTTACTTATTGACATTCTTTCTGTATCTCTCTCTTACGGCCTGCTATAACTCAGGCGAGCCGCGCGAGAATGTTTTGAAGATATACAATTGGGCCGACTATATTGACGAAGAGGTACTCAAAGAGTTTCAGACTTACTACAAGGAACAAACGGGTGAGGATATACGCATTGTGTATCAAACATTCGATATCAATGAGGTCATGCTTACCAAAATAGAAAAGGGGCACGAAGACTTTGATGTGGTGTGCCCGTCGGAGTATATCATTGAACGCATGCTCAAGAAAAAACTACTTCTGCCCATTGACACAACGCTGGGCGGAACGACCAATAACCTGCATAACATTGCACCTTACATACGCTCTCAAATAGATAAGTTGAGTCAGCCGGGCCAACAAGCAAGCCGTTATGCAGTTTGCTACATGTGGGGCACCACGGGTATCTTGTACAATAAAAAGTTTGTGTCCGATGTAGATGCTTCTTCGTGGTCGTGCTTGTGGAACGTAAAGTACAAAGGTAAGATTCTGATGAAGGAAAGTTACCGCGATGCCTATGGCACGGCAGCCATTTATGCCCATGCCAATGAGTTGCGTAACGGAACCATTACCGTTGAAGACTTGATGAATGATTATTCACCGCAGGCAATGGCTGTGGTGGAGCAATATCTGAAAGCCATGAAGCCTTTGATTGCCGGGTGGGAGTCCGACTTTGGCAAGGAGATGATGACCAAAAACAAAGCGTGGCTTAACTTGACGTGGAGCGGAGACGCTGTCTGGGCCATTGAAGAAGCTTCTTCGGTAGGTGTGGAGCTCGATTATCAGGTTCCCGTTGAAGGCAGTAACATTTGGTATGACGGCTGGGTAATTCCCAAGTATGCCGGCAATCCCAAAGCAGCCAGCTATTTTATAAACTTCTTGTGCAGACCCGACATTGCCTTGCGAAACATGGATGCAACCGGTTACGTGAGCGCCGTTGCCACCCCTGAAATCTTAGAAGCGCAAACAGACACAACACTGGATTATTACTCGGATTTGACTTACTTCTTTGGTCCGGAAGCCGACAGTGTGCAGATTGACCGCATTCAATACCCGGATAAAAAAGTGGTAGAGCGCTGTGCCATGATTCGTGACTTTGGCGACAAAACACAGAATGTGCTCGAAATCTGGTCGCGTATTAAAGGAGATAATTTGGGCGTGGGCATAACAATTCTTATATTTGCCGTGGTTGCTTTTATGAGTGGGTGGACTATCTATAAAAGATGGTTGAAATATAAACGAAATAAAATGCAGCGAAGAAGGAATCGTCGAAAAACATTCCGCACGTTTAGAAAACCATAAAAACATTCTTATCAATGATGAACTTGAAATCTTTTACTTTATTGGCTTTGTCGGCTTGCTGCTGGCTGGTTTCGCAGGCTCAGCCGCATGCGGCCAGAAATGAGTTTCTGCTCGACAAAGGCTGGAAGTTTGCCAAAGGTGATGTGCCCGGCGCGCAGACACAAAGCTATGATGACGCATCGTGGCAACGAGTTGTTATACCGCACGATTGGGCTATATATGGTCCGTTTGACCGCTCTCATGATTTACAGGAAGTGGCCATTACACAAAACCTTGAAACAAAGGCGTCGGTAAAGACCGGTCGCACCGGAGGCTTGCCTTATGTTGGCATCGGCTGGTACCGGAAATCATTCTCCGTAGATCATTTTGAGAAAGGCAAACGCCGCGTAACGCTTCTGTTCGACGGGGCAATGAGTGAAGCTCGTGTGTATGTCAATGGCAAGGAAGCGGCTTTCTGGCCGTTGGGATACAACTCGTTTCATTGCGATGTAACCGACTTCCTGAATGCCGACGGCAAAAACAATGTGCTGGCTGTGCGCTTGGAAAACAAACCGCAGTCGTCGCGCTGGTATCCCGGAGCCGGACTTTACAGGAACGTTCACCTTATTGTGACGGACGAGATTCACGTTCCGGTGTGGGGAACTTATATAACCACCCCGCATGTGTCCGATGAATATGCGGCTGTCCGCCTGGAAACGACGGTCGACAATCTGGCAAATGAAAATGTACGCGTACAAACCGAAATAGTGAATGCTGCCAACGAGGTGGTTGCCCAGAAAAACGAGATGCGCAAGCTGATGAAAGGACAAGCCTTTGTGCAGAACTTTACGGTGAACAACCCTTCTTTATGGTCGCCCGAGACTCCTGTTTTATACAAGGCGGTATCAAAGATTTATGTGAAAGATCAATTGGTTGACGAATACACCACCCGCTTCGGCATTCGTTCCGTGCAGGTGATAGCCAACAAAGGCTTCTTCCTCAATGGCAAGCTGCGTAAGTTCCAGGGCGTTTGTAATCACCACGACTTAGGGCCGCTTGGTGCAGCAGTGAATGTGGCCGCTTTGAAACGCCAGCTCACGCTACTTAAAGAGATGGGCTGCGATGCCATTCGTACGGCTCACAACATGCCGGCTCCCGAGTTGGTAGCGTTGTGTGACGAGATGGGTTTCATGATGATGATTGAACCGTTCGACGAGTGGGACAGGGCCAAATGTGACAACGGTTACCACCGTTTCTTTAATGAATGGGCAGAAAAAGACATGGTCAACATGCTTCGCAACTACCGCAACAACGCCAGTGTAGTCATGTGGAGCATCGGCAACGAGGTGCCAACGCAGTGCAGTGCCGATGGTTATCGGGTGGCATCGTTCCTGCAAGAGATCTGTCACCGCGAAGATCCTACACGTCCGGTAACTTGCGGCATGGATCAGGTGACTTGTGTGCTGGGCAATGGCTTTGCTGCTTTGCTGGATGTTCCGGGGTTCAACTACCGGGTGCATCGTTACGAAGAGGCTTACGGCAAACTGCCTCAGGGCGTGGTACTGGGCTCGGAGACTTCCTCTACAGTCAGCTCGCGGGGCGTGTATAAGTTTCCCGTTGAGAAGAAAGCCGACGCCAAATATGACGACCATCAGTCTTCGTCATACGACATGGAGTACTGCTCTTGGTCTAACTTGCCCGACGATGATTTGGCCATGGCCGAAGATCATGACTGGACGATGGGACAGTTCGTGTGGACCGGTTTTGATTACTTGGGAGAGCCTTCTCCTTACGATACCGATGCCTGGCCTAATCACAGTTCCATGTTCGGCATCATTGACTTGGCGAGCATTCCGAAAGACAGATTCTACTTGTACAAAAGCATCTGGAATAAGAAGGAGCCAACTTTGCACGTGTTGCCACATTGGAACTGGGAAGGCCGCGAGGGACAAACTACTCCGGTATTTGTTTATACGAACTGCCCTACAGCCGAACTTTTCGTGAACGGTAAAAGCTACGGCAAGCAAACGAAGAGCAAGGAGTCATCGCAACACCGTTACAGGTTGATGTGGATGAACGTGGTGTATGAACCGGGAGAAGTCAAGGTCGTGGCTTATGATGCGACAGGCAAGGTGGCCGACGAGAAAGTGGTGCGTACGGCAGGGAAGCCTCATCGCATGGAGTTGGTGGTGGATAGAAAGGCGCTGACTGCCGATGGCAAAGACTTGGCTTACGTTACCGTGCGCGTGGTAGATAAAGACGGTAATCTTTGTCCGCACGACAACCGGATGATACGTTTCTCTGTAAAAGGAAACGGCAGTTACCGGGCTTCGGCTAACGGAGATCCTACTTGTCTGGATGTATTTCATCTACCGCAAATGCATGCGTTTGGCGGACAGCTCACTGCTTTGGTGCAGTCGGCCGAAACACCCGGGGAGATTGTTTTTCAAGCCACGGCCAAAGGGTTGAAGACCGCCCGCCTAGTGCTCACCGCCACTCAACCGTAATTGAAAAAAAGAGCAAAATAAAGAGGTAAATGCTTGACTTTGGCAATATAATGTATTATCTTTGTCAACATAATCCTATAGTACATTCAATTTAATATAGGCAAAAAGGCAGGAGCTCAAACTCCTGCCTTTTTTCGTTGGCTGCCGTTCAGTTTTTCCATCAGACGGTTGCTCACGCCGATTTGCACGGTAGCAAATGGTCCATAAGAAACCGTCTCTTGGCGGGGAGACGGTTTCTCCCGGACCAAAAGACGGTTTATCTTTTTAAATTGCTCGTTATCTTTTTGAAATCGGCGGTTATGTTTTTCAAAAAGTTGGTTATCTTTTCTCAAACTCCTGCCGATGATTCGCTGTCTCTCCCCATTTGTTAATAATGTATAAACCTGCTCTTGACAAGATTCAACTGAAATAGGGGTGAAAGTCAAACTATTTCCTTGTTATTTAGACAGTTTATCAGCGATATGGAAATAATCGAAGTCAACGAAACCGCCTACTTCTTTGGTCGCATAATTGAATAGTCCGTAACGATACCCCATGAAGTGGGGGATGGTGTACGACATTTTAAGAGGCTTGCCAATGGAAGTCCATTGCTTGCCGTCTAAGCTATAATAGAAATACGCCTTATCGGTTCTGTTTTTGAAATCACAATCTATTTTGAAATACACCTTATCTTGCGTCAAAGGAATGTTCTCTACCTCGGGCGCATCGGCAAAGTTCATGTTGACCATCACCAAGTGCTTCATATTTCCTTCTTTTCTGATGCCAACCCATCCAAAATCTTTCTGCAGCAAACTCAAGCCCGCGCAATCGCCGTCCTTCATGTTGCTGGCATCCATACAAGTTGATCCGCTGCACTCGGGCCCAACGGTACGTTGTGTCAGTGTGTTGCGTGCCATCGCATATGATTGATCAATGCGTCCTGTCTTTAAGCGGAGGTAACCGTTTCTCTCGCTGACCGACCATAAATTATTGTCGGGGTTGTGATTCCATTGCCACACTAGCGGCAAAGCTGGTTCTCCTTTTTTCCTGTTGAACTCGTCGGAGTTAACAATGCCCGGTATCAGGCTTTTATTGGCAGGCAGATCGAGGAATTCAGGAACCTTGCCATTTTCGCCCAGCACAGGCCAGCCGTCTTCCCATTTCACGGGAACCAGGAAAGGAATACGCCCTACGGATCCACAGTCCTGGAACAGGTAAGCAAACCATCTCCCGTCGGGTGTGTCAATGAGTCCGCCTTGTGCCACCCCTTTGTCCTGAAGCACCATCTTACCCTCGTACGGGCCAGTGATTTTGTCGGCGCGGTGAACAATAACCGTACGCATGCCGTTTCTGGGCCACGTAATATTAAAGAGGTAATACTTCCCTTTTACTTTAAAGAGCTGAGAACCCTCGGCGGGTAATCCGATGTTGTTTCCGGCGGGTAAAGCGGCATTCTCAATAATTACCTTTTCTTCAGTTCCCTTTTTCACTCCGGAAAGATCATCTTCCAACTCCACCAACTTCAGCTTTCCGCCTCCGTATATGAGGTAGGTCTTGCCATCGTCGTCAAAGAAAAGAGTGTGATCATGGAAACTGGGTGCGAAGGTATGTTCCACCCAAGGGCCTTTGGCTATATCTTTTGTTTTATAGATATGAGTTCTGCCGGTAGTCTGCGCAAAGGTGCTGACGTAATACATTCCCTTGTGATAGCGCAAACAGCTGGCCCAAGAGCCTCTTCCGTAGGTACTTTCCCCGTTCTTCAGACTTAATGAATTGATGGTGTCTAAGGTCTGATAAGCATAGCTGATCATTTTCCAATTGACCAGATCGGTCGATTCCATGATGGGTACGCCCGGACTCATGTGCATGGTGGTGCTACTCATATAATACTTGTTGCCCACCCGTATCATTGACATGTCGGGCACATCGGCATAAACAACCGGATTATGAGCTTGCGTGTTTTGGGCCATAACCACTTGGCAAGTGGCGGCCGTGTTGAGAAGGAATAAACTTAATACGAAGTGTCTTAACATAGTTCCTTGATTTCGTTTGTTAATAAAATGTTTATTATAGGAGCAAAGCTAATTAGTATTTGCTAAAAACAGGAACGATTAGGTAACATCTTCTTATGGTCATGTTACATATACCATAAAAAAAAGTCTCCCGCACAAACTGTACGAGAGACTTTATACTTTTTAATCCTAAAGATTATCGGGAATGCCGAAATTCGGATTATTCTGCAGCAGCTTCTGTTGCAGGAGCTTCAGGAGCTTCTTCAGCAGCAGGTGCTTCTTCTGCAGGAGCGTTAGCAGCAAGTTCAGCAGCTTTCTTTTCTGCAAGAGCTTTAGCTTTCGCTTCATTCACTTTCTTTTCTGCTTCCAGACGAGCCTTAGCATCAGCTTTAGCTGCTTCATCTTGCTTAGCTTTCAATGTAGCCAAACCTGTTTGCTTGTTGTTTTTCCAAGCTTCAAATTTAGTATCAGCTTCAGCTTCGCCGAATGCGCCTTTAGCAACACCGCCTAAAAGGTGTTTTTTGAAGTACACACCTTCACGAGAAAGGATGTTACGTACAGTGTCTGTAGGTTGTGCTCCATTCATAACCCAAGAAAGGGCACGTTCGAAATTCAAATCTACTGTAGCAGGATTGGTGTTCGGGTTGTAAGTACCAATCTTCTCTGTAAATTTACCATCACGTGGTGCTCTGCTGTCTGCAATTACAATTGAATAAAACGCGTAACCTTTACGGCCGTGTCTTTGCAATCTGATTTTAGTTGCCATTTAAAAATGTTTTAAATTAATGATTTGAATAATGCTACTAACTCGTAATAGCGGCGCAAAGATACTTCTTTTATTCTGATTGACAAAGTTTTTGTATCTTTTTCAACTTTCGGTCAGGAATACTGCCGGGGGTATCTGATCAGAATGGCGGTCAAAGCAAATAATCCCATCATAAACGGGTAATACAGATTGCCAATAATGTGAATAGGGGAGATGTTTGCCAGTCCGGCGGCAATAAGCATTTGCGCTCCGTAGGGTATGATTCCCTGAATGAAACACGAGAAGGTGTCTAGTATGCTGGCAACTTTTCTGCGGTCGAGGTGAAACTTGATGGCAATGTTGCGCGCAATGGGTCCTGTGGTAATGATGGCGATGGTGTTGTTGGCCGTGCATAAGTTGGCTATGCTTACCAGTGCCGCAATGCTTAGTTCGGCTCCGCGCTTATTCTTCACACGTTTGGTTAACGCGTTAATGATGTAGTCGATGCCTCCGTTGTACCTGATTGTTTCGAGCATGCCGCCCGCCAGCAAGGTGACAATGATCAGTTCGCCCATGCCGATGATGCCGTTTCCCATGGATGCAAACCAGCCAAAGAAGTCAAAACTGCCGGTGTATAAGCCCACCGCACCGGTAGAGATGATGCCCAGCAGCAGCACTAACATGACGTTCATCCCGGTGATGGCCGTTCCTAAAACAATGAGGTAGGGCACTACCTTGATCCACTCAATGGATGTGAGTGCGACGGGTGCCGTGATGGATAGTCCTTGAAAAATATAAATGCCCAGCACCACTATGGCAGCGGGAACCACAATCATGGAGTTGACACGAAATTTATCTCTCATCACACACTCTTGTGTTTTGGTGGAGGCTATGGTGGTATCTGATATAAACGATAAGTTATCGCCAAAGAAGGAACCTCCCACAACGACTCCTACCATGTAGGGCAGATCAATTCCGGTTTTTTGTGCCAGACCAATGGCCACGGGAGTTAAGGCTACAATGGTGCCAACGCTGGTACCGATGGACAAAGAGATGAAACACGAGGCGATGAATATACCAGCAATCAACAGGTTGTCGGGCAGTATCTGCAAAGTGAGGTTCACCGTTGCATCAATGGCGCCCATGGCTTTGGCGCTTTGTGCGAATGCTCCGGCTAAAACAAATATCCATATCATTAACAGGATGTTCTGATTGGAGGCTCCGGCGGAGAATTGTTGTATTCTATGCTCCAGATTCAGTCCGCGTGTTATGGCAATGGCATAACAAGACGAAAACAAAAAGGCAACGGTAATGGGTACTTTATAGAAGTCGTTCACCCAAACGGAGGTGACCAGGTAAAGGCACATGAATACCAGTAGCGGACTTAAAGCCAGCATGCCCGATATTTTTGGTTTGCTGTTGTTGTTATCCATGAAGCAGTATGTTATAACTCATTGTTTATTGTTTATTCACGTCAAAAATGTATTTTTTATTGCCAAAGGGCTTCTTTATCCCAATTTACGGGGAAGCCCATTGCAAATGCATCAACTTGAGGAAATTCTGCAAATAGAGAATTCAGCTTGTTACACAGATCATTATTAGGAGAAATTGTATTCAGTAAGTATTGGATAATACATAGTCTGTAATAAATACGTTTATCGTCAAGCTTTGATGTCTCAGTCCAAGTACTAGCCAATTTGCGTGGCTCTGCCGGCTTTAAAACAAAGTCTCTATTCCAAACTCTGGCATGATGGCAACACATATTTCGAAGATTAGACAGCACAGTCAACCATGAAACAAATATCTTCGGTTTTACTCCAAAGTAATCGGCAATTTGCTTTCTCAGTTGATTACTGGCAATGTTTGAATAGATATAGTTCAGACTTCCGAACGATAGCACCTCGGTTATCATCCAAGCAGGTGGGTATGATTCAACGAATGAAGCTCGAAAATCTTCAATGTAATCTTCTTTGCTGCTGTCAATTTCTTTGTCTATCACAGATAAGGTTTGCTTGAACCTGACTGCATTAGCAAAATATGAGGAATTAGTAATCCAAAAGTCATCTTGAAGTTCTTGACAACCAAAGTTTGCTAATACACTTCTTACTGAAACCTCAAGCTTTTCAATCTCATTAAACAAAAGGATACGCAATTTCTTATCGAAACGATACAAGGTTAGTGCCTTAGTAAAATTAGTGCCATCCTTTAACGTCAAGTCTGACTTTGGCAGTTGATAGAAGGGGAAAATGTAAGCCGATAATCTGTGGTAACTGATATTGGTAAGATACCTTTCAGCTTTGGCATCGTCTGAGAAGACCATACCTCTACTCTTCAATATCTGAATAACTTGAGATGGAGATGAGTAATGCTTTGTGAAATTTGTTTTCATGTACCTATATAAAAAAAAACGACCCGCCGATTTGAGCATTGTAAAGAGGCTTGGCAGGTTCTAATGCTGCAAAGGTAAGATACTCTTTTGTAATAAGCAAATATTTTGTCTCTAAAAACATGACAGACCCAAAAATAGAGGAAGTTCTAATACATAATAGAAGGAACACTGACTCTAACAGTTACAGTTCTTTTGCATGATGTTTCTCAATTGAAACAAATAACAAGCAGCTTTGTAACGCTATAATCAGTGTTCCCCGATATATAAATGCCGGTTTTATAGAGTAGCTGTCGCAGTCCGGCATCCGACAACTACTATCTTCTTATAAAGTAACTCCGGTTTTGAAAATTGAAATTTCACGGAACCCTTTCTTCTCATTGTTAACTAATTCACCGCTGGCCACCCGAATGATGTAATCAATAAATCGTTCGCATGTTTTTTCCATGGGTTCGTTTTCAACAATAACTCCCGCGTTGAAGTCTATCCATCCCGGTTTTCTTTCTGCCAAGCCCGAGTTAGTAGAGATCTTCATCGTAGGAACATACGTTCCGAAGGGAGTACCGCGTCCGGTGGTGAAAAGTACCATGTGACAACCTGCCGATGCCAACGCCGTTGAGGCTACCAGGTCATTGCCCGGTGCAGACAATAGGCTGAGGCCTTTCACTTTCAAGCGTTCGCCATAAGGCAGAACTCCCGAAACGTAGCTCTTTCCGCATTTCTGTGTGCAGCCCAGCGCTTTCTCTTCCAGTGTAGAGATACCTCCGGCTTTGTTTCCGGGTGAAGGGTTTTCGCCAACAGGTTCGCCGTGCGAAAGGAAATATTCTTTGAAGTCATTGATCAGGTGAACGGTTTGGTTGAACAAATCTTTGTTCTCGCAACGATTCATTAAGATGGTTTCTGCGCCAAACATTTCGGGAACTTCCGTTAATACGCTGGTTCCGCCCTGTGCGATAAGGAAATCAGAGAACATACCCAACAATGGGTTTGCAGTGATTCCTGAGAATCCGTCGGATCCGCCGCACTTCAAGCCTACGCGAAGTTCAGACAAAGGAACATCTACACGAACATCTTTGGATGCTTTCGCATACAGGTCGCGAAGTATTTTCATGCCTTCTTCATATTCGTCGCCAACTTTCTGTGTAACGAGGAATGAAACCCTGTCTTGATCATAATCTCCCAGGAATTCTCTGAAAGCATCGGGTTGGTTGTTTTCGCATCCCAAACCAACTACCAATACGGCACCGGCATTGGGGTGGAGCACCATGTCACGCAAAATCTTACGTGTGTTTTCATGATCGTCACCTAACTGTGAGCAACCGTAGTTGTGAGGGTAGGCCACAATGGCATCAACGCCTTTGCCTTCGGTTTCTTTACGCAGACTGTCGGCTAGTTGGGCTATAATTCCGTTAACACATCCCACAGTCGGAATGATCCATATTTCGTTACGAATACCTACTTCGCCACTCTTGCGGCGATAGCCTTTGAACGTAAGGTCTTTCTGAGGAATATCCAACGAAACTTGCTGAGGGTTGTAAGAGTAATCAAGCAATCCTGCCAAATTTGTTTTGATATTGGTTTCATTCATCCACTCACCTTGCTTCTTGGCAGTAGTGGCATGTCCGATCGGGTATCCGTATTTTATAATGTTTTCGCCTTCTGCTAAATTGTTCAGAGCAAATTTATGTCCGACCGGGATGTCTTCCTTTAGCGTAACTTGTATTCCGTTGACTACAATATTTTCTCCTGCAGACAGATTATCTATTGCCACAGCTACGTTGTCGGCCGGATTAATTTGTAAATACTTTGTTTTCATCAGTTTCTATTTTAAATTTATTATCTGGGTATCTTCAGGTAGAAATCAATGTTTTCTGCCGTCAGAAGATCTATTGGCATGTAATTAATGCAAGTAACTTCTTTCTTCAAGATAAGATAGTCACACAATGTTTTGATACCGTTGAGTCCCTGTAATTCGGGTTGCTGCGCTATTAAAAACGTAACACTTCCTTCTTTCAGGCAAGTGATATTGCGTTCTAGCAAATCGTATCCTATCAGGTTAAACGGTATATGTTGTCTTTGGTTTAAATATTCCCCAATTATATATGCTTTTGAGTTGAATGTAATTCCGAAACGTACATCGGGATGTTGCCGGAAGAAGTCATCCAGCATGCTATTGTCTTCGCTGGGTCTTTTGGCATGGAGGTTTAATTCCAGTATGCGGCAGTCGGGATAATGCTCTTTCATGTATTGTCGGAACCCGATCTCTCTGTTCTCTTGCTGGTTTGAACCCACAATGCCTTCGTTTATCTTTCTGAAAATGACAATCTCCTTTTCGTTTTGGGTGAGCATCATCAACATCCGCGCTGCGAAATAACCGCTTTGGTGGGAGTTTTGACCGAAGAATGCCAACGGGCGAAGTTCATTTATGTTTGAGTCTATATATATATAAGGTATACTACATGTGTTGAGGGCATCGGTAAGCACCTTGGTGTATTGCGGTGCCGTAGGCGCCAGAAGAACCCCATCTGGTTTGGAGTCAACAATGGCTTTGCCTGCATCAACAAATGAATGATAGTCGTAAGGATCATAATATGATATTTGTGCCGAGGTGTTGAAGTCAGAATAGTTGGCCAATGCTTCTTTGATTCCGGTTTCAACGGCCGTCCAATATTCGCCTTCCAGATGTTGCGGCAACAAACACGCAAAAGAATACCGTTTATTCGATGCCAGAGCACTGGCATACATGTTGGGCTGATAGTTGAGTTGCTCCAGTATTTCTTCCACTCTTTTGCGACTGGCTTCAGAAACACCGCTTCGTCCATGAATCACACGGTCTACAGTCCCTACAGATACATCTGCTAGTCTGGCTATATCTTTAATTCTGATTCTATCCGGTAACTTATTCATTTTTGCTTTATATTATGGGGTTGTGTGCCCGCACACAATAATAATCTTAATATTTTCGACACAAATATATAACAATTTTTGTAATTACGAAAATTATCGTATCTTTGTGCCCGCACACGAGACACAAACAAGAGGTTTAAATGTCTCGGAAAAAGGGTCTAAAACCTTTTGTTTAAGAGCCTTTCGCTATCAATGATTATAATTTGAAACTTAACAATATTAATAACTTATTTGAATTAAACAGAATTATGGGAAAGAAAGTTGTTACTTTTGGGGAAATTATGCTTCGTTTGGCAACTCCGGGTTACCTAAGATTTTCACAAGCTAAAGAATTTACTGCTACTTTTGGCGGTGGAGAAGCGAATGTGGCAGTTTCATTGGCAAACTATGGTCTTGATACTGAATTTGTAACCCGTCTTCCTAAGAACGATATTGCTCAATCTTGTATCATGGATTTACGTGCACACAATGTGGGCACAAAAGAAATAATCTTTGGTGGCGAACGTGTTGGTATTTACTTTTTGGAAACAGGTGCGGTTGCCCGTGCTTCTAAAGTAGTTTACGACCGTGCTCATTCTTCTATTTCTACTATCGAACCGGGAATGGTTAACTGGAAAGAAGTATTCAAAGATGCTCAGTGGTTCCATTGGACCGGTATTACACCTGCTTTGTCGCAAGGTGCAGCCGATGCTTGTTTGGAAGCTATCAAAGTTGCCAATGAAATGGGAGTAACCGTTTCATGCGACCTGAACTACCGCAAGAATCTTTGGAAATACGGTAAAACGGCCGACGAAGTGATGCCTGCTTTGGTAGAAGGTTGTGATGTTATTTTGGGTAACGAAGAAGATTGCGAAAAGGTATTCGGTATTAAACCCGAAGGATTTGACGTAACTGCTACCGGTGGTGAAGTGAATTCTGCCGAATTTGAATCTGTATGTACTCAGATGATGAAGAAGTTCCCACGTTGCAAGAAGATGATCGTAACTCTTCGTGGTGCAATCAATGCAAACCACAATACTTGGGGTGGCGTTCTTTACTCTGACGGTTCTTTGAAAGTTTCAAAAAGATATGATATCACACACATCGTTGACCGCGTAGGTGGTGGTGACTCATTCATGGGAGGTCTTATCTACGGTTTGATCAGCTATCCTACTGATGATCAGAAAGCGCTTGAGTTTGCTGTTGCTGCTTCATGCCTGAAGCATACTATTTATGGTGACTTCAACCTGGTAACAGTAGCTGAAGTTGAAAACCTGATGAAAGGTGACGGCTCGGGTCGTGTTAGCAGATAATATCTTACCTATTAATTGATAAAAGAAATGGCAAAATTTAATAAAATACAGGTGCTCAATGCAATGGCAAGCACCGGAATGGTTCCCGTTTTTTACCACAAAGACGTAGAAGTAGCTAAGAATGTTGTAAAGGCTTGTTATGACGGTGGTGTTCGTGCATTCGAATTTACCAATCGTGGCGACTTTGCACAAGATGTTTTCGCTGAATTGGTGAAATGGGCTGCTAAAGAATGTCCTGAAATGGTTATGGGTATCGGCTCTATCGTTGATCCGGGTACTGCTGCATTATACATTCAGTTAGGTGCTAACTTCGTGGTTGGTCCGTTGTTCAATCCCGAAATTGCTAAAATCTGTAACCGTCGTTTAATTCCTTATACTCCGGGTTGCGGATCTGTATCTGAAATCGGTTTCGCTCAGGAACTAGGATGCGATTTATGCAAGGTATTCCCTGCCGGCAATGTAGGCGGTCCTTCATTCGTGAAGAACGTGAAAGCTCCTATGCCATGGTCTATGCTGATGGTTACCGGTGGTGTTGAACCTACTAAAGAGAACTTGACTGCTTGGATTAAAGCCGGAGTTACTTGTGTGGGTATGGGTTCTAATCTTTTCCCTAAAGAAGTAGTTGATGCTCAGGACTGGGGATGGATTGTTGCGAAGTGTAAAGAAGCTTTCGGCTATATTGCTGAAGCTAGAAAATAATGATATTTACTAATGCGGCCATCTGCTTGTAAAGGCAAATGGCCGGTTAGTAATAAAATATGCCTCGATTAAAAGGGTTAGTTAGTTAATATTATTAGAGGCATATTTTTCCCATTTTGTTTAAAGGTGTTTAAGGGGACAACCATCGGAATGATTTTGTTAGTGAGTCATTTCGGTGGTTTGTTTTTTTATTTGTTCTTGTTAACCAGTTTATTCATAAAACGGGTTGCGGTGAACGATTGTCTATGGAAAATAAACACAGGAATGGCAGCGCCCACAACTAAGGCAAACAATACAAAAATGGTGGTTATACCGTTTCTGAAGAATTGTTCAATGTAATTAAACGAAGCCGTTTGATCTGTGCTTTGCATGAATTTGGTGAGTGCCAGAATACTTTTGTAGGCAAACATTCCCGGAATCATTGGGAGCAATGAGGGGAAAGAGAATACTTCTGCCGGACAATGGATGAATTTGGCAAACGGAATAGCCAGCAAACCAATGGATACGGCTGCACAAAATGATGCAGTGGCAATATCCATTGTGAACATTTCGGTGTGTAGCAGGAAATAACGCAGTCCATGTCCTACTGCAGCCAGAAATGCCGAAATAGCCAATGCCTTACGAGGCGGATTAGAGATGATGGCAAAACCTATCGCTGCAACGGCGGCAAACAATCCGTCGTATATGATTGCTTGAATAAATTCGTAATCTATCATAAGGCGCTGACTCCTGTAATTAAAAGTGTTATCGATAAGCCTATTGCTATACAGATAATGAGCAAGCAGGCATTAATAAATCGCGAGGTTCCGGCCAATACATGTCCGTCAATAATATCCATAATGGAGTTTATCAATGGAACGCCCGGTATCAGGTAGAGCACACTTGTACCTAAAGCCATATCGGGTGTATTACCCCAGTGAAACAAATAACCGGTACTACCAATGATGGAAGCAATAAATGAGGAAATAATGAAAACGGCTAAATGATTCCAATGTCTTTCTATTAAGAATTGGCGAACAAAGAAACCGGCTAGGGTGGCTACGAATACAATGCCCATGGAGGTGACGTCTCCCTGGAAAAGCCTGCAGAAGGATGCGTTGGCACAAGCCACCAGGAATAAAACCAACCATTTGCTTTCACGCGGTTTGTTTATGATCTCATGGTAGCGCTGCTTGAGCTCATCAAGCCCCAGCCTGTTGTCGTAGGCTTCCCAGCTAAGCGTGCTTAGCTTAGAGTTGACGGCAAAGTTCAGAGCCATAGGCTTGATCCTGCTTACTGTACTATACGAATGAGAGTTGTCGGCATCTCTCAAAGTCATAATGATGGTTTTTTGAAAAATAGTCATGTCCAGGTCGAATCCAAAAGACTCGGCAATTCGGGTGGTATTTCTCACAACACGCGAAGTTTGCACACCTACAGCCATTAAGGAGGTGGAGTAATCGGACAGAAACTTGGATAGTTCTTTCAGTTCGTGGTGAATGTCCATACAAAAATAAATGTGAAATATCAGTTCAGGCCGCAAAGTTACAAAAAAAACGAAGTTGATATACATACTTCTAGGTATTTGATATGTTTTAAGATAAAGTTATCTTTGTAGCATTGAATAACTAATAATTTGTCTGATGGAACACGAACATCACCATCATCACCACCATCATGATCATACTACCGTGATCACGTCTTTAAATAAGTCGTTTTTGATTGGTATCGGACTTAACATTGCTTTTGTCATTGCTGAGTTTAGCATTGGAATCTATTATAATTCGCTGGGACTTATATCCGATGCGGGACATAACCTGAGTGATGTAGCCAGTCTGATTCTGGCTATGCTTGCTTTTCGTCTGGCGCAAATCGCACCGAATGGAAAATACACGTACGGATATAAAAAGAGTACGGTGCTTGTTTCCTTGTTGAATGCTATTATTTTGTTGATTGCCGTTGGTGTTATTCTGGGCGAAAGCTTGGGCAAACTTTTTAATCCGCAACCTGTAGAGGGTGTGCCTATTGCGTGGACGGCCGGCGTGGGTGTGTTTATCAATGGAATAACTGCCTGGTTGTTTATGAAAGACAAGGATAAAGACCTGAATGTGAAGGGAGCTTACATGCACATGGCTGCCGATGCGTTGGTTTCCGTAGGAGTTGTTTTCTCGGGGATACTTATTTCATACACCGGCTGGTCCATCATAGATCCTCTCATTGGTATTGTCATTGCCTGTATTATCATTTATTCTACCTGGTCTTTGTTGCATGATAGCATCAGGCTGTCGCTCGACGGAGTTCCGGTAGGAACTGACGGAGAGAAAATCAGAGAGCAAATTATGGAAGTCGCTGATGTTGTAGAATGCCACCACTTGCATATCTGGGCCATAAGTACAACGGAAACGGCGCTGACTGCACACATTGTTATTGAAAACTTTAGCGTACTCGAAGTGGTGAAGAAAGAGGTGAAAACCATCTTGTTGAACTCCGGAATCAGGCACGTGACATTGGAGTTTGAAGATGTAGAAAACTCTTGTTCGGAGCACAAATGTTAAAAATACATTCTACCAGCTATTTGTGTTAATTAACAACAGATTGCTTTGCTTATTCATTCTTTTCCATATATTTGCATTTATGAATGGTTTATCGCTACTTTTCGGTAGTGATAATTAAAAGGGAATCGGGTGTAAATCCCGGACAGTCCCGCTGCTGTGAAGCTTTATTTTCAACGTTTTGATAATTAATACCCCTTTAACCACTGGCCTTAGCCGGGAAGGTTTATCAAAACGGAAGCTAAGTCAGAAGACCTGCCATCTGTTTGAAGTCTATATTCTTCGTGGGTTAAGGGTATAGTACAAGATAAAATCAATTTAATATTTTACGTATGGAAAACATCAGGCCTCCGTTCAAGATTGACCTTGCAGGTGCGTTTCTTTTGCCTCAGGCATTAAAAGAAGCTCGCGAGCAATATCGGAATGAGCAGATTTCTTTGGTTACATTACGTGCTATGGAAGATGCTGAAATCCGCAATCTGGTAGAACGACTTAAGTCGGCGGGATTACAAGTAGTTACAGACGGGCGTTTTCGTAATGCCATGTGGCCGCTTGACTTTATGTGGAGTTTTGAAGGTGTACAACCCGTAAATGCAAAGAAGACCGGTATTTGTCTGAACGGAAGAATTGATTTTCATCACCATCCTGTTATCGATGATTTCATGTTTCTGACGGGCGTCACCGGGGGAGATGTAATTGCTAAACAGGTTTTGCCGGCACCTTCACTTTTATTGTCTGAAGTGTTGAAAACAGATGCTGAGCAGTTGGATGTTTTTTATGAAGACAAAGAGTTGTTAGTCTCAGATATAAGTGCAAGCTACTGTAAATTGATTCTGAAATTGTATGATTCGGGATGTCGGTACATACAGTTTGATGATTCTTCGAGGAGTGTCTGTGAAGAGGGTATTGCCTTGAATAATTTGGTTTTGGAAGCAATTCCGGCTGATTTGTATGTCTCATTTCATGCTTCTGTCGATATGTTATCGGCCATAAGAGGAGTGAAGGCTTTTTTCTTGGATTATGATGATGAATGTTGCGGGCGTACAAGTCTGCTGTGGTTCATCAAAGAGCAGAAAGCTACATTCGGATTTATTCCGTCACATTATCCGATGCCCGATGAGCTGGATGAGATTTATGAAAAGATAGACGAAGTAACACCTTATATTGCACTAAACAGGTTAAGTTTATGTGTGCCTAATGCGCAGGTGTTGCCCAATGAGGCGTATGAAACCGCACTTAAGAAACAATGGACTACCATTGACATGGCCATGATAGCTGCTAAAAAGCTGTGGGGCCAGACCGAATGATTTCTTTATAACTAGTATATTTTCTAAGAAATAAACTCTGCCAAGTTTATTTAGGAAGCCCGGGCGAAGTGATTCGATCGGGCTTTAATCTTTTTCGGGCACCCCGGAAAAAGTCGGTTTACTCTTTCATACAATCAAAAAAGAGTGCCTTGTTTAAGGGCACTCTTTGAAAAAAATACAAGTTAAATAAGAAAAACAACTATAACTTTGACGAAATGTATAACGGTTATATCTATTATGAATGTTTAGTTAAGGCATTCTGTTTTCAACTTTTCAATCCAGTTGTCAATACGCTGATCGGTCAAATCGTCCTGATTAACTTCATCAAGAGCCAAACCTACGAATTTGCCGTCGACTACAGAAATTGAAGAATCAAACGTATAACCGTCTGTTTCAGTTCTTCCGCAGAATGTACAACCGGTTTCTTTTAGTTCTTCATATAGATTACCCATGCCGTTGCAGAATGTGTCACTGTATGAATCAGAATCACCACAACCAAATAACGCAACGAACTTGTGAGAAATACCGGCCGCTTTCAGTACTTTAACACCATCGTACCAGTCGTCCTGTAGTTCACCGTCGCCCCATGTGGCCGATCCTAAAACCAACACATCATATTTGTTAACTAACTCTTCCGAAATCTTGGCTGCATCGTGTAAATCAGACTTTTCAACGCCCAATTTTGCTGCGATTTTACGTGCCACATCTTCTGTAGTTCCTGTAGTGGAACCATAAAATATACCTATTTTACTCATAACTACTTTTTAATTGATTTTGTTACGTGCAAATATATGGCCAAAATAATCACTATTCAATCCCTATTTATAGTGGAAATACAACTTATGAGTACCTACATATTGTTATTTTGAGAAAAATACCTAATTTTAGTGATTGTGCGCGCACAAAATTATGTGTTAATTTGCACCAACTAATATATAATAGGTATTTTATGGACAAAATTCAGAAATACAAACCGGCTGATAAGATGAGTGATCTCATTTGTGATAACTATTCCTTGTTACAAGTAATGAGCCGTTTCGGACTCTCGCTTGGCTTTGGTGATAAAACCGTTAAAGAGGTATGCCAGATGAATGGGGTTGACTACCGTACTTTTCTCACGGTGGTGAACTTTGTTGAAGAGGGATATTCGCGAATGAATGATGATTCTGATGATATATCCATTCCCGCTTTGGTTGATTATCTTCGTCAATCACATATTTATTTTCTTGATTTCTCTTTGCCGAGTATTCGTCGCAAATTGCTTGACTCCATTGACTACTCCGAAAAGGAAGTAGTTGTGCTCATGCTTAATTTCTTTGACTCGTACGTTAGCGAGGTGAGGAAACACATGGAATACGAAGAAAAGACTGTCTTCAAGTATGTTGATGATTTGCTCCATAATCAGGCGCCAAAAAATTATCAGATCAGTACATTTTCAAAACACCACGACCAAATTAGTGAGAAACTGACCGAATTGAAAAATATCATTATCAAATATTGCCCTTCTAACGCAAACAATAACCTGCTCAATGCAGCTCTGTTTGATATATTCGCCTGTGAAGAGGCGTTGGACTCGCACTGCAAGGTAGAAGATCTTATTTTTGTTCCGGCCATTTTGAAACTGGAGAGGAGGGTGAGACATGATTAAAAATAATGAGGTGATCCGAATAGCTATCGCCGAATCATCTGTTATTATCCGTAGCGGTTTGTCGGTTGCGTTGAAACGTTTGCCTAGTCTCAAGGTACAGTCGGTAGAACTAGGTTCTATAGAAGCTTTGAATGATTGTTTGCGCTCTCAACCCATTGATATTTTGATTGTGAGTCCCAATTTCGGCAATTACTTTGATGTGCTCCGTTTTAAGGAAAGCCCCATTGGCAAGGGAATCAGTGTCATAGCATTAGTAAGTACCTTTATTGATGCTTCTGTATTGAGTAAATATGATGATTCCATATCCGTTTATGATGACTTAGAGGTGATATCCAATAAAATAAGTCGCCTGCAGAACATTGAATCCGATGACGATAGCGATAGCCAGGAAGCATTGAGTCAACGAGAGAAAGAAATAGTAGTGTGTGTAGTGAAAGGAATGACCAATAAAGAGATTGCAGAGCAACTCTATTTGTCAATTCATACAGTAATTACTCACCGCAGAAACATAAGTAAGAAGTTGCAGATACACAGTGCAGCCGGTCTTACCATTTATGCAATTGTTAATAAGTTAGTGGAAATAGGGGAGGTAAAAGGCATATAATTTAAAAAGTGTCAATATTACACTTTATGCTTTTGTAATTCCGATAATCTATATATCTTTGCAATGCAATTAAGAAATTAATTTTCGCTCAAATAAGTATCAGGTATTAGTTTGAGAATAGTTTTCAGGTAAAAGATTTAGGATAACAATTAGGTTTTAGAGTTTTTAAGGTAACAAGGTAGAAAAAAGAAAAGCCATTTGGCTTTTCTTAAAGGGATACGGGAAATTCAGTTAATGGATTCTCGTTTTTTTGTTTTATACACTTTGCTTGCTTAACTCTTCTGGTATTCCATAGGAGTCATTCCGGTCATCTTCTTGAAGAACTTACAGAAAAAGGAAGGATTGGGGAAGTTTAGCTTGTCGGCTATCTGGTAAACGAGCAAATCGCTGTGTTTCAGCAATACTTTCGATTCAATAACGACGGCCTGGTTCAGCCACTCCATCACAGTTTGCCGGCTGGTGTTTTTTACCAATGTATTCAAGTATCGGGGTGATAGGCACAGTTTGTCGGCGTAGAAAGCTACATTGCGTTCCTGCGTGCAATATTCATGCACCAAAGCGATGAAGCGGTGGAACGTTTCCTCCTGTCTGGTATGCCTTGTTTCTGTATTCGCTTTGCTTCTTTTTCGTATATAGCTAATGTTGAATAGAAGAGCCGATACCAAACTTTGTACTACCTCTTTCCGGAATACTTCTTCGTGAACCGTATCCCAGATCAGAAAGAAATACCGTTCGGTCATTTCATAGTCTTTCTCGGAAAGCGGCAAAAACAGATTCTCTCGTCTTCCAATGTAATATTCCAGCACCTCATCTTTGTTCAGGAACTGAATGAAATCATTTTGAATGGCCATCATTCGCATCTCAAAATCGGTAGTGAATTCGTGTATCTCAATAATGGAGTTTGGAGCTAATAGCAATAAATCTCCTTTCTTAGCCGTATATTGAATCAGATTGATGGACAGTGTAACTTGTCCGCTCACGGCATAAACGATTCTGCCTTCCTTCAGCTTGTAGGGCTGGTGGATGAAAAAAAGTTCACTAGTCATCCTCATGAAACTACTGACTATGCCAAAGTCCTTTGTTACAAACCGATATTCGTTGTTTTGAACAATAAAATAATCCAGCACATTCTTCAATGATATTTCTAAAGGTTCGTTTGCTGCCATAATACTTTCCTCATCAAAAGGTTTATTTATCTCACAAAGATAATAAAGAGAAGATAAAATTGCTTTTTAAAGAGCATAAAACGAACTATTGGAACATAATGACCAACAAACAGATTGTCTGTACCTCTTTTACACACTCTATCTTTGCGGTATCGAAAATTCAATCAAAAATAAGTATATCAAATTCAAACCCCAAGAACTATGAAACAATTTGTTTTCTGGATTCTCATTGGCTGTTTTGCCGCACCTTCTCAGGCTCAGATTACCTTGGAAAGTTGCCGGCAAAAGGCACAGGCAAATTATCCGTTGGTAAGGCAGTACGAGCTTATTGAAAAAACAAAAGAGTTTAGTGTGAGTAACGCCGCCAAGGGCTATTTGCCTCAGTTTAGCTTGTCGGCCAAAGCAACTTACCAAAGTGACGCTACGACAATCAATCTGAAAATAGGTGATTTTGCTTTGAACCGTGTTGCTCCAAAGGATCAGTATCAGGCTATGGTTGAACTGAATCAGCAGATATGGGACGGTGGCAACATTCATTCGCAAAAAGAACTGGCCAAGGCCAACTCCGATGTGGATCGTGAAAAATTAAACGTCGACATGTATGCGTTGATCGAACGGGTGAACGATCTGTATTTCGGTATCTTGATGCTCGATGAGCAGCTTACGCAAAACACGCTTCTTTTAGATGATCTGGAAAGAACTCACAAACAAATATCGGCTTATGTAGCCAACGGAGTGGCTAACTCGGCTGATTTAGATGAGGTAAAGGTTGAACAGCTCAATGCCTTTCAAAAGCGGACGGAATTAAAAAGTTCACGGGAGGCTTATGTGAAAATGCTGTCTGTTTTTACGGGCGAAGAGATTGCTGAAACTGCATTGTTTGCTAAGCCGGTGGAGAGTGTTGCCCCGCTGACTGACCCGGCCTACTTCCGTCGTCCGGAGTTATCGTGGTTTGAAGCTCAAAACGGTCGACTGGATGTGAACGAACAAATGCTTCAGGCTCGTAATATGCCTCGTCTGGGATTGTTTGTGCAGGGGGCTTATGGCAATCCGGGACTCAACATGCTCAAAGATAAGTTTGAAACCTATTACATTGCGGGTGTTAAACTCTCATGGAATTTCGGTGGTTTGTACACCCTGAAGAATGATAAAAAACAAATTCAGGTCAACCGTGCTCAGCTAGATTCCAATCGGGATGTCTTTCTGTTTAACACACGCTTGCAGGCCACGCAGCAAAACAGTGCCATTAATTCGGTACGGACGTTGCTCGACAAGGACGATGAAATCATTGCCCTGCGAACCAACATCCGGAAAGCAGCCGAAGCCAAGGTGTCAAACGGTACACTGGCGGTGACTGATCTGCTGCGCGAAATTAATTCGGAAAACAAAGCCAGACAGGTCAAGGCTTTGCATGAGGTGCAGTTACTTATGAATATTTATCAATTGAAATACACAACGAATAATTAAGTATATGAGAGCAATGAAATTTTTAGGGATGATGTCTTCCCTTGCTTTATGTGTGGCATGTGGTAGCGGTTCGGATAATTATGATGCAACCGGAACTTTTGAAGCGACAGAGGTTACCGTTTCGGCTGAGGCTGCGGGACGTTTGCTGTTCCTTGATGTAGAAGAAGGCAGTCAGCTTACAGCCGGTGCGGAAGTCGGCATTATAGATACAGTGCAGCTGGCACTGAAGAAACTACAGTTGGAGGCTAGCATGAAATCGGTACAAAGTCAGCGCCCCGACCTCAATAAACAAGTAGCTGCTACCAAACAGCAAATAGCCACCGCGGAGCGTGAAAAGAGGAGGGTCGAAAACTTATTAAAAGCCGGTGCGGCCAACCAGAAACAGCTGGATGATATTCATTCCGAGATAGCCGTGCTACGGAAACAGTTGACAGCGCAGACATCCTCTCTGCAAAACAACGTGCAAAGTCTGACTGACCAAGGAACTTCCGTGGCAATACAAGTGGCACAGGTTGCCGATCAGCTTGCTAAATGCCACATTTCATCACCTATAAACGGAACGGTGTTGGCACGTTATGCCGAGACCGGTGAATTGGCATCTATCGGAAAGCCCTTGTTCAAGATAGCCGATGTGGAACAAATGTATTTGCGCGCTTACATCACATCTGCTCAGCTGGCCGAAGTGAAGTTGGGAGATAAAGTCACGGTCTTTGCCGATTACGGCGACGAGATACGCAAAGAACATGCAGGCGTGATTACCTGGATTTCTTCCCGTTCGGAATTTACGCCCAAGACCATTCAAACAAAAGACGAAAGAGCCAATCTGGTTTACGCCATCAAGGTATTGGTTAAAAATGACGGAGGTCTTAAGATTGGAATGTATGGTGGCATGAACTTACAAAAATGATGAAAGCGGTAGAAGTAGAACATATTTCCAAAAGTTACGGTAAGGTCATGGCTTTGCAAGACATCTCCTTTGAGGTTAACCGGGGAGAGCTCTTTGGCATCATCGGTCCCGACGGAGCCGGCAAGAGCACGCTGTTTCGCATACTGACCACCTTGCTTTTGCCCGCTGGTGGTACGGCGAAGGTCGACGGACTCGATACGGTCAAGGATTTCAAGGAGATTCGTAAGCGGGTAGGGTATATGCCCGGTAAGTTTTCTTTGTATCAAGATTTGTCGGTCGAGGAAAACCTTACTTTTTTTGCAACGGTTTTTCAAACAACCATTCAGGAAAACTATCATCTCATTGAGGATATCTACAAGCAGATTGAGCCGTTTAAAACCCGAAAGGCCGGAGCCCTTTCCGGAGGCATGAAGCAGAAATTGGCTTTGTGTTGTGCTTTGATTCACAAGCCCAGCGTGCTTTTTTTGGATGAACCCACTACGGGCGTCGATCCGGTGTCGCGCAAGGAGTTTTGGGAAATGCTCAAACGCCTCAAGCAACAAGGTATTTCCATATTGGTTTCCACGCCTTATATGGATGAGGCTACTTTGTGTGATCGCATCGCACTGATTCGTCAGGGAGAGTTCCTGAATATTGACACTCCGGAACATATCATGGATGCTTTCGGGACAGACCTCTGGGCTATTCGTGCGCAGAATATGTATGCGTTGCTTCAAGATTTGCGTGCCAATGAACAGGTCCTTTCCAGCTTCGGATTCGGAGATATGCATCACATTACCTTGAAAGAAGGGTACAGCGCGGCGCAACTTCGTTGTGAATTGGAGGAAAAGGGACATAGAGGATTGTTGTTGGAGTCCGTCAGACCCAATATAGAAGATTGTTACATGAAATTAGCATCTCAAGAACATGAATGATATTGTAATTCAAACAGAGCAGCTTACCAAACGTTTCGGTGCATTTACGGCAGTTGATCACATCTCTTTTGAAGTCAGAAAAGGGGAGATCTTTGGTTTTCTAGGTGCCAATGGAGCGGGGAAGACAACAGCCATGCGTATGTTGTGCGGACTCAGTAAGCCTACCTCGGGGAAAGGTATGGTTGCCGGGTTTGATGTAGCCCTGCAATCCGAGCAGGTGAAGAAGAACATCGGTTACATGAGCCAGAAGTTTTCTCTGTATGAAGACCTCAAAGTATGGGAAAATATTCGTCTTTTTGCCGGTATCTATGGCATGAAGGACAAAGAAATAGCCCATAAGACAGAGCTTCTGTTGGAACGGCTGGAGTTTTCGGAAGAGCGTAACACATTGGTCAGACGCTTGCCACTGGGTTGGAAACAGAAGCTGGCTTTTTCGGTATCCATCTTTCATGAACCGAAAATTGTTTTTCTGGACGAGCCTACCGGCGGGGTAGATCCCGCTACCCGCAGGCAGTTCTGGGAACTCATTTATCAGGCGGCCGACAGAGGAATTACGATTTTTGTCACGACCCATTACATGGATGAGGCGGAGTATTGCAACCGGGTTTCCATTATGGTTGACGGGCGTATTGATGCGCTCGACACGCCATATAACCTGAAGAAACAGTTCGGTGCTGACCATATGGATGGAGTTTTTCAACAACTGGCGCGCAAGGCCGTACGTAAAGCAGATTAAACGATGAAGCAGTTTTTTGTATTTATAAGAAAAGAATTTTATCACATTTTCCGTGATAAAAGAACCATGATGATTTTGCTCGGCATGCCTGTCATTGAAATCATTCTTTTCGGTTTTGCCATCAGTACGGAAGTTAAGAATGTACGGGTAGCCGTGCTCGACCCGTCGTCCGACTTTCTCACCCGTCGTATTATTGATCGCGTAGATGCTAGTGAATATTTTACAATCAGCCTGCGTGTGCACAACCAACAACAGATGGATGAGGCTTTCCGGAAAGGAGATATTGATTTGGCGCTGGTCTTCAGTGAGCAGTTTGCCGGTAATTTATATAACGGTGATGCCAGGGTGCAGTTGGTAGCCGATGCAACCGATCCGAACATGGCCGTGAGCCGTACTAACTATGCCACGGGTATTATAGCGGCCGTGCAACAAGAACTGTTGCCCGAAGGTGCGACCGGTTCTACGATTGTGCCCGATGTTCGTTTGTTGTACAATCCGCAAATGAAAAGTGCCTACAACTTTGTCCCCGGCGTTATGGGACTGATCCTGATGCTGATCTGTGCCATGATGACTTCCATCTCCATTGTGAGAGAAAAAGAAACAGGAACTATGGAAGTGCTGCTGGTATCGCCTATGAAACCTATCTATATTATCTTGGCTAAGGCAGTACCTTATTTTGTGCTTTCATTTGTCAATCTGGCCACCATTTTACTGTTGTCGGTCTTTGTGCTTCACGTTCCCATAGCCGGAAATTTCTTTGTACTCATTCTGGTATCGCTGCTGTTTATCTTTGTCTCCCTGTCGTTGGGACTACTTATATCTACCGTTACGCAAAACCAAATTGCAGCCATGTTGGTATCGGGTATGGTTCTGCTAATGCCCACCACACTGATGTCGGGCATGATCTTTCCCATCGATGCTATGTCGGTTCCGTTGCAGGCCATATCTTCCATTCTTCCGGCACGCTGGTACATTGAAATTGTGCGGAAAGTCATGATTCAGGGAGTCAGTGTTGTCTTTGTCCTCAAAGAGATAGCCATTTTAGTCCTGATGGCCTTTGTGCTTATTATGATTAGTCTAAAGAAATTTAAAATACGTTTGGAGTAGAATTATGCTAAAGTTCCTCATTGAAAAAGAATTCAAGCAGTTGCTTCGCAACTCTTTCCTGCCGCGGCTTATCATCGGCTATCCCTGCATGGTGATGATTATTATGCCTTGGGCGGCGAATATGGAGATTAAAAACATCTCTGTGAATGTAGTCGACAATGATCATTCCGTTGTTTCTCAGCGGTTGATTCATAAAATCGATGCCTCTTCTTATTTTCGCCTCAACAACCTGTCACCTACCTATAACTCTGCCTTGCGAGATATAGAGTCGGGCGATGCCGATGTAATATTGGAGATTCCCCGTCATTTTGAGAAGAAACTCGAGAATGGCGAAGCCTCACACGTGTTGCTCGCTGCCAATGCGGTTAACGGAAGCAAAGGCGGACTGGCCAGTTCGTATATGACGGCCACGCTAGCCGATTACAATGCACAGTTGCACGTAGAAAACCCTTCGTCCGGCATTGTTCAGGAAGCCGCTAGCTCTGTGCAACCCTCCGTGAGTGTGTCGGAGAAAAACCTCTATAATCCTCACTTGAACTATAAACTGTTTATGGTACCGGCATTGATGGTGATGCTTGTCACCGTAATCTGCGGTTTTTTGCCGGCGCTGAATATTGTCAGTGAAAAAGAAGTAGGCACTATCGAGCAAATGAATGTAACGCCAGTGGGTAAGTTCAAATTCATACTGGCCAAACTGATTCCTTTTTGGGTTGTAGGTTTTGTGGTGCTGACTTTGTCGTTCGGCCTTGCTTGGCTTATCTACGGAATACTTCCGGTGGGCAGTCTGGGGATCATTTACCTTCTCTCGGCTTTATTTGTGCTGGTTATGTCGGGTTTCGGACTCGTTATTTCCAATCACTCGGCCACCATGCAGCAGGCTATGTTTGTCATGTTTTTCTTTATGATTATTCTATTGCTGATGAGCGGTCTTTTTACTCCGGTTATGAGTATGCCCCGATGGGCACAAATTATCACCATTCTTAATCCGCTCAAGTATTTTGTTGACATCATGAGAATGGTGTACCTCAAAGGCAGCGGATTGACCGATCTGTCTTTGCAGATAGGTGCCTTGCTGGCTTTTGCAACCCTATTTAATTTCTGGGCTGTGAAGAGTTATCGAAAGAGTGCTTAAAGCACAAAAGGAGTGTCTTTTTGCAAGGCACTCCTTTTGTGGTTATCATTCATCATTTACGTTTGCCGTTTGGGGCAATTAATGAATCTCAATCAATTTCTGGGCTTTCTTCGTTTCTTGTTCGGATAATTTGGGCAGTTCAATGTTTAGAACCCCGTTCTCCACTTTCGCGGTAATCTTTTCCTTATCCACATTGTCGGGCAGTATCATTGTTTGCTGGAATTTAGCGTATGAAAACTCTCTTCTCAGATATCTGCCGTCTTTCTTTTCTTCTTTGTTTTCGGTTTTCTTCTCCATGGAGATGACTAGATTTTCGTCTTCGTCGAGACGAACATTGAAATCATCTTTCGTCATACCCGGAGCGGCTACCTCCACTTTAAAATTGTTTGCAGTTTCAATTACGTTAATTGCAGGTGCAGTAACGTTAGTTCTTTCCACCCAGTCGTTATCGAAGAAATCATTAAAGATACTTGGTAACCAATTTTGAGATCTTCTTACAGGCATCATAATCATAATCTCCTATCTTTAAGTTAAACAATCAATTTACAATATCTTTTGAATACCCTTTTGAAGTATTCTTTTCGATAACTATATGGCAAATCATGTGCCAATGGTGCGAGCTGAAAAAATGACATTTATTAAGTGGGGGTAAAAGCTTTTGTTCTGACAAAAAGTGTGTTTTATATTGGTTTGGCGAAGATTATGGTGTCTTTTTGTCTTGCTGCGGACGGAAGGTTTAGTTATAGGCAAAAAAAAAGGAGTCACGCCTGACTCCAACCTTTGTTAACCTTAAATCTAATACTATGAAAAACACATTGCAAAGGTACGCACTTTTTTGAACTCTGCAAGCATTGCGTGCGAAAATATGTGTTTTATAACATACTTTAATAATGGTATCTCTTTATTATATAAACTTATAACCTTTCAATTAGTTTAAGTTTCATTGCCTCCCACGCCTTATCATTGTCATATTCCACTCCTGGTCTTAATATGGCATGTATATCCTCTATAAATTCCCTGTCAAGTAGTTTTTCCTCCATGTTAACAAGAAATAGTTTCTGAGTAGGAGATTTATCCACAGAATATTCCATGTATGTTTTATAACAATGGATTATTTTTTTTGTATCAACATTCTGATGAGTCATTGCCCAATACAAATCAAATAGGTCGCGTCCTTTACGGCGTTGATATAACGCACGCATTTTTGTTCCCAGTAATTCTTCTAGTTCGTATCCTGTCAAACTGCATTCACCAGAAAACCATCCGTTCTCTACTTTGTATGGAATTTCCTTTAACCCTAGCACTGTAAAGTGCTCTCGAGTGTTAATCTCTATCTTCAATCGCATATTAATTACAGGCAGTGTGCTTGTATCGAAACGATAAACGACGGTATTATTGTGGATATGTTGCTTTACTGTTCTCTTAGTTCCGAGAAAGGCTAATCGTTCGCGAATTTGCTTTAATATCGGATTGATCGGTTCTGAATTAATTTGCACTAAATCTATATCTTCTGAATAGCGGGCTTGCGGCTGTAAATACAATTTGTGCAAAGCAGTACCACCTCTGAAAGCAAGTGATTTTTTTCAGCAGATCATCAGAGAATATTTCTACCAAAGCCCTGGCAATAACTAAATCTTGCTCCACCTGTGAGTCATTTGGCCAAGGAGCAACTGCTTTCCATTCTTCTATATATCGGCGTGGTATCATAAATCGCTTTCTATCTTTATATTTTTAATCACTTTCCATGTTTCGTCTAGCTCTCCCTGCTTTTCTTTTTGAGTACTCAATAATATCGGAGACAAATTACGGTTATTTAAAATTTTCAATAAAGAATCAGAGAGTTTTTCTTCACCTAATACTTTATCAAAAAGATACCCCAACCGTTGAATTACGGGAGTATTTATATATCTTTTCGCAGTTCTATGGAGTGTTGTTGTTTTCATTTCTTGAGCTAACTCTTGTAAAATGGTAACAGTTCTATTCATTCCTATTTTATCGACATAAGCTACTAAATCGAGTGCCGTTAATTCAGGAGAAGAAACATTGAGATAACCGGCGTCAGTTGTTTTCTGAACTATATCGTCTTGTTCCCATGAGTTTTTCGAGAAAAATGAGACTTTTAATTTTTTATTATTAATACTTCTGGGAGCGGGAGTTTCTGCTATTACAAAGTATTCCATGGGTTGTTGATGTGCTGCTCCATATAATGCTGCCGCAGATAACAAAGCTACATAATAAGGCTTATTCAAAGATTTCATCAGATCATCAATGAACAAATATGGTGGAAGCATTCCCTGATTGGAGTAACTGGGTGGTATGATTACATAAAAGCCTTTCCTTATTTGAGCAATTTGTCTCTTGGTCTTATATCTGTACAAGCCTTGCAGCAATGTTTTTTCGGACGACTTGAAACGATTACGTAATTCTTTAAACGTAAAGGTATAGCGCCCTTTAGATTGTAGTTCAACAAAGAACTGATCCCATTTGTTGCTTCTATCTGATTTCAAATCTACCATAAATCACATTTGCGAAACACTACATAATTTGTAGTTGTTTGCAAATATATATAATTTATTTAAGATTTAAAGTGGTTAGACATAAAATTAAATAGTCTTACTTTTTTTGATGGTATATTTTATACAATTAAGCTTGATCACGGACAGGAAATTCATTTGCACAATCAAGTGGTGCATAAATTAAATATTTTGATTAAATTCGCAATGTGTATAGCTTTGGCAAGTCTTACTCCGGTGAAATCACATTTATCATCCTGTTAAGGGATATAGCAACAGATTACTATGAAAACATTATTCTTAAAACTATTTTCAACCTGCATCTTCCTGACAATCAGTGCAAATGGTGCAGCGAAGAGTTATGTTGCAGACAGCAAAACGCTAAAACCTCGAATTGTTATAATGACAGATATCGGACCCGGTGATGTTGAGCCGGACGACATGGAATCGGCTGTCAGACTGCTGGCCTATGCCGACCGATTTGAAATAGAGGCACTTATTACCACTATCGGCTGGAATTGCGACCCGTACCCTACGGATTGGGCTGAGTATTTGCATCAGGTCATTGATGGATATGGGACGGATGTGAAGAACTTGATGAAGCGTTCTGCACAGACAGTATTTATGTCGGTCGATGCGGAACGGAATAAACCTCAAAAGCTGGGATATTGGCCAAGTGTAGAGTATATACGTCAGCGTACGGTCATGGGCAGTCAGCGGGCCGGTATCGGTGTTATAGGTGAAGGTAACGACACGGACGGAAGCCGGTTGATCATTCAATTGGTTGATGAGGCCGACGAGCGTCCGATTTGGTTTTGTGCCTGGGGAGGTGCCAATACGCTGGCTCAGGCGGTGTGGCGGGTGAAGAAGGAGCGCTCGAAAGAGGAACTGGATCGTTTTCTCCACAAAATCCGATTGTATACCATTACAGATCAGGACATGCAGTACAACATGCGCATGAATCGAGCTTATAGTTCCCATCAATGGCTTAGGCAGGAGTTTGCCAATGATTTGATGTTGATTTGGGATGAGTCGGCTTGGTTGACGCAGTGCGAACTTGGCAGCAAGAATTGGGAATTATATGCCAAGTATGTTCAAGGGCACGGACAAATGGGCGCTGTTTATCCACGTTACAAATATGGTGTGGAAGGAGATACCCCGAGTTTTCTTCATGTGATGCCTAACGGTTTGAATGATCCGGATGATCCCGAGCAAGTTGGCTGGGGAGGGTATCACCAGTTCGGTATGTCACCCGATAGCATTACTGACGCGTGGACAAACTGGCAACCGTCGCAGAAAAGCATTTCCCGGCGTTATGAAGAACATTTCTATCCGGACGAATTTAATGATTTTGCAGCGCGTATGCAGTGGGCTGCTGAGGGTAAAGGAAATCGCAATCCAGTAGTTATTGTCAACGGCATAAAAGGTTTGCAACCCGTAGTCGTTAAAGCAGTGGCAGGTAAGACCGTCAAATTGAATGCAACCCAAAGTTATGATCCTGATAACGATCAGCTAAAGTTTCATTGGTGGCAACAGCCCGAGGCCGGTACATACAGACAAGAGATAAGTGTCTATACGACTGATTCTGATTGCCTTGAAATAGCCATTCCTAAAGATGCACAGGGTAAGAGTCTACACTTTGTTTGTGAGGTTCACGATAGTGGTCCTTTCAATTTGGTTACTTACCGACGAATTATTATACATGTAAAATAGGATTTTGAATTTCTTTGGGATCTAGAGACTAGCTGGATGTTCTCGTAAAGCCAAGTAGGGTATGGGCAAAAAAAAAGGAGTCACGCCTGACTCCAACCTTTGTTAACCTTAAATCTAATACTATGAAAAACACATTGCAAAGGTACGCACTTTTTTGAAATCTGCAAGCGTTGTGTGCGGAAACATGTGTTTTATAACATGATTTAATAATTTGTATTTTAAAAACTAACTTAACTTAAATCGAATTCGTAGCCGTCCGTTTTCAAAATCACTGCTGATAATCTTGAAAGTCCCTATTTCCGAGGTGTTGTTGACATGTGTGCCGATGCAGGCACAAGTATCATAATTGCCTACTTTAACGATACGTAACAAATCACTCGCTTCTTCGGGAAGTTTGCTGAGATCAACACCGTGGGGCACTTCTTCGCGTGAGCAGAATTCAACCGTTACCGGTAAATGTTGCTTGATGACTTCATTTACTTTATCTTCAATATCCTGCATCTGGTCTGCCGTGGGACAGGCAGGAAGCAGGTAATCACATTTACTCTTTTTTCGTTCAATGTGTGCATTTTTAGAGCGGGGGCAACCAAACATCCTTACCATGGTTTGGTTCAGAATGTGTTCTGCTGTATGCATAGGAGGATATTCTTGCTTGTTATGCTCGTTTAATATGGGCTTTTCCATAATTATTATGATTTTTTGTTGTTGATTTTTGCAATATAAAATATTAAATTCATTATAAAGATAATAAAACCGAATATGGGCATGACTTTAGTTATGATATTATCTTCCGATAATTTGTACATCAACCAGAAACAGTAGGATATTATGCTGACAATGATTACAAAAGATAGAATAAGTGTGTACTTGTTCAATAGATAATATTCTACTATTTTTTGAATCCTAGGCTTCTTTTCCCATTTCTGATAGAGTTGGCTTTGAGGTTTCTTTATCCAGTTATTGAGGTACTGTTTTACATACATTTCTTTATTGCGAAAGCTAAGTCCTTCCCAATAATTTTGTTCACCTTCTTCCCTTAATTCTTTATATGCAAGATAAAGAACATGAAAGTCATAAAGAAATGCTGCCGGATAATCTAGGAAAATCTTTTCTAATGATTCTAAAATAGAGAAGACATTCTCATTGCTCTCCAACTTTAGTTGGATACAGTAAATCGCTTTATATTTTAATATGGTTCCAAAATCGTTTATATCAATTGAAAGCTCATCTAATATTACATTTGTCAGACCGATGAGTGTTATTTGATTCTCTGTATTTGTGAATTGGCTTAATTGTATAATTTGCGTACTGGAGTACCCGGCTTGAAGTAACTTTTGAGCCCACTCTATCCATAAAGTCGTAACTTTATGTTCGCTAACCTCTGTTGTAAACCAATAGAATGCAATATCTGCGGTTAATGGAACATCTTCATAAATTTTATGATGGAATGTGTTAAGCTCTCCAATATTGTGTACCGGTGGACTTTCTTGTTTGTCGTGTATATTCAGTTGTTGTTTTTCCATTGTTTTTTTGTTATGGTGTCCTGAACTCCTTGATTTTCGCTTATGGGCAAAAAAAAAGGAGTCACGCCTGACTCCAACCTTTGTTAACCTTAAATCTAATACTATGAAAAACACATTGCAAAGGTACGCACTTTTTTGAGATCTGCAAGTTTCGTGTGCGAAAATATGTGTTTTATAACATGATTTAATATTTTGGAGTTGAAAGGCAAATGTTATAAACGCTTATTAAGAATTTCAACTTGGCTTTTCTTACCGACTCAAGTACTCAAACCAATCAAAGTCGGCATACGCATGCGTGGCCGGTGTTTGAGATGTAGCATATAGTCCCAATATAATTCCGGTGAACCCTCCGGCGGTTTCGGTGCTCAGGTAACGGGTATTCATTTGCCCGATTGACTGAAACGTAGTTCCATTCAACGAATAGGCGAATGAGTAGGTGTCATTTTCACCTTTCACCTGTAGCTGAATGTTTGAAGTCGGTACAATAATCTCCTTGGCAATGTGCGTGAGTAATCCCATTCGGTAGCGCAGCACCACGGCTTGCTTGTCTTGGTCCAATTGCTTGATGTAAAGGTCGTAGTGTGCCTGGTTGTTCATCCATACGGTAAGACCTGCCTCGTCGTTGGGGGCGGCTTTCTGAAGTTTAACCGATGTGCTTGCCGTGAAGCGCATGTGCTCCTGTCGGCGACCGATGAAAGTAGGACTCCCCGAATCATCCAGTTTCACGCCGGTTGCCAGCAAGCGTAGTTTGCTCTCTTTGGTGAATTGGTAGTTCTCCATGTGCGGATTTCGGAGGTGTATCCATTCCGGTGAAGCTTTACCGGCGTTGAATTCATCTCGTGCAGGCTTTTCAGGAAACGGATGCTGAGGCAGGGTAGGCACTCGCATATCCAGACTGATTGTTCCGTTGCCGTTAACCACGGGCCAGGCATTGGTATCCCAGCGCACAGGAGCCAAGTATGTTTCGCGTCCCAACAAATGATGCAGTCCCGATTGCGGACGAAAAGCCAAACAAACCATCCACCACGAACCATCTGCTGCCTCTACCAAATCGGCATGGCCGGTTCCTTGAATGGGGTTGAGCTGCGCTTCCATATTGATATGGGTTAATATGGGGTTGGCCGGATTGGAATCATAAGGCCCTTCCATGTTTCGACTGCGTGCAATGGTTACTTTATGGCCGTACTCCGTGCCACCTTCGGAGATAAGCAGGTAATACCACCCGTCTTTTTTATACAGATGAGGCCCCTCGGGATAGCGTCCTCCGGTTCCTCGCCAGATAGCTTTGGCGCTGCTAAGCTGCTCACCCGTCATGGGGTTAATTTCGCATAGCATAATGGTGTTGTCGGGGTTGCTGACCAGGTAACACTTCCCGCCTTCAAAGTAGATAGACGGGTCAATGCCGCCTTGTTTAATCCATACCGGGTCGGACCATTCACCGGCAGGGTCTTTGGTGTGAACCAGAAAATTGCCTTTGTCGGTCACATTGGTGGTGATCATGTAAAAAGTCCCTTCGTGGTAACGAATGGTAGGTGCGTATATACCGCCTGAAGAACCGGCTTTTTGAAGGTTCAACTGCGACGGACGGGTGAGTACGTTACCCAATTGTTGCCAGTGAATGAGGTCTTTACTGTGAAATAACGGTACCCCCGGAAAATACTCAAAGGTGCTGTTGACCAGATAATAATCGTCACCAACACGGCATACACTGGGGTCGGGATGGAATCCCGGGATAACCGGATTCTGATAACCTTCCTGCGCATGGCAGAAACTTGATAAGTAGAGGAAAGAGAATACGGTAAGTATGATGTTTTTCATCTCGTTATAAAATTAGATAGAAGAATGCGTTTTTAATTCAGGCTATAAATTTACGATTTAATTTGCTGAAATGGAAATAATACGATCATAAAATGAACTGTTCACCGACTTTTTTTTATTCTAGGCCAACAAATAAAAATTCTAGGCCTGCGATTTAAATTTGTTGGCCTACATTTTATTTATCATCTATTTTTATCTATCTTTGTTAAGCCATTGTTGCTGAGAATACGTACTGATATAAGATATACCTGCATAAACACGACGAATGCTTCATTTTATATAAGCTCCCAACTCATTGATGGTAAAAGAACCTGCCACCTGTTTTACAGGAGGGGTGTTTTTGGTGTTTTGGATTCAAATTCAAAATACAATATTTATTATTTTATTAATTATTTAAGATTATAATATTTATTTGTGGCCGATGGCATGGCCGCTTTTAAAACAAGGGTGTGTGTAAGTTACTGTAAATGAAGTGATTGAGTTGTACGCTGCCTGTTCAACTGCTTATACGGCTTTTGGATGTTTTTGCCGACTGAAAATTTATTACTAAATAACTGTATTATGGAAAAATCACCGTTGGATTCGGTCTTTGTAAAGGGATATATTTTAGTTCCCAAAGCGCTCATGGAAAGTCGTCTGGCCGACAGATCCAAGGTTTGTAGCGAGTTTGAAGCTTTTATGCTTGTTTTGTGCCATGTGAATTACCGCGATGCCACGTTTGATGTGTATGGAACGGATGAACTCTGCAAGCGAGGGGAGTCTTTTCGCAGCATGCAGACTTGGGCCGATATGTTTGGCTGGAGTCGTGCCAAGACGCGTCGCTATTTTGAGAAGCTGGAGAAAATAAATGTAATTATGCTGCTTGCACACAAGAGAACAACACATATTCGGGTGATTAATTATGATTTGTGGACAGGGGTGCGCAAGGATGCCTACAAGAAGGATCCTAATTATGAAAAGGAATTTCAGGAGTTTTGGGATTATTATCATGAAACGACTCAAATGCGTAAGGTAAACATAGCACGGGCAAAGAAGGAGTGGAGCATGCTCACAGCCGAAGAGCGCAAACTGGCGTATAAAAACGTAGATAATTATTATTATTACCTAACAAACACGCGTTATTGCAAGCAGGCGGCTTCGTACCTGAAAGATAAAAGCTTTTTGGATGAGGATTGATGAGACGGGAACGCAAAAGTTGGGGTATGGGCAAAAAAAAGGAGTCACGCCTGACTCCAACCTTTGTTAACCTTAAATCTAATACTATGAAAAACACATTGCAAAGGTACGCACTTTTTTGGTATTTGCAAGTGTTGTGTGCGAAAACATGTGTTTTATAACATGATTTAATATTTTGAACCTTGAAATGTTTAATTATGTAACAGATTTACACAGTTTCCCACTTCTCTTTCATCAGGTCTTCCAGCTTCAACAACTCGTCGCGGTATTGTGCTGCTTCAATGAACTCGAGCTTTTTAGCGGCTTCCTGCATTAGCTTACGTGTCCGGTCAATGGCTTTCTGCATCTGTTCACGGTTCATGTATTGCACTACGGGATCGGCTGCAATGTTAGGCCTTTCGGGTTCAATGTAAGCTTTGGCTCGCTGCGCATCGTTCTCGGTTAGGTTGTCTTTGAATACAGACAGGTTGCGCGCCTTAATGATTTGTTGCGGTGTAATGCCGTTGGCTTCGTTATAGGCCAGCTGTTTTTCGCGTCGTCTGTTGGTCTCGTCAATGGTCAGTTGCATGCTGTCGGTTATCTTGTCGGCATACATAATAACCTTTCCGTTAACGTTTCGGGCGGCACGGCCTGCCGTTTGCGTGAGTGAACGGTGCGAACGAAGGAAACCTTCTTTGTCGGCATCCAAAATAGCAACCAGGGAAACCTCAGGTAAGTCGAGCCCTTCACGGAGCAGGTTAACTCCAATCAGTACATCGTACACACCCTGGCGAAGATCATCCATGATTTTAACGCGCTGCAACGTGTCAACATCACTGTGGATGTAGTTGCAACTTACCTGATTGTTGAGCAGGAATTCGGTAAGCTCCTCGGCCATTCGTTTGGTGAGGGTAGTTACCAACACGCGCTCGTTCTTTTCAATGCGTTGCTGTATCTCCTCCATCAAATCATCAATCTGATTCATGCTGGGACGCACATCGATGATCGGATCTAGTAGTCCGGTGGGACGTATCACTTGTTCAACAACAATTCCTTCGGAGCGGATTAGCTCGTAATCGGCCGGTGTGGCACTCACGTAAATAATCTGTTTGGCCAGTTCCTCAAACTCTTCAAATTTCAGCGGACGGTTGTCGAGTGCGGCAGGAAGTCTGAAACCGTATTCAACCAAGTTGGTCTTTCGTGCCCGGTCGCCTCCATACATCGCTCTGATTTGCGGCACGCTCACGTGGCTTTCATCAATGACCATCAGGAAATCATCGGGGAAAAAGTCGAGCAGACAGTAGGGGCGTGTGCCGGCCTCGCGACCATCAAAATAGCGTGAATAGTTTTCAATGCCCGAGCAGTGTCCCAGCTCCCGAATCATTTCCATGTCATACGTTACACGTTCGTACAGTCTTTTGGCTTCGTAGGATCTGCCCATTGATTCGAAATAGGCCACCTGACGTGTCAGGTCGTCTTCAATCATGTGAATGGCCCGTTGTGTAGCCTCTTTGGTTGTCATGAACAGGTTGGCCGGGTATATCTTATATGATTCGAACACTCCTACGGTTATGCCCGAAAGCGGGTCGACTTCCTCAATGGCGTCTACCTCATCGCCCCAGAAAATAATGCGCAGTATGTGATCGGAATAAGCCAGTGCAATGTCAACGGTATCTCCTTTTACACGGAAGTTACCCCGGTTCAGGTCAATGTCGTTGCGCACATACAGGCTGTCGACCAGTCGGCGCAGAAATACATTACGGTTAACGGCTTTTCCTTTTTCAACATCAATCACGTTGCTATAGAAATCGGCCGGGTTACCCATACCGTAGATGCACGATACGGACGACACAACCAGCACGTCCTGACGTCCTGAAAGAAGGGCGGAAGTAGCGGCAAGTCTCAGTTTATCGATCTCGTCATTGATGGCAAGGTCTTTTTCAATATACGTATCACTGCCCGGCAGGTAAGCCTCAGGCTGATAGTAATCGTAGTAAGATACGTAATACTCAACCGCATTGTTGGGAAAGAAGCTTTTAAACTCGCTGTAAAGCTGTGCGGCCAATGTTTTGTTGTGGCTTAAAATCAATGTGGGTTTATTGATGTTTTTCACCACATTGGCAATGGTGAATGTTTTTCCGGAACCGGTAACACCCAGAAGCGTTTGCGCGGGCACTCCCTGAAGTACACCTTCAGTGAGTTGTGCAATCGCTTCCGGCTGGTCACCGGTAGGTTGGTAAGCTGATGTTAGCTCAAAATTCATTATCCGAGAATCAATTTTAATATGAATAACACAGAAAGGATATACATGGTTGCGGATATCTTTTTGTATTCTCCCGTAAACAGTTTAATGATGACATAACTTAACATACCCAGCACGATACCGTCGGCAATGGAGTAGGTCAGTACCATCATCAGCATGGTAACGAAGGCAGGTAGCGCTTCGGATATGTCACTCAGGTCAATGTTCGGTATGTTTCCAATCATCAATACGCCCACAATGAACAAGGCACCTGTAGTTGCCGCACTTGGAATGAGCAAAAACAGTGGCGCAAAGAACAAGGCAATGATGAAAAGAACGGCTACGGTAAGAGAAGTCAGTCCGGTGCGTCCTCCTTCGCTGATGCCCGATGCACTCTCCACATAAGAACCTACGGTTGATGTTCCGCATACGGCTCCGAAAGTCGTACCGATGGCGTCTGCCAAAAGAGCTTCCTTGATGTGAGGAATCTTACCGTCTTTGTCCATCAATCCGGCTTTGGATGTTACCCCGATCAACGTACCGATGGTGTCAAACAAATCCATGAAAATCAGCACAAAAACAATGATCAGCATGTCAACAGAGAATATCTGACTGAAATCGAACTGCATGAAGGTAGGCGCCATGGAGTGCGGCATGGATACGGGTGAGAAGTTATCGGGCAACAAGGTTACTCCCATTGGAATACCGATAGCCGTACAAGCCATGATGCTGTAAAACAGAGCACCTTTCACGTTCTTCTTCATCAGGATACCACTTAGAATGATACCGATAATAGCCAGCACGGCGGCAGGTGTAAACTTACCCAGCATCACGAAAGTTGCTTCGTTTGACACAATGATACCGGCATTCTTTAGTCCGATGAAGGAAATGAACATACCGATACCGGCTGATATGGCGTAACGCAAACTCATGGGAATGCTGTTTACGATGGCCTCACGGATATTGAAAGCAGTAATTAAGATAAAGATGACACCTTCTATGAGGACCGCAGCCAATGCTGTTTGCCAGCTAAGGCCCATGCCCTGTACTAAGGTGAAAGCGAAAAAGGCGTTGACTCCCATGGCTGGGGCAAGTGCAACAGGCAATTTGGCCATGATTGCCATGCAGAATGTGGCTACGGCAGATGCCAGAGCGGTGGCGGTGAAGACTGATTCTTTGCTCATTCCTGCCTGCGAAAGAATGTCGGGGTTTACAGCCAAAATGTACGACATCGTTAAAAAGGTAGTAATACCGGCAACAATCTCCGTTCTGATAGTTGTCTGGCCATGATAGCCAAATAAATGGGTAAATTTCATTTTGAGTACTTTTTCTTTAAATGTGTTATAAAATGGATAAAAAAAGCCCTTTGGGCAAAAACAAGTGGCAATATTCGGCAAAAATGTCGAGATATACAAATTGTTTTTCCAAATTAATTCTTTACTTTGCAACATTATCAAACTCAAATACTGATACTACTAATAATTATATACCGAAAAGCATGATTTGGAATGAAAGCATCGAATGCATGGACCGCGAGAATCTTCGTAAGCTCCAGAGCATGAGATTAAAAAAAATCGTTGAACACGTTTATCACAACACGCCTTTCTACAGAAAGAAAATGCAGGAAATGGGAATTACGCCGGATGACATCCATGACATAGATGATCTGGTAAAACTTCCTTTTACAACCAAGACTGATTTAAGAGATAATTATCCGTTTGGCTTGTGTGCGGTGCCCATGAGTCAGATTGTGCGTATTCACGGTTCTTCGGGTACTACCGGCAAGCCTACGGTGGTGGGCTACACGCGGAAAGACCTGGCGGCGTGGACGGAGTGTCTTTCACGCAGCTTTTCTGCTTACGGTGCCGGCAATACGGACATATTTCATATCGCTTACGGTTACGGTTTGTTTACCGGGGGACTGGGTGCTCATTACGGAGCCGAGAATATCGGTGCATCGGTTATTCCCATGTCGAGTGGTAATACAGAAAAACAAATTACGCTGATGCATGATTTTGGCTCGACAGTTTTGTGCTGTACGCCTTCTTACGCTCTTTTTATAGCCGATACGATCAAAGATTCGGGCGTACCCCGTGAAGATTTTAAATTGAAGGTCGGCGTTTTCGGTGCGGAACCGTGGACGGAAAGCATGCGTAAAGAGATTGAAGAGAAGTTGTGTATCAAGGCGTATGATATTTACGGGTTGAGTGAAATTGCCGGGCCGGGAGTGGGGTACGAATGCGAATGCCAAAACGGTACGCACCTGAATGAAGATCATTTCTTTCCGGAAATTGTTGACCCCAAAACGTTGCAACCGGTTAACCCGGGTGAAACGGGTGAACTGGTATTTACTCACCTCACCAAAGAAGGAATGCCTTTGCTGAGGTATCGCACTAAAGATTTGACGGCTCTGCATTATGAAAAATGTGCGTGCGGACGAACATTGGTACGCATGGATCGTATTTTGGGCCGAAGTGATGATATGCTTATTATTCGCGGAGTCAATGTATTCCCCACACAAATTGAGTCGGTTATACTTGAAATGCCCGAATTCGAACCGCACTATTTGCTTATTGTTGACCGTGTGAACAATACGGATACAATGGAACTGAAGGTAGAAGCACGACCTGATTTCTATTCGGATGAAATCAACAAAATGCTGGCGCTGAAGAAGAAGCTGACTGCCCGTTTGCAAAGTGTTTTGGGATTGGGAGTCAACGTGAAGATTGTGGAGCCCAGAAGCATTGAACGCAGTGTAGGAAAGGCGAAACGTGTTATTGATAATAGAAAACTCTGATAAAACGAAAATAATATGGTAGCAAAACAACTCTCTATTTTTTTAGAGAATAAAGAAGGTAGACTTACCGAGGTTACACGTATACTGGCCGATGAAGGAATTAATCTGTCGGCACTGTGTATTGCTGAGAATGCGGATTTCGGAATCTTAAGAGGAATTGTTTCTGATCCCGATAAAGCTTATAATGCTTTGAAAGCACATCATTTTGCCGTAAGCATTACGGATGTAGTAGGTATCAACTGTCCCAATGTGCCGGGCGCACTGGCTAAAGTGCTTGAATATCTGTCTGAATCAGGGGTGTTTATCGAATATATGTACTCGTTTGCCAACAATGGCTCGGCCAATGTGATTATCCGTCCCAACGATATGCCGGGGTGTATAAGGGTTTTGACGGAGAAGAAAGTCGACCTCCTTGCAGCCAGTGATTTGTATCGACTGTAGTCTGTCGTTTTTTAGTATTAAAAAACATTGATTAATTGATTTATTCGAACCGAATGAGTACCTTTGCACAATTATTTTGTAATTAGAATGAGAAAAAGTGTCGTTACATACATGTTGGCAGCTATGTTGCTCTCTTCATGCGGAGAGTATAACAAGTTGCTGAAGAGCACAGACTACGAGTACAAATACGAAGCAGCCAAGAACTACTTTGCGAAAGGAAAATACAGCAAATCGGCCACGTTGCTGAATGAGTTGATAACCATTCTTAAAGGAACCGATAAGGCGGAAGAGTCTTTGTACATGCTTGGTATGAGTTATTATAATCAAAAAGATTATCAGACTGCTGCTCAGACTTTCATTACGTATTACAACTCTTATCCGCGAGGCACGTTTGCTGAATTGGCACGTTTCCATGCCGGAAAAGGTTTGTGTCTGGATACCCCTGAAGCCCGTCTTGATCAGTCGGGAACTTACAAGGCTATTCAGGAGTTGCAGATGTTTTTGGAGTATTTCCCCAATAGCACCAAGAAGCCGGAGGCACAGAATATGATATTTGAATTGCAGGATAAACTGGTTCAGAAGGAACTCCTTTCTGCCAGGTTGTATTACAATTTGGGTAACTATATGGGTAATAACTTTCTTTCTTGTGTGGTGACTGCACAGAATGCACTCAAGGATTATCCGTACACGCACTACCGCGAAGACCTTTCCATTTTGATTTTGAAGTCAAAATACGAAATGGCTATTTATAGTGTGGAGGAAAAGAAAGGAGAACGTTACAGAGAAACAATTGATGAATATTATGCCTTTGTAAATGAGTTCCCCGAAAGCAAATACCTCAAAGAGGCAGAGAAAATATTCAAGGAATCAAAAGAGATAATTAAAGATTAAATTTAGATAGATTTATGGACTACAAAAAAACAAATGCTCCTTCGTCAACAGTAACCCGTGATATGATGGATTTATGTTCTGATACGGGTAACGTATATGAAACAGTTTCTATCATCGGTAAGCGCGCTAATCAGATCAGTGTTGAGATCAAAGGTGACTTGTCTAAGAAGTTGCAGGAGTTTGCTTCTTACAATGATAACCTCGAAGAGGTGTTCGAAAACAGAGAGCAAATTGAAATTTCACGTTATTACGAGAAATTACCCAAACCCACGCTGATTGCTGCGCAGGAATATTTGGAAGGCAAGATTTATTATAGAAATCCTTCTAAAGAAAAAGAAAAGTTGCAGTAATACATTGCATGCTAAAATACTATAAGCCAGGTGGTTGAAGTGGGAGAGAAGTCTGTACATTTTACTGCTTGGCTTTTATTATTCTCGTTATAACCCGTACTTATTATTTTAATACCTTACCGATTATGATTCAACGAATTCAAACCGTTTATCTACTTTTGGTTACCGGCTTGCTGATTGCTGCCATGTGTATGCCATTGGGCTATTTTACAGGGGCAGATGCCGTGCAATATACATTGATGCCTGCCGGTGTGAGTGCCAACAACATGTTTCAGTCAACCTGGGGTATCTTGTGTATCCTTATATTAAGCTCGATCATTTCTTTTTTGACCATATTCTTATATAAGAACAGAATGCTTCAAATACGTATGACTGTTTTTTGCAGTGTCTTATTGGTGGGTTTTTACCTGGCTTTCTTGGCTTTTATGTTTATGTTAAAGAGTGATCTGGAAGCTACGTTCCGCATATCTTGGGCTTTGAGTTTTCCTTTGATAGCGATTATACTTAACTACTTAGCTCTACGTGCTATTGGGCGTGATGAGGTGATGGTGAAAGCTGCCGATCGTTTAAGGTAAGAACTTGATATACATATAGAAACAAAAAATGCGGAAACTTAATTTCCGCATTTTTTGTTGGGTGACCTCCCGGTTTATTTGCTAAGGTCAAATAAGTATGTGATTCGTGCCGACAGGATGCTGTGGGCTGCTCTTGAAAAATCATCCTTTTTAGTTGTTTTATAAAAGTCGGACAGTGCGTAGTAGTACCGGCCTTCCACCAGAAAGTTACCGACACCCGTTCTTATTTCAACGCCTGCACCACCTACAATTCCGTAATCGAACTTGTTATCGGCCATCTTACCGTATTGGTAGCTGGTGCGACTGATGGGACTGAAGTCGGCACTCTTCTTTTCTTTCTCATTAAGCAAGAAACCAATTTGTGGTCCGGCATTGATGAAAAACCGTCCGCCCCTCTCTTTTCCGAATGCTAAGTGCGCCAGAAAAGGTATTTCCAGGTAGTTCATTTCACGGCTGTACGTATCCGTGTTCTCTTCAATCAGCTCGGTCCAGCCTCTTTGCGAATAGTTCAGTTCCATTTGCAGTCCGCAAATCATGGCGAAATATTTCTCGGAAATATATCTCACAGTTAATCCTCCGGTCATGCCATTGGTCGTTTTCTGCTTTATTTTGGGAGTAAAAGATACATTGCTGAAGTTCATTCCACCATTGACCCCTACTGCTATGTTATTGCGCAATTCGCCTATCTGCGCCAAAGCGGGGAGGCTGACGGCTGCAAAGGTGAGTACGATTCCTGTCTTTAGAAACTTTTTAATCATGAATCTTATGCTTTATTTTATTCGAAATCGAGTTTTATTAATTCAAAATCTTTGGTGAAACGAACGAAGAATACTTTTTTGTTCACAAAGCCTCCCCATGTATTCACCCTCTCGAAACTGAATCCGGTTTGAATGGGAGTAAGCTTCATTTTAGACAGGTTACGTTCCAGTCCGGTGCCATATTCGCTTAACCCTTTCAGGAAGAAGAAACCTGTATCAAATCCCAGCATGCCGTATTTGGGGAATGTGTTGGCCATATCTTTCGAATACCATCTGCGGTAGCCGTTATTGAATTTGATGGCGGCCGGCAAAAGGTTGTTTGTGTAAAAGGAAGAGTAGAAATACGTATCAAGCTCAAAGAAACTATCCAGATGGTCTTTGGTGTACGTCTGCCATTCCGGGTAACCAAAGAGGTTGATCACCATCTCCGGACTGTTTCGCACCAGTAATTTCAATTGAGGAAGTAATTTAATTAATGTAAGATTACTGCCCGAAGTGGGTACGAAGATATTTGTTTTTCCCAAACGAAGAGCCGCTTTTAACTCCTCTTGTGAAGCACTGGCTTTCAATACATGCAGGGTAGTTCCCTTTCTTTTCAGTTCTTGTTTGAACCCTTTGATGAATTCTGCTTTTTCACCGTTTCCGTTGGTTGCATCGAGTATAATCACGTTGGCGTTGGGAAACTGACGGTTAAAGTGTTCATATACTTCCGAATACAAATAAGATTGTGGGGTGTTTATTTGATACACCCAAGGATTCTGGAACACCTCGTTGTCTTTCGATGTGAATGGAATGACCAAACGGATTTGGTTCTTCTTGGCAAAGGCAGCCAGCGGATCAATGTGCTCGGCATGCAACGGACCGAAAATGACATCCATCTTTTTCAGTTCGCTTTTATCTAGTATAGACTGTATAGAACTGGTTTCATCGCCCGAATCATAGGTGTAAAGGTCAACGGACACGCCTGTTCTCTTTAAACTGTCAATAGCCATAAGAAAACCTTCGTAGTACTCAACCATTCTGGCCGATTCGTTTCGTTTGTTCCCGTCGAGCATGAAAGGAAGTATGACCGCGGCTTTGATGGTCGATAACCGTTTGTATGTTCTGGCACTGTTGGCATTGAACAAATCACTGTCGTTCGGTATGGTTGAAGTTCCTCTCTGATCTTCGTTATTGGAAGCAGCGAAGGGAATGCACAATTCGTCTCCTTTGTTCAAACCTCTATTCTTTAATTCCGGATTGGCTGCAATTAACTCTTGCGAGCTGATTCCGTACTGCTGACCAATGCTGTAAAGGGTTTCTTTCTTTTTAACCTTGTGAGTTTCCCGGCATCGGGGTTGAGGAGTGGCAGCCACATTGTTTTGTACGGGTTCTTTTACGAAGGAGGTTTCAGCGTTTTTGCTCAGAGGGATGCGAATAACGGTTCCTATGCGAAAGTTTTGTGCGCTTAGTCCCGGGTTGGCATCGCAGATGGCATCTGCCGACATCTGATACATCACGGTAAGGCGGTAAAGAGTTTCTCCGCTTTTAATCGTGTGGAAAATATCTTCTTTCTGATTAGAAGTTTTTTGAGGTATTTTTAAAGTCTGGCCAACGTAGATCTTTTCATCACAGCCCGGGTTTAGAGTAATAATGTCTGCCTTGTTTACTCCATACATGCTGGCAATAGAATAAAGGCTTTGCCCTTTTTCAATGGTATGTAAAAACCAGGAATTTCTTTCTTGTGCTGAAATATGCAGTACACAGGCGTTTAAAACGAATAGCAGAATACTAATCTTTTTTATAAGTCTCATCAGCGGTTATTTTACGTTATAAATAAAATGAAGCGCCATTTGCCAATGGCTATCTAAATGCAAAGGTACTAAAAATGTCATGTATTTGCACAACATAATGAGTTAAGAAAATAATAAAGCATTTTTTAAAACTATTTTTCATCAGGAAGCATTATTTTTGCAGGTATTATATTTTAAGTAGAAAGATGCAAGAAAAAGAATATATAAATGTCTATGGAGCTCGTGTCCATAATCTCAAAAACATTGATGCAGAAATTCCCCGCGACAGTTTGACTGTTATTACCGGATTGAGTGGTAGTGGAAAATCATCTTTGGCGTTCGACACTGTCTTTGCTGAAGGACAACGCCGGTATATTGAAACGTTCTCCGCTTATGCACGTAACTTTTTGGGAAATCTGGAGCGACCGGACGTAGATAAGATAACGGGATTGAGTCCGGTAATCTCTATCGAACAGAAAACCACCAATAAGAACCCCCGTTCTACTGTGGGCACTACCACCGAGATATACGACTACCTTCGTTTGCTGTATGCCAGGGCCGGTGAGGCTTATTCGTATTATTCGGGTGAGCGGATGGTGAAATATACCGAGGAACAGATTACTGATCTGATTCTGAAAGATTATAAGAACAAGAAGATATACATTTTGGCTCCGTTGGTGCGTACACGAAAAGGACATTACAAAGAACTTTTTGAGCAGATCCGCAAGAAGGGTTATTTATATGTGCGTGTTGACGGTGAAGTGCGTGAGATTACGCACGGCATGAAGCTCGATCGGTATAAGAATCACGACATTGAGGTGGTTATTGATAAGCTGATTGTGGGCGACAAGGACGACAAGCGTTTGAAACAAAGCATTGCCACAGCTATGCGTCAGGGTGAAGGCTTATTGATGGTGCTTGATTTTCAAAACGAAAACATACGGCATTACAGCAAGCGGTTGATGTGTCCCGTTACCGGGTTGTCTTATAAGGAACCGGCTCCGCACAACTTCTCTTTCAACTCTCCGCAAGGCGCTTGTCCCAAGTGCAAAGGACTGGGGGTTGTGAATCAAATCGATATTGAAAAGGTAATTCCCGACCGGAAACTTTCTATTCATGACGGTGCCATTACCCCGCTTGGTAAGCACAAGAATTCCATGATCTTTTGGCAGATAGCTGCTTTGCTGGAGAAATATGATGCTGATTTAAAAACACCTGTGTCTGAATTGCCCGAGGAGGCAATAGATGAAATTTTGAATGGTTCTGACGACCGCATTAAAATAAAAAGCTCGCTCATTGGCACATCGTCCGACTATTTCACAACTTACGAAGGAGTGGTGAAGTATATCCAGATGCTGCAAGACAAAGACTCATCGGCTACGGCACAGAAATGGGCGGAACAATTTGCCCGCACAACCGTTTGCCCCGAATGTAAGGGAGCCCGTTTGAATAAAGAAGCCTTGCACTTCCGTGTTCACGATAAGAATATTATGGAGCTTGCTTCAATGGATATATCCGAACTTTACGAGTGGTTAGAACATGTGGAAGATCACTTGGGTGAACAGCAGAAGAGGATAGCCGTTGAAATCTTAAAAGAGATTCGTACCCGTTTGAAGTTTTTGCTTGATGTGGGACTGGAGTACTTGTCGCTCAATAGAAGCTCGGTGAGTCTCTCGGGCGGCGAGAGCCAACGCATTCGTCTGGCCACACAAATTGGTTCGCAACTGGTGAATGTATTGTATATTCTCGATGAGCCCAGTATCGGACTTCATCAACGTGATAACCTTCGTTTGATTCGTTCGCTCAAGGAACTGCGGGATATCGGAAATTCGGTTATTGTGGTTGAGCACGACAAAGATATGATGCTGGCTGCCGATTATGTGATTGACATGGGACCCAAAGCCGGTCGGCTGGGAGGAGAGGTTGTCTTTTCGGGTACGCCTCAGAAGATGCTTGAAACAGATACGCTGACATCCAGATACCTCAATGGAAAAACGCAGATTGAGGTCCCTGCCCAACGAAGAAAAGGAAATGGAAAATCATTGTGGCTCAAAGGAGCACGCGGAAACAATCTCAAAAATGTGACGGTTGAGTTTCCTTTGGGTAAACTGATTTGTGTTACGGGAGTATCGGGAAGTGGCAAGTCGACTTTGATTAATGAAACCTTGCAGCCTATTCTTTCGCAGAAATTCTATCATTCTCTTCAGGATCCGTTGGAATATGAATCGATAGAAGGGTTGGAACACATAGACAAAGTGGTTAATGTGGATCAGTCGCCTTTAGGGCGCACGCCTCGCTCCAATCCGGCTACTTATACCGGTGTATTTTCAGATATAAGAAACCTGTTTGTCGGTTTACCGGAAGCCAAAATACGTGGTTATAAACCGGGCCGTTTTTCATTTAACGTGTCGGGAGGCCGTTGTGAAGCCTGTTCCGGTAACGGGTATAAAACCATTGAAATGAATTTCCTTCCCGATGTATATGTTCCTTGTGAAGTATGTCATGGCAAACGATACAACAGAGAAACACTGGAGGTTCGTTTCAAAGGAAAATCAATTGCCGATGTGCTTGATATGACCATTAACCGTGCAGTGGAGTTCTTTGAAAATGTGCCTCAGATTTTGAATAAGATCAAGGTGATTCAAGACGTGGGGCTGGGTTACATCAAACTGGGACAATCGTCGACTACCTTATCGGGTGGCGAAAGTCAGCGCGTGAAGTTGGCTACCGAATTATCTAAACGAGACACCGGAAAGACTGTGTACATACTCGATGAACCTACCACCGGATTACACTTTGAAGACATTCGTGTGCTCATGGGTGTTTTAAATAAACTGGTCGACAAGGGGAATACCGTCATTGTTATTGAGCATAACCTAGATGTGATTAAGATGGCCGACTATATCATCGACATGGGACCCGAGGGCGGAAAAGGCGGTGGAGAACTTTTAAGCTGCGGTACTCCTGAAGAGGTAGCCCGCTGCACCAAAGGATATACGCCTCGTTTTCTGAAGGAAGAACTGGGATTGTAATGAGTTGAAAACATGAAGATAAATAAAACAAATGCGGCGCGTTTGCTTGATAAGGAGAAAGTGAATTACGAACTGATTCCTTATGAAGTTGACGAGAGTGATTTGAGTGCGGTGCACGTAGCCGAAAGCTTAGGAGAAGATATCAATCAGGTTTTTAAAACACTGGTATTGCGAGGAGATAAAACGGGGCATTTCGTTTGTGTTATTCCCGGCGACGAGGAAGTGAACCTGAAACTCGCCGCTAAGATATCCGGTAATAAGAGCTGTGACATGATTCCCATGAAAGAATTGCTTCCCACCACCGGTTATATACGCGGCGCCTGTTCGCCCGTGGGGATGAAAAAGCATTTTCCCACCTACATTCACCATACATGCATTCACTATCCTTTTATCTATGTAAGTGCGGGCCAGCGCGGATTGCAGATAAAAATCGATCCGAATGAGTTAATAAGACTTGTAAAGGCGGAAGTTTGCACGCTTTTTTAGGAATAATATGCCAAAAAGTATATATTTGCACTAAATATGATATAATTCGTATTTCAGAGAGAATATATTAATTCAAAATTTATAATTTATGATGGACAAACATCCCAAAGGCTTATTATCTGCTGCCCTGGCTAACTTGGGTGAGCGTTTTGGTTTTTATACCATGATGGCAATACTGGTTCTTTTCCTTCAGGCGAAGTTCGGCTTGAATGGCAAAGATGCGGGGCTTATTTACTCAGTTTTTTATTTCTCTATCTACATCCTAGCATTTGTAGGAGGTCTCATAGCTGATAAAACACGCAACTACAAAGGCACGATTCTAACAGGTCTGGTTGTCATGGCAGTCGGTTATTTCATGTTGGCCGTTCCCACACCTACACCAGTTTCTGATAAAACATTGTTTTTGGTTATTACTTGTTTGGGACTGCTGATCATAGCCTTTGGTAACGGATTATTCAAAGGAAATCTTCAGGCTTTGGTAGGGCAGATGTATGACAACCCTACATACTCTAGCATGAGAGATTCAGGCTTTTCGTTGTTCTACATGTTTATCAATATTGGCGCTATTTTTGCTCCTATTGCAGCTGTGGGTATTCGTGGCTGGTGGCTGGATAAGCATGGTTATTCGTACAATGCAGATCTTCCATCTCTTTGTCACGGACATTTAGCCGGAACTTTATCTCCTGAGGCCAGTGATTTGATGACAAAATTATCTGCCGAAGTCTCTGTGAACCCGGTAACTGATATGTCTGTTTTCGCTGCCGATTATCTGAATGTGTTTACTACCGGTTTTCACTATGCATTTGGAATTGCTATTTTGGCTATGTTGTTATCTTTGACTATATATGTTGTTAATAAGAGAACCTTTCCCGATCCTAGCGGTAAGAAAGCACAGCAGAATGATGCCGGTGTGGTTGAGATGGATGCAAAGGAAGTGAAACAACGTATGTATGCACTGTTTGCTGTGTTTGGTGTGGTTATTTTCTTCTGGTTCTCTTTCCACCAGAATGGCTTGACATTGACCTACTTTGCAAAAGAATACACAGATCTCAACCTCTTTGGTATGAGTATTTCAGCTGAACTCTTTCAAACATTGAATCCATTCTTCGTGGTATTCTTAACACCTATTGTTATGGGAGTTTTTGCAGCACAACGCAAACTAGGCAAGGAGCCTTCAACGCCTAAGAAGATTGCCATTGGTATGGGGATTGCGGCTTTGGCCTTTGTTGTCATGGCAGTAGGTTCTTACATGTCAAATCTACCTTTGCATAAAGACATCATTACTTTAGGGTCTTCGTCTGTTAAGGTAACTCCATTCTTATTAATGCTGACCTATCTGATACTTACCGTTGCTGAGTTGTATATCTCTCCGCTAGGTATTTCTTTTGTTTCCAAAGTAGCTCCTCCCAAGTATCAGGGAGTTATGCAAGGTGGATGGTTAGGCGCAACTGCTATTGGTAATCAGCTGTTGTTTATTGGTGCTGTGCTTTACGAATCAATTCCTATTTGGCTTACTTGGACCGTATTTGTGGTTGCATGTAGCCTCTCGATGATAACAATGTTTATCATGCTTAAATGGCTTGAGAGAGTGGCGAAATAAACCACACAAATAAATATAAAGAGTGAGGTCACCTTAATTTTAGGTGGCCTTATTTTTTTCTAAATCCTCATTAATGAGGATTGTCAGTTTAATTGTAACTCTTTAATTTTGCAGCAAAATGATGAAAAGGATGAAAGTATATGCATTTTTAGGAGCTTTGGTGTTTCCTAGCTATCTATTGGCAGCCGTGACGGTGCCCGATTCCACGTCGCGTAAGTCGGTCATGCTGGATGAAGTAGTGGTTACTTCTTATAAAGAAAAAAAGACTTTACGTGAAGTTCCGGCTTCCATATCTTCAATTTCTTTGGGCGATCTGAACAAAAAGAATCTGGTCGATTTTAAGGAACTGAGTTCGTATATTCCCAATCTGTTTTTACCCGATTACGGCTCCAAACTGACTTCTCCTATATACATTCGCGGAATCGGTTCCAAGTTGACTCCTTCGGTAGGGCTTTATGTTGACGGTATTCCTTTCTTTGATAAATCGGTTTTTGATTTTGATATGAATGAAGTGAGTAGGGTGGAAGTGTTAAGGGGGCCTCAAGGTACGCTTTACGGACGAAATACCATGGGAGGAATTATCAATGTATACACCAAAAATCCACTCGATTATCAAGGATTGACATACAAACAGATGGTAGGCAACTACGGGCAGACTCAGTTTTCAGGAAGCTATTACGGCAAACTGTCTGACCGGGTAGGCTATGCCGTTTCGTCTCGCTACAAACATAACGATGGTTTTTTCGTCAACGCATATACCGGCAGTGAGGCTGATAATCTCAATCAGATATCGACCAAAGGAAAGATTCAATGGAAAACGGAGTCGGGATGGGATGGCGTTTTTTCAGTCAACTATGAATATACTGATCAAGGAGGATATCCTTATGGGTTGCTGGATAACACAACCGGACAGATTGGTGATGTGAATTACAACGCATACAGTTCATACAGGCAAGGGGTGCTTACCAGTGGACTTTCCATGAGTTATTCCTTTGATGATTTTGTGTTGAAATCAGTAACGGGTTATCAAAATCTGGATGACAGGCAGGCCATTGATCAGGATTTTACAGCAGAGGCAAAGGCTTTTGTGATACAAACTCAAAAACAGAATCAGTTTTCACAAGAATTCGAAATGCGCTCCAAAGACGGCAAGCGTTTTACTTGGTTGAACGGAATTTTCGGCTTTTACCAAACGGGTAAACGCATGGTGTTGTACACTACTCAGAAGGATTATGATGAGCCTTCCTACGGACTGGCTGCCTATCATCAGTCTACCTTGAAGGACTTTTTGCTGAAAAAACTGTCGTTGACAGTGGGTGCACGTTTTGACTATGAGAAAGCCAAACAAGATTACATTGTCTGGAAACTGTCGGCCGATCAGAAAGAACAGACTACCCAATTGAACGATAGCGAAAGCTTTACCCAATTTACACCTAAAGTTTCTCTTCAATATCAGTTTGACGCATCAAACATGATATATGCAACTACTACCCGCGGTTATAAAACCGGTGGATTTAATGTCTCATTTAGTACAGATGATGAACGTACTTATTCACCGGAATACAGCTGGAATTATGAAGTGGGCGGACGCTTTTCGGCTTTTAACAACAGACTTTATGGCGACTTGGCTTTGTTTTATATTGATTGGAGGAACCAACAAATTTCACATGCTGTTGCCAATAAAACGGGATCTATGTTGACCAATGCCGGCAAATCATATAGCAAAGGAGTGGAACTGTCACTGAATGCTCGTCCGGCAGATCTGTTGAATTTGCAATTCACTTACGGTTATACCGAGGCCAAATTCCGCGAATATCAGTATGGCGATGCTGATTATTCAGGTAATTACATTCCTTATGTGCCGCAACAAACATTGATGTTGGGCGGAGATTATACGTGGAACCTCAGTGCCCGTTATGTGGACCGCTTGATTTTTTCGGCTCAGTACACAGCCACAGGCAGGCATTATTGGAATGACAGCAATGATGTGCGTCAGGGATTCTACGGTATTTTAAATGGAAAGCTGTCTGCCGTGAAAAGAAACCTGACGGTAGATTTATGGATAAAGAATGCTGCATCAAAAGAATATATGGCTTATTTCTTTCAGACTTCGGGAAAATATTTTGCTCAAAAGGGAAAACCTCTTACCTTTGGAACAACAATATCATTTACCCTATAATTGCAACGTTTGATAATGGCCGAAAAACAGTTTAGTAAGCTTTTTACTTTTTTTTCTCTCTATATAGCGCAATCTGTACCGATGAGCCTGTTCAGTACTTTGTTACCGGTATTGATGCGGCAAGATAATTTTTCGCTGACTGCCATCGGTATGCTTCAATTCATAAAATTGCCGTGGATCGTTAAATTCTTATGGGCGCCGCTGGTTGATAGGAAGACTTCGGGACTGAATACGTATAAAAGCTGGATATTCTCGTCGGAAATTGTCTACGCTTTCCTGATTTTGATGCTGGCCTTTCTTGATTTGAAAGCCGATTTTTGGTTGGTGCTAACGTTGATAATCCTTTCGTTTATAGCATCGGGAACACAAGATATTGCCACGGATGCCATGACTGCACTTTCTTTTAATAGAAAGGAAAGGAGCAGGGGCAACAGCATGCAAAGTATGGGGAATTTTACCGGATCACTTCTAGGAGGGGGATTGCTGTTGATCCTCTATAAATATATTGGGTGGACGGCCATGCTGCTGGGCTTGTCGGTCTTTGTACTGTTTATGCTCGTGCCTTTGTTTTACTACAGAGATGCTAACTTTGTGTCGCGCGCGGGCAGGGTGCCCATCGGTATGAAAGATTTGCTTCTGTTTTTTCGCCAGCGTCGCATTGTTCCGCAACTGACTTTTCTTATTTTATTTAATTCCGGTCTTATTGGAATTCTTTCCATGCTGAAGCCCTGGTTGGTCGATTTGCATTATCCGATGGCGCACATTGGTGTCATGTTCAGTGTGTTCGGCTCTTTGTGTGGCTGCCTGGGTTCGTATTTCAGCGGAAACATCATCCGCAAATGGGGTAGGGGAAAGGCCGCTGTGATTTATGCGAGCTGTGTTTTTGTTACTGCGATTTACTTTGTGATACTTTCCTATTGGGGATTGCTGACCACGTTGAACCTTTGCATCGGTATTTTTTGTTTGTGGGCTACTTACGGATTATCAACCGTACTGGTTTACACCATTGCCATGGATTACGTACGTGTGGGACGAGAAGGTACCGACTTCACTCTTCAGATAGTTGTGCTTCACTTGAGCAGCATGCTGGTTGCTGTGGGTAGTGGTAAACTGGCTGATTTGTCAGGCTACACGGTGTTATTTGTAGCCGAAGCGGCTTTGGCTCTCGCTTCTTTGTTTTATGTATGGTTTTACTTTAAAAAGATATCCGGAAGATGAGTACTGATTTATTAGCTAAATACAATGTACCGACACCCCGGTACACCAGTTATCCGCCGGCCAATTATTTTCACGAACAATTTGGTGCCGAAGATTTCAGGGAGGCTGTTACGGCCTCTAACGAAAAAGACCCCCGGCATATTTCGTTTTATGTACACATCCCTTTTTGTCCGCGTTTGTGTTATTACTGCGGGTGCAACTCGTATGCCATGGAAAAACGCAGCGTGGTGGATGCATACGTGGAGGCACTGAAAACAGAAATAAAAACCATATTACCTTTGCTGGATAAATCGCGTAAGATTGCCCAGATTCATTATGGAGGGGGTACGCCTACAGCTATCCCGTTGCATTACCTTAAAGAGATTAACGAGCTTTTCCTTTCTTCTTTTCGCTGCATAGATGAGCCGGAAATTGCAATAGAATGTCACCCGGGTTATTTGAATGAGAAACATTGGTTGCAATTGGTTGAAGCCGGTTTTAACCGGTGTAGTATAGGCATACAGGATTTTAACGAAGAGGTACTGCGCACTGCTAACCGCAAGGGCTCTCTGTTACCTCCTGCACGTATTTTTGAATTATTGCGTGAACAGGGTGTTTCTATAAATCTTGACTTTATTTATGGTTTGCCGGGACAAACGGCTGCCGGCTTTGAAGAGACAATCAGGCAGGCTGCTTCGTTGAGGCCCGACAGGTTGGTTACCTTTTCTTATGCTCATGTGCCTTGGGTGAATAAAGACATGTTGAAGCTCGAAAAAGCGGGACTGCCGGAAGCGGAAGAAAAAAGTAATATGTACAGACGTGCCGCGGCTAGCTTGAGTGAGAGAGGATACGTGCCCGTAGGGCTCGACCACTTTGTGCAGCCGGATGATTCGCTTCACGTGGCCTTACAAAATGGATTGTTACACAGAAACTTTCAGGGGTATTGCACGAGGGCTACCACCGGTCAGGTGTACGCTTTCGGCGTAACAGCCATCAGTCAGCTGGCAGCAGCCTATAGTCAGAACATAAGGGGCGTGCAAGAGTATATTGACAAGGCATCGCAAGGTGAACTACCGGTTATGCGCGGATATGTTTTGAATGAACAGGAACAACTGGCTCGTGAGGTCATAACGACTTTCATGTGCAACAACCGCTTAAACTGGAAGGAGCTGTCGCTGCACATTGGAATACCGGTAGATGAAATAATGGATAGATTGGCTTTTGATCGTCATAAACTAGAAGAAATGGCTGATGACGGTTTAATTACCTATTCGCCTGAGGAAATATCCATTACGGAGTCCGGCACTTTATTTATAAGGAATGTGGCGGCTGTGTTTGATCCGTTAATGCGCGGCGGATCTGAGAAATCATTTTCAAAACCTGTCTGATCTGATTAAGAATGTGTATGGATACAAATGTGGATGTCATTGTTGTTGGAGCCGGTATAACGGGACTGGTTACTACTTTCTTGTTGAAGGAGAAAGGGGTAAATGTTTTGCTGATTGAAAAAAACACCAGAGCGGGCGGACAACTGTGTACGGTGAATGATGACGGTTTTCTTTTTGAATCGGGACCTAACACAGGCGTGGTGGCCAATAAAGATGTACTTGATCTTTTCAACCAATTAGGAGATGAGTGTACGTTGCAAACCGCCAGAAAAGAGTCAAAAGTGCGATTGATATGGAAAAACGGACGGTTTTGTCCGCTACCTTCCGGATTGGCTGACGCGGTGACAACCCCCTTGTTTTCATGGCATGATAAGATTCGCATCTTATTTGAACCTTTTCGTCCGAAGGGAAATGATCCTTTTGAGAGCATTGCCTCGTTGACCCGCCGCAGGCTTGGAAAATCCTTCTTAAACTACGCAGTCGATCCTTTTATTTCAGGTATTTATGCCGGTGATCCCGAGACATTGGTTACCCGTTTTGCCATGCCTAAGTTGTACAACCTGGAACATCATTACGGAAGTTTTATTCGTGGGGCTATCAAACGGCATCCGGTGCTTGCGGAAGAAAGGAAGCAAGGAATATCCAAAGAAATATTCTCAGTGAAAGGAGGTTTTAAGAATCTGGTATCAACGCTGGAAAACCGAATTACCCCGACACACCTCCGCTTAGGTGCCGGAAAGATACAAATTGAACCGGTTGAGAATGGTTGGAAAGTCGTTTTACCGGCTACCGGCGAATCTTATTTTACTCCACGACTGATTAGTACGGTACCCGCTTATGCTTTGCCGGAACTATTTCCCTTCATAGAAGAAAAGGAATTGCATCCGATAACGTCGCTGGTTTATGCTCCCGTAGTTCAGGTTGGCGTTGGGATGTACAATGGTAGTTTAATACCGCAGGCTTTCGGCGGACTGATGCCTTCTTGCGAACATGAAAAGATATTAGGTGTTTTATTCAACTCATCGTGCTATGACGACCGGGCGCCTCTTGGTGCAGCCTCTCTTTCTTTTTTTATCGGAGGAATGAGACATCCTGAATGGGTGAACTTACCCGAAGAAGAGATGGTTGCTATAGTTACAGATGCGTTGCATCGCATGCTGGGATATCCGTTAGGTACGGCACCCGATAAAATACATATATTTCCGCATCCCAGAGCTATTCCGCAATACCAGGCTGATACGGAACAGCGACTGAATACTGTATGTCAGTTGGAAAAGAAGTATGCCGGATTGGTTTTAGCCGGCAGTCTGCGTGACGGCATCGGTTTGGCCGACCGCATCAAACAGGCAACGCAGCTAGCCTCGCTATAGTTCAATAGCCATGATGTAATCATTCATATAATAACCGTTGCCAATGTGGAAGTCGACTTCGCGTGCAATTTTCATCCCCATTCGCTCATAAAAGCCAACCGCTTTGTTGTTACGGTTTACATTCAGTTCCATTCTGCATGGTGCCGGATGTACCTTCTTTATGTATTTAATCGCTTCGCGGAAAAGATAGTTACCTGCATGTGCTTTCTGAAAAGCAGGAAGAACATATATTTTTTGCAGATGAAACAGATTTTCCTCCTCTTGCTGTACGGACAGGTATCCACAGGGCTCACATTCTTCATAAGCAATGAAGTATACATGTCCTTCTTCCATTTGTTTGCGAATGTTTTGCGGAGCGTACATCCAATCAAACATATACTCCAACTGTTCCTGAGAAAGTATGTCTTTGTAAGTGGCAGGGAAAACGTTGGCTGCTAACTGATTGATTAACAGGCAGTCGTCAGCTTGTGCTTGTCGTATAGTAAACATATCGTTGAACTTTATTCTTTGATGCGAAAATAAGCATAATTCTTCGAATCGAGACCTTAAATGACTGTTTTATGGTTAATTAAAGTGAAATTATAGTACTTTGTAATACAAGGTACTAATGCAATACATATATTTGCATCGTTTTAAAGAAAGAAGTATGAATGTAGACAATGTGAAATCGCAAATGCGAAAGGGAATGCTGGAATATTGCATTATGTTGCTGCTGCACAAGGAACAGTCGTATGCCTCGGATATTATACAAAGATTAAAAGAAGCGAGGCTGATTGTTGTGGAAGGAACTCTTTATCCTTTGCTGACTCGTTTAAAGAATGATGATTTGTTGAGCTATGAGTGGGTAGAGTCTACACAGGGACCTCCCCGTAAATATTATCAGATAACTGAAAAAGGAGAAGCTTTTTTGAGTGAACTCGAGGCATCGTGGAAGGAGTTAAACGAAACGGTGAATCATTTGGCAAATATATAATCAGATAAAACCCATAAAACAATGAAAAAAACATTGACTGTTAATTTAGGTGGAACCGTTTTTCATATTGACGAAGATGCCTACAGGTTGCTTGACAATTATTTGATGAATTTAAAGCACCACTTTCGCAAACAAGAAGGTGCGGAAGAGATTGTAAACGATATTGAGAATAGAATTTCCGAATTGTTTTCTGAGAAAATAAGCAAGGGACAACAGGTGATAACCTTAATAGATGCCGAAGAAGTGATACATCGTATGGGAAAGCCGGAAGATCTTTCCGACGAGGAACCTTCTAAGCAGGAGGGTTCTTCCGAACATGGCGGTTATCATCATGAAACCTATTCGCAGGAGTCGGGCTCACCTCGCCGACGCTTGTTCCGTAACCCCGACGACAAAGTGGTAGGTGGTGTGCTAGGAGGTATAGCTGCTTATTTAAAGGTGAACGTGAGTGCTCTTCGTTTAATCGTTATTTTGCTTTTGATATTTGGGGTTGGCACCTTAATTCCGGTTTACATTGTGTGCTGGATTGTGATTCCCGAAGCAACTACTGCTGCCGAGAAACTAAGTATGCGGGGCGAGGAGGTTAACATGGAGAATATAGGAAAGACGGTAACCGATGGTTTTGAGAAGATGGCCGATGGAGTCAATTCATACATCAAATCAGAAAAGCCTAAAGACTTTATGACAAGGTTGGTTGACGGAATGGTGCATTTGTTTAGTTTACTTTCAAAAGTCTTTCTGGTTATACTTGCTTTGATATTTAGTCCGGTATTGCTGGTACTCTCATTTGTATTTGTGGGGCTTATCATTGGAGCCATTGCAACTTTAGCCGGTGGCAGTGCCATTATTTATGAATTGCTTCCTTCTCTGGACTGGAATATGATTTCAGCATCTCCATTAATTGTCATTGTAGCCAGTATTGCCGGAATTATATTGGTTGGAATACCATTGGCTAGTTTGCTTTACGGCATTTTGAGAGTTATATTCAACTGGCAGCCGATGATTCCCGGACTTAAAATAACGTTGCTGATTCTTTGGGTAGTGAGCTTGCTGACAATTATTCTCTGCTTTTCACAGTCCAACTGGGTGTTCCCTTATTACCATGACATCTGGTATCTTACAGGAATTTAATTAGTGTGTCTATTATAGTTTTTTTACTAGAAGAGCCGCTCTCCGGTAAGGGGGAGCGGCTCTTGCCATTATGAGAAAGATCAGTTTTTAAATGATGTATTGTGAACTGATTGATTCGTTGTTGAGCACGCGGCGAATGGTTTCGGCAAACATATCGGCAATGCTTAACTGTTTTACTTTCGTACTATTTTTGCAGTATGGAATACTGTCGGTGAAAACCATTTCTGTCAGCGCTGAATCTTGTACACGAGTAGAAGCCGGGTCGGACATGACACAATGGCTGGCAATGGCTCTTACTGATTGGGCTCCGGCTTCGAGCATGATGTTGGCTGCCTTGGTAATGGTACCTGCCGTATCAACAATATCGTCAATCAAGACAACATTCTTACCTTCCACATCACCAATAATCTGCATCGTAGCAACCTCATTGGCTTTTACGCGTGACTTGTTGCAAAGAACCAATGGTACTCCCAAGTATTTGGAGAATGTACTTGCTCTTTTTGAACCACCCACATCAGGTGTTGCAATAACAAGATTTTCAAGATTAAGTGATTGAATGTAGGGAAGAAAAACGGCTGAAGCGTAAAGGTGATCAACCGGAATGTTGAAGAAGCCCTGAATTTGATCGGCGTGTAAGTCCATAGTGATCAGGCGGTCAATGCCTGCAACCGATAATAGATCGGCCACTAATTTGGCACCTATGGAAACGCGTGGTTTGTCTTTTCTGTCCTGACGGGCCCAACCGAAGTAGGGAATAACTGCGACTACGTTTTTGGCTGAAGCTCTTTTGGCTGCGTCAATCATCAGCAATAACTCCATCAGGTTATCAGAGTTAGGATAGGTTGATTGTACCAAGAAGACATTGGACCCACGGATTGATTCCTCGTATGAAACTGCAAATTCACCGTCAGCAAAGTGGGTGATGTTCATATTTCCAAGGGTGCAACCAAGGCTAGCGCAGATTTTCTCTGCCAGGTATCTCGAGTTGGTTCCCGAGAAAACCATAAAAGGTGATTTTTCGCTCATTATTGTAATAGTTGAACCTATTGATTAATTTGCACGCAAAGGTATGAATTCTCCGTTCAATCTAAAAGACTTATTGTAGAAAAAATATTTTTTATTTCCGATGCGCTTTATTCTTTCAATCTGTTAAGTTGATAATAAAACAATAAAAAAGAACTGCTTTCTGTAGAAAAAATAGTAGATTTGCTTTCCTGAATACTCATTTATACAGAATGAAACATCGTTTACCTCTTATACTCTTATGTGTGATTAGCGTGTCGTGCTTTTTCTCTTGTATGGGAACCGCACCGACAAAGGAAATAAGGTTGGTTGATTCTTTGAACCGGCAAGCTTATTTTTATCACTACAGAAACCTCGATTCTTTGTATAATGTGGCACAAAAAGCTTATCAGTCTGCTCAACTTTATCATTTAGGAAAGGCCGAGGCATGTAACAACCTGGCTTTCTACTCTTTTATGAAAATGGATTTTGATAAGGCGGAACACTTGAATCAGGAGGTTTACGATTTAACAAAGAATGAGCTCGAATTGCTGATTGCAGACATTGGTCTGATGAAGATTTATCAGCGCACAGCCATGAATAAAGAGTTTTATGACTATCGAAACAGTGCGTTGAAACGCATGAAGCGCATTGATGAAGATAAGAACTTGTTTGTTGACCGACATGAGATATCGCGTCTGAAGTATGCTTATTCCGAATTTTACATAGTATCGGCTATCTACTATTATTACCTTCAGCAGCAGCAAGAAGCCTATTACGCCATTAATCAGATTGATCCGCTGACAGATTTAGCGGGTGATAACAACCAGCTTTTATACTATCATTATATAAAAGGAGCAGCCTCTCTGTGTGATGGTGAAACGGCAGAGGTAAAACGCTTGCATGAGTTCGATGAACTATATACTTCCTGGCGACTGGCGGTGAAGGAAAAGAGCATTTATTTTGAAGCGAACGGTATTCAGGGTATGGCTAACCTGATGGCCAATCCGGATAATTACGAATTCTTAAAGAATAGGCGTTCCCATGCGCTCAAGCAGCTGGGACTACCTGTCGATTCATTGTTACCGTTGAAAATGGCGCAGATTTCCCTCGATAAGTTCCGACGTTACAATGACCTTTACCAAACCGCTGCTGCTTACGTTACCATAGGCCGTTTCCTGAATACGCATAACCGTTATCAGGAAGCCGTTGATACCTTGTCGAAAGCGCTTGATTGTGTGAATAAGCACCACGAGCTTTATTATAACCGGCATCATCAATCGAATCAGATTGATAGGCTGGATCCTTTTGTTGACAAGGACACGCTTTACACCGAATTAAGTTGGCTAAGCAAGAAAAAGGTGAAGACTGTGCCCGAATGGATTTCGCGAATCAGGGAACAGTTGAGTGTGAGCTATGCCGGACTGGGAATGAAGATTCCTTCGGATTACAACCGCAATGTGTATCTGGATATATTGGAGTACACGCGGCAGGACAAACAGTTTGAAAGTCGTTACGCTTCTCTTGAAAAGGAATCGGCGCAGCTCAATGTGATTATGTTGTTGGTACTGGCGGGATTGTTTCTGGTGGTGGGTTTGTTTGCCATCTTTAATAGCCGTTCGCGGAACAGGAACCTGATGCATCTGGCCCGACTGAAGCTGACACTGGATATTTGCCAAAAAATAACGGCCTCCATCCCTTCCGATGTGACGGATGAAGATGATATTGTTGAAGCCATATCGGAAGCCATTCTGCCCGATTTGAAGGAACTTTTGGGAGCAACATCTATTAAAGTACAACTGAAGGGAGAGGAGGAATCGGCCGAAGAGGAGGCCCATGAAGACCAGTCTCTCATCTGTTCAGCGTTTCCTTTGCATGTTCCCGATAAGGAAGAACCTATCGGAACCGTTACTATTACTACAAAGCACAAACTCAGCAAGGATGAACTCGCTTTGGTTAGCGTCATCACACCTTATATTGCCTGGACGTTGGACAACGGAATTACGTTTATTTCTCTGGGAGAAGAGCAACGTCAGTTGGAAAAACAGCGGTATGTTTACGAGCAACACATTGCAACCAATAAACGGCAAAACATGATTAAAAAATCGTGTCTGGCCATTGTCAACGGTATAACGCCATATATTGACCGCATCATAAACGAGGTGCATAAACTAACGGAGAAAGGTTTCATGCACGATGCTGAAATCAAAAGAAGAAAGTACGAGTATGTCGATGAGCTGGTGACAACCATTAATGAGTACAATGATATTCTGGCGCTTTGGATCAAACTGAAGCAAGGAAGCCTGAGCTTAAACATTGAGAACTTTGAGCTTGATGAACTTTTCTCCATCGTGGCGAAGGGGCGTAAAACCTTTGAGATGAAAAAGCAACATTTTGAGGTGCTTCCTGCCCGGGTTACCGTGAAGGCAGATAAGGCGCTTACGCTTTTCATGATTAACACACTTACAGAGAATGCCCGAAAATATACACCTCCGGAAGGTAGCATACAAGTGTTTGCCACCATTACCGGAGAGTATGTGGAAATCTCTATAAAGGATAACGGCCGTGGACTTACGGAGGCCGATGTTCAGCGTATATTGGGCGAAAAGGTGTATGACTCTAAAGCCATAGGAATTGATAATGCCTCTTCGGATGTGGAAGAATTAAAACAAAATAAAGGCAGTGGCTTCGGCCTGATGAACTGCAAAGGCATCATTGAAAAATATCGCAAGACCAATGACGTCTTTAAAGTGTGCCTGTTTAGCGTTGAGAGTGAGCCGGGCAAAGGCAGCCGATTCTTTTTCCGCCTGCCGTTGGGCATCCGAAAAATAGTGGGGGTTTTACTGCTGTTCTTGTCATCGTTTTCCTTTGTGGCATGCGGTCCCGATAAAGCTCCCGTGAACAAAGTAACTTCCAGGTACCGATTGGAGCGAAAAGTAGAGATTCCGGTACAGCAAGATTACGAAGAGCTGTTGAACGAAGCCTCTCTCTTTGCCGATACAGCTTATTATTGCAACGTCATTGAAGACTATAAATTGGCTTTACAATATGTTGACTCGGCCATGAACCGCTTGAACCGACATTATGCCAAATATTCCCGTTCCCCACGCCGGTACATCAAGTTGTACGACACCAAATCGCCAGCTGAAATTGAGTGGTGGAATACCTATTTCGATAGCGACTTTCACGTGATACTCGACATTCGAAACGAAGCCTCGGTGTCTTTGCTGGCGCTGAAGCAGTGGAACGAATATACCTATAACAATGCAGCCTACACAGCTTTGTATAAACTGTTGGGAGAAGACCAGTCGCTTGAAGAATATTGTCGTCAGCTAGAACGTTCAACAACCAATAAATACGTAGGTGTTATTCTCTGTTTGTTTTTACTGGCCTCACTTCTCATCGGCTATTATATCATCTATGTGCGTAAGAGACTCATCAATCGTTTAAACCTGGAGCAAGTACTGGAGATTAACAAAACTGTTTTTGCAGCTTCCTTGTTGCGATCGCAAGAATCTTCGGAAGTGCTGCTTCGTGAGGAAGAAACGCTGAAGGAAATTCCGCAGCGCATTGTGGACGATGCTTTTAGTGCAGTGAATGAACTGATGACTGTCAACGGAATGGGCATTGCGGTATATAATGAAACGGCCCATCGGTTGGAATATGCAGCCAATCCCCGCGTTGAAGAGATTCCTGCCGTGGTGAACCGATGTTTTGAACAACAGGCTGCTTTGCAAGATGAGCAGATCCAAGCTTTGCCGTTAATTGTTGATGTAGGGGGCCAAAGGCAGTGCGTGGGGGTATTGACCTTGCTCATTCAGGAGCCAGAACGTCAAGAGGCGGATTTCGTATTGGTGGAACTCATCGCCCGATACGTGGCCATTGTCGTTTTCAATGCGGTGGTGAAGTTGGCCATGAGGTATCGCGACATTGAGTCGGCACATGAAGAAGCGCGCCGTGCTTCTTGGGAAGACAACCAGTTGCACGTGCAAAACATGGTACTCGACAACTGCTTGTCGACCATTAAGCACGAAACCATTTATTACCCCAACAAAATAAAGCAGATCATAGATAAACTGAACACCCAGACGCTGAATTCGGAAGAAGAAAAAGAAGCAGTTGAGACCATCACCGAACTGGTTGATTATTACAAAAGCATCTTCACTATTTTGAGTCAGTGTGCTTCCCGTCAGCTCGAAGAAGTAACGTTCCGGCGTACTACCATTACTGTGGAAGAACTCTTTCAGCATGCTGAGAAGTACTTCCGTAGACTCACGAAAAACCAATCAGTTAAGCTGAAATTGCATACCGAAGTTTTACACGCTCGCGTAACGGGCGACAAACATCTGCTGTGTTTCTTGCTCGAAAACCTCATTGATGAGGCTTTCTCAGTACCCGAAGATGGCATTCTGCACCTGAAAGCTGTGGGCGACGGTGATTACATCCGTTTTCTGTTTACAGACTCAAGGAGAGAAAAGACGGTGGAAGAACTGAATCAGCTATTCTATCCTAATCTTCTGCGCATGACCGCTGCCGGTAAGGGAGAACTGGTAGGAACGGAATACCTGGTGTGCAAACAAATAGTGCGTGATCACGATGAGTTTGCCATTCGACGCGGTTGTCGCATTAATGCCGAACCGTGTGCGGAAGGCGGCTTTACGGTTTATTTCACGATTCCCGGAAAAATAATAAAGTAATTACATCCTAAATAAGACCCGAAAGATGGAAGAGAAAAAGTTTAAAGTGATTATAGTTGAAGATGTCAAACTGGAGTTAAAGGGCACGGAAGAGATTTTTCGTCACGAAATTCTGAATGCCGAAGTAATAGGCACAGCCATGACCGAGAACGAGTTTTGGCCTTTGATAGAGAAACAACAACCCGATATGGTACTGCTCGACCTCGGACTAGGTGGATCGACCACCATTGGAGTGGACATTTGCCGCAACATCTGCAAACGTTACCCACAGGTTCGCGTGCTCATTTTTACCGGAGAGATACTGAATGAAAAATTGTGGGTGGATGTACTCGATGCAGGAGCCGACGGTATCATTCTTAAAACGGGCGAACTACTTACCAAGACAGACGTGCAAGCTGTTATGGACGGGAAGAAGTTTGTTTTCAATTACCCCATACTTGAAAAGATAGTTGATCGTTTCCGGAAATCTGTTTTGAACGACGCCCGTCGTCAGGAGGCTGTTATCAGTTATGATATTGACGAGTATGACGAACGCTTCCTCAGACATCTCGCATTGGGCTATACCAAGGAAATGATTGCTTCATTAAAAGGAATGCCCTTTGGTGTGAAGTCACTCGAAAAGCGCCAGAACGATTTAATCTCACGTCTGTTTACAGAAGGTGAAAGAGTAGGAGTGAATGCCACCCGATTAGTTGTTCGTGCTTTAGAACTTCGCATTCTCGATCTTGATAATCTGGAAGCCGATGAAGAGTAGGATTAAAATGCCGCATCCCGCCACAATGTTCTTTCTGATTACATTGGGCATCGTTTTTCTTTCGTGGATATCTGACATCTACGGACTCAGCGTGGTGCACCCGCAAACAAACGAGGTGATTCGCGTGCAGAGTCTGTTAAGTCCTGAAAGTTTGCGATGGATGCTACGCAGCGTTATTCCCAACTTTACCGGATTTGCCCCTCTGGGCTTGGTTATCATTGCCCTGTTTGGCTTGGGAGTGGCACAACATTCAGGCTTCCTGTCGGCTTGCATCCGTTTGGGAATCCGCAAACACCGTCGTCCGCGCCGCATCATCCTTTGGGTCATCTTCCTGGGAATTCTGTCGAATGTGGTGGGCGATGCTGGTTACATCATTCTGCTTCCCATTGCAGCGACCCTTTTTCATTCCGTGGGACTTCACCCGTTGGCGGGTATCATTACTGCTTATGTTTCGGTGGCATGCGGTTACAGCGCCAACTTCATGCTTAGCACGCTCGACCCGCTTGTTGCAGCCACCACACAAGATGCGGCGTTGACCGTTGCAGCGTATGGCGGGCACGTGGGACCTTTGAGCAATTACTACTTTATGTCCGTTTCTACTTTGTTTATTGCGGGCATTATTTATTACATCACCCAACGAAAATTACTTCCTGAATTGGGAGAGTATCAGGGCGAAATTCCCGTAGAGAGCTATAAACTGCTGTCGCGCAAAGAGCGCAGAGCGCTGAACATCGCCTTTTTCATTGGTCTGTTGTACATATTGGTTATTCTTTTTGCCACCTTCTCTCCGTGGGGAATACTGCGAAGCGTCAATGGCGGACTGATTCGTTCACCTTTTATCATGGGCATTCTTTTCCTGTTGTCTTTCGGTGCCGGACTGATGGGGATGGTTTACGGCTTTGCCTCCGGTAAATATAAAACAGATTCCGATGTGATTCAAGGTCTGGGGCAGCCCATGCAGTTACTGGGCGTGTACCTCGTTATAGCATTCTTTGCCGCGCAGATGTTTGCTTGTCTGGAATACTCCCGTTTGGATAAATGTATCTCCATTCTCGGGGCCGATTTTCTTTTGTCGCTCAAGGTAGGCGGTTTTGGAGTTCTGCTCCTTTTCATTCTGTTTACGGCAGTGATTAATTTAATCATGGTGTCGGCCACTGCCAAGTGGACGTTCATGGCTTTCATCTTTGTCCCCATGTTGCAACAGTTGGGTATTGCCCCCGAGTACGCCCAGTGCGCTTTTCGTATAGGCGACAGTGCCACCAACGCCATCACGCCTTTCCTTTTTTACATACCGTTGGTGCTTACATACATTCAGCATTACCAGCCTCAGGCAAATTTCGGATTGCTGCTTAAGCATACGTGGGCTTATTCGGTGAGTGTCCTTATTCTGTGGACTTTGTTATTTGTTTTTTGGTACGTAACTGGTTTACCCTTAGGATTATAGCCGTGTTAACGCAGAAAGAGATTAAAAAAAGTGCAGAAAACGTTTTGAGATTCCACAAAAAGCACTACCTTTGCAACCGCAATTAAGGATGGTTCCGTAGCTCAGCTGGATAGAGCAACGCCCTTCTAAGGCGTGGGTCAAGCGTTCGAATCGCTTCGGAATCACTTGTAAAAACCGCAAACAGCTGATTATCAGGCTTTTGCGGTTTTCTTGTTTTAAAAATTGTCCCCGTTTTGTCCACTTACTTGGGTTCAGTCATTATTCTTGGGGATTTAACAATTACGCATACAACATCATCACTCTATAGAGATAGAATCTGACATCATCTACCCCTCTGAATGTAGCTCTGAATGATTTGAGCTTAGCATTAAAAGATTCCGCACTTGCGTTTGTTAGTCTTTCCTTAAAGAAATTGAGGATTCTCTCGTTATGGTTCTTAAAAGTTTCTATTACAGTATTGAACTGCGGGTAGTTCCATTCCTCTACCTTGTTGAACCACAGTGCAAGTTTTGCTCTTGCAATATTCTTATCATAGTTTTGAGAGTATATCTGTCCAAGTTGTAGAGTCAAATAATATAATTGTTTTATATCGTCAAACTGTTTGAAGAGTATCCCAGCCCTTATTCTTTGGGAGTTGGTCCATTTATCAGGACTCTTGAATAGTAGATATCTACTACGTACAAGAAGCTGTCTCAAGGTATCTCCGTTCTCAAAACATTGAGGTATATATTTTCTTCTTTCTGCTCTTGCTCTTTTTATATCTGAGTTCTCCTGCTCTATAGCCTGCCAGCGATATTGCACACGTAGTTCCTGCAGTGCTTCTTGCATCTGCATTTGCACATGAAAGCGGTCTATGATCTGTGTGGCGTAAGGAAAACATTTCTTGGCTATCTGTCTCATACTGCCGGCCATATCAAGTGTCACGTTCTTGACCATCCTACGTTTTCCCTCTGGTAACTTCATCAGGTATCTGCATACATCGTCAGCTTTTGTTCCCTTTATCATGGCTATCACCGTACCATGTTTGCCATGGCCATCCTTGTTAGTGACTATGGTGTACAGTTCTCCGTTGCTGAAGGCTGTTTCATCAATAGATATATTCTCACCTAAATTGTCCTTGAAATACATATACTCCTCTGCATGTGAGAGCTGGTTCCAGGAACGATAGCCACTTAGATGTTCCTTGTAGTAATCGTTAAGTGTCTTCGACTTCATATGACAGAAGTCGGCTACGACCTTTATGCTAACTTCATGATTATCAAGATAACTCTTTTAAAAAAGAACCGAACTCGGCTGTTATCCTAGTTCCGTCTGCAACCAACTGCCAGTTCCTGCTGTATGTCTTTCCAGTTTGCTTATCTTCCCATCTGCGCCGTTTAACTTTTAAATATACGGTGCGGTCACGAACAGGGAAATCCGTAACAGTTATCTCTGGATAGAAACCTTTTGAAGCTAGTGGAAGGTTTGAATATTCCTCCGGAATAATATTTTTCTCTTCAAGAGAGAATATATAATACTCACCCATGTCTGAATAGTCGGTAAAATCAAAATAGTCAAGCATACCTTTGGGAAGGAACATGGACAATATAGCTTTATAATCGATTGGTCTCTTTTCCATGAAGCAAAAGTAATATTTTATAGATTAAGTAGAAAAAGATAAAATGTTAAATCCCCAACTTTACGGACTGACCCCTTACTTGTTTCTGCGGGAAATATTGCATCGTAATGCTTGCATCTTTGGCTAACCATAGAATTGTTTCCGTAGTCGTTTTCACTTTGAAAAAAGTATATTTTCTATTTTTCATAGTCTGATATAGTCCATACTCCATCTACGAATTCAGATTTATCTTTGCATGTTGGTAGTTTTACTGTTATTAGGCTATTTTTGGTAATAACAAATCTTTTGGAAGATTTTGCGTAAGTACCATTTCTTAATTGTATAAATAATAAATATTCATCCCCTGGCTTTGGTGTTCCGTATAATGAGGACAGTTCATACCAATAAATCGAATGTACGGAATACCCTTCCTTTTCATTTTGTAATAATTCACCTTTGTATTTTTGCCCATATTCGGATATTGGAATCATTGATTTGTCTTCTCCATTGTATTTATAAAATAATACTGGTGTATAATCAATAGCCCAGCTATTAGGGATGTCACTATCAATATCGTACCCATTGACCTTAAATAAGTAAATATTGCCATTGGGGGTAGGGGTATCTTCGCTTGTTACTTTTACTTGAATAAATTCTAAATCATTGTCATTGTCTTCTTCATCGCTATCCGATGAACATGCTGTAAGCAGCATCATTGGCAGTATTGCCATTAAAAATAAAATCTTTCTCATAATCTTAAATGTTTAGTTTGTCATTTAATTCATAGATATTAATCACTAAGCATTTCTAAATGCCCGTTCTCGATCCATTTTTGTTGCCCAGTATTTTTTAATAAACCAGAGAGTTTTACATTTGCTCCGCTTTCAAAAGCAGTATTAACCACCGAGTAATATTTATTATAATCTAGTTTGGCCTGAATAGTAATTTTCTTAAGGTCATCTCCAATGGCTGCTAATCTAATTTGTATATATTCTCTATTTTCAATATCAGGATTTGCATTGATATTATATATTTTTCCGTAAAATGGTCTTTTAATATTCTCTTCTTTTTTAGGTCTATACTTATCTGCGATAAAGCTCACTTTTTCCATAAATATAGGTTCTAATTTAATGGAGGATATTGGAGCCTCACTAACGAATTTTACATCTTTGCACCAGTCAACAATTATATTCATCTCTGAATCTTTGGTTTCATCATAAATATCGACTAATGCATCTAGGAAATTTACGCTGTATAGTCCTTGATCTACGTCTTCGTCAACTTTGTTGTTGTTGTTATTTCCTAGTTCTTTTTGGATATTGTCTATTGAGGATAATAGCCGCATATTGATTTTACGGTTTAATGGAATCTTTTGTTCTGTTGGATTGAAAAGAGTGTATTGATAATCTCCAAGAGGGCATAATATATTAAGAATATAACTTCCTATTTCAGTTTGTCCAAAAGAGCATTCTGAAATATTTTTGTTCACATCTGTTGTGTAGACTTTCCTGTGAAATTTTGCAGGGTTTAATGTGTCCAAGTAGGCAGCAGCTAAAACGTCTTTTATTTTTTCTATAGTATCTGCCATACTAAAAAATGGAATTTTCCCATCTGAAGTATAACTATTCGCTATGCGCCATTTTTGAATGTCGTACGATGGATTTAACATCCTATTGACCAATGCTTCTATGCTTCTATTTTCAAAAGATGCAATGGATTGTAAGGTGTCTCCCATTATTCTATAGTAATCGGAAAACTCTTTAACAAGTGGAATCAATGCTACGTATTCATCGTCAGGAGATACAAATTGGCGTACTCTTCCGCTCATTAGAACATTTAGTTCATGCCATCCTAAAAAAGAAAGAACTTTTTCAAGCTTTTCTACTGTAATTAGGTCTATAGCTTTTTTTAAGTCTTTCATAACTCTTCTTCCTTTGAGACTTTTATCATTAACTTTTTAAGGCATTCGCATGATAGAATATTTTCTTTGGGTATAACGACGCTTATGCTGCTTCCATTGTTAGTTGGTTGATGATTCTTAAGATTTACCCAATATGCACATTTGGCTATTTTTAAAGCTGACTTTGAATGTTTTACCCACTTTTTTCTATCCCTATCCATGTGCAAAACTACTAATATTATAGGAATCATCCTATTACCCATGATAAGATTATGATAATTTTTAGTCTCCAATACAAAGATTAAATCCCCATTTCTTTTTTGTTTGAATTTTGCATATGATGCTTTTAACTGTATATCAATGGATGGCGAGCATAATTTGCATGATGTGTCAATAGGATAACCTTTGCACTTAATAGTAGCATCTACACCGTCATTGTCCCTTTCTGCTTTTGATATAGTATAGCCATTATATGCACATAATCCTTGCATATAAGCAAAGCTAACATCCTCCATGCTCTCTTGTAATGTATTTGGCATGGCTATTTATTTTTTTTTATTCTATGCATATTGGAATCCATGTTACATTTGCGTTCTTGCTAACTTTCCAACAACCTTATATAAATGAAGTATTTGACTGCCATCAATCTCCATATCAGGATATCTTCGACGTCCATCGGGATTGCATATTGGGTTGTACGAAACCAGCTTTAATCCTGTTTTTTCAATATAAACCAGTTTCAATAATCTATCTTCCTTTGTTATTACTACATAAGGCTGTCCGTTATCAATTAATGTTTTGTCTTTTATTTCACGAACGAATATTGTGTCTCCTAACATGTATTTATCATGCATTGAATCTCCATATACAGTTATTCCATAGCATCCTGTGAAATCTGGAATGTTCACATATCCTACAACCTTATTTTCGTCTCCATCAAAACCTATTCCATGCCCTGCGCAAACACGAATATCTAATATTTTGATGTCTTTTTCGGTTGACGGGTGTTCTAATATGATTGAAGATGGGCAATTGCTTTTTAATGGCTCTCCTCTTCCTGTTAAGATAAAATCGGGATTTACATTTTCAAATTGGGTGCAAAAGGGAGATAATATCTTAATGGACACTTCCTCTGTTTCTCCATTTCGAAGTTTTACCATCATGTTTTTTGTTATACCTTCAATATCTGTATAAACACGATAATCAGTCAATCCCAATATCTCCATAACTTTATGGAATCGTTCTCTTGCAGAATTATTCATAAAAATAGAATTAAACATTTTAAGTTTCTAAAAAGATACCTATATTTGCATCGAAATCAAGTTGCGGATGATTTCGACTAATAAGTTTAACTGCTCCCGTAAGGGATTATATAGGCGATTTAACTTCAAACCGCAACTTTGGAGTTGGTCGCTTTACTTTATTGCTATGATACAAGAACTAAAAGATGGTGGTCTTGAGTTAACAGACCCTGAGAACGATAGAAAAATAATTAATGAGATGCTCAATAAAAATAGAGCAAAGCTCAACTATTTAATAGGCAAAAAAGCTCTAAGAGCATCTTATATAGCCATTTCAGTAAGTATTGCGGCAATCCTGTTGCAGCTAATACGGATATTGCTATAGCCCATTTGGATATCTTATTGGCATTGATAGCGGCATGTTTGCTATTATTATCCAGTTCTCTGTCATATTCTTCTTTTTCAATTCTTTCTATTTCATCTTTACATACTGCTTTGTAAGCAAGCATTGGTTTTGGGAATGGAGATGATGCGCCATATTTTCCATATTGAACATGGGCGTTTTCTGCCAAATCTTTTCTGATGATGTCCCAATAATCTCCAGTAAATTCTCGTGCTATTTCATCATCTATTTTTCTGTGTTCGATTAAATAATCAAGCACCTTAATAGTGTACTCTAACTGTTTTTTACTTTTCATCCATAGTCTTATATAATAAAGTATAAACTACTTCAATGGTTAAATAATGTTATCTAGTATCTAAAAAGATACTAGATTGTTTGCTGGTATCTTTTTAGATAGTATTTTTGCATTATCAATCAATCAAGTAATGCAGCAAAGGTAAGCAATGCTTATTTGAATTGCAATAGTATAAATCTATTATTTACACGATTATGAGCACGAGTTTTAGAAATCAAATGAGAGAGGTTATGAATCTCGCTTGGCAAATGGTGAAAAAAAACGGTTTTTCAATGAGTGAAGCTTTAAAAACAGCTTGGGCGAATGTGAAGTTGAAAGCGGTTTTACACAAAAAGGTGGTGGAGTTTTTTTTCAAAAAAACTGATGGCACACTAAGACAAGCATTCGGTACATTGATGGCTGACAGAGTGCCTGAAACAAAAGGCAAAAAAAAGGCAGCTGATAATTGTCAAGTATACTTCGATTGTGAGAAAGAAGAATGGCGTTGCTTCAAGAAATGTAACCTTATTAAAATAGTAGAAAGATGAATGATAAGAATCAAAATATATGAGGCTTAATAGAGGTTGGGATGCCGAGAAAGCATTTTCAAAAAAGCGAACCTTTTAAAAATTGTATGATATGACACGTTACGAATTAGAACAAGGACTAAATGCTCTCTATCGAGATTTGGAAAACGTCAATAACATGGATGAAGAAACTGCATGTAAAGTCTACAATGTCGATTACAAAGCTGAAATATTAGAGGTGATTGAAGAAGAGATTAAAACTTATGAAGCAATTCTTCAACCAGAAGAGACGAACGATGACGGCATGGATTACGATGCTCTTTGTGAAGTTCTAGGGCTAAGTAGGTATGCTTAACTATACACCCCGTTGACGGATTGAACGCTAACTGTGAGCGAGACACAGGCGGGGTACTTTGATTAGTTCTTTGACATGCTGATAAAGCTTGTTCGGTGTAATTCATAAGCCGTGAACGAGTGAACAAAAGATAACGCACACAAGCAAGTCGGGGCTTGCAAAATGTGCAATGTATAACAATTAATAGAAAACACCGCAAAATCGTCTTTGAGCAGTAAGCATACGAGTTAGGCGTTCGTACTGTTTTCGATCTAATATAACCCGTGCCGAGCTTGTGATAAGGGTTCTGCTCTTCGATGAGAGCACGGGTACGAATTTTAATATCTACAATTATGATTAAAAGAATGATTAATTATTTCAGAAAGCGCAATGATATGAGGTTGCGCAAATGGTGTGCAGAGTTGGCGGTAAAGACATACGATGTTCATCATGAAGATATGTACAATGCCGCCAACAAAATCTACGAATGGGTTAAAGGGCTGCCTGAATCAAACCCTTAATCTCTTCATAGGTTTGAAGAACTAAAAGGGAACGTGATTGATTTTCGCCTTGTGGTAAAAGTACAATTGTTGTTTTCTCTTTCCCTTGGTAGATGTAGCTAATGGTATTTACATTTAGTAAATATTTCTTTGTACTGGAAGTCACTTCAATAAAATGTTTCATATTTCTTGATTTTTAGTTTGGCATCTCAAAGTTAAGAAAAACCCCTGATAAAGACGTGATGTTGTCAATCGAATTGGCTCAGGGGCACAAACAAATACATATCATTATGAAAGTAACATCACTATTGTCTATTTGGTGTATATCATTCGCTGTAATGGTTATCACCTGTATGAGTTTCAGTGTAGTCTTTTGGTTATCTTTTATTGCCTTTGTACTTACATCCTTATACATAGGGAAAAATTCTAAGCGACTTGAAAGAGAATTAAAGAATAAATAAGAGCCTACAAAAAGGTAGTCCTGTAATCCGACATAAGGCACCTACGATGTTCAGCGCTGATAGTAAGGAAAACCAGTCGGGTAGGTTCATCATAAATGAGGGTATTTATTTAAGTATCCTCATTTTTTTAATGATAAATTATAAACTAAAGAGATATGATAAAAGAAGTAGTAATCGATGAGAAATTTCAGCCTACTAAGGTTTTTGATGGGTTGAATGTTGGGGATATGATTAAAATCCCGTATGAAAAGGGGAGGCATGCCTCTTTAAGGTCTATTGCATCTCGAAAAAATAGAGATGAAAGATTGATGAAAAATTTAAAGGGTAAGATGGATAAAATGTATTGTGTGTCTAAGGAAGAGTTTCCAGGCTATACCACGATAATGAAAATAAAATAACCCCTGATTATGCGATTATGGAAAGGATATTAACAGAATTAACTCCTGAATGCGAAATTACCGCACGACTTTATGCACAGGGGTATGAGAAAAAAGAGATTGCAAGTATGAAATGCAGGGCTGTAAGTACTGTAAATAATCAACTGCAAAAAGTCTTTGAAACTCTACGGATAAGAAACGGCAGAGAATTAACGACTATGATTTATGAGAGAGTTACAGGTGTGAAACTAATGGATCTCTCTCCTTCAATACGTGCAGCTGTTGCCTGCTGTTTATTATGTGTGTTTTCTCTCACATTCTTGCACCAGCAAGATGTACAAAGAGCAAGAAGAATCAATAATCGAACGGAGACAAGGTATGACTATAGAAGAAATATTAAATAGTGGGGCGAATATCACTTTAGCAATCAAGTCAAACGACTTGAAAGAGTTTGCCGACTGTCTTGTAAAGAGGACTGCCGGAACAATAAAAGAATCCTTTATCAGACAGGATGAAGATTACCTTACAGTGCATGAAGCAAGCAAACTTCTTCATGTTGATAAGTCTACATTGTGGAGGTGGTCTAAAAATGGTTATTTATCTCCTATAGAAATAGGAGGAAGGCGGTTGTATCGAAAAAGCGATGTAGATACATTGTTGAATAAATAATAGAATAATTAATTTATAATTATGCGATTATGAGCAGTCCAATGATTTATACTAAAATTGCTAATATATTGAAAGAGACGAAGGCTATCTCTAAGACTGAAAGAAATCAGCAGCAGGGGTTTAAGTTTCGTGGAATAGATAACGTAATGAATGAGCTTCACGAAATATTTTCAAAGAACGAAGTCTTTATTCTACAAGAAGTTCAAGCGTTTACGACAGAGAACCGAATTACCAAGAATGGCGGTACTAACACTTTTACCAGAGCTACCATTAAGTTTAAATATACCACAACAGACGGCTCTTTTGTTGAAACAATTAATGTAGGAGAAGCTATGGATAGCGGGGATAAGGGAATGAATAAAGCGATGAGTATTGCCTTGAAGTATTCATTGTTGCAAATGTTTCTTATTCCAACAGAAGAACAAAAAGATCCGGATGCCGAAATACCTGAAGAAACTGATTATATGGCGATGGCTATTCAAGAAATAGACGGTGCGCAGAGTATTCAAACACTTACTTCTATCTATAATAGCTATACTATGTTTCAATCAAATAAGGATTTTGTCTCTCGATTAAGTGTGAAACGTAAAGAGCTGGAAGCACATGGAGCTAAGTAAATCAAATGTCATTTTTGACCAAGAGGCACACACATATGAATTATGCGGAGTGCCTCTTTCCGGTATAACGAGTGTTATAACAAGACATTTGTTTCCAAGGAAGTATGATAATGTCCCGAAATATATTTTAGATAATGCAGCGCAAAGAGGTTCTTTCATTCATGAACAAATAGAATTGGCTGATAGTCTGGGCATTGTTCCACCTTGTGATGAAGCCCAAAACTATCTTGAGCAGATCAAGAAAGAAGGGCTGGTGGTTGAAGACAGTGAATACCTCGTTTCAGACAACAAACACTATGCTAGTTGTATAGATAAGGTTTTTCGCAAAAATGAGACGACTTTTCATCTGGGTGATATTAAGACTACATACAAGTTGGATAAAGAGTATGTCCGTTGGCAATTATCAATTTGCGCATACCTTTTTGAATTGCAAAATGCAGGTGCAAAGGTTGAGCGATTGCTGGGGATATGGCTCAGAGGTGACAAAGTTGATTTTGTAGATGTAGAAAGAATACCTAATGAAATAATAGTCCATTTATTGGCTTGTGACTTAGCTGGTACGCAATTTATTAATCCTTATGCTTTACCGGAGAAGGAAGGTAATTTACCTGCAAAATACCAAGATATGGAACAGGCTATTTTGGAAATTGATGAACAGGCAAAGTTTTGGGCAGATAAAAAGAAAGAGCTTATTGAAGGCGTTATGAAAGAAATGATTGCTGCGGGTGTGTATAATTGGAAAGGTGAGAATATTCAATTTGTACGTAAAAAGGATAGCATCAGAAATGACTTTGATAAGAAGGCTTTTGAAAAAGACCATTCTGATTTGTATAAGAAGTATTTGAAGGAAACTCCTGTCGTTGGGAGTGTAACATTAAAGATAAGTTAGTTATGAGTAATTTATTCGGCAGTATCTGTTTGAGCGAGATACCTCGTGAGCAGATGAAAAAAGTGATTTGCAAAGATGGTAAAGAACGCATCTTTGTGAATGTATGGGTGGGTGAGAGAAAAGAACCTGCCACATTTGGAAACAATACTTACACCCACTATGTCTCTTGTGCACCGAAGAAAGAGGAAAGAGTAGAAGGTACAAACTATTTCTTAGGTGATTTACAGACTTATAATCCACAGCCGAGCACACCGACGGTTGAACAGGTCGCAAATGCACCAAGTGTGTCACCGGAAGATGATTTACCATTTTAATAACTTAAAAATAATTAATATGGACTTTTTTAAAACAATTGAGAGCCAATCAAACATTCTCAAAAAGGAAGTTTTAGAGAAAGAGGGTATATCATTTCTTACTGTAGCTGATGATGGTGAGCATGTTTTCTGCGCAGGTGCCGGAGATCCTAATAGGATAGCACGTTCGATATTGAATGTGCTGAAACGTGATAAGTCGCTACAGCGAGCATTTAGAGAAGAAATTGAAGCTGATAATCAGCGGAAGAGCAAAGTTAAAGTTATGGTTGTTAAAACGAATAATGTTGAAGATATAAAGAAAGTGATAGATGAGATTAAGAATAGCTTATGATTTTCGATTTAAGAAACGAATATCAGATACCCAAGTTTAAGGAATATGTAGATAAGCTGTTAGCAGACAAGTCGGTAGTTGAAATAAAGAAAAAAATACCAAACAGAACTTTAGCGCAAAATAGCTACTTACATCTGCTTCTAGGGTATTTTGGTAGTGAATACGGTTGCAGTCTTAATGAAGTCAAAATAGACTTTTATAAAAGGACTTGCAACCGTGATTTATTTGAGAGAAAGTGTATCAACAAGAAGGGTAAAGAAGTAACCTATTTAAGAAGTTCAGCAGAGCTGACAACAGATGAAATGAAGCTTACTATTGATCGCTTTCGTAATTGGAGTTCATCAGTTGCCGGTATCTATTTACCTGCGGCGAACGAACATCAAATGTTAATCTACGCCCAACAAGCAATTGAATATAATAAAGAATTTATTTAATAATTAGCTTATGGAAAAATTTTTAGGTCAAGAAATCTTGGAAAAAGATAGATGGCAATTTTGAAGAATTTCAAAGCAAAAGTCAATCAGGACATTAAGAGGAGTAAAGAAGAGAATGGGAGCAGGGTAGATAACTATTCGCAAGTTGTTGATTCTAACCTGCCAAAGTCTTTCAAACTGTTTATCCCGCTTTTTAAAGGATTTGCCTGTGAAGAGATAGAAGCCGAGATTTATGCAGATGTAGACGGACGTGATGTTTCTCTGTCTCTAGTCTCTGCCGGTGCTAATGAAGCGATTGAGGAATATAAAAACAGAGTCGTTGATGAGCAGCTTGATGCTATCAGAGACATTGCTCCTGATATTGTAATTATTGAAGTATAAAGGAGGTGTTTCCATTGAATTAGTTAGCAGCCCCGAAAATGAGAATTATAAAATGTAGAAGTATTACTTAGTACTCGGGGCTGCAAGCGGGCGGTTATATTTTCGTTGGCTGAAATTACGGTGAGGTGAGCAATATTCCGTGAGGCTGGTTCGACTCCGGCACCGTCCACACTATACAGATTTATTATGCTATACAAGTACAAGAAGAAAAAAGACAAACCTTTGTCTGATAAGGCAGGGGTGAGAGTTAAGAAGAAGCCGGATTATAAGAAGAAGCTGGATGAAGTTTTCTCAAAATATATCCGGCTTAAATATGCAATGCCGAACGGGATGTGCAAGTGTATAAGTTGTGGCTCTTTCAAGCATTGGAAGGAAATTCAAAACGGGCATTATATGTCAAGGCGGTATATGTCAACCCGTTTTGATGAAGATAACTGCCGACCGCAATGTGTGGCTTGCAATATATTCAATCAAGGTAATGCGCAGATGTATAGACGTGGGCTTATAGCCCAGATCGGAGAACAGCGGGTGGACTTAGTAGAATATAAAGCAAAGAACACTTCTAAACATTATACATATTTTGAGTATAAGGAATTATTTAAATACTATTCCGTTTTAGTGGATAAATTAAGAAAGGAGAAAGGAATATGAAACTAACAGATGAAAGCCCTATGCCTTTTGGAAAGTATAAAGGTGAGAAGATGGCCAATGTACCTGCATCATATCTAAAGTGGATTTATGACGAATGGACATTACCGAATCCGCGTTCTGGGTTTGTTAATAACGATGTAAAAGAATATATTGAAGAAAATCTTGATGTTATTCAAGAGGAGATAATAGAGTAGTGGGCATGTTTAAGCTTCGAGATTATCAGCAGGCTGCATCCGATAAGGCTGTAGCCTTTTTTATGGACAAAAAGAAAGACCATAACGCTATCATGGTTTTGCCTACAGGATGCCATGCAAAAGGTTCTAAAATCCTAATGTATGACGGTTCAATCAAGTATGTTGAAGATGTAAAAGTCGGAGATGAACTTGTTGGCGATGATGGTAGTAAACGCACAGTATTGGAACTTCATAGAGGGGTAGATAAGCTTTATGAGATTACACCAATAAAAGGTGAGTCATTTATCGTAAATGGAGGTCACATACTTTCTTTGTATAAAACGAATGAGGGTAAGAACTTCCCATCATGTATGCCGAGGGTTGACGAAATTTCCGTAGATGAATATCTTAAAACAAGCAACAATTACAAACATCTTCATAAGTTAAGAAAACCGGAATTTGTAGATTTCGGCAACGAAACAAAGTCTGTGATTGAGCCTTATTTCCTTGGTCTTTATCTTGGTGACGGTTGTTCTGTTAATGGTATTGATATAACCTCTCAACGGAAAGAAGTGGAGGGTTTTCTATATTCTTTCGCTGCAAGGTATGGTATGAAAGTAAGAAAAGCCACAAAGAAAAATAATTTAGCTTCTACTTACAGCCTTTCAAATATTAAAGTCAGCCGTTCAAATCCTAATCCAATTATAGTATTCTTGGACGAATTGGGGCTTACAGGATTGACTTCTGCGTTCAAATTCATACCAACTCATTATAAGACGGCTTCAAAATGCGATAGATTAGAATTGCTTGCAGGATTGCTTGATACAGATTCCTATTACGATAACAACAAAAATACCTATGAATATTGCACCAAATCAGAGCAACTGGCAGATGATATAATATTCTTATGTCGTTCTCTTGGTCTTTTCTGCGGAACTAAAACAGGGAAAATAGTAAATGGTGAAACGTATTATCGTATGTCGATAACTGGAGAACTTGACATGATACCTACCAAAGTTAAAATCAGAAAAGAAAAGCCACGTTTACAAAAGAAAAATGTTCTTGTAACAGGATTTACAGTAAAATACTTAGGACGTGGTAATTATTATGGCTTTACGATTGATGGTAATCATTTATACTGCGATGGTCAATTTTTCATACACCATAACAGCGGAAAGAGCCTTATTATAGCAGATATAGCTTCTAGGCTTAAAGGTCACACTTTAGTATTTCAGCCGTCACGTGAAATTCTTGAGCAGAACTACAAAAAGCTATGTTCTTATGGAATACTAGACTGCTCTATTTATTCAGCTTCTTTTAACTCTAAGCAAATAAATAGAATAACGTTTGCCACGATAGGAAGCGTTAAAAGTAAACCTGACCTATTTACTCATTTTGAAGCTATAATCATAGATGAATGCCATTTAGTCAACCCTAAAGATGGAATGTATAAAACATTCCTAGAAACAGTTACATGCAAGGTATTAGGGCTTACAGCCACTCCTTATCGTTTAAGTTCATCACAAGGATTTGGTTCAATGTTGAAGTTTATCACCCGCACCCGTCCGGCCATCTTCAAAGAGGTGATTTATCAGGTGCAAATATCTACCCTTTTGGATATGGGGTATCTCTCAAAACTGAACTATTATCCGATGAATCCGATTGGATGGAATGAACTCAATTTAAAGGTGAATACTACCGGTGCCGATTATACGGACAAATCAGTACAAAAGGAGTATGAACGAATAGACTTCTATAGCTATCTTGTTCATATTGTCCAGAGACTGATGAGTCCTAAAACAGGAGGAAAACGGAAAGGCATATTGGTATTTACTCGGTTTCTGAAAGAAGCGGAGCGATTAACGTGGTCCATACCTGGTTGTGCTATCGTCTCAGGAGATACCCCTAAGGGTGAACGTGAAAGAATTTTGGAGGCGTTCAAATCAGGTGAAATACAGGTAGTGGCGAATGTCGGTGTATTGGTTTGCGGATTCGATTACCCAGAGCTAGACACAATTGTTATTGCACGTCCTACCATGTCATTAGCACTATATTACCAAATAGTAGGCAGAGCCATTAGGCCACATCCGGACAAGAAAGAAGGCTGGATAGTTGATTTGGCCGGAAACATAAATAGATTTGGGAAAGTAGGAGATTTGAAGTTGGTAGATGGTGGTAATGGAAAATGGGCTGTTTACTCTAAGGGCAGACAGTTAACTAATATAAGATTTTAAGATAAATGATTATAGCTGTTTGAATAAATGAAATTATGATTATGGATTATCAAAAACAAATAAAGATACTATACGGGAGAAGAAAAGCATTAAAAAAGCCATACTTTGATAATATACAGAAAGAAAATAATGAAAATCCTTTTTGATTATGGCAAGACCAACGAAACAAGGTCTTGAATACTTTTCATTTGATACGGATTTTTTTTCAGATGTGAAAATTCGAAGAATATCAAGGGCATGTGGCCCAGCTTCGACTTCTATACTAATCTGCCTGCTGTGTAATATCTACAGAGATAAGGGGTATTATATTTCGTGGGATGAGAATTTACCTTTTGTAGTGGCTGACACTGTTGGTACTACCGAGGGTGCTGTAGAAGAAGTGGTAAAGAAAGCTATACAGGTAGGATTCTTCGACAAAGAACTGTTTGATAAATACCAAATCCTTACTTCAAACGGTATTCAAAACCGATTTAAAAGTGCAGTTACAAGACGTCAGGAAATTGAATATGTAGTAGATTATTTAGTTTCTGAACGCAAAAATGAAGTTATTGCATACAAAAACGAAGTTATTGATGACAGAAGTACACAAAGTAAAGTAAAAGTAAAGAGAAAGAATAATATATCCCCCTCACCCCCTTTAAAAGGGGGATGTCGAATAAAAAAAAGCGATCCTAAGAAAATAAATTCTAAAGCTCGCTTTCTTTTTGAGGAACATTTTAAAAGTGTTTTTTCCGATACTTACTACTGGACGGCTAAAGATGCCGGTGCAATGTCTCAATTACTTAAGAAACTTACATTCTCACGTGAGCAAAAGAACTTACCCGTGGATGATGATTCTGTTTTGTACGCGCTTGGATACTTCCTTTCCCAAATCAAAGAGGGGTGGATATTTGAAAATTTCAGCGTAACTAATATCAATTCAAAGTTTAACGAAATCGTCTCGCAGGCTAAAAAGTCTCATTCTGCCAAGCCTGATGTCGGCATTGTCCTTAGAGACAATTCGGTTGACAAATATTCAAATGATGATGAAAAATGGAAACGATAAATTTTCAGCAAACATTAGAAAGTTTAAAGGATACAGGCTTTAATCCCGTACCCAATCTGGTGAATATCGGAGTTCCTGATGCAAAAAATAATCTTTGGCGTGGTATAAGCTATTTCTGCAAACAACCTGTATGGTTGTCTGAATACGATCAAATAGTAGCATGGCTTACGTCAAATGATGGGCGAGGGTTATTCTGTTACGGAAACTGTGGACTTGGCAAAACGCTAATTTGTGGGAAAGTGATTCCTGTACTTCTCAATTACTATTGTCACAAGATAGTTTCATGTTATGACGCCCAGCAAATGAATGCTAATCTTGACACTGTTAAGTCAAGGCATATCATTTACATTGATGACATTGGTACAGAAAACCTATCAGTGAAGTATGGAGAGAAAAGACTGGCTTTCTCTGAAGTAGTGGATGAAGCGGAGAAGAGAGGTAAATTGCTTATTGCTACAACAAATCTTTCTTTAAACGAAATTAGTGAGAAGTATGGAGAACGTACTATGGATAGACTTGTAGCCATAACTAAGCGAGTTAATTTCATCGGTAAAAGTCTTCGAAAATGAGAGTTACTATTTATTGGGGAAGAGAAACACAACCAATCATCCGAAAGAAAATAAGAGAGAGATTCAATATCTCGGACTACTTGTCTGTGAATGGTGAAACTCCAGCAGATATACGAGAGGAAGATCTTCCGCTATTGAGAGAAACAGAGAAAAGAGGATTTATTCAAATAAGAAACAAACCGTAGAAACCGTTGAAGTAAATCTCAATACGTTGAACGTCGTTCAGTCAAGAGCTGTATGCAACGGAGTGTCAGAGCATCATGATCGAATTTTAAGACTTGTCCGAAAGAATATCAATCTAATCCGCCAAAGAATGGCTTCGTGATAATATAAATCAGTAATTAATATTAAATGCCTTTTAGGCGACCAAATTCATCCCCTAAAATTATTGAAAGTATATACGCGCATAATCTAAATATACGGTTTTCTCACAAAAAAAAGTAACAAAGAATTGATAAACCGAGCTCAAAACGTAAATACACTCCAAATAATTTCTCTTTCAACAAAATAACACTATATTTGTCCTTCAAACAGAACGGTTCATTATTCAAATGAGCCTTTGTGTCTGATATTCAAGAGATAACCTTATTTAATAGTGTATAACAGTTAATTATATAGTTATGACTGATCAAAATCCTAATATAGTACATGCTGACCCTGCAAAGGGTTTTTTTGTTTCAATGTTAATTAAAGATATAACTCTTAGGGATGCGATAGGAGATTTGGTTGATAATGCTGTTGATGCGATAAAAGCTAAAACATCTAATCCCAATGATTTAAGTGGGTTTCAAATTGACATTAAACTAGGAAAAACATACTTTTCTATTGATGATAATGGATATGGAATGGAAGCCGAAATTGCAAGGACAACGGCTTTCAATTTTGGAAAATCGCATAACCATACTCTAATTGACAATTCTATTGGGCAATTTGGGATCGGGATGAAAAGAGCTTTTTTCAAGATAGGAAGTAATATTCAAGTTAAATCAGTTGCTGCTACTTCTAAGTTTGAGATAGAGATAAATGTACCAGAATGGTTAAAAGATCCTCACAAATGGGAATATGAATTTAAAGAAGGTACTTTAGAAGAGAAAATCAAAAACATTCCATCAAAAACAGGTTTTTATGTAAAAATAAACAACCTAAGTAAAGATGCAGAAATCAGCTTCAGTGACCCAACATTCATAGACCAGCTCAAAAAAGAAATTCAGTATGAGCATATGCTTAATATTAATAAGGGATTGAAAATAATCATTGAAGATTATACACTACAAGCGACTGCAATTGACCTTGTTTTTGATGACAAGATTAAACCTTCGTATTGGGAAAAACGTGGAGCAGATCAGTGTGTTAAAATACTAGCAGGAATTTCCACAAAAGATGATGAAGATGGTGGATGGTATATTTTCTGTAATGATCGATTGATCATTGCAAAGAACAAAACAGAAGAAACTGTTTGGACAGGAAATAAAGGAGATGGTGTACCTTTATGGCATGCACAATATCATAGATTTAGAGGATACGTCTTTTTTGAAGCTAGAGATTCTTCTAATCTACCGTGGAATACAACTAAAACAGGAATGGATTTAGACTCTCCTTACTATAAAGAAGTTAGACAAAAAATGATTATGATGACTAAGCAAGTCATGGATCTATTAAACCAATTAAAAATAGAAAAAGAAAAAGATAATCCAGAAGAAGCACAGACCTTAAATAGGGCTGTAGAAGCAAGTTTAAATAATCCGATACCAGTAGTTCAAGCTCTCAATAGATCAAAAGAGTTAAGAACTAAATTTGAATATCCTATAGAATTATTCAATCCTCCTAAAAAGAAAAATTCAACTAGTATATCATATCAAGTTCCAATAGAAAAATTCAATAAAGTTAAAGATACTTTAGGGGTATCAACAGCCAAAGAAGTAGGACTTTTTACATTTAGGTATTATTATGAAAATGAATTATAATATATGGATAGTTTCGAGAAAATAAATTACAGTATAAGACCGAATAAATGCATTGAAAGAAAAATGATTTGTGAAGTCTTATCTAGATTATCATTCATAGATGATTTAAAAAACTATAGATATATAGGTTTCGGCTCTACCTATTTTACTGATTTTACTTTATTTCATAAGCAGCTAGGGATAGATAATCTTATTAGCATAGAAAGTGCTGAAAATAAAAAAGAACGATTTGAACTTAACAAACCATTCTCTTGCATTCAAATTTTATATGGGGAAGCAACTACTCTTTTACCAAATCTGGAATTAGATAAGAAGAACAATATTATATGGTTAGATTACGATGGAGTACTTGAAGACTATATGTTTGGAGACATAGACACTATCGTGTCAAGTGCAAAGGAAGGTAGTGCTTTTATGATTTCTGTGAATGTAGCCCCCCTCCTAGGAACTCAAGAAGAAAAATTTAAAACCCTTGTGCAGAGAGTCGGGAAACAGAGGATTCCAATTGAATTCTATGATGCAAACCTAAACGGAAATAAATTTATTGAGGTTGTTTACCAAATGATTGATATGCAAATAAAAAAATCTCTTTCAGAACGAAACGGGAGTAACTCAAAGAGAATCGAATACAAACAAATATTTAATTATTTATACAAAGATGGGGTTTCTATGCTCACTATAGGAGGTATTATTTATAATATTGATCAAAAGCAATCGGTAAATAGGATGAAACTTCATGAATTAACTCATGTAAGAAGTGGAAATGATCAATATAAAATCCAATGTCCAAATCTTACATATAAAGAAATCCATCTACTAAATAGCTTATTACCCTGCGAACTTAAAATAAATAAGAATGGGGATATAACAAATAAAGAATTTAAGAAAATCCCACTAGCATCAAATGACATAAAAGATTATTCTGAAATTTATAGATATTATCCCAATTACGCTGAAACGAATTTATGAATAATAAAAAACAATCTCATTATACTGTAATAGATTTATTTGCAGGTGCAGGAGGATTTGGATTAGGGTTTCAATTAGCAAACAAGAATTTTAAAGTAGCATGTTCTCTAGAAATTGATAAATGGGCTATTGAGACTCTAATGGCAAATAACACCCACAATCAGATCATAATACATGGAGACATTAGAAAATATAATAATAATAAAAAAATATTAGATATATGTCCTATAAAACCAGATGTAATAATTGGAGGGCCACCTTGTCAAGGATTTAGCCATGCATCTGGGAAAAAAGACCCATCTGATCCACGTAATTCTTTATTTAAAAATTATGCGCAATGGGTAAAGACCCTAAAGCCAAAAGTATTTGTAATGGAAAATGTACGAGGTTTACTTAATGGCACAAATGAGAAAGGCGAAAAAGTAATTGATATTATAACTAAAACATTTAAAAAAATCGGCTATACTGTTAATATTTGGGAACTAAATGCTGCAAACTATGGTGTACCACAAATTCGAGAACGAATTTTTATTGTAGGTTCTTCAGATGGTATCTCTATTAGTCCCCCAGAAAAAACTCATTTTTTATCTACAGATAAAGAAACACCGAATGCAAATCAGGAGCAATTACAAAAAGCTATTACTGTTATTCAAGCCATAGGAGATTTACCCAAATTAAAAGCAGGAGAAGGTTCTGAAGTAAGTGACTATAATTGCGTGTCACTATCTGACTATCAAAACATGTGCAGATTTGGTGCAACTCATTTGTTCAATCATGTAACCATGAAGCATACAAAAAGAGTTGTGGAACGATATCAAAGAATTATAGAAGGACAAACTCTTGCCGAAATCCCGAAAGAATTGCAAGTGAGAAAGCGAAATGGGAATGGAGAGTTATCTGAAATTATATTTAGTTCTAATTATCGCCATTTAAAACCTAATATGGTTGCATATACAATTCCTGCATCATTTTACTCAAATTTTATACATCCTACTCAACCACGAAATATAACATCAAGAGAAGCGGCTCGCCTTCAGTCATTTCCTGACTATTATATTTTCAAGGGTAAAAGAACACAAATCTCGTCAAAGTTATTAGCTCAATTAGGTAAAGATGATGAAAATTATTTATCTCAATATAATCAAATAGGGAATGCTGTTCCTCCTTTATTAGCCAAAGCTATAGCCTTGAGAATTTTTAATTATCTAGAATCTCGTACAACTGATAATCAAAATAAGGTTTATAACAACAAAAGAACAGTTCAACATATTCCAAATAAGCAAGTCAAAGGATCACGCTGATTGCATGTGAATTATATGCACGAATATAATTCTAGAAACTCATAGGAAAATATCCTTTTGCAAATTTCAACAAATGCCTCTATCTTTACCTTGGTACTCTCCATGAGCAGACTACTGCAAAAGCATGTAGCAAATTAGTGGGATCATTCATGGGATATACTTGAAGATAATAACATAAAGTTTTCAATATCAGCATGGTAACTCTGTAATGAGAATTCCATACAAATCATTTAGAAGAAAATCGCAAGTACTTGACCAAAGTTACTTGCGATTTTTTGTTTTTTAACACTACTCTTAATCCTTCAGTAAACATCAGATGAATTACAGGTTAAAATAACTGTCAAGGCTAATTTTGCTTAGTGTTATCCTTAATCATTTTTTGTTGTATCTGAAGTCTCATTGGATTTTATCATTTCTACCACATGATAGTGGCTTTTAAAGGCCGAGTATCCTATTAGGAGATTAAGTATATTATTAGTTTATGGGATTGATATAATTATCTATCAGATTTTGGGCTTTGATCAAGCGACTTCTGACTTCGTATAAATAATTAAGGTAATTTACTTTAAGCGTAGTTTTGACCATTAAGAAACCTTGCGCTTTTTTATTTGAAAGAAATTCTAATACTTTGTTTCTAGATCTTATTTTATTCACCGGAAGTGCTATTATACGGATTCGAACACTATCTGGGATAACAGGGGCTATTCCCTTCTCTTTTTGGAGTTTCAATGATGCAAATTCGGGCAAATATTTTGAGCATTCCTTGTTAAACTCCATCAATTGATCAAAACTATATTCTCCATCTTCCCACGCACTTTTTACATAGGTGTATAAAGATGATAGATCATGCAATAACCCTATGTCTTTTACTATATTTATATTTCCATAGTTGACTAATGTTTCATAAGAGGAGAGATTTATTTTAGCTCTATAGTAAGACATTGCTCCTCTTGTTATATATGTTATGAGCATAGTATCTTTCATATATTTTGAAGGATTAGCAAAGGCCTTATTTAATTCATAGCTATATAGTATCACATCTGTTTCTTTGCGAATAACAGTGTCAAGTTCATTAATAGAGGTTTTAAAGTCTTGCTTCATCGCAATAAGGATAGAATCACCTAATTTCCTTCCAATTCTGCTCTCTCTCTTTTCTGCTAAATAATTACCTATAAAAACACAGCTAATTGCGACTGCAATTGACAATGTTTGCCAAATGAAAGCGCGTTTGATCTTTAAATATGGTGTGGCTTTTGGGTGATCAGTTTTATTCTGATTAGAAATAATACTGTCAGGTGTGCCGATATCTTTAGGCACTGTTGTTTTTGTTTTTTTTTATATTATTTGGGATTTGATACATTACAAAGATAGTATTATTGAATTAAAATATATCAATTAATATGTATAATGAAAAGTTGAATTTATGAAATTTGTCTTTAAGTAGAGTTGCTTACATACAACAAGGAACTCTTTTTGTATGCAGGTGCAATCTATTCTGTAACGTTATGGAGTAGGGGCATTGATGAAAAGAACAAGACTATCCAAGAAAGGAATAAGTCCATAAAATAAAAAGGGAACCAAGCGCACGACCACTCAATTCCCTATACACGATTATGATACAAATATACTATTTATTTTTTATAAATTGTGCTATGGTGAAAGATTTTTCTACTATCTTGGAGCTAAAAGCCATTCGTGAACAAAAGTCAAGACTTTCAGAACGTGAAAGTGAATTATCAACCCCTCTATTGGAAGATTTAGGGCTTATCCCAGAGCTTTATAAATGGTTTGCAGAAATACTTGCAGGTATGGACTTCCCTCCCAGTTTAGAGAGCGTTACTCAAAGAAAGAAGTTCTTATTTATTATTCTCTTTCTATACTGCCCGAGTGTGCTAGCAGGTGATAGGATGCCCAACGGAGTACGAAAGGCTTTAGAGGATGTCTTTTCTAATATTAGTCCCAGTCGAATATCGCACAATATCGAAGATGTTACCTTTTCATATCAAATATACAAGGACTTCCGTAGAGATGTTGACTATCTTTACACAGAAGTTATAAATCGACTTAGAGTCAAAGAACTAATCAAATGAACGTGTTGCTATAGCACGAAGAATAAAGCTGGAGTTTAGTGCTCCGGCTTATTTTAATTTTGGAAGAAATAAAGCAATAGCTGAACTTAGCGCAGAAATATAGTCCCTTTTGTGGCTCTCACGCATAATGGGAGCGCAATCTAATTGAGCTTGGAGTTTTATCTCTATGGAAACATCTCTTAATTTATCGAGTTGTTTAATGTTAATGTACCTTGAATAATATGAAGATAAATGGTTGCTAATTTTATATGCTGATTCAATTAATTCACGATCATCACTCTCTGGATATTCGATGCCTTTACTATGATATGTTTGAAGTGCACACGAAATAAGTTCAATAAGATCGTTGTCAATTGAACTACATAGTTTCATTCTGTATTTATCTAGTTCAAATTCCCTTTGAAGTTCAATTTTGTGGCGTTCGAGCGATTCATTATAACTCGCTTTTACAGATTCCACTTTATCTGTAATATCTTTGATGTCTTCTTTTGTAGCAAGATTCTTTCCTTTTTCAGTGAAGTAAGAAACAATATATTGCATTAGTCCGGCTATTACGGCAAAAATTGTAAATTGTAACCAATAGGGCATGTTATTCTCCTTTCTCTATTTTAATTTTCTTTTTTCGTTCCAACTCTCCCTTCCTGATTATACAGATAGCATTCTCGTAAGGCTCTTCTGTTTTCTGCCAGTAGTTCAGCAAGGACTGACGGGCAATTCCAAGCTGTTTGCTTGTGAATACATCGTATACGGCAGCCGGTGAAGCAAAATACTTGTGCTCTCCGGTCGCTTTAATCTCTACATGTATAACTCTTCTTTTATCTTCCTTTTCCATAAATGCAAATATACTTTATAATTATTATATGTTACGCAAAATAACCATATTATAATTTATTAACCATATAAATAGTATTATATGATTCTTATTATACTATATTTGTAATATCAAAATCAAATAAATTAATGACTAATTAAACATATACTATTATGAACACATACGTAAAATATGTGCCAAATGTGTTTTTGGCAAAGTGCGAAGAAAAGCATGAAAAGGGTGAAGTCATTGACGTAACAACAAAATACGGCAAAGTGAATGAGAGTATTGTCTGTAATCTCGTGTTTGAAAAAGATGGTTTTTACTACTACTCAATAGTTCGTGCAGACGGTTTTAACGTACAAGAATGGGCAAAAGCCAGAGCTGAAAGGCGTAGAAGATGGGCAGCTTCAGCAGAAAGAAAAAGTGAAGAGTACTTTAATGCTTCAAAAAAGCATGCTGATTTTCTTTCGTTGGGTGAACCTATTAAAATCGGGCACCATAGCGAAAGACGTCACAGAAGGATCATAGAAGAGGCTCATAATAACATGGGTAAATGCGTCGAGTTTAGTAACAAAGCAGAAAAATATGAGAGTAAAGCCGAATATTGGGCAAGAAGGGCTAACACAATAAATCTGTCTATGCCTGAAAGTATCGAATACTATGAGCATAAGTTAGAGGTCGCAAAAGAGCGGCATGAGGGATTAAAATCAGGCAAATACCCACGTGAACACGCTTATTCACTGACTTACGCTAAGAAAGACGTAAACGAAGCTCAAAAGAACTTCGATCTAGCTAAGAAATTGTGGGCGTAATGTAATAATAACAATTCATGGCATATCAAAGTTGGTATGTCATGAAAATCATCTAAATAGCGAACAATTGGCAAAAGGTGCGCTATGGACGTTTTAATAATTAGCCCTTGGGCTTGGTATGTAGTATCTTTGAGGTACTATCGCGGGGTAGAGCAGTGGTCAGCTCGCTACTTTGACTTGGTAGAGGTCGGTGATTCGAATTCATCCCCCGCAACTATTAAATTATAGACTAAATATCACGATTATGGAAATTTTGACCCTTTCAATAAAACAGAAGTTTTTTGATGAGATCTTAGCAGGCACCAAAAAGCAAGAGTTTAGAGAGATTAGACCTAATTCTCAATCTAAATATTGTGAGCTTGATGAAGACGGCTATGTGAAAGAGATTGAAGGCGTTTTGCAACCTCGCAAATATGATGCTATCAAATTCTTAACAGGCGAATATAAGGGCAAAAGACCTTTTATTGTCGTAGAGGTCAAAGACGCTAAAATAGAACTCTTTGAAGACGAGAATCATGAATTAGTAACCTATACCTATCAAGGTGAGGAGTATATAGCCGCTCAGGTGGTTTATGATTTAGGTAAGGTCTTAGAGAAACATATAGATTGATTGTTTAATTTAAAATTGATTTGCTGAGTTAGAATTAAAGTAGGTACAAGCGCAACGTCAAATAAAGGCGTTGTTGGTCGCAGAAGTTTTACTGGTGGTAACGGCCAGTTTATGAACCGTAGACAGAAATACGGTGAAGTTCGTAGGGGATTAGGTTTATCCGGAGGTTAGTGTCTATGCTAATCGAGGATACATATTGCAGCATTGACCGAATTCGTGAAAAGACGAGTTCGGCTTTGCTGTTTTTATCTTTTGGTAAGGATAGCCTTGTTTTACTAGATCTCATCTACCCGAAGTTTGACAGGGTTGTATGTGTCTTCATGTATTTTGTCCCCGAACTGGGGCATATTGAACGCTGGATAAAGTGGACGAAAGCAAAGTACCCGAAAATAGAGCTCATCCAAATACCGCATTGGAATTTAACCTACATACTTAAATCAGGTATGTACTGTGTTCCTAATCCTAAAGTAAAGCTATTGAAGCTTGCTGATGTGGTTAAATCCATGAAACTGAAATACGGTATTGATTATGTCTTTTTAGGTATGAAGAAAGCTGATTCCATGAATCGACGTTTGATGTTGAATAGAATGGGTTTTCCGTATGAGAAGAGCGGACTGGTTTACTCTCTGGCTGACTGGACGCAAAAGGATATTCTTGCTTATATGAAGCAAAAAGGACTACCTGAGCCTGTAAGGTATTCCAAGAATGCCAGTGGCGGGGTTGGTTTTAATCCCGAATGCTTTTTATGGTTAGAAAAGAACTACCCTGAAGATCTTGAGAAGATTTACGGGGTATTTCCTATGAGTAGAAGAATATTATTTGAGCACTATAATGGAACTAAGTAAGTATATAACATCGGAATCGGTAGAGCTTAAACGCTCTATGATTCATCTAGCAGGGTATAATCCCCGTAAAATATCCGAAGAAGCGAAGAAAACGCTTAAACGAGGGATAAAGAAATTCGGGCTTGTAGGCGGTTTGGTCGTAAACAAGCGTACAGGTATGACACTTGTATCGGGGCACCAGCGTTTATCCGTTATGGATGAGCTGAATAAGTATCCGGATAATGATTATCTAATTCGCGTTGAGCTTATTGATGTTGACGAAAAACGGGAAAAGGAACTAAACATCTTAACGAATAATCCAAATGCTATGGGCTCATGGGATTATGACGCTTTACGTGAGCTTATTCCCGATATAGATTGGAAAGATGCCGGACTGACAGATGTAGATTTGAATCTCATCGGCTGTGACTTCTTACTCCAGACAGAAGAGGAAAGCTCACTCGCTGATGCACTAAGTGATATGATGGCACCTGTTACCGAACAGAAAGAAGCCGAGAAAGTTGCTAAGCAATTGGAAAAGGCGGAAAAGGTCGCTCACATGAAAGAAGTTAAAGAACAGGTAAAGCAGTCAGCACAAGAAAAAGCAAACGATATGGATGCCTATCTGATGTTATCCTTTTCTTCCTATGAGGAGAAAGCTGCTTTCTGTGAAAGGTTTGGATTTGACCCCAACGAGAAGTTTATAGTAGGTTCAGTATTTGATGAAATGATAGAAAGGATAGATTGATTATGGCAAGAAGTGAATCTAAAGATACAGCAAAGAGCAATAAGGGAAGAAAACCCAAATTTGATTACACAGGAGAAGAGTTCCTTTCCTCTGTGGAATCATTTGCAAAGAAAGGATTCACGGATAAAGAGATTGCTTATGCTTTGGGTATAGCTCCGCAAAGATTTTGTGAGAAGAAGAGTTTGCACCCGGAATTACGTGAAGTCTTAGCGCGCGGGCGGGCGACAATTAACGCAGCGGTAAGGGCAAAATTCCTTGCAATGGCTATTGGTGGTATTAAGACAAAGAGTGTTACTAAGCGTAAACTGAAAGATATTAATGGGGATTATACGGGCGATGAAGAAATTCAGAATGTAGAAAGTGAGCTGGCTCCAAGTCTTCAAGCTATGTCCGTCTGGTTATACCATCATGACGAAGAGTGGAGAAAGATTGAACGAAAGCAGGATGAAGATGCCAGCGATATTCCTACAGATATAAAGCAAGGCGTTGATATTGATTCTTGGATTAAGGAGCAGGTGAAAGGAGACGGAAAATGATTACCCCACAGGCAATTTACCATCCGTTATACAATGACAAGGAGAAGTTTATAATTCTTATTACCGGTGGTCGTGGGTGCGAGACTCCTACGCAAGAAATCATAATGTCTGATTTGACAATAAAGCAAATCAAGGATATTAAAGTTGGAGATTGTGTCATGGGTGACGATGGAACACCTCGCAATGTTCTTGCTACTATAAAAGGAAGAAGTGAAATGTTCCGTGTCAGACAAACAAGTGCAGAAGATTACCTTGTAAATGATGCGCATATCCTTAGTTTAAAGAAAAGCCAAGCATCTATAAACCAAGGGAGATACAATGAATTTAAAGAATACACAGATATGCGTGTTACTGACTATTTAAATCGCAGTAATCGTTTCAAGGAGCACTTTAGAGGGTACAAGGCAAATTCAATTCCTTATGAGGAGAGATTAGTTGAATTAGATCCATATTTGCTCGGCTTATGGTTGGGTGACGGTACAAGCATATTTCCGCAAATAACAACACCGGATGTTGAGATTGAACAATACCTTAGAGAGTATGTAGAAAATCACAATCTACATCTTTCAATCAACGGAGTAAAAGGTAAAGCAAAGACATTCCGACTTGCTAAAAACGGAGGACTGACGAATCCTATCATGGAAATTCTTCGCCATTATGATTTGATTGGGAATAAACATATTCCACAAGAATACATATCAAATAGCGAAAAAGTACGTCTTGAATTACTTGCAGGGCTGCTTGATACCGATGGAACAATGTCTTTTAATGGGTACGAAATTACGCAAAAGAGTGAAAAACTTGCAAGGCAAATAAAGTATGTTGCAGATACTCTGGGCTTCAGAACAAGCATCAACGAGAGGAATGTGCGTTGTAACGGGAAAGATTGTGGTAAGGTTTTTCGTGTACATATCAATGGTGATACATGGAAAATACCTTGTAAGGTGAAAAGGAAAATTGTGAATAAGACTGATGTTCACAAGAATAAAGATTGGCATTTATCACAATTAACGATAGAATATGCAGGAATTGGAGATTGGTGTGGTATTTATCTTGACGGGAACCAACGCTATTTGCATTCTGATGGAACAGTCACGCATAATTCAGGCAAATCATTCAATGCATCTACCTTTATCGAGCGTCTGACATTTGAAATGACTCCTGCCGAGAAGATAGTTCATCAGATTCTTTATACCCGTTACACAATGGTTTCCGCTCACATGTCTATCATCCCCGAAATGATGGAGAAGATAGAGCTGGATGGAACAACGAAATATTTTAAGACTACCAAGACGGATATAGTCAACAGAATGACTAACAGCCGTATCATGTTTCGGGGTATCAAAACCTCATCAGGGAATCAGACGGCAAAGCTGAAATCCATTCAAGGCATAACGACTTTTGTCTGTGATGAAGCGGAGGAGTGGACTAATGAGGAGGAATTTGATAAGATCATGCTCTCCATTCGTAAGAAGGGTATTCAGAACCGGATTATCATCATAATGAACCCTTGTGATTCCAATCACTTCATCTATAAAAAATACATTGAGAAAACTCATAAACAGGTAGAAATTGACGGTGTTCAGGTGCAAATCTCCACTCATCCAAACGTATTACACATTCACACCACTTACCTTGATAATATGGAGAATCTTTCTCCTGAGTTCTTGAAAGAGGTTCAGGATATGAAGGTGAGCAACCCCGAAAAGTACGCCCATGTGGTTATCGGTCGTTGGGCAGATGTTGCCGCGGGTGCTGTGTTCAAGAAGTGGGGTATTGTTGATGAATTTCCACCTTATGCGAAAAAGGTTGCCATAGGTCAGGACTTCGGTTATACGCACGATCCGTCGGCTTCCATTCGTTGCGGTATCGTTGACAATGCTTTGTATCTGGATGAAGTTGACTATCGAACTGGATTATTGTCTTCTGACATTATTAAAACGCTCCGTCCGTGGGGATTGAAAGTATATGCAGATAGTGCCGATCCCCGGCTGATTCAGGAAATACACAACGGTGGTATTACCATCTATGCAACGGAGAAAGGTGCCGGATCAATCAATGCCGGTATTGACAAAATGCAAAGCATGGAGATATTTATCACTAAGAGGTCTTATAATCTGATAAGAGAGTTTAGAAACTATGTATGGGCAAAGGACAAAGACGGGAACTATATCAATGAGCCGGAGGATCACGATAACCACGGGATCGACGCTGCCCGATATTATTGTTTGTGTGCCCTCTTAGGTAAGATTCAGAAGCCTAAAGACTTAACAGGAATATTCACACATTAAGATATTGGATTATGACATTAGAAGAAATATTAGCATTGGAGGATATTGATAGAAAGATTCAGTATCTCAAGAAAGGGAGAAAAACCGAACTTCCAGACAGGAGAAAATTATGGGAAGATTGGAATCCGGATCTACATGAGATAATGACGGATAAGAATAAATATCCCGACCGCAAAGTGCTAAAGGAAGAAGCGAAAAAAGAGTTTGATGAGAAGACAGGTAAAACCTACAATATTGAGGCTAAATACGAAACAGAGCCTGTAAATCGTATTGTCATTCCTCTGGAGCAGGATATTGTGAATATCCAAACAGCCTTCACAGTAGGTACTGAGCCATCAATGGATTGTACTCCTTCCGATGATGGTGAAAAGAATTTATTTGCTGCTTTGAAGTCTGTCTTGCAGAAAAATAAAATCAAATACCAAAACAAAAAGATTGTTCGTGCCTGGTTGAGTGAACAGGAGGTGGCCGAGTATTGGTATGTGACCGATGATGATTCTTTTTGGGCTAAATTCTGGGCAAAGGTAAAGATAACTTTCGGGGGCAAGGTAAAGCCTACAAAGAAACTAAGAAGCGTTATATGGTCTCCGTTCAGAGGGGATAAGCTCTATCCGTTCTTTGATGATTATGGCGACTTGGTTGCAATGTCCCGTGAGTATAAAAAGAAGGATCTGGATGACAACGAGATAGATGTTTTTATGACAGTGACTAAGGATGCCGTTTACCAATGGGAGTTAAATAAAACTTGGAATATGCCTGAAGGCAAGACTTTTAAGCACGGTTTCACTAAGCTGCCTGTTATATACGCCTACCGTCCTGAGACATACTGTCACAAGATTAAGACGTTTCGGGTAAGACTGGAGAAACTTCTATCAAACTATGCCGACTGCATAGATTATCATTTCTTCCCGCTTCTAAAACTCATTGGTGATGTAAGCGGTTTTGCAGGCAAGACAAAGGATAGAATGGTAAAGTTGGAAGGAGAGGGGGCAGACGCTCAATACTTAACGTGGTCTCAGGTTCCTACAACTATTGAGCTTGAGATGAAGACACTCTTTGAGAAAGCCTATTCTATGACTAATACACCTCAGATTAGCTTTGAGAGCTTGAAAGGTGCCGGTAATGCTTTATCGGGCGTCGCTTTTGATTATGTGTTCTTATCTACTCATTTGCAGGTTGAAAATCATGCAGAGGTGATCGGAGACTTTATGCAACGAAGAGTTAACTTCTTAGTTTCTGCATTGGGAGCTATCAATCCTTATGAGTTTGATAAAGCATCCAAAACGATAGATATAGACGTGGAGATTGTTCCATACCGATTGGATAATGTAGATGATAAAGTCTCTACCGCAGTGAAAGCTGTCGAAGGTGGGGTCTGGTCTCAAAAGAGAGGCGTAATGTTTGCTGGTATAACAGATCAGATAGAAGAAGAGCTGGCTCAAATTAAAGAAGAGCTAGAAGAAAGACAAAGTCTTGAGACACAGAAACAAAATATGAAGAAGTAGAATATATTTTAAAATTTATTTCTCTGTATAGGCGTTGTTTATATATTTATTTTTACTTTTGTTTTGCGATCTGTAGATATGAATTAAAGTCTGTGGAGGATGTGAATAATTTAGTAGGGAGATTATAGTAACTTAAAATAATACAATTATGAAGTGTCCACATTGTCAAGTAGAGATAAATCCCGATTTTCAAGAATATTATATTGGAAAATATGAAAATGAAATGTTTTATAGTGTATTTTATATGTGTTGCCAAAATCTAAAGTGTAAAAGGCCTATACTAATCTTAGGAAAATCGAAAATAGTAGATGGAAGTACAGGAAAAGTGATTCTTTATGGAAAGGGAGAAGAGATTACTTATCAACAAATATTCCCAGTAGGAAGTAACAGAATCCCTGCTGCGCCAGAAGTAGAACAGATATTTGCAGAAGATTATAATGAAGCCTGTTTGGTACTTCCATTCAGTCCTAAAGCTAGTGCAGCCCTAAGCCGTAGATGTTTGCAAAATATTATTAGAATAAAGGAGAATATTAAGAAAAAGAATTTGATGTTAGAGATTGACGAACTAATATCGTTAAACAAGTTACCATCTTTTCTAAGTGATAACTTGCAAACAATAAGAGGCTTTGGAAATATAGCGGCACATGGTATGGAAGACCAAGTGTCAGGACAGATACTTGATGTTGAACCGGAAGAAGCTGATTTTCTATTGGATATTTTGGAGTTAATGTTTGATTTCTATTTTGTACAACCTGCAAAGGCAGCTAAAATAAGAGCTGGTTTGAATCAAAAGTTGTCGAGTGCAGGAAAGCCAACTGTATAGACCGTATTGATGAAGAGTTAAAGGAGATTGAAGAAGATTTGGCGAAGAATAATATAATCGGAGAAAAAGAACAGAAAATAGCTTCTTAGTCACGAAAATTACAGGGTTAATAATTTTGTGATAAGACAAATAGACTATATAGTGGTAATTCTTCGGAGTCGCTACTATTTTTTGCATTTAATTATAATTATCAGAATTTAATTTTGAAAAATAGAATTTAGTTATTATCTTTGTCACATGAAAATTGAGTAAGCAATGAGAATATTTACAGAACAAGCTTTAAAAGAATATGCAGAGAATCACCCTGATTCAAAGGTGGCTTTGCAAGAATGGACTATGATTGTTAAGAAGAGTGAGTGGGCTTGTTTTGCTGATGTCAAGAAAACCTTTAATAGTGTTGACAATGTAGGTAATCAGCACTATGTTTTCAATATCAAAGGCAACAATTATCGCTTAGTAGTCGTTATAAAATTTACTGTAAAGTTTGTATATGTTCGTTTTATTGGTACTCATAAAGAATATGATAAAATAGATTGCGCTAATATTTAGAGCTTATGACAAAGATAGAAAATCAAGCCCAATATGAATGGGCAGTGAAAAGAGTAGAGGAGCTTCTTCCATTAGTGAAAGATGATACTCCTTTGAATGATCCTAACAGCATAGAGTTAGAGCTTCTTTCCAATCTTGTTGCTGATTACTCAGAGGAGCACTTTGCTATTGGAGAGCCTTCATTAGTGGATGTTCTCAAACTTCGTATGTTTGAAATGGATCTGAATCAGAAATCTCTATCTAAGTTGATTGGCGTTAGCCCTTCACGTCTTAGTGATTATATTTCTGGCAAATGTGAACCAACATTGAAAGTTGCTCGTGAGATTAGTCGAAAGTTGAATATTGATGCTAATATCGTGTTAGGGGTATGATAGATATTAAAGAATTGAGAAAAGGAGACATAGTCCGTTGCGAATCAAGAACTTTGCGTATAGATGAAATAAATAATGATGTTATAAAAACAATATGGGGAGAGTATTCTATAGAGGATATACTACCTGTAGAGATCGGGAGCGGATATGATGCGAATATTACCTTGAAATCACATATCCCTATAATGGCTACTTATGTTAGAGATGGAGATCCTACACCAATACATCAAGATTATTATTTCATGCAATATGAAATTGATAATGTGAAGATTGCGGATGTCGTTAGAAATAATCATATTATATATGTCCATGAATTGCAAAGGTGGCTTGAAGTAAATATGCCAGACGAATATTTGTATGTTTAGTCCTCCTTTCTCCTTAATAATATGGCGTGATTCCATTCGGTTTCACGCCTTTTTTCTTTAATAACGCACCTTTCCCTACTTGTTAGCTTTCCCGCCTCTAAAAAATTCCCACAGAAATACACTATAAGTACTTTTATACCACTGAATTTCAATTTAACAATTTAATATTCATACGGTATGAAAGAAAAAATCTTAGCAGCATTGAAAACGAAATTTGTCGGTGTCGATGATGCTATTCTTGACCGGATAGCGACCAAGAAAGCTGAAGGTCTAACGGACGAAAGCCAAATACCTGCCATTGTGGAGGGAGTTAGTTTTTCGTACGTGTTGACAAGTTACGGTGACTTCCGTGCCGGGGATGCTACTCAATCAGCAATCAGAAACTATGAGAAGAAGCATAACCTTAAAGACGGTAAGCCAATCGAGAATCCCAATCCTAATCCACAACCAGAAGAAAAGAAAGATGATGTTCCCGCATGGGCACAGGCGTTGATTGAGTCCAATAAGGCTCTCTCAATTGAGCTTTCTACTTTGAAGCAAGAGAAGTTGCAGGCTACACGCCAAGAGCAGATTCTTGCAAAGGCAAAGGAGTATGGTATTCCTGAGAATTACGCTAAGAGATGCGCCATTAAAGAAGATGAGGACTTGGATGTCTATTTCAAGGACTTGAAACAAGACTTTGCTAATGACGGATTCAAAGGCGTACAAGCTCCCGAAACACCGGAGCAAAAGCTTGAGAAAGAAAGTACCGAAATCGCCAATATGATTAATAAAGGTACTGAAGAGATTGTAGAACAAAACAAAAAGTAACAATGAGTGCAGGATTTAAGTACAACTTAACCCCAGAACCATCGATAGAGGAAAGATACGATGTAAGTACGGGTATTCGTCGTAGAGGGCCGTACAGGCTTGACACGACAAACCTGAACGTAGGGGATGTTCTTCCTTCATTTATTCCAATAGCTGCCGACTTGAAATACAAGACATGCAAGGTAGTGAGAAACGTGAAGGTGGTAGAAGCCTATACCTCGGGAGGCACGAGCCTTAAAATCCAGAAGGGATCTTATGCTTATTCTGGTATGTTTTTAGGTAATGGAACTAAAGGTACCACAGTTTCAGGAGTTGATAAGTCGAATTCTGATTATGATGTGTTGACCATATCAGACTTTGGTACCAGCATCGCAAAAAATGCCGTTCTTTTCGAGGCTAGTGAAGTTGGCGGAACAACCCCTAAGAACGTTGCAAATTCTGCTCTTTATGAGAGCAGGAAAGTAGAGGATGGTATCAATCTGGTTGCGCTGTTATCGGCAGCTCGTGAGATTGAACCGGATAAGTTGGTAGTTCCTTTCTCCGATACGGACAAAGCGAATTTGGGTAAAGATTTTCAATTTAACGAATAGGAGGATTAAGATATGATGTTGACTATTGAAACTCTTTTTAATGATGCGAATATAATCTCCGCTATCATTAATCGTGTCTCTCAGACGAGAGACGATAAGATATACTGGCAGCAGTATCTTGACTTCCGTCGTACTACTACACGTGTGTTCAAGGACTATATAGGTTCTGTAACTGGGGTCATGGCCGGTTCTATCAATTCACGCTATGGTGAGAAACCTATCCGTGAACGTCGGAACATCGGTTCTGGGTATGGTGAAATAGCCTATCTTGGTGATGCCTACCAAATATCAATTGACCGTTTGTCTGAGTTACAGGACCTGATTGATAAATTCAACGCAGCCAAACCCGCTAATCAAAATACTGCTTTGAATGAGATTATCAATTTCGTTTATGATGATTTCCGTCAGGTGATGTTGGCAGCTCACAAGCGTATGGACTTGGTTGTAGGTTCTTTGTTGATGACGGGTTCTGCAAATGTGAAGAACAAAGATAATCGCTCAGACATAAACACTCCGGATGTGTTAGAAATTGATCTTCCGTTCAAATTTATCACTCCCGAAGCTGCTGTAGCAGATAAGCTTATTTCTTATCTGCAAGCACAGATCAATTCTTTGAAGCCTCAATACGGTGCGTTTCAAAAGATGGTTATGTCTCGTGGAACGTTCGTTAAGTATATCGTGGGCAGTCCCGAATTAGGAGATAAATTCAAGATGATTCTTGGGCAGCGTGAAGTCATGGCAAGTGCCGCTTTGGTTACTTCCGATCTTGCATCGCAAGTGTTCACTGGCATTGGGCTTCCTGCTATTGATATTAAGGAAGATTACGTTGAGGATCAGCAAGGTATTAACCATCAGGTTTATGCCGATGGTCGTATAACTCTGCTTCGTCAGGACAAAATCGGATATATGCGCTTCCATACTCCGTATGAGGCTACCGATCCCATACCAGGACGTGCTTATACACAATCAGACGGGAACATGCTTATCTCGCAATACAGGGATAAAAATGGGCGTTATCTGGAGTACACAGCCGAGTGGATTCCGCAGATTAGTAATCCTACGCGGATTGTGAACTTTGATTTATCACTTATTAATGCAGTTCAGGAGGGCTAAAGATGAAAGTAAAAGTTATTGGTATTTTTCGTGATAAGTTCACTAAAGAACTGTATCAGGTTGGCAAAGAGCTTGAGATGACTGATGAGGATCGTGTAAAAGACTTAGTGTCTCGTGGTCTGGTTGAAGCTCTTGAAGAGAAGAAAGAAGAAAGCAAAGAAACTCTTTCTCTCTTTGAACAGGAGTTTGAGAAAAAAGCAGTTGTTGATGCTTTGAAAGCTATTGGTGAAAAAGCAACGATGAACATGAAAGGGGAAACTCTGATTGCAAATATTGTCGCTTTGGATGAAGAGAAGACAATGACTCTAAAAACAGCTTTGGGAATTGAAGCATGATAGTAGGTGACTACATAAAACAGAAGTTTCAGACCTTCGGCATTCAGTTGTCGGAGGCTGACCTTTTGGATATTTCTCTTGAAGTGGATGATGAAGTAACCGAAGATAATAAGCTGAAAATCAGTGTGTCGATTGCGAAGTTTATTCCTTCTCTCTTACTCCGTGCGCAGTCCATCTCAGAAAGCGGGTTTTCAATGTCTTGGAACATTCAGGGCGTTAAGGACTACTATTCATGGGCTTGCAAAGAGTACGGATTAAAGGATGAGTTAAGCAATAAACCTAAAGTAACATTCTTATGATTTTTTCCCCTCATATATTGCAAGTTAAAGTCATTACCAAACCAAAAAAGGATGAGTTTGGCAGACCTATTCCAAATACATGTAGAGAAGATTGGGAAACGGTATGCGGATGTCGGTGCGATGATAACACTACAAAAGAGTTTACCTCTGATAATGGTTCTGTGTTCAGGCCAAACTATCACGTTGTATGCGAGAAGAAGGTTTCTCTGAAAGCGGGTGATGAAGTGAGATGCCTAGATGGCGAAACGGTGAGGGCATGTGGGACGATTTACACTGTGAAATCTACAAATTATTTTAATTATTCAGAGTTATGGATGTAAATTTTGACTTTTCAGATGTGGCTTCTTGGTTTGATGACGAGAAATCCCGTGTTCTTGCAAAAGAGCGTGAGATAGCTAATGAATCAGTTCAATACGCTAAAGATAACGGTAGTTATCAAGATCGTACAGGCGTTCTAAGAGCATCCAATGAGGGAGAAGTTGACGAAGAGGGGATATTGCTGAAGAATGAAACAGAATATGCTTCATATGTGGAATCCAAAGAGTTTGATGTTTTAAGTGGTGCCGCTCTACATGCGGAAAAACGAGCTAAAGAAGAATTTGAATAGATGATAGTAAGTAGCGACATAGCGAACATCCTTTATCGTGATTGCAAGGCTTTCGGGATTGATAGAGTACCTGACGGAGAAACTCTTACGGGCGAGATTACAACCGAAAGAATTGTCATTCATGCCAAGAAGCAAGAAGCGGGTACTTATTGGAAGAAAGGTTTTGTAGAGGTGAACCTATGTGTTCCTGATTCAAGCAAGAATTCCGCTAATTCCACCCGTTTGGGCGAACTTGAAAGACAAGCTCAAGAACTGCTGGATGATGTGGTAAGTTCTTACGACGGTACTACCTATCGCTATGGAATTTCTTCTATCGGGCGAGAGCAAGACGCTTATTTGAAGTGTCATTATGTAAATGTAAGAATTTTGTTTGAAGTTTTAAATGTGAAATAATTATGAGTAAGAAGTTTATCGGAATTAAAAGGTTATGGTATGCTGATCCTATAACTAGTATTGCAGGGACTTCCTTAACCGGTGCTGAAATTAAAACTCTATTAGCTAAAGAAACTACCAAAGAAGTTAAGAATTCCCACCAAGATACATGGGGATATACGGAAGATGATCCATCTGTTACGAATTACATAAATGAGTTGACAGGCCAGATCTATTATAAGGATATAACCCAAGCCGGAGTCGTGTCTATCGCTTTCACTCTAGGTGAATATGAGTATGCAGACAAGGCAGCCTTGCAGGGTGGTACAGCCACTACAACAGGCTGGGACAGGGGAGACGTTCAGAATATCAACAAATGTATCATTGCTCAAACCAAGAGCGGAAACTACATTGTATTTCCAAACGCCTCTATTGTGGGCAAAGGGAATTTTGTCGAGAAGAATATCGGTTTAGGAGTAACGGCCGTTGCCATGGAAACTGGTGTTGCCAATTTAGCTGCCGAGGTATGGAGAGATCAAGCAGAAGTAGAGGCCGTAGAGGGGTAATATAAGGTAGAAAGATTGTATAACGTAAAGGGTGGAGTGGGTGATACCACCCCATCCTTTTTTAATTTAAAATCGTATGAATGAAGCTGCTAAACTAGTATCTGACAGCGTGTTAGGTGAAGATTTTATCACTATAAAAATCGGAAAGAAGGCCTATACAGTCTATCCTCCGGCAATAAAAACGCTTTGTCGGGCTGTTTCCGAGTTTTCAAAGATAGGCATGGATGGAGAATACAATCAGTTAACCGTTTTAGCGGAATTGCCAGAAAACGTACCTCATATAATTAAGGGCATTTCTACTTTGATCGTAGGTGACGTGAAGTGTTGGCGCTGGAAATCTCACAGGGTAGGAAAGACTCTTAAGTCATTAAACCTTCACGAATTAAAGAAAGTAATTGAAGATGTTCTTCCACTGTTAGGAGGAGATGCTTTTTTCGCCTGTGCCGCTTCTCTGAAGTCCATGTCAAAGATAGCGGCACATCCCAAGTTGTAGGTAATGATACACTTTTAGGGCAGATAGCCTCTTTTATGGAAAATCTTCATTTAAACTATAAAGAAGTGATTGAAGTAATACCTTATAGAAATCTCATTATCATGCAGAAAGATAAACTTCATACTTTAAGTGGTGAGGTGATGGAAGAAGTGTCAGAAGAAGAGTATTTTAAGAATAAATCAAAAAGTAGATAGATATGCCTAAATTATACTTTCGTGTAGAATCAGACTGGGAAAAAGTAATAAGACTTCGTGAAGAGATTATTAAGTTAGAATCTCAATTAAAGTCGATGGATGCCAATAAAGCACCTGCAGCAGTGGCAACGTTAAACAGACAGATTAACGAGGCTCAATCACAACTCAAGGGAATGGTCAGCGAGGCTGCAAAAACGGCTGTGGTGATGGATGGAGATTTTAAAAGTAAGATATATAAAGGCTCTCAGGCTGTTAATGATTTCACGCAAAAAATAATCAACCAGAAAGCAGTAGTCAAGGATGTAGAGGCTGATGTAAGACGGCTTACCGATGCTTATCGCTCCGTCCGTATGAACCCTTTAAAGGCAGGCAATGCGCTAGGTGAACTAAACGCAGCCAAACGAGCACTCAACGAAGAGAGGTCGGCTCTGTTTGACCTTACTCAACAACAAGCTAATGCTAGATTGTCTGTAAGGAAGCTAAAAGATGAATATGCTCTTTATAGTACTCAGGTAAAAGACTCAACATCCTCAATATTCTCACTAGGAAAAGCATTGGGTATTATTGGTGGAGTGGCGACTCTTAAACAACTAGGCTCAAAAATACTAGATGTTCGCAGTCAGTTCCGTTCTGCAGAAGTATCACTAGAGACAATGGTAGGCGAAGAGCAAGCGAAAAAACTCTTATCTAAGAATAAACAGTATGCCAAAATATCTTCTTTGGAGTTCATGGATATACAATCCTCAACGGAGATGATGATAGGCTTTAATATTGAAGCCGAGAAGGTGCCTAGATACATAGAGGCTATTGGGGATATATCAAGGGGAAACAGCCAGAAATTTCAGTCTCTTTCGTTGGCCTTTAGTCAGATGTCGGCAGCGGGTAAGCTCATGGGACAGGACTTGAATCAGATGATTAATGCAGGTTTCAACCCGCTACAATTTATAGCAGAGAAGACAGGCAAAACAATTGCGCAACTCAAAGATGAGATGTCAAAAGGTGCTGTTTCCGCAGAGATGGTACAGCAAGCATTTATCGATGCCACAAGTGCAGGAGGGAAGTTCTATGGCATGTCACAGAAGCAAAGTGAAGAGGTAGCCGGACAGATGTCTATCCTTTCAGATACAATCTCAAACAAATTGAATGAGATTGGAGAAAGCAATGAAGGGCTTATAAAAGCAGGAATCAAGGGAGCTACTGCTTTAGTCAATAACTATGAAGAAATTGGTAAAGCTATCACTATTCTGATAACAACTTATGGCACGTATAAAACCGCTCTGGTGTTGAGTACCCTATTGGAAGAGGGAGGTAGCAAGGCGTTATGGGGGAAGATAGCAGCTACGAAGGCAGCTACAGTCGCACAGGCCACTTACAACAAGGTTTTATTAATGAATCCTTATGTGGCCGTTACGGCTGGGGTAGTAGCTCTAGGAGTAGCTTTATATACCTTGAGCGATTCAACAAGCGCACAAGAAAAGGAATACAAAAAACTGATAGACAGACAAGAAAAATATGATAAATATTTAGAAAACGAGAAAAGAAGGATAGATGATTTATTGTCAATTTTACAAGACGAGCTATCTACCAGAGAAGCCAAACTTAAAGCCTTTAACGAACTTCAAAAAATATCTCCATCTGTTTTTGGCACGTATGAAACAGAGAAGCAACTTGTAGATAACTTAACAGAAGCGAGGAAAAAAGAGAACGAACAACTTCTTATAAAGCAAAAAATGATGACCTCATATAATCAGATCAATGATATAAATAGTCTGAAAGGTCTTAAAAGATTGCAAGAATTAGAGCGTGTTGGTGAAGCTGGCAGGATAAGGCAGGGTACGCAGGCTGAATATCAGTCGCTGTATCAGCAATTCAATGTAAGAAGAGACAAAGGGGCATTTGAAACTGATGCAGAGGTGATAAAAGGTAAAATCAGGGCTATCACATCCATAATTGGAGCTGATCAAGAAAAGATGCGTCAATCGCAACAAATAGCATGGGCTTTATCACTGGAAGGAATGATTAAAGAGTCTGCAAAGGCCTATCTGAAAATGTACGAAGGGTATAGGATAATATTAAGAGATTCAGGTAAGGAATGGCTTCAGATACAAGGTGAAGAGGCACCATTAACAGATAAAATGTTAGTAAGTAGAATCCAATCTCTTAATGATAAAATTATAAATATCGAAGAGAAATCAGCCAAAGATTATATCAATGAAGCTAAGTCTGCATGGGATAAGGCTAAAAAAGATGTAGAGGATATAAAAACATCCGCTAAAACATATACATCGGCAGATCAGTATGAGAAAGAGCTTAAAAAGGCAGATGATGCAGAAAAGGCAGCAAAAGAACGGTATGAAAAACTAGGCGGCAGTACTACTAAGAAAGAGACTGAATCCGAGAAGCTAAGGAAAGAGACCGAAAAGTATAACGTTCTCCTCACTAAGCAAGCCTTAGAGGAAAAACGAAGAGCCGAAGACTTACAAATGTCAGTTGTAGAAGATCGTATTAAAGCAATGGATGAAGGCTCAAAAAAAACAATCGCTCAAATGGAATACAACTTCGAAAAGGAGATGCAGACCATTGACAGAGAAAAAGAGGATGCTCTAAGAAGGAAGATAGAAGATGCGCGCGCTGCTTTTGAAGCCAATCCTAAGAATAAAGGCAAATCTTTTGATCCATCAGGCATTACTTTATCCGATAAAGATATTGAGATGTACGACAGTCGTTATAAGTCAGCCATATTGAGTTTTGAGAAAGAACAGGCTGCTTTCAAGCAGAGATCAAAAGATTCATGGAATGACTACCTCAAAGAATGGGGTACAGTGATGGAGAAAAGGAAAGCTATTACTGAATCGTATTCAGATAAGATTGCCAAAGCGGAAACAGATGGCGAAAAGGAATCTCTTAAAAAGCAGATGCAAGAAGAGCTATCTAACATCGACCTTAGCGAGTTGAAAGATTCTATCAATTGGGAAGCGATATTTGGCAATTTGCCCGCTTTAACTAAGAAGCAACTGCAAGATGTAAAGAAGCAATTGGTCGCTTTTAAAAACAGCCCTGAATTTAAGAAAAATTCCACTCCCGAGCAGATGAAAGTTGTTGAAGAATCGATTAACAACCTTAATACGGCTATTGCAGACAAAGGCGGTTTATTTGGTGGGATAAAAGATTCGCTATTAGATTACAAAAAAGCTGTAGACGATGTTACAGATGCTCAAAAGAAGCTAACTGAAGCACAGGCGGCAGCTGATGATGCAGCCATTAAAAAGGCAGAAAAAGACCTCGAGGAAGCTAAGGGGAAAAAAATAAACGCACAGAGCAACGTAAACAAGTCACAAGAAAAGGCTATTAGTAACATCACTTCAATCACTAATGCCATATCACAACTTGGGGAAGCCGATGTTTCATTAACCAGTTTCGGTAACACAGTCGGAACGCTGGTAGATGCGCTAAGTGAATCAGGCAGTCAGATAGGTGGGATCATTTCTGCTCTTATCGCTGTTATGGATCAGATCGGTCAAAAAGGTCTGGGCAATTTCGTAGGAGATATATTTGACGCTAGTTGGCACTCAACGGGTGGAATTTTAGATACTGTCGGAGAAATATTCGGAATAAAAGGAGCGGGAGGATTCTTCAAAGGTGCGGACTATTCGGGATATAACGAGATGGTGGCGCAGTATAGTAGATTGAACGATATATGGGATGAGCTTATTGATAGCAAGAAAGAGTATATCGAAATGTCATACGGGGCGGAAGCTTACAAGGCAAGCAAGGAGGCCGAAGAGCTGATCAATAAAAGCATTGAAAGCTATCGTAAATTAGGGGTAGAAAGGCTTAATTCAGGGGCTAGTACAGGCTCTCGCAGTATTGGTGTAAGGCAAAGGAAAAGAATGTCTTCATCTGATTGGGAAGAAGCACAAAAAGCATTAGGCTCTGCTTACGATAAAGCTACAGAAGGGCGCATGACCGGACTCTTCGATTTATCAGTAGAACAACTGGAGAAACTAAAGTCAGAAGCTCCGACTTTCTGGGCTAAACTAGATGATGATGTACGTGGGTATCTGAATAGTATTATCGAAGGTCAGGAACGTATTGAAGAGATACAAGAAACGCTTAAAGAGTCTGTTACAGGTGTTTCTTTTGATTCTTTCTTTGATAGTCTACTAGACTCCCTTTACGATGTTGAAACGACATACAAGGATATAGCCGATGACATGTCGGAGCACATGAGGAAATCTCTTATCAAGGCGTTTGTCATTGAAAACTACAAAGATGATATACGGAAGTGGTACGATATGTGGGCTAAATCACTTGAAGACAATACAATTTCTTCAGACGAAAGAAAAGCCCTTGACGATTTAAAGAGTAGTATCATAACCGGTGCCGTAGAATCAACCAAGCTGATAAACGATCAATTTGATACAGCTGCTTCATCTCAAAAAAACACATCTAAAGGTTTCAACACGATGGATCAGGATACTGGGAATGAACTTAAGGGTCGTTTCACTGCTTTACAGATTTCAGGTGAAGAAAGTAAAACTCAACTAGTCCAACAAACGGCTTTACTTATTTCTATTAATGAGAAAATGTCTCTGCTCAATTACATGAAAGGTGAAGCGATTTTGTCTACTCCAAGTGCTCCTGATATTGCAGATCAGAACAGAGCTGTTATCTCAAACAGTTATCAGCCACATATAAACATCAACTTTCCTACCGATAAGATCGATTCGTTAGCGTCTGATGTTTTTGCTATGAAAGGAATAATTGACGAGATGCGTACTTTGCAAGTTGAGCATATTCCGGATATTGCAGGTAATATTTCAAGAGTAGTGAAAAACTCGCCTAAAATAAACGATAAATTAGACAATATAAATGATAACATTAAAAAAGCATTATAGCTATGAGAGGAGAGTTAATAATAAACGGTAAAGATGCTTTCGATACATGGGGCGTTAATATGGGTAGTGGTTTTCTGAATAATATTTTAACACCTCCACCTGTGAAAGATTATATAGAAAATAAAAGCAGGTTGGAAAATGGAAAGAGGGTTATTCTGAATAATAAAAAATATGACGAAAGGGAATTCAATCTTATTTTTACCATAAAAGGTTCAAGCCCAAGTGATTACATATTAAAATTCAAAGCTTTTATGTCTGAAATGTCTTCTGGCTTGGTATCTATTAATATTCCATCTATCGGAAATGAGATTTACCGCGTTTACTATAAGAATTCCACATCGTTTGCTTTTAGCTTTGATCGTACTTTTTCTAAGATAGCCATGAAAGTTTGTGAACCTAATCCGGCAAACAGAGAATAAATAACGCACCTTTCCTACATTGTTCGTTTTGGAAGTCCATAGAAATTGGGCTTCCTTTTTTTATCTCCGAACTTTGGTGTGTTATGGTAGACATTAAAGACATACAAGGTAATATAATTCTTTCCACTCCCATAAAGGAAGATTCAAAGAGAAAATTCACGCTGCAAAAAGAAGATTATGTAACGTTGAAATTCTCGTTGGATGATCCGATCTATTTTAAACTGGGTAATTGGGTTGATACAGACTTCGGCCTGTTTGAACTCGTGGATTTGTATAAGCCAAATTATAATCAGTCAACGGCAGCTTATGATTACGAGCTGAGACTAGATGCGTATTACTGGAAGTGGAAGAATAAGAAACTAAAATACTCTCCTGAAAGCGCAGCTAAAGAGACTTCATTCAACTTAACTGCAACACTGGATGTGCATGCAGGGATCGTATTGCGCAACCTGTCCGCACTCGGATATAAGTATAGAGGGGTGGATTTCACTTTCTCTATTGACTCCACGGTGGAGAACAAACCGTTTTTAATGACTTATGACAACATCAACATACTGGATGCCTGCTTTCAAATGGCGGATAGTGCAGGTTGTGAATGTTGGGTGACGGATAATATTATTCATTTCGGGAGATGTGAATTCGGGGATCCGGTAGATTTCGAGCTAGGTGTCAATGTCGATACCATGAAGAGGTCAGACAGCCAGACGGAATACTCTACAAGAATAATTGCGTTCGGTTCTACCCGAAATATCCCCACTAACTACAGGCCGACCGATGATAGTATGATTGTCGCAGGTGTGGTACAGAAAAGGCTTATGCTTCCCGTTGGTACTTCTTATGTGGATGCTTACGAGAACATGGCAGAGGAAGAAGCGGTAGAAGATGTTGTAGTATTCGACGATGTTTATCCAAGACGAATAGGCACAATGTCGGGTGTTACAACTAAACAGTACATTGATAAGATAGAGAACGCAGACGGAACGACCACAAGTGAGGTCTGGAACGCATACCGATTCAAAGACAGCATTAACTTCTCAAAGGACTATGTAATATCAGGGCAAGACCTGAAAATCAAATTTGAATCTGGACTTCTTAACGGGATGGAGTTCGGGGTAACATTCAACCCTGATGGTAAGCCCGAAAAGATAAATGGAGATTGGAATCCTGAGGCACAGATTTGGGAGATAGTTAGAAACTCAGACTATGGAGTCAATCTACCCAATGACACCCTAAAACCTGTAAATGGTGATAAGTTTGTGTTGAGCGGTTTTGATATTACATTCGTTTCTGACACATATATTCCTCTGGCCGAGCAAGAACTACTCCAAAAAGCTCAGGAATATGTAGCAAAGACAAAGATAGATCCGTCCACATACGACAATAAGATGATGCCAGGGGGAGCTTTGTATGAGGTTGGCGATAGAGTGAACCTTATCAATCCGGGCTATTTTGAAAATGGGCGTGTATCAAGGATTATAGGTTTTGAGTATAACCTTGACATTCCAACCGACAGTCCGATATATACAGTTGGCGAAACAGCTGCTTATTCCAGAATTGGGGATATTGAAGAGAAGCTGGAGACTATAACCTATAAAAGTCAGACATATACAGGATCAGGGGGAAGCGGTGTGTACGTAATCCGACTTAACGATAGTACAACTGCTTCCAATAGTAACGTCTTCTCTTCATTACGTCAATTGGCTATGTTCCTTCGCAAAGATATACCGGATAAGGCTTCCGAAATAATAGACTTTCTAAAAGGCTTAACGGTAAACGGAGATAAAGCCTCCATAGATAAAGACGGTATAGCAACTGTGCAGGAGCTTATTGCTTTGGTTAAAGCCCAATTAGCTGCATTGGAAGTAACTGGAAATGCAAAAGCTAAAACGGCAACTATCACACATAAAGTCACTACCCTGAATCTGCTCGTTCAAAAGCTTGCAGAAACATACGATCTGAACGTTTCCAACGTTGCTACACTTTTCCGCACGATAATCAGGGATTACGTAAGCTCCGAAACGTTTATCCACGGACTCACAGGTGAAGGTTTTAAACTGTATAAAGCCCTGAACGGTGATTGGAATTTAGAGCTTGATAACCTGACCATCCGTAAGGCCATGACTATTTTCGAGCTGATCATCTCAAAAGTTCGTGCTGTTAACGGTGGTTTAGTTGTTTCTTTGGCAAACGGTCGGGTTAAGTCTGTAAGTGAAGATTCAACGAGTTATGTTTTAGGCATAGAGGGCGACATGACTTTTGTTGCCGATGACTTGGTACGCTGTCAGGTATTTAGCCCTTCCGGTGCAAAATATTACTGGGTACGTATCCTTTCGGTATCGGGGGATGCAATAACCATTCCTAAATCAGAGTTTCCGGTTGGGATTGTGCCCGCCGTTGGTGATGACCTTGTACAGATGGGTAACAAAACGAATACAGCCCGACAAGGCGTTTTGTATCTCACCGCATCCGAAGACGGTAAGCCCCGTTTCTCTGTTTTGGACGGTGTTAACTCAACCGATATGACAGATAAATCCAAAGTGGTACTGGGTTGCCTTGACGGTATCACCGATTCCGATTTTCCGGATGGTCTGCAACCTGACGGATACGGCCTGTATGCTCAAAATGTCTTTCTCAAAGGCTTGTTTGTCCTGCGTAACGGTAAATCGGTGGAAGATGAACTAAGCACTGTTAAGACGGAACTTTCCGTCATACCGGGACAAATCAGCTCGGCAATCACCGAAAGTAAGTCATATACGGATGCAAATGTGACCATTCGTACTGAGGTGAGCAGTTCCAACGGTACGATCTTCCGCAATGACGTAATAGACTCAACGCTCACAGCGAGGGTTTACAAGGGTAACGTAGATATAACGGACACAATCAATCAATCCTGTTTTAAATGGAAAAGGAAAAGCAACAATCCGGAAAAGGATGCTGCCTGGAACCTGAAATATTCAACTTACGGCTCGAACATCATCAACATCACCAGTGAAGATGTTGACAGTAAAGCCGTTTTTTCATGCGATGTTACAATTAATTATTGACTAATAGATTATAAATTATGGGAGATTTAGTAACCACAGGTCAGATAACCATCGTAGATAATAACGATGCCAGACCTATCACAGCGTTTATCACCGCTTCAAACGGTGTACAACAGATTTATTCAAAAGATGAGAGCACTATCACCTCAGTACCTAACTGGGCAACATCAAACAATATTCTGACCGCCAAAGTTTATGTCGGCGGTACGAGTGAAGCCACTGATGTGACGGATCAGCTGACCGGAAAAAAATGGTCGAATGACCTGAGTACATCCATCGGATCAGGTAAAACCTATACGATTAACACCAATATGGATCCTAACACCACTCCTCAAAAGATTTACTATTTTGAAGGCGACTACACCGATCCTGTCACGGGATTGGTTTCACATGTCATTGCTCAAATATCTATTTCCGTAGTCAAGACGGGAACCAATGCCGTGTATCTTCTGCCCAGAGGAACAAGCGTGATAGAGGAGTCCGCAACAGCCATAAAGAATGTGGCGGTGATCAGTGTGGATCTGATGCGTGCAGCGGGTGTAGATACGTCGGGAATTACTTATAAATTCTATGAGGCAAACGGTGCGACTCAGATTGTTAATTCTATGACAAGCAAATACGGACTAAAAACAACAGCACCTACTGTCGCACCTGTAGGAACGGCTTCGGATATAGGTAAAAACCTTCCTGCTTCCGATGCGTGGTCGCCTTATAATACGTTGGTGGTTAGTGAGTCTGCGGTAGCTGATATTGCAGTTCTCAGAGCAGAGGCCAAAGACAGTGACGGCAAAATTTATCAGTGCTATTTTACGGTGTATGACGTTTCCGATCCTTACGATGTAAAAATAATCTCTACAGCAGGCGAGAAACTTCAAAACGGTGTGGGCTCGACGAACTTATATCCACAGGTTTATAGCGGTTCCTCTTTACTGAGCATTGCCGATACAGCGGGATGGAAATTCTTGTGGACATTTTATGACGGTGCAGCCCCGGGGAACAGAGCGGGATTTATAGACACGACCAGAACCGCATCGGCAGGCGGGCGTAACATCACAGCCAACACAGCGGGCCCCGGAGCAGTCATTTCCTATTCGGGTGCAGCCATCACTTTTGCGGCCGGAGATATGGTCAAGATCGTAAATAAGAACGGAGTTCCTAAATTCTACGAAGTCGCCTCAGGAACAACCGTTTCAAACCTTACGCTAAGAACGGCAAGCATCTCTACTTTTCTGAATGCTCCGTGGCCTGCGGCCTCTATTGTAGCGAATGAGTTTGTCGGAGGTAAACTTTATGTTTGTTCGGGTACGGGAAGCACGGCCGGAACAAAGAGTACTACCGGTACGGGATCAGCTAACTATATCACTGTTACCGGAGATGAGATTGACGGCAAAGGAAGTATTGTTTGTGAAGCTTATAGACCCTGATGAGACACGTAGCCACCGGACAAATAACGCTATTGGATAGCAATGATTACCTTTCCACAGGTTTGACAGCACCGTCAAACCCTGTGGCGGGTGTCACGTTGTGGGTGGATACATCGGTTACACCCAATCAACTAAAGAAATGGAATGGTACGGCTTGGGAGATTGTGAGTGATGCTCAGGCTGCCATTGATAAGGCCAAACAGGATGCTATTAATGACGCTGCCCAGAAATATGTGACTAATTCCACATTCAGTTCAAACTTCACTCAGCTTTCCGATAGTATTAACACCAAGGTCTCACAAATCGATTTTAATTCATTGAGCACTCGTGTTAGTTCAGCAGAGCAAAAAATTACGTCTGATGCAATTATTTCAACGGTATCATCGACTATCACAACGGCTAAAAACGAGGCGATTAATGCGGCTGCCGCAGATGCGACAACCAAAGCCAATGCCGCAAAGTCTTCTGCTATCTCAGCCGCAGCAACGGATGCGACAACTAAAGCCAACACAGCGGAGAGTAACGCAAAAACGTATGCGAATAATACGTTTACACCTCTTACGACATACAACACTAAGATTGCTCAATTAGAGAATTCAATCAGTTTAAAAGCTGACTCGACAACTGTCAACGGCATTAATACCCGATTGTCTTCTGCCGAAGCGAAGATAACCCCTGATGCGATCAATTTGACTGTGAAAAGTCAGATAACGACGGCAGTGAATGATGTGCAGGTGGGTGGGAGAAATTTAATCAAGAATTCATGTGATTGGCAAAACTTATATAATTGGGGTTCTAACGGGTCAACAATGTCAATTGTTGCAATAGATGGATCTAATTGCTTAAGACTTACTGGTCAGAGTGGCGCTTATCAGACCATTGGGAAAAAATTAAAGCCAAATACTTATTATACTTTTAGCGCATATGCTAGATCATCGGTTGATTTATCAGGTGGAATAGATAGTCAATTGCATGTGCAAGTTTGGAGAGTTGAAGATACTAGTAATATCCATCAAGACCATGGTATGAATGCCGATGCTAGCTTTGTTGCTAATGTATGGAAAAAAGCTTGGTATACATTTAAAACTCCAACAAGTACTGAATTATGCTATTGTAGAGTTTATTTCTATCCATTATCATCTGGAACATTTGATATTAGGTATTGTCAATTAGAAGAAGGCAACAAAGCTACCGACTGGACGCCGGCACCGGAAGACGTGGATGCTTCAATTGCGTTACGTCCTACCACCGAAGAGATCAAAAGCCAGTTTACAATGGATTCTTCCGGTATCTCAATATTGGGTAAGAAAATAGCTCTTACCGGGTTAGTTACTTTTAGCTCTTTAGCAAGCGATGCGCAAAACAAGATAAATACGGCTCAATCGACAGCCGAAAGCGCTTTGACTAATGCAGGCACAGCCAATCTAAGTATAGGCACCCTACAAAATAGTCTTAGGGCAATGGCATACCAAGATATGGTATCACTTGCTAAATTAGACTCTACAATTGTTGAAGGCGGTTACATCAAAACATCGTTGATTGATGCTAATGCCGTTATCACAGGCTCTTTGCTGGCAACTAAGATAGCAGCAACGAATATTACAACCAACCGATTAACTATTGGTGCAGGTGCCCGAATCGGAGACTTATACATTTACGACGGAGGCTTAAACACGAATCAACAAGGTCTTATTGCGATGGGCGAGAACTATATGGGCTTAAGTAGATCGGCCTTAAGTCTATTCTATAATAATTATGGCACTCAGGGGGCTGGCTGGTCACGATATTTGAGTACAAGGGCTGTTCCTGGGAGTTTGTCAGTGAAATGTGTAACAAGCAATAGCAATTTTACTGATCCCGGATTACAGATTGAAGTGAGCGGCAATTCAGATAATACGGCTATAAATATTTTAGCCGGACACATATCAGGGTTTCGATTAAAGATGCGTACTGTCACAACTTCTCAAACATTGTCCGTAGCAGATGGCATCATCATATCAGAAGCAGATAGCGAGATAACACTAACTCTTCCATCTAGCCCAGGCAATGGGAAAATGTATTTCATAAGAAAGAACGGTGGTGGGCGTATATGGATAAGCGGAAGCTATATAATTAACGATGGAGACTGGTATCGTGAACAGTCTACAAGAGTACAATTGAATCGTGGTGGTTTGGGAATACTTATGTTCAACGGCACTTACTGGACATGGAATAATATGAATGGATAAATTAATGATTATGAAAATTGACTTTAGAAAAATCAAAGTAAAAGACATCGAGGGGAAGGAAAGTAACCTTGATATTAGTAAAGAGCTCGGCAATGTGATCTACAAAAACACCCCTGATTTGGGAGAACTGGAGTTCGCACAGGAGCTATATAAAAAAGGAGAGGTAGAGGTTGACGAGCCGAAAGCGGAAATCATACGAAAGTATCTTGAGATAGGGCAGTTTTTTGCATTTGTGAAAAAGGCCGTGAATGACAAATTGGATTCAATTAACCCTAAAAAATAAAAGATCATGTTTACAGAAGAATCAAGAAGTATCACAGTAACCGGCTCGGCCGAAAGCAATGGTTATGTCTACAAAGTGAATTACAGCACTGACGGTGATAAGCTGTTAAGACTGCATTGTAATGTCTATAAGAAAGCGAGTGAGACGGAGCCTGAACAATATGCGGGGCTTATGTTTCAGGAATCAGGCAACAAGCAGTTCTCTTTCCCACAGGATACGGATATTACACCGCATGTTGCTGTGTTTGAGACAGTGCTTGCAGAAGTGAAAGCGGGTCTGACAAGTGAAGTAACCAAATAATAAACAAAAAAAGATGAAAGGATTAGATTCTATTATTTTAGCATTATGGGTTATACTGGCATTCTATGTTAGTGACCTGCTACTTATTTTTAGTGACCTCTGGAGTGGACTTCGTAAAGCAAAACAGCGGGGAGAAATGAAAAGTTCCTATGGGCTGAAGAAAACAGTCGATAAGATTGCCAGATATTTCAATATGCTTTTTGCTATTACTATTATTGACTGCATACAGATGGCAGTGATTTACATTCTGGATAATTACTATGGTTACGGAGTACCGATGTTACCAGTGCTTACCGCATTAGGCTCAATATTCATCGGTGTTATTGAGGTTAAATCCATATACGAAAAAGCAGAGGATAAGATTAAGATTGAGTACGAGCAGGCTGCAAAATTAGTGGCTGAGTTCGCTAAAGCAAAATCTGATCCGGCCGAGATCGCTAAAGCAGTGGTTGAGTTTATTAATAAGGATAATGTAAAGGAGGAAGTAAAATGACAGCAAGAGGACTAAGAAACAACAATCCGGGTAATATCCGGATAACGAAAGATAAGTGGCAGGGACTAAGTGAGAAGCAGACAGATAAGTCTTTCTTCCAGTTTACCAGTATGCCATACGGTTATAGGGCACTAATTCGGACGCTACAGAATTACCGCAATAAATGGGGGTGCAAAACAATAGCTGATTTTATCAAACGTTGGGCACCTGAAAATGAGAATAATACATCTGGTTATGTCACCCGTGTATGTAGAGAGATGCAAGTACCATCTACCTATGTGCCGGATGTTCATGATAAGGCTACTATGTGTGCTTTTGCAGCTGCAATTAGTCAGGTTGAGAATGCAACGCCCGCTGTTATGGCAGACGTTGAAAAAGGATGGGAATTGTTATGAAGCATCTTATTTGTATTACAGCCATATTCCTAACTTTGGGAATATGGCTTACTTCTTGCAAAACACAACAATTGACTTCCAGCACAGAAACGAAGTATGACTCTGTTTTCATTGAGAAGTTAGTTCCTTATGCTTTGCCGGAAGATACAGCGAGAATAAGAGCGCTCTTGGAGTGTGATGAGAATGGCAAGGTTGTATTAAGATGGTTCGATGAAGAGCACACTAAAAGGGTTAAGTTGCAATTTAAGTTGGATAGTCTAGGCAATCTATTAGCCAACTTTGAAACAGCACGTGATACGGTTTATTTGCCCGTTAAAGAAACAACGGTGGGACAGAAAACGATGACACAATCTATTGTCACCAGAGAAGTAGAAAAGAAATTGAATTGGTGGCAAACACTGTTTATCTGGACTGGTGGTATTGCTTGGATAGTGGGGATTATTGTTTTGGTGGTTTGGGTTAATAGGAAAACTGGGTGAATGAATTTGCTGTGGGAAATAATAACTTGATATTAAATATTTTATGAAAAATACAGTTTTTCCTTAGTTTTATATACATAAATCGAATAATATTATATATCTTTGTGGCAAACAAAAGGTCTTTAGTTGCAATAAAGACCAATTGTAAGTGGCGCAACACTTAAAAAATATAATTATGACTGCAAAAGTAGAAAATAAAATTGAAAAGCGAAAGCGTATCAGTAAAGAAGATGCGCATTCAGTATTAAATGAGTATTATGTAGATTTGTTTAATGCCTATTATGAGGCAATAGATAGATATAACACAGAAATACGGCAAACAATACCAGAAGCGAGAACAAGACTTAACTCCGTTTTGCTTAATGCTAAGCTAACAGAAAGCTTTATTTTGAAATTTCCTGAAAACTGGAACAAAGGGAAGTATGGAAGAATTGTTTTCCGTTGGGAGGGTATTCAAATGCTGATCAAAAAGTTGAATGAAAATAGCAAACCATCTTATATACCAACTTTACTTTCTGATGCGATTATTAATCAGCTGCAAACCTCTTTGTTTGACGACAATGATGCAAAAGAAGAGCCTGTTCTTATATTTGGTTATACAAAGAACAGGGACGGTCAATTAATCCATCCGCGTATAGTTTATTATGCAGGAGAAGTAGAGTGGGTCATTGACCAAGATTATATTGTAACGCATCCTACCTACGGTGATAATACCCCAATTGAAGAAATTGAAGTTAGACTAAAGGGGGAAAGAGACATAAAAGCGAAATAAGAAATCTGCGCCACTTACTTCGTTTACCTAACTAACATTAATAAACCAAGAAGATATGAGAAATAGTCAGCTTACATTTGCCCGTCAGTACCGTGGGATGAATCAAAGCAATCTTGCTAAGCAAATCCCCGGTCTTTCTCAATCGAACCTGTCAAAGTATGAAAAGGGAATTGGGACGTTGTCTGACGATGTTTTATTCCGTATTATGGATACGCTTAATTTTCCTATTGGATTCCTTGACTTGAAGATAAAAAATAATGTTGAATATAGACATTATCGCAAAAAGGCAAGTATCGGCTCTATGGATAGAGACAAAATAGATCGATTTATTTCCGTTGTAGCTTATTGTTTTGATTGGATGAGCGATTTTATCGAACTACCTTCTTTTCAATTTAAATACATAGACCTCGAAAGAGGGGCTACACCAGAAGAGGTCGCTTCAATCGTACGAAGGCAATTCAAACTTGGAGTTGCTCCTATAGAGAACATCTGTAACTTTTTAGAGCGAAACGGAATATTTGTTTATTTTTGGGATTGCGAATATGAGGATTTCGACGGAGTATCACTCATTACAGATAAAGGTAACCATCTGATAATCGTTAATCGTAATCAGCCTAATGATAGAATACGTTTCTCGTTAGCTCATGAATTGGGACACTCTCTTATGCACTTATGCTGTGATATAGTAGTTCTTGAGGTGCGAGACACAGAGAAGGAGGCACATAAATTTGCTGCCGAGTTCCTAATGCCATCACAGGGGATAAAGGGTTCTCTGTTGAATGTAAAATTCAGTCAGTTACCTATATTAAAGAGTTATTGGCTAACTTCTATGGCATCAATCATGTATAGAGCAAAAGCCTTACAACAAATTAATGACGTAAAGTATATACAGCTAAGAAATGAATTGAGTCGTAGGTCTTGGTTGAAAAAGGAGCCATATGATGTTTTCATAGATGAGCCAAGCGTGATATCAAAAAGTTATGATTTGATAACGACGGCATTGGGGTATAGCATCAATGACATCGCAAAATCACTTTTACTACCTATTGATATCATAGAGGAGGTATTCCGTATTAATCGTAAAATATTCACTCTGAAGCGAGTTGTATGAATCGCATGTTTAACCATGCTGTAGCATGAAAATATAATTAATGTGATAAGCCTCGCTGAAAATGAAGAAGTGGGGCTTTTCCTTTTACCAATTTTAGTGCAAAATTAAATTTTCACTTCCACAACATCTGGGATAAATCCCGCTTTATTAAAATTTTAGATTATGAGTATAAATAAACCATATCATAGGAACCATCGGGCTTTTGTTCACAGAAATAATTCTGGATATAGTAGTTGGGCATATATCTGTGATCATGAATATGCTATTTCACCTGAGTATTATACTCGATCATTTTTAATGATTCAGAAAGATTTGCTAAATTTGTTTGAGTACATAGAGCCGGCTGATATTAATCTATATACATACTCATATAGAATACATGAACTATTTATGAGGGTGTGTATTGAAGTCGAAGCTAATTTTAAAGCTATTTTCAAAGAAAATATTTATTCTAAAGCAGAAAGATACTGGAACATAAAAGACTATAAGAAAATAAATGGAACGCACCATTTAGATGCTTATAAGGTAACCTTTCCAATATGGGATGGAGAGCATAATGGTTTTACTCCATTTAGTTCTTGGAAAAATATTGATGGAACTCTTTCATGGTATCAAGACTACAATAGTTGCAAACATGATAGGCACACTCAAAAAAAACTAGCGAACTTTAAAAACTTATTAGATGCGTTTTCTGCTTTGTTTGTTCTCCTTTCTTCTCAATTTAATAGAGAGTCATTCTCTCCCGGTTTAACTTTACTAAGCTGTAGTTCGGATGGAGGTTATTATCCTGATAATTTTGGAATTGGAGATTATCTTCTCATTGAGCTTCCTGATAATTGGGAAGAAAATGAAAAATATGATTTTGATTGGGGTATTTTAAAAGAGAGTCAAGATAAGTTTCAAAAAATAGATTATGATCATTTCGTAATATCCTAATGTTAACCCGTCTACGATTGCGATTTAATCCATTAAGATAGTGTCAGTCTTGGAATTATAAAAGAACAGAAATCTTCTTTTTGCTCATCCCCCAAAAGACAGATTTCAGAATGACTTCAGATGATAAGTTGGCAGTTATATACACTGTGATGAACAGCAAAACGTTTGACCAGCGTGAGAAGCGGCTGACATTGTTGGAGGCAGGGGCCGACTGTTTAGGCTGGTTGGTGAAGGAAAGATACGGGTTGAAAAACCGACGAAAGTACAGAACGGTAAATGGTTTTGTAATGCGTCTGATGTACTAAGATATGCAGCTATTAGTTATAAAAAACCCAGAAAATCCCAAAAAACGTAGTACTAGTTACTAAGTAAACTTTGGACTTTATGGGTTACTGATAATATAACCTGTGCATCTGATGAAAAATATCCTGATTCAAGAAATCTTCTTCAATACATAATGCACTAATTATATATCTGTATTTGGTTTTATAAATACACGTATATCCTTACCGTATATTTCTTTCCATCTTTTCCTATTATATTACCATTAAATACTTTAGGCATTCCTGAATTAATCCATTCATTGTAGTCAAAAGTGTATCTAACATATTGCCCCATTGAACTTCCTAGTAGCCATCTAGTACTTAAAACATCCGAATACATGCTTTGAATAGGTACATCGACATAGGCTCCTTCATAAGCGCTTATATTAGTAATTATATCAGCGCCTTTTATTACTGATATATTAAAGTCTTTTGTTGAGGTGCCGCATGTGTTATTTACCTGAAGAGATACTGTTATAATATCAGTGGATAATGGTGCGGCTAAAGATTTAATCTCTACGTTTCCATTGCTAAAGGTAGTAAGAGACGCATTTCCTGATTTTAATATCCATTTATAGTTAGTAGCATTGTCTATCCCTATAGCTTGGGGTTTTATACTAATATTATAATTCCTATCCTCTATAGTAAATTGGTCCTCTGTATTTGTAATAATCGGTTTTCCAATCCAAATAGAATCTATTACAGACGAATAAGTTTTTCCATTGTAAGTGGTCTTTGCTTCTATACGCGTATATCCGTTGATTGAGCCGCTTGCTGCAAAGATTGCATTTCCAGTCCCTTGCCCTGATACAATAGATAATCCATTACCTGAAATCCAATTTACAGTTGCTCCTGATACATAGTTGAGTTTTGGCATATTCGCAGTGATGTGACTATCTGGACATACCAATTTTGTATCAGATGTAATATAAAAAGGAGAGCTTATTTTAACTGCTAAATTTCCTAGAGCGGTTGTCTCTGCTACTAAAGACATATAGGTATATGTTATTGGAACACTTAAAGAAATGGGGGTAGAGGTTACGTCAGTAATTGCTTTTAAAGTTATAGAGCAAGCCGATTTATCTGTTTTACTTCCCACAAGAGAAAACTTTTGTTTATCATAATTCCAAATTGGAGTTCCTGAAATTGAACCAAATTGCTTTGGGGTTGCTGTAAATGTGACTTCCCCTCCAATAAGATAAGATCCACTTGATGCAACATTTATCTTTGCATCAATAGGATTAACATTAAGGTCAGAGAGAAGATTAGTAGAACCAAGATTAATGGATAATCTTATGCTAGAGGTGCTTTTGCCAAGCCATATAGCATTAAAAAAGAAACTTTTAGTCCCCGGGCCAACAGCTATTTTCAATGTTTCGTTTCGAAAATTGAGTGTCTCTGAGAATCTAACTTTACCAGACGAATTAGTGCTTATCGTTAATTCATGATAATCAGTAGCAGTACTCGACATTATGCATTGGTAAGTTACAACTTGACCAATTTCAGGACTTGTAGGACCGCTTATTACGCCTGGGCTCACGGCTCTGGTTTGAACTTCAGTTGACTCAATTAAGATGTCAGATTTATTGCATCCAACAAATGCAAATGCTGCCAATAGGTAAAAAATGCTTTTTTTCATGTTTTTTTATTTTATAATATTATTGTCCTCAAATCTATATATAAATATTTATGTATGCAAACTTTCGTAAAAAATAACTATAATAATATTAGTTTTTTATTTGCAATAATAAACTATATTTGTGATATACAAACTATATAATTTTTATTCTACATGAAATTATTTATAAAACTATAATTATATGAACCCTAATACTGAATACGAGAAATTTGTGCAAGAATTATATCAAGAATTAATGAAGGATCATGGTATTAACACTATTGAGGTTATGCATGATACCAAATTAGAGGGAAAGTCTGGTTGCAAACATCAAATTGACGTGTGCTGGAAATATGAAAAGGATGGCGTTCATAATACAGTTATAATTGAATGCAAAAACTATAAACGTAAAATTTCTATAGGCAAAGTAAGAGATTTCTATGGTCTTTTGTCTGACCTCACTAATGTTTATGGTGTTATGATTACAAAAGTTGGGTATCAAAAAGGTGCAAAAATATATGCTGATCATTATGGCATTAATCTAAAAGAATTAAGATCACCTGATGAAAAGGATGATTGTAGGATAGGTGAGTCTACTATTAGCATAGGGGCAGACATTAGCCGTCGCCTCTTTCTTCTTGATGACAATTGGGCAAAAAAAAATAATACTGACTGGGCATTATACAGGGATCGAATGTCAAGTCTTTCGATGGATCAAACATTGTGGACAGATGATTATATATCTTTAGCCTTGATTGGAGGCGATTTTGTTCTTGATGAAAAAGGTCAGGTAATCAAGGATCTGAATAAATTAAGAGAAAAATCATTTCAAGAACCTGAATGTATATATTATTTCAATAATGCTTATGTAAAGACCAAAGAGTTTGGGGTGGTAAAAATACAAGCTGTTAAATTCATAAACAGTCATAGCGTAAAGAATACAACATTTGTGTTGGATGTGCGGAATATAGTAAAAGCACTTATCAAAGATACGTCAACCGGTATTACGAATTTTATTTGGAAAGATAGCAATCAAATGCATGACTGAAATTGAAAACTTTATCAAAGAATTCAGCTTGCATATCAGCTTCTTCTTTGTTGGATTGCGCTTTTCTGCATAACAGTTATAGCACACATATCCATCATCTGTTTTGACTACAGAAACAGTTTCACCTCCACAGGTAATACATATTTCTGTTGAATAGGATTTCATGAGAATGTTTTCTCATAAAATATAAAAAACAAGTACCGGATAGTCAAATATAGAGATACCCGGTACTTAAAAATAGTGAAAGTTAACGACTGATGCTTGGCTCTCTTATTGGTCTAATATCCAATAGGCATACTGGGTGGATATTCAAATGATTGAATTTCTCTCGAAGGACGTCGAGTACGTCTCCCTTTCTTAATTTCCTACTAGATTCTCCATGAGAAGTATAAGTACTGAAATAATCGCCCAATAGTCGAATTTCCACAGGTGCAGCCAAATGATTAAATTTATAATCACCATTATCCCCAAAATAAGCAATGACAATTTTGCCATTAATTAAAGCGTTACATGCATTCATTATTTCTATCATATCTATAAATTATATATGGAAGCAACATCGCTCCCATATATAGCATTGTTATTCTCTGATAATGGATCTATTTTTATGACTTCAAACCTCCGTCTCTTTTTATTCTACTTTATTTTTCACAAAATAAAGATACCGAATAATCCGCTAAAGGACTACCCGGTATTAGTATAATTGATCGCATAGCGTGCGACTAAGAAAATAAGTCAATAACAAAAAAAACGATTTATAAGAGTCAATTAGATTTTATTTACACCAATTTATTTTCGTTTCAGATTCAACTATAAAATCAGAGATTTTATATTGATCTCTCCAAAAGGTACCATTTATATAATACTTTATTGCGTGAAAAAGATCTTTAGGAAGATAAACGTCTTTAAATACTTGCAGTAATTCATAATCATTCTTTATGCAATACAACCCCTCATGTTTTCCACGACTAAGACGTATTGCTTTTGTTTTTAGTAGATACGAATTAATGAAATGCTTTTTTCTTCCATTCACTTCATTCTTAGTAATCAGAAAATATCCCTTAACGTAGAAGTAATGTATGTTATTGATACTGTAATTTTCAGTTCCATCTACATTCAACGCTGGCTTTTTCTTATATGAAACATCCTCCAATATACAGCCTGTCCTAATAACGTCCTTCATGTCTATAAAGTAATCACCATCTACCAATAAGTGCTTTGTGTCGGTATACACACCTAAGAGCATTTCTGTTATTTTTTCATCAGAATAATCTAAAATAGACGCAGAATGGCCATACTCTTTATAACGTAATCCAAAATTGATCGGATTTTTGCGTACTGCCCGAAGAGTCTTTTCGCTTGCTAAATTAACGTAATCCATAGCTTTTTTATTTTTAAGTTTATCAAAGATATAAATAACTGTTTAAAAATAAGCATTCAACGTTATTATAATATTAAATAATAAAAATATGAATATAATAGATTTATTTATTCAGACTTTAGACCTCAATAGAATAAAGAGGTTGATGTATTATAAAAGATTGTAATACTAAGGTCGATTGAGGAAGATTACGATAGTTCTCTCCCTTTTTTTGTATTTCAATACCAAAAAAACAATATGACGAAATATTTTAACTATTATTCTTTTATTTATCTTTGCATTGTTGTAGCAACGAAGCTACAACTTAAATTTTTAAATAATGAGAAATCATATTTTAAGAGGACTCCTTTAGCTTTACTACCGTGGGGCTATATGGACGTCCAAAATTGATTAGACGGTAGGATGGGAAAGCTTTTTAAATATGCTTGATGTGACATGGTCATTCATTAAAAAAGTGACAAGCTAACCCATCGAGAAAGAGGAGGCCTTACAACCCTTCTCTTTCTTATTTTCTATCATGTATCTCTTCTCTGATTATTGGTTTTTAATCGGAGCAAACAATCATTAAAAAGATAGATGTGCCCTATTTATTCGTTATTTTAATTATTACTGGTTGTCTGTAGTGTATAGGACCCGATAAGAATCACATTCCACCATCAGAACCCCTTCCTCAGTACAGTATTTCACGAGTGATTACGTATTTCATGAGCAGTAAAATAAAAGGTTCGCTGCATAATAAATCAGGTAGGAAGCTATAGCGATAAGTGCTATACATATTATATAAGCAATTGAATTTGCCTTTCATCACCATAACGCAGGCTCACATCCGAAAGCGGCACACATGAGAATATATTTCTCTTTGAGACCTAGTTGTGTATATCTGTCAACTGCACTGCTTCCACGTTTATGAAGACCGGCTGCATATTTGTCAATCTGCACTTTATTCATTAAATCTACATGTGTTTTACGGGCAAGCTTACTACTTGCAACTTCATAGACAAACTGATACTCATTAATGCCCAATGTCGTATTAAATATTGCTACTTTCCGGTTTATCTCGTAAAATTCAAGTAGCTTTTTAATTTGGTAATTATATCCGGTCTCTCCGTTGCCGTCAGGATAATAGGGGAGTAGGGCATTGTTTGGTAATTCGCCCTTATACTTCATTATAATATCGTACGCAATGGAGATAATCGGAGTTTTAACTTCAGTGCGAATTAATCCGTCTCTATGTGTTTTTTGAGGCAAATAGTGAATATATGGTATTCCTTCTTCGATGCCAATATTATCAAAAGTAAATCGCCTAAAATCACCGACACGGCAACCTAAACAGCATTGTACGATGAATAGATCTTTCACCCGTTGTAGAGATTCCGGGCATTCCTTTTCTAATAGCGTATTAAATTCTGCTTTGGTCAGGAAGATAGGCTCATCGTATTGCTGCTTCATTATAGCCTCTTTCTCTTTTCCTATTTTGCGGAATGGAGATACTGGGATAATATCGTTACTTTCGAGTTCGACCATGAATGCTTGAAGTAGTAACAGTTTTTCTGCAATAGTGTTTTGGCTCCTTTCTTTAGATGGTTTATTTCTATTATTCATATCAAGGTACAGGGCTGGATATTTATCAACCAGTTTATACTCTGTACGCAGGAACTCACGAAATTTTAAAATAATATCTTTATTGAAATCCTTAACCGAGCATCCATCCATGCCATTGATAATAAAGAACCGTGTTAACTCACGGATAACTACATCATAGTGTTTTTTTCTGCCAGCACCTATAATGCCTGTATCTGACCAGCCATTAACATAGCGTTGAAACATCTCACATAATGGTTCTTGTTTCTCATCCACTTTGGCATATTTCTGAGGGTTATGAAACTTATCTATGAAAACGGTTAAATCATCTTTGCTTAAGTCTGTATGTGCCTCACAGAAATTTATTATTGAAATGGTCAAATTTGATAAAGTGTTGCTTGCTTCCAGCATTTCTTTGCGTGTTCCTTTTCCGTCTTCAGCACGTGGCAATGCAATTGCTCCGTTCTTAAATCTATTAGGATATACGTAAATACCGGACTTAACTCTTAGCCTAACGTTTCTATTCACGTTCACTCGTAATAGAAGCTCACTTTTACCGTTCTCATTTACTAATGATGAAATAGTAATGTCTATTTTTGCCATGCTTTAATCTTTATAAGGTATCTACAAATGTAGATAGAGTGCGGACAAAAAACAAATATTTTGTCCGCAAACTTGCAATATTATGAAATTTTGTCCGCACTTCTGCAATAGGCGTATTTCTGTAATTGGCTTATTTACAGTGATTATATGCTTTATTTGGTTTTATGGTATTTATTGGATTGAATCGCTTCGGAATCACTGATAGAAACCGCAAATGGCTTATTATGAGGCGTTTGCGGTTTTTTTTGTTTTTATCTTGCACAACTTGATTATTAAAATCACATAAAATATACATCTTTGCATTGCAAATGCATTGCACATCACAAAAAAATGCGTTGCATGAAATACCCAAATTTAAAATTCGTATTTGATCGCCGAAATGTGGCGAGTTTAGAGAGATTAGCTTCTGTATATTTAGAAGTTTCATTTCAGAGAAAAAGAAGAGATGTCCCTACAGGTATTAGATTGTTTTCTAATGAGTGGGATGATAAAAAACATGTAGTGGAGGAAACTATTTTATAGAAGCCCGTAGGCAGAAAACGAATACAACCTTCTATGTTATGCTCTTAGAACCTGCATTGAAGATTCTTAAAAAGTATAATAACGAGTTGTCTGCAATTTCTCTACAGAGATACAACACCCATTTAAAAACGTTAGGCGCGTTTTGCGGGATAAACAAGACGCTTACATCTCACCTTGCTAGGTACACATTCGCAACTACTATAACGCTTGCAAATGATGTTCCTTTGGAAGTTGTTTCGCGTATGTTGGGACATACTAATATCAAGACTACTCAAATATATGCTAAGGTGCTAAATACGTCGATAGAAAGACACATGAAAGAACTTGGGCAGAAAATGAAGAAAAAAAAAGAGGGCGGCTGAATAAGCTGCCTGCATTATATTACACATGATGAGTGCGCAATTCTAAAAAAAACATTGAAAACAGAGGATATAAGCCCGTGCAGCCCTAGTAAATGCTCTAATTCTTCAATACTACATGATTTTGAAAAGTTACTCATCGAATTTTATTATAATATCTTTTTTTGCTATATATCCATCGCTATTAAATTAGTATGATAAAATATCACTTGTATTTTTGATATAAAAAAAAAAAACGTTTAATTTGCAAATAGAATAATTAGTAATTATGGCACAAGATTTGGTCGAATACCGTGAATATGTACGTTTTTTATCTCAGAATAATGAGAATCGTGTTTTTTTAAACTCTGATGAAGAAAAAGCTATCGTTGTTTTTTCTGAATTATTTGCTAAGGCCCAAAAGAACGTACGAATATTTGCTGGATGCCTTTCCAATAGTGTATCAAACAGCAATGACTATATATCTGGAATTAGTGACTTTATAGCAAGAGGCGGAGAAGTGAGAATACTACTCAATAGATACTCTAAGGAGAAAGCACTAGAATCAAATTTGTTAAAAAGACTAGCTTTTTATCAAACTGAGGGTAAGCCTGTATCTATACAAACATGTAATGATAAACCATATTTCTCTAATGATCCAGATAATAAGGAGGTTCATTTTACAGTTGCAGATGGTGAAATATATAGAATAGAAACAGATATTGAATCCAGAAAATCAATATGTAACATGAACGATCAGATCATGGGAGAGAAGCTTGAGTTGTTTTTTGATACTCTCTCTCAAAATGCAACAAATTTAGATCTCAAGTCAGTTTATAAAATGAAATAGTATGCAAATTGACTTGACTAATTTTGGCGATTTATTTGGGTTTGCTGCTGCAATGAATATTGTATTTGTTGCAGCTGATTATTTTCAATCTTATGCTTATATTTTATCTGAAAGAGTATTTAAATTTCAAGATAAGGTTAATGACGAAATTACTAGGTTAAAAAACGTAATAATTGATAAAACTTCAATTAATAGCATTGAATCGGTCGAAATAAACGGAGAAAGTACACTTACATTGATCGAAAGGGCAAAATTAGATCACAGTACATTAACAGCTAAAATAGAACAACAGAGGGATTTACTACAGAAGAAAATAAATATGCTATGTGCATCTAAAACTAACTCATTTATATCTTTGTACTTATCTTTGTATTCAGTTGTAGCATTATTGCTAATAGGCATATATCCAAAATGGAGCATGTCAGTTGAATTATTTTGGGATATTATAACTCTTCTTTCTACATTTATAGTAGTTTCTGCATGGGTGTGTAGTAAACCAGAAAAATATTATATTCGTGTATGTTCGCTAAAACATTGTCTTTTTTTGTTTTTTATGGCAATTTGTGTTTCTTGTATTGTGACCGGAATATTATTATTTTTTTCGATATCAATTTCTAATAGTATTGTAGATTGGATTTATATATATAGTGAATTATTTGCTATATCTAACTTTGTTGTCTATATTTTTATTATAAATAGGAAGTCTAAAATAATTAATAAAGAGATTGAGGATTCTATAAATCCACTTGAAGAAGAATGTCAAAAATTAAATGAGAAAGTTAATTCTTTAATAAATGTGAATAATTTAATGAATGGGCTTAAAAATGGAGGATTGAGCGAGTAAAATTACGATTTGACTCGCTCAATCTTGTAACTAAATTGTTGCTATTAAAGTTACCACTGATATAAATTATAATTTACTCCAATACCAATATACACTCCGTTAGGATAACCATAACCGGCTTATAAACTCAATCCCAATGTTTAGCTTTATGCTTGATATGAATAGTAGTAGTAGGAATAAATGTGTGAATACTATCAAGACTAGGATTATAGCCTGACGCCCAAGCATGGTATATATTTGTCTTGTACTCTTTCTGCGTAATGGGCACTTCAACTAATACGTTATCTTCTACGGTATTATTCTTTATTTTTATGGCTTTCATATATTATAATATTATTATCATCCTTTGAGTTTAATGAATCTGCTTTTATATTCTCAGTCACTAGTGTCCACTAAAGATTAGCGGATTCACCCGTAAGTTATTAAATAACAATGCATTAGAGTTCATATTCCTGCGTGACGATTTGAATGGATTACATTTGCAACCAATAAGCAAACCACTCATTCGATGAACACCGGAAAATATATATTCTCTCAACTTGTAGAGTTCCTGCCTCAAAGATTTTTTGATGCAATTGTCATGAAATACGAAGGTGACAAATATGTGAAGCACTTTACGTGCTGGAATCAACTCCTCGTAATGATGTTCGGGCAGTTGAGTAACCGTGACAGTCTTCGTGATCTTGTGACAACTCTCGCAGCTCATGGAAGCAAAGCGTATCATCTTGGCTTTGGCAAGAATGTAACGAGAAGTAATCTTGCAAAAGTCAACGAACGACGAGAACCCAAAATCTTTGAGGAGTTTGCTTATCGGATGATTGATATTGCAAGAAAGAAACGAATCAACAAAGATTTTGAGATAGACGGACAGGTATATGCCTTTGACTCGACCACCATCGACCTTTGTTTGCGTGTCTTCTGGTGGGCAAAGTTCAGACACACTAAGGCTGGTATCAAAATGCATACGCTTTACGATGTTGAAACAGACATACCCACGTACATACATGTTACTCAAGCAAAGCTTCATGATCAGAATGCAATGAACTCTATTCCTTATCAGCCAGGGGCTTATTACATTTTTGACCGTGGATATTTTGATTTGAAGAGACTCTTTCATATTACAGAGATTGAATCGTTTTTTGTTATACGGCAAAGAGGGAATCTCCAATATGAAATCCTTGAAGAACTTGATGTCAACCATAATAAAAATGGCATACTCTCTGATCAACTTATAGAACTGACAGGTTACAACACTGCCAAGAAGTATCCGGAAAAACTTCGCAGAGTTGTCTACTATGCAGCTGATTTGAACCGAACTTTTGTCTACCTGACCAACAACTTGGAAATACCTGCTCTGCAAGTTGCCCTCTTGTATAAATATCGTTGGCGAGTGGAACTCTTTTGTAAATGGATTAAGCAACATCTTAAGATTAAGTCCTTCTGGGGGACAACTGAAAGTGCTGTAAGAATCCAGATATTTACCGCTATCACAGCTTATTGCATGGTAGCTATTATAGAGCATGACCTTAAATTGCATAGGACGACATACGAAGTGTTGCGAATTTTGAGCGCTTCCCTGTTTGACAAGACTCCGATCAAAGAGCTCTTTGCTAATGAACCTGTATGTGATACTGAAGATGGTCAATTAACTCTTAATTTATTTTTAGTAGACACTAGTGATTCTCAGTAATCAAAATTCTAAATTTACCTGTATATGATTCTAAATATCTTTGAACTGCGATATTATCTTGATCTAATAATTGATTGAACAATAATATGATAAGTTATGAGATAATGAAACAAATAAATGTCTTTATTACAAATCAAAATAGATCAACATCAATCATATGATTTCTACAGAAAGCATCCCATCAAATTTCATTTCCACAAAAAATGGAGAATAACGATATCCATTAAGATACTTATTTTCACTTCCTAATTTTATCTTCATACGAATATCATTTATTGAACAGATTTGATTTAGCAAATATAGGCCTATACCTCTTCCATTCTCCATATTTCTATTGATAATATTTCTGCTACGGTAATAACGATTAGTTAACTTATTTATTTCGTCATCTCCTGGACGAAGTCCCCAATTTCGAAATGTAAGAGTTAGCTGATCCTCTATTTCGTTAAATTTTATCAATATTTGCTCGCCTTCAGGAGAATATTTTATTGCATTTTCAAGTACTATAAAAAAAGCAATCTCAATAAGATTGTTAGAATTGAATAAATTATAAGATTTTCCTTCAAGCGTTATTGTAATTCCCTTTTGTTTAGCTTCAAGGTTTAAGCATTTATATGCCTTCTCTACTTTTTTGTAGATAGCAATATTTTTCTTATCTAAATCAAGATTTAGAGTAGGATTTATTTCTAAATCATATGTATCCAGTCTTATAGATATCAAACTCGAAACCGAATATATATTTAAATTACACACGTCAATAAGTTCATCTCTACTAGACATTTGTTGAATGCATGTAGTGAGTTTTGTTACATATCCTTTTAATTGAGTATTTAATTTCCGCAATTCATGCATAGTATTTTCTAGCAATTCTCTATTGAGTTTAAGTTGTGTGCTTTCTTTATCATGACTCGCGGCTATATCAAAGGCTGGTTTATTGGCTGAAATAAAACTTTCGAAACTTGATTTTAGTCTATTATATTCATTTAATGACAAGCGAAGCTTCTGATCTACATCCTTATATTTACGTGATATTTTCCTGTCTGTTTTCTTGTCAATATTTAGACATGTATATATAATGTCAATATCACCTAAATTTGTACATTCAACACTAAAACCGTATGGACAAGTATGAAAACCACTTCTTTGAGTTAAAGAGGAATAAAATTTTTTGCACTTAGGATTATCTTTGTTATTAGTACAAAACTTAGGAATACAAAATATCCATCCCGAGGAGATATCACTATTTACAAACATTTTATATGGAAATGGAGATGAAATCATAAGGCGGTAAGTATTATTCCTGCAACCAATGATTGAATAACGGCACGTACATCAGGAGCTAACTGTATATTCTTATCGGCTGAAGGAAAGTTAGTAAAATTACCATTTTTATTTAATAGAATATCCACATATTCATGTTCTAATTTTGACAATGACAATAATGGAACCTCCTCCTTGATCAAAATGTCTCTTATTTTAGACCATGTTTCTTTAGGATCAGATATTTTCTTAATTAAGCTATCTATTTCAATACACCAATCATCTATATCAATATCTTTTTTTATAATACTTACTCCTTCAAGATAAGTGTTTATAGAGATATCATATGTAGAACCAGTATACGCAGCATAAGCCTTCAAAGGATATCTTTTTTTTAATTCACGAATTAAAAAAGCTCCTCCCATAGGTGATTTAAAATTCTTTCCAACTCCATTAATATCACATATAATAATCGGATAAGAATCAAGCATCTGTAAATCTAATGCATCATCATATTTTGTTATGTCAAATCCGCTTTTTCTTAATTCATCTTGATAAATAAACTCTTCATCATCTATTATTGCTATTTTAAATCGATTCCGAGGAACAGAACTTATCTTCCTTATGGGAGTATTAAGATCCTTTGTTGTGTAGATCTTACCAAAATGAAAAATTTTCATATCAATATATTATTATAAAATGATAGAACAAGATAACTTATTAATCAAATCTTCTATTTCAATGCCAAAGTTAATAGTAATTTTAGAAAATTAGATAAACTTTCAATAAAATCTAATTGCCAAGCTTAAGAAAGTAGATAAATTAGGATACTAGGCTTAACTGCATAGCATTCTCAAACTGTCAGCAATAGTATAAATCTATTATATTACACGATTATGAGCACAAATTAAAAAAAACAAATTAAAGAGTCCATGAATCTTGTTTTACTAATAGTAAAACAAGTGTTTTTAATGAGTTAAGCGTTTGGGAGGACAAATGTGAAGCTGAAAACTCAAATGAAAAGCCAAATTATGAAATTCTATTTTTAGAAAGTTGAAGGAAGTCAAGGATCAATGCAGTGCTAAAGGGCCATCAAAGAACATAATCTTTTGATAGTCTCAAGTTTACTTGTATTATCTTTGTTCCGACGTGCCATTTCCAAATTATATCGGCTTTGCATATTGTTCCAAAGCGATGCATTGATGCCTAAGGCAGCCTCTAAAATTAAAGCCATTTCAGTGCTGACAGGACGTTTGCAGTTAATTATTTCATTCAGCATTGTATATGAAACAGATATGATTTCTGCGAATTGCTTTTGACGGATTCCACGTGCTTGCAATTCATCTTTCAGCACATTACCGGGATGCGTCGGTACGTATGGTCTTAATTCGTTACTCATGGTCTTTAAAATGACATGTAATAGTTGTAGCAACTTTCTTATCGTACAGTTCTCTTTAAATAAGCTTGGTTAAATTCTATTGTCATAACTAATTGATTTAGAATACAAAGATATGAATTGTTTTTTCTTATTCGCTTATAAAATGAGCAATCTTATTCCTTATCGATAATTTCTTATACTATCTTCCAAAAAATAATAAAATAAATACTACTTTTGTCGGCATTCTGTTACATAACACAAAGTACACAACAAGTGACATAGAGAAAATGAAAACTAAGAAAGTAGCAGTACGATGATAGTTATAAATTCCGTAAAAAAATAATTCTATAAATCTATAAAGCAACAACTAACACGATGGAAACAAAGTACATCACATTAAATGCCCAAAATCTGGATGCTGAACACATCTGCTGCGGGTTCTCCGACAAGAAAATAAAGGAAGGTTACGAGAAAAAGAAATCGTGGCTGAAGAATGAAATGGAACATGGATATGTATTCAGGCGATTGGATGAAAAGGCCAAGGTTTTTATAGAGTATGTTCCGGCAGAGAATGCCTGGCTACCCGTTGAGGCGAAAGGGTATTTAATGATTAATTGCTTCTGGGTATCCGGTCAGTACAAAGGGAAGGGGCATGCAAAAGCTTTGTTGAAATCTGTCGTGGATGATGCGTGTGCGCAGGGTTGCGCCGGACTGGTTACGGTGGCAGGCACCAAGAAGCTTCCTTTTATGAGTGATACCAAGTGGCTGTTGAAACAGGGTTTTGAGGTGGTTGAGACTTTACCACACGGCTTTGCTCTTTTGGTTTTGAAGTTAAAGAGTGAGGCTGAACTTCCTTCTTTCAAGCCGTGCGCGTTGAAAGGGGAGTGTGAAGAAACTAACGGGTTGGTGGTTTATTACTCCAATCGTTGTCCGTTTACAGAATACTATATAAATGATGCTTTGTCGGCTTTGGCGCAACAAAACAACGTACCGCTTACCATTATTAAACTGGAAACAAAAGAACAGGCACAGCAGGCGCCTACTCCTGCAACTGTTTTTTCGGTGTTTTATAAGGGAAAGTTTCTGACTACGGATATGAGTATTTGTACTGCATCTCGTTTTGCGAAGTTTGCACGCGAATTCTATTAATAATATTTTGATGTATTTTTACTAACAGACTTTATTTATGAGAAAATTATTTTTTATCCTCTCTGTTATTCTATTGGCGTCTTGTTCTTCTGATTCGGAAAATCCTGCTATGTTGAGTAACTCAGACATTTCTATTGAAAAGATTGTATTGAACAACCAGACCTACGCTGTAGATGCTAAGAGTTTTATGATTTCAGGGGCGCCGCTGACTGTTACGGGTACGCTTTCTTCTTCAAAAAGAGTTGAAGTGGAGTATTTATGGAATAAAACAGCTGAAATCTTGTCTTCTGTGGTTGTTGAGTGCAAGAATCCTACAGCAACAGTGAATGTGAAAAAGGAAAGTGCCAGTGAGCTTTTTAACAAATTTACAGTAACAGTGATCACCACCACACCCGAAGCACAGGTTGTTTACACCATTGCTGCCCTTAAAACTGCTGCACCTGAACAAAAATAGTTCGGCATTGTAACGAAGGTTACAGAATATAGCCTGCTTATACCTGTATATTTGCCATACGAAATCAAATTTTAAAAGGATAGATTATGGAAAAAGTAATTTCAACTCAGGTATCAGTAGGCTCTTTGGTAGCCGAAAACTTTGCTGCTGCAGAAGTATTCTCAAAATACGGTATTGATTTTTGTTGCAACGGTCATGTGTCGCTTGCCGAGGCTTGTGCCGCTAAAGGTGTCAGTGTTGACCAGATATTGAATGAACTCAATCAGGTTGAAGAGGGTGCACGTATTGATTTTGCATCTTGGCCCATCGATTTGCTGATTGATTATGTGCTGAAAATACACCACCGCGGCATTCGCCAGAAAGGTCCGCAAATGAAACAACTGCTCGATAAGGTTGCTTCCGTGCACGGCGATAGTCATCCCGAACTTTATACCATTCAAGAATTATTCGAGGGCTCTCTCATCGATCTGAACATGCACTTGCAAAAGGAAGAGAACGTGCTTTTCCCTTATGTGCTCGAGCTGTTTGAAGCTGCTGAAGCCGGTCAGCCTGCCGAGGAAATGCATTGCGGAAGCGTGGCTTATCCCATTGATGCCATGATGGCTGAGCATGATAACGAGGGAGAAAGGTACCGCACCATCGATGGGTTGACGAACCATTATACTGCACCGGCTGATGCGTGTGATAGCTACCGACTGATCTTAAAACAACTTCATGATTTTGAGAAGGCTTTGCACGAGCATATTCATCTGGAAAACAATATCATATTTCCACGTGCCATTGAACTGGAAAAGAAATCGGTTAGATAAGCCGAAGACCCTACTGCTGGAGTATGGGCAAAAAAAAAGGAGTCACGCCTGACTCCAACCTTTGTTAACCTTAAATCTAATACTATGAAAAACACATTGCAAAGGTACGCACTTTTTCGGTATTTGCAAGTCTCGTGTGCGGAAACAGGTGTTTTATAACATAGATTAATAGTTGTTAGGGAATATATTCTATTTTAGCAACAATCAGCCTTACTATTTCTTCTTTTTCAGCCTTCACAAGTGCCTGGTGGTAATCATTGGGGAAGAAGAGAAAAAAGAAATCGGGCTTGGAATCAACATACTTTATTTTCTTTGCCGTGTAATGAATCACATCGGGCTTATACTCCGTTACGGGTGTGGCATCTTTGGGGTTGATGATGCCGAAACGTTCCGTCCCTTTGGCCACGTATTGCAAATCAATGTATTGGCGGTGCGACTCTACTTTGCTTTTGCTGGCATCTCGCGTTTGACTGTTCGATATTTTAATGTAGCATCTTTTGCCATCAATAGGGTAGGTACCTTCGGGCATGTTCAATAAGTCGTTTTGTGCCATCCAGCTGAACATCTTATCCCACAGTTCTTTGTTTTTGGCGTACTGAGTGGCAAACTCCACACAGTCGGTTCCTTTGTAGGGGACAGGCGCAAACCCGTTGGCCCATTCTTTTTTCGCACACCAACGTTTGGCTTCTTTCTTGCTGATAGGTTTATTGGCTGCATACAAATTGCTTGTAAGCAGACTGGTGGCTACGGCCATGCTTATGCATAGCAGCTTGCTTTTCCATGTACTTTTCTTCATTTTCAGGTTCTGTTTATTTGGGTTTGATATAAAAAATGCTTCGCCTACAGGTGGGAAGCACTTGTGTTTTGAATGACGCAAAAGTAGAAATAAAATTTGCTCGTTGCAAATCTTTTTGTAGACCCGGGTGTACAGCCATTATACACCCGGGTCTACAAACCGTGTACATGGGGGTGTACAAACTGTGTACACCCGGGTGGAGACGAAAATTGCTAACCTGCAAAATAAATCGCAGAAGCATGCTAACTAAATATCTTATATAGAAAGAATTAACAGCAGCAAACTTGTAAGGAATTACTGCCAAAAAAGTTGGTGATACTTGGTGATACTTGGTGAGGCTTTTTTTAAGGCAAGTATCACCCGTAAACCCTTGTATATCAACTGATTATTGAGTTGGTGATACTTGGTGATACTTTTTTTTATACTTTTTATGAGGAGAACAGCCACACTACAAGGACACAAAGTGCCACTTTAGCCGATTTTATGGTTTCTCTTTCTCGGAAATTAGCAACAGTTTATCACCGGCATGCAACTTCAAACTGCCGTTGGGAATAAGGAATTCATTACCTCGTTTCACAATCATAACCAGCGTGCCTTGTGGTAAATTCATCTCCTTTAAAGTGTCGGCTTGCTCAATCATCTCGGGCGTTACCGTCATGTCCGACAGGCTGCTGTCTATTTCTTCGGGCAGTTCCACGCCAAATTCATTGCCTGTTTGGGGCAGCGGGACGGAGAGGTGCAGCAGCCGTGCAAAGAATGAGATGCTGGTGCCTTGCACAACGAGCGAAACTATGGTGATGAAGAAAACGATGTTGAAGATGCTGTTTGAACCTTCCACACCGGCCACAACGGGGTAGGTGGCAAAGATAATGGGAACAGCCCCGCGAAGTCCCACCCAGGAGACAAACAGTTTCGACTTGAAGTTGATTTTCCGGAAAGGCAGCAGACAGAGAAACACGCTGAGCGGACGTCCTATCAGTATCAGGAACACACCGACAAGTATGGCTACAAGGGCTACATTGAGCATTTCATGGGGGTTAACCAGCAGTCCCAGCGTAAGGAACATGATGATTTGAAAGAGCCACGACATGCCGTCCATAAAGGTGGCTATTTCTTTGCGGAACACAATCTTTTTGTTGCCAACCACCATGCCGGCAATGTAAACCGCCAGGTAACCGTTACCATGCAGGCGGTCGGTTATGGTGAAGGTGAAGAACACGCAGCCTAATAGCAGTATGGCGTAAAGCGACTGGTTATCAATGTTGATTTTGTTCAGAAAAAGAACGGTGAGCTTTCCCAAAATATATCCTCCGGCACCACCTACCAGGAACTGTACCGCCAGGTTACCGGCAATCTCTCCGGCATTCATGCTGCCCGATAGTATAATCTGTATAAGCACAATGGTAAGCATGTAGGCCATGGGGTCGTTACTTCCGCTCTCTAGCTCGAGCATGGGGCGCAGGTTGTGTTTGAGGTTCATCTTCTGTGACCGCAGTATCGCAAAGACCGAAGCCGAATCTGTTGACGACATGGTTGCGGCGAGCAGCAGGGAGGTGGTCAGCGGAAAACTGATGTTGGTGAAACTCATGCCCGATATAATCCAGATAAACAGTCCCGTGAACAAGGCGGTGAGCAGTACGCCTGCCGTTGACAGGACAACGCCCGCACTCATAATGGGTTTGATGTCGGCTACTTTGGTGTCCATACCGCCCGAGAAAAGGATGACACTCAGAGCTACCATGCCTATGGCCTGAGCCTGATGTGTGTTGTTGAACTGTAACCCCAGACCGTCACTTCCGAAAAACATTCCTACCAACAGGAATAGCAGCAATGCGGGCACTCCGAAACGATACCCTGTTTTTCCTACAACGATACTGATGATTAATAAAACGGATCCTATGAGAAGCATGTTTTCTACTGAAAAGAGCATATAGTGTATGTTTAAACAGATTAATAATTGGAAGTATCGTTGCTAAGGTAGTCATTTTTGAGCAAACGAAAAAATAGTTTTTTATTCCTTTTTATGCCAAATAATTGTTTAATTAGTTAATTGTATTACTTTTGTACTCCCAAAACCTCTTTAATATAAATTATGGAATTAAACAACCTTTCTCCTTTGCGTAAAGGGATCGTGGGAGTGCAGTTTCTTTTTGTGGCTTTTGGGGCTACTGTGCTCGTACCTCTTTTAGTAGGACTAGATCCTTCAACTGCTTTATTTACCGCTGGTGTCGGTACGCTTATCTTTCATTTAGTTACTAAGGGGAAAGTCCCCATCTTTTTGGGTAGCAGCTTTGCTTTTATAGCACCCATCATCAAAGCAACGGAACTGTATGGTTTGGCCGGCACTCTTTCGGGGATGGTTGGTGTTGCATTGGTTTACTTTTTAATGAGTGCGCTGGTTAAATGGCAGGGCGTTAAGTTTCTGGATCGTTTGTTCCCTCCGGTAGTTATCGGGCCGGTCATCATGCTGATTGGTTTGTCGCTTGCCGGAACGGGTGTGAAGATGGCCAGTGAAAACTGGATATTGGCTTTGGTATCATTGCTGACTGCTGTTGTTGTTTCCGTTAAAGCCAAAGGGTTACTCAAAATCATTCCTATTTTCTGCGGAATCATTGTGGGCTATGTTACAGCTTTAATCTTTTTTGATGTCGATTTAACCGGTATCCGTGATGCCGCCTGGATTGCCGTTCCCGATTTTAAGTTTCCTTCTTTTTCATGGGAACCTATCTTGTTTATGATTCCCGTAGCTGTGGCTCCTGTTATTGAGCACATTGGTGATGTGTATGTAGTGAACACCGTTACCGGAAAAGATTTTGTGAAAGATCCCGGTTTGCACCGTACGTTGTTGGGTGACGGTTTGGCTTGTTTTGTAGCTGGTTTCCTCGGTGGCCCTCCCGTAACGACCTATTCGGAAGTAACCGGGGCTATGTCGCTGACCAAGGTTACTGACCCCACGGTTATTCGTATCGCTGCGTTTACGGGTATTATTTTCTCGGTTATCGGTAAGGTGAGTGCTTTGCTGAAATCAATTCCGAGTGCTGTATTGGGTGGCATTATGTTGTTGCTGTTTGGTACCATAGCTGCTGCTGGTGTAGCCAATTTAATAAATAGTTGTGTCGACTTTAGTCGCACGCGTAACATCATTATCTTCTCGCTGACACTGACCATCGGTATTGGTGGTGCTGTGTTTACGTGGGGTGATTTCTCGTTCTCGGGCATCGGACTGGCTGCCGTGGTGGGTGTGGTGCTGCATTTATTGCTTCCGCACGAAGAACAGAAATAGTTTCGAAGAAGATAGATTCTTTCCAACCGGATAAACAGAAGAGGGGTGCATCACGAAACATGCACCCCTCTCTGCTGTTTACACTAGGGTAAACTATGCTGAACCTATTGCTTCTTTTCTTTAGCTAAGGAATTTAGCGATGTCTGCATCTGCTGTGCTGATGCCGCCAATTCCGAAGTTCTCAACCAATACTTTGGCTACGTTGGGTGAAAGGAATGCGGGCAGAGTAGGACCGAGGTGTATTTTCTTCACACCCAGATAAAGCAATGCCAACAAGACGATAACCGCTTTTTGTTCGTACCACGCAATGTTGTAGACAATGGGCAGGTCGTTGATGTCGTCCAATCCGAATACTTCTTTCAGCTTCAGGGCGATTACTGCCAATGAGTAGCTGTCGTTGCATTGACCGGCGTCGAGTACGCGTGGAATTCCGTTGATGTCGCCCAAAGGCAGTTTGTTGTAGCGATACTTCGCGCAACCGGCTGTCAGAATAACGGTGTCTTTAGGTAATTTCTCAGCAAACTCGGTGTAGTAGCTGCGGCTCTTCATGCGTCCGTCGCAACCTGCCATCACAAAGAACTTGCTGATAGCTCCGCTCTTCACTGCGTCAACAACCTTGTCGGCCAAGGCTAATACCTGTGCATGAGCAAACCCGCCTACGATGGTGCCGCTTTCAATTTCTACCGGTGGCTGGCAACGTTTCGCATGCTCAATGATGACAGAGAAATCTTTGGGCTGACCATCTTTACGTTCTGCAATGTGAATGGCTCCGTCGAGGCCCGATGCACCTGTTGTGTAGATGCGGTCTTTGTAAGTAGCCTTTGAGGTAGGAGGTACGATGCAGTTGGTTGTAAAGAGGATAGGGCCGTTGAAGCTTTCAAATTCTTCTTTTTGTTTCCACCAGGCGTTACCGTAGTTACCGGCCAGGTGTTTGTATTTCTTCAGATGCGGATAGTAGTGAGCAGGAAGCATTTCGCTGTGCGTGTAAACGTCAATGCCGGTGCCTTCTGTTTGTTGCAACAGTTCTTCCAAGTCTTTCAGGTCGTGACCGCTAATCAGGATACCGGGGTTGTTTCTTACTCCGATGTTTACTTCTGATAGTTCCGGATTACCGAAGTGACCGGTGTTGGCTGCATCGAGCTGTGCCATAGCTGCCACACCCACTTTACCTGTTTCTAGTGTCAGGGCAATAAGGTCTTCTACTGAAATATCGTTGCGGGTAATTTCAGCCAATGCATGTTGCATGAAGCTGTATATCTCAGGATCTTTTGAATCGAGGTTGTAAGCATGTTCCACGTAAGCGGCCATTCCTTTGATTCCGTAATGAACCAACTCTTTCAGTGAGCGGATGTCTTCGTTTTCGTTACGTAATACACCTACGGTTTTTGATTTGGCTTCGAATTCGGCTTCCGAACCATTCCATGTACATTCGTCGGGTGCATTGGCTATAGTTACTTGCTGTGCCAAACGATTTCTCAGTTCCAATCCGCTTTTAATCTTGGCTATGATGGCAGCATTGTCAAAGTTAGCGTTCGTAATGGTTGTAAACAGTCCGTCGAACACAAACTTGTCGGCTTCGGCAGATGCTTTTCCTTCTTTGCGAAGTTCCTGATTGTAAACTGCAACCCCTCTGACCACGAAGAGAAGAAGATCTTGCATATTGGCTACTTCGGGAGTTTTACCACATACTCCGCTGATTGTACAGCCTATTCCTTTTGAGGCTTCCTGACATTGATAACAGAACATACTCATAATTATTACGTATTAAGTGATTATTTAATTCGTTTACTTTTAATTTGTATGGCAAAGGTACGGCAGTCAATGTACCTAATTCTGTAACCAATGTTACAAGCTCTGTTTTTTTTCTATCGGATAAGAATTTTCAGCTTTTCCTTATTCAGAATCGTTATCTGTTTCCGGTCGGCTTTAATCAATCCGTCGTCTTGCATGTGCGACACTTCTCGTGCCAGTGACGGACGGGAAATGCCGAAATAATCGGCCAGTTCCTGCTGTGATCGATCTAATAGTATCTGGCTTCCCTGAGTGGCCGACAGTCGCAGAAAGTAAGAAGCCAGCTTTTGACGAATGGTTTTGAATGACATGAAGAAGAGTTTTTCCGACAGCGTTTGTGCGTAATTGGCCGACATATTCATGTAGTTTTCCAGAAACGCTTCGTTGCGTGCAAAGAGTTTGATGACGCTCTCTTTGGGAATGATGATTACTTCGGTGTTTTCATTGGCCGTTACCTCAACCGGAAAACGGTTGGCTGCACCGAAAAGAAACAGTGGTGCCAATGCTCTGGGAGAGGCTATATCTTCTATTTTAACGATACGTCCCGATTCGTCAATCATTTCACCTCTCACGCTTCCTTTGGTTAGTATGATCAGTTTATTGCACACGTCACCTTGGTGCGCCAGAATCTCACCTTTAGTATAGTTCTTAACTTTATACGTCAGCCCTTCAAAGTTTTTCCGTAACTCACCGGCCGATACATTTCGGAACAGCGGGTTAGGCAGTAGTTGTTCAATCATATTATCTAACTATTATATCCATACAAACAACACAGCATTTACATTTGTTTGCAGAAATCTCCTTCTTTCAATTAAAATAGCTGTAGCTTCACTCCGAACGACAAACTCAGGTAGTCTTTTGGCTTTAGGTAACTGTTGCCCACGGCACTGGCTATGTACAAATCACTGGTGCTAAGTTCATAGAAGAAAGTGACTTCTTTGGCGGAATGCCTTTGTTGCGGATTGATATTAATGGTAAATCGTTGTCCCACATAAGCATGAAAGCGTACTTTAGTTGAAAAACCGTAATACCCGTTGGGGTAACGTTCCGGCTCCTCCGCCCAAAACTCATCACCGAAAATGGTGTTCATGTACAGTCCGCATGCCAGTGGTTCTATGGATAGTTTGTCGTTGACAGACCAGCTCCACGGCATGTAGTTTTGTTTCAGCGTCATGGTTATCTTGGCTCTTTTTGATGAATTTTTAGGTAAGAATCCCAAGTATACATCCGTTTCCCATTGATTCCTTTTGCCATAATCCCATCCGGTTCCAACGGAAACGGCTCCCATATTGCCAGCATATTGCAGTTTCAGGTGAGTGGGGATCAGGTTTTCCCAATGCTTGCGGTAGCGATGAATCCGTTTGTCATATTTGGTTTCTTGCGCGTGCAAGTCAGATGTTGCAACCGTTAATCCGCTTAACAATATCAGGTTAAAAATAAACCACTTCATACTCATATCCTTCGGGATTAATGGTGAATACTAAATAACTGCGATGATTCATGCTGTCGCTTCCGTAGTACATGATGCCGTCTTCAAATATGGCTTCTGCCGTGAGGTGATGCTCATGCGCAGCCGTGCAAAACTGAATGCCGGGTGCTTCCTTTACGTACCGATGAAATACTTTCGCCACATTGTTGTTGAACTCATAGATTAACGGACGAACGTGCATGGAGAAAACCGTTTTACTGTATTCATCCTTCCGGTCAGCTAGTGCGTTCTCAATGAAGTCGAAGTCGGGTACCGGGTGTGAATAATCATACTCAATAGCATTGGTGTTGAGGCAGACAAACTTTACGTTACCGGCAATGAATGAGAAGTTGTCCTCACCAAACACTTTGGTGTAAACCTCTTCACCGGTTCCCAGTACATCGTGATTGCCGATGATAACTACGTATGGGAATTTGAGACCGTTCAGGATATCACGTTGCCACAAAAACTCCTTGGTTATACCAAAGTCACTGACGTCGCCCCCGTGAATGACAAAGTCAATATCGTTTCGACGGTTAATGTGTTTCACGAATTGTTCCGTCTCGTCATACCACCGTTGCGAATCACCCATAACTGCAAACTTTATGGTTGTTTTTCCTTTGCAGTTGGATTCTATTTTGGCCATGTTTTTGGCGTTGATACCCGTTTCGCCCGATATGTCTACGTCGTAAGGATGATAGTCAATTAAGTCACAGCCGTACATGAATAACAGGGAGAAGAGGGATAGGAGAAAAGTCTTATTCTTCTTCATATAAATTGTTTTATAAAACGAAATGCAAAGATAAAGTTTACATTTCTATTGAAACAATTACCTTAATGGAAAGTTTGTTCTGTGAATCCTTTTAAATGGTCTGAATGGGATAGTTTCTTGAAATAGATGATCAAACAGATTACGGCTGTGAAAAAGGCGAAGAAGTCGGATGCCGGCATGCTTGCCCACACACCGGTAACGCCATATTGCCTAGGTAATATGAGTAAGAAAGGAAGCAGGTAAACCAATTGCCTGGACAATGAAAGGAAAATGCTGACTTTTGCCTTGCCAATGCTTTGAAAGAAATTGGAAATAACAATCTGGCAGCCCACAAAGGGGAAGAGCATGATGGTGATGCGGATGCCTTCTGATGCCATGCCTATCAATTCGCCGCTGTTGGTGAACATGGCCGAAACTGCGTGTGGAAACAGCTCACAGATCAGAAATCCGGTAGTGGTAATAGATACTCCGCTTATAATTCCCAAACGAAGTGCCTGCTTTACCCGTTTCATGTTTTTGGCACCGAAGTTATAACCGATAATGGGTTGCAGTCCCATGGTAAGTCCCATAACCGTCATTACGAAAACAGTCATCAGCCGGTTGATAATGCCATAGGCACCAATGGCCATGTCGCCGCCGTGCTTCTGCAAACTCACGTTGATAACAATAACAATGGCACAGGTGCACAGATTCATGAGGAAAGGCGCCATGCCGATGGAGAATATCCGTCCCACAATACCTAAATCAACCTTCCAGAAGTTGCGGGTGAGATGCACATAACTCTGCGAACAGGTGAAATGCTTCAGTACCCAAACCATTCCGATTGATTGCGCTATGACGGTTGCCGTTGCCGCTCCTTGAATGCCCCATTTGAAATAGAATATAAAGATAGGAGCCAGGATTATATTTCCCAAAACAGTTACCATCGATGTAAGCATGGCTTTCTTGGGATAGCCTGTAGCACGCATTACGTTATTTAGCCCAATCATTATATAAGAAATAGGCGTACCTATTAAGATAACTTTCATGAAATCGCGAGCATAGGGCAGGGTTATTTCACTGGCACCGAAGAAAAGAAGAATATCATCCAGAAAAATATAAGCCATACTCCCGAAGGCTACTGCATTGATGATGCAAAGCATCAGCGTGTTGCCCAGAATGGTAGTTGCGCTGTTCATGTCCTTTCTTCCCAAACTGATGGATGAAAGAGCGGCGCCACCTCCGGCAACCAGCGTGCAGAAGGCCATAACCAGGTTCATAAACGGAAAAGTGATGGCTAAACCCGATATGGCCATTGGTCCCACTCCATGTCCTATAAAGATGCTGTCAATGATATGATAGATAGAGGTTACTGTCATACCAATAATAGCCGGAATAGAGTATTGAAGCAGTAGTTTACCTATGCTTTCTGTACCAAGTGTATGCGGGTTGTTGTTTTGCGCCATGCGTTTTCTTTTACGTTTTTTTAAGTTGCCAAAGGTAGCAAATATTTGTCTCATCCAATGATTATTCGGAACTTTGCGCCTCACATAACCGAATGATTTTATATTTTTTTAGATTCTAATGGTAAATAATATGGATAGAAATACAATAATAGCTGCTTTGTTTGATTTTGATGGAGTGATTATGGACACCGAAGGGCAATACACCATCTTCTGGGATGAGCAAGGCTACCAATACTTGGGCGAGAAAGACTTTGGTCGCAGAATCAAAGGACAAACGCTGACTCAGATATACGACAATCATTTTGCCGGCATGACCGATGTGCAACAGCAAATCCGTATCGATCTGGATACGTTTGAGGCGAATATGCAGTTCAATTACATCCCCGGTGTGGAAGCTTTCTTGGATGATTTAAAAGCCAACGGAGTTAAAATTGCCGTTGTGACCAGCTCCAATGAAAAGAAAATGGCGAATGTGTATAAGGCTCATCCCCGGTTAACCGAAAGATTCGACCGCATTATCACGGCCGACATGTTTACCGAATCCAAGCCAAATCCCGAATGTTTCTTGCTAGGCATGAAGCTGTTTGAGGCTGTTCCCGCCCATACGTTTGTGTTCGAAGACTCTTTTCACGGACTGCAGGCAGGCATGTCGTCGGGGGCAACGGTTATCGGACTGGCAACCACCAATCCGCGTGAAGCGATTGCCGGCAAATGCCATCATGTGCTCAGCGATTTCATAGGAATAGACTTCCAAATGCTATGTTCATATTCCAATCATAACCAATAACGGAAATTTTTCTGTTATTTATGTTTAAAGGCTGAACAAGCTCTTTAGCGAGGTGTTTTTTTTGTATTATTTGATAATAAATACCAAATGGATACAATAAAGATACCTCGTACCTCTCAAAAGAGAGTGGTTATAATAGGAGGCGGTTTTGCCGGTCTGGCTCTGGCCGATAAGCTTTGTGGCGATCATTTTCAGGTAGTGTTGGTCGACAGGCACAATTACCACCAGTTTCAGCCCCTGTTATACCAGGTTGCTTCGGCAGGATTAGAACCCAGTTCCATTTCCTTTCCTTTCAGAAAGAACTTCAGTAAGAAAAGAAACTTCTATTTCCGTATGGCGGCAGTCACCCGAATTGTGAGTGACCAAAACTATATTGAAACACCCATAGGTACTTTGTCGTATGACTACCTGGTCATTGCGGCGGGCACTACCACTAACTTCTTTGGTAACGAAAATATTCGCAAGGCAGCCCTGCCCATGAAGAGTGTGGAAGAAGCCCTCACCCTGCGGAATACACTTCTATATAATTTGGAGAGAGCGCTCGATTGCACCGATGCAGATCAGAAGCAAGCCCTGCTCAACATTGTGATTGTGGGCGGTGGAGCTACGGGTGTAGAAATAGCCGGAGCCCTTTCCGAGATGAAGCGTTACATCATCCCCAAAGATTATCCCGATTTGGCAGATCACGAAGTGAATATCTACCTCATCGAAGGATCTTCCCGTTTGCTGAATGTCATGTCTGAGGAAGCATCGGCTCATGTCTATAAATTCCTCACGGAGATGGGAGTATGCATCATTACCGAGAAACATGTAACCGATTATGTAGATGGTAAGGTGATTATGAGCGACGGGCAAACCATTGCTACGAATACGCTGATCTGGGTGAGTGGGGTTACGGCAGAACGTTTCGGAGGGATAGCGGACGAATGTCTGGCACGTGCCGGTAGGCTAGTCGTGAATGAATTCAATCAGTTGAAAGGACACAGCAATCTCTTTGCCATTGGTGATATCTGTATGCAAACCGAGCCCGACTTCCCCAATGGCTATCCGCAAGTGGCGCCTGTGGCTATTCAGCAAGGCGAACTGTTGGCCAAGAACCTGATGCAGGTGGAGAAGGGTGGTGCACTGACTCCTTTCAAGTACAAGGACAAAGGATCATTGGCTACTGTTGGTCGCAACAAAGCTGTGGCTGATATTAAAAAGATAAAGCTTCAGGGATTTGTGGCCTGGGCGGTTTGGTTGTTGGTGCATTTGCGTTCCATCTTGGGAGTAAAGAACAAATTGATGGTATTAATCAATTGGATATGGAATTATGTGATGTACGATCAATCTCTTCGTTTTATATTCCGTTCCCGTCCAAAAGGTGATTGATAGAAGAGATTTCCTGTCATAGGGGTTTTCGCACAGAATACCCTTTCATGAATAACCTTTCCGGGCAGAGACCAAAATATAGAGAAATATTTCTTCGTTCCACCCGAAAGCTATAACTTTGCAGCCAATTTTTAATTATTAATTTCAAATATTATGGCTGGTTATATTTCAGACGATACCCGCAAAGTAACAACTCATCGCCTCATTGAGATGAAAGAAAGAGGCGAAAAGATATCGATGCTAACAGCATACGACTACACAATGGCCAAGATAGTTGATGGCGCCGGAATGGATGTGATCCTCGTAGGCGATTCAGCTTCCAATGTGATGGCCGGTAATGTAACGACTTTACCTATCACGCTGGATCAGATGATCTATCACGGTAAATCGGTTGTTCGTGCGGTGAATAGAGCGATGGTGGTGGTCGACATGCCGTTTGGTTCTTATCAGGGAAACTCCAAAGAGGGATTGGCTTCTGCTATCAGAATCATGAAAGAGAGCCATGCCGATGCTTTGAAATTGGAGGGCGGAGAAGAAATCATCGAAACCGTTAAGCGAATTTTATGTGCTGGAATACCCATCATGGGACACCTCGGACTCATGCCTCAATCCATCAACAAGTACGGCACTTACACCGTGCGTGCCAAAGATGAGGCTGAAGCTGAAAAGCTACTTCGCGATGCCCATTTGTTGGAAGAAGCAGGTTGCTTTGCCCTGGTACTCGAAAAGATTCCGGCCTCACTAGCCGAACGCGTAGCCAAAGAGCTTACCATTCCGGTGATCGGTATTGGTGCCGGAGGCAAGGTCGACGGTCAGGTACTGGTTGTTCAGGACATGCTGGGTATGAGTAAAGGCTTCAGTCCGCGCTTCTTGCGCAGATATGCCGATTTGCATACCATCATGACCGATGCGATTCAACAATATGTAACAGACGTAAAAGATTCCGATTTCCCAAATGAGAAAGAGCAATACTAGCGGACTGCTTTCTTCCAGCTATCTGCAAATTTGTTTAGGTAATTTTTTGTTGTTTATTTCCCGCTACATGTTACTTCCCATGTTACCTGTGGTCATGGCGGGACGCTTGGGTGTTTCACTCGCTTTTACAGGTAGCATATTTGTGCTGCTTACGGCGGGAATGTTTCTGGCAGGTCCGTTCTACAGTTACCTGATGGATACGTATAAGCGTAAATACATTTGCTTGTTATCGTTTGCCATCATGCTGTTGGTTAACGCTGCTTGCTTGTTTGTGCAAACTCCCGTAGAGTTTATGTTGCTGTGTCTTATTCACGGAATATCATTCGGGTTGGCTACCACCACCAGCATTACCTTGGCAATAGACCTTACCAATCCGGGTAAGCGAAGTGCCAGTAATGTGGTTTTCGGGTGGACTTCCCGCTTTGGCATGATGATGGGAGTTGCTGCCGGCATTGCCGTTTTCATGTACCGCGGATTTGATGAAGTGGTTTATCTGTCGGCTGCGGTAGGAGGAGTGGGCATTTTGCTGATTAACATGCTGTATGTGCCTTTTCGTGCACCTATCGGTTCGAAGCTGTGCACAACAGACCGCTTTTTACTGGGACGCGGATGGATACCCATGCTTAACATGATTCTCATTGCACTGATTCCCAGTGTGCTGATCACGTTGGTACCCGATACGTATAAATGCGTGGTTCTGATGGGATATAGCATTCCGTTCTTTGCCGTGGTCGGAACCGGTTTTTTCATCTCGGCTGTATTTCTGAAACTGCTTTTCAAGGAAGACAACTTCCTCGGACAGATTATCAGCGGACTGGTTGTGATGATCCTGGCCACAGCATTGCTGGCTTTCCCCGTTGCAGAGTTAACCACTGCTCCCGGCGCTGTTTTGCTGGGTATCGGTATGGGTTTGGTTACCCCCGAGTTTCTGCTTATGTTTGTGAAACTGTCACAACATTGTCAGCGCGGCACTGCCAATACCATGCATCTGTTGTCGTGGGAAACCGGCATCTCCATCGGTATAGCCATTGCCTGCTACACAACGGCGCAGATACCCGAATCACTTCCGGTTCTTTACCGTTTCTGTCTGGCCATGGCCGTGTTATCACTTCTCTTCTTCCTGCTGGTAACATACCCTTATTTCAAGAAGAAACGATTCAGGTGATTATTACCCGATTCAACCATAAAAGAATGGCTGCCTATCACCCGATAAGCAGCCATTTCTCTATAGCAAAAGTTTGCTCAGTGCTATTTAAAATTGAAAGAAGTTCTTAGCGTTGTTGTAGCTGATGTCTTCAATCATCTGGTTCACCCTTTCAATCTCAGCGTAAGGAATCTCACCGTTCTCAACATCGCGACCTACCAGGTTACACAATGTTCTGCGGAAATATTCGTGGCGAGGATAAGAAAGGAATGAGCGAGAGTCGGTCAGCATACCTACGAAGCGGCTTAGCAGACCCAGTACCGACAGAGAATTCATTTGTTTCTCCATACCGTCTTTCTGATCGAGGAACCACCATCCCGAACCGAATTGAATTTTTCCGGCTACCGTTCCGTCCTGGAAGTTACCCAACATAGTAGCAATAACCTCGTTGGCAGAAGGGTTCAGGTTGTACAAAATCGTTTTGGTCAGCTTGCCTCTGCTGTTCAGCTTATCAAGATACTTAGCCATTGCTTTGGCAGTAGTAAATTCACCGATTGAATCGAAACCGGTATCCGGTCCCAGTAATTTGAACATCTTGGTGTTGTTGTTACGAATGGCACCGTAGTGGAACTGTTGTGTCCATCCCTTATCAGCATCCATTTCGCCGAATACAATCAGCATAGCCGATTTGAATTTCAGAATCTCTTCCTTGGTCAGTTCGGTGCCGCCATACACCTTGTTGAAAATCGCTTTGATCTCAGCATCCGTATAATCTTCAGCATAGAACTCCTCAATACCGTGATCAGACAATTTACAGCCCTGCTCAGCGAAGAAGTCGTGACGTTTGTGCAATGCAGCAATCATGTCGTCGAAGTTCGAGATGGTTACCCCGCTTACCTCAGACAATTTCTCCATGTACGCTTTGAAATCAGCAGGCACCTCAACCGCCATTGCCTTGTCGGGTCTCCAGGTAGGAAGCATTTTCACTTCGAAACCACTCTCACGAGTCTGAATGTGATACTCCAGAGAATCGATGGGATCATCGGTTGTGCAAACCGCTTCAACGTTGTAGCGACGCATCATGCCACGAGCCGAATACTCCGGTTTAGCCAGCTTCTCGTTACACTCATCAAAGATTTCACGTGCTGTTTTCGGATTCAAAATCTTATCAATACCGAAAGCTGTTTTCAGCTCCAGGTGAGTCCAGTGATACAATGGGTTTCTCATGGTGTAAGGCACTGTCTCCGCCCATTTCTCAAATTTTTCCCAGTCGGTTGTGTCCGTTCCTGTACAATAGCGCTCATCAATACCGTTGGTACGCATGGCACGCCATTTATAATGGTCGCCTCCAAGCCATATCTCCGTTAATGATTTGAACTTATGATCATCCGCTACCATTTTAGGAATTAGGTGACAGTGATAATCAATGATCGGCATTTTAGCAGCATGCCCGTGATACAATTTCTGTGCAGTTTCTGTTTGCAGCAAGAAATTCTCATCCATGAAATTCTTCATTTTATTGCGCTTTAAAAGTATATAATTGTTACTTAATTAGTATCTGCCGGTATTACATTGGTAATAAGCCAAATAGGTCTTTTAGACCTTTTACTTTTATTAACCGTTATCGAACACAAAAATAGAAGTTTTACTTGGCAAACCAAAATTATTCGTATATTTGCGGGAAATTTTATAATATTTAAACGCTTTGCGTATTTGCCCTTCAAAGAACAAATATGCGAAAAAAATCTTATACTGACCTTAATACGAGGCGTAAAAACACATGGATAAGAAGAATTACACCATTAAAGACATTGCACGTATGGCCGGAGTTTCGGCCGGAACAGTTGACCGTGTGATGCATAACAGAGGCGAAGTTTCTGAGGCCACTTTGAAAAAAGTGCAGAAAGTTTTGAAAGAGATTGATTACCATCCCAATATGTTTGCTATTGGTTTGGCAGCCAAAAAAAGGTATCAGATAGCCTGTTTGATCCCCGCCCATCAGGAAGGAGATTATTGGCATTCCGTTGCCCAGGGCATTGAAAAAGCAGCCATCGAACTGCGTCCGTTTAATGTAAGTGTGGAATTCATTTACTATGTGCATGCCCATGAATCATCTTATAGCAAGGGTTGTGACACCTTGCGAAACATGGAGATTGATGCCGCACTCATAGCGCCTAATTTCGAGAAAGAAACGACAGAGCTTGCAGCTGTTTTGCAAACGCGCAAGGTACCCTACATCTTTGTTGATTTAAACATAGAAGGTGCCCGTGCGTTGAAATACATCGGGCAAGACTCGCACATGAGCGGGTACATAGCTGCCAAATTGCTGATGCAGAGCTATCGGGAAGGGCAGAAGCTGGTTCTTTTCTTAGTGAATGGAAAAGACAATCCCGCCGAGATACAGATGATTCGCCGCATGGAGGGTTTCATGCAGTACATCAACGAAAGTTTTCCGCAAGTAAGAGTGCTTGAATTTGTTTTGAACAAAGACAATACAACCACAGATTACGAAGCCCTCGAGAACTTTTTCAAGAATCATCCGGATGCAGAGCTGGGCATTGTGTTTAACTCCAGAGTTTACCAAGTCGGTAATTTCCTGCGCGAAAGCGGTCGGAAGATGGAAGCCCTGATTGGTTATGACTTGCTGGATAAAAACACAGACCTCATAAAAGCGGGCTATGTGAAATACCTCATCGGGCAGCGTCCCGGCTTGCAGGGATATCGCGGAATCAGAGCTTTGTGTGAGTACGTAGTGTTCAAGCAAAACGTCTTATCAGCAAGGTTTATGCCCATTGATATTCTGATGAAAGAGAATATCGATTATTATTTTGAATTTGATTAAAATACTGATTATAAATATTTTATAAATTGCAATTAGAATGAAAGCTTTAAACAAAGAAACAGCCGTGAAAGTGCAGCGTCCCGAACGCATCATTCAGTTTGGCGAAGGTAACTTCCTTCGTGCGTTTGTTGACTGGATCGTTTACAACATGAATGAAAAAACCGACTTTAACAGCAGCGTTGTAGTCGTACAGCCTATTGACAAAGGTATGGTTGACATGTTGAATGCGCAGGACAATCTGTACCACGTGAATCTTCAGGGACTTGATAAAGGTGAGGTAGTTAACAGCCTTACCATGATTGACGTTATCAGTCGTTCACTCAACCCATATTCTCAGAACGCAGAGTTCATGAAACTGGCCGAACAACCTGAAATGCGTTTCGTTATTTCAAATACAACAGAGGCAGGTATCGCTTTCGATCCTTCTTGCAAGCTTGATGATGCTCCTGCATCTTCTTATCCGGGCAAGCTAACTCAGTTGCTTTACCATCGTTTCAAGACTTTTAATGGTGACAAGAGCAAGGGACTTATCATCTTCCCATGCGAGTTGATCTTCCTTAACGGTCACAAACTGAAAGAAACCATCTACCAGTACATTGAACTTTGGAACCTCGGTGCCGAATTCAAAACATGGTTTGAAGAAGCTTGCGGTGTTTATGCAACGTTGGTTGACCGTATCGTACCGGGCTTCCCCCGCAAAGACATCGATGCTATCAAAGAAAAACTTCAGTATGATGACAACTTGGTAGTACAGGCAGAGATCTTCCACTTGTGGGTTATCGAAGCTCCTCAGGAAGTTTCTAAAGAATTCCCTGCTGATAAAGCCGGTTTGAACGTGTTGTTCGTACCTTCTGAAGCTCCTTACCACGAACGTAAGGTAACCTTGCTTAACGGCCCTCACACCGTGTTGTCACCCGTTGCATACCTTTCAGGGGTAAACATTGTGCGTGATGCCTGCAACCACGAAGTGGTAGGACAGTACATCAACAAAGTGATGTTCGATGAGTTGATGGAAACCTTGAACTTGCCGAAAGACGAGCTGAATCAGTTTGCAAAAGATGTATTGGAACGCTTCAACAACCCGTTTGTTGACCACGCCGTAACAAGCATCATGCTGAACTCATTCCCCAAATACGAAACACGTGACCTTCCCGGTTTGAAAACATACCTCGAACGTAAGGGTGAATTGCCTAAAGGCCTTGTATTAGGATTGGCAGCTATCATCACTTACTACAAAGGCGGTGTTCGTGCCGACGGTGCTGCCATTGTTCCCAATGACGCTCCTGAAATCATGGACTTGCTTACTCAACTTTGGGCAAGCGGCTGTACACAGACCGTAGCCGAAGGCGTGCTGGGAGCTGAGTTCATCTGGGGTGAGAACCTGAACAACGTTCCGGGGCTGACAGCTGCTATCAAAGCCAACCTGGATTCAATTCAGGCAAACGGTATGCTTGAAACAGTAAAGAGCATTCTCTAATTCCTGAGAAATAAGCATAAATGAAAAGGGCTGCATTCTTAACGAGTGCAGCCCTTTTTCCCTCTCTAATACTAAGTGTGCTTATTAATTATGTAGATAACATTTATTTTCCGGCTTTCAGAATAATCGATGTAGCTCCCAGCGTCATGATAGCGCCATCTTCAATGCGCACCCTGTCTTTATCTCCCAGAACCTCATTGTGCAGAAACGTACCTGTCAGGCTCGGCGCATCTCTGAGCGTATAAACCAGTTTCCCCGCCTTGTTTCGTTTCACGTTGATGATGCAATGGCGTCTGTCCATGCTCATGTCTCCCGTTTCAATAGGAGTGTTGATTACCGTGCCTACACAGCGACGGCCTATTACATTATCACCTTCCGCAAGCGGTATTACCTGTTTGAATCCAAATACATTGGCAATTACCACAATGCTTCCAAAACCCTCGTCGGTTAATTCCTCACTGAGGTCTTCCTCTTTGCGTACCGCCTTTACTTTACTTTTGCCCAAGCGTATGCTGAACTGCTTGCCGCAATGTTCACACACAAACACCAAAGATTGCCCTTCGGTATATTTTGTTTCATCAAAAGACAGGTAATTCTCACATTTGGGACAAAGAACTCTTTTCATTCTTAAACTTTTAGTTGTATCTTCTTACTTATTGGCAGGAGTCAGCACCCATGCAGTGGCAAACTCATCGTTTTGCCTAACCTGAGACAACTTTTTGCCTGCCTCTTCACGGTTGTCGTAGCTGTCAATGCTCACACGAATCACGCTGTTGCCTTTCAGCACCCGAGCATTTTTGTATCCTTTAGCCTTTAGTTTTTCGGCAAGAGACTCGGCATCTTTTTGTCCGATGCTGCTTGCTATAATGATGTGATAATCAGAAGAGTTAGCTTTTATTTCCTGAACTTCAGCTTTAGCCTTAACCGCTGCTGTTTCCGTTTCCTTGGTAACCTTAGGTACGGCAGGAACCGTTACCTCTTTCACCGCTTTAGGCTTCACTGCTTTGGAAACTGTTTTGTGTGCTGTTGAGCCTGCTGCTGCCTTACCGGTAACAACCTTTTCAGTGTTGCCCACCAACGCAGTGGTAACCGATTGCTTTTCTATGCTGGCAAACAGTTCAGACGGCATCAGCTGAGCGTAGTTCTCGTTTCTGATTTCCGTGTTTTCAACAGGTACAGAAAGCATGAAGAACATCACGATGGCGGCTGCCACAGCTGCTGCATGACGCACAAAAGTACGGTTGATGCTGATGTTATACGTATTCTTATCAGCCGAAGTGTTATAGCTGACCACCGGTTTGCGGTCGACCACCTTGCTTTTCTGCTTCAGCGGAGTAATAGATACGGCATCCAAGCCATATAAAGACGGAGTTGTAATCTTATTGTTGAAAGGAGTGAACTCATACGTGCCGTGAATGGTGAAATGCAGTTCGCCCACATTAGGCAAGTCCGCGCGACCCTCTTCGTGCAGCGTTGCAATCAGTTCTTGAATCTCCTTGTCAATTATCCGTTGCGCATCAGAGAAATTGGTATCGTGCACAGCCATGTATGACTGCACCAACAATCCGTCATTCATTTTAAGTTGCGGATTGAAGCCGATGTTCCGGGTAGGGGGCAGGTAGATGCACTCTTCCTCCACCCATTGGGCAGATGCATAGTGCGCCACAAAGCCGCCGAATCCGGGAATGATTACACAATCATTCTCCAATAGTAATGTCTCTATGTGCTGTGATAATTCTTTCATAAGTGCAAAATTAGTGTTTTTTTTGAGATATGCATCATAATTCCCCTTGTTTGTTATTAACAAGTTATCAACGCACCGAAATGTACAAGGCTAGTTCTTTCCGATTCAGAAAATTTGTGTACTTTTGCCTCTCGAAATAATCCGATCAACAAACATTCAAACCAAAAATGAATTATATTCAAACAGAGATTGACGGTGTTTGGCTCATTGAACCTACCGTTTACGGTGATCAGCGCGGCTACTTCATGGAGTCGTTCAAGCAACAAGAGTTTGAGCAGCACATCGGCCGGGTAAACTTTCTGCAAGACAACGAGTCGAAGTCGGTTTTCGGCGTGTTGCGCGGATTGCATTACCAGCAGGGCGAATACAGTCAGGCCAAGCTGGTGCGCGTCATCAAAGGCACCGTGCTCGATGTGGCGGTGGATCTCCGCACCGCATCGCCCACATTCGGCAAGCACATCAGCGTGGAACTCAGTGAAGACAACAAACGTCAGCTATTTATTCCCCGCGGATTTGCGCACGGATTTCTGGTGCTCAGTGATGAAGCTATTTTTACTTATAAGGTTGATAATTATTACACACCTCAGGCCGAAGCTACAATTATGTACAGCGACCCTCAGTTAAAGATCGACTGGTCCGTTGATCCCAGTGTACTTATTGTATCGGACAAAGATAAATGCGGAACTCTTTTTGCTGAGGTTGCAACAAAATCGTTGTTTTGATTGTTTTTTATTCATAAAATTGCTACATAAATAGATGCAGAATTAGTAATTTTGCACAAAACAAACATATGGAAAAGAGTATTGCTTCATTCATATTCGTGCTGTTGTTTTTCTCCTGTAAGGGCGGCGGTACCAAAGACTCTTCTGCTATGCAGGAAGACACGCTGGCCAAATCACAACTACAAGGTATATGGGTTGACGATGACAGTGACATGCCGCTGATGAAGATCAAGGGCGACACCATTTATTATTCAGATCCTCAGAACTCGCCTGTCTATTTCAAAGTACAGAACGATACCCTGCATACGTACGGCAATGAAGTAACGCATTACCACATTGATAAGTTGGGACAATACGTCTTCTGGCTTCACTCCTTATCTGACGAGGTTGTTAAGCTGCACCGTTCGGAAGATGCCGATGACAGTCTGGCGTTCAGTGCCGGTGGTGTGGAAGTGATTCCTACCTACCGTGAACGTGTGGAGCGTGACAGCGTGGTGAATTACGACGGCAAGAGATACCGTGCTTACGTGTACATCAACCCCTCGAAAGTCAAAGTCGTAAAAACATCCTATAACGAAGACGGCATGAGCATTGACAACATCTATTATGATAACGTGATGCACATTTGCGTATACGAAGGCCGCAAGAGCCTGTACGCCAGTGACATCACCAAGCAAATGCTCAGTCCGTACGTCTCCGCCGACTTCTTGTCTAAATCCCTTTTCTCTGACATGCAGTTCATTGGTGTGGGGGCTTCGGGCTTTCACTACCAGGCTTCTGTGTGCATTCCCGAAAGCTTTGTTTGCAACATCGTTGATTTGTATGTGAGCTTCAAAGGAAAGCTGACGATGAAGGCGGCGAAGTAATAGAGGGTATAGCAAATCATGATGAAAAAGGTTGAAAAACTATAGGTATCCCTTTTTGTATAGTGAAGAATTAATTTAATGTTATCTTTAAAATTTCTTCCTTAATATTCGTATTGCATTGACAATGGCAAGTAATGCTACACCTACATCGGCAAACACAGCTTCCCACATTGTAGCTACACCGCCAGCACCTAATATCAAAACAATACCTTTAACTACAAATGCTAATGTGATGTTTTGCCAAACAATTTTTTTCGTCTGTTTCCCAATTTTAATTGCAACTGCTATTTTGCTGGGCTTATCGTCTTGAATGACTACATCCGCAGTTTCTATAGTAGCATCGCTACCCAATCCGCCCATTGCAATGCCTACATCACTTAATGCAACCACTGGTGCATCATTGATACCATCTCCTACAAAGGCCACAGTTTCATTCTTATCTTTAATTTCTTTAATCTTATTAACTTTATCTTCTGGTAGCAAATCACCGAAAGCATTGTCTATGCCCAACTTCTCTGAGACTAATCTAACCACAGATGTTTTATCCCCGCTTAACATTGTTGTTTTTACATTGAGTCTTTTTAATTTGTTAATGGCTATTTGAGAGTCTTCTTTTATACTATCAGCAATGGTTAAATACCCCACAAATCTTTTATCATAAGCAACTGCTATAACAGTGTAGAAAATATCATCGGGTTGCATGTTGTAAGTTATAGAAAATTTATCCATCAATTTAAAATTTCCAACCAATAATTCTTTCCCATCTACGTTTGCTTTTAGCCCGTATCCCGCTATCTCCTCAATGTCTAGTAATGGAAGATTGCTATTGACAGTGCCAACAAAGTTTTGAATGGCAGTTGCAATAGGGTGATTCGTGTGGCTTTCTAAAGCATTTACCATTTGTAATATTTCCTCTTGATTAAATGCGCTGTCAAGAACAATATCTTGTACTTTGAATACCCCCTCGGTCATAGTACCGGTTTTATCCATTACTACATGCTTTATAGAAGCTAATGTGTCCAAGAAATTACTTCCCTTAAATAAAATTCCGTTACGGCTTGCTGCGCCAATACCACCGAAATACCCCAACGGTATTGAAATAACCAATGCACAAGGACAGGAAATCACGAGGAATACGAGTGCTCTATATAGCCAAGTCTCAAACTGATAGTTACTGTTTAAAAAATAAGGAAGAAAGCATATAGCAGTAGCTGCAAAGACAACTATAGGTGTATATACCTTTGCAAACTTTCGGATAAATAGTTCCGTTGGAGCTTTTTTAGAAGTGGCATTCTGTACCAACTCTAATATTCGGCTCAATTTACTTTCTTTATAGCTTGTTGTTACTTTTACATCGACAACCCTGTTGATGTTTATCATACCTGCTAAAACGGAATCTCCTTTCAACTTTGCGTCAGGGGTGCTTTCTCCTGTCAATGCAGCAGTGTTAAAGGTAGCTGATTCTGATAAAAGAATCCCATCTAAACCAACCTTTTCTCCCGGTTTCAATCGTATGATTTCGTCTATTTCTACAGTCTCAGCTTTGACAGTTTTAAGCAAATTGTTTCGTATAACAGTTACCTCATCGGGTCTTTGATCAAGTAATGACTTGATGCTTTTCTTGGCTTTCTTTACAGCCAATGTTTGAAAAACTTCACCTATTGCATAGAATAGCATTACGGTAACGCCTTCAGGATATTCGCCAATGGCAAAAGCCCCAATAGTAGCGACTCCCATTAAAAAAAACTCCGAGAAAATATTTCCTTTACTGATATTTACAACAGCATCTTTTAAAACAGGTAGGCCAACCGGTGTATAAGCAATCACATACCAAATTATTCTGATCCAACCAGTGAACCATTCACCCGAAGAATAACTATCTAGATAAAGCGCGGTGAGTAGAAAGATTAGCGATAGGATAATGGGCCATAATATTTTGAGAGCACTAATTTTTTCACCGCTATGATCATGCTCGTCATTATTACTATGCCCATCTTTTTCCCTGTGGCTTCCAGTTAAATGCTTTGTTGCTGTTTTAGCATCTATCTTATCTTCCGATGCACAACACATTATTATGCTTTGCGCATGGTTATTGTTTTTATGATTTTGTGACATCATTGTTGAGTGTAAATTATTTGTATTATTTGATAATGAAACAGGTATATCCCATACGGCAGCTAGGCTTACAAATAATGCACCTGAGAAACAATGTTTGTTTTTACATCTTAGGCGATTGATACCAGCAAAAAGTAGAGAATATACCTGTTTTATTTCAGAGATAAGTTATCAGAATGTTTAAGTCAAACTTTCTTATTTTATCAATAATCTAGCATACACTTACAACTCAAAAGCTGAAAGTTCTGCAAAGGCCTTTTGATAATCGCGTTCAGCTTCTAGCATTTGATTAACTGTGTTGTAGTACAATCCCATTTCAAGAATATAGTCCAAAAGAGATATTTCACCTGCATCTAATGCTTTCTTTAGCAAATCTGTATTATTGACTGTTGCTAAGGATTGGCGATATTTATCGGCTGTCATTTTCAATCCTGCGGTGCGGCTATATAGAATCTGAAGTTTACTATATAAACTTTGCCTCGTGTCATATTCACGAGATTGGGCTGCAATTACTGAAGACTTGGCTTGTTTGATTCGATTCTTGTTTTCCCACAGAGGAACTGAAATACCAAACGCAACCCCTTGATACTTTTGTCCAACCACTTTTTCACTCATATATCCGGCTGAAAATGTAGGTAAATTCATGGCTTTACTCAATGAAACCTGTTTTCTACTTGCTTCAATTTCCTGCCTGGCGTATGCCACTGCCGGATTTTTTTCTGTTGTTTGCGCAAACCAATCGTCAAAACTCACGGGAAGTGAGATATTATGGTATTGAGATTCTTCTAGTACAACATCTGTTCCTCCGTTTAATCTCTTGAGTTGCGTTAGTAGAGTTTCCCGTTCAACATTAATTCGAGCTATTTCTCCCTGAACAGTTGATAGATTGAGTTGAACTTTGTTGTACTCTAACTTGTTGGTATCTCCCCATTTTACACGCGATTTGTAGCCTTCTGCTATCATTTCTGCATGTTTCATGCGCACATCAAGTTCTTGTTTAAGAGCATTATAGTAAATCAGTTCGATGCAATATTGTTTTGCTTCCAACAGAATATTTATTCTGTCTGACTGATATTGTAGTTCAACCAAGTTGTTTTGAACGTTTGCCACTTTATTCTTCATTCCTATTATGGTAGGAATGTCAAAACTTTGCTTTACACTAATATCAGTACGGTTGCCTATGTTTCCGGGCTTTCCCCATAGGTAATTATATTCAACTTCAGGGTTACTTAAGTATATTCCTGTTTTGTTTTCTATCTTTTGTGCATCAGCGGTTTTTCGAAGTGCTTTCAGAGTTGAGTTATTCTCTTCTATGCTCGTGAGTACCGTGTTGATGCTCTTTTGAGCAAATATAGGTACACTTACCCATATTGCTAATATCATTATTATTGTTACTTTCATATTTATTGGTATTTATTCTTAAACTTCATCGTTTTTTATCACTTCTGTCACGATTTTCTTGTTAGTTAAGATATACATAATTGGAATGATAAAACCATTTAAAAATGTTGATGTCAGTAATCCGCCAAGTATAACTTTTGCCATGGGGCTTTGAATCTCGTTACCGGGCAAATCTCCTCCTAATGCTAACGGTATTAGAGCAAGTCCTGAACTGAGTGCGGTCATCAATATTGGGTTTAAGCGATCCAGTGAGCCATGTATAACGCTATCCATTGCTGACATCCCTACGTTCTGTAAGTCATTATAATGAGAGATTAACAGCATACCGTTACGCGTTGCAATTCCGAATAAAGATATGAATCCGATAATGGCCGGAATACTGATAACACCTCCAGTAAAGAAGACAGTAAAGACACCACCTATAAGAGCTAACGGAAGATTTAGCAATATAACTGTGGATTGAGTCACGCTTCGGAACTGGGCGAACAATAATAAGAATATGACCATAATAGAGAATACAGAAGTGACAAGTAGGATGCGTGAAGCTGCCTGCTCACTTTCAAATTGCCCACCATATTCAATGTGGTATCCTTCGGGTAACTTCACCTCCGTATTGATTTTATCTTGAATGTCGTTCACAACACTTCGTAAATCTCGTCCGGCCACATTGGCTGAAATGACAATTTTTCGCGCCACATTCTCCCTGTTGATGGTGTTTGGTCCTGTAGATGATGTTATATTAGCTATGTAGTTGAACGGTATTTTCTGACCTCCGGCATCTACAATTAGATTGCGGATACGTTCGGAAGTTTCGCGGCTATCTTCATTGACTTTAAGTGTCAGATCAAATGATTTATTGCCTTCATATACCTGTGATACAACTTCTCCTGCTAGCATTATGTTGACAATCTCACCGAATTCAGGCGGTGTGATACCGTACTTGGCTAACATCTCTCTTTTGGGTTCTATCTTTAGTTGCGGACGTTCTACTTGCTGTTCAACATTGAGGTCGGCAATACCTTTTACATTCTGTATCGATGCTTTTATCTGATTTCCCAATGTAAACATTTTGTTTAGGTCTGTTCCGAATAGTTTGATAGCTATATTGGCTCTTGTACCAGACAGCATAGCGTCTATACGGTGTGAAATAGGTTGTCCTATTTCGATATTTACGCCAGATAAAACTTTTAGCTTTGTTCGTATTTCTGCGAGAACCTCATCTTTAGAGCGTTCCTTCAACACAAAAGGTGCTTCTATCTCTGATACATTTACCCCCAAAGCATGTTCGTCAAGTTCGGCGCGTCCTGTTTTACGCCCAACAGTCTGTATTTCAGGCACAGAAAGCAATATGTTTTCTGCAATGCGTCCCATTTTATCTGATTCTTCCAGCGAAATACCCGGAAGCGTGCTGATATTTATAGTAAATGAGCCTTCGTTAAAAGGTGGAAGGAAGCTACGACCCAATGTGAAAAAGATAACAATGGTAACGGTCAAAAGTGCGCCGGTTCCTCCGAGTACCCATTTGCGATTGCTAAGTGTCCATTTCAGTGCCTTTTCGTACGCATTCTTTAGTTTTCGCACTACATACGGCTCTTTTTCAGGCTTGTCATCCTTTTTTTGTTTACCTAACAGATAGCTAGATAGTACTGGCGTCAGCGTTAATGCCACTACTGTAGAGGCAACAAGTGCAACAATAAATGAAATACCTAGTGGAGCTAGCATACGCCCTTCCATTCCTGAAAGAAAGAATAAAGGAATAAAGCTGGCAATAATGATGAGTGTTGAATTAAGAATAGGCATACGAACTTCTTTTGATGCCTCAAACACCACTGTCATTACCGTTTTTTGCTCTTCTATTGGTTTCTGCCTGTTTTCACGCAATCTCTTGAAAACATTTTCTACATCCACAATGGCATCATCTACCAGCGAACCAATAGCAATAGCCATACCGCCTAAACTCATTGTATTAATGGTTAGCCCCATTAGTTTAAGTGCTAAAATAGATGCAACCAATGAGAGAGGAATTGTTACTAACGAGATAACAGTTGTCCGAACATTCATTAGAAATATAAAGAGTACAATGACAACAAATATACCGCCTTCATACAGTGATTTTTGAACGTTTCCAATTGAATTATTAATAAACCTGGCCTGTCTGAAAATATCTGTAGACAGTTTTACGTCTGCCGGAAATGTCTTTTGTAATTCGGCTAACGATTTATCTAACTTATCAGTCAGTTCTATAGTGCTTGTAGATGGTTGCTTGGTTACTGTTATCAGTACGGCCGCTTTTCCTTTCTCAGAGGCAATGCCTAATTTAGGTGCTTTGTTCCCAATTTTAACTTCCGCTATATTTTCCAACATTACAGGTGCATTATCGATCTTTTTTATGACCGTTTTGCCTAAAGCAGCTACATTATTTGTTGAAAGTACACCACGTATGATATATTCGTTACCGTATTCATATAATACTCCTCCAGAAGCATTCTGATTCATTTCGGTTACCACCTTTATTACTTCATCCAGGGCAATGCTATAATGTTTCATTTTGTCAGGATTCAGTAAGACTTGATATTCTTTAATATCCCCCCCCATTACAGTAACTTGGGCTACCCCGCCGGTAGATAGTAATCGAGGGCGTATATTCCAATCGGCCAATGTTCGTAAATCCTGCAATGAGGTAGTATCGGCGGTCAATCCAATAATCATTAGCTCACCTAAGATAGATGATTGAGGTCCTAATGTCGGATTTCCTACATTAGATGGTAGAGCGTCTTTGACTACTGCCAACTTCTCGGAAACGATTTGACGTGCACGATAAATATCTGTTCCCCAATTGAACTCAACCCATACAATTGAAAATCCGGTGGTTGATGAGGATCTCACACGGCGCACATCTGTTGCACCGTTTACAGCAGTTTCTACGGGGAAGGTCACCAAACGTTCTACTTCTTCGGGCGCCATGCCTTTGGCTTCGGTCATTATGACTACGGTAGGGGCATTCAAATCCGGAAATACATCGACTTCCATATTGGAAGCTGTATAAATTCCCGCCATCATAAGTAGCAGGGATGTAACTAAAACAACCATTCGGTTGTTTAGTGAGAATTTTATTATTTTATTTAACATAACAGTTCGTCTTTAGTAATTAATGACTATGTCCTTCGGGCATTACAGATGAAACGGCAGCTAGTTTTACTTGGTATACCCCTTTGACTACTGCTTTATCTCCGGCTTTTAGTCCTGAAAGTACTTGTACTCTGTCTCCATTACTTTGACCCAGGTTTACTTCTTGTTTTTTATAACCTTCTTCGTCTAGTTGCAGGTACACAAAGTTTAGGCCTTGCTCTTCTGTTACTGCTGATGTTGGTACTGAGATTATATTAGCTTGAGGCTTTGAGAGTAAATATACAGAAACAAACGAACCGGGGATAAAATCTCCTATATTATCAAATTCAAATGTCACCGGAATATAGAATGATTGTCCTCCCGAAGCCCTACCAAAAGAGAGTAATCTTCCGTTTAGATCCGATAGTTTGTAAACTGCATTATCATAAGCTGTTTGAAAATTTGCACTACTTATACTATTAAGACTCTTGAAATAGTTCTCAGATACTTCAGCGCGCAGTTGCAATCGGCGATTTTGTGAAACTGTTGCGATAGGCTGTCCAACTGATACATATTCTCCTTGGCTAACTAAGCGCTTTTTAATGTATCCGTTGATGGGTGAAGTTACTTTTACTCCATTCTTTGTCATACTTGCTGATTGCGCCTCGTATACTGTTTTGGCAGTTTCATACCGCAGGCGTACTTGCTCAAATTCTTTGGCAGAAATAATCTGTGTTTTTACGAGTCCTTCTGCACGTTGGTATTCCTTCTTTGCAGTTTCATAAGCAATTTGAGCTTTTGCTGCCGGATCACCCTCTAGCAAATTTTTAGCTGATATTGTAACAATGGCTTCCCCTGTTCGTATAGCTGCACCATCTGAAATTGATGGATTGGTAAAGGATACAATTCCGTTTGAAGTGGCTACAATGGTTGCTTCATCACCTTGTGCCGACAATATTTGCCCACTTGTTTTAATTACATAAGAGAAAGTGCCGGGGGTAACCGTTTCTGTTTTTAAACCTACCGCTTCGGCTTGTTTCTTTGTAAAAGAAATTTCCTCACTATGCCCTCCTTCGTGGTCGTGTCCATCGCCTTCAGAATGGTCGTGTCCATCGCCTTCTGCATGTTCGTGAGATTCTTTACTCGCTTGATTTTTATTGTTGGAACTACAGCCTGAAGCAATCATTGCTGCTACAATAAATAAACTTGTGATGTACGTTTTCATCTTTTTATTTTTATAATTTAATAGATAAGGAAAAACCGCCTTTTTGTCCGTTATAGTAAGGATAAAAAGCTATTTTATTCCTGTTTTTATGATTTTTTGAAAATGCTTTATCAACGGAAGGATATATCCAATAGGCTAGTTTGGTGCATAATATTCCCAGTCCGGCTCCAAAGGCCACATCGCCTACCCAATGCTTGTTATTGTATACCCTGAATACACCTGTTCCTGCGGCAATTGTATATCCCGCTATGCCGTACCAAACAGAAACGTTCTTGTATTCCTGCCATAGAAATTCGGCTCCCATAAAAGCTATTGCCGTATGTCCCGAAGGAAATGAGTTAGAAGCTGATTTATCGGGTCGTTCTTTTCTTACGGTGTATTTTATGCTATTTATGCTAATAGCGGCGAATAGGGAAGACAATCCTAATATAATACTCCTGTCTCTGAGATTGTTTTTCCCTTTTATTCCTGCTAAATTTAGCGCATAAACACTTGCTGCCGGGATGTATTGAGTTATGTTGTCAATCTGAAATCGTTCAGGTTTATGAACTATAACTTCGTGCCCTATAGCATAGTTGAGCATTCGCCGCTTGATTGATACTGCTGTTTCTACTGTGCCGTATAACATAAGGGTTGCCGGAATGAACAACTGATTATACGAAAATTTTAGTGTATCAGGCGTTTTTATGCTATCACCTTCTGTTTCACTTTGATTCCCATTATTTGTATGAGCCATTGTGATGCGAGAACATATAAGCATGATGCAAATTATGCAAGTGCACTTTTTTTCTAGATACATTGCTAACCGTTGTTTTTCGGTTTTCATACAACAGAGAACCGAATTATAAATAAAGATATTTATATGCCTATCTGTATATCCAATAAAGCATATTTGGATATACAAAGGTTATTATCCTAATTCTGAATTAGGATATTAGGCTAATTAAGCAAGTATGTGGGGTGGGGCACGCAAACCATGAAATTGGCTTGCTTCTGCGGAGGTATAGAATGATACATTATTCCCCCATTCAGGTTGCGAACTTGAACTAACCTCCGGATAAAGCAGGAAGTCTACACCGAGGTAAAGAATAGGGAAGATATGGAAGTGTTGAGGGTTATCGCAGGAGTGAACCTTGCATTTTATCCCGTCATCTGTTTTCCGAATGGCAAAAGCTGATTCAAGAGAGCATGACCTGCTGTGACTTTTATCATTATGTGTATGCCCGGTAAGCTTGTCACTGATAGCAGAATCTTGTTCACATTTCTCTTTTATTATACAAACGCCCCCATTATGATGATGATGCGGTACAATTGTTAACACTAAAAACATTAGAGTTGCCAGTGTTAAGAAAAATATGTTAGCTCCTTTTTTCACTAAAAGATATATTTTGTGCCAAAGATGGTGATTTATATCTAAAATTCAAAATAAATTAGTTGTTTTTATCTAATTAATACTTGTTTTTTGTTTCTTTTTAGTATTTGGAATAACGGCATAATTCCTCTAGTGATAATAACAATGCTTTGGCGAAGCACGATCTCCTAATGCAAGTGAACTTTCATAATCATCTATTTTAAATAAGACCGGTTAGACAGCGAATTAATTTTTCTGCTATATTTGTGACAGATTAAAAAAGTAACAAAAGCATTTTCAGGCCAAAGTAACTTTCGATGCCGGCTGGTACGTTAGCATCCGTTTGGAAGGCAATGAAAATGCTCCTTTATTTCTCTCTTTCCAAGGAAGCTATAACGAAGAAGAAAAGGCAAGCTTCACTGGAGGGGTTACTCTCAACCTAATGGTGGAAGATGTCGATGCTTGCTACAACCAGATTAAGCCAAGCGGAGTGCAGTTTATTGAAGAGATTGCCGACCATGAATGGGGCGACAGAGCTTTCAGACTATATGATCCGATAGGGAATGTGCTCTATGTTTATTCCGAACGTGAGCTCGATGAAAAATATAAAAGCGCGGTAAAAGAATAAAAACAAGTAAGAGGATATTTGAAATGAAATTTATATTGCGAAAATTCAAAGAGTCCGATTTAGCAAGCTTGGTGAAATATGCCAATAACTATAACATTGCCAAGTTTCTAACTAATATGTTTCCACATCCCTATACAGAAGAAAATGGCAAGGACTATTTATCACTGGCAATAAATCATCCCGGCATTTTTGCCATTGATGTTGACGGAGAGGTGGTTGGTTCTATCGGTCTGTTCCCGCAGACTGATATTCATCAAAAGAGTGCCGAACTAGGCTATTGGTTGGCAGAACCCTTTTGGGGTAATGGCATAGTACCTCAAGCGATAGGCGAAATAGTGGAGTATGGCTTTAAAACCTTTGATATTGTGCGCATATACGCACGTCCGTTTTCAACCAATCGAGCCTCGCAGCGGGTATTGGAGAAAGCCGGCTTCACATGCGAGGCACGACATAAAAAGGCTTTGTACAAAAACGGTGAGTTTATGGACGAGCTGGTTTATGTGACGTTTAAAGATGAGTATTAAGAAGTGAGCTTTGATGGACTGTATACATAATTTATATTTTAAACAAAATTAAATTTTTGCAAATTTAATATAAAAGGTGACCTTAGATGACTTAGATATTAGTATTTCTGAAAAGAATAAGTCTATCTTTACTAAAGATAACTCAATAGAAATGAAGTATTTCCTATCCATATCATTATTGCTGCTTGTGATGCATTTGACAGTGCACCCCATCTTGTCGCTTCATTTCTGCTCGGGCAAGCTTGCTTCTACTGAGTTTTTTAGTGTACAAGAAAATGATGATTGCTGCGGAAACAGTTCTTCGCAAGAACAAGATACTACAGGTAAGGGGCAACACTTGGTTAAAGAAAAATGCTGCAATACCTCTGTACTTAGATTATCGGGTGATGAATTTGAACATATAAGTGATGCAAATTATTCGCATACCTTAAAACCTGTGTTGTTTCTTTCTGTCAGAACCATTGTGTCACTTTTACTTTCTTATGATTTAGTATCTTCTCTAAATAGTTATGCCCCTCCGGAGCAATTATTCACTACGGGCAGGGAACTTCTAGCTCGCATCTGTATTCTTGTTATTTGATTCACACTAACTCCTTTATGAATAAAGGAGGAATTATAGTGCAGTATTTGCAAACATAATATTGCACTGGAATGTTATATGTGAAAATAGTTAACCATACTAGCCGCATATATTCCGATCATAGTAGAATGCCTGTCTACTTTGATCATTGTAAATCAAATAAAAACACATATATGTTGAATAAAATTATCAAATTTTTCTTAGATAATCGTCTGGTGACAATACTTTTGTTGCTGGTATTGGTTGTCGGGGGCCTGGCTACTGCCCCTTTTAATTGGCATGGAGGCTTGATCCCGCGTGATCCGATTGCTGTGGATGCTATTCCTGATATAGGCGACAACCAACAAATTGTAGCCACCGAATGGATGGGACGCTCGCCTAAAGATATTCAGGAACAAATTACTTATCCACTTACTACATCATTGCTCGGTATTCCAGGAGTTAGAACTATTCGTAGTACTTCGATGTTTGGGATGTCATTCATCTACGTTGTTTTTGAGGATAATATTGAGTTTTATTGGAGTCGATCGCGGATACTTGAAAAACTCAATTCGCTTCCTGCCGGAACACTGCCTCAAGGTGTACAACCTACGCTAGGACCCGATGCTACAGCATTGGGCCAGATATTTTGGTACACGCTTGAAGGTCGCGATTCTAAGACTGGTAAACCTACAGGAGGTTGGGACCCGGATGAATTGCGCACAATACAAGATTTCTATGTGAAGTACTCTCTCTCTACAGCACGTGGAGTTTCAGAAGTAGCCTCTATCGGAGGTTTCGTTAAAGAATATCAGGTAGAACTGAGCCCAAATGCAATGCGCTCCTTCGGTGTTTCAATTATGGACGTAATGAGTGCTATACAGAAGAGTAATATTGATATTGGGGCTGAGACCGTAGAAATAAACCGGGTGGAATATCTTATTCGCGGACTTGGGTATATCAAGAATATTAAAGATCTTGAAGAGGCTGTAATCGTGGCACGTAATGGCGTTCCGGTGCGTATTAAAGATGTGGCATTTGTTACCACGGGGCCTGCACCTCGTCGAGGCGGTTTGGATAAAGAAGGAGTCGAAGCGGTTGGTGCCGTTGTTGTAGCTCGTTTTGGTTCTAATCCGCTGGAAGTGATAGATAATGTTAAAGCTAAAATAAAAGAAATAGAGCCTGGGTTACCGCAAAAAAAATTGGCAGACGGTACTGTGTCTAAAGTGACAGTTGTACCTTTCTATGATCGTACAGGAATCATTAAAGAAACTATTGGAACTCTTGAAAGCGCTCTTTCACATGAAATATTGATTGTGATTATCGTCATTATTGTACTGGTTTTCAATTTACGGGCATCTATTATTATTTCTAGCTTACTACCCATTGCAGTATTGGCTACCTTTATGATGATGAAGTTGACAGGGATTAGTGCTAATATCGTTGCTTTGTCGGGCATTGCCATTGCTATTGGAGTCGTGGCAGATGTAGGTGTGGTTTTTGTAGAAAGCATTATACGATATAAAGAAATGCCTGAAAATAAACACATACAAGGGGATAAACTTCTGTTGAAAATGATTTACGCTTCTGTGAGCGAAGTCTCTGTACCTATAGCCACCGCAATGATAACTACCATTGTTAGTTTTATTCCGGTTTTCGTAATGCAAGGTCAGGAAGGTAAACTTTTCTCACCTCTTGCATATACTAAGACCTATGTATTGGGATTTGCCTTTTTGATTGGTATTGTTATCTTACCTACAATAGCCTATTTGGTGTTTGCTGTGAAAATTCATTCAGCTAAGATGCGCCAGATCGGTAACTGGTTATTGGTCGTTGCTGGTGTCATATTGGCAATCTGGTTTGGTAATATCATTGCTCTTGGATTAACGGTTATAGGAGTTAACAACCTGACATCACATTTGTGGAAAAATATACAAATGAATACATATATAAATTTAGCAATTACCTTACTTATAGCTGTCCACTTCTTGGCTGATGAATGGTTACCTTTGGGTCCCGAGCGCGGATTCTTCCTTAACATTCTTTTTGTGGCATTGGCAGTAGGTGCGGTGCTGGCGGTGTTATGGGTGCTGGTAATTTATTATGAACGTATTCTGCGTTGGAGTTTATCACATCGAACGATATTCTTGCTGATACCATTTTCCACTATTGTTTTTGGTGTTACCATTTGGTTGGGATTCGATCGGACATTTGGGTTCCTCTCATTCGGCTCGCAAAAAATCCGTGCTTCTGCTGTTTGGCAGTCAGCAGTGAAGCGATTTCCTGGTGTGGGACAGGAATTTATGCCTACACTTAATGAAGGAACTTTCTTGCTTATGCCTACCAGTATGCCTTACACGGGTGTTGAGCAGAACCTAGAATTGATTGGTACGCTCGATAAACGTATTTCTCATATTCCTGAAGTTGAACAAACAGTTGGTAAGTGGGGACGTGTAAATTCTGCTCTTGATCCTGCTCCAATACAAATGTATGAAAACACGATCAACTATCGTTCCGAATATGCTTTAAATGAGGACGGACAGCGAGGTCGATTCAAAGTAGACAAGGATGGAGCATTCGTTTTAAAAAACGGTAGTCTTTATCAGCCTGCCAATGGATTTCGACGTGTACCCGTTGACAGTTTGATACGGGATAGCAAAGGTGATTATCTTCGCCAATGGAGGCCTGAGATACGTAGCACCAATGATATTTGGCAACAAATTGTTAATGCCAGTCACTTGCCCGGGCTCACTTCCTCGCCTAAACTTCAACCTATTGAGGCTCGATTGGTAATGCTCTCTACAGGTATGCGTGCTCCAATGGGTATTAAAATTTACGGACCCGATCTTGAAGCAATCGAAACTGCAGGCAAAGATATTGAGCAGGCTTTGAAAAGTATTTCTTCCATTGTACCCTCATCGGTATTCTACGACCGTGCGGTAGGTGCTCCCTATATTGAGATAGAACTCAATAGGCAAAATATGGCACGTTATGGCATTACGATTGCCGACTTGCAGGAGGTCATATCGGCAGCAGTTGGAGGCATGCCGCTTACTACTACAGTAGAAGGCAGAGAACGTTACCCGGTACGGTTACGCTATCCGCGCGAACTTCGGAGTAACCCTGATGAACTGACTAAATTGTTGGTAGTCACATCAACAGGCGTACAGATACCGTTGGGTGAGGTAGCCGAGATACATTATTCAAAAGGAGCACAAATGATTCAGAGTGAGAATACATTTTTGATGGGTTATGTTATTTTTGATAAGTTGCAAGGACGCGCTGAAGTCGACGTGGTGAAGGATGCGCAACAAATACTGGCTCAAAAAATACAAAATGGCACATTGCTGCTTCCTAAGGGGGTAAGTTATCAATTTGCCGGTAATTATGAGCAACAAGAACGGGCTACACAGCGGTTAATGTTGATCATTCCCTTGGTATTATTGTTAGTGCTGCTTATTCTTTACTTTCAGTTCCGTACGTTGACGGCTTCCATCATTCATTTCTCCGGAGTATTTGTCGCCTTTTCCGGTGGTTTCATCATGTTGTGGCTTTACGGACAGGATTGGTTTATGAACTTCTCATTTTCCGGAGTGAACATGCGTGAACTGTTTCAAATGCATTCTATTAATCTAAGTGTAGCTGTATGGGTCGGATTTATAGCTCTCTTTGGTGTAGCCACAGATGATGGAGTACTGATGGGATCATACATTCACGACGTATTTCTTAAGCGTAATCCGCAAACGAAAGAAGATATTCGCGAGGCAGTAATTTACGCCGGGCTCAAACGTGTCCGTCCGGCAGCCATGACTACTGCCACCACGCTCATTGCCTTGTTGCCGGTGCTTACCTCAACAGGGAAAGGTGCCGAGATTATGGTGCCTATGGCTATTCCTACCTTTGGCGGTATGCTTATTCAGTCAATGACAATGTTCGTAGTTCCCGTATTTCAATGCATGTGGCGCGAGCGGGTCATCCGGAGAGAATTTAAAAAGAATGTAGGACCTCAAAACGAAGAAACAAATGAAGCGTAGTATCCTCTTTATGTTATTCATAATATACATAGCGGCAGAGAAGCAAGTATTTGCTCAGGCTGATTCGCTGATGCACTACTTAACGGTGGCAGCGGAGAATAATCCAGCTTTGCGGGTAGAATTTCTCAATTATCGGGCTAGTCTCGAAAAGATACCTCAGGCAGGAGCTATCCCCGACCCGCAACTAGAGATGGGTTTCTTTTTGAAACCCATGGAAATTATAGACGGTAAGCAAGTGGCTGATTTTAAATTGATGCAGATGTTTCCCTGGTTCGGTACTCGACGTGCAGCACGAAGTGAGATGGCTGAAATGGCACGTATGTCTTACGAGCAGTTTCGTCAAAAAAGAGAAAATCTGTTCTTTGATGTGAAAAGTGCCTGGTGGGGATTGCAAAATTTACAGCAACAATTGACGAATATAGGCGAGAACAAAGTGTTGCTTACGTCTTTGAAAACCCTTGCTTTGCAACGATTTGCATCCCCGTTGACCCAGGGTGTAAGCAACAGTGGAGGAGCCGCACGGAATATGTCAGCAACCACATCGCTCCCTCCGGCTGGAGGAATGAGTAGTGAAATGGGAGGCATGGCTACTACCGGTGCAACAGGTGTCATGACAAATCCATCGTCGTCAGGCGCACAAACATCATCGGGTATGGGAAAAATGCCGGGAAGCAGTGGTATGACTGCCGGTTCTCAGGGTGGCATGTCTAATGTGCTTCGTATCGATATGGAACTGAATGAACTTCTCAATGAAGAGCAGGCAATATTGTCTCAAATAACGTCTGCAACAGCAAAGTTCAACACACTGCTGAATCGTTCGGCAGATGAAGTGATTGTACTTCCCGATACAATTACACAACTTGCATTTTCCGTTGATAACAGTTCTATGCTCGAAGCAATTCGCCGTCAGAATCCCATGTTAAGTATGGCTACAGCCGAAGCTGCTGCTTACGAGGCCAAGCTGCGCATGGATAAGCGCATGGGGTTACCCATGATAGGTATTGGTTTACAGTATTCCGTTATCAGCAAGCGCATGGCTATGGGAATTCCTACCACAGATATGAATGGCAAAGACATGCTGATGCCTATGCTTTCGCTCACTATCCCTTTGTATCGTAATAAATATCGGGCACAACAGAACGAAAGTCGGCTGATGCGTGAGGCGGCAGCAGATAAATACCAAAGCGCACTCAATGATCTTACAGCAGAATACCTTTCCGTTCGTGAGCAGTTGGCCAATGCACAGCGCAAGATAACTCTCTACGAGCAACAGCGACAATTGGCACTTGTTACTTACCAATTGGCTGTGAATGAGTTTGCCGCCGGAATTGGCTCCATCGCCAATGTACTCGATGTTGAACGTCAGTTACTTGACTATAAACTTAAACGCAGTGAGGCAGTTGCTACCTATAACACGGTCATAGCAATGATAGAGAATTTATTGTCGGATACTCAAACAGAATAAAAAGATGAAAAAAAATATGAAACTTTTCAAGAACAGAACAATACAAGCCATTCTGCTCGTTTTGGCAGGGTTATTTGTCGGCTGGATAATTTTCGGTACTTCGGAAGTTCCGAGCAGTAGTAAAGCAGAGCACAACCATATTGCTGATGCAAAGAAGCAGCTATGGACCTGCTCCATGCATCCTCAGATACGTAAGGAGGAGCCGGGTAAATGCCCCATTTGTGGTATGGACCTGATACCGTTACGCTCTGGAGGAGGTTCGAGTGACATTCCGGAAGGAGCCATGCAGATGTCCGAAGAAGCTACTGCATTGGCAAATATACAGACTTCTGTAGTCAACCGTAAAAACCCCGTTAAAGAAATGTTACTTTATGGAGTAATTGCTCCCGATGAACGTAGTCTGCAATCGCAGGCCGCTCATGTGTCAGGTCGTATTGAGCGACTCTATGTTGACTTTACAGGTGAAACTGTTCAGCGAGGACAAACGTTAGCTTCTGTTTATTCACCCGAACTTTTTGCTGCGCAACAAGAGTTGCTCGAAGCTTTGAAGATGACGCCCGCCCAACCACAACTGGTGGCAGCCGCACGTGATAAATTGAAATTGTGGAAGCTAACTGATGCGCAAATAGCCACTATTCAATCGAGAGGTATTGTTTCTTCTACCGTAGATATAAAAGCAAATACCAGCGGAATTGTTACCGCCAAACGAGTGAGCGAAGGTGATTACGTTTCTCAAGGTGGTGTACTGTTTGATGTGGCGAATCTGTCTAAAGTATGGGCTATGTTTGAAGCCTACGAAGCCGATCTTGCTTTTCTGCGTAAGGGTGATAAACTGAGTTTTACGTTGCAAGCAATACCCGGTAAAACGTTCAACGGCATTATTTCTTTCATTGACCCCATTTTGGATAAAACCACCCGTACGGCTAAAATCCGCGTGGAAGTCTCGAATCCCGATTTACGCATAAAGCCTGAGATGTATGCCACAGCCAAAGTTAATGCCCGTTTGCAGCAATACAATAATCAGATTGTGATTCCGCAAAGTGCAGTTTTATGGACGGGTAAACGATCTATTGTTTATGTAGCTCTTTCCGGTTATGACACACCTGTTTATCAACTCAGGGAGGTAGAACTTGGTCCCTCGTTAGGAGATTCTTATGTTGTATTGAGTGGACTTAATGACGGTGAAACCATCGTTACTAACGGAGCCTTTGCCATTGATGCGTCGGCACAACTTGAAGGCAAACGTAGCATGATGAATGACCGCTCAACACATGTCATGACCGGACATGAAGGACATCAGATGCAATCGGCGAAAGCCTCTTCAACCCATGCCATGCTTGGCGTGCAGGGCAACTGTAACATGTGTAAAGAGCGCATTGAGAAAGCAGCGTTGGGAGTCAAAGGTGTATCGTCTGCCATGTGGGATGCTACAGCAAAGAAACTTCATTTAGACTTCAATGCTTCGGTAACCAACCTGCCGGTCATCAGCAAAGCGATAGCCAAGGTAGGCCATGATACCGAGAAAGACAAAGCTTCGCAAAAGGTGTACGATGCCTTGCCCGAATGTTGTAAATACAGAACCAAATAATATTAATAATTTAAAAATTACAAATTATGAAGAAAGTATTTTTGATGTTAACTATTGTTGCCTTCTCTTCAGTGGTTGTTAATGCACAATCCCATGTTGGCCATCATGCCACCACTACACAAAAGGCTAAAACCTCTTCAACCCATGCCATGCTTGGTGTGCAGGGCAACTGTGACATGTGTAAAGCACGTATTGAGAAAGCGGCGTTGGGAGTCAAAGGTGTGTCGTCTGCCATGTGGGAGGCCAAGGATCAGAAGCTTCATGTGAATTATAATGCTTCGGTAACCAACCTGTCGGCTATCAGTAAAGCAATAGCTAAGGTAGGCCATGATACCGAGAAGGACAAGGCTATACCAGAGGTTTATAAAGCCTTACCCGGATGTTGTAAATACAAGAAGTAAGAAAGATATCGCAGCTGCCGGCGGAAAAAAAGCCGGCAGCTGCGATTAAAATATACAGGACATTAAAGACTTTGCTATATTTGTGAAATATTAAAAACCAACTATGAGAATATCCGAAATGAAATTTATATTGCGAAAATTCAAAGAGTCGGATTTAACGAGCTTGGTGAAATATGCCAATAACTATAACATTGCCAAGTTTCTAACCAATATGTTTCCACATCCCTATACAGAAGAAAATGGCAAGGACTATTTATCATTAGCAATAAACCATCCCGGTATTTTTGCCATTGATGTTGACGGAGAGGTGGTTGGCTCTATCGGTCTGTTCCCGCAGACTGATATTCATCAAAAGAGTGCCGAACTAGGCTATTGGTTGGCAGAACCCTTTTGGGGTAATGGCATAGTACCTCAAGCGATAGGCGAAATAGTGGAGTATGGCTTTAAAACCTTTGATATTGTGCGCATATACGCACGTCCGTTTTCAACGAATCGAGCCTCGCAGCGGGTATTGGAGAAAGCTGGCTTCACATGCGAGGCGCGACATAAAAAGGCTTTGTACAAGAACGGTGAGTTTATGGATGAGTTGGTTTATGTGATGTTTAAAGATGAGTGTTAAGAAGTGAAGATTTATGGGCTGTACAAGAGTTATATCTCTTAATGTAATGGTCGTTAACTTAATGACCATTACATTAATATTGTTATGAAATTCTATAATAGAATTTAGGAATTTGAATTTCTGAAGAATAAGCAGCTTATAAGTATTGATTATAAGCACAAATGCACTCAAATTATGAAGCTTATTTTTGGACATAAATATCAGCTATAATTTGCTGTTAGTGGTTATAGCTGATATATTTTTATTTTTATTCAGGGAGTTGTATTGGTTATTTATTATTGTCGTTAGCCATATCAAAGTTATTAAGGGAATTATTTAACTTCTTGATTGTTTTACTTATATATCATATTACCCATACTGAGCTATATGCATACTGAGCTAATTGTTTTGTTCTATCTGCTATATCTGCTTCATTGAATTCTGCTTTATTTTCATAGTCTGATATGGTTACCGACACCTTTTCAATTACTTAATTTAAAAACGGTAAATTTGCACGAAGAAAAAAGACGTTCAATATGGATAAGCAAACATGGGGAAGCAAGTTGAAAGAATTGCGTTCCATCATCAGAAAAGAATTATTTATTGACGAAGCGAAAACATTGGCACTCCAGTTGCATGAAATGGTTTACACATCAGAAATGTCTGGTACCAACCAGCGTACCTTTGAAGACGAGTTATGTGAAGATCTAAGTGAGGAAACAGCACGAAAAGCCGTCAATACAAAAGGGCGAACGGTAGTGTACGGCATTTGGCACGCCACCCGCATAGAAGATGTCACCATGAATCTACTTGTTGCTGCCGATGATCAGATCTTTGAGAAGGAGAATTGGGCTGCCCGAATAAACGCATCGGTGAAGCATACAGGCAACTCACTTGATAAAAAAGAGATACTTCGTTTCTCGGAACGTATTGACATCAATGAGCTGCGTGTCTACAGAATGGCGGTTGCGCGACAGAGCGAAAATATTATTCGTCGTTTAAAACCGGAGGATATGAAACGCGACGTACATCAGGCAAATCTCTAGCGGATATTAAACGAACAGGCTGTTGACGATGTGCCGTTGGCCAACTGGCTGATTGATTTTTGGGGCAAGAAAGATGTGGCGGGCATCATACTCATGCCCTGCCTGAGACATCAACTGGTTCATCTCAATGAGTCAATGGAGGCAAAGAGGCGCAAGAAATAGGTTCGTGCGATTTATACAAACCGCATATTTCGTTTCACTTCATCGATATTCTCCACATCGGTTAGCAGTTCAAGTAATTTAAAGGCCACGTCGAGAGCGGTTGCCGGTCCGGTAGAGGTAATGATGTTATGATCAACCACCAATGGGCGCAAGGCAGAGTCATCGTTCAACGCAATTTTTTTTCGAAGCACAAACTATTTGGGAAATCTTTATACTGACCGTAGTTCTCTATTCTTTCGTATCCGCATCGGGTGTAAAGTCCTATGGCTTCGGGCTGTCCGGATCCCGTTTCAAGTACGGCTTTTGAGTAGCCCAGCTCCTTCGCCCATGCTTCCAGCTCGCCCAATACCTGTTTTGAAATCTTCCGTCCCCTGTAATCAGGTGTAACGAATATGCGTTTCATTTCAACCGTGTCACTGTCATACTCTTTGAAACAGCCACACCCCACAGGCTTGTCCCCGTCGAAGGCTACAATTACAGTGGCTATGGAATCAACCTTGTTGAACTTGTCATATTCTGATTGCTCCCTTTGGTATCGCTTATTTAAGTCATTATCGAGCTGAGCTATCAAATGGTTGAAATCTTTGTTTTCACCTTGAGTCCGTTTTGTCGTTATTACATTCATCTATTCATAGATTATAGTTATATGCGATAAAGATACTTCTTTTTCCCGTTGTTTTCTACCAAATTTCTCTCCTTAATTTCCTCCCCAACAATTAAAAATCCTACGCCAACTTTTTAAAATCCTAGGCGTAGAAATAAAAAATGCAGGCGAACAATAAAATATTTATGGTAATTATATAACACATAAATAACGCATTATATATATGATGTGTAAAATAATTGTTTTTTTTATAAAATATCAGTATTGCAATATTTTTCTTGATAAAATAAATTGAATTTATAGTTATTATGTCAATTATTATATTTAAGTTTGCATTAATAAAAAGGAAAAGCATTATTGTTAATTTATAAAATGTCGTGCACGACTCTAAGAAAAACGGACTCTAAAACTATTTCAGACCGTCCATCTGTTAAGCTTCAAAAAGCATCTCACCCATATCTCAAAAACACCCTGATCATCATCAATGAATGGGGGCATCTTCTTCAGTAAGAGAAATCATTACAGCGTGATTTCTCGACTCAACCAAAACTCAACCCGAATCTTCTTATCTATATTTTTAATATAATATTAATATATTGGGGTGAAAAGTGAGGTGAAAACGATTTTTTGTTACATCTGCAATCCGCTGATTTTCAATCAATTAAAAGCATATTTCTAGGGGTGAAAAGTGAGGTGAATAATTTTTGGTTATTTATTTCAACAAAATTAGGCGTGCGGAAACCCGCTTGTACAGCCTGATTGAGCCCTTAACACATTTAAAATCTCTATTTATGGATTCTATCGACGGTAAAGAGCCTGCCAAGGATTATCTGCTTTTTCAGGAAGAGTTGCTCGAAGTGATTAAAAAGCTCAGCGACAAGCCGCTCACCGAGCGGGAGGCGTTCTTCGCCATGTTCATCAAGGTCAACTACAAAGACGAGATCCTCGAGATCAAAGGGCAAAAGGTGTTCTACAGAAGGGGTGAATCGGTTCTTAGCAAAGGATCTAGGCAACGTATATTTCGGTCACAACCCCAGCATAACGTGTATCGGCGATTACGTGCCGCCTATTGAATGGATGCAGAGAAACAGTAAACAGATTGCGAAAAATGAGTAAAGTGGCACAGCGGGACTTAAAACAACCTTAGCGAGCGTTTAAAGAAAAGGGATGTATTACATCACAAAAAAGGGGAGCCAATTACGGTTCCCCTAAATGTTCCACAATCAGCTCCACCTGGCGACGGGTGAAATAGTGGTCGTTTTTCCCTTCTCTGCCGCTGTAAAGCGCATCATACAAGTCTTCGTTTTTGCGTATCCAGTTACGCAGTTTGCGCATGGCCGACTCCACGGGCAACCCCGGATTGTACAAATGGGCCAAGATGCCTTTGTGGTAGGCTCGCACCCTGAACGGTTCGTCTTCTTTCATCAGTTTATCTTATTGGTTTACTCTTGTAAATTTACATATTTACGAGCAGAAAAGCAAGTTTTTGGACTGAAAACTAAGGCTTTTTATCAAATAAAAACAATGCACGGTTTGAGTGGTAAAGTACGGTACAAAGGCTTTTGAACAGGTTGTATCTTTGTTGTACCGGAGCGGGAAACAGGGTTGGTGAGCAGCCCTGATCCGCGTTTCGGAAAAGAGTATTAATTATTTAATTTATTACAACATGAGTGTACCTGTTACAGTAGTGGCCCGAAAAAATCCTGCCAAGCAGAACGAGCCCGAAAAGTTTTATGCCATGGCCCAGGCGGCGGGCGAAATGAATTTCCGCAGTTTGTGCAAAGATGCCTCTGAAGGCTGCACGGTGATGCGTTCCGATATCGCGGCAGTGCTCTACGCGCTGATTGATAGCATGATGAAGAGTCTGGCCAAAGGGGAGATTGTGCGCTTCGGCGACTTCGGCAGCTTCCAGGTAGGGGTAAGCAGCACGGGAGTGGAAAAGAAGGATGATTTCAGTGCCAATCAGGTGAAGGGCGCGCACATCATTTTCCGTCCGGGCATTGACCTCACGGAGATGATCAAGACGCTGACCTTCAAGAAGAAGACAGTGGGCAAGGTGGTAGCCGAGAATGAGTTGCCGGGTGAGAATACGGGTGGCAATACCGGGGGAAACACCGGAGGCAATACGGGGGATGAAGATGATCCTAATGGATAATTTGTTAACTAGTAGTAACGGATGTGCAAACGTCCGTTACTTACTTGTCTTCATTTAAGAATATACGTATTTTGTTTAATCTATAAGGATAATTGAATATGAAAACCATTGTTTTGAAAGTTTTGGAGTTTGCCAAGGTGATTCTTCCGTTTTTCGTAAAAACGAATAAAAAGGACAGCAAGGAGTTTAGCGACCTCATCAAGGGGCAGTACGAGTTCCTGGTGGCTCAGCTGGAGAAGGTGCTCAAAGATTACTTTGAGACCAGTGAAAAGGTTCGTGAGATGCACACCGAGCTTTTCGCCTTGAAAACGCAGCTGGCGGCAGCGCTGGCGCAGCAGTGTGCAGCCAAGGAGTGTTCATCCAGAATGTAGGCGGTATGAGACACATTGATCTGATTGTGATTCACTGTTCGGCCACGCGGGAAGACCGCACCTATTCCGAGCACGATTTAGCGACGGATCACCGTCGCCGGGGTTTCAAGGGTGCGGGTTATCACTTTTACGTTCGCAAGGACGGCAAGATAGTCACCACCCGTCCACTGGAGCAGGTAGGTGCCCATGCGCGAGGCTACAATGCCAACAGCATCGGCATCTGTTACGAGGGCGGGCTCGATAGCCGGGGCATGCCCAAAGACACGCGAACTTGTCATCAGAAGCATTCGCTGCGGGTATTGGTGCGCACGTTGTTGCTTGACTATCCGCTCAGCCGGGTATGCGGTCATCGAGATTTAAGTCCGGACCTGAACCACAACGGTGAAGTTGAACCGGAGGAGTGGGTGAAGCAGTGCCCTTGTTTTGAGGGGAGCGAGGTTTTGGCTAAAGAATAATTTCTAACTACACGTAATTCATAAGCTATTTGGGAGCAGCCTGTAAAGCGGTTATCGTTACGGTATGAAACGGTTCGCTTTATGGGTTGCTTTTTGCATGAATTGGTTCAGGTATTTATATGCCATCATTCGCAGTTGATCCAGCAATACAGCCACAATGAAAATGGCAATCAGAATGATGAACGCTATCATGCCAAATTGAACGGATGCATAAGAGTTCCCCAAATAAATGATGCTTTCTTTGAAAATGGGATCGAATACGGCAAAATGAGTGTGTAGCAAATAGACCGCAAATGCAGATGAAGCAATCTTATTTACAAAGTTGTTTTGTATCCGGAGCTTTGAAAATGCAATGAATAAGTACAAACTCGACAAGATCACAAAAGGTGAAGCATACGAATACAAACGTTCCACAATAGTAGCGCTATGCGATGCTCTGAAGAAAGCGACCAAGGCGATAGTAACCGACAATAGCGCATAAATTAAAAGATCCTGTTTTATCTGCAACCGCATCAAAGTGTTTGGATATAGCTTGATGTAGCGTGCCAGCAAGTATAGTCCGATAAAAGAAAACGTGGAATAACCGTCACAAATGAAGTTAACGCTTGGAATGATCCAGCCATAAAGTGATTGAAATACAAAGAATGACACCAACACTATTTGCAACTGTTTCTTCCCCGAATTTTCTATAAACGTATTAAGAATCGGAGATAAAATGTACAATCCGATATATGCCTTCACGAACCACCAGTTCTCCATGAAAAGAAAACAATTCAAGAGTCCGGTCTTAGAATATTTAGAAACTCCGCAAAGCATAAGTATCAGATAAATAAAGAACAAAAAGAAGAAACACTGAAATATGAAGTTGGCAAATCCCTTCAGCGATGGTTTTATTCCGAACCATCCGGATATCAGAATAAATACATTGACACATACAATTGCGAAAGCTTCAACCATAAATCTGGAAAAAGAGGACAGGGGATACGTCTGAATATCCAGTTCTTTGGGTACACCGAGTGAATAAAAATCACAATGAACCAGCAAGACAAAAAACATGGCTATTATTCTCAGAAGTTCAAAGTTAGACTGTCTAGTCTGTTTTGGCAAAGATGTATGTTGTTCCATTAAAAAAGGATTGATAGATGAAAACCTCCTTCATTGGGAGGTATACATTTGGGTTACAGGCCACAATGCCTGCTTGCGTTTGCAAAAATAGTCATCTTTATCTGAATGCAGTGAAATCTTGGGGTATAATTGATATCTTTTTTCTTGATACCAGTACAAAATCAAAAGCAGTAATTATGGTAAATGAATCAGTAATTGAGGTTATGAGAGTATGTTTTTTATGCACTAATTTTGTGTTTGAAAAAATCATATATAAATAATAAAAACAAGAACGATGAAAAATTTCAGTTATCATAATCCTACCCGTATCGAATTCGGTAAGGGAAAAGAGGAAAATATAGGAGAGTACATTTCAGAATCAGGTGTGAGCAAGGTTTTAATTGTTTATGGCTCTGAACGCATTAAGCATAGCGGATTATTTAATAAGGTGGCCCAATCACTTACTGATAAGGGTATTCATTTTGAAGAGTTGGGCGGCGTGCAAAGCAATCCGCTGCTGAGTAAGGTGTATGAAGGGATTGAAATAGCTAAAGCGAAAAAGCTGGAAGCGGTATTGGCTGTGGGCGGTGGTTCGGTTCTCGATTCGTCGAAAGCTATTGCTGCTGGTGCCACTTACGAGGGTGATGTATGGGACTTCTTTACATATAAAGCCGTGCCCGAAAAGGCATTGAAGATTTTCGATATAATGACTTTGGCGGCTACAGGCAGCGAAATGAATAATTTTGCCGTGGTGACCAAAGATGAAACAAAAGAAAAGTTTAGCTTGGCAGGTCCGGCTACATACCCTACCGTTTCGGTTATCAATCCGGAGTTGCAAGCCACCGTGGGCAATGATTATCTTGCTTATTCGGCATCCGATATATTTGCGCATAGTTTAGATATGTATCTTTCGGCAACCTATCTGCCCGAGTACATAGCCGGTTATGTGGAGAATATCCTGAAAACAGTGATGCGCACCACGGAAATTCTGCTGGCCGACAAAGACAACTACGAGGCACGTTCCGAGTTTGCCTGGGCAGCTACGCAGGCGCTGAACTTCACCACTTTCTGTGGAATTGAAAACAACCGTTACGACACTCACTTTCTGGAGCACACGTTGTCTGCCGAATACAACATTGCTCACGGGGCAGGGCTTTCTATTTTGATGCCTGCATGGATGAAATGGCAAAAGCAATTTTTACCCGAACGTTTTGAGCGTTTTGCCCGCGTGATGTTCAACAAGCAGGATGCCGACGCCGGTATAGAAGCGTTGAAGAACTGGTATGCAAAAATAGGGGCACCGGTAACTTTAAGTGAGGGTCAAATTCCAGAAATCGATATCCCGATGTTGGTTGATAAGCTGTTTGCAGTAGCCGGCATGTGGGGAGCAACGCAGCTTTACACCAAAGACATGATACGTACCGTATTGCAGAATGCTGTGTAATTTTATCTTAAGGTTGAAGTAGCCTAAAGCACTAAAATTCTCTTTTTAAGTGAGCTTTAGTGTTTTAGTCTATATTCATTGGGTGTAAAACCGGTCTTCTTTTTAAAGAATCGGCTGAAGTGCTGAGGATATTGAAATCCCAGTTCATAAGCTATTTCACTTACACTTTTGCTTGAATCGAATATGCGTTCTTTAGCTAAATTTATAATTTTGTGTTGAACATAATCTTGAGCTGTTTTTCCGGTTTCTTTTCGAATCAAATCACCAAAATAATTGGAAGACAAATGCAGCTGTTCTGCACAGTACTTTACGGTAGGAAAGCCTACATTTAATGGAAGTTCTGATTCGAAATAATTGTTTAGTAGGTTCTCGAATCGAGTTAGAATATCCTTATTTGCTATGTTGCGGGTGATGAATTGACGGTCGTAAAATCTCACGCAGTAATTCAATAATAACTCGATATTAGTAGCGATTAAGGTACAACTATGTTTGTCTATTGTGTGATGCAATTCAAATTCAATTTTCTGTATGCAGTCACTCACAATTTGCTTCTCTTGTTCTGATAAATGCAATGCTTCATGTACTTCATAAGAGAAGAATGTGTATTCTTTCATTTTGTGTGCTAAAGGCATTCCCTTCAGTAAATCAGGATGAAATAATACAGCCCATCCCTTTGGCTGCATAGGTTCTCCATTATTTTCAACTTCTATAATTTGATTGGGTGCCATAAATAGCAGTGTACCTTCGCGGTAGTCATATTTATTTCTGCCATATAGAATGTCTCCGCATTTGGCATCTTTAAAAAAAATAGCATAGAACTCTATTGTTTTTCGTTTAATGATAATAGGGGATACTTTTGAGAAATCAATCACACTTACTAGTGGATGCAAAGTTTCTACCCCCATTAAATCGTTATAATCGGATATTGTTTGAGACTGGTTTGCTGGCTTCATATATTTAATAATAAGTGATTTGAACGTAACAAAGTTATTGTATTTATCTGATATATAATAAACCGGATATTCAAATCAGTAATATTGGTACAAAACTCTGTAATTGGGATACATTGGCAGCCATATTTTGAACGAATTTTGCATTATAATTATGTTATATAGTATGGATCAGGAAACATCTTTCAGGCAAATCTTCCCGCAAGGCGAGAAGTTACCACAACAATTCTCTCAATACTTTATCGGTCAGGCTTATCTGGCACCGCTAACTAAGAATCAGGCGCTTCAGGTACCTGTTTTAAATGTAACTTTTGAACCAGGTTGTCGAAACAATTGGCATAGTCATACGGGCGGACAATTACTTATTTGTATTGCCGGTCGTGGCTACTATCAGGAACAGGATAAGCCGGCACGAGAGTTATTACCCGGTTCCATAGTAGAAATAGCGCCCAATGTAGTGCATTGGCATGGGGCGGCACCCGATAGTTGGTTTTCGCATTTGGCTGTGGAATGTAACCCAATGACTAATCAGAATACATGGTTCGGTGAGGTGAACGATGCTGAATATGCAGAAGCTACAACCGTTAAAACTCCAACCTCACCACTTCACCCGCTGCAAGCGGCAGACTAATATATTCTCCCGTAAAGGTTTTGGTTCGCTTGCCGCGTGTTACCTTCACAGCTTGCGTGCCGGCGGGCTTCTTCAGTTGATAGGAGTAAGCTTTGTCGGCTTGCAGGGTGGCGGTCGTTACCCGGTTATCGTTCCATGTGAGTGACACAGTGGCACCGCCGCGTACTTTGAAGCCTTGCAAACTGCCTTCCGACCAGCTTGGGGGAAGGGCGGGGAGCAGGTTGATAAAGCCTTCGTGGCTTTGCACCAACATTTCACTGATGCCGGACGTGCCGCCCCAGTTGCCATCCATCTGGAAGGGCGGGTGCGAGCAGAACAGGTTGGGGAAGGTGCCGCTGCCGTGTTTCTTCGGGTTCTCTAGGGTGTAGGCGGGCACCAGCAGACTGCGGAATAGCTTGTAGGCACGGTCGCCATCGCCCAAACGGGCCCAGAAGTTGATCTTCCATGCGCGGCTCCATCCGGTGCCTTCGTCGCCTCGTCGGTTGAGGGTGGCACGACAGGCTTCGGCAAGGGCAGGGGTTTTCGTGGGACTGATCTGGTTGCCGGGGTGCAGGCCGTACAGGTGTGACACGTGTCGGTGGTGCACATCGGTTTCGCGGTAGTCTTCCAGCCATTCCATGAGGTAGCCTTCCTTGCTGATTTGAAGCGGGGGGAGCTGTGCCAGGGCGGCGGTCAGACTGTCGGCAAAGGCTTTGTCGGTTTTCAGCAGGCGGGCGGCTTCAATCACGTTGCCGTACAGTTCGTGAATCAGCTCGGTATCCATGACGGGCCCCATGCACACGCTCACGGGGGTAGGGTCATTGCCTACGTAGAAGGAGTTCTCGGGCGAAGAGGAGGGGGCGGTTACCAGCCAGCCGTGCACCGGCTCTTTCACCATGGTGGAGAGGAAGAACTCGGCCGCTCCTTTCAGCGTGGGGTATATTTCTTTGAGGTATTGGCGGTTTTGTGTAAACAGGTAGTGTTCCCACAGGTGGGCGCACAGCCAGGCACCGCCTGTATTGGTAGCGCCCCACGAGGGATGCTCGCCCGGTGCGGTGAAGTTCCACACGTTGGTCATCATGTGGGCTACCCATCCGCGGGCGTGGGGACCATAAAATGCTTTGGCGGTGGCTTCGCCGCTTTGTACCAGTCCGCGAGTCAGTGCCACAAGGGGTTGGTGAAGTTCCGAAAGATTGCCTTGCTCCACCGGCCAATGATTCATCTGCACATTGATGTTGAGGTGGTAGTCGCCGTTCCACGGGGTGCCGCACTCATTGGCCCAGAGTCCTTGCAGGTTGGGCGGTAGCGAACCGGGGCGGGTGCTGCTGATGAGCAGGTAGCGGCCGTAGTTGTAATACAGTGATGCCAGTGACGGGTCATCGTTTTGCACGAAGCGGCGGATGCGCTCGTCGGTTGGCAGGTTCCACGGGCCATCGCTGTCGTTGGCGTCGCCGTCTTTCCCAACAAACAGGGAGGCGCGCTTAAACAGTTTCTGGTATTCGGTGATGTGTTCCTTTTTGATGTCTCCGTACGAAACACCGATGGCTTCCATCAGCTTTTTGCCGGCATATTCGTTGTAGTCGCTGCGTTCCAAGCTGGTGGCGGAGGAGATGAAAAGGGTAGTGGCACTGGCGCCTTCAACGCTGATGCCTTGGTCGGATACGCTCACCTTGCCTCCGGTGGCGTCGACAAAGAGTTTGGCTGTGAAGCGCACGCCGTCAACTCCTTCTTTTCCGCTATCCAGCGTTCCTTCCATGATCAGGGTGTCGCCAACGGCTCTGACCGTGGCACGTTCCGGGCGGCTCAGTTTGGCGGTAAACGAAATGGCGTGACCGTCTGTCTGCAACGGGGTGATGATGCGCATCACCATCACGTCTTTGCTGCGGGGCACGAAGTAACCGCGTATGAAGTTAACGCCTCCTTTGGTGAAGTGGGTGGCGCTGAATGCCTGCTCCAGATCGAGGTAGCGTTTGTAGGCTTTGTAACTGCCATTATCGGCGGGGTAGCGATAGGTTATGTCGAGGTTGCCCAACATCTGGTAGCTGCCGTAGGTACCGCCTTTCTCGGGCTTAACGGGCACGAAGTGTTGGTACATCATCTCTTGCGCTTCTTTGTTTTTACCCTGAAAAAGCAGCTGTTGAATGGCGGGCAGGTAAGAGGCGGCTTCGGGATTGCGATAGTCGGCCTCGGAACCGCTCCACATGTGGATGTTGTTGAGTACGATGCGTTCCTGCTCCACGCCACCGTCGGGCATCATGCCCAACCGGCCGTTGCCCAGCGGCAAGGTTTCTTCCCACTGAGCAGCGGGGGTGTTGTACCACAGGGTGTTGTTGACCTCGGAGATGCGTTTCTTACTGCTTTGCGCATGCAGTGATGCGCAGGTGCTTGCGGCCAGAAGGGCCAGTATCAATAATGAGTGCTTTTTCATGGTTTCAAGGATTTTACGTGTCAGTGGTCTGATTGGTTTACGGTAGCAGATAGGGCAAAAAGATGATGAGTCCCACAACGGCGGCGGCAATGGCGCACACCAGCACGGCGCCTGCCGCTACATCTTTTATGTCACCGGCAAGAGGGTCTCGCCCGGGCGAAACCAGGTTGACCAGCCGTTCGATGGCGCTGTTGAACCCTTCGGCGGCCAGCACCATGCCGAAGCACAGCACCACGGCAATCCATTCGCCGCGGCTGATGCCGAAGTAGAAACCCGCTGCCGTGACAACCGCTATGGCCAGGCAATGGAAGCGTGCGTTGCGTTCGCTTCGCACAAAGCTGCAGATGCCTTTGCCGGCATACACAAAGCCTTGGAGGAAACGTTGCAGCGCTCCACCCGGCCGTTGGTTAGAGGGTTCGCCTTTCATGTGCTAACTTCTGTTTACCTGCTTCACACCCTTCACGGTGCGCAGTTTTTTGATTAATGCCTCCAGTCGGCCGGTGTCGCCCACCATGATGGTGAGGGTTCCCGAAAACAGACCGTCGTTCGAATCGATTCCGATGGAGCGCAGGCTGATGCCGTTCTCTTTCGAAATAATAGAGGTAATGTTGGTCACAATACCAATGTCGTCATGCCCCACAATGCGCAGGGTGATGGGGTATTGCGTGCCTTCCGACTTGCCTGCCCAGCGTGCTTTCACGATGCGGTAGCCGAAACGTTCGGTCATCTGGGTAGCGTTGGGGCAATCGTGGCGGTGTATCTTGATACCTCCCGACACGGTGACAAAGCCGAATACCTCGTCGCCGTAGATGGGGTTACAACATTTGGCCAGCTTGAAGTCGATGCCTTTCAGGTTCTGGTCAATGACCAATACATCTTCCTTGCCACTGGTTTCTTCCTGCAAGGTTGTTTGCAGGTTGTAACCCTCGGCACTGCGGTACACCAGTTCGTCGTGCGAGTCACTGTCGCGCTTCTGCTGTTCCACGTAACGATCCAGTATGTCGTTCACTTCGAGTGCACCTTCGGCTAGCTTTTGGTAGAACTCCGTCACGGTTTTGTAACCCATGCGTTTGATGAGTCGCATCATCACCGCCTCGTCATAATCCATCTTGCGGTTCTTGAACTTACGCTCAATGGTTTCCTTGGCAAATTCGAGCTGACGGGAAGTCATCTCCTTCAACGCCTGCCGTATCTTGGTTTTAGCCTTCGAGGTGGTTACGATGTTCAGCCAGTCTTGCTTGGGCGTTTGGGTGTTGGAGGTCATTATTTCAACCTGATCACCGCTGTTGAGCTTTTGCTTGAGCTGCGCATTCTTGCCGTTCACCTTGGCACCGATGCACTTGCTGCCCAGTTTGGAGTGAATGTGGAAAGCAAAATCGAGCACGGTAGCCCCTTTACCCAGCTTGAACAAATCACCTTTGGGGGTGAACACAAACACCTCGTCTTCATACAAGTCCATCTTGAACTGATCCATGACTTTCATCGAGTCACTGTCGGAATTCTCCAGCGCTTCACGCACGGAAGTAAGCCATTCGTCGAGTCCGCTTTCTCCCTTGATGCCTTTGTAACGCCAGTGAGCAGCCAGTCCGCGCTCGGCAATCTCGTCCATGCGCCGGGTACGTATCTGCACCTCCACCCATTTGCCTTCGGGGCCCATCACCGTAATGTGCAAAGACTCATAGCCGTTGCTTTTGGGAATAGACAGCCAGTCGCGCAAACGCTTGGGGTTGGGTTGGTACATATCCGTTACGATGGAGTACACCTGCCAGCACTCCTGTTTCTCCTTCTCCGGATCGGAATCAATGATGATACGAATGGCGAAGAGGTCGTAAATGCCTTCGAAAGGTGTTTTCTGCTTCTGTATCTTGTTCCAGATGGAGTGTATCGACTTGGTTCGTCCCTTGATTTCAAAGGTGAGTCCGGTGTCCGCCACCTTCTTTTGAATAGGCTCGATGAAAGAGGCGATGTACTTATCGCGCGAAGCCTTCGTTTCGTTGAGCTTATCCTTTATAAAGTAATAGGTTTCCTTCTGGGAGTACTTGAGGTACAGGTCTTCCAGTTCCGACTTGATTTTGTACAAGCCCAGCTTGTGCGCCAGCGGAGCGTAGAGGTACGCAGCCTCGTTGGCCACACGAATGCGGTCTTCCTCGTTGGAGTCATGCTTGATGAGCCGCATGATGTTCACACGGTCGGCTATCATAATCAGTATCACCCGCATATCTTCGGCGAATGACAGGAGCAGGTTGCGGAAGTTCTCGCTTTCTATGGCCGGACTCTTAGCATACAGTTCGTTGGTTTTAACCAGTCCTTTGATGATGCTTGCCACGTCGTCTCCAAACGCCGCTCGCACGTCTTCCAGCGAAAGCATGTTGCTTTTCACGATTTCGTGCAGCATGATTCCTGTGATAACGGAACCCTTCATACCAATCTCCTCGGACACGATCACAGCGGTCTGCATGTCACGTATCACGGGGTTCATACCGAAATTGTTACGCTGCAGGTTATTGTCGGCAGCGGCCTGTATCAAATAGTTCTTTAACTTCTTAACGTCTTCTCGGGCAATGCTGTCTCCGGCGGATTGCATGAGCCTTCTGTAAAGAGCCGTCAGTTCCGCTTTCTCGGTTTTTGTAAAAAATGCATCCATAATTTGCCGTACAGTTAGTTTGCAAATACCGATTGGGTTGATTTTCAGCTTTCTGTGCGGGCTGAAACAAAATCGGCCGTTAATCTTCTAATTTTTCGTTGTAAAAATAGCTTTTTTTGTTCAGTGTACCGCACAAACTAAATAACATTTTGTATTTTTGGGCATCAATTAATAAAACTTCATACGATGATTACACCGCAAGACAAAGAACAACTGGCGCAGAAAGGCATTTCCGAAGCACAAATTGTCGCTCAGCTGGATTGTTTCAAGACTGGGTTTCCGTATTTGGAACTAAGCGCCGCCGCTTCTGTTGAGAAGGGCATTGTTAAACCCGATGCCGAAGCAGAAAATGCTTTTCTGGCTGCCTGGGAAGATTATGCGAATGCTGATAAAACAATCGTAAAATTCGTACCTGCCTCGGGCGCTGCAAGCCGCATGTTTAAAGACTTGTTTGAGTTTCTGGAGGCTGCGTACAACGAACCGACTACTGCCTTTGAACGCACTTTTTTTGAGAACCTGACTTCCTTTGCTTTTTATGCCGATTTAAGTGCGGCTTGCGAAAAGCAGACGGGTAAAACGGCTGCTCAGCTGGTGCAGGAGGGCAATTACAAGGCGGTTGTGGCTGCGCTGCTCACGGCCGAGGGGCTGAACTACGGTTCGCTGCCCAAGGGGTTGCTCAAGTTTCATTCGCATGAAGAGGGTGCACGTACACCGCTCGAAGAGCATTTGGTGGAAGGGGCGCTTTACGCCGCCGGCAAGAGTCGCCGTGCCAATGTGCACTTCACCGTTTCACCGGAGCACAGACTCTTCTTCGAAGCGCTGGTTAATGAGAAGGCGAAAGCGTATGCCCGTAAATACGATGTAATATACAATGTGTCTTTCTCTGAGCAGAAACAAAGCACAGACACCGTTGCGGCCGACATGAATAACGAGCCGTTTCGCGACAAGGGCAAGTTGTTGTTCCGTCCGGGCGGTCACGGTGCGTTGATTGAGAACCTCAATGACCTCGATGCGGATGTGGTGTTTATTAAGAATATAGATAATGTGGTGCCCGACAGACTGAAGGATGACACGGTGCGCTACAAGAAGTTACTGGCAGGGGTGCTGGTGTCTTTGCAGAAGCAGGCTTTCGACTATCTGGAGTTGCTGGATAGCGGACAGTACACGCACGAGCAGATATTAGAGGTGCTGCACTTCTTACAGAAGAAGCTTTTCTGCAAGAATCCGGAAACGAAGAATCTGGAGGATGCCGAACTGGTGATCTACCTGCGCAACAAGTTGAACAGGCCGATGCGTGTGTGTGGCATGGTGCCCAACGTGGGCGAACCGGGCGGCGGTCCGTTCCTGGCTTACAACCCCGACGGAACGGTGTCTCTTCAAATATTGGAGAGTTCGCAGATTGACATGAACGATCCCGTCAAGAAGGAGATGTTTGTGAAGGGTACGCATTTCAATCCGGTAGATTTGGTTTGTGCTGTGCGCGATTACAAAGGGCATAAGTTCGACCTGACTGCTTTTGTTGACAAGGCTACCGGCTTCATCTCGTATAAATCAAAAAATGGAAAAGAACTGAAAGCGCTGGAATTACCGGGACTGTGGAACGGGGCTATGAGCGACTGGAACACGGTGTTCGTAGAGGTGCCGTTGTCGACTTTCAACCCGGTGAAGACGGTGAACGATTTGTTGCGCGATCAGCATCAATAAATAATAAATAGTATAGAAAGGAGAACAGATATGCAAACAAGTACGGCTTATTTCGCTTCGGGGTGTTTCTGGGGCACGGAATATCATTTCATGAAGCACGCGGGTGTGCTGAGCACAGCGGTAGGATTTATGGGTGGTCACAAGGATTTCCCTACGTATCCGGAGGTGAAAACCGGCACAACGGGACATCTTGAAACGGTTGAGGTGGTGTATGATCCGCAGGTTACTTCGTACGAGGAACTGGTGAAGTTGTTTTTTGAAACGCATGACTTTACGCAGCTCGACGGACAAGGACCCGATATCGGTTCGCAATACTTATCGGCCATCTTCTACTTGTCGCCCCAGCAGCAAGAGGTTGCCAAGAAGTATGTCGACATACTGACCGAAAAAGGCTACGAGGTGGCTACTTCGTTGCGCCCGGCGGAACGTTTCTGGATGGCGGAAGATTACCACCAGCAGTATTACGATCACAAGGGTACTACTCCGTATTGCCACATTTACCGCAAAATATTTTAAAAACAAGATACTGATGAAAAAAATACTGTTGCTCGGCTCGGGCGAGCTGGGCAAAGAATTTGTCATTTCTGCCAAAAGAAAAGGGGAATACGTCATTGCTTGTGACTCGTATGCCGGTGCGCCGGCTATGCAGGTGGCCGATTGCTTTGAAGTGATTGACATGTTGCACGGCGAGGAACTGGATGTGGTGGTGAAGAAACACCAACCCGATATCATCGTTCCCGAGATTGAGGCTATTCGCACCGAACGCCTTTACGACTATGAGAAGGAGGGCATTCAGGTGGTGCCTAGCGCCCGTGCGGTGAATTTCACCATGAACCGCAAGGCTATTCGCGATTTGGCGGCGAAGGAACTGGGACTCAAAACGGCCAAGTACTTTTACGCCACTACTTTCGAGGAGTTGGAGGCGGCTGCGGCTCAGATAGGTTTCCCGTGTGTGGTGAAGCCGCTGATGTCATCGTCGGGCAAGGGACAGTCGCTCGTGAAGGGTGCCGACGAACTGCAACATGCCTGGGAATACGGGTGCAGCGGTAGCCGGGGCGATATTCGCGAACTGATTATTGAAGAGTTTATTCGTTTCGACAGTGAGATTACGCTGCTTACGGTGACTCAGAAGGACGGGCCCACGCTGTTTTGCCCACCCATCGGTCACGTGCAGAAAGGGGGCGATTACCGCGAGAGCTTTCAGCCTGCCCACATCGATCCCGATCATTTGAAACAGGCGCAGGAAATGGCCGAAAAGGTAACGCGTGCGCTGACGGGTGCCGGCCTGTGGGGAGTGGAATTCTTCTTGAGTCACGAAAACGGTGTGTATTTCTCGGAACTTTCTCCGCGTCCGCATGACACGGGAATGGTTACGCTGGCAGGTACACAGAACCTCAATGAATTTGAACTGCATCTGCGTGCGGTACTGGGACTACCCATTCCTTGCGTGAAACTGGAGCGCAACGGGGTGAGCGCGGTGATTCTTTCGACCATCGCCTCTAATGAACCGCCGACATACCGCGGAACAGAAGAAGTGCTGAAGGAGGAAGATACCCTTCTGCGCATCTTCGGAAAGCCCGCTACACGGGTAAACCGCCGCATGGGAGTGGTGCTTTGTTACGCACCTGCAGGGAGCGATTTGGATGCCCTGCGTGAAAAAGCAAAACGATTAGCCGCCAAGGTTGAAGTCTGCTAAATTGATAAGTATGTCGCCCGCGACACACCTTCTTACGATAGTGCCTTTTTCCATTCAATGCCTGATGTAGAGAAAGGAAAAAGGCTCTTTTCACTTTTTAACGTTTTAACTATTCTTTTTAGTTGAATACAGAGCAAATTATGTTCTAAAACTCTTTTACACAGAACTAATGAATGTTATCGTTAGGCAAATTATGGTAAAGGAGAACAACGACGCTGTTTTGTGTCTATATTTGCACGGTTGTTGGCTTAACTATTTAGCCTAAACAATACAACACTGAATTACGTTTTCTTATCTAAAAACATATTGAAGCTTATGTCACAGATTATCGGGCATATTTCTCAGGTCATCGGCCCAGTTGTCGATGTCTATTTTGATGGTACTGATGCCGAATTAGTACTTCCGAGTATACACGAAGCGCTTGAGATCAAACGGCCCAACGGCAAGAAACTTATCGTAGAAGTTCAACAGCACATTGGTGAAAACACTGTACGCACGGTGGCTATGGATAGTACCGACGGATTGCAGCGTGGCATGAAGGTATTATCGACTCATATGCCTATAACGATGCCTGTGGGAGCGCAGATAAAAGGACGCCTGATGAATGTAGTGGGTGATTCCATCGATGGCATGAAGGAGCTCGACCGCAAGGGGGCTTACGCCATTCACCGCGAACCGCCTAAGTTCGAAGACCTCACTACCACGCAGGAAGTGCTTTACACGGGTATTAAAGTGATTGACCTTCTGGAGCCTTACTCAAAAGGTGGAAAGATTGGTTTGTTTGGTGGTGCCGGTGTAGGTAAAACGGTTTTGATCATGGAGCTGATTAACAACATTGCCAAGAAGCACAACGGTTTCTCGGTGTTTGCCGGTGTGGGTGAGCGTACCCGCGAAGGTAACGACTTGTTGCGCGAAATGATTGAATCGGGCGTTATCCGCTACGGCGAAGCGTTTAAAAAGAGCATGGAGGAAGGAAATTGGGATTTGTCGAAAGTGGATTACGACGAAGTAGCCAAATCGCAAGCTACCCTGGTGTTCGGACAGATGAACGAACCTCCCGGAGCACGTTCGTCGGTTGCCCTGTCGGGTCTTACCGTGGCAGAGTCTTTCCGTGATATTTCCGAATCGGGTTCCAGAGACATTCTGTTCTTTATCGATAACATATTCCGTTTCACGCAGGCAGGTTCGGAGGTTTCGGCTTTGCTGGGACGTATGCCTTCTGCAGTGGGTTACCAACCTACGTTGGCTACTGAAATGGGTGCCATGCAGGAACGTATCACTTCAACGAAATCGGGTTCCATCACTTCCGTTCAGGCTGTTTATGTGCCTGCCGACGACTTGACCGACCCGGCGCCTGCCACCACATTTACTCACCTCGATGCCACTACGGTATTGAGTCGTAAAATTACGGAGTTGGGTATCTATCCGGCTGTTGACCCGCTGGAGTCGACCTCACGTATTCTGGATCCGCTGGTAGTGGGACAGGAGCATTACGATGTGGCTCAACGGGTGAAACAGATTCTGCAACGTAACAAAGAATTGCAAGATATTATTTCCATTTTGGGTATGGAGGAGCTGTCTGACGAAGACCGCCTCACTGTGAACCGCGCGCGCCGTGTGCAGCGTTTCCTTTCACAGCCTTTCACCGTGGCCGAACAGTTTACCGGAGTACCCGGAGCGATGGTGGCCATTGAAGATACCATCAAAGGTTTCAAAATGATTCTGGACGGTGAGGTCGATTACCTGCCCGAACAGGCGTTCCTGAACGTGGGAACCATTGAGGAAGCCATCGAAAAAGGAAAACAATTACTTGAACAAACCAACTAAAAATAAAGATTCATGGCTCTGCAACTGAACATCGTTTCGCCCGAGAAAGAACTTTTTAACGGAGAGGTCAGTCAGGTTACGCTTCCCGGTTTGCTGGGGCAATTTACTATTTTGCCCAATCATGCCCCTATTGTTTCCTCTCTTAAAAAGGGAGAAATCATTTACGTGGCGGGCAATAAGGAGTGTAAACTGGAAATTAACGGAGGCTTCGTTGAGTTAAGTAACGGAAACGTTTCTGTGTGCGTTTCATAAAGAATGAGGATAGACAAAGAATGAGTATTAGCAAAACCAAATTGAATTACCTGAGTGCCCTTGCCTCAGTAACCTGTATGACAGCTGCGCTGGGAGCGCTGGTATTTTATTTCCTTTTGCCGGAACATTACTTTAACTGGTATCCGTTCATTCCTATTTATTTCTTTGTCTTGGGAGTGTTCTCCATTTATATGTTTGACGCTTGTCGCAAACACATGCCGCAGAAACTGGTGCTTTTTCACCTGGCGCTGAAGATCATCAGAATGATTTTCTCCGTTTTTATTTTGGTGTTGTATTGCCTGGCGGTGAAGGACCATATAAGGGAGTTCATGGTTACTTTCATTATTTTTTATTTGGTGAATCTGGTATTTGAAAGCTGGTTCTTCCTGGCTTTTGAGTGCAACCGTAAAAGAAAAAAAGAAAATGAGAAGATTGCATAATATAGTTGTTTTCCTGTTGCTTTTGTGCGTGGTGCCCACCGTTTCGGCCAACGAACACGAGGGTGAACCGGTTAATGTGAAAGAGATTGTTTTCGGTCACATAGGCGATTCATACGAATGGCACATCACAACCTGGGGGGAAACAGAGGTGCGCATTCCGCTTCCTGTCATAGTGTATAGCAGTACAACGGGCTGGCATGCCTTTCTTTCTTCGGAACTGGTAGAGAACGGAGGTACTTACGAAGGACTCTCCATCGCTCCGGCAGGCAGTAAGTACGAAGGCAAAATTGTGGAGCACGATGCTGCGGGACAAGAGGTTCGCCCGTTCGATATTTCCATTACCAAAGTAACACTTGCGCTGCTTATTAACAGCTTGCTGCTTGTGGTTATTGTGTTGGGAGTGGCTCATTGGTACAAGAAGAAACCGAGGGGGGCAGCCGCACCCGGAGGGTTTGTAGGTTTGATGGAGATGTTCATCATGATGGTGAATGACGATGTGATTAAAAGCTGTGTGGGGCCCAAATACAAAAAGTTTGCACCCTACCTGCTCACGGCATTCTTCTTCATTTTCATCAATAACCTCATGGGACTGATTCCTTTCTTTCCCGGTGGGGCCAACGTAACGGGCAACATTGCCATTACCATGGTGTTGGCACTGTTTACCTTCGTGATTGTGAACGTTTTTGGTACGCGTACTTACTGGAAAGAGATATTCTGGCCGGATGTGCCCTGGTGGCTCAAGGTGCCTGTGCCCATGATGCCTTTCATCGAGTTTATAGGTATTCTGACCAAGCCGTTTGCCTTGATGATCCGTTTGTTTGCCAACATGCTGGCGGGTCACATGGCCATGCTGGTACTTACCTGTCTGATATTTATTTCCGCCAGCATGGGACCGGTGCTCAATAGCAGCCTTACCATTGCATCGGTGCTATTCAATATCTTTATGAATGCACTCGAATTGCTGGTGGCTTTCATTCAGGCGTATGTGTTTACCATGCTGTCGGCGGTGTTCATCGGCTTGGCACAGGAGGAGCACAAAGAAGAGCATTCTGCTGAAAAACAGCAGGCTCATTAATTACATGATTTCAAGAGACTTACAAGTATATTAATAATTTAAAAAAAAATAAGATTATGTTACTTACAATGTTATTTCAAGCAACAGCAGCAGCTGCTGGAGTGAGCAAACTGGGTGCAGCTCTCGGAGCTGGTTTAGCAGTAATCGGTGCCGGATTAGGTATTGGTAAGATTGGTGGTTCTGCCATGGAGGCAATTGGCCGTCAGCCCGATGCAGCCGGAGATATTCGTATGAATATGATTATTGCAGCCGCGCTGATTGAAGGTGTTGCGCTGTTGGCTATCGTTGTTTGTTTATTGGTATTCTTTTTATAAAAAAGAAAGTTTATGTCATTATTATTACCAGAGAGTGGGCTTTTGTTCTGGATGTTGCTGTCTTTCGGAATCGTCTTTGCCGTTTTGGCGAAGTACGGCTTCCCCATCATCATCAAGATGGTGGAAGACAGGAAGGTGTACATCGACCAGTCTCTTCAGGTAGCCAAAGAAGCTAACGAGCAGTTGGCCCGCTTGAAGAGCGAGGGGGAAGCGATCGTACTCAGCGCCAACAAGGAACAGGGACGCATATTGAAAGAGGCCATGCAGGAGCGCGAAAAGATTATCTATGAAGCGCGTAAGCAGGCCGAAATGGCTGCTCAGAAGGAACTGGATGACATGAAGGTGCAAATTCAGTTGGAAAAGGAAGAGGCTATACGCGACATCCGTCGCCAGGTAGCCGTTCTGTCGGTCGACATCGCCGAGAAAGTGATTCGCAAGACACTGAACAGCGAAAAAGAGCAGATGGAAATGATTGACAGAATGCTCGATGAAGTTTTATCAAGGAAGTCTTAAAACAAGTGTAGTTTATGGATATTGGAATAATTTCAATGCGATATGCCAAGGCGCTGCTTGCTTACGCTCGTGAACACAAGGCGGAGAGGGTGGTTTACAAGGAACTGAAGGCTTTGTCGCAGAGCTTTGAAACACATCCTGCACTGAAGAAGACGCTCGATAACCCGGTTCTGCCTGCTGAGGTAAAGCTGAAGCTGCTCTGCTCTGCCGTGTCCGACACGTGCGATGTGAGCGAGCAGTACAAGCGTTTCATGCAGCTGGTGCTCAAAGAACGCAGGGAAAACTTCTTGCAGTTTATGTGCATGACCTACATCGGACTATATCGTAAACTCAGGCACATTGGCGTAGGGAAACTGATTACCGCTGTGCCGGTTGACGATGAAACGCGCGAACGGATTAAAACCGCGGCAGCTCAGAGGCTTCATGCCCGCATGGAGTTGCAAACGGCTGTAGATCCTTCTATTGAAGGCGGTTTTATTTTTGATATCAACGGCTACCGACTGGATGCCAGCATCGCTACTCAGCTCAAAAAAGTGAAGCAGCAGTACATAGATAAGAATCGTCGAATTGTTTAATTATCAGGTTCTTAGGGTGTAATTTTTAAATTAATAGTAAAAGAATTATGTCAGAAAATATAAGAGTAAGTGAGGTCTCGGATGTGCTGCGCAAACAGCTCGAAGGCATTGAGGCTCGCGTGCAGCTCGATGAAATAGGTACCGTGTTGCAGGTGAGTGACGGTGTGGCACGTATTTACGGACTGAATAACGCTGAGGCTAACGAACTTCTGGAGTTCGACAACGGCATTAAGGCTATTGTGATGAACTTGGAAGAGGATAACGTGGGTGCCGTGCTGCTCGGTCCGACTGATAAGATTAAGGAGGGCTTTACGGTGAAACGTACCCGCCGAATTGCTTCTATCATGGCTGGTGAAAGCATGTTGGGACGTGTCATTGACCCGCTGGGCGAACCGCTCGACGGTAAAGGACGCATCGGCGGTGAGCTTTATGAAATGCCGTTGGAGCGCAAGGCACCGGGAGTTATCTTCCGTCAGCCGGTTAACGAGCCGTTGCAAACGGGTTTGAAGGCTATCGATGCCATGATTCCTATCGGTCGCGGACAGCGTGAGTTGCTCATTGGCGACCGTCAGACGGGTAAAACGGCTATTGCCTTGGATGCCATCATTAACCAGCGTGCCAACTACGAAGCGGGCAATCCGGTTTATTGCATTTATGTGGCTATCGGTCAGAAAGGTTCTACCGTTGCCAACATTGTAAATACCCTGAAACAGCACAAAGCAATGGATTACACGGTGGTGGTGGCTGCTACGGCAGGTGACCCCGCTGCGTTGCAATATTTTGCTCCTTTTGCCGGAGCTGCCATCGGTGAGTACTTCCGTGACACCGGTCGCCATGCACTGGTGGTGTACGATGACTTGTCGAAACAGGCTGTTTCTTACCGTGAGGTATCACTGATTCTTCGCCGCCCGTCGGGTCGTGAGGCGTATCCGGGAGATATCTTCTACCTGCACTCTCGTTTGCTGGAGCGTGCTGCCAAAATCATCAACCAGCAGGAAGTGGCTTGCCAGATGAATGACTTGCCCGAAAGCCTGAAAGACAAGGTAAAGGGAGGCGGTTCGCTAACGGCTTTGCCTATCATTGAAACACAGGCGGGCGACGTATCGGCTTACATTCCAACGAACGTGATCTCCATTACCGACGGACAGATTTTCCTTGAGACGGATCTCTTTAATCAGGGTATTCGTCCGGCTATCAACGTAGGTATTTCGGTGTCTCGTGTGGGTGGAAATGCACAAATCAAGGCCATGAAGAAGGTGGCGGGAACGTTGAAGATAGACCAGGCACAGTACCGCGAGCTGGAGGCTTTCTCGAAGTTCAGCGGCGACATGGATCCGGTTACGGCGCACACCATCGACAAAGGGCGTAAGAACACCCGTTTGCTGGTTCAGTCGCAGTATTCGCCTATGGCTGTTGAAAAGCAGATTGCCATTTTGTATTGCGGCACGCACGGACTGCTCAAGAACATTCCGCTCGAGAAGGTGAGTGAGTTTGAACAGAACTTCTTGAAATCGCTCGAACTCAATCATCAGGCCGATGTGCTGGATGTGCTCAAAAGCGGTGTGATTAACGACCAGGTAAGCAAGCTGATTGAAGAAACGGCTGCCATGGTTGCCAAGCAGTTTATGGTTTAATGAATAAATGAGAGACAAATGGCTTCATTAAAAGAAATAAAAACGAGAATCGGGTCGGTAAAAAGTACCAGACAGATTACATCGGCCATGAAGATGGTGGCTTCTGCAAAACTGCACAAGGCACAGGGAGCCATTGAAAGTATGTTGCCGTATCAGTCGAAACTCAATGCGATACTGACCAACTTCCTGAGTACCGATTCTGAAATTGAATCACCCTTTACCCGTGTGCGCCCTGTTCAAAAGGTGGCACTCGTGGTGTTCTCGTCCAACAGTTCGCTGTGTGGCTCTTTCAACGCCAATGTGTTGAAGCAGTTTGCGCTGGCGCATGAGTCATACCAGCAACTGGGTGCCGATAACATCTTGGTGTTTCCGGTGGGCAAGAAGATTGAGGAGAAAGTGCGCAAGATGGGCTACCAAACACAAGGTAGTTTTCAGCACATGGCCGATAAGCCTTCGTATGACGAGACGGTTCAGCTGGCTACTCAATTGATGGAGATGTTTCTGGCGGGCGAGGTCGACAAAGTGGAGCTTATTTATCACCACTTTAAATCGGTCGGTAGTTTCCAGTTGGTTCAGGAAACTTATCTGCCCATTGACCTTTCTGCTGCCGAATCTGCTTCTGAGAAGAAAGCTACAGGCCGGAAGATTGATTACATTGTGGAGCCTTCGGTTGAAGAGTTCATTGCCCATTTGTTGCCACGCGTTATCACGCTGAAGATGTTTACGGCACTGCTCGACTCTAACGCGTCCGAGCATGCTGCCCGCACCGTGGCCATGCAGATTGCGACCGACAATGCCAATGAACTGATTCAGGAGTTGACCAAGCAGTACAACAAAATACGTCAGCAAACCATTACGAATGAGTTGCTCGATATTGTGGGCGGTAGCATGAGGTAAATACTCGTATTACACTGATATACACAAAAAATAAAGGGGTTGTCCGTAACAGGATAGCCCCTTGTTTTTTCAGTACAGGTAAGGGTTGTTACCACCCCGCTGCACTTCAATGCGTACTCCGAAGTTCTTGTTGAACTTCATCTCCATGGCACCTTTGAAGTAGTTTTTGTCCCACGGCAGGAGGTTGTTTCCCCGTATCTTGGTACCGTCGGCGTTGTACTGACCCGACAGGTTGAGCCTGATTTTATCGGTAATTTGATAGCTTGCCACACCAATGTTCTCATTGACAGAATAGAAGTTATCCATGCGGTTGGTGTAGAGCAGTGTAGGGCGCCCGTCGGCCGATGCCTTACCGAATACCCAGCGGGCAGGCTGGTTGATGGATTGCAGCAGTCCATCCATGCTGGGAGCAGTCTTCAGCAGGTCGGCAAACGAAGGCATTTGCTTCACGGCCATGGTAAACAAACTACCATCGAGAATGAAATCACCAAACATTTTGTTTTGCCCCATCGACAAGGTCAGACTGTCATTCTTGATTTCCGACTGCGCACTCACGGCCGCCGAAATCCATAACACGGAAAATAAAACTATTAGTTTTTTCATATAAAAAGTGTTAGTTTTACGCGATATGCAAATATACTCATCCCTCAAACAATCATACCGATTTTATTGTTATTTTTGCACCTTTAAAATTATAAATATAGGATTTTTATGAAGTCGGATATAGAGATAGCACGTACCACAGAGCTAAAGAAGATCAAACAAGTAGCCGAAGAGATAGGCATACCTCGCGATGAAGTAGAGAATTACGGACGCTACATAGCCAAAATACCCGATCACCTGATAGACGATGAAAAGGTGAAGAAAAGCAACCTCATTCTGGTAACAGCCATCACGGCTACCAAGGCGGGTATTGGTAAAACCACCGTTTCCATCGGTTTGGCGCTGGGACTCAACAAGATTGGCAAGAAAGCCATTGTGGCATTGCGCGAACCCTCTTTGGGCCCTTGCTTCGGCATGAAGGGTGGGGCAGCAGGCGGCGGCTACGCACAGGTGTTGCCCATGGAGAAGATTAACCTCCATTTCACCGGCGATTTTCACGCCATTACTTCCGCGCATAACATGATTGCAGCCTTGCTCGATAACTACCTGTACCAAAACCAGTCGAAAGGTTTCGGACTGAAAGAGATTTTGTGGCGCAGGGTGCTCGATGTGAACGACCGTTCGCTGCGTAGCATCGTGGTAGGCTTGGGGCCTAAGAGCAACGGCATTACGCAGGAGTCGGGTTTTGACATCACCCCGGCATCCGAAATCATGGCTATTCTCTGTTTGTCGAAAGACGTGCAAGATCTTCGCCGACGCATTGAAAACATCATTTTGGGCTTTACGTACGACAACAAGCCTTTCACCGTGAAGAACTTGGGTGTGGCAGGTGCCATCACCGTGCTGCTCAAAGAGGCGTTGCACCCCAATTTGGTGCAGACTACCGAGAACACCGCAGCCTTTGTGCACGGTGGTCCGTTTGCCAACATTGCACACGGATGTAACTCGTTGCTCGCCACGAAAATGGCCATGACTTTTGGCGATTACGTGATTACCGAAGCCGGATTTGGTGCCGACCTCGGTGCCGAGAAGTTCTATAACATCAAGTGTCGTAAATCGGGCTTGCAACCGAAGCTGACGGTTATTGTGGCTACGGCTCAGGGATTGAAAATGCACGGTGGTGTGAGCCTCGACCGCATCAAAGAGCCCAACCTCGAAGGATTGAAAGAGGGCTTGCGCAACCTCGATAAGCATGTGCGCAACCTGCGCGCTTTCGGGCAGAACATTGTGGTGGCTTTCAACAAATACGCTACGGATTCCGAGGAAGAAATTGAACTGCTGCGCACGCATTGCAACGAACTGGGTGTGGGCTTTGCAGTGAACAATGCCTTCTCGCAGGGTGGCGAAGGGGCTGTGGAACTGGCACAACTGGTGGCCGACACGGTGGAGAATAATCCGTCGAAACCGCTGCAATTTACCTACAAGGATACCGACAGTGTGCAGCAAAAGATTGAGAAAATTGCAACCGGCATTTACGGTGCCAGCATTGTGACTTACAGCAGCAGTGCGCGCAACCTGATGAAGCAGATCGGTGAATTGGGCATTTCACACTATCCGGTGTGTATTGCCAAAACGCAGTACTCATTCTCGGCCGACCCCAAGATATACGGTGCGGTGAATAACTTCGAGTTCCACATCAAAGACATTGTCATTAATAACGGTGCGGAGATGATTGTTGCCATTGCCGGAGAAATACTTCGCATGCCGGGCTTACCCAAAGAGCCTCAGGCGCAACACATCGACATTGTTGACGGTCACATTGAGGGCCTCAGCTAATACCCGTTCGGCAACAGGATAATTGGCTGCGTGCAACGACAAAACTCGTTGTGCGCAGCCAATTTCTTTTCTGTGCACGGCTTATAAACTTTCCGTGTGCAGCTTCTGCACACGCATTTGCGCAAAGCAGCCGGGGTAATTTTGTTGAATGAAATCCAGCAATTGCTCGCGCACGTCAACCCGCAAGTCCCAGTTCAGAGAGGCATCTTTACTACTCACCAGTACGCGAAGTTCTTTGTAACGCTCTTTGGTGTCGGTCACCTGAATATTGGCTACGCGCCCGTCCCACTTGGGGTGATGCTGCACAATCTCCGTCAGCCGCGAGCGCAGCGCATCCACCGGCAAGGCATAATCAACGTATAGAAACACCGTTCCCAGAATCTCTGCCGTGTTGCGTGTCCAGTTCTGAAAAGGCTTCTCAATGAAATAAGTAACCGGCAGTATCAGCCGCCTTTCGTCCCAAATCTTCACCACAACGTAAGTTAGCGTAATCTCTTCAATGCGCCCCCATTCACCCTCCACAATGACCACATCATCCAGTCGGATGGGCTGCGTAATGGCAATTTGTACACCCGCCAGCACGGTGGCGATGCTCTTTTGTGCGGCGAACCCCACGATAATACCTGCAATACCTGCCGAGGTGAGCAGACTGACACCAATGGAACGCACCTGCTCAAACGTCATCAGGCAAATGCCCAGCACCACCACAACAATGGTGGCAACGATGATGTTTTCAAAGATTTTCATGCGGGTAAGGTTCCTGCGCGCATTCAGATTGTCGGCCGTATGAATGTCGAGTTTGTTGAGCCAATAGTAAAAGAATGCTTTCACTATTTTAATGACAAGCCACCCCACGGTGAGTATCAGCAAAATGTTGTTGATGCTCATTAACGTGCTGAAAACAGGCGTTTCTGATATGAATGAATGACTGAATATTTTAAACAGAATCCATAGAAGCAACCACAGAACAGGTATCTTCAGAATGTCAATCACAAAGCTGTTGACAGCCGGCTTTCTAATGAGCGATTTTCGCTTCAAAACGCTAATTACGCGTTGGTAAATTAGGTACAGCAGCAGGCTGCTCAATAGAAACAGCCCCATTCCTATTAAAATGCGGTAAGGTTCTTGAGACATTAATCTTTCAATAAAATTCATAGGCAGTATGTATTGATCTCTATTCATGCAAACGCCTCTGCGGGGTGTTTGGTTCATTTTGGCTGTTCATACCAGCGAGCTTGATAAATTTGTGAAGCCCCGTTTGTAACCTAAATAAAAAAAACCACCGCGCAATGTGAGTAACGCGGTGGATAAAATCAATTTTTTTATTATGAAAAACAAACATTTTAGACGTCTCACGACGTCCATCAAGAAGATCTTAATATGCAAACAGAGGATATTTCTCCATTGTCTTGTTTACGCGTGCACGAACTTCGGCAATAACAGCCTCATTTTCTACGTTTGACAATACAGTTTCAATCATTTCGGCTATTTCAGCCATTAAATCCTCTTTGGCACCACGAGTCGTAATAGCCGGAGTTCCCAAACGGATACCCGAAGTCTGGAAAGCCGAGCGACTATCAAACGGAACCATATTTTTGTTTACAGTAATATCAGCAGAAACCAAAGCCTTTTCGGCTACTTTACCGGTCAATTCGGGGTATTTGGCACGAAGATCAACCAACATAGAGTGGTTGTCGGTACCGCCCGAAACGATGGTAAATCCGCGGTCCATCAATGCTTTTGCCAATGCAGCAGCATTCTTTTGAACCTGTTGTTGGTATTCTTTGTATTCGGGTTGCAAGCACTCGCCAAATGAAACAGCTTTGGCAGCAATGACATGCTCCAGCGGTCCGCCCTGAATACCGGGGAACACAGCAGAGTCAAGCAACTGCGACATCATTTTCACTTCGCCTTTCGGAGTGGTTTTTCCCCATGGATTTGGGAAATCCTTACCCATCAGGATCACACCACCGCGTGGACCACGCAATGTTTTGTGAGTGGTAGAAGTCACGATGTGTGCGTACTTAACCGGGTTTTCGAGCAAGCCTGCGGCAATGAGTCCGGCAGGATGCGCCATGTCAATCATCAGCAGTGCACCCACTTTATCGGCAATTTCGCGCATGCGTTTGTAGTCCCATTCGCGAGAGTAGGCAGAGCCACCACCAATAATCAATTTGGGTTTTTCACGTAAAGCAACTTCTTCCATCTGGTCGTAATCTACGCGACCGGTTTCTTGCTTCACGTTATATTCGCAGGGAGTATAGATAATTCCCGAAGTATTAACCAATGAACCGTGAGAAAGGTGACCACCGTGTGCCAGGTTCAATCCCAGGAATTTATCACCGGGGTTCAGAACAGCCAAGAAAACAGCGGCATTAGCTTGAGCGCCCGAGTGCGGTTGCACGTTGGCCCATTCGGCACCGAATATTTCCTTTAAGCGGTCAATAGCAATCTGCTCGCTCTGATCCACCACTTCGCAACCACCATAATAACGCTTGCCGGGGTAGCCTTCAGCGTATTTATTCGTTAAGCAAGAGCCCATGGCCTGCATTACTTGGTCACTAACAAAATTTTCTGATGCAATCAGTTCGATGCCTTTCAACTGACGTTGATGCTCTTTTTCGATAATATCGAAAATTAAATCGTCTCTTTTCATTCTTTTTGTAGTAAGATAATAAGTAGTTGTTTCGAGATCCTTTGTTTAAGCGCACAAAATTAATCAAAAAGAATGATATATTCATGCAAACTATCGGAATTAATGCCGATAAAATTTCAATTTAGAATATTATGCCCAGCGAAAAACTCAGCACGTTGTCTCGTCTTTTGAACGAAATATCACCACTCGATGTTCCTCCGGTTGTTGTTGCATCCGTGTAAGTAACAGATTTGGTGAGGTTGTTGAACCCCTGTTCGTAACGGAAGTCAAAGTAAATGTGCGATATGCTCACCGATACGCCGGCGGCCATTCCCACGTTAAACCTGCGCAATTCTTCTACCACATCTTGCTGCCCGAAGTTCTCAAACTCGATATCGTTTTTCCGTGTGCGGATGTACTTGAGTTTGGGACCTGCGAAGACCGACATATTGTAAGGTCCTTCTTTCACGATACTGTAACCGTAGTACACCGGCACGTCAATGCTGTGAATGGTAGATCGCAGGTAAGCATATTGCGGTTCCACATCCGTGTCGTGCTGGCCTAGTCTGTCGAACTGAATTTCGCCCCGGCTGATGGTGTATGACACCTCGGGCTGAACGAAATGCTTCCTGATGTTGAACCGCATGAACAACGTTCCGGCATAACCGATCTTGTAATTGTTCTGCACATCGTCGATCGTGATGCCGCTTATCTTCAGCGACGAAACCTGGTACATGGTAGAGTTGAACCCCGCCCTGAAACCAACGTTCACCTTGTGTTGGTTAGGAAGCCGGTGCGTTTTCTTTTTCTCCGGAGCCACAACCGTTTCATCCTGCTGCCACACCGTTACATGCTGTTGCGACGGCACGGTTGTTAACGTATCTGTTTCTTGCGAAAAGATACTGCCCACGGCATAGGAACAAATGATAAAAGCAAGCAGTCGTTTCATTCTTTATCTTTTAGAGGTGGCTATCACTTCTTATTCTTCTTCTCGACGGACCATCCGAACTTGCCGATGTGTGCTCCCAATTCGAAATACCCCCCGTGCACATACACCAGCGGGTTGGTTTCGGCCAGTTCCAGCTTGCCCGTTTCACGGTTCAGATGCTCCTGATCCGCCCGCACATTCACCACATCGGCAATGAACATGTGATGCGATCCCAGCGCCATGATTTCCTTTACGCGGCATTCAATGCACAAGGGCGACTCCTCCACCAGCGGAGCCTGCACCACAGAGCACTTGCCGGGAGTGAGCTTCATCTCCTCGAACTTATTGAAATCCTTGCCCGAACGCACCCCACACCAGTCGGTTGCAAACGCCATATCTTTCGTTGTGAGGTTAATCACAAACTCCATGTTCTTCTTGATAATGTCATACGAATGCCTTTCGGGGCGCACCGAAATGTAACACATGGGCGGATTGGTACAGATGGTTCCCACCCACGAAAGAGTAATGAGATTATACTCCTCCTCGGTGCTTCCGCAGCTTACGATAACAGCAGGCAGCGGATAAATCATCGTTCCCGGTTTCCAGTCTTCTTTCATAAAATAACAATCTCTTCTTTTCTTTGTTCCTTTTCGCAGTAGTGACATTTGAGCACACAATTCTCCTTATCGGTTACGTGAAACAGTGTGGCCATGGGCTCATTGTTGGTAATGCATTTGGGGTTGGCACATTTCACGATGCCTTTCAAATCATCGGGCATGTACACCTCTTTCTTTTCAATAACCTCGTAATCACGAATAATGTTCAGTTTTACGTGCGGTGCCACGACAGAAATACGGTTAATCTCCTCGTCGCAGAAAAACTTATCGGCTATTTTGATGATGCCCTTTGTGCCCAACTTCTTGCTTTCGAGGTTGAAACCGATGGTGATGTTATTCTCCATGTGTTCCAGTCCCAACAGAGAAACCACCGTGAAGAGCTTTTCGGCAGGAATATGGTCAATTACAGTGCCGTTTCTTAGAGCGGCCACCTGCAAAGCTTGTTTATTCTTATTCATTTGTGCGTTCCGTTAATCAGTTTATAAGATATCTTGAAGAGTAATTCCCAGCACATCACACAAGATGGCTTCACGAGCATAAAGTCCGTTGAGCGCCTGCTGAAAATAGTACGCCTTGGGACTATCGTCTACGTCATACGCAATTTCGTTCACGCGGGGCAGCGGATGCAGAATGCGCAGGTTGGGGCGCGTTTGCTCCAGCATTTTACTCCTTAATATATACACATTCTTCACCCGTTCGTATTCCATCATGTCGGTAAAGCGTTCGCGTTGCACACGAGTCATGTACAGAATATCCGCATCGGCAATGATTTCTTCGTTGAAATCAGTGTGTTCCACATACCTGATGTTGTTTTGTCTGCAATAAATCTTGTATTCCTCGGGCATCTTCAGCTCCTCGGGCGCAATGAAATGAAAAACAGGGTTGAAGTGGCGCATGGCCATGAGCAGCGAGTGCACGGTGCGTCCGTATTTCAGGTCGCCCACCAAGTAGATGTTCAGGTTCTCAAGCGTTCCCTGCGTTTTGTAAATGGAATACAAGTCGAGCATGGTTTGCGAAGGATGCTGGTTGGCACCGTCGCCCGCGTTGACAATGGGGATGGGAGACACCTCACTGGCATAGCGTGCCGCCCCTTCGAGGTGATGCCTCATCACGATGACATCGGCATAATTGCTCACCATCATAATGGTGTCTTTCAGTGTTTCTCCTTTTGAAGAACTGGTTGCTTTGGGGTCACTGAACCCGATAACCCTAGCCCCCAAACGATTGGCAGCAGTTTCAAAACTCAGTCGGGTGCGGGTAGACGGTTCAAAAAACAACGTGGCCACTACCTTACCCTGAAGAATTTTCCGGTTGGGGGTTTTTTCAAACTGCTTCGCCATTTCGAGCATATAGAGAATTTTCTCTTTGGAATACTCGGCTATGGTTACTAAACTCCTGTTTTCCATATTGTTATCTGTTTATTTATACAACATCATAAATACGGAGCGTAAAGGTACGAATAAAATATGTTACCTCATGTATTTTTGCATTAACTTTGTGTTAGAAATATGCACGAAAGCGTTCAAAAATGATAAAAATGAAAAGGCTTGGCAAATATGTTGTGAAAGAGCAACTTTTATTTTAATTTTGCACACTTATTGCAGATGCAAAAGAAGTGATTATTCGTAAAAATACACCCGTAAAATGATAAAAAAAGTAGTATTAGCATTGTGGATATTCTTTGCCGTAGGCGTAGTGGCAGCCGTTGTGCTGTTTGCCTCCATTGCATACGGATGGATAGGTTACATGCCCGCGATTGAAGAATTGGAAAACCCGAATTACAAGTTTGCCACCGAAATCCTCTCCGAAGACGGTAAAGTAATGGGCACCTGGTCGCTCAGCAAAGAAAACCGTGTGTACACCAGTTACAACGAGCTGTCGGCCAACGTGATCAACGCCCTCATTGCTACGGAAGATGTTCGCTTCAAAGACCATTCGGGTATTGACGCCATTGCTTTGGCTCGTGCCGTGGTGAAACGCGGCATATTCATGCAGAAGAATGCCGGTGGTGGTAGTACCATTACCCAACAGCTGTCCAAACAGCTCTATTCTCCCGACGCGAACAGCGTGACGCAACGTTTGTTTCAGAAACCCATTGAATGGGTGATAGCCGTGCGTCTGGAACGCTATTACACAAAAGAGGAAATACTCACGATGTACCTCAATAAGTTCGACTTTTTAAATAACGCCGTGGGCATTAAAACCGCTTCGTACACCTATTTCGGTTGCGAACCCTCAGAACTGAAAATAGAAGAAGCCGCTACGCTGGTGGGCATGTGCAAAAACCCGTCGCTCTTCAACCCGGTGCGTTTCAACGAACGCTCGCGTGGCAGACGCAACGTGGTGCTCGACCAGATGCGCAAGGCCGATTACATTACCGAAGAAGAGTGCGACTCGCTGCAGGAGCTGCCCCTTACGCTGAAATACCACCGTGTGGACCACAAAGAGGGTCTCGCCACTTACTTCCGCGAATACCTGCGCACCATGATGACCGCCCGCAAACCTAGCCGTGGCGATTACCGCAGCTGGCAGATGCAGAAGTATTACGAAGATTCCCTGGCATGGGAAACAAACCCGCTGTACGGATGGTGCCAAAAGAATCACAAGAAAGACGGTTCCAATTACAACATTTACACCGACGGACTGAAAATATACACCACCATCGACTCGCGCATGCAGAAATATGCCGAAGAAGCGGTGGAAGAACATTTGGGAGGCTACCTGCAAGGTCGTTTCTTTGCCGAAAAGAAAAACCGCAAAACAGCCCCTTACACCAATCAGCTCACCGAAGAACAGGTGAAACAGATACTCGACAAGGCCATGAAGCAGACAGACCGTTACCGCATTATGAAGGACAACGGTGCTTCGGAATCGGAAATCAGACGGGCATTCAACACGCCCGAAGAGATGTCGGTCTTCACCTGGCATGGCGAGAAAGATACGGTGATGACCCCGATGGACTCCATCAGGTACTACAAATACTTCCTGCGCACCGGCTTTGTGTCGATGGATCCGTTCAACGGCCATGTGAAGGCCTACGTGGGCGGTCCCAACTACACCTATTTCCAATATGACATGGCCATGGTGGGGCGCCGGCAGATTGGTTCAACCATTAAGCCGTACTTGTATTCGCTCGCCATGGAAAACGGATTCTCTCCGTGTGACGAGGCGCGCAACGTGGAGCAAACCATCATTACCGAGGCCGGTGAGGCGTGGTCGCCCCGCAACGCTTCGCGCGATCGCTACGGCGAAATGGTTACGCTGAAATGGGGATTGGCCCGTTCTAACAACTGGATCTCGGCTTACCTCATGAGTAAACTCAATCCGTATGCGTTGGTGAGACTTATTCACTCGTTCGGAGTGCTGAACAAAGACATTCAGCCCACACCCTCGCTTTGTCTGGGCCCGTGCGAAATTTCCGTGGGCGAGATGGTGAGCGCTTACACCGCTTTTGCCAACAAGGGTATTCGGGTGGCACCGCTGCTGGTGACTAAAATAGAAGATAGTGACGGCAACGTGATAGCCAACTTCACTCCGCAAATGGAGGAGGTGATCAGCGCTACCAGTGCTTACAAAATGCTTATTATGCTGCGTGCCGTGATTAACGAAGGTACGGGCGGGCGCGTGCGCCGCTACGGCATTACGGCAGATATGGGTGGTAAAACGGGTACCACAAACCGTAATTCGGACGGATGGTTCATGGGCTTCACACCCTCGCTCGTATCGGGCTGTTGGGTAGGTGGCGAGGAGCGCGACATCCATTTCGATACGATGTATGACGGACAGGGTGCTTCCATGGCTCTGCCTATCTGGGCGCTTTACATGAATAAGGTGTATGCCGACAAATCGCTGGGTTACGACCAAACGGAACGGTTCAAGTTACCCGAAGGTTTTGATCCCTGCGGTAGTGGTGAAGGAGATCCTTCGACTACGCCGACGGAAAGCACCGGTATTGACGACCTGTTCAGGTAAGCACCGGTGCGATGAATACCTGCATTATCTGCTTGGGGAGCAACGACGGCCGGGAGCAAAACCTGCAACTGGCACGTGAACGACTGACGGAAATTTATCCGTCTGTTCGTTTTTCTGAGGCATACCTCACCGCTGCGGAAGGACTTCAAAATCCGTCGCCCTTCCTCAATCAGGTAGCGGTGGTGCACACCCGGCAAACGGCCGAAGAGGTGCGGGCTACGCTCAAGGAGCTGGAACGAGAGGCGGGCAGACTGCCTGCCCACAAGCAGCTCGAGGTGATCAAGCTGGATGCCGACCTGTTGCAATTTAACGACCGGGTGCTGAAACCGGCCGACATGCAGCGCAGTTATGTGCAGCGCGGCATGGCGCAAGTAATGACCAATGAATAACTTAAAAACAAGATAAGATGAAATTTCTGGGAATTATTCCGGCCCGATATGCATCCACCCGTTTCCCTGCGAAACCGTTGGCGCTGCTGGGCGGAAAAACCGTGATTCAACGTGTGTATGAACAGGTGGCGGGCGCGCTCGACGAGGTGTATGTGGCTACCGATGATGAACGCATTGAAGCAGCCGTGCAGGCTTTTGGCGGGAAAGTGATTATGACTTCGCGGCATCACAACAGCGGTACCGACCGTTGTTACGAGGCTGCCACCCGTGTGGGAGGCGATTTTGATGTGGTTATCAATATTCAGGGCGACGAACCGTTTATTCAGCCTTCGCAGCTGGAAGCCATCAAAGAATGCTTCAACGATGCCACCACACAGATAGCCACTTTGGTGAAACCGTTTACCGAGGCCGATGGCTTTGAAGCGCTGGAGAATCCCAATTCGCCCAAGGTGGTGCTCAACAAAAACCGCCATGCACTCTATTTCAGCCGCTCCGTTATACCGTTTCAGCGCAACGCCGAAAAGAAGGATTGGCTAAAGGGGCAGGTGTACTACAAGCACATCGGACTCTATGCTTACCGCACCGAGGTGTTGAAAGAAATAACCGCCTTGCCGCAATCGGCCCTCGAATTGGCGGAGTCGCTGGAGCAGCTGCGCTGGTTGGAGAACGGCTACACCATCAAAGCGGGTATCACCCACGTTGAAACCATTGGCATCGACACCCCTCAGGATTTGCAGCGAGCAGAAGAATTTCTTCGTCAGATGAATGCCCGATAAGATGGACAGAACCCAACAACCACCCATCTCTGAACTCGAGGAACTCGATCTTCAGAAGCCCGTGCGCACGGTACTTCCCAACGGTATTCCGCTCAGTGTAATCAACAGCGGCGAACAGGAAGTGTGCCGCATCGACCTGGTGTTTGAAGCGGGACAACTGCGTCAGAACACTCTGCTTCAGGCGCTTTTTACCAACCGCATGTTGCGCGAAGGCACGACCCGCTACACATCGGCCGAAATTGCTTCGAAGCTCGATTACTATGGGGCATGGTTGGAGCTGACCTGCTCCATGGAGCACGCCATTGTAACGCTTCACACGCTGAACCGTTACTGCCGCGAAACCCTGTCGGTGCTGCACTCCATGGTAACCGAACCGGTTTTTCCGGAGAAAGAATTCGCCACCGTTGTTGACATGAACCTGCAACGGCTGCAGGTGAATTTGGCCAACGTGGAGTATCTGTCGCAACGCTCCCTGCTTGGTTCGCTGTTTGGCGAAAGCCATCCCTACGGGAAGTTTGCGAAGGAGGAAGATTACCGCAATCTCACAACAGAACACCTGAAATCGTTTTACGACAAGTATTACACGTCAGACAACTGTCACATCTTTTTGGCGGGAAAGATAACTCCAGCCGTGATGGATGCGGTGACCGATGTGATGGGCACCAAACCCTTCGGGAGCAACAAAGCCGACCTCACCAAACCTTGTTTTGAGATACAGTCGGTACCGCAGAAACGCATCTTTACCGAGAAGTCGGATGCCGTGCAAAGTTCCCTCAGGATGGGAGCTGTATCGATTGACCACAACCACGAAGACTACCTGAAACTGCGTGTGCTCATCACCCTTTTCGGTGGTTACTTCGGCAGCCGACTGATGACGAACATACGCGAAGAAAAAGGCTACACGTATGGCATCTCGGCGGGACTGATGTCGTACCCCGATACCAGTGTGTTGATGATTAACTCGGAATCTGACAACGAATATGTAGAAGCCGTTGTACGCGAAGTGTACGCCGAGATTGACCGTTTGCACACCGAACCGGTGAGCGAACAGGAACTCACGATGGTGAAAAATTACATGATCGGGGAGATGTGCCGCTCGTATGAATCGGCCTTTGCATTGCAAGACGGCTGGATATTTATTTACGTGTCGAAACTTGATGATGATTATTTCCGGCGTTCGCTGCGTGCCGTGAAGGAAGCCACACCGCAAGATATGGCCCGTTTGGCACGGCAATATTTATGTAAAGAGACTTTAAAAGAGGTTGTTGCAGGTAAAAAGATGTCATAATAGCCGGCTGCGCTGGCGGTAATTTGAATAAAAATTGTATTTTTGTGATGATTACTAATCCAAAACACACCATAATAGATGAGATATTTTTACACTATCATATTGGCCTCCTACTTATCGTACACACCTGTTCAGGCTCAGGACAATGGCGGCTTCTTCGGAAAAATCACCGAACGCTTTTCGGGCGAGGTGAAGATTGGCAGCTACACGTTCAAAGACGGCTCGGTGTACACGGGCGAACTCAAAAGCCGCAAACCGCATGGCAAAGGCAAAACCATCTTCAAAAACGGCGACGTGTATGAGGGCGAATACGTAAAAGGTAAGCGCGAGGGCTTTGGCGTGTACAGCTTTCCCGATGGCGAAAAGTACGAGGGACAGTGGTTTCAGGATCAGCAACACGGCAACGGTACGTATTATTTTCTGAATAATAACCGCTACACGGGCATGTGGTTTCAAGATTACCAGCACGGACAGGGCACCATGTTTTATCACAACGGCGACATGTACGAAGGGGGCTGGGCAAATGATAAACGCGAAGGTCAGGGCATTTACACCTGGAAGAACGGCTCGAAGTACTCGGGTGCCTGGAAGGGCGACAAGAAGAACGGGCAAGGCGAACTCATCTGGAACGATGGCTGCAAGTACACCGGAAACTGGAAAAACGACTCGAGAGACGGTAAGGGTACTTTTGAATATGCCAACGGCGATAAGTACGTGGGCGACTGGGTAGATGATATTCAGCACGGCAAGGGTATTTACTTCTTCCACACGGGCGACCGTTACGAGGGGGCTTATCTGCTGGGTGAGCGCACCGGTGCCGGTATTTATTATCATGCCAACGGCGATAAGTATGTGGGCAACTTCAAGGAAGGTATGCAAGATGGCAAGGGTACTTTCACCTGGGTTAACGGTGCTGTGTACGAGGGCGACTGGAAGGACAATAAACGCAACGGTTTTGGCCGTTATAAATGGAGCAACGGTGATGTGTACGAGGGTGAGTGGAAGGATAACCAGCCCAACGGGCAGGGTACTTTGACGCTGACCAACGGAACCAAATACAAAGGCAGTTTCGTGAACGGTATGGAAGATGGCAACGGGGTGCAGGAAGACAAAGACGGCAACCGCTTTGAAGGCTTCTTCAAACAAGGAAAAAAACACGGCCCTTTCGTTGAAACCGATAAAGACGGTAACGTGATTCGTAAGGGTACTTATAAATTTGGGGCTTTGCAATAGCCTTACCTCGCTTTTTAATAGAAAACTTAGGGTGTGTTAGCATACCCAAAACATACAAATCACCCTCGTTACAGATAGCTGTAGCGAGGGTGATTTTTAGTTTATGTCAAGACACCCTCTTTCTCTTGAAGTGAGGTTCTCAACATCCCCTCACTTCTAGGGTCCAACGGAGCGCTGGTGCCTGCTGTATGCAAGCTTTTTGAAAACACACTTATTACATTCTGATAGCGCTTATGCAGTAATGGCCTTGAAGTCTATTGCCAGCGCTTGTTCCGCCTTGTCGAAGTCTATAATGTACTTTTGGGGCACTCTGGAACGATTGGCTCCTTCATCACACAAAATCGCTTTGTACTTGGCCGGAATACTTAAAATATTCTGTAGCATGTAGAAAAGCTCGCCGAACAGCTCACGTATTTCGGGCCAATAAAGCGCATAAGCCTCGAACATGTGCGGCGCGCTTTTGCTGTTAATGCATTCGCCCGCTTCGATGTTGCTGACAGTACGTTGGGTAGTAGCGGCCATATCGGCAATGTCTTTTTGTGTTATTTTACGTCCTTTTCTAGCAAACAATAAGCGCACATAGAATAATAACTCCGATTGTCTCCTCCCAATTAATGAAAAAATATTTTTCATAGTATATTAATTTTGTTTAATGTTATCAATCACATTAAGGTTTTTTATTCTGCAAAAATAAGCAGGATATTTGTAATATCCACTATAAAAAGTTTCTAAAATGCATATTTTAATTTTAGAAACTTTTTTAATCTACTTATCTGATTAATATTACTAGGTTTGCAGCACTTAATTTTTTATTAATAATTAATCAAGATGATGTAATTGATTATATAAATACATAATCAAGAAGTACTAATTTTAAAAATGACGAATATGGATTTTATGAACCAGTTGAGAATTAAAGCAGTGATTATCAAGCAAGAAAGTGGGTGCAGTTTTAGTTTAGCTATGGAAAAAGCAAGTTTAGCATTTAACTTAATTGAAAAACTTCACGCCGGCAATGTGACCTTTCAGTATCAGAAGGAAGATGGCACCCTGAGAGAGGCGGAGGGTACCTTGTGTAATTACGAATATTGTTTCAAACGACCTTATAAACCTCGCCACAATACGAGTTTTGTGGTTTACTATGATGTGCAGCGGCAGGCGTGGCGCGCATGCAAAGCGGCTAATCTCATTCAGATTTGCACTCCTGAGCATGCTATTCAGCCGAAATCGAATTTGCTGCCATGAGCACACTGCCCAACCAAAGTGAGGCGCGGGCGCTGCACATCCGCCTCTGCAAGCAGTATCAGGTTGATTCGCTTCGCGAGGCTGCCCTGGCGCTTGCCGAGGAGCTGCAATACGTGTTGAGCATGGTCGATGAGCTGGAGCCACAACCTGATACCTCTTCTCCCTCTTGCTATTATTCGGCCGACGAGTTGGAGCAGGAACGCCAGGCTCTCTGCCGCCAATTGGGAATTTCTCGCTGGTGTTGACTAATTAGATAACGATTTTTTCGATGTGCTTGATTGTCAGCGGTTTGCATCGGTTGGATTGTTTTTTTTTGCCGGTGTTGTCTAAATGGTTAACGGTTATTACGATGTGCTTGATTATCAGCGGTTTGCAACGGTGGAATTATTTTTTTTGCTAGTGTTGTCTAAATGGTTAACGGTTATTTCGATGTGCTTGAAAATCAGCGGTTTGCATTGGCTGGATTGTTTTTTTTGCCGGTGTTGTTTAAATGGTTAACGGTTATTTCGATGTGCTTGAAAATCAGCGGTTTGCA
>ERZ894229.14-NODE-14-length-235174-cov-80.5651_pt1 | contig 235174 bp, 181 predicted proteins | sample MGYA00380295_ERZ894229 | MGnify/ENA primary metagenome ERZ894229 (study PRJEB32331, sample SAMN06328479) | human gut metagenome | biome: human gut microbiome; feature: stool | host: Homo sapiens | collected 2014-09-17 ...
CTTGTCACGCCGATGGTACTGCGTAACAGTGGGAGAGTAGGTAGTCGCCGTTTTTTAGAGAAGTCCTGCAGCTACTAAGCTGTGGGACTTCTTGCGTTTAAAGCCTACCGGAGATATCTAATTTGAAACGCAGGATAGCCTATAATAATGATATATATTCCATTATTAAAACCGTCTATTTTAGTTATATATTAGCTGTTTTATGATTTAATCTCTTATGAAATGATGTTTTTTTAGATAAAAAAGTAACGTTTCATTTGCTATATACGGAATTATATCTATCTTTGTGCCGTTAATAGAAATGAAGATTACAATGAACCAATCATTTATATATATTCTACTGTGTGGTATTATTATTCTGCTGGCAAAGTTTAGTGGAAGTGAGTGCTATGCGTGAATATATTAAATTAGAAATATAAAAGCCTTTCTCACTTCCTTGTGTGAAAGGCTTTTTTTATAATACAGAAAATAAAAATAGAAATATATGAGTGATAGATTATTTATTTTTGATACGACTCTTCGTGATGGAGAACAGGTTCCTGGTTGCCAATTAAATACAGTTGAAAAAATCCAGGTAGCCAGAGCTTTAGAAGCATTGGGAGTCGATGTTATTGAAGCGGGTTTCCCCGTTTCTAGCCCTGGAGATTTTAATTCCGTTATTGAAATCTCTAAAGCAGTTACTTGGCCTACAATTTGTGCGCTAACTAGGGCTGTAGAAAAAGATATTGATGTAGCTGTTGAAGCTTTGAAATATGCAAAGCGGAAACGTATTCATACAGGTATAGGAACTTCTGACTCTCATATAAAATATAAGTTCAACTCTAATAGAGAAGAAATTATCGAGCGTGCAGTTGCCGCAGTGAAATATGCTCGTCGTTTTGTTGATGATGTGGAATTCTATGCTGAGGATGCTGGTAGAACTGATAATGAGTATCTAGCTAAAGTGATTGAAGCAGTAATTAAGGCAGGGGCAACAGTTGTTAATATCCCCGATACGACAGGATATTGTCTTCCTTCTGAGTACGGTGCTAAAATTAAATATTTAGTTGATCATGTTGATGGAATTGATAAGGCTATTATCTCGACTCATTGCCATAATGATTTAGGTATGGCTACAGCTAATACTATAAGTGGAGTGATTAATGGTGCTAGACAAGTGGAAGTCACAATTAATGGTATTGGTGAGCGTGCCGGTAATACTGCATTGGAAGAAATTACTATGATTTTAAAGAGCCATCATGAAATCAATATTGATACAAATATAAATACTCAAAAAATATATCCAACGAGTAGAATGGTTTCTAGCTTGATGAACATGCCGGTTCAGCCTAATAAAGCAATTGTTGGTAGAAATGCATTTGCTCATTCATCAGGCATACATCAAGATGGAGTACTAAAGAATATGCAAACTTATGAAATAATTAATCCACGTGATGTTGGTATTGATGATAATTCTATTGTATTGACTGCACGTAGCGGACGGGCTGCATTAAAACATCGATTATCTTCTTTAGGAGTTGATTTAACTCAGGAAAAATTAGATAAGGTATATGATGAATTTCTAAAATTGGCGGATCGTAAGAAGGATATTCATGATGATGATATTTTAGTTTTAGCTGGCGCTGATCGCAGTGTAAACCACCGTATAAAATTAGAATATCTTCAAGTGACTAGTGGGGTTGGAGTGCGAGCTGTTGCGAGTGTAGGACTGAATATCGCCGGAGAGAAATTTGAAGGTGCTGCCAGTGGTAACGGACCTGTTGATGCTGCAATTAAGGCCTTGAAAAAGATTATTGATCGTAAAATGATTTTAAAAGAGTTTACGATTCAGGCAATTAGTAAAGGCAGTGATGATGTAGGAAAAGTACATATGCAGGTTGAATATGATGGAAATGTGTATTATGGCTTTGGTGCGAATACAGATATTGTTGCAGCATCAGTTGAAGCTTACATAGATTGCATTAATAAATTTGTAACAAAGTAGTTATAATAAGAGTAAGATAATCATTAGTTAAAGTAAAAAGATAGAGATGAATACATTATTTGATAAAATTTGGGATGCTCATTTAGTTACGAAGGTAGAAGATGGTCCCACTCAGCTTTATATAGATAGATTATTTTGTCATGAAGTAACAAGTCCACAAGCGTTTTCGGGATTGCGCGCCCGTGGTATTAAAGTTATGCGTCCTGAAAAGGTGTTTTGTATGCCTGATCATAATACTCCTACTCATGACCAAGATAAGCCGATTGAAGATCCTATTTCAAGAACTCAGGTCGATACACTAGCAAAGAATGCATCTGATTTTGGTTTAGAACATTTTGGAATGATGAGTCCCAAAAATGGCATTATTCATGTTGTTGGTCCTGAAAGAGGATTGACGTTGCCTGGAATGACAATCGTGTGTGGAGATTCTCATACTTCTACGCATGGTGCATTAGGGGCTGTTGCTTTTGGTATTGGTACAAGTGAGGTTGAAATGGTACTTGCATCTCAATGTATTTTGCAGTCTAGGCCTAAAACGATGCGTATTTCAGTTGATGGTAAATTAGCAAAAGGTGTCACTGCAAAAGATATTGCATTGTATATTATATCAAAAATGACTACTGGTGGTGCTACAGGCTATTTTGTTGAATATGCCGGTGAAGCTATTACTGGTTTGAGTATGGAAGGGCGTCTTACTTTATGTAATTTGAGTATTGAAATGGGTGCGCGTGGAGGAATGATAGCTCCGGACGAAGTTACTATTGATTATATTCGTAATAGAGAGTATGCCCCAAAAGGTGAAGAATGGGATCATGCTGTTGCTTATTGGAAAACTTTGAAGAGTGCTGATGATGCTGTTTTTGATAAGGAAGTTTCTTATCGTGCTGAAGATATTGAACCAATGATTACCTACGGTACCAATCCTGGCATGGGTATGGGAATAACTCACCAAATTCCTTCCCTTGATAGTGTACCAGAAGCAGGGAGAACTTCTTTTTCTAAATCGCTTGAATACATGGGCTTGAAACCTGAAGAGAATTTGATAGGGAAGAAGATTGACTATGTTTTTATTGGCTCATGCACAAACGGTCGTATAGAAGATTTCCGCGATTTTGCGTCTATTGTAAAAGGTAGAAAAAAAGCTGATAATGTTATAGCATGGTTGGTTCCTGGTTCTTGGGAAGTTGACAAGCAAATGCGTAAGGAGGGATTAGATAAAATCTTTGAAGAGGCAGGCTTTGCTATTCGTCAACCAGGGTGTTCTGCATGTCTGGCTATGAATGATGATAAGGTTCCTGCAGGAAAATATGCGGTATCTACTTCAAATAGAAATTTTGAAGGACGCCAAGGACCTGGTGCTCGAACATTATTAGCAAGTCCGCTAGTTGCTGCAGCTGCAGCTGTAACTGGCGTAATTACTGATCCTAGAACTTTATTATAATTTAATCTCTGTTTCCAAAAATATAATTGTGATGAAAGAAAAATTTAATATACTAACTTCTACTTGTGTCCCTCTCCCTTTGGAGAATGTGGATACTGATCAAATTATTCCTGCTCGTTTTTTGAAAGCCACTACGAAAGAAGGTTTTGGTGATAACTTATTTTGTGATTGGCGCTATGACAAGCAAGGCAATAAAATAGAGTCTTTTGTTTTAAATGATCCCACTTATAACGGGAAAATTTTAGTAGCAGGAAAGAATTTTGGTTCAGGATCAAGTCGTGAGCATGCAGCATGGGCTATTGCTGGATATGGATTTCGTGTTGTTGTTTCAAGTTTTTTTGCTGATATATTCAGGAATAATGCTTTGAATAATTTTGTTTTGCCAGTAGTTGTAAGTGAATCTTTTTTGGCCGAGTTATTCGACTCAATAAATAAAGATCCTAATACGGTATTAGAGGTTAACTTGCCAGATCAGACTATAAAAAATGTAGCGACTGGTTCGTTTGAATACTTTGAAATAAATTCATATAAGAAGCATTGCTTAGAAAATGGCTTAGATGATATAGACTTCTTGCTGTCCAATAAGGATAAGATTGAAGCATGGGAAAACAAGTGAAAATAGAAATCATGGATACAACACTCCGCGACGGTGAACAAACTAGCGGAGTGTCTTTTGTACCTCATGAAAAGTTAATGATAGCTCGTCTGCTCTTGGAGGAACTCAAGGTTGATAGAGTAGAAGTTGCTTCAGCAAGAGTTTCTGATGGTGAATTCGATGCTGTTAAGATGATATGTGATTGGGCCGCCCGTAGAAGTTTGCTTCATAAAGTAGAAGTATTGGGTTTTGTTGATGGACACACTTCAGTGGATTGGATCAAAAATACTGGATGTAGAGTGTTAAACCTTCTTTGCAAAGGCTCTTTAAAGCATTGTACCCATCAATTGAAAAAAAGTCCAGATGAGCACATTCAAGAAATATCAGATGTGGTTGCGTATGCTTCAGAACAAGGTATTGAAGTGAATGCTTATTTAGAAGACTGGAGCAATGGAATGAAGGATTCTCCAGATTATGTCTTTGCTTTAGTCGATGCCTTACAGCATACTACAATAAAGAGATTTATGCTTCCTGATACGCTGGGTGTTCTAAATCCTCTTCAGGTCATTGAGTTTATGCGTAAAATGGTGAAGCGCTATCCTAATCTTCATTTTGATTTTCACGCCCATAATGATTATGATTTGGCTGTAAGCAATGTTTTAGCGGCAGTTTTAAGTGGCGCTAAAGGACTGCATACCACCATTAATGGCTTAGGGGAAAGGGCGGGAAATGCGCCGTTGGCAAGTGTTCAAGCTATTTTAAAAGATCATTTTAATGCGATAACGAATATTGATGAAAGCCGACTGAATGATGTTAGTCGTGTTGTAGAATCGTATTCTGGCGTGATTATTCCTGCAAATAAGCCGATTGTTGGTGAAAATGTTTTTACTCAGGTTGCTGGCGTACATGCTGACGGGGATAATAAGAATAATCTGTATTGTAATGATCTATTGCCTGAGCGATTTGGACGTGAAAGAGAATATGCATTAGGTAAAACCTCAGGAAAAGCTAATATAAGAAAGAACTTAGAAACTTTAGGCTTAGAGCTTGATGAAGACTCTATGCGTAAGGTGACTGAAAGAATTATTGAACTAGGAGATAAAAAGGAGTTGGTTACGAAAGAGGATCTGCCTTATATTATCTCTGATGTACTAAAACATGAAGGGGCTAGTAACAAAGTAAAACTTAAAACCTATTTTGTGACCTTGGCTCATGGATTGAAACCAATGGCAAGCTTGAGTGTTGAAATTGAAGGTAAGACTTATGAAGAAAGTTCTTCTGGAGATGGTCAATATGATGCCTTTGTGAGAGCATTGCGAAAGATTTATAAAATTACTTTGGGGCGTAAATTCCCAATGTTGCTGAATTATGCAGTAAGCATTCCACCAGGAGGAAGAACAGATGCGTTTGTGCAAACTGTCATAACATGGAATTACAATGACAAGGTATTCCGTACACGTGGGCTTGATGCAGATCAAACGGAAGCTGCTATTAAAGCTACAATTAAAATGCTCAATATTATAGAAGAATATTAATAATAGAAACTACTAAAATATTTTAATAATTATGAAACTGAATATAGCGGTTTTGCCAGGTGATGGAATTGGTCCTGAAATTATAAGTGTGGCTTTGGATGTAACGAAAGCAATATGTGATAAATTTAAGCATAACTTAAGCTTCGAGTATGGAATTTGTGGAGCTGATGCTATTGATAAAGTAGGAAATCCTTATCCAGACGAAACTCATGAATTATGCATGAGAAGTGATGCTGTACTCTTTGGTGCAGTAGGTCACCCTAGGTTTGATAATGATCCATCGGCTAAGGTTCGTCCTGAGCAGGGGCTCTTAGCTATGCGTAAGAAATTAGGATTATATGCAAACATTCGTCCGGTAGTAACTTTTGAAACTTTAATTCATAAATCACCATTACGTGCAGATTTAGTAAAAGGTGCAGATTTTATGTGTATTCGTGAATTAACGGGAGGACTTTATTTTGGCCGTCCTCAAGGTCGGTCGGAAGATGGTAACGTGGCATATGATACTTGTGTATATAGTCGTGATGAGGTTGTCCGAATTGTGACTCTGGCATATGAATATGCTATGAAAAGGCGTAAAAAGTTAACTATTGTTGATAAAGCGAATGTTTTAGCTACTTCTCGTTTATGGCGTGAAGTTTCTAAAGAAATAGCACCTAAGTTTCCAGAGGTTGAAACTGAATTTATGTTTGTAGATAATGCTGCTATGAGGATGATTCAATGGCCCACTTCTTTTGATGTTATTGTTACTGAAAATATGTTTGGCGATATTCTAACTGATGAAGGTTCTGTTATAACAGGCTCAATGGGATTACTACCTTCTGCCTCAATCGGTACTTACACTTCTGTATTTGAACCGATACATGGTTCATGGCCACAAGCAGCGGGGCAAAATATTGCAAATCCTCTTGCTACTGTTTTGTCTGCAGCTATGATGTTTGAATATGCTTTTAATTTGAAAGATGAAGCATCCTTAATTAGAGGGGCTGTTGATGCATCAATGAATGCGAATGTTAGAACTGCTGATATTCAGATCGATGGTGAAAAATCTTTTTCTACTTCAGAAGTTGGCAATTGGATTGTTGATTTTATTAATAAAGCATAACTGTTTTCTGAATTAACTTTAGGTTTGTTAAACGCAGGATTAAACATTTAATGTTTTTTCCTGCGTTTTTATTATATCGGTTTTATTTCTATATCTTTGTCATAAAAAGATGTGATATGCCAAAAATAGCCAAACAAATTTTAGATCTTATAGGTAATACTCCGTTGATGGAACTTTCTGCATATTCCCTCAAATATGGACTCTTTTTCTGTGTTTTGACTATTGTCGGCATACTAAATGCCAACGGACAATCGTATTATGATTTATCTGAAAAAGGAGTGAGCTGTTTTGAAAAAGATAGTTTGGAGCAGGCTGAAAACTATTTTCGTCAGGCTCTTAAATTAGATCCTACAAATGCTCATAATGCACTTTTGTTTTCTAATTTAGGCATGGTCCAACAAAAAATGAACAAGCATGCAGAGGCTGTAGAATCATATTCATATGCATTGAATTTTGCGCCAGTAGCAGTACCAATTCTGCTTAATAGAGGTTCTGCTTACATGAATATAGGGCAAAATGATAATGCTTACCTAGATTATTGTCAGGTCTTAGACGTTGATAAAGATAACATTGAGGCATTATTAATGAGAGCTTACATTTATACTCAACGCAAGGACTTTAAAGCTGGTCGTGCTGATTATGAGAAATTATTAAAGATAGAGCCTACAAATTATACTGCTCGTTTAGGCCTTATCACGTTGAATCAGAAAGATGGCAAACTCAATGAGGCTTTAGAAGGTATAACGATGATGATAACAGAAAACCCTAAAGATGCAACTTTGTATATAGCTCGTGCAGATATCGAATGTGATTTGGATAAAAAAGATATGGCATTAATTGATCTTGATGAAGCTTTACGGCTAAATGATTCTGCTAGTGAAGCCTATTTGCTCCGAGGGCAAATCTTTTTATCTCAGAAGAAGAAATATTTGGCAAAATTAAGCTTTGATAAAGCTATATCATTAGGAATATCAGCCTCTGATTTACAGGATTTAATCAAAGAATGTAAATAGGACTTATTCCATAAACTGTTTAATGGCATTAATAAAATCATTTCCGTATCTTTCCTTTTTGTATTCTCCAATTCCGTTAATAGCTCCAAATGATTCTAATGTAGTAGGTTTTATTTGGCAGATATTATTGAGAACTTTGTCTGAAACAACGATATAGGGAGGTATGGCTTGTTGGTCAGCTAATTTTCTGCGTAATGCCCGTAAAGTCTCGAATAAAGATGAGTCTTCTGTCTCTCTGTCATAGCTAATTTCTTTTTTATTTATTACTTCTTTTTTCCTTTTTGCTGTATGTTCGTTGCTACGATTGTTAATCACTATTAAGCTTGCCTTTTCTTTCCCATATACCACATTGCATCCACTCTGTGTTATCTTTAATACATTGTTTTGATTATATGCTATTTCATAATATCCTAAATGTAACATTTGAAGTAGATAATCTTGCCAATCTCTTGCAGGCACATCTCTTCCTGCAGCGAATGTTTTTAGCTCATTATATTTGTTCTCAACGATTTCTGTAGTGTAGTTTCCTCTCAAAATATCAACTAAAGTTTTAATTCTTATTTTTTGGTCTGTTCGTATGATGGCACTTAATGCTTTTTGTACTATGATAGTTCCATCGAATTTTTCAGGGCGATTTTTGCAAACATCACAATTCCCACAATCTTTCTGTGTTGTTTCTCCAAAATAACTTAGTAAAATTCTTCTGCGACAAATGTCAGATTCTGCATATTGTTGCATTCGTACAAGCTTCTCCTGATTAATCTGTTGTTGTCCACTCTCATTTGCAAATTTGCTTAGCAAAATAAGATCACCCAATGCGTAAAATAACAATGTGTCTCCGGGAAGTCCGTCTCTTCCGGCTCTACCAATTTCCTGGTAAAAGCTCTCTATGCTTTTAGGCATATTATAATGTATTATCCACCTGACGTTAGATTTATCTATTCCCATACCAAAGGCAATTGTTGCACAGATTATCTGCGTTTTATCTGTTATAAAGTCTTCTTGCGCTTTGTTTCGCTGTTCAGCAGATAGTCCGGCGTGGTATACTCCGCAGTTAAGACCTTGTTTGATTAGTAATTGAGCAACAGATTCAGTTTTACTCCTACTCATGCAATAAATAATGCCACTTTCTTTTGGGTGTTCATTAATAAATTCCAGGATGCACTTATTTTTCTCTTTTTGCTGATATCCTCTTTTAACTGTTAAGCTAAGGTTAGGTCGATCAAAAGATGAAATAAATATTTTCGGATGATTTAAATTCAATTGTCGAGTAATGTCTTCTTGAGTTATTTTATCAGCTGTGGCTGTAAGTGCTATTATAGGTATATTGGGATAATTCTTTTTTAAAAGATCTAATTGAGTGTATTCAGGGCGAAAGTCATGTCCCCATTGTGATATACAGTGAGCTTCATCTATTGCAAAAAGAGAAATTTGTATGTCTCTTAATAATGAGTCTAATTCATAAATTAACCTTTCGGGCGATATATATAAGAGTTTTAATTCTCCGGTAATACATGCTCTTCGGATTTGGATGTTTTCGGTTTCATTGTTACTGCTATTTAATGCACCTGCTTTTATTCCATTGGCTTGTAAGGCTCTGACCTGGTCTTTCATTAAAGAGATAAGTGGAGATACCACAACGGCAGTTCCATCCATCATTAATGCCGGTATTTGATAGCATATCGATTTTCCGCCGCCTGTAGGCATAAGAACAAGAACATCCTTTTTCGAAACGATGTTTTGAATAATTTCTTTTTGTAGCGGACGGAAGTTGTCATATCCGAAATATGTCTTTAAAATAGAGTTCATGTATAATTTGTATGTTTTATGTGCCAAAGTTACGTTTATTCCCTGATAATCAGAAATGGTTCCTGATATTCTTCAGACTGTGAAATTTTAATGGCAAAAGTTAATTTGTATTATTATTTATCGAATAAAGATATAAATCAAGGTTTTTGACCTTTTTTTTAGAAAAAATATATACGATAAAGTTGTGTATTTAAAATAATTGTATGAAATTTGTGACAGCAAATAGATGCATTAGATAATGTATTATTTAGAAACAAACCTAACCAGTTAATTCAATGAGTGATTTAGAAAACAAAAAACAGGAGCAATCTCCTAAAAAGCGCCCTTATAACTTAAGGGAGAAAAAAGAAAAAAAAGCTGCTTACAGATCTTTGATCAGACCTGAATTGGCAGATGAATTGTACGACAAGATATTGAATATCGTGGTAGTACAGAAAAAGTATAAAGATCCGGATTTCTCTGCAAAGGATTTAGCAAAAGAATTGCAGACAAACACTCGTTATCTTTCGGCGGTTGTAAATTCTCGTTTTGGCATGAACTATTCTTGTTTGCTTAACGAGTATAGAGTAAAAGATGCTATGCATCTACTGACTGATAAAAGATATGCTGATAAAAACGTAGAAGAAATCAGTGCGTTGGTTGGCTTCGCAAATCGTCAGTCTTTTTATGCTGCATTCTACAAGAATGTAGGTGAAACGCCTAATGGTTACCGTAGAAAATTTATGGAAAAGAATAAATAGAAGCGGATCTTAAAAAACTTAATGAAAAGGAATTATCTCAATAAATTTGAGATATTTCCTTTTTCGTGTTTAATAACCCTAGTTTAATTTTGGAAATGAAGAATTATCTGATCTCTGTGGCAACTGTCGCAATGTTGGCTTCTTGTGGCGGTTCAAAGAGTACTATTAGTGAAGCTGATAAAATAGAATATACTGTGGAACAATTTGCTGATTTACAAATATTGAGGTACGATGTACCTGGCTTTGAAAAATTATCGTTGAAACAAAAAGAGTTGGTGTATTATCTTACTCAAGCTGCACTTCAAGGGCGAGATATACTTTTTGACCAAAATGGAAAGTATAATCTGACTATTCGTAAAACACTTGAGGCCATATATGTGAATTATAAAGGTGATAAGTCAGATAAGAACTTTAAGAACATGGAAGTTTATCTGAAAAGAGTTTGGTTCTCAAATGGAATACATCATCATTATGGTTCAGAAAAATTTTCCCCTGAATTTTCTGAAGACTTCTTGAAAAAGGAGATGTTGAGTTTGGAACCTGACAAATTGCCTTTAGCTATCGGACAAACTGCAGAAGATTTATTTGCCATGCTACGCCCTGTTATATTTGATCCAAATGTAATGTCGAAACGTGTAAATCAGTCTGATGGAGAAGACCTCATTTTAACATCGGCATGTAACTACTATGAAGGAGTTACCCAGAAGGAAGCGGAAGAATTTTATGCTAAAATGAAAGATTCAAAAGATGAATATCCTGTAGCTTATGGCTTGAATAGTCGTTTGGTTAAGAATAACGGTGTAATAACTGAAAAAGTCTGGAAGTTGGGTGGTTTGTATCATGGAGCTATTGAAAAAATCATATTCTGGTTGGATAAAGCAAAATCTGTAACTGAGAATGAAGAGCAAAGAGCTGTTATCTCAAAACTAATAGAGTTTTATCATTCGGGTGATTTAAAGACTTTTGATGAGTATGCCATATTATGGGTCAAAGATTTAAAATCACACATTGATTTTGTTAACGGTTTTACTGAAACTTACGGTGATCCTCTTGGTATGAAAGCAAGTTGGGAGTCTCTTGTTAATTTCAAAGATTTAGAGGCTACCCGTAGGACAGAACTTATCAGCAATAATGCACAGTGGTTTGAAGATCACTCTCCTGTCAATCAAGAATATAAGAAGAAGGAAGTAAAAGGAGTAAGTGCTAAGGTTATCACAGCTGCCATTTTAGCGGGTGACTTATATCCGTCGACTGCGATTGGCATTAATTTGCCTAATTCTAACTGGATTAGAAATCACCATGGTTCCAAATCTGTTACTATTGGTAATATTACAGATGCTTATAATAAGGCTGCTCACGGCAATGGTTTTAATGAAGAGTTTGTTTTCAGTGATTTGGAGAAGGAGTTGATTGATAAGTATGGTGATTTGACGGGTAATCTGCATACTGATTTGCATGAATGTTTAGGACATGGGTCTGGTAAATTATTGCCAGGGGTGGATCCTGATGCACTGAAAGCCTATGGTTCAACAATAGAAGAGGCCCGTGCCGATCTGTTTGGCCTTTATTACATGGCTGATAAAAAATTGGTTGAGCTTGGTTTACTTCCTGATGAAGAAGCATATAAAGCCGAATACTATACTTACTTAATGAATGGTTTGATGACTCAATTGGTACGGATAGTACCCGGAAAAGATATTGAAGAGTCTCATATGAGAAATAGGCAATTAATAGCACGTTGGGTGTTTGATAAAGGGGCTTCTAATAAAGTTGTTGAATTGGTAAACAAGAGTGGTAAGGCGTATGTTGTAATCAACGACTATGCTAAGTTGCGTGATCTTTTTGGGGCATTACTCAAAGAAATACAGAGGATAAAATCTACTGGCGACTTTGAAGCGGCCAGAGTGTTGGTTGAAAATTATGCTGTTAAAGTTGACCCAGTACTTCATAATGAGGTTCTTAAAAGGTATAAAGCGTTAAACTTAGCACCTTATAAAGGATTCGTAAATCCGGAGTATTTACCCGTATATGATAAAGAAGGTAAAATAAAGGATGTGCAGGTCTCTTATAATGAAGGATATACAGAACAAATGTTGCGCTACAGCAGAGATTATTCTACTTTGCCGGCGATAAATGAATAAATACATGGAATTAGCAGAAGAACTGAAAAATATAAAGACACAACTCCGTTTATCAATGAACGGAGTTGCGTCTGCAAGCATGCGTGAAAAAGGTTTGAGTTATAAATTGAACTTTGGTGTGGAACTTCCTCGTTTGAAATCTATAGCTTCAAACTATACCAAAGATCACGAACTAGCGCAAGCTTTATGGAAAGAAAATATTCGGGAGTGTAAAATCCTTGCCGGCTTATTACAACCGGTCGATACTTTCTTCCCTGAAATTGCAGACATCTGGATTGATGATATTAATAATATAGAAATAGCCGAGCACACATGCATGAATTTATTTCAGCATTTACCCTATGCTCCTGCTAAATCTATGAATTGGATTGCGAGTGAGGATGAATTTACGCAGATATGCGGTTACTTAACTATCGCTCGTTTGCTTATGAAGAAAGGAGCGATGGATGATTCTGCTGCAAATGAATTGTTAGACCAGGCGATGACGGCAGTCCTTGCCGGAAGTTACAATGTGCGTAACGCTGCCGGACTGGCAATCAGAAAGTTTATGGAACATAGTGAAGAACAATGTTTCCAGGTTTGCCGTTTAGTCGAAGAGCTTGAAAATTCAAAGGATGAAAGGGAACAGTATCTTTATACATTAGTAAGAGATGTCGCATCGACTTTCTAAAAAACTTCTTTTTATAACTTACTTTCTATAAAAAACAATTAACTTTGTTGGCATTAAGTTTGTGTCTATTATATGGAGAATCAAAATGTAAAGGATACTGTAAAGCAGATATTTACCGAATATCTGAATGCGAACGGACATCGTAAGACCCCCGAACGTTATGCAATTCTAGAAACCATTTATTCCATAGATGGGCATTTTGATATTGATTCTTTGTATTCACAAATGATGAATCAAGAGAATTTCCGTGTTAGCAGGGCTACACTGTATAATACGATTATACTTTTGATAAATGCTCGCTTAGTTATTAAGCATCAGTTCGGTACCTCTTCGCAATATGAAAAGTCTTATAATCGTGAAACACATCATCATTTGATATGTACTCAGTGTGGAAAAGTTTCAGAAATGAAAAACGATACGCTTCAAAATGCGATTGAGAGTACTAAAATGAACCGTTTTCATCTGTCACATTATTCCTTATATATATATGGTCTTTGTGCCAATTGTGACAGGCGTAATAAAAGAAAAAAAACAAGTAATAATAAGAAAGAGAAATGAAAGTAGATGTTCTATTAGGTTTGCAGTGGGGTGACGAAGGAAAAGGGAAGGTTGTAGATGTCTTAACTCCCAAGTATGATGTAGTAGCGCGTTTTCAGGGTGGTCCGAATGCCGGTCACACGCTTGAGTTCGAAGGCCAGAAATACGTGCTCCGTTCAATCCCTTCCGGAATTTTTCAAGGTGATAAAGTCAATATCATAGGCAATGGAGTTGTGCTTGATCCTGCTTTATTCAAAGCAGAAGCAGAAGCTTTGGAAGCTTCCGGTCATAATTTAAAAGACAGATTGCACATTTCTAAAAAAGCACATTTAATATTGCCCACACATCGTATTCTTGATCAGGCTTATGAGGCTGCTAAAGGTGATGCTAAAGTTGGAACTACCGGAAAAGGTATAGGCCCTACTTACACCGACAAGGTTAGTCGTAATGGCGTTCGCGTAGGAGACATTTTATGTGACTTTAAACAAAAATATGAATCAGCGAAAGCTAAACACGAACGAACCTTAGAAAGCTTAAATTATAAATATGACCTCACCGAGTTGGAACAAGCCTGGCTCGAAGGAATTGAATATCTGAAGCAATTTAAGTTTGTGGATAGCGAACACGAAATCAACAATTTACTGATTCAAGGCAAAAGTATATTGTGCGAAGGAGCACAAGGAACCATGTTGGATATTGATTTTGGTTCTTATCCTTTTGTTACTTCCTCAAATACGGTTTGCGCGGGTGCTTGTACAGGTCTGGGAGTTGCTCCTAATAAGATCGGTGAAGTATATGGTATCTTTAAGGCCTATTGCACGCGCGTTGGTTCCGGTCCTTTCCCGACTGAATTATTTGATAAGACAGGAGATGAAATTTGTACTTTAGGACACGAATTCGGATCAGTAACCGGACGTAAGCGTCGTTGTGGATGGATTGATTTGGTTGCTTTAAAATATTCCATTATGATTAATGGAGTTACCAAACTAATTATGATGAAAAGCGATGTGCTCGACGGATTTGAAACAATCAGAGCCTGCGTTGCCTACAACGTGAATGGTGAGGAGATTGATTATTTCCCATACGACATTAATGAGAAAGTGGAACCGGTTTACGTAGATATTCCCGGTTGGCAAACCGATATGACGAAAATGCAGAGCGAAGACGAATTCCCTGAAGAATTCAATGCATATTTATCATTTTTGGAAGAGCAGCTCGGCGTTGAAATTAAGATTGTTTCAGTTGGTCCTGACAGAGAACAAACCATTGAACGATATACTGAAGAATAAGTAAAATACTAATTCTCATTAAAAAAACAAGAGGCTGCGTACAGTCTCTTGTTTTTTTATATAGTTTTGGCAAACTATTTGCTTCTTCTTTTTGTAGTAACTAAAAAGAAATAAAGATATTATGATATCAAGTTCGTGGATTATATTTATTGGAATTGCTTTAGTGAGCTATTTGGTTCAGTTGAACCTTAAAAGCAAGTTTAAAAAGTATTCCAAGATGGCTTTGCCCTCTGGAATGACGGGACGTGATGTAGCCATTAAAATGCTGCAAGATAATGGCATCTATGATGTGCAGGTTACTAGTACCCAAGGTATGTTGACCGACCATTATAACCCTGCCAATAAGACAGTTAACTTAAGTGAAGGAGTATATGCCAGCAACAGTGTTATGGCAGCAGCAGTTGCCGCACATGAATGTGGTCATGCAGTGCAACATGCACGGGCTTATGCACCGTTAACTATGCGTAGCAAACTGGTCCCCGTTGTTACATTCGCTTCTCAATGGGTTAGCTGGCTCATACTTGGAGGAATCCTTCTATTAAATTCTTTCCCCCAATTATTGCTAGGTGGTATTATCTTGTTTGCTATGACAACTCTATTCAGCTTTATTACGCTTCCTGTAGAAATTGATGCAAGTAAGCGTGCGTTGGTATGGTTAAGTAGTGCGGGCATTACCAATTCTTATAACCACGCGCAAGCGGAAGACGCTCTGAAATCAGCAGCTTATACTTATGTTGTTGCAGCGCTTGGTTCTTTGGCGACATTAATTTATTATATTATGATTTATATGGGTAGACGGGATTAAATCTTGTTTTAAAATACGAAACGCACATCAGGAAATTCCGGGTGTGCGTTTTTTTTTTATAATTCACTCTGCTTAACTCATTAATTTCGTGTAACTTTGCCATTCAATTAAAAAATAAATAGTTTAAGTTATGGCAGCTAAACCGGGAATACCCAAAGGAACACGTGATTTTTCGCCAGTAGAAATGGCAAAAAGAAACTATATATTTAATACTATTCGCGACGTTTATCATCTTTATGGTTTCCAACAGATTGAAACTCCTTCCATGGAAATGCTTTCCACATTAATGGGGAAGTATGGTGATGAGGGTGATAAACTCCTTTTTAAGATACAAAACTCAGGAGATTACTTCTCGGGCTTGACAGATGAAGAACTGTTGAGCAGAGATGCTGCAAAGCTGGCAAGCAAGTTTTGTGAGAAAGGGCTGCGATATGACTTAACCGTTCCTTTTGCCCGTTACGTAGTGATGCATCGTGACGAAATATCCTTTCCTTTTAAGAGATACCAAATTCAGCCGGTATGGCGTGCCGACCGTCCTCAGAAAGGGCGTTACCGTGAATTTTACCAGTGCGATGCCGATGTGGTAGGAAGTGACTCGCTTCTTAACGAGGTGGAGCTTATGCAAATTGTAGATGAAGTATTCACCCGTTTCGGAATTCGGGTTTGTATTAAGATAAACAACCGAAAGATTCTAACTGGTATTGCCGAGATTATCAATGAAGCCGATAAAATTGTAGACATTACCGTTGCAATTGACAAGCTGGACAAAATTGGTCTGGAGAATGTGAATAAAGAATTGGCAGAGAAAGGCATCAGCGCAGAAGCCATTGACAAGTTGCAGCCTATTATTTTGTTGCAGGGAAGCAACTCTGAGAAGCTTGAAACGTTGAAACAAGTTTTAGCTTCAAGTGAAACAGGCTTAAAAGGAGTAGAAGAATGTGAGTTCATTCTGAAGAAGTTTGCCTCGTTGCGTAAAACAGAAATGCCCGATCTTTTCGATGATAAGACCAATCAGATAGAGTTGGATTTAACCCTGGCTCGCGGATTGAACTATTACACCGGTGCCATCTTTGAAGTGAAAGCGCTGGATGTGCAGATTGGAAGTATTACCGGAGGAGGTCGTTATGACAATCTGACAGGTGTATTTGGTATGCCCGGCGTATCCGGAGTGGGTATTTCATTTGGAGCCGATCGTATTTTTGATGTACTCAATCAATTAGAACTTTATCCAAAGGAAGCAGTGAACGGCACCGAATTGCTGTTTGTTAACTTTGGCGAAGATGAGGCCGATTACTCTTTATCCGTATTAACTAAAGTACGTGCTGCCGGTATCCGTGCCGAAATGTATCCTGATTCTGCAAAAATGAAAAAGCAGATGACGTATGCAAATGCCAAGAACATACCTTTCGTTGCCATTGTTGGCGAGAATGAGATGAAAGAAAACAAAGTCTTATTGAAGAATATGTTATCAGGCGAGCAGACCCTTCTTGGTTCAGACGAGCTAATTGCTGCCATTCGTCCTTGAAGCATGTGATATTTTCTATTCCTGTCATCGTTTCTTAAACGCATTGTAATATCGTTTGTATTTCTTTGCGCTAAACAAAGAAAAGGATGATAGGATTATTTAATGATTGCTTTCCCCCGATCATGGACGGGGTATCTTTAACCATGCAGAACTATGCATTTTGGTTGCACAAGAAAACTCAGAATGTATGTGTTGTTACTCCCAAAAATCCAGAGGCGGAAGATTGTACAGGCTATCCTGTATTTAGATATTCATCAGCACCAATTCCTATGCGGAAGCCCTATCGTTTGGGCTTCCCGGGCATTGACTGGCCCTTTCAGCTCAAATTGTCTCGTCTCTCTTTTGAGTTGGCTCATGCACACTGCCCTTTTTCTTCGGGTAAACTGGCTGTGCAAGTAGCTCGTTCACAAAATATACCGTTGATTGCCACCTTTCACTCCAAATATCGTACGGATATAGAGCGTATCATTTCCAATAAATACCTGGTCGATTTACTGATAAAGAAAATTGTGCGATTTTATGAGATGGCCGATGAGGTCTGGATACCACAAGCCTCCGTAGAAGAAACCTTGCGCGAATACGGTTATAAAGGAAAGGTTGAAGTGGTTAACAATGGAAGTGACTTGACGTTGGATGCTTCGTCGGCTCTATTAAGAATAGAAACGCGCCGCCGGTTGGGTATTCGTGAAGGAGAATCGATGTTTCTATTTGTTGGGCAGCACATTTGGGAGAAAAATATAGGGTTCATTCTCGACTCTTTGGCCTTGATTCGTGATCTTCCTTTTCAGATGTTTTTTGTGGGTTCGGGTTATGCCTATCAAGAGATGGTAGATAGGGTGGCAGAGCGTAACCTGTCGCATAAGATTCATTTTCTGGGAAATGTGGCCGACAGAAATGTGCTGAAAAGCTACTACACCGCTGCCGATCTTTTCCTCTTTCCGTCATTGTATGACAATGCACCGCTGGTTGTTCGTGAGGCAGCGGGCCTGCACACCCCTTCGTTGTTGTTGCGGGATGCTACTTGTGCCGATGAAATTGTGGATAATTACAACGGTTTTTTGAGCGAGCATTCTGTTGACTTCTTTGCCGACCGCTTGCAGGAACTGATGATGAATCCGAAGCTGGTTGGCGATGTAGGCTTACGCGCTTCTTCCACCATCGTACGTTCTTGGGAAGACATTGCCGACGAAGTGTACGACAGATACCAGAGGTTGATTCACAAGAGTCGCTACAACTCACCACGTTGTTTTATAGGTGGAGTGATGTATGAAAGGGTTTAGTCGATATTCAATCGGACTACCTGTGGTTATAGGTCTGGCCGTTTTTTTTGCAATCTTTTATAAAGAGTATGATTCCTCACTTTTCGGGGGACTGACGGTCGATGCCAAAATGATTGCAGGTGTTGTGCTGGCGGTTATACTGATATTGATGCGTGATGCGGGCCTGATGTTAAGGTTTAGGCAGATGAGTGCTTACGCCCTTTCGTGGCGGCAGGTTTTTAATGTGAATGTACTTTGTGAGTTTACCTCTGCGGTTACTCCTTCTTCCGTTGGCGGAAGTAGTTTGATTGTTCTCTTCCTGAAAAAAGAAGGTGTTGAAATGGGGCGAGCTTCGGCCATAATGGTTGCCTGTTTGTTCCTCGATGAGCTTTTTTTAGTTCTTCTCTGTCCGCTAATACTTCTTTTCTTCTCGGCCGACGAGCTTTTTGGAGCGTCCAACTTGTTCTCGTCGAGCATTAAATTACTTTTTATTGCCACTTATTCCGTGGTTTTCTTGTGGACAGTCGTTCTGTTCGTGGCCCTGTTTAAGCGTCCTAATTACGTGAAGTCCCTCTTGCAGCTTATTGCTAAACTGCCTGTTTTGCGCAGGTGGAAAGACAAAATAGAAGTGTTTGCCACTGACTTAGCTTTAAGTTCAGGCGAATTGAGCAATCAATCGATGCGCTTTTGGTTCAAAGCAATGGGCAGCACTTGTTTGGCATGGATTTGCCGGTTTGCGGTGGTCAATGCTCTTTTATTTGCCTTTAGTGAGCAAAACGGACATCTGCTTGCGTTTGCACGTCAATTGATACTCTGGATTGTGATGACCGTTGCGCCCACTCCCGGTGGAAGCGGTGTGAGCGAATATATGTTTAAAGAATACTATGAAAGTTTCTTTCCTATAGCAGGAGTTGCCCTGATTGTCGCTTTTGTATGGAGAATGATTACTTACTATTTATATCTTTTGCTAGGTTTTTTAGTTATACCGTCTTGGATTACCAAAAGCAAAGATAAAGAGGAGTAAGTCAAGTTTCAATAGTTTCCTACCATCATACCGTCAAATTGTCAGTTATACACCCCGAAACGGACTGACATTCGCCTCTGGCATGGTTTTCGCTTAATATGTTTTGTCTGTCTCACACGGCAGAAATTATAAATAATAGTAGTTTTAATTTTAATATAAAAAGGTACAACTATGAACATTAAACCATTAGCAGACAGAGTGCTTATACTTCCTGCACCTGCAGAAGAAAAAACAATTGGTGGTATCATTATTCCTGATACAGCAAAAGAGAAACCTTTGAAAGGTGAAGTAGTGGCGGTAGGTCACGGTACAAAAGATGAAGAAATGGTATTAAAAGAAGGTAACACTGTTCTTTATGGTAAATACGCCGGAACAGAACTTGAAGTTGATGGCACAAAATACCTCATTATGCGTCAAAGCGATGTACTCGCTGTTTTGGGTTAATCATCAGAAATGTAAATCATAAAGTATAAAGATATTATGGCAAAAGAAATATTATTCAATCTGGAAGCTCGTGATCACTTGAAAAAAGGAGTTGATGAACTAGCAAACGCAGTAAAAGTAACTTTAGGCCCTAAGGGACGTAACGTTATCATTGAGAAAAAGTTTGGTGCACCACACATTACCAAAGATGGTGTTACAGTAGCCAAAGAAATTGAATTATCTGACGCATTCCAAAATACAGGTGCTCAGTTGGTGAAAGAAGTTGCTTCAAAAACCGGTGACGATGCCGGCGACGGAACAACAACGGCAACAGTACTTGCTCAGTCAATTGTAGCCGAAGGCTTGAAGAACGTTACTGCCGGTGCAAACCCAATGGACTTGAAACGCGGTATCGACAAGGCTGTAGCTAAAGTGGTTGAATCTATCAAATCTCAATCAGAAAAGGTTGGTGACAATTATGATAAGATAGAGCAAGTAGCAACTGTATCGGCCAACAATGATCCTACTATTGGAAAGCTCATTGCCGATGCTATGCGCAAGGTTTCAAAAGACGGTGTTATCACGATTGAAGAAGCTAAAGGTACTGATACTACAATTGGTGTAGTAGAAGGTATGCAGTTTGATCGCGGTTATCTGTCTGCTTACTTTGTTACCAATACAGAGAAAATGGAGTGTGAGATGGAGAAGCCGTATATTCTTATATACGACAAGAAGATCTCTAACTTGAAAGACATGCTTCCTATCTTGGAACCGGCAGTACAAACTGGCCGTCCTCTTTTAATTATTGCTGAAGATGTTGACAGCGAAGCTCTTACTACATTGGTAGTTAACCGTTTGCGCTCTCAATTGAAAATCTGTGCAGTGAAAGCTCCCGGATTTGGTGATCGCAGAAAAGAAATGCTTGAAGACATTGCAGTGCTTACCGGCGGATTGGTAATTAGCGAAGAAAAAGGCTTGAAGCTTGAACAAGCTACGCTTGAAATGTTGGGAACTTGTGATAAGATCACTGTTTCTAAAGACAATACCACTATTGTAAACGGTGCAGGTGCTAAAGAAAACATCGAAACACGCATTAACCAAATCAAAGCTCAGATCAAAACAACAACTTCTGATTATGATAAAGAGAAACTGCAAGAACGTTTGGCTAAATTGTCAGGCGGTGTAGCGGTACTTTATGTAGGAGCTGCTTCTGAAGTTGAGATGAAAGAAAAGAAAGACCGTGTTGACGATGCTTTGTGTGCTACTCGTGCAGCTATTGAAGAAGGTATTGTTCCCGGTGGTGGTGTAACTTACATCCGTGCTATTGATGCTTTGGAAGGTTTTAAAGGTGACAACGCCGACGAAACAACCGGAGTTGAAATCATTAAGCGCGCCATCGAAGAACCTCTTCGTCAGATTGTGGCTAATGCCGGTAAAGAAGGTGCTGTAGTGGTACAGAAAGTACGCGAAGGCAAAGGCGATTTCGGTTACAATGCTCGTACAGATGTTTATGAAAATATGTATGCTGCCGGTGTAGTTGATCCTGCGAAAGTGACCCGTGTTGCTTTGGAAAATGCGGCTTCAATTGCAGGAATGTTCTTAACTACCGAATGTGTCATTGTTGAAAAGAAAGAAGATAAAGCAGATATGCCTATGGGTGCTCCCGGTATGGGAGGCATGGGCGGTATGATGTAATCTTCCCGACCATATTTAATAAAAAGCCGCTCCTTGATTTCAGGGAGCGGCTTTTTTAATGAAATGTGTTATACTGTTAATCTTTTCTATTGAAATGCTTTTTTAGCTTTATTGTAATAACATTTCTGATCTATTATTGTTATTTTTACAGTGCGAGAATTAACTAACTACATGTTTAACCTAATAATTATCTCGGAAATGAATAAGAATGATATTGGTAATAATGCAGGCAAAATCTGGAAACTGCTCAGTGATAACACGTGTTGGAGTTGTGCTGCCTTACAAGAAAAATCAGGTTTAAGTGATAAAGAACTGGGAGCTGCAATCGGTTGGCTGGCCCGTGAAAATAAAATCGAATTCAAAGAAGAGGGCGATGACTTATGTGTTTACTTATGTGTTAACGTTTATATCGGTTAAAGTTTTCCTTTTTTGAGAACAAATCTCTTTCTTTGCACTAAATTTAAAGAAAGAGTATGAGAAGTTTCGCATCTGATAATAATTCGGGAGTGCATCCTTTAGTGATGGATGCTTTGCAACGTGCCAATGAGGACCATGCGTTGGGATACGGTAGTGACAAGTGGACCGATCAGGCGGTTGCCATGCTAAAAGAGTCATTCACACCAGCGTGTGAACCCCTGTTTGTTTTTAACGGTACGGGTAGCAATATTGTTGCTTTGCAGCTTATGGTTAGACCGTTTCACTCCATTATATGTGCTGAAACGGCGCATATTTATGTTGATGAATGCGGGTCACCGGTAAAAAGCACAGGCGCACAAATTCGTCCGGTGCTCACACCCGACGGTAAGCTTACCCCCGAATTAATACGTCCTTATTTGCATGGTTTTGGCGATCAGCATCATTCGCAACCCGGCGCAATTTACTTGTCTCAATGTACTGAGTTAGGTACCGTATATACGCCCGGCGAATTGAAGGCGCTTACGTCTCTGGCCCATGAACATGGAATGTATGTTCACATGGATGGTGCCCGCATTGCCAACGCATGTGCTTACTTAAAGACTTCGCTAAAGCAAATCACCGCCGACTGTGGCATTGATGTACTGAGTTTCGGTGGTACCAAAAATGGTTTGATGATGGGTGAGTGCGTGGTGATCTTCAATGAAGAGCTAAAAGCCAGTGCTGCGTTCGTTCGTAAGCAATCGGCTCAGCTGGCATCGAAAATGCGCTATTTATCCTGCCAGTTTACGGCTTATTTAACGGATCACCTGTGGTTGAAGAATGCAGAGCATGCCAATGCAATGGCTCAGCGGTTGTGCGATGCATTGAAGCAATACCCGGGCGTGTGCTTTACGCAAAAGGTTGAAAGCAACCAGCTGTTTCTGACCATGCCTCGTGCAACGATTGACCGGTTATTGCAAAGCTATTATTTCTATTTCTGGAATGAAGCGAACAATGAAATCCGACTGGTTACTTCTTTTGATACGACGGACGAAGATATTGATAACTTCATCAGTCTGCTGCATCAATAACTTCCTCGTAAGCTATATAATAAAGGTAAATGCAATGAGGTTCGGACTTTCACAAGCCCGAACCTCTTCTATTATCTGTATTTTTGGGGGAATAAATACAGACTAGTATCTTGGTGAACACACATTATCTGTTTAAAGCTTCTGCCAGTCCGGTAAAAACATACCCTTCTTTTCTTAGCTTCGAAATCATTTTCCTCATGCCGTTTTGATAGAATTTGTCGGTACGTTTGTCATCGGTTCCTAAATGAATCAGTATGATGTAACCGTTCAGTCCCTTTTCTTTCTCTTTGGATAGCACTTGCTTGTAGATGGTTTCACTGCTTTTGTAGTTCTTCATTTCCGGGGTGGTATAGTCGGCATTTGTTCCGCTGCCCGGTGTGAAGTTAATCAGTTGTATGCCCATGCTCTTGGCCCACGAAGCAATTTCTGCATTATAGTGTTCGTAAGGAGGAACAAAATAAGGAGCGTCGGTGTATGCAATGCCTGCCTGATGCATTAATTCGTAGTTAGCCAATAAGTCCTTCTCAAACTCCTCCCTGCTGATCAAGGTGGAGTCTCTTTTTTCCCAAGAGCAATAAAGAGGGTGGGCGTTGCTGTGAGCGCCCAGATAGTGACCGTCGTTTCTTAAAAGAGAGACAACCTCCGGAAACGTTCTGTAAAACCTTCCGGTGAAGAAAAAGCTTCCTTCTATTTTCTCTTTGCGAAGAATCTCTCTGATATCTGCCGCTCCGTCTGCTTTGTCGTCTGCGGTAAAGATCAATGTGATTTGTTTGCTGGTTGTATCCGTACGAATGATTCCTCCGTTGATGAACGTATTCTTTAACGTATGACCGCTCTTCATGCCGTCTTTCTGTAAGGCCGACAAGTAATAGGTTAACGAAGCAGTACCGTCCATGGTGGGTTCATTGGTTGAATAGTCGTGCGTGTCATCGTGGTAAACCAAGCTTTCGGGCTGAAAGCGTTCATAAGATTCTCCGCCATCCAAATGCACCCCTCTTAAACCTTTGAATATAGTTGCGTACACCGGACCATCAACCAATCCTCCCGACGTGTTTCCTAACCGGGCGGTATAGTACGACGAGTGCGGTTGGCTGGGGTAATCACCCCAAAGAGGCAAGTCGGCTATCATACTTGTGCCCCACGGATTACAGCCAAACAGCCAGTCGCGCAGGGAAGCTTCCATTTCCTCATAGGTTAAATCACCTGTTAACTCCCTATACAACCGGCACTGAGTAAGCATGGCGGCGGTCAGGTTATTGGAACACCATACGCCGGGAATGCCAAACAGGAAAGGATCTTCTTTGGCTTTTTCGTACACTCGCTGTATGCCCGAGCGCATGTTCCTGATAAATTCGTTGCTTACACGCTGGTTTCCTGTGCTCGCCAACCGGTAATGTCCCATATTCATAAAAGGATACCATTGGTAATGCCTGGCACTGTCTGCACCCATCCACGGCGTAACAGGCTCTCTTCTTCCGTACTCAATGGCCTGTTCCAGAAATTGATTGTTTTTTGTAGTCAGGAACAACTCGGCAGCAGCCAGTTCCATGTCGTCCGTCCAGTTGTCTTCTTCGTAAATATAAGGAGATAGCACGGAAGCCGTTTGGCAGGCGCCCGGCTTTTCCATTCCACTTTGATATGCGTCGTGAGCTTTGGTAGCCAATACGTCGGCAAAGGCAGGGTCATACTTCCGCATGATGGTTGCTCCTAACGCAAAACAAGAGGCAAACTTCCCGGTTGTGCTTGCAATACCGGTCGTTGCGTTGGTGAATTTACCCCGAACTTGTTTCTCTCCGCTGCAATAGTACACAGGGCGTCCTTTTCCCGGGCCATAACCGTAATCAACCAAGTCTTTGTTGGGTAAACGCATGCCGGTATGATCTCTATCGTCGGCAATCTGATTATAAAATTCCCCCTTTTCAGGATTCATTCTGTTTAACCAGTCGAGCCCCCACCTGATTTCGTCTACAATATCCGGTATACCGTTGCTCCCTTTTAGTCCCGCTTCATTATATGCATCGGCAAATGCTTCCGGGTTTTGTTGGTACGCAAACATCATTTGGTAAATAGCATTTGCAGAAGTGGTGGTGTATTGCAAGTAGTCGGTTGCATCATGCCAACCCCCGCGTACATCAATGTGTTGACCGGTCTTGGTTGGGTGATAAACAATGTAGCCGTCATGTACATGACAACTGTCTTTTAGAAACGGATTATAGCCGCATCTTTGCTGACGCATATAGTTTAGCAAAAAATCGGCAGTTCCATTGTAAACGCCCGGATCTATACTGAAGCGGGGAGATTGAGTTGTCCCTGCTTTCAGATAATAGGTTCCGGTTTGATTAAAGTCGCTGAAATCCAATCGGTACGTGCTCTCCATCTTTCCGTTTTTTCCTTTTGCCAGGGGGGTGGCAAATGTTCTTGCAACTTTTCCGGTGAATGCATCAATTAAAGCATACTCTTTAATTTCGATTTTCTCTTCACTCATAAAGACTGCAACTTTTCTGGATTGAGGCAGGTAGCCGAGTTGGTTAATTCTTATCCACTGCTCTGCGCATACGTTAAGCGACATTGCAGAGAGTGAAATGGCAAATAGCCAACCTTTACTCTTCATAATTGCGTGATGTTTAAGGTTCAACTTGTGTTAAGTTGTATGCAAATAAAGCGTATTAAATTCAGTATTGATATATGTGCGGCTGTAAATTAACTGTTATTATAAGTTGTTTGTATATGTTTAATTATAAAAGAAAGGGCACCCTCTTCAAAAATAGAAGAGAATGCCCTTATATAGCGGTGATTAGAAGCTTACTTTCTATAGTAAGCTAAATCATCTTTGTCGAATTTGCTAAGGAAAGTAACATGCTTGTCTATTTCAGATTCAGCGAATCTTACGTAAACATGAGCCGATTCAGTAAACAAATCGTTCTTGCTTGCATCTTGAACCATTAAGTGAGACATGATAAGATGGGCCGACATTTCTACTAAACGGCGAGCGGCGAAATCAATCAGTTCCTGATCTTTCTCTTCTGTGATTTTAGTCACAATAGTCTCGTATTTATTTGCCAGCTCTTTCAATCTATTCTTTAATCCTTCAAACTCAGGAGCTACCTGTGCCGTTTCATATTCGCGGATTTTAGCTAAATAAGCACCGGTCGTAACGTATCTGATGGCTGCAACCACCTGCAATTGCGTAGTACCTTCGTAAATGGAAGTGATGCGTGAGTCACGGTAAATTCTCTCACAAGCATAATCTTTCATGAAACCCGAACCACCATGAATCTGAATACAGTCGTATGCATTTTGGTTTGCAAACTCACTGCCTATTCCTTTGGCAAGAGGAGTAAAGCTATCGGCTAACTTAGAGAATGTTTTCTGTTCCTGACGTTCTTCCGGAGTTAGTTTGCGTTCTTTGGCAATATCGTCGAGAGCTTTATAAACATCTACATAACGAGCTGTTTCATATAATAAGGTGCGTGACGCATCGAGTTTAGCTTTCATCAAAGACAATATTTCAGCAACAGCCGGGAATTCAATAATTGCTTTTCCAAACTGTTTGCGGTCTTTGGCATAAGCCAATGCTTCGTTGTAAGCGGCCTGCGATAATCCCACCGATTGAGCGGCAATACCCAGACGGGCACCGTTCATCAGCGCCATAACGTATTTAATAAGACCCAGTTTACGATCACCGCAAAGTTCGGCTTTAGCGTTTTTGTAAACTAGCTCGCAAGTAGGTGATCCTTTGATACCCATCTTGTTTTCAATTCTACGCACGTTCACTCCGCCGTTTCGTTTGTCGTAAATGAACATAGACAAGCCGCGGCCGTCATGAGTACCTTCTTCCGAGCGTGCCAGTACCAAGTGAATGTCGGCGTCACCGTTGGTAATGAAACGTTTCACTCCGTTCAGATACCAGCATTCGTCTTTCTCACTGTAAGTCGCTTTGAGCATAACCGATTGCAGGTCGGAACCGGCATCGGGTTCCGTCAGGTCCATTGACATGGTTTCTCCCTGACAAACACGGGTTATATAGCGTTTCTTCTGATCTTCGTTAGCGAATTCATAAATTGTTTCGGCACAATCCTGAAGTCCCCACAAGTTTTCGAAACCTGCGTCACTGCGGCTCACAATATCTGCCGCCATGATGTAAGGCACAACAGCGAAGTTAAGTCCGCCAAAACGTCGGGGCATAGCCATACCCATTAAACCGGCCTTGCGGCAAGCTTCCAGGTTAGCAAAAGTTCCGTTTGCATACGTCACTCGGCCGTCGGCAACGGAAGGGCCTTCGTGGTCAACACCTTCGGCGTTGGGCGCAATGATATCACCACAAATTTCACCCACAATTTCGAGAACCTTATCATAGCTGTCCATTGCATCTTCGAAGTCAACAGGAGCGTATTCGTAATTTTCTCTGTCTGCGTAGTTTCTTTCTTTCAGATCTACGATTCTTTTCATTAACGGATGATTCAAGTGGTGCTTGAGTTCCGGTGTATCGATATAAAAATTAGCCATGATTACTTAGAATTTTGTTTGTAAAACTTGATCATCTTCGGTATAACTTCTTCCACCGTACCATTGATTACGTAATCGGCTATGGTATTGATCGGTGCATCTTCATCGTTATTAATGGAGATAATCATTGAACTTTCCTGCATACCGGCAATGTGTTGAATCTGTCCCGAAATGCCACAGGCAATATATAACTTAGGACGAACAGTGACTCCGGTTTGTCCAATCTGCCTGTCGTGTTCGGCAAAACCTGCATCCACCGCAGCACGGCTGGCACCAACTTCTGCATTCAGCACTTTGGCCAATTCAAACAGTAAGTCAAAATTCTCTTTAGAACCAACGCCGTATCCGCCCGAAATGATGATAGGTGATCCTTTCAAGTTATTTTTTGCTTTTTCTACGTGGCGTTCTATCACTTCAACGATGAAGTCGGTCGGAGCAACATACTTACTCACGTCGTGTTTGATGACTTCTCCTTTGTAAGTGTCAGAAAGGATTTGTTTTTTCATCACACCTTCGCGAACAGTAGCCATTTGCGGACGATGTTCGGGGTTGACGATGGTTGCTACAATGTTGCCGCCAAATGCGGGACGAATTTGATAAAGTAGATTCTTATAAGTCTTTCCTTCTTTTTTATCTTCGTGATCACCAATTTCCAGAGCGGTACAGTCGGCTGTCAATCCGCTGGTTAGGGCCGACGATACACGAGGACCTAAGTCACGACCGATAACCGTAGCACCCATCAAACAAACTTGAGGTTGTTCTTCCTTAAATAAGTTGACCAATATAGAGGTATGGGGCAATGAAGTATAAGGATACAAACCTTTGGCGTCAAAAACATGTAGTTTGTCAACACCATAAGGAATGATTTGCTTTTCAATATTCTTTAAATTAGTTCCGGCTACAACAGCTTCCAGCTGACATTTCAATTCGTTAGCTAGCGAACGACCTTTGGTAAGGAGTTCCAAGCTTACATCGGCTACATTTCCGTCTTCTATTTCGCAATATACAAATAAGTTATTCATATTTCTCTGTAATTAGGAGTTTAGCCAATGGTATGGTTAGCTAACAGTTCAACAATTAGTTCTTCAATTTCTCGGTCATTGCTACCAATCGTTTTATTCTCTTTGGCCTGGAATACAATGTTCTGAATAGCTTTCACCTTGGTGGGTGAACCGGAAAGTCCGCATTGTGCCAAATCACCTTGTACATCGGCAACGCTCCACTCAACCAAGTTCAGATAGTCGCGTTTGTCATACAATTCTGTGTAGTCCAAATTACCTTGTTGTTTCTCGGTAATTGTTTTGGCATGTTTATACTTTTGCACGAGTCTGGCATTTCGAGGGCGGCAAGAAGCTGCCGATCCTGTTACGGTTATAACCATCGGCAGAGGGCCTGTTACCGTTTCTACTCCACCATCAATGTGTCGTTTTACTGTGATTGTTTTGTCGGTCACTTTTAAAATCTCTTCCGCATAAGTTATTTGGGGCATTCCCAGCTTCTCAGCTACTTGGGGCCCAACTTGTGCCGTGTCACCATCAATCGCCTGGCGTCCACCGATGATAATGTCACAGGTACCGATCTTCTTGATAGCAGTAGCCAATGCATAAGATGTGGCTAAGGTATCGGCACCGGCAAATGCTCTGTCGGTTAGCAAGTAACCATTATCTGCTCCTCTGAATAATCCTTCACGAATTATATCGGCGGCCCGGCCCGGACCCATGGTGAGGATAGTAACAGTTGACCCCGGATGGGCATCTTTTAAACGGAGAGCCTGCTCTAATGCATTGAGATCTTCCGGATTGAAGATAGCAGGAAGTGCCGCGCGATTAATAGTTCCGTCGGCTTTCATGGCATCCTTCCCTACATTTCGTGTGTCGGGAACTTGTTTTGCCAGTACAACAATTTTCAAACTCATGTTATAAGTATTAGTATTATCCTGCAAATTTACGCAATCAGTTGATTCTGCAAAGAAATATGCTTTAAAAATGCACAAATGGGTCTGTTATGAGCAAGAACCATGTTCCTCAACATCTTTTTATTCTGCTGCTGTTATGACATTTAGCGGATAAAACAACCAACTCGTTTATAAAATAGAGCAGTTGATTGATTCGTTTTTTTAATCAGAACTATTCTCCATAGTTTCGTAACACGATTGTAATATGGAACTTATGCATTTAGACTACTTAAATCCTTTGCTTACTCACTTTGAACCGGTGTCACTTGAAGAGATGAATGCCGTTCGCTTAATGAACCGCATTGATACGAAGTACACTACTTCCATTGATTTGTTGCCTGCTATCCTTCTTTCATTGCAGAAAGATTATAGGATTCAGGAAATAACGTGTCGACGGAACATGCCTTATGAAACAACGTACTTGGACACTGAAGGGAGAGAGATGTTTATGGCTCATCAAAATGGAAGAACCGTTCGTGAAAAGATACGGGTACGCACCTATAAAGATTCCGGACTGACTTTCCTCGAAGTGAAAAATAAGAATAACAAAGGACGCACGGACAAGAAACGAATACTCGTAAGTAGCTTGCTTAACATGCAGGAAGAAGGCGCCGAGGATTTCCTGCAGAAATATGCTTGGTACAACTTATCGCAACTCTCTGGTAAATTGCAGAATTCCTTCAACCGCATAACGCTGGTTAACAAACAAATGACAGAGCGTTTAACCATTGACACGAACGTGTGGTTTCAAGACTTGCTTACCGGACAACAGGCCGCGATGGATCAGGTAGCTATCATTGAGTTAAAAAGAGATGGCAATCATTTCTCTCCGGTAAAAGAGATTCTGCATCAAATGCATGTGCTGCCGGTGAGCATCAGTAAGTATTGTTTGGGCTCTGTGCTCACTAACCCGGCTTTGAAGTATAATCGTTTTAAACCCAGAATAAGGAAAATAGAACAAATACAAAATCAAATAACAATTTAGACCATGGAAGATTTTACGGATATAACTTTGTTGGAGGCACCGCTGCTCGATGGCGCCGGATTCATGCAACTGCTGTTGAGGTTTGCCTTTAATATGCTGGTGATATTTGGTATCATTCAGTTCTTTTATTACTCGAAAAGCAAAAGACGCGACTATTACTTCACCTTTACGTTAATAAGCATCAGCGTATTCTTTTTAATTTTTTTGCTTGGCAGCGTTAAACTGAAAATAGGCTTTGCACTAGGACTGTTTGCCATCTTCGGCATCATCAGATACCGAACGGAATCGGTTCCCATCAGGGAGATGACTTACTTATTTGTGATTATTGCCATTTCAGTCATCAACGCTTTGGCTGTGGAAATAAGTTATACCGAGTTGGTTGCTACGAATTTAATTTTTATTCTCAGCATTTGGGTGAGTGAAAGCAATCGATGGCTAAAACACATCTCCTGCAAACTGATTCAATATGACCGCATTGAACTTATTAAACCGGAGAATGCAGCTTTGTTGTTAGATGACTTAAAGCAACGAACGGGACTCCCGATCCTGAAAGTTGAAGTGGGGCATATTGATTTCTTGCGTGACAGTGCCATGGTGAAAATATACTATGAACCGCTTTGTGATGAGATAAATACCATTGATACAGTAACTAGAATACCACGTGAAAATGAATAAGTTTCTTTTGATTTTATCGGGCTTGCTTTGGTTCGTTGCTCCCATGGTAAGTGCTCAGGATAGTGACTTTGGTATATGGACAAGTCTGGAGGTGAAAAAGAAAATATTTCCGGGCTTCGACGCTTCTTTTGAAGGGGAGTTCAGAACGCGAAACGATGTAGGAACCATTGACCGATGGTCGGCAGGCATTGATCTTTCATATTCAGTTAACTCTTATTTGAAGCTGGGCGGTGCTTATAACTTGATTAACTATAATCATCCGAAAAGAGAATGGGAGGTAGGACATCGGTATAGCTTCTATGCAACCGGCAGTTATGTATGGAATAGAATAGAACTTTCTTTGCGCGAAAAATACCAGCAAACCTATCGAGTGGGGGTGTCTGAAACCGCCTCTCGGGCAAATCCCAAGAAGATTATGCGATCACGGTTGCAGCTTGCTTATAATCTGCCCAAATCAAAACTGACTCCATATACTTCGGTGGAGTTTTATCACACCTTGAATAATCCGCAGGGTAATGATCTGGAAAAAACAAGGTATACGTTGGGTACTGAATACAAGATTAATAAACGTAGTAAGCTCGATTTGTTTTACCGATACCAGTCGGAAACGGATGATGAGGAAGATGACGGACATGTTTTGGGACTAGGTTATTCACTAAAATTTTAAAGTTCAGTATGATGAAAAGATATTTAATTGCGTGTTACATGATGGCCCTGGCAGGAGCTCTTTGCTTAGGCTGTACCAGTGATACCGATGAGGTGACGGATGAAAACGGCGACACTTCGGGTGAAGTGATAACAGAACCTTCGGATGATGATTTGGTTGAGAATGCTACATTCAGTACGGTGGTTGGTATTGTTTATTCGGGCACCACTGCCAATGTAACGAATGCAGCGAGTGGGGTCACGGTATCACAATCGGGTGCCAATGTGGTCATAACTTCGACTATTGAAGGGGTTGAATACGTACTTAGTGGTACCACTACGGCTGGTTCTTTGAAAATTTATAGTGATTATAAGTTTAAGTTGAACTTTAACGGTGTGGATATAACCTCTACTTCGGGACCGGCTATAAACATTCAATCGCACAAGAGGGTTTTTGCCGTACTTACGGAAGGAACAGTTAATAAGTTGACCGATAGTTCGTCTTACCCTACCAGCACGGAAGACCAGAAAGGCTGTTTGTTTAGTGAGGGACAGCTTATCTTTAGTGGGAGCGGTAGTCTCACCGTATCCGGCAAATACAAACACGCTGTGTGCAGCGATGATTATATATTGATTCGTCCGGGTGTGCAATTAACGGTTGCCGCAGCCGCAACCGATGGCATCCATACCAACGAGGCTATATTAATTGAGGGTGGCACGGTTCAGGTTACGTCTACTGACGAAGGTATAAACTGCGACGAGGGTGCTGTGGTTATTAACGACGGTACGGTTACTGTAACGACCAAAGCGGCATCGGCCAAAGGTATTAAGGGATACGGCAATGTGACTATTAATGGTGGTACTATTAATGTTACAGCCAAAGGAGGAGATTCCAGCGAAGGCATTGAGAGTAAAAGTGTATTGACTATTAACGGCGGAACGGTGGAGGTTACTGCTTATGACGATTGCATCAATGCGGCAAGTGGTATTGTTATAACGGGTGGCTCGGTTTATTGCTATAGTTCCAATAATGACGGCATTGACTCTAACGGACCATTAACCATATCGGGCGGATTGATTGTCTCTTCGGGTACTACTAGTCCGGAAGAAGGCATTGATTGCGATCAAAACACATTTAAAATAACCGGAGGAACTTTGGTGGGGTTCGGTGGAGCAACTAGTACGCCTACTTCGTCGGCCAGCACGCAGCGTTCCTTAATATATGGAGGTTCCGGCACTTCGAACCAATATTTCAGCGTGGTTTCTTCAACAGGCGAGACTGTTTTAGTGTGCAAAATTCCCAGAACTTATTCACAAATGACTTTGCTGTTTAGCAGTCCTTCTCTCACTGCCGGTACTAGTTATACCATTTATTCGGGAGGTACAGTTTCCGGCGGAACAGATTTTCACGGACTTTACACTGCCGGAACTTACACCGCGGGAACTCAATTGTCTACTTTTACCAGCAGCTCTATGGTAACGCAGGTGGGCAATGTGAGCACAGGTGGCGGCGGACAGCCCGGTTGGCGATAGTTGTTCTGAGGTATGTTTAATCAGTCTGACGATAAAAACATTCGGTTTGTCGATTCCTTTTGTGAGCTTCACGGGGTAGAATTACTTTTGTACATTGGTTTATGTAGTTATGAAGTTTAGGAAAAGGCTTTTTTTAGAGAACCTGATCTATGCGGTGATTTGGTTTTTGATTTTTCTTTTGCCCATTATCGGGAATTATTTTTCCCTTTATTCGGGCAAGGAATCATCACTAAATTGGCGCATGATTTCTTCCATATGGCTGGGAATCTTACCGCTATTTGGTGTGTTTGTCATCAATAACTGGTTTTTGGCGCGTTATCTGTTACGAAAAAAATACGTAACATATACCGTGTTAGTCGTAGCGGTAATTGTTGCCATGCTGGGGTTGAACTTTGTAGGCAGAAGGTTTATAGAGACACCCGAAGACAGATTTCATCCTCGTGCCGAGCGAAGTTGGCAACGCATGGGGGGTGAAAAGGCTACGCAAATGCCCATGCCCGATAAGATAGGAGAGCCTGCACCGGATGAAATGAAAGACCAACACCCCGAAGGGCCTCGTAAGCTTTTACCCGGACCGGACCGTAAAGGTGAGAAAGACTTGAGAAAGAAGTTTTTCATTCTGCCTTTCTTTCCGGGTCCTTTCTACAGTCATTTTATTCTTTCCATTTTAATTGTAGGGTTTAATATAGCCGTAAAGCTTATGTTTAAATCTTTGCGCGACGAGGAAATGATGAAAGAGTTGGAAAGACATAATCTACAGTCGGAACTGGAGTATCTGAAGTACCAAATCAATCCTCACTTTTTTATGAATACGCTCAATAATATTCATGCACTGGTTGATCTTGATTCAGAGAAGGCAAAGACTAGTATTCTGGAACTTTCTAAAATGATGCGTTACGTGCTTTATGAATCCAGCAATAAAACAGTCAGCCTTTCCAGAGAAATTAAATTTCTGATAAATTACATAGAACTGATGCGGCTTCGGTATACTGACAAAGTGAGTATTGAAGTAAGTATGCCGGGTGAGCTGCCCGATATTGAAGTGCCTCCTTTGCTTTTCATCTCTTTTATTGAAAATGCGTTTAAACATGGAGTGAGTTACCAAAAAGATTCTTTTATTCATGTTTGCATGCAAGTGGAAGATCAGCAACTTCTGTTTCAATGTTCAAACAGCAATTGGAAGAAGGGTGACGGGAAGCACTGTGGCATTGGACTTGAGAATATCAGAAAACGGTTACGCCTGCTTTATGGTGAAGATTATGTTTTGTCTATCGAAGAAGTAGCCGATTGTTATAATGTACTATTGATAATACCTATCACAGCATGATTAAATGTATTGCCATTGATGATGAACCGCTGGCATTGGCACAAATAGCCGGCTATATATCTAATGTTCCGTTCCTGCACCAGGTAGGTGCCTGTCAGGATGCTTTTGAAGCCATGCAATTAATTGCATCGGAAGATGTGGATCTTATTTTTGTCGATATTAACATGCCCGATTTAAACGGGCTTGATTTTGTGCGTTCTTTAGTAAGCAGTCCTTTGGTGGTGTTTACTACGGCATACTCTGAATATGCAGTTGAAGGATTCAAACTTGATGCGGTTGATTACCTCTTAAAACCTTTCAGTTTTCAGGATTTTCTGAAGTCGGTCGACAAGGCTCGTAAACAGTTGGAATACCGTTCGGGTGGAGGAGCAGCCGACAATGATTCGAACGTGATTAATCCTGACGGTACGTTGTTTGTAAAGTCCGATTATAAAATTATCAGAATCAACGTCAACCAAATAAAATACATTGAGTGCATGAGTGAGTATGTGCGCATCTATCTGGAAGGCGAGGACAAACCGCTGATGACCTTACTGAGCATGCGCAAACTGGAAGAGCGATTACCTGCCAGCATGTTTATGAGGGTGCATCGTTCTTATATTGTTAACCTGCACAAGATTCAGGAAATATCACGATTAAGGATTATTTTTGAGGGGAATGTTTATATTCCGGTGGGCGATAACTACAAAGAAAAGTTCAACGATTACATTAGTAAAATGTGCTTAGGCAAATAAGAAAAAACCTCTTTATGTTTTTCAAAAACATAAAGAGGTTTTTTTAAAAGATAACGAGGTTTTCCAGAAAGGTGGTTATGCCTTATTTGAAACCTAATTTCTTTGCAATTTCTTTGGGTAAAGCATCTTTGTGAACTAATATATTCATTGTTTTATACTTTACGAATGATTTGGAAGCATACCAGGTTCCTTTGTATTTGTTATTGGTTCCCCAAGAGTTTTTAACCATATAGTATTCTTTTCCGTTTTGATCTTTGGCAGTACCATAAATGAGCATGCCGTGATCATCTGTTGTTTCCCAGTTGTTGAATGCTTTTTGACGCATTTCCTGAGTAATGTCCATTTCAGGCATGGGCTTAGAGGTTAACTCCTTACGTTTGTCGGCCATGGTAAGTCCTGTCCAGCGAGCCATGTCAGAACCGGTGAGGTCTGTGCGGTTCATCTGAGGAACAACCGCAATGCCGTCACGTGTAAAACCATCCTCGCTCACATCACTTCCCCAAGCTACAGTATAACCATTGTTGACCGCATTCTCAATAACCGTCATAAACTCATCGATGGGCAAGTTCCACGATTCTGCGTTTCTCCAGTTGTCCTGAATTTCAATGGCGAACTTTTTATAGAAAGGATGATGGGTATACGAAGTCAGGGATACATAATCATCAGCATTCAATCCCAATGATTTAGCGAAAGTAAGCGGCGTGTATTCTTTTCCTTTATAAGAGAACTTCTCGGGACATTTGCCCAAATAAGTATCATAAATAGCATTCAAACCATTCATCCATACCGGAGTAAGCTTGGTGAGTTTGCCTTTGGCAATAGCATTAACGTAAGCTTCGGCAACAGCATCAAGTTCATTGTGCACGGGAAGAGTATCTCCATACATAATTCCGTTCATGGCTTCCTGAGGAACCAGTCCGTAGTTATTCATGCAATAAACAACATCATAAAAGCTACCGCCCGGAGAGAAAGAGTTGTCACCGTGAAGACGCACGTATCGTTCTGCGCGATCGGCCATGGTGTGGTGTACAACGAACATTTCTGATAAATCATACTCACCTTTACCTTGTCTGAGAAGCTCTGATTCCAAGAATGCAAGGCTCGAGAAACTCCAGCAAGTACTCGATCTGTTCTGGTTTTTGATGGATGTAATTGGATTCTCTTTTACTGTGCTGAAAACAAAACCTTCTTCTTTTTTAGGCTCTTGTGCAACTGTGTTGAGGCTTAACAAGCCCAGTGTTGCAATTAATACTATATTCTTCATTCTCTCTTGATATATTATGTTTATTTATGCGACAAAGATACACGGAAATTCTTTTAATCCTGTCTTTTTTACATAAAAATGAAGAGAAAACTACATTTTTATTGCAGTTTACCACGGTATGCACGTTCGCTAAAAGAGATGTTCAGGTAGAATGATAAACTCTGTTCGCGCGGCATGCCTGTGTTGACTTTGGTTTGGTCGCTGTATTTGACTCCAAAGGAAAAGATGTTTTTGTTTTTAAGCGTAAAAGCCGCTCCTGTACTGATGTAATAGTTCTGCGGTTCGTTTTTCTTTATAACAACGTACGAGTTACTAGTGCCTGCTCCTAGCATCAACTTAATGGGAGTTCGGTAAGGATTTCCCAATGTGTATGCCAAACCAAGCTTAAGGAGGTTTTGGTTGGCATAGCTTACAATGCTTTGCGATGATTCCATTTTATCCCATTGTATCCATTTGTAGTCTCCCGAGAAAGTCCACTTGGGTGTGTTATAACTCAAACCGATCCCGATGAATTGAGGCATGTACTGCTTAACGGAATGCTCGGACTTATCAATCGTTGTATCGTCACTGGTGCTGCTAACCGACAGTTCATTCTTTTGAGATAATTGTTGCTGAAATCCGTAGGTAGCCCCCAATATAAATGCATTGTTCTTATTCAGGTTGTATTTATATTGCATTCCTAAATCGGCATAACAGGCTGTTTTCCGCGAGGTCTCTTCCCGGGTAGCGCTCCCTTGAGTTTCTGTCTGGGTAATAGTACCGGTTATATACGAGAGGTTGGCTCCCAACGAAAGATTCTTGCCGATCAAGAAAGCATTGCTCAGGTTTATTCTGGATAGGCCGCCGTCACCTTCAAAGTAAGATGAGATAATGCCACCGTTGGTTCCTTCCACTTGTTGATCTAGTGTAATGGCATAACCCACACTGCTAATAGGCGATATGGATAAAGCTCCGTACCAACGGGGTAAAATCCGAAAGCCTACAGCCAGATTATTGAGGTTACCCACTGTTGAATTATTGCCTATTCCTGATTGAGTATATTTTTTGTATGCTCCCATTACGCCGGCTTCAATGGTGAATTTCAAGCTGTCGATTTCTGTCAGGGCAGCCGGATTGGTTAAGTTGAGAAAGCTGTTGCCCCGAAGTGCAATGCCTACTCCCCCCATACCGGCATATTGTCCGCCATCACCAGTGGTTACCTCGCCGATACCAAACATCGATGTAGGCGAATTAGTTGTATTTTGGGCTACCATTAGTGTGGGAACACACCAAGTCAATAAAAATAATATGTACTTCATTATTCGTTGTATATTTTATATAATACCACTAATTTCAACTTATTGTGCTCACGGTTTTGGTCGCCAAAAGTTACGCCATTTAGTGTGGTACTGAATTCACTGTTGGGAAGCATCAGCATCAGGTTTTGTCGGTTCATGCCGAATGTTCCCAGGTTATCTTGCAGGAATGAGGTGATGTCAAATGTATAATAGGTTCCGTTGGCAACACTTTTGTCGGAAACCAGGCTTCCGTCTTGCACACTTGTTCCATACGAATCGGTTATCGCTTCTTGTGCCACGTTGCTATCATCAAGGGTATACATGCTGAGCGAGGAGGGCAGTGGCATGTCAGTATCATACGTCCCGTCAATGGGATACAGGTACAGCATGGCACTTTCTATCGTCACCATATCACCTTGCAATAACAGATTGTTGAGGTGAGGAAATTCTATCTTAACATAATTTCCAACCATTCCCTGAACAACGGCCTGATGTTCGGTTTTATTGGATGATAAAGCATTGTTGGATCCCGGTACGATGTCTGCTAAGATACTATTGCTGCGATCTTGTACGGTCTTATTGTATTTCAATGTTGAGCTGGGAGTGAACACCGTACTCATGTTTGTTGTCGAAGAAGCTATTTGGCTGTAATACAATTTAATATACATGCTCGAATCGCTTACACCAAATCCGCTGATGCACTTGTCGGCTTTATCGGGAACAAATGCAATTCCTTTCAAGTAACTTCTGAAGTAATCTTGCGACCTGAAGTAGATGGACTGGTCTTTCATTAAGCCCAGCAACTCCTGTCCAAATTCATCGGGAAGTCGCAGCTCCAGTTTTTTCTTCTTCACCGGTTGATTTTTGAAGGTGAGAGTAGCAAAAGGAGTTGCTTCGTACGGATAGCTGGTTGTGTTGTATAGGTATCCGTCTTTATCAAGCGCCATGTTTGACGTTAACTTGTGCATGTATATGTGTTGTGGCGTACTGATTGTGTCGCCCAGATAGCTTCCGCTTGGATTCATGATGATGGTGATGGAGTCAAACCGATAAGTCGTTTCTTCGTTGAGGCTGACCGAAGGTACGTTGTATTCAGCATAAAATGATGCTTGAATATCACCCCATGTTGTACCGCTGTAATGACCTATCTGACAAATAGAGTCGCCCGATGTGGCAACCGAATCGGCAAGAATGGTGCTGAGCAACACGGTACACGTGTCAGTCTGTATATTATAAAAAGAACTTTCTACCCATTTTCCTCCTGCAGAAGACGCTTCATCTCTGCAGGAGGCTAATAGTAAACAAAACAAATATGTAATAATCCAAATTCCTGGCTTCATTCTAATTTTAGTTGAGGTTTTAGTGCGGCAAAAGAAGCTATTTGTTGCATGGTGACAAAATACTATCGACAAATCACCCTATTTTATCGACTGTATTTTTTTAGTAGATGAAAAAACACTGTTCGTCGATTCTTTTTTTTATCTGCACCTTTGACTCTTACATTTGCCGCTCAATAATTAACTATTAAACCGCATTAAAAGATGAATGTAAGTATTTGGAATGCAACTTCAAAAACGATACTTTTTGTGCTCTTCGCTTGTATCGGCACTTCTTTGGTTAGCTCATGTACAGAAGATGATGAGTATACGGTAGGTGTTTGGTACCGCCGTTCGGCATTAGACGGTCCGGCTCGTACGGAGGCTGCCAGTTTTGTTATTAACAATGAAGGTTATATTTGTTGTGGATATAAAGGAGGGTCGAGTCCCACCAAATTAAGGGATTTATGGAAATATACACCTGTTGAGGGCGGCAATGGTTATTGGACACAGTGTGCCGATATGCCTACTGAAGCAGGTTACAGAAGTGCAGCTGTTGGTTTTGCCGTAAACGGAAAAGGGTATGTTTCTACGGGAATTGATATTGACTCCAGGCCTTTGGCAGATACATGGGAATATAATCCGGATTCTGATTCGTGGACTCAAAAAGATGACTTCATTAAAGAAGCACGTTACGGTGCATTGGGATTTGCTTTAGGTAATTATGGATACTTAGGTACCGGTTATGACACAAGCAACTGGTACAAGGACTTTTATAAGTTCGATCCGAATGCAGCTAGTGGCTCGCAATGGACAGTTGTGACGGGATTTGGCGGTGACAAGCGCCAGTACGGTACGGCTTTTGTCATCAACAATAAAGCATACTTCGGCTTTGGTACTAACAATGGTAGTTATCCCGACGATTTTTGGTCTTTTGACGGCTCTACTTTTACTCGCTTGAGAGACATTGCCGACACCAATACGGATGAAGATTATGATGACGATTATGCTATAGTCAGATCGGGGGCAGTGGCTTTTGTTATTGATAGCAAAGGATATGTCACTACAGGAACCACAGGAAGTTTGAAGAGTGATTATTGGGTTTATGATCCCGATACGGATCTTTGGTCGGGTGATAGTGATGATGATTATACTCCTTTCGCCTTACTAAATTCCGGTTCTCAAGGTTCCTCACGCTCAGGTGCTACCGCTTTCACACTAAATAACAGAGGGTTTGTAGTTGCCGGAGCATCGGGTAGCTATCGGTTAGATGATATGTATGAACTTTCACCTTATGAAAATCGTGAAGACTAAAAAAGGATTGGCTTTTACCCTCGTCTTGCTCACTATGGTTGTAGGCATATTTTATTGGTGGAAGTTTAGTAAGAACGGTCCGGATCACTATTATACAATTGAAGTGGTTGAGCTTCATGAAGGCGGATTCGGCTATAAGATTCTTCATCAAGATGAGATGCTTATTTATCAACCTTTTGTTCCGGCTGTTGGCCACAACAAACCTTTTGTAAGCAAAGAGGATGCAATAAAAGTGGCTCAGTTGATTAGAAATAAACTAGAGAGCGGATATGGTTTTTCAGTCTCTGCGAAAGAGATTCAGGAACTTAATTTATCCGTGAGTTATTAATAGATTTCATTTTCGTATGTTAGCCATATCTTTCTTTGGGGGAAAGATATGGCTTCTTCATTATTGGTAAACTTGTTTTTTATGAAATATTTATTGCATTATTAGGTGAAAGCAAACTAATTATTTAGTTATTTTGTTACCAAAAGTAAACTTAAAAGGTTATTCGTATGCAAAAGGCCCAAAGGAATTATATTATATACGCTTTGATGTTACTGCTTTTCGGTACTTTAATTTATCTTTCTGTTGAAGAAGGAATGGCATTTGCCAGTCATTCGTCTCATCATGTTCCTGATAGAACGGATTCACCTTTTGACCTTTTTCTGCAATTTATGCAAGAGAACTTGCATCATCCGCTGGCAGTTTTACTTTTACAGATCATTGTGGTGTTACTAGCCGTGCGCTTCTTTAGTTACTTGTTTAAACACATTCATCAACCGGGTGTAATAGGCGAAATTGTTGCGGGTATCGTATTGGGCCCTTCTTTATTAGGTTATTTCTTTCCCGAAACGTATCAATTTCTTTTTCCAAGTGAATCTTTAACTAATCTGGAGTTGCTGAGTCAGATTGGTTTGATTCTATTCATGTTTGTTATCGGCTTGGAACTTGACTTTTCTGTCTTAAAGAATAAGATTAATGAAACCCTTGTGATAAGCCATGCCGGTATCTTGGTTCCTTTCTTTTTAGGGACCGTTGCTTCTTTTTGGATTTATGAAGAATATGCAGCCGATCAAGCGGCTTTTCTGCCCTTTTCTTTGTTTATCGGCATATCCATGAGCATAACAGCTTTTCCTGTTATGGCAAGAATACTACAAGAGAGGAACATGACGAAAACACCTGTGGGAATTTTATCTATCGCATCGGCAGCGAACGATGATGTAACGGCTTGGTGTTTGCTGGCTGTGGTCATTGCCATTGCTAAAGCCGGAACATTTGTTGGCGCTCTTTACACGGTAGGTCTTACCCTTTTGTATATTGTCATTATGTTCTTTGTAGTCCGACCGTTTTTGAGGAAGTTGGGCGTGGCCTATGCCAGTCAGGAAGTTATAACTAAGCCGTTCGTGAGCTTTATATTATTGGTACTTATTATCTCGGCAACGTTGACAGAAATCTTGGGTATTCATGCTTTGTTCGGTGCTTTTATGGCAGGCGTGGTTATGCCTCCCAATATGGGTTTCCGTAAGGTGATGATGGAAAAGGTGGAAGATATTGCATTGGTCTTTTTCTTACCTTTGTTTTTTGCATTTACAGGTTTGCGTACGGAAATCGGTTTGATTAATAGTCCGGCTTTGTGGGGCGTATGTATTATGTTAATTGCGGTGGCTATTGTGGGTAAGCTAGGAGGTTGTGCTATTGCTTCGCGTCTGGTGGGCGAATCATGGAAGAATAGTCTTACAATCGGTACGCTGATGAACACGCGCGGATTGATGGAATTGGTAGCTCTTAATATCGGTTATGAAATGGGAGTGTTGCCGCCCTCTATTTTTGTTATTCTGGTTATTATGGCATTGGTAACTACATTTATGACCACTCCTCTGTTGCATTTGGTAGAAAATTATTTCTCGCGCAGAGAAGAAAAACTCAGTCAAAAACGAAAGCTTATTTTTTGCTTTGGGCATCCCGAGTCAGGTCGGAATCTGTTATCTGTTTTTGCTCTTTTGTTTGGTGACAGACTTCAAAAGCATCAGATTATAGCCGCGCATTATACGGTGGGTACTGATGTAAATCCCTTAAATGCCGAGCAATATGAAAAAGATAGCTTCGCTTTGGTTAATGTCAGGGCGGAAGAGTTGAATCTGAATATTGATAACCGCTACAGGGTAACCGATAAATTAGTGCAGGAAATCACTCAGTTTGTAAAAGATGAAAATCCCGATATGTTGCTATTGGGTGCCGGAACGCGCTATCGGGCAGATTCTCCAACAGGGAGAGGGGTATATTGGTTCTCCCTCTTTCGAGATAAGATAGAAGATGTATTAGGCAGTGTGGATTGTCCGGTTGCCATCTTTATTAATAAGGATAAAACAGACGGTCCTGTTTCGTTCATTCTGGGAGGAACAATGGATTTGTTTATGCTGCCTTTTGTGAAAACAGTTGCGCAACGCGGCATTCCTATTCATTTATATCTTTTCAATACGCATGATGATAGCTTTATTGAGCAAACAAAGACGCTCACTTCTTCATACGCTGAAACCATTGTTGAACATCAATTTAGTAGTACTAATGAATTGTTGTTCAGCGATGAAGGCTTATTGGTGGTAAGCCATGAAGTATATAATAAACTGGTTGAGGAGGAAAATTCACTTAGAGAAACTCCTTCAATGCTTATCATAAGAGATAAAATAGACAAATAACACTATGACAATAAACAATGACACTGCTCTGGTTCTTGAGGGTGGTGGTATGCGTGGAGTATTTACATGCGGCGTTCTGGATTGTTTCATGGATCATCAGATTCGTTTCCCATATACGATAGGTGTGTCTGCCGGAGCATGTAACGGGCTATCTTATATGTCTCGCCAAAGGGGGAGGGCCAAATATAGTAACATCGATTTGCTCGATAAATACAATTACATCGGTTTGCGACATTTACTGAGGAAACGTAATATAATGGATTTTGATTTGTTGTTTACTGAGTTTCCCGAACACATTTTGCCGTATGACTACGATGCTTACTTTTCATCACCCGAACGTTATGAAATGGTTACTACGAATTGCCTGACAGGTGAGGCCAATTATTTTGAGGAAAAAAGTGATAAGAAGAGATTGATAGACATTGTTCGTGCGTCAAGCAGTCTGCCTTTTGTTTGCCCCATTACGTATGTTGATGAAATTCCCATGCTGGATGGAGGAATTGTAGATTCCATCCCTTTGCAACGCGCCATGGATGAAGGGTATGCATCTCATGTTGTTGTTTTAACACGTAATAAAGGGTATCGTAAAGAAACCAAAGACATAAGGGTGCCTTCGTTTATTTATCGAAAATATCCTAGAATTCGTGAGGCTCTCAATAATCGTTCGCTTTGTTATAATAAACAACTTGAGATGGTTGAAGCCTTAGAGAAAGAAGGTCGCGTTCAAGTAATTCGTCCTCTCGAACCGGTGACTGTTGATCGCATAGAACGGAATGTAAGCAAGTTGACGACTTTTTATGAAGAAGGCTATCGCTGTGCAGAGGCTTTTTTAAAATTGAATAAATAAAAAAACCGGCTTAGAAGCCGGTTTTTTTATTTATAGAACTATTATGCTTCAGTTCCCCAAGCTTGGTTAGCCAAACGCTTGTAGTTATTATATCTCCATTTTGCATTTTCCTGTGCTGCGTTGAATAATTCAGTAGCTTCAGCAGGATATTGCTTCATTAATGACATATAACGTACTTCGCCTTTCAGGAAGTTTTGGAAATCATCCCAGTTTGGTTCTTTTGAATCAAGTAAGAATGGGTTTTTTCCTTCATTTTCCAAAGCAGGGTTGTAACGCCACAAGTGCCAGTAGCCGCATTTTACAGCATCTTCTTGTTCTTGTTGAGCTTTACCCATACCGGCTTTCAAACCATGACTGATACAAGGTGAGTAAGCGATAATCAAAGATGGTCCGGGATATGCTTCTGCTTCACGGATTGCCTTCAGAGCTTGAGCTTGGTCAGCACCCATCGCAATCTGAGCAACATATACGTAACCGTATGTTGTAGCCATCATACCAAGATCTTTCTTACGGATTCTCTTACCTGAAGCGGCAAACTTAGCAATAGCACCTACTGGTGTTGATTTTGAAGACTGTCCGCCGGTGTTAGAGTAAACCTCTGTATCGAGTACTAAAATATTCACGTCTTTACCGCTGGCAATTACATGGTCAAGACCACCAAAGCCGATATCGTAAGAAGCACCATCACCACCAATAATCCATTGTGAACGTTTTACCAGGAAGTGTTTCAATGAAGCGATTTCTTTGCAGTATTTGCAATCACATCCTTCAACAAGAGGAGTAATCTTTTCTGCAAGTTCTTTAGTTTTATCGGCATCAAGCATATTCTCAATCCATTCTTTGAATAATGCTTTCAGCTCATCAGAACAGCAGTCAGAATCCTGAGCTTCAGTCATGATACGTGCAATACGTGCGCGCATTTTCTCGTTAGCTAATTCCATACCCATACCGAATTCACAGAAGTCTTCGAATAATGAGTTAGCCCATGCCGGACCTTGTCCTTTTTCATTTGTTGTATAAGGAGTTGATGGAACTGAACCAGAGTAGATTGATGAACATCCGGTAGCATTAGCTACTATTTCACGGTCACCAAATAACTGAGTAATCAGTTTTACGTATGGAGTTTCACCGCAACCTGAACAAGCACCTGAGAACTCGAACAACGGAGTTGCAAACTGCGAGTTTTTCACGTTTGCCTTAACGTCTACCAAATGTTGTTTGGTTTTTACGCTGTCAACACAGTATTCCCAGTTTGGAGCTTCTGCCAATTGAGATTCCAAAGATTTCATAACAAGAGCTTTTCCACCCTTCTTAGGATTACCCGGACAAACATCGGCACAGTTACCGCAACCCAAACAGTCGAGTACACCTACTTGAATACGGAAAGTCATGTCGGCAAATTGCTTACCTACAGCTTTCAAAGTAGTGAAGCTAGCTTCTTTTTGTTCTTCCTGATCCAAAACGAACGGACGAATACAAGCGTGAGGACAAACGTATGCACATTTGTTACACTGTATACAGTTTTCAGGTTCCCATTCAGGTACAAATGCTGCAACACCACGTTTTTCGTATTTAGCAGTGCTTTGTTGCCATGTTCCGTCTTCAATTCCTTTGAATGCTGAAACTGGTAACAAGTCACCATCTTGAGCATTGATAGGACGAACAACTTGATTGATGAATGCCGGATCGTTATTAACTTCTGCATCTTCATCAGGAAGATTAGCCCATGACGGATCAACCGGAAGTTGTTTGTATTCGCCACCGCGATCTACTGCTGCGTAGTTCTTGTTAACAACATCTTCACCTTTCTTTCCGTAAGATTTCACAATGAATTTCTTCATTTGCTCAATAGCCAGATCAACAGGGATTACACCGGTGATACGGAAGAAAGCAGACTGAAGAATGGTATTCGTACGGTTGCCCAAACCAATTTCTTGTGCAATCTGAGTGGCGTTGATATAGTAAACAGTTACATTGTTCTTGGCAAAGTTGCGTTTTACTTTGTTAGGCAGATTCTTTGCTAACTCTTCCTCATTCCAGATGGTGTTTAGCAAGAATGTTCCGTTTTTCTGCAAACCGCGTGTTACATCATACATTCTGAGGTAAGCCTGTACGTGGCAAGCAACGAAATTAGGAGTGTTCACCAAATAAGTAGAACGAATAGGAGTGTCTCCAAAACGAAGGTGTGAACAGGTGAAACCACCTGACTTTTTAGAGTCGTATGAAAAATACGCCTGGCAATGTTTGTTGGTGTTATCACCAATGATCTTAACAGAGTTCTTGTTAGCACCTACTGTACCGTCAGCACCTAAACCGTAGAATTTAGCTTCATACATACCGGCACCACCCAATGCTATTTCTTCTTTTTGTGGAAGAGAAGTGAAAGTAACATCATCAACAATACCAATTGTGAAATGATTCTTCGGCATGGCTAAAGCCAAGTTTTCGTAAACGGAAAGGATTTGCGCGGGGGTTGTGTCTTTTGATGACAAACCATAGCGACCACCAACAATAACGGGAGCATCTTCTTGTCCGTAGAAGCAATCTTTTACGTCAAGATATAAAGGTTCTCCGTTAGCGCCTTGTTCTTTTGTTCTGTCAAGAACAGCAATACGTTTTGCAGTCTTAGGAACAGCAGCCATGAAATGTTTTGCAGAAAATGGACGGTACAAATGTACAGCAACCAAACCCACTTTTTCTCCTTGCCCATTCAAGTAATCAATTGATTCACGGATAGCTTCAGTTACCGAACCCATTGCGATGATAACACGGTCAGCATCTTCTGCACCGTAGTAATCGAACAAACCATATTTACGTCCTGTAATAGCAGACAATTCATTCATGTATTCTTCTACAATACCGGGAACTGCTTCATAATACGAGTTAGCAGCTTCTCTGTGCTGGAAGTATACATCGGGGTTCTCTGCCATACCACGTGCAACCGGAGCAGATGGGTTCAACGCACGTTTACGGAATTCGGCCAATCCCTCTTGGTCAATTAGGTGAGCCAAGTCTTCGTTCTCTAATGATTCGATCTTCTGAATTTCGTGTGATGTACGGAATCCGTCGAAGAAGTTCATAAATGGAACGCGAGATTTAATTGTAGCAAGGTGTGCTACAGCTGCAAGATCCATCACTTCCTGTACAGAACCTTCAGCCAACATGGCAAAACCTGTCTGACGAGCAGCCATCACGTCTTGATGGTCACCGAAGATTGAAAGGGCATGAGTTGCAAGTGCACGTGCCGATACATGGAATACGCATGGCAATAATTCACCGGCAATCTTATACATGTTCGGGATCATCAAAAGAAGACCCTGCGAAGCGGTATAAGTAGTAGTCAGTGCACCAGCCTGTAATGAACCGTGAACAGCACCTGCAGCACCAGCTTCAGATTGCATTTCTTCTACCAATACTGTTTCGCCGAAGATGTTCTTGCGTCCTGCGGCAGCCCATTCGTCTACGTATTCAGCCATAGTCGAAGATGGGGTGATGGGATAAATCGCAGCCACTTCAGAGAACATATACGAGATATGCGCTGCGGCCTGATTACCATCACAAGTGATGAATTTCTTCTGTTTAGTCATAACTAAATTATTATTAAGTAAAAAATATTAATTAATACAAGAAGCCGAATATCCAGAGCGGTATCTGGTTAGCCCGGCCTATTTCTGCTTTATGCATGACATGTGTTACATGGGGCGTGTTTTTAACCTTGGAACCTTCACTGTAAATTCTGAAAGACATGTTCCCGTCAACTAAAAAGGAGATGTTTTTGTCTCCTTTGTGTAGTTTGTGATCCTTGTACATGGTATTCAGAAAGAATGTTTCCAAAACATCCTGTTCTTCTATTTTAAGAGGATAGATGGAGTACATCAAATTGGTATTGTGTAGCATTATTTTACAGGGCTTCTTGGGGAATTCTTCTCCCTCAGGATATACCATGTTTATTAAACGTGAATCTGCTAAATATTTGATATAATTCATCACTGTTGCCCTTGATGTTTGTATGTCACTGGCCAGTTGACTGACATTGGGCGCTTTGGGTCCGCCGACAGCCAGCAGGTATAATAATTTTTTTATCTTTGATAGATATTTTAATTCAATCTGCTTAATGAGTAGAATATCAACTTCTACCATCATATTCATAGTCTTTAGAAGATTCTCCGAGAAATTACGTTTTTCAAGAAAGAATGGGTAAAAACCATGGTGAAGATAATCCTGGAAATAATCTAAAGGCTTTACCTTAGATAAAACCCCTTTTGCAATTTGCTCATGGTTTCTAAGTATTTCATCAAGCGTGTATGCTTTGAATTTCATTCCCGTTTGTAAATTTAGAAACTCACGGAAGGAAAATCCTCTCAAATTGTAGCTTTTGACTATATCTCTTAGTTCCAAATTTTCTTCTTTCAATCTCATCACAGACGAACCGGTGAATACAATCTTAAGACCTGGAAAGCGATCATAACACATCCGAAGCTCTTTGCTCCAGCCATCGTATTTAAACACCTGGTCAATCAAAAGCACTTTTCCACCCCGACGTTGAAATTCATACGCGAAATCTACAATACTGTGCCCTGAAAAGTAGAAATTGTTCATATTTATAAAGAGACAAGAACGATCTGTTCCAAATTTCTCTTTAGCATACTGAAGCAAAAAAGTTGTTTTTCCTACTCCTCGAGTACCTTTAATACCTATCAGTCTGTCGCTCCAATCTATTTCATCCATCAGGTCGCGGCGGACAGGGGCATTAATGTGCTCAACAAGATAAGCGTGTGTGCGGTAAAATGCTTCCATCTGTTTATTGGTTTTTCGGGCCACAAATATAATCGTTTTTTCTATTATTTGCAAAGTAGAGATAGCAAAAACTCTTTTTTCTTTCATATTTTATATTTTATAACGTTGCCTCATGTCAGTCTTCCATACAGCATGTGATGCTTTAATTGACACCAGTTTGTTATTTCTTTGATTTATTTTGAAATCTGATGTTTATTGCTTACTGTTTATACGTTGTAATCTGCTTATTTGTGATAATATGTTATAATAATGCGATTGCTTATTTAAATATGTTTTTTATTGTTTTATCTTCCGGGTTGAGTTACTTATTAACTTGAGATATGTATTCTTGCTTTTTTGTGTAATTTTGCACTCTCAATGATTAAATAATGGATGAAAAGAAACTTTATTTGTTTAATCCGGATAATGATCTGGCATTGGCAAACGGTAATGAAAATTACATGGCACCGTCCTCTGCAAGAAAGATGTCGGAAGATTTAGCGTGTCTACCTATATGGTATGCAGATGGTGATGGATATGTGTTGGCTTCTTCTGCTTACAATAGTGATTATCTAAAGCTTGTAAAAAGCAATTTTCCGTCCTTACAGCTGGAATTGCTTACCGAACCTGAGGTACAAACACATTCCTCTTTATCCTTATCTCCATGGGGGTGGAATCATGCCATACGCAAAAGGATGTTGCAAATGGGCGTTGATGAATCCGTTTTATGCTGCTCTGAGCTAATTAACCATATTAGGACCCTTTCTCATCGTTCTTCTTGGGTGGATGTACTGTCAATATTAAATCCAAATGAATTATATTGTGGTAATCCTCACTATTTTACCGAAATAGAACAAGTTGTTGCTTTCTTGCAAAAGGAACAAAAAACCGTTTTAAAATCTCCTTTATCGGGAAGTGGCAAAGGGTTAAACTGGTATAATGGTCTGTTAACAGGTTCACTTTCCGGTTGGATTAATCGTACAATAGAGCTACAGGGAGGTATTATAGCAGAGCCTTATTACAACAAGGAGCTTGATTTTGCAATGGAGTTTTATGCAAATGAATGTGGAGAGATTTCATTTATAGGCTATTCTTTGTTTCGAACTAATTCAGCGGGTTCTTATGAAGGTAATAGTCTGCTTTCCGATCAAGCAATTGAAGAACAATTATCGGCTTTTATCTCTTTGGAAGATATTTATAAGCTACGTGATGAGTTAATTCAAGTATTCTCCACTCGTATTGCAGGATGTTATAATGGCTATTTGGGAGTTGACATGATGATTTGTCGTTTTGAATCTAGTCCCACGTATCGTATTCACCCTTGTGTAGAAGTTAATTTACGTATGAATATGGGTGTTGTGGCCCATTCTCTATATCAACGTTATGTCTCTCCTCGCAGTAAGGGTTTATTAGTTGTTGATTATGATGCAAAGGCTGGAGAGGCTTTGTGTAAGCATCAGAAAAGGTTGAATGCTTTTCCGTTAAAGCTTAAAGACGGACGCATTCGGTCGGGCTACTTGGCTCTCACACCGGTTCATCAACGAACCCAATATACGGCTTGGGTATTGGTGGAAGAAGAATGAAAATCTGACTTGAATTCTTTATTTTTCTTATAGTGGACTTTTCATCTGCACTGCCTTGCTTTCATTTCCATAGCGATCTACAGCTGAAATAGCGAAATATTCACGGGAGTCCCACGGTCGGACAGGTGCATATACATAATTAACCGATCTGATTCGTTGGGCAATTATATTATCAGGATTGTCTGTATCAACAGGATAGCTATTAGAAGCGTATATCACGTAATAAGGTGCGTTTTGTTTGTCATTGTCTTCAGACGACTTCCAACTTAGTTCTGTGTATCCTCTTTGATATTTTACGGTCAGACTTTCGGGTGTTGTAGGCGCGATGGCATCCAACCAAGTCATGGCTGGCTGTAAGGCCGGGGAACTGTAATACCGATCGGCCAACTCATCGTATAGGTTTTGCGTGTTATCAATCAGGTATTTAACTCTGTAATGTCCTTGTCCCGCCAACTGGTGTGCTCTGACGAAATTAATTTGTCTTTCCACCTCATCACGTTTCCAGTTCCCTTCTGACGGGTGCAGAAAGTAAATACCTAAACCTGGAATAACCTGTCGACCGTAACTGTTCTCCTGCCAATCGAGCGCAAATGGATAGAAACTGTTCCCGCGAAAATACATCATGGGGTAAATCTGGTCTTGTATGCCTTCCTTCAACCAGCCCTGAGCATCTTGATACACCGTGAAATAAGCATTGAATCCGCGTGAAGAGTACCGTGAGGTGTCGCGAAATTTTCCTACAGGGCAAGTGCTTACTTTAACCCATGGCTTAACGGCCTTAACTCCTTTATATATGTATCTGACTATATCAGTGAGATTGTCTCTTCTCCATTGAGTGATATTTCTGCCTTTTGCATATTGACGAAACTCTTTGTTATCGGAGAAATGAGGCGCATTCTCTGGATAACGAAGGTAGTCGAAATGAACACCATCTACGTCGTATCGGGTAATGACCTCGTTTACCAGCTTCATTAAATACTCTTTGGTTTCGGGGTGTCCCGGATTCAGGAACCATTCATTCTTGTAAGGAATACAGATCTTTCTGTTTTGCACAGTAACGGATTTACGGCCTAATGCAGCCACATGTTTTTTGTTGCCTAATGGGATGGTAACCATCCACGCATGACACTCCATTCCTCTTTTGTGACATTCTTCAACGGCAAAAGCCAGCGGATCGTAACCGGGATCTCTTCCTGTCTGCCCCGTGAGAATTGAATTGAACGGTTCAATGTTTGATGCATACAGTACGTCGCCACGGGTCCTGGCTTGAAACAATATGGTATTGAAATTGGCCGCTTTGAGTTTGTCGAGCATGGCTACCAATTCTGCTTGTTGTTTGCGGATGCCTGCCGGAGTTGTTGCTCTTGTTTTTGGCCAGTCGAGCCCGTAAACCGCTGTCACCCATGCAGCCCTGACTTCATACTTCGGTGCTGCTTGCATGCTCATAGTAAACACTATTGCCAGTAATGCAAATATATATCTAAACATGTATATTCTATTTATTTAAATTTCTGCAAAGGTAGTAAAAGAGTTGATATTGTTGTGTTGTTTCCTGATAATATGCTACATTTGCGCTATATAAACCAACACGTCATGATTACATTTAGTATTTGTCTTGCTGCTCTTATAGCAGGCTACTTTATTTACGGGCGATTTATCGAAAGATTATTTAAACCCGACAACCGACAAACACCTGCCCTTACTCAGACAGATGGAGTTGACTTTATTCCTCTTCCTACTTGGAAGATCTTTATGATCCAGTTTCTTAACATTGCCGGATTGGGACCCATTTTCGGCGCTATTATGGGAGCTAAATTCGGAACCTCTTCTTATCTATGGATTGTATTAGGAAGTATTTTTGCAGGTGCCACTCACGATTACCTGGCCGGTATGCTTTCCATTCGTCACAACGGTGAAAGTCTACCCGAAATCATAGGGCGTTATTTGGGGGTAACCACCAAACAGGTGATGCGAGGTTTTACCGTTATTCTGATGATATTAGTCGGAGCCGTGTTCGTTGCCGGCCCTGCTGGTTTATTAGCCAAACTTACACCCGATAATCTGGATACTACTTTTTGGATCATAGTTGTTTTTTTGTATTACATATTAGCTACTCTATTGCCTATTGATAAGATCATTGGTAAGATATATCCGCTTTTTGCAATCGCTTTGCTGTTTATGGCAGTAGGCATCTTGTTTATGTTGTATTATCATCATCCCGTTTTACCTGAATTTTGGGATGGTTTGAGCAACAAACATCCTCAGTCAGAGTCTTTACCAATTTTTCCGATTATGTTTGTCAGTATTGCTTGCGGAGCCATTTCTGGTTTTCACGCAACACAGAGTCCACTCATGGCACGCTGTATGAAGAGTGAAATGTATGGTCGTCCCGTTTTCTACGGAGCAATGATTACCGAAGGAATTGTAGCTTTGATCTGGGCTGCGGCAGCAACCTGCTTCTTCGGAGAGAATGGCATGGAGGAAACAAATGCTTCGGTGATAGTTGATGCCATAACGAAAAACTGGCTGGGTACTATAGGCGGATTGTTAGCCGTTTTAGGTGTTATAGCAGCTCCAATTACATCGGGTGATACTGCTTTCCGTTCGGCCCGACTTATTGTTGCTGATTTTTTGGGAATGGAACAAAAAAGCATGCGTCGCCGTTTATACATAAGTGTACCGATGTTTCTAGCAGCAGTTGGACTGTTGTTATATAGCTTGCGTGACAAAAACGGTTTTGATATGATTTGGCGTTATTTTGCTTGGGCCAATCAAACACTGTCGGTCTTTACTCTTTGGGCAATCACCGTTTTCTTAGCAAAAGCGGGTAAGTTGTATTGGGTAACATTTATTCCGGCGCTCTTTATGACAGGCGTTTGCATTACTTACATCAGTATTGCTCCCGAAGGATTCGGATTGTCACAACAAGTTGCTTATGCAGTAGGTTCTGTGAGCGTTGTAACAGCCATGGTACTTTTTTACAGATGGAATAGACGAGAATGCGCATTAATGAAAAAATGATATGAAAAAGTTGAGAAAATCCAGTTGGATAGCTATTGCCTTTTTTATTTATGTAACGGCTACGGCAGCCTATTTGCTGCCAAGAAACACTGTTACTAGTGATACGGAAAAATATCTCACTCTTGCCGGAGGTTATGTTATAGTACTAGCCTTGTGGCTTGTGTTGAGAAAGAAAGAAAAGCTTCAGGAACAACGACGCCGTGAAGCTACTAATAATAACTTAAACAAATAAAAACATGAAGAAATCTTTAATGATCATTGCCTTTCTGTTTACCGCATTGGTAGCAAAGGCGCAGTTTGAAAAGGGAACTTGGCTATTGAATCCGTCGGTTACCGGACTTGATTTGTCGTACAGCAGTGCTGAGAAAACACAGTTTGGATTTCAGGTTCAGGGTGGAGCATTCTTGGAAGATAACATTGCTTTGTTAGTTCATATCGGAGCCGATTGGACTGATCCCATCGACGTTTATTCATTGGGTGTGGGTGGTCGTTACTATTTTGATCGCACAGGTGTATATATGGGAGCCGGATTAAAAATGAAGAAATGGGATTTGAAAGGTGGTGTTGAAGAAGATGATTATGCATTTGGCGTTGAAGCCGGTTATGCTTATTTTCTTTCAAAGACGGTTACCATAGAACCTGCTGTATATTATGATATGTCATTCAAGGATGGTGATTATTCCAAAATTGGTTTGAAAATAGGATTTGGCTTCTACTTTTGATAAAAAATGATAGCTTAACTGAAAGCCCCTGATTGAAAGAACATATTGTCTTTTAATCAGGGGCTTTTTATGAGAGCGCATCTTGTCACTTACCTGTGGCCAGTTTTTCTTTAAGAAATTGTCCCGTGTAGCTGGCTCCACATTCGGCTATCTCTTCCGGTGTACCACAGGCAACCAAGTGTCCTCCCTTGTCGCCTCCTTCGGGGCCGAGGTCAATTACATAGTCGGCGCACTTAATCACATCCATATTATGTTCAATGATAATAAGCGTATGCCCCCGGCGAATTAGAGCATCGAATGCTTCAAGTAATTTTCGAATGTCGTGAAAATGTAGTCCGGTAGTTGGTTCGTCAAAGATAAACAAGGTCGGTTCAGCTTTTTCCTGACTTAAATAATAGGCCAGTTTCACACGTTGGTTTTCACCACCCGAAAGAGTGGAAGATGATTGTCCCAGTTTCACGTAACCTAATCCTACTTCCTGCAACGGCAATAACTTCTTTACAACTTTCTTCTGTCCGTGAAGAGTGAAGAACTCAACGGCTTCATTCACCGTCATCTCTAATACATCATATATATTCTTTTCGTGAAAGCAAACCTCGAGTGTTTCGCTTTTGAAACGTTTGCCGTGGCAAGATTCACACTCCAACACCAAGTCGGCCATGAACTGCATTTCCACCGTAATGTTACCGTCTCCCTTACACTCTTCACAGCGCCCGCCTTCGCTATTGAAACTGAAATGCCCGGCCGTGTAGCCCATTTGCTTAGCTAAAGGTTGCTCTGCCCAAAGTTTTCTTATTTCATCATATGCTTTGATGTAGGTTACCGGATTGCTGCGTGATGACTTACCAATAGGGTTTTGATCTATGAACTCAATGTTTTTGAGGCTTTTGACATCACCCTGTAGCAAAAGAAATTCACCCGGGCGGTCACTGCATTCATCCAGTTCCCTTTTTAAAGCCCGGTAAAAGATATCCCTTACCAGCGTGCTCTTTCCTGAACCTGAAACACCGGTCACAACCGTCATTACGTTAAGCGGAAAGCGTACATCTATTCCTTTCAGGTTATTTTCACGCGCGCCGGTTATCTCAATGTAATTATTCCACGGACGGCGATGCAGTGGGAGAGGTATTTCTTCTTCGCCAAGCAGGTAACGTACCGTATGGCTAATCGTTCCTTTGGTCAGGTTTTTCATATCACCCTCATACACAACCTCTCCGCCCAGACGGCCGGCATCCGGGCCAATGTCAATGATGTAATCGGCAGCTCGTATAATTTCTTCGTCGTGCTCAACCACTACAACCGTGTTTCCTAATTTTTGCAATTCGAGTAGCACGTGAATCAATTTGTCGGTATCCCGACTATGCAAACCAATACTCGGTTCATCGAGAATGTACAAACTACCCACCAAACTACTTCCCAACGAGGTAGCTAGGTTTATACGTTGACTTTCACCCCCCGATAGTGAATTTGAAAGGCGGTTTAATGTAAGATAGCCCAACCCAACATCAATTAAAAAACGAATGCGACTATTTATCTCAGTCAGAATGCGTCGCGCCACTTCTTCATCATGTTTGGTGAGTTGCAACGTATCGAAAAACTTTTTTAACTCCGTGATTGGCAAGTCAACCAGTTCGCTGATGCTTTCGCCACCTACCTTTACATAGCCGGCCTCCGGTTTGAGACGTGTGCTGTGACATTGAGGACAAATTGTTTTGCCACGGTAACGGGCCAGCATAACCCGATATTGTATTTTGTACTGATTCTCTTCCAACATGCGGAAGAAATCATTGATCCCTTGAAAGAACTCGTTACCTTCCCACAGTACTCTGCGCTGCTCATCGGTCAATTGATAATAGGGAGTGAAAATAGGAAAATCGAACTTCACTGCATTGTGAATCAATGCATCCTTCCATTCCCCCATTTTTTCACCTCGCCAACAAACCACAGCACCGTCGTAAACCGATAATGCCCTGTTGGGTATCACCAAATGTTCGTCAATTCCTATTACTTTACCGAAACCCTCGCATTTGGGGCAGGCTCCAATGGGAGAGTTAAACGAAAACATCTGGTCGTTCGGTTCCTCAAACTTGATGCCGTCGACTTCAAATTTGGTACTGAACGTATGCAAACGTGTCGTGCCGTCGGGCAGGTAGAAGCGCAGCATGCACAAACCGTCACCCTCGTACATGGCAGTCTCCGCCGAGTCGGTTAACCTGCTTATGGCATCCTTACTACTTCCGGCCGTCATGCGGTCAACTAACAAATATACTTCATCGTTTTCTTTGGGTTCGTATTCTTCCATACGCACCGTCTCACCGTTTACCTCTATGCGGTTAAATCCTTGTTTGAGGTCTATTTCCAACTGCTGCTTCAAACTTCTGCCTTCGCGCTGCAATATACGGGTCAATACCATGTACCGTGTCCCTTCCGGGTATTGCAGCATACAGTTTACAATATCTTCCACACTGTGTTTCTTAACCTCTTCACCGCTCACAGGGCTGAAAGTCCGCCCGATACGGGCAAACAATAAACGCATGTATTCGTAAATCTCCGTACTGGTTCCAACGGTAGAACGTGGGTTCCGGCTGTTCACCTTTTGTTCAATGGCAATGGCGGGTGGAATGCCTTTGATGAAGTCACACTCCGGTTTGCTCATCCTTCCCAAAAACTGTCGGGCATAAGATGACAGACTTTCCACGTAGCGGCGTTGTCCTTCGGCATATAGTGTATCGAAAGCCAGAGATGACTTCCCCGAACCCGATAATCCGGTTATTACCACGAGTTTATTGCGGGGAATATTCACGTCAATGTTCTTCAGGTTGTTAACCCTTGCACCCTTTATGCTTATATATTTGCTATCCGACATATCGTTATCTCGTCTTAGTTTATGAATAATCAGCTTTTACCGTACAGTTTCCCGGTCCGATAATTAGCTCCGAATATGCAAAGTTAATGAATTATCTTTTATCTTTGCCCTGCATTATTATAATAAACAATGGCAATATGAAACTAAGAAAATTTTTCTTCCTTTTGGCAGCCTTGTCTTTTTCATTGGTAACACAGGCGCAAAATTATCCCAAAAGAGAATTTAGAGCTGCGTGGATTCAAACCGTGAACGGACAGTTTAAGGGAATGTCTGCCGAGAAACTCAAGCAAACGTTAACCAATCAGCTCAATTCCCTTCAGGAAGCAGGTATTAACGCCATCATCTTTCAGGTACGCCCTGAAGCCGATGCTCTTTATGCTTCCAAGCTGGAACCTTGGAGCCGTTTCCTGACAGGAGTTCAAGGGCAAGCACCCGAACCTTTGTGGGACCCGATGCAATTTATGATTGACGAATGTCACAAACGAAATATGGAGTTTCATGCATGGATAAATCCTTATCGTGTGAAAACAACTTTAAAGAGTCAGCTAGCACCCAGTCATGTGTATAATATCCATCCCGAATGGTTCGTCACTTACGGCGATCAACTCTTTTTCGATCCTGCCTTGCCGGAAAGCAGACATCACATCAGCATGGTGGTAACCGATATTGTTTCCCGTTATGATGTAGATGCCATTCACATGGACGATTATTTTTATCCTTACCCCATTAAAGGATTGAATTTCCCCGACGACGCCAGCTTTGCACGTTACGGAGGTGGATTCGACAGCCGGGCCGATTGGCGCAGAAGTAATGTCAATCTGTTGATTAAAAAGATACACGAGACCATTCGTGAGCTCAAACCTTGGGTGAAATTCGGCGTTAGCCCGTTCGGTGTTTACCGTAACCAGAGCAGTGATCCGTTGGGAAGCAAGACTCAGGCATTGCAAAACTACGACGACCTGTATGCCGATGTGTTACTTTGGGCACGTGAAGGATGGATTGACTACAACATACCTCAGCTATATTGGGAGATTGGACACCCTCGTGCCGACTACCAAACACTGGTCGACTGGTGGGCAAGAAACACCTGCAACCGTCCGTTGTTTATCGGGCAATCTGTGATAAATACTGTTGAGAAGGCCGATCCTCAAAACCCGGCTATCAACCAACTGCCTCGTAAGATGGCTTTGCAGCGTGCTTATCAAACCATTGGTGGAAGTTGTCAGTGGCCTGCCAGTGCGGTGGTTGAGAACGCTGGCAATTACCGTGATGCCTTGATCAAGGAATACCATAAATATCCGGCGTTAATTCCTGTTTTCCATTTCATGGATAGTCAGGCACCCGATAAAGTACGAAAGGTAAAATCTGTTTGGACAGCAGATGGTTATATGCTGTTTTGGACTGCACCGAAAGCCAAGGCAGAAATGAACCGTGCCGTTCAGTATGTAATTTACCGTTTTGAGAACAAGGAGAAAGTGAATCTCGAGGACCCTTCACACATTGTAGCTATCACCCGGACTACGTTCTATCAATTGCCTTATGAATCGGGTAAAACCAAATACCGTTATGTAGTGACGGCACTGGATCGCCTGCATAACGAATCAAAAAGCGCTTCTAAAAAGGTGAAGTTATAGTTCCCTTGTGAGCACCATTTAATAAAGGATGAACCCCATTACTCCGCAAATTACAATCAGGAGGATGGGGTTTACTTTATACACCTTGCTGGCGATAAATACCCCTACGAAAAGTGTGCTGCTTACTAAAAACGTGTAGAGGTCTGTTTGAGGCGAACCAAAGTTTTCTGTAGTCATCAAGACCAATACGGCAGAGGCTAATAACCCAACAATACCCGGGCGCAATCCTTTAAACACTGCTTCAATAACCGGATGCTTCTGATATTTTAAAAAGAACTTACTGATGGTAAGCATCAGGATGAAAGAGGGGAGTACCACTGCAAAAGTAGCAATCACCGATCCCCAGAAACTACCCGTTGCCGTATATCCAACATAAGTAGCTGCATTGATACCTATGGGGCCGGGTGTCATCTGACTGACCGCTACAATATCTGTAAATTCGCCGGCGGTCATCCATTCGTGATTGGTAACCACTTCGGCCTGTATCAAAGACAACATTCCGTATCCACCACCAAAGCCGAACAGGCCGATCTTAAAGAAAGTATAAAACAGTTGTAAATATATCATAGCTTTAAATACTCTTTTTTACATATTTTCCCCACAAGAAACCACCTGTACCCGCAACCACAATAATCCATATCGGTGATACGTCGAGCAGCCAGATAAGCAGAGCCGATACCACTGGAATCCAAATAGTGTATCGGTTTATTCGTGCCATTTTGGCCATGTTAAAGGTAGGAGCAGCAATTAAAGCAACTACTCCCGGTCGTATTCCTTTAAATATCTTCTCAACCACCGGGTTTTCTTTAAAGCTATGGAAGAACATAGCGATAGTTAGAATGATGACGAACGAAGGCATCACCACACCTAATGTAGCGAAGAGGCTACCTTTCACCTTACGCAAACGATAACCAATGAAAATGGCAATGTTGATAGCCATCACACCCGGAGCTGTTTGTGATATGGCAAGCAGATCAAGAAACTCCTCTTTCTTAATCCATTGTCTTTTGGTTACGATTTCATTTTCTATTAGCGGAATCATGGCATAGCCTCCGCCGATGGTGAATAATCCTATTTTGAAGAAAATCCCGAATAATTTCAGGTAAATACTCATTTTATTTATTATTTAAATCTAATCTTCTCCCTTGCCGTATTTGCTGGGACTAACTTTGAAATGTTTCTTAAATACCTCGCGGAAGTACTTGGCATCACTAAATCCGGTGAGCTCCGCTACTTCGGTTATGCTGTGCTGTTGATCCTTGAGCAACTGCGCTGCCCTCTTGAGACGGATAATCCGTACATAATCTGCCGGTGCCTGATCCGTAAGTGCCTTTAGTTTGTTGTAAAAGCTGGTGCGGCTCATATTGAGCAACGTGCAAAGCATGTCAACGTTGAACGATGGATTGGCCATGTGCTCTTCCACGTGCCTCTTAATTCCGTCTATAAACTTCCAGTCTATGTCTGTAGAACAATTTACGCATTCGGCAGATGTATTGAAGTCTAAGTCGGCATATCTTTTTCGCATCAATGCTTTGTTGGTAAGCAAGTTGGTCAGCGTTGCTTTTAGAATATCAATATTGAAAGGCTTAATTACATATTCGTCGGCACTTGTTTTTAATCCTTTCATCAGTCCTTTTCTATCTTCCAGTTCAATGAGCAGTACGATGGGAATGTGAGACGTTTCGATGTTATTTTTCACTTTGCTGCACAACTCGTCGCCTCCCATGCCCGGCAAATTCATGCTGGCAATAATAAGATCCGGTTTTAGTTCTCTTACCTTATCAATGGCATCTAGTCCGTTGTGCACCACTTCCAGCTGATATTGGTCGGATAAATGTTGCACCAGAAAATCAGCAGCTTGCGCATCGGGTTCAAAGATAAGCATGCGGCTGGCTGTTACCGTGGGCACAACCACCTCTTCGGCAGTAAGCAGAGTCAAAGAACTACTTTCTGTGGGTGGCAACACCTCGGTATGAGTTATCTGATTGATGAGTCGAACAATGGTGTTGGCATTTCGGATGGCTGTGTTCAGGTTACCAACTCCTTCATTCGTAAGCGTATCATTGGTCAGTGTCTCCTCCAGCGGTTTTCGTATGAGTTCAACCGGTGTGCGCATGTTTTGCACCACATCGGTAAAGGACTGAAGTTGTTCTTCCGCTCTCTTTAGTTCTTGTTTCAAAGCAGAGTTTCTCATCATGAGATAGATACAGATTCCGATCAATACAATAAACAGCAAGATGGTTCCTGTTGCGTATTCAATTTGAGCATCATCCGGAGTGAAAGCATACGTTTTTTTCGTTGCTGCTGTAAAGATGAGAAGTAGCATCGTCATTCTTTTCATGGCTGTCTGCTTTTATAAAGTTGAACAAATTTTAGTCATCCCAATACAAACTTACTTATTATTTTTGAACAATCAAAATATGTGATTGGTAAAAATTACACAAATAAAAAGTCCCCGTTCATCTTTTAAGGTAAAAAGTTAACGGGGACTCTCATTTAATGTTTCATTATTTTTTCCTTGTTTCAATCCAGTTACGGGCATTGACAAATGCTTCTATCCACGGTGTAACCTGATCACCCATTACCCGGTTGGCCGGATAATAAGCATTTTGCCAAGGGAAGATGGCACGTTCCAAGTGAGGCATCATAGCTAGATGGCGACCGTCGGCACTGGCAAGTGCTGCTACCGAATAATCGGATCCGTTAGGATTGCCCGGATATTCATCGTAGCTGTATTTGGCAACCACATTGTATTTGTCTTCCTCATAAGGAAGAGAGAACTTTCCTTCTCCGTGAGCCACCCAGATACCCAACTTACTGCCGCTCAACGAGCCAAACATGACACTGCGGTTTGTCGGAATAGTTACCCCAACGAAAGTCGATTCGAATTTGTGCGAATCATTGTGCAACATTTTACCCTTCTTTTCGTGTTCCGGGTTAATCAGTCCCAGCTCCATCATCAACTGACAGCCGTTGCAGATACCCAATGACAAGGTGTCTTCGCGAGCATAGAAGTTATCCAGAGCCGCTTTGGCCTTTTCGTTGAACAAAAATCCGCCGGCCCATCCTTTGGCAGAACCTAGTACGTCAGAGTTTGAGAACCCACCGCAGTAAACTACCATGCTTACGTCTTCCAATGTTTCACGTCCGCTGATCAGGTCGGTCATGGTAACATCCTTTACATCGAATCCGGCCAGATAAAGCGAGTACGCCATTTCACGTTCGCCATTGGTTCCCTTTTCGCGGATGATGGCTGCACGTATGCCGTTTGGTGTGCGACGGTCGGGGTCAATGCCGTATTGAGAGAACTTTCCCTTGAAAGAAGGTGCAAACACCGTTTCGATGGGTTGCATACGGAAGTTCTCGAAACGTTTCTTGGCACAACCGTTCATCGACTGTTTACGGTCGAGCAGGTAAGACGAAGAATACCAAACGTCGCGCATGTAATCAATGCCGAATTGGTAAGTAGCCTCCCCTTTGGTTACCAAAATATGGCGTTCGTCGGTAGGCTTACCTATTTTCACGAAACCTACTCCGGCTTCCTCCAGCAATTTGCTGATCTCATCCTTATGCTTGTCTTTCACCTGAATCACGATACCCGGATTTTCGGCAAACAGAATCTTAACAATATCTTCTTCTTTCAGTTTGTTGAGGCTTATCTCCATACCCCCTTCAACGTTGGCAAAACACATTTCAAGTAACGTAGTAATCAAACCACCGGCTGAAATATCGTGTCCGGCCATGATGAGCCCCTTATTAATCAGCGCTTGTACGGCAAGGAATGCATCGCGGAAATACTCGGCTTCCTGCACAGTAGGAACATCATCGCCTACCTTGCCCAGCGACTGAGCGAAAGCAGAACCTCCCAGTTTGAACGTGTCAAAGCTGAAGTCAATGTGATAGAAAGACGATTTATCGTCGTTGACCATTACCGGTGAAACCACCTTCTTAACGTCGGACACCTCTCCACCTGCCGATACGATTACCGTACCCGGAGAAATAACCTTGCTGCCGTCAGGATACTTCTGAGTCATCGACAACGAGTCTTTTCCCGTTGGCACATTGATTTGCAGTGCACAGCAGAAATCACTCAACGCTTTGACAGCAGTGTAAAGACGGGCATCTTCCCCTTCTTGCGAGCGGCAAGGCCACATCCAGTTGGCAGAAAGTGATACACTATCCAGACCTTCGGTCAGCGGAGCCCACACCAAGTTGGTCAGCGATTCGGCAACAGAAAGTACCGAACCCGCAGCCGGATCGGCCAGAGCCGCTTGCGGTGCATGCCCGATGGAAGTAGCAATACCCTTTTCTCCACGGTAATCGAGTGCTACTACTCCACAGTCACTCAGTGGAAGCTGAATCTCACCCTGACATTGCTGGCGCGCCACCTTACCCGTTACCGAGCGGTCTACCTTATTTGTTAACCAATCCTTGCAAGCCACTGCTTCCAGTTGCAAAACTTGAGTCAGATACTCGTGCAGGTTGGCCACATCATACGTCGGATTATCGTAATGTCTTTCAACCGTTTTATCAATCATGTAAGTTTTGGGCGATGAGCCGAACATCTGCTCTACTGCCAAGTCGAACGGACGAACCCCGTCTGCTTGCTGAAACGCAAAACGCTGGTCGCCTGTTGTTTCACCCACCACATACATCGGTGCCCTTTCGCGTTCGGCAATCTTACGAACATGCTCAATGGCTTCCTCCTTAATAAGGAGTCCCATGCGCTCCTGTGATTCGTTGGCTATAATCTCCTTGGCCGACAATGTTTTGTCGCCAATGGGCAGTTTATCCATTTCGATAACCCCGCCGCACTCTTCAACTAGTTCCGACAAGCAGTTAACGTGTCCTGCCGAACCGTGGTCGTGAATAGAAACAATGGGATTCTCCTCCTCTTCGCACAAAGCACGCACCACGTTATTGGCTCGTTTCTGCATTTCGGCGTTAGCCCTTTGCACCGCATTCAGCTCAATGCCGCTGCTGTAACGACCCGTATCTACGGAAGAAACAGAACCGCCACCCAGTCCGATGCGATAGTTATCGCCACCAATTACTACTACCTTGTTGCCCGCTTCGGGGTGACCTTTCAGGCAGTCTCTTTGCGTGCCATAACCCACACCACCGGCAAGCATAATCACCTTGTCGTAACCATACACTTCGTTGTTTTCGGTATGTTCAAAGGTCAGTACCGAACCACAGATAAGCGGCTGGCCAAACTTGTTTCCAAAGTCGGATGCTCCGTTAGATGCTTTGATGAGAATCTGTTCCGGTGTTTGGTACAACCATTTGCGAACCGGAAGAATTTCTTCCCACTCGCGGCCTTCCTCCGTACGCGGATACGAAGTCATGTACACCGCTGTTCCGGCAATAGGCCATGAACCTTTACCGCCACCCATACGGTCACGAATTTCACCACCGGTACCGGTTGATGCACCGTTGAACGGCTCAACCGTAGTAGGGAAGTTATGTGTTTCCGCCTTGAGCGAAATCACTGTTTTAATATCTTTAATGATAAAGTAGTCGGGTTTGGAGTGATCGGCAGGAGCAAACTGTTCCACAACCGGTCCTTCGGCAAACGCCACATTATCTTTGTAAGCAGATAAAATCTTGTTGGGGTTTTCCTGCGTTGTTTTCTTAATCATTTGGAAAAGCGAAGATTCCATCTCCACCCCATCGATAACGAATGTACCGCCAAATATTTTGTGACGGCAGTGTTCCGAGTTGATTTGGGCAAAGCCGAATACTTCCGAGTCGGTCAGCTTACGTCCCAGGTCGTTTTCCATCTTCTTGAGGTAATCCATTTCCTCTTTAGAAAGGGCCAGACCTTCTTTCTCGTTATAAGCCTCCAGATCTTCGATGTACACAATCGGTTCCGGTTGGCGGTTGGTTACGAATACATCCTGATTTAACCCTTTGTACAAGCGTTGCAACATGGGGTCAAAATCGGCGTTTTCATCTTTCACGGGGAAGTATTCCTCTATGCGAAGAATGCCGTCAATCCCCATGTTTTGAGTGATTTCAACGGCATTCGTACTCCAGGGAGTAATCATCTCGCGTCGTGGCCCGATAAAACAGCCATGCAGGTTATCTTCACTTTCCGCAGCGGCATCTCCAAAGAGCCAGCAGAGTTTCTTACTATCATTCGTGGTAAGTTCGTGGTTGCAGTCAACGGCAATCACGCTTGTGGAAGGAGTTCTGAAAAAAAAGATCATATTGAATTACGAGTTATGAATTACGTATTGTAAATGATGCGGCAAAGATAACGAAAAAATGTTTGTGCTCCGAATATTTTAATTACTGTTTTTTAGAAGTTGCCGATGGATGTGCTTCACCTGTTAATGCTTTTTCTTTCGTTGAACCGTAGCCCCAAATAATAATGTCTCCGTCTTTAGGTTCAATATCTATTTGGGTATCGGCACCTCTCAGTTTAAAATAGATTATAACTGATTGTTTGGAGGCGACTGGTTTGTCATTCTCCATTTTGGGTAACCATGTAGGTGATGCCTTTAATGCTTTAATAGCATACTCTGTACATTGCTTATTGAACTGCTTTACCGGTATAAAATCTTTCAAGTTTCCATTCTGATCAACGATAAAATCAATAACAACTTGCCCCTGCAGATTGTCTTCCTGAGCAGATAAAGGATATTTAATTGTCTTGGAGAGAAATTCTTTAAATGAATACTCGCCTACGCAACATTCAGCCTCCCTGTTAGTCTTCTTTTCTTGTGCTGATACTGGGTTGTGGAAGCTTAACAATAGAATGAAAAATAATAATTTAGCTTGCATAATTAATAAAGGAATAAATATTATAATACTTCGTTTTATAGAAACAGAGGGCAATATATAGTAAAAGTGTTGAACTAGCAAATTGCGAAACTAAAATCTTTAGAACGGGTTACTCTACATAAAAAGCATGAAAAAAAGTATCACCAAGTATCACCAACCTTATAATTGGCTTATAATCAAGCTTTTATGTGTGATACTTGCCTCAAAAAAAGCCTCACCAAGTATCACCAAGTATCACCAACTTTTTTGCAGTGATTCCTTACCAGTATGTAGCTGTTTATTGCTTGTATATAAGGCTTTTCATAAGCACGTTTCTGCGATTTATTTTGCAAGTGAGCAATTTTCGTCTCCACCCGGATGTACAGACTTTGTACACCCCCATGTACACGGTTTGTAGACCCGGGTGTACAATTGCTGTACACCCGGGTCTACACGAAGATTTGCAACGAGCAATCAACTTGTATCAACAGAGCCAATGAATGTCAGATACATACAATTGACACATCCCTCGTTTTTGGCATTAACAAAAAGGATGGAAATTTTCGCTGATTAGACACGCAAAAGGATGCTTTTTTCTTATTCTAAGCAATTTGTCACGAAAAAACGTTAACACATTGCTCTCTTTTCATATAAAAATACGATATTTGCGGCATGTTTGAAATTGAAGTTACCATATTGGACTTGCTGATCAAGGGTTTCATAGTGGGCATTGTGGTCTCAGCACCACTAGGGCCTGTTGGGGTTCTTTGTATACAGCGCACACTAAATAAAGGGCGGTGGTATGGCTTTATAACAGGCCTTGGAGCTTCGCTTAGCGATATTGCTTATGCCCTGCTCACAGGCTACGGAATGAGTTTTATATTCGATTTTATAAATGCCAACCTGTTTTATCTGCAGTTGTTGGGAAGCATCATGCTATTGGGCTTTGGGTTTTATACGTTTCGCAGTAACCCGGTACAGTCTATTCGTCCTATATCGACAAACAAAGGATCTTATTTTCACAATTTTATAACGGCTTTTGCCGTGACACTATCTAATCCGCTTATCATTTTCTTATTTATCGGTTTGTTTGCCCGCTTCGCATTTGTGTTGCCCGGCATGCCTGTTTACGAGGAGGTGATTGGCTATCTGGCCATTCTGCTGGGTGCTTTGTCGTGGTGGTTTGGCATTACTTTTTTTGTGAGTAAGGTGAGAACATGCTTTAACTTGCGCGGCATCTGGCTGATAAACCGCATTATTGGCGGTGTAGTGATGGTGGTATCTTTATTGGGCTTCATTTTTACGCTTTTGGGCGCTTCATTCTATTAAAATTATGTACATAGCACAACATTTGAAAGCTAAAAACATAGCTGAGTACCTTCTATATATGTGGCAGGTAGAAGATTTGATCCGCGCAAACGAATGCGATTTGGATAAAATTGAGCAACAAGTAATCCGGAATTATGATTTGCCTTCGGAGCAAAAACAGGAACTAAGGCAGTGGTATGCTGATTTGGTGAATATGATGCGCGAAGAGGGAGTGAAGGAAAAAGGACACCTGCAAATTAACAAAAATGTCATAATCGGCTTAACCGATTTGCATATGCAACTGTTGCGTTCACCTAAATTTCCGTTTTATAGTTCAGCCTATTATAAGGCACTGCCCTTTATTGTTGAACTCAGGTCCAAGGGAAATAAGACAGATGAACCGGAATTGGAAACATGTTTCGAAGCACTTTATGGTGTCATGTTGCTGAGACTACAGAAGAAAACGGTTAGTGATGGCACGGCTAAGGCTTTGGAGGCTATTACAAATCTGCTTTCCATGCTGGCTAACTATTATGATAAAGATAAAAAAGGAGAATTAGATTTAGATTGATATGAATATACTGATAACCGGAGCAAACGGACAATTGGGAAACGAGATGCGCAATTTGTCGGCAGACTATGCGCAGCACAACTATTTTTTCACTGATGTACAAGAATTGGATATCTGCAACAAAGAGGCTGTGGAAACATTCATCTCTTATAACCATATTGATGTGGTGGTCAATTGTGCAGCCTATACGGCCGTAGATAATGCCGAAGACAACAAGGAACTTTGTGATAAGCTTAATCACCTGGCGCCGGGTTACTTGGCTGCTGCGGCACAGAGTAGGGGAGCTTCCGTTATTCATATATCAACAGATTATGTGTTCAATGGCACCAATCATATTCCTTATACGGAAAAGGAACCAACTTGTCCTACTTCCGTATATGGTTCCACTAAGCTGGCGGGTGAGCAAGTAGTGTTGCAGAACTGTGAAAAGGCGGCTGTGATTCGCACAGCGTGGCTATATTCTCCGTATGGTAACAACTTTGTGAAAACCATGATTCGTTTAGGACGCGAACGTGATACGCTGGGTGTGATCTTTGATCAGGTAGGCACACCTACCTATGCCCGCGATTTGGCTGTGGCCATTTTTGCGGTTATAGAAAAAGGAGTGGTAAAGGGTGTTTATCACTTTAGCAATGAAGGGGTGTGCTCGTGGTTTGATTTTACGTTGGCCATTCACAAGCTGGCCGGTATCAATAACTGTAAGGTACGTCCGCTGCATACAGCCGATTACCCTACTAAAGCAGCCCGTCCGCATTATTCAGTGCTCGATAAGAGTCTTATCAAACAGACTTATGGCATTGAAATTCCTCATTGGGAAACTAGCTTGAACGAGTGTGTGCATTTGTTGCTTCAAGCAGAAAAAGAATAAAAACAATAAATATACAGCGAGTAATTTAGCAAGATGAATGAAATAGACAGGAGGCGTACGTTCGCCATTATCTCTCACCCCGATGCGGGTAAAACAACACTTACGGAAAAGTTGTTGCTCTTCGGAGGTCAGATTCAGGTAGCCGGTGCCGTTAAAAGTAATAAGATTAAGAAGACGGCAACGAGTGACTGGATGGAGATTGAGAAACAGCGTGGAATTTCGGTAACGACCTCTGTGATGGAGTTTGATTACGGAGACTACAAAGTGAATATTCTTGATACACCGGGCCACCAGGATTTTGCGGAAGATACTTTTCGCACATTGACCGCTGTTGATAGTGTCATTATTGTGGTTGACGGTGCCAAGGGTGTGGAAGCTCAGACTCGTAAACTCATGGAGGTGTGCCGCATGCGTAATACGCCGGTAATTATCTTCGTCAATAAAATGGATCGTGAAGGTCGCGATCCTTTCGATTTACTTGATGAACTGGAAGAAGAACTGCATATCAAAGTGCGCCCGCTCTCATGGCCTATCGAACAGGGTATCCGTTTCAAGGGGGTGTACAACATTTATGAAGGGAAGCTGGATCTTTACCAACCGTCTAAACAGGTAGTTACCGAGAAGGTGGAACTTGACTTGGAGAGCGATGAACTTGATAAGCAAATTGGCACGGAGCTGGCCGAAAGACTTCGTTCGGAATTGGAACTGGTGGACGGTGTGTATCCTGAATTTCAGGTAGATGATTACTTGAAAGCGGAGATTGCTCCTGTGTTCTTTGGGTCTGCTCTGAATAATTTTGGTGTGCAAGAGTTGCTCGATTGTTTTGTGGAAATTGCTCCCAGTCCGCGTGCTGTGCAAGCGGAAGAGCGTGAGGTGAAACCCGAGGAACCTAAGTTTACCGGTTTTATTTTCAAAATAACAGCTAACATTGATCCCAATCACCGCTCTTGTGTAGCTTTCTGTAAAATTTGCTCGGGAAAATTTGTTCGTAATGCACCTTATTTGCATGTTCGTCACGGTAAGAGCATGCGTTTTTCATCGCCCACGCAGTTCATGGCGCAGCGTAAAACAACTATTGATGAGGCTTGGGCGGGTGATATCATTGGTTTACCGGACAATGGTACATTTAAGATAGGTGATACGCTTACGGAGGGAGAAATGCTTCATTTCCGTGGCTTGCCAAGTTTCTCGCCGGAGATGTTTAAATACATTGAGAACGCTGACCCAATGAAACAAAAACAATTGGCCAAAGGAATTGATCAGTTGATGGATGAGGGTGTAGCACAGCTTTTTGTGAATCAGTTCAACGGCCGTAAGATTATTGGTACCGTAGGGCAACTTCAGTTTGAAGTGATTCAGTATCGTTTGCTGAATGAGTATAACGCTTCTTGCCGTTGGGAGCCCGTGAGTTTGTATAAAGCTTGCTGGATTGAGAGTGACGATGCGGCTGAACTAGATGCTTTCAAGAAACGGAAGTATCAGTTTATGGCTAAAGACCGTGAAGGACGCGATGTATTCCTGGCGGATAGCAACTACGTGTTACAAATGGCTCAAATGGACTTTAAGAACATTAGATTCCACTTCACAAGTGAATTTTAAGTGTTTTAGGATAAATTTCTTGGGATGCGCTTTCAAAAAGCGCATCCCAAGTTGTATAGTAAAGTTTGTCTAGCCAGCTAGCTATCTTAGTGAAAGCTGATATTTTAAATATTGTATATGTTTTGCAATCTATTGATGCTACAAAGATAGGTAGTAAATAGACACTATGCGTTATAAATACTATAACACTTGAAAAACATAAGTGCTTGATTATCAATGTCCTATGTTTTTATACTATAACACTTGCTACTTGTTGATGCTAATTGGTCATTCTTTCTTTGAGCCTGTAACGCCTTTGGTTGATAACTTGCGTATTGGTGCTTCCAAAGCAGTAGGCTATAATTGAGGAAGGTAAATTGTTCTTTTCGAGGCAGAGGAAAATAATATCTTCGTCAGTTAACCGGGGATGTTGAAGACGTAACTCTGTTATCGAATCATTGTAAATTGCAAAAATAGTATCTCTTAGTGATTCTTGATCGGATAGATTTAATACATTGATTTTCTTCTTGTCGGCTGTATCTTGTTTGGCTAGTTTATTAATTTTCTTGTAAATAGCACTTTGTCTGAAGAAGGCATGTTGCACTTCCTCTCTTTGTTGATACAAGTCTTTTATTTCTTGCTCTTTATTTTGTATCTCGGCAGTATAGCTCTCTTGCTCTTTTCTTAAATAAGTGAGCATTGTTTCATTCTGCGTGATGCGTGTTTGCAATATTTTCATATCTTGATTCATGCTATTTATTTTACGCTCATATCTTAGTTGGGCTGTTTTCTTACGTTTGCTTATTTGTTGCAGAATGACAATTAAGATGAGGATAGCTATTATGGCAGCGGTAATAATCAATGCATTACTTAGTTGCATCTCGGCTTTGTGTTTTGCTATTTTTACTTCGGCTTCATGTTGATAACCTAACTTCTGTATCTCCGATGATTTATCTGCTGCGGCTATGGAGTCAATTACGTCTGTGTATTGCTCCAAATGATTATAAGCACTTTTATAATTATGCCTGTCTTTTTCTATTTCGGCTAAACTGGCATGTGATATAGCGAGAGCTTCAACATCTTTGGTGTTTAGACTGGCTTCCAGATAATGGCGGGCAGAGTCTGTTTGTCCTTTTTCAAGGTATATACGCCCAATTGAAGATAGCCACTTGGATGTGTTCGTGTTACCTGTCGTGAAACTCAAAGCCTTTTTTGCATAATATAAGGCGCTATCGGGCTTATCTGTGCTTTCGTAGAAAACACTGGCATGCTGTAATGTATTGCTTATGTAACAAGAATCATTTATCTCTTTTGCCAGCTGCATTTCCATGTTTAGAAAATGATGGGCTTTTTCATTATCAGAATCCACTAAACAGACACTTGAAGCCATACTGGAAGCATATATCATTGCTTTTTTATCGTTGATAATAGAATAATATTTTAATGCAGTGGTGTATTTTTCGAGTGCTTCTTTGTAGATGGCCTGGTCAAAATAGATGTTTCCCAAGTCTTCATACACCATTCCTTTAAAACGAATTTCGCGAGGTGTATGACCGAATTCTTTTAACGAACCGAAATAGTATCCCATGGCTTCGTCTTCCATACCCATTGCAGTTAGGAGTCGGGCTTTATAGAATAGCGACCTGCCTTTGTTGAACCCCTTGCGATAATAGTCAATGGCAAGGTTGAGCAGGGAATCACAGGGAAGTAAATTACGTTCATTCCTATCGGAAGCATGCGATAACAAGAGCCCGTAATATGCATTTTCTTCTTTACTAGAAAGGGAATCAAGTGAGATTTGTTGTAAAAGAGTTAATGCTTGTTGTGGATTTGAATAAATTAGTGAATCAATTTGTCTCAGTTCACTCATGTATTTGTGATCAGTGTTGCATCCGCAAATCAAAAAGGACGGAATAGAATAATAAGTTATATATTGTATTAAGCACTTGATTTTCATAACTTTTGTAGTTTGCTTTGCGGCAAAGGTAATATTATTATTGCATATTTACACCGTATTCATTGGTTTTGTAATTTAAAAGACGAACCGGATTTTGCAAACTTTTTCCAGACTTTACTGTTTATCTTATAAAAAAACAATACTATGATGAAAAAACGATTTATTTTTTTAGTGGCAGTTATTGTTGCGTTGGCTCGCCAATGGCCTTTGTTGGCGTGTACCGGAATCACTCTTCATTCCAAAGACAGTGCTTGTGTGCTAGCTCGCACGATTGAATGGGGTGGTAGTGACTTGAATAGCAGGTATGTCATTGTGCCTCGTGGCTATAAGCAGCAGTCCTTCCTACCTTCCGGAAAAACAAATGGAATGGAATTTAGCGCGCGTTACGGTTATGTAGGGCTGAGTGTTCAACAAAAAGATTTTGTTGTTGAAGGATTGAACGAAACTGGTTTGTCCGCTGGTCTTTTCTATTTTCCCGGTTATGGAAAGTATGAGGAGTATAATGAGGCTCTTTGTGCAACTAGTATTACTGATTTGCAACTAGTATCTTGGGTCTTGGGCAATTTTAAAACGGTGTCTGAGGTTAAAGAGGGAATCAAAAATATCCATGTAATAGCAATTGATCCTCGAGCCTCTACGGTTCATTGGCGTTTTGCTGATGTATCCGGGAGTCAGCTTGTTCTTGAAATCGTAAACGGGAAGTTCTGCTTTTATGATAATACATTGGGGGTATTAACCAATTCTCCCGGTTTTGAATGGCAGATGACTAATTTAAATAATTATGTGAACTTGTACCCCGGATCTGCTAAAACAGATGAACTTAGGAACTTAAAGTTAGCTCCTTTTGGGGCAGGAAGCGGTTTCTTAGGATTACCGGGTGATGTAACACCTCCTTCTCGTTTTGTAAGGGCCGCTTTTTATCAATCAACAGCTCCGCAACAAAATACGGCTCTCGAAACTGTATTGCAGGGATTTCAAATACTAAACAACTTTGACATCCCAATAGGTATTGAGTTTTCTAAAGATGAAGATATTGCTGATATACCAAGTGCCACTCAATGGACTTCAGTGACTGATCTGAAAAATAGAAAAATTTATTATCGCACAATGTATAACAGTGCCATTCGTTGCATTGATTTGAATACAATTAATTTTGGGAAAATAAAGTATCGTGATGCTGCTCTTGATAGCTCGAAATTGCAACCGGTACATACTCTTAATTTATTTAATTAGCTTTTTTTATTCATTTATGCGTTTATTTTATAAGATTTAATTTCTATTTTGTGGCGTTTTAAAACAAAACGCCACTTTTTATTTATAAACTATAAAATCTGATTGTATTATGGAGAATATGGAAACAGCCTTGTTGCTGCTTGTTGTTGGGATGGGGACGGTCTTTGCCATCCTTTTACTATTAATTTATTTGGGTAAATTTCTGATTGCCTTGGTTAATAAATATGCCCCTGAAGAAGAGGTTGCTGCCAAACAAATTATGCCTAAAGGTCCGTTACCGATACCGGGTAATGTACTAGCTGCCATTACTGCTGCAGTTAACGTGGTAACTCACGGAAAAGGGAAGATAACCAAAGTCGAGAAAATTAATTAAATAATATAAAAGCTATATGAAAAAAGAAATTAAGTTCAGCTTGCTATTCAGAGACATGTGGCAATCGGCCGGAAAATATGTTCCCAGAGTAGATCAGCTGGTAAAAGTGGCACCTGCCATTATTGAAATGGGATGTTTTGCGCGTGTTGAAACCAATGGGGGAGGTTTTGAACAGGTTAATTTGTTATTTGGTGAGAATCCCAACAAGGCAGTACGCGACTGGACAAAACCTTTTCAGGAGGCAGGAATACAAACACATATGCTAGATCGTGCGCTCAATGGCCTTCGCATGAGTCCCGTACCGGCAGACGTACGTCAGCTATTCTATAAAGTCAAAAAATCACAAGGAACAGATATTGCCCGTACCTTTTGCGGATTGAATGATATCAGAAACATTGCACCGTCTATAACTTATGCCAAGGAGGCTGGTATGATTTCTCAATGTTCGCTTTGTATCACGCATTCGCCCATCCACACGGTTGAGTATTATACCAACATGGCGTTGGAGCTCATTAAACTAGGGGCGGACGAGATTTGCATCAAGGATATGGCAGGCATCGGACGCCCCGTTTCTTTGGGGAAAATTGTCGCTAATATTAAAGAAGCTCATCCCGAGGTGCCGGTGCAGTATCACAGTCACGCCGGACCGGGTTTCAACATGGCGTCCATTCTGGAGGTTTGTAATGCCGGTTGTGATTATATTGATGTAGGCATGGAACCGCTTTCTTGGGGAACAGGGCATGCCGATTTACTTAGCGTGCAGGCTATGCTAAAAGATGCGGGCTTTCAAGTTCCTGAAATTAATATGGAGGCATATATGAAGGTGCGTAGTCTTGTACAAGAATTTATGGATGATTTTTTAGGCTTGTACATCAGCCCTAAAAATCGTTTGATGAATTCGTTGCTTATCGGACCCGGGCTTCCCGGTGGTATGATGGGGAGTTTGATGGCTGACCTGGAAGCCAATCTGGAATCAATCAACAAGTACAAAGCAAAACACAATCTTCCGTTTATGACGCAAGATGAGCTTTTAATCAAATTGTTCAACGAGGTGGCTTATGTGTGGCCGCGTGTAGGGTACCCTCCTTTGGTAACTCCATTTAGTCAGTATGTGAAGAATTTGGCTATGATGAATGTAATGGCCATGGAAAAAGGAAAAGAGCGTTGGGGAATGATTGCCGATGACATTTGGGATATGTTATTGGGTAAGGCCGGTCGCTTACCGGGTCAGTTGGCTCCTGAGATTATTGAGAAGGCGGAGCGTGAGGGACGTAAGTTTTTCGAAGGAAATCCGCAAGAAAACTATCCGGATGCACTGGACAAGTATCGCAAATTGATGAAAGAAAACAAGTGGGAATTAGGACAAGATGAGGAGGAACTTTTTGAATATGCCATGCATCCTGCTCAATATGAGGCTTATAAGAGTGGAAAGGCCAAAGAAGATTTTCTAGAAGATGTAGCCAAGCGAAGATCGGAAAGAGATAAGGCTCCGGAAGAGGAAGTAAAACCTAAAACACTTACGGTGCAGGTGGACGGACAGGCTTATCGGGTAACAGTGGCTTACGGTGAAGCTGAGTTAGCGGCATCCGGTGCACAGCCTGTTGCTCCTCTTGGAGAAGGAAAAGAGGTGCTTTCTCCGCTGGAAGGGAAGTTCTTCCTGACCAAGAATGCATCCGACACTCCTCTTAAAGTGGGTGATGCAGTGCAACAAGGGGACGTTATATGCTATGTTGAAGCCATGAAAACGTATAATGCTATCCGTGCCGAGTTTGCCGGAACAGTTACGGCCATTGGTTTTGCTCAGGGAGATGCGGTATCTGAAGACGATGTTTTAATGAAGATTGGATAATGAACGATATATTTGAGAATTTATATGAAATGACTGCTTTCAGCAATATCATTGCTGAACCGCAGTTTTTGATAATGTATGCCATCGCTTTTGTATTACTTTATTTGGGCATTAAAAAGCAATATGAACCTTTGCTGCTTGTGCCTATTGCTTTTGGTGTGTTGCTGGCCAACTTCCCCGGGGGCGATATGGGAGTCATACAAGCGGATGAGTACGGAATGGTGAATGTGCACGGGGCTATGAAGAATATCTGGGAAATGCCTTTGCATGATATTGCACATGAATTGGGGCTAATGAATTTTGTGTATTACATGTTAATCAAAACAGGTTTCTTACCCCCAATTATTTTTATGGGAGTAGGGGCATTAACTGATTTTGGACCGATGTTGAGAAACCTACGTCTTTCTATATTTGGTGCTGCTGCTCAATTAGGAATATTTACGGTTCTGCTGGTTGCCATTTTAATGGGATTTACTCCGCAAGAAGCTGCTTCATTGGGAATTATAGGTGGCGCTGATGGTCCTACGGCTATTTTTACAACCATTAAGTTGGCGCCTCATTTGCTGGGTCCTATTGCTATCGCGGCTTATTCTTACATGGCGCTGGTTCCTGTTATTATTCCGCTGGTGGTAAAACTGCTTTGCACAAAAAAAGAATTAAGTATCAATATGAAGGAACAGGAGAAGCTGTATCCGTCAAAAACACAAATCAAGAATTTGCGTGTGTTGAAGATATTATTCCCAATTGTAGTTACTACGGTGGTAGCATTATTTGTACCTAGTGCAGTTCCCTTGGTAGGGATGTTGATGTTTGGAAATCTGGTAAAGGAAATTGGTACTAATACGTTCCGCCTGTTTGATGCTGCATCAAACAGTATCATGAATGCTGCAACCATTTTTCTTGGTCTATCGGTGGGAGCGACTATGACTACGGAGGCTTTTCTTAACTGGACGACTATCGGTATCGTTGTTGGTGGCTTCTTGGCGTTTGCATTATCTATCTCGGGCGGTATTTTATTGGTAAAGGTAGTTAATTTGTTTAGTAAGAAAAAAATCAATCCGCTAATTGGCGCAACGGGTTTGAGTGCTGTACCTATGGCTAGTAGGGTGGCCAACGAAATTGCGTTGAAGTATGATTCTAAAAATCATGTGCTACAGTATTGCATGTCCAGCAATATATCCGGCGTTATCGGTTCGGCTGTTGCTGCCGGTGTGCTGATTTCATTTCTTGGGTAGCTGAAATAAAAGAAACGCCGGTTGATTACATAAGCAATGAACCGGCGTTTTTTTTTAATTTTAATTATGCATGTAATTCCAATATAAAACGAGATCCTTTGTGATAAGTGGCGTCCAAACTTAAATTACCGTTCATCTTAATAGCTATGAGTGAACAAATAGGTAATCCCATTCCATCTCCTTCTGTGAAATCTCTTATTTCAGAAAATGGTTTAAATAGATTCTCTTGCTTTTCTTCAGGAATACCACAACCAGTATCAGTAACAATAAATTGGTGCGTGTGTGCACCTCTCTTTTTGAAATCAAGCATGATTTTTCCACCTTCAGGAGTATAATTGGCTGCATTGCGTAATAAGTGCAACAATAAGCGCTCTAGTTGTTCCGGATTTACTTTTATTGTTAATTTGGGCGCATTAACGACACAAGAAACTTCAGTCTGAACTTGGTCTTTAATTCTTAGCATTATTTCTTCACAGAAGGTATTGATATTAATGTTTTTTGTTTCGTATAAATCTGATAATGCATTTTCTAGATTAGCAAGCTCTTTGATGTGCTCGCCAAAATCTTTCAATGCTTTGACCTCTGGCTGAGAGGAATTCATTCTGCCTAAAGTGGGTTCCATTTGTGCCGAGATGTTCTGAATGAATTTTGTTTTCATTTCATTATTCTCATTTGCCAGAGTAATTATTCTTTTTTGTTTTCGGTTGTTTACCATATAACGGAGCAAAATAACTCCACAAGCGATTAATAAACCAATGATGATAGCTATTACCACGGAAAGACCTACTATCATGTATTGTTTGTTGGAAAGAGAGTTTTCTTTCTCTTTTATGGTTCGTTGACTCTCATCATATTTTCGCTTTAAAACGCTAAGCTCATCTTGGGCACTGGCTGCTTTTACAGAGTCAGTCCAAGCTATTAGTTTCTCGTATGTACGGGCAACTAATGTTGCATTATTTGTTTTTTGAGCTAACACAATGAGCTGCTTGTATAGGGCTTCTGCCTTTTCGTTCTTTTTTTGTGCTTTGTATTCACTGATTAACTTCGAGAAATAAATATCTCCTTGAGCATATATACCGAATGCGTAATAATAATTTGCCTTGGTATACATAAAATCTTCTTTGATAGAATCATTTTGTACATTATTCGATAACTGTTCTATTTTGTTTAATAATTCTAGCGCTTGGGGAGCCCGTTTTAAAGAAACGTACATGTGCAGGCGCTCTTTATTGATGTAGAAACGAAGTTCAGGCATATATTTCCCTGTCTTTTGTTCATGCTTGGTTACTTCCTGTTCCATGCTGGTGCACAGGTTGAAGGCTTCTTTATAGTAGTTTTCACGATAATAAAGTGAAGTCGTTTGCACGCCACATTTTATTGCCGAAGCAGTATTGCCTTCTTTTATGTAAGCATTATAGGCTTGAAGGAATAGATAACGGGCTTGAGTGTATTCTTTACGACTCAAACAGGATTGTGCTTGCTGCATGTAGCTTTGACCACTATTGGCTGCTTGTACCGAATCTATTATGCCGAGGCATAAAATAAGAGAAAGGATTAAGGTAAATTTTCTCATGTGTTATTGATTTTTTATAATTGTAGATATGATTGCTGGGTTGTTTTCTTCTAAAATATATTCTTTTTCATACACTTTGATTTTCAGGCTTTGACCCTTAATCAGTCTGACTTCAATATTTCTTTTGTTGATGCATAGCTGAAGTGTTCGTTCCCGAAAATTAATCTTAAAAGTATAGCTGTTCCATTTTTGAGGAATTGTAGGACTGAAACTCATCAGCCCCTCGAGTACTTGCATGCCGGCAAATCCTCGTACTATAGCGAGCCACCCGCCTGCCATACTGGTTATGTGCAAACCTTGCTCTAATTCATTGTTGTAATCATCCAAGTCAAGACGAGTAGCATGCAGAAACAGATTGTAGGCTTTGTCTAGGTAACCTACTCGTGAAGCTAAAATGGAATGCAGATAGGGTGAAAGAGATGATTCATGTACTGTGCGAGGTTCGTAAAAGTCAAAATTGCGACGGATAAATTCTTTATCGAAGTTGGTGTAATATAAATACAAACCTAGCAATACATCGCTTTGTTTGATGTAACAAGAACGCAAGATACGATCCCATGACCAATGTTGGTTGATAGGGCGCTCATTGGTCGGAATATCTTGTACCGTTTTTAATTCTTTGTCTAGGTAACCGTCATGTTGTACAAATATGCCCAGTTCTTTATCTTCAGGCATGTACATATTGTCTATGATTTCTTTCCACCGGTATGTCTCTTCTTTATCAAAAGAAGTCTTTCTACGGATACGAGCATACTCATCAGGGTATTCTAACGCTATCATCTCCAAATACTCGAGGGTCACATTTAAACATTGTATGCAAGAGTAGTTCGTGTACCAGTTATTGTCAACGTTGTTTTCATATTCGTTAGGACCGGTAACTCCTAATATCACATATTTTTGTTTGGGCTGCGAGAAAGAAACTCGTTGACTCCAAAAACGACTGATTGCGATGAGTACCTCCAATCCATAATGAGCGACATACTCTTTGTTGCCGGTCATGGTGGTATACAACATGATGGCGTAGGCTATAATACTGTTGCGGTGTATTTCTTCGAAGGTGATTTCCCATTCGTTATGGCATTCGTCTCCATTGATGGTAACCATGGGGTAAAGAGCTGCGCCTCCGCTAAATCCAAGTTTTTTGGCGTTCTCAATGGCTTTAGGTAAGTGATTGTATCGATAAAGTAATAAATTACGCGCTACGTCTTTAGGATTAGACAATAAGAAGAAGGGTACGCAGCATAACTCTGTGTTCCAATAGGTATTTCCTCCGTATTTTTCGCCTGTAAATCCTTTGGATCCGATGTTTAGTCGTGGGTCGTCTCCCCGATAGGTTTGGTTCAATTGAAAAATGTTAAACCGAATTCCTTGTTGCGCTTCGGGATCTCCGTCTATGATTACATCTGTTTCGTTCCAGATGTCTTCCCACACCTTTTTATGTTCGTTTACCAGTGCATCCCATCCTATTGCTTTTGCTTTTTTACTTTCAGATACAGCTTCATCAACCAATAGCTGACGATCGTAGTAAAGCGAACTTAGAACAGCGGTATATTTTATCAAAGTGACCCGCTCACCGGGTTTTACATCGGCTCCAATACTGAACCCGGTCATTTTTTCTTTCTCTATCTTAATGGGATTCCCGGTGATTTCTTTGCTGTTTTTAAAGAGCTGGTATGTCATGCAACTACACACTTGCGAGTCTTCATGTCGTGTCTGCGTCCATAAATAAGCATATTCAGAGGTTGTTTCAGCTCGTAAAATATTCCACATCTTTTCATTGAAATTAGATGTCTCATGCTTTACGTCACCATTTATGTAGGGAACCAGTGATATTTTCCCTTCGTAATTGACTGATGTTACGCTGTATTTTATAATACATAGGTTTTGATTTGCCATGCTGGTTATGTGCTCAACATGTACTTTCAGTTTATGACCTTTGGGTGAAGTCACCTGGAAATCGCGATAAGAGATTCCCTCTTTCATATCGAGTCGTCTCTCAAAGGAATCTACATCCCAGAGTGCCAGGTCGAGTTCTTCGTCAATTAATCTCACAATAATGCCACTCCAATTGGGCGCATTCGGTATACGGGTGAAATAGTTGGGATATCCGTTTTTCCACCATCCCACACGAGTCTTGTCCAGATATGAAATACCTGCCAGATAAGAACCTTGTAACGTGTCACTGCTGTATGTTTCCTCAAAATTGCCACGCTGTCCCAGCCTGCCGTTTCCTAAACTGAAAATACTTTCGAAAGCGCGCAGGTTGTCAGCGTGAAAACTCTCTTCAATAACATTCCATTCATCTGTTTTGAGGAATTTCTTCATGATATAGTGCCGTTTTAATAATAAATAACTGCTACAAGGTTTGTATCTTCTACAAAAATACTTTATAAAAATGACAATGCAAGTATTTCCCTTGTTTTTTATTTATCGTTTGTGTGTACCACTGTTTCTTTAACGAAATATACACAGCAGGCACCTATCATTAATAATGCACCGGCAAGAACTAACATATTTATTTGTTTGCCTCCCACTAAGTGTAAAATGCCGCCACCAACTACGGCTGCCACAATTTGCGGAATGCAAATGGTTCCGTTGAATAATCCCAGATAAGCTCCCATGTTTTTACCGGAAATGGAGTTGGTCAATATGGTGAATGGCATTGCCAACATCGCTGCCCAAGCGCAACCTATCAGTAAATAAGATATGAATAATAGATATTGATCGGTAAAAAACAGGGTGGATACAAAACCACAGCCACCTAACAGTAAACTTAACGAGTAAGCTAATTTGCGAGATTTGAATAATGGAAGTATCACTGCCCATACAACCGAGCCGATGGCTTGTACGGCAAATAGTATGCCTACCCAGTTCCCGGCTTCCTGGTAGCCGGCGTTTTGTACGTTAGTGGTATTCCAAACGGTATCGGCTATAGCTCCATTGGTATATGTCCACATGTACATGAAGGCGGCCCAGCTAAAGAATTGGACCAGGCCGACTGTCCAGAATACTTTGGGTGCATGTTTTAATAAGGATATAAAATCTGTTTTTTCTTGTTTCTCATCGGCCGTTATGCCATGAAATTCTTCAAATTCTTTAGGAGGCATTTCTTTCACTTTGACAGATGTGTATATTACGCAAAGCATCAGGATAGCCGATCCGATGTAGAATGAGTAAATAACAGAATCGGGAACCGTTCCTTTGGCTGCTACATTGTTAATGCCTATCCACGTAAATAGAAAAGGGAAAAGGTAACCCATCAGACTGCCGGCATTGCATAAGAAACTTTGAATGGAGTAGGCCAAGCCTTTTTGCTTTTCGTTAACCATGTCACCTACCAACATTTTAAAAGGTTGCATCGCCATGTTGATTGAAGTATCCAGAAACATGAGAGAAATGAGTCCGAATATCATAGCTGTGCTTACAGCCATTCCGAAACTTCCGGCATTGGGGAGCAAACACATAACTAGTACCGCAACGAGAGATCCTATAAATAAATAGGGAATGCGTCGGCCGAATCGGGTCCATGTTTTATCACTTGCCGATCCGATAATGGGTTGCACAATAATTCCGGCCAATGGTGGCAGTATCCAAAAATAACTGAGGTTGTGCGGATCGGCACCCAAGGTGGCAAAGATTCGACTGATGTTTGCACTTTGAAGTGCATAGGCTATTTGTACCCCGAAAAATCCAAAACTGATGTTCCACAGTTTCCAAAAACTTAAATCTGGTTTTACTTTCATGGTATTATTTCTTAGTAATTATTATTTTGTGGTTCCTCGAACTACCAGATTGGTTTTAACAATCCGGTTGTTGTTTTTTTGTTCTCCGCTTGTTCCCTCTAAGCGGCCTATTAAAATCTCAAAAGCACTTTCTCCAACTTCTTGTCCGTGTTGCTCTACGGTAGTTAGTTTCGGATCTGTACTTTGTGCTATGGCTCCATCGGTAAAACCACAGATCGAGACTTCATCGGGTACTTTAAGCCCTACTAGTTTACAAGCATACAAAATGCCTGAAGCTGTTTCGTCGTTAATAGCAAAAAAACCGTCGGGACGATTCTTTTTTTCCAGCAGGTCGGGCGTGATGGCTATGGCTTGTTCGCGGGTATCGCATAATTTAATCATGTTATCGTCTACCGGAACTTTGTATTTTCTCATGGCATCCAAATAACCGTTTCTTCTATTCTTGGATATTTCCAAATGAGGTGGCCCGCTATAAAATAAAATACGTTTGCAGCCGGTCTGAATCATGTATTCAACGGCAGCAAAAGAACCGGCATAATCGTCAACAACCACTCGTTCGGTATTGATACCGGTACAAATGCGGTCATAAAAAACAATAGGTATGTTGTTGTTCAGGAGTTCTTGGTAGTGATCGTATTGAGAGGTGTCTTTAGCCAATGAAGTAATAACGCCGCATACTCTTGCACCAAGAAAGGAGTGTACTATTTTAACTTCCTGTTCGTACTCTTCATTGCTCTGTGCCACTAAAATGTTATAGCCGGCTTTAGCCGCCTGCATTTCTATGCCGCTTAATACGCAAGAGAAAAAATGATGTACCAATTGCGGGATAATAACACCAATGGTGTTTGAACGACTGGTACGAAGATTCAGGGCCAAAGCATTGGGCTTATAATTATGTTCGCGCGCGTATTTGTTGATGGCATCTCGAGTATCCTGACTAATGTCGGGGTTGTCTTTTAATGCCCTGGACACAGTTGAAGGAGAGACGTTCAACGCCTTGGCGATATCTTTTATTGTGATCTGCGGTTTGTTCATGGTTCTCAATGTTTCAATCAAAGGTAAATAATACAAAGGAAATAACAAAACCATTGCATGTGGACTTTGTTTTAACTGTATGCAAAAATAATGGAACGAACCGCAATTGTTTGATTATGAGGTGTGTTTGATTCCGCATCGGAGTGCAAACGATTGCACTGTGCTAAATGCAGATTTGACTAAATAAGTTGTATCGCTCATGTTAAGAAGTCCTATTTTTGTTGCAGTGACAAACGAACAGAATGAGAGGTTCTGTTAGTGATGTGAAATGTATATTCAATATATTGTTAACTTTAATTTTAAGAATGCATGAAGCAAGTTAATCTTAGAATCCTTCGAACGATTCTTCCCCTGCTATTAGGGATGTTCTTGTCAATTGGCGCTTTTGCTCAACAGATCTCTATTAAGGGACATGTGAAAGATGTAACAGGCGAGCCAATTATTGGTGCTAACATATTGGTTAAAGGCACTTCGAACGGAACAATTACAGATTTTGATGGTAACTTTGTTCTGAATGCTCCTCAGAATTCTATTTTAGTATTCTCATTTGTAGGATACAAGTCGGCCGAGATTCCAGCAGCCCGTAACATGGTAGTTACGCTTCAGGATGATGCGGTGATGCTTGAGGAGGCTGTAGTTATCGGCTACGGTACAGTGAAGAAAAACGATGCAACAGGTTCGGTTACGGCTATAAAACCTGATAAATTGAATCGTGGACTTACAACCAATGCGCAAGATTTAATGGCCGGTAAAATAGCCGGTGTAAATGTTGTGTCCAATGGTGGTACGCCGGGTGGTGGAGCAACGATACGTATTCGTGGTGGTTCTTCTCTTTCGGCGAGTAATGATCCGTTGATTATCATTGATGGCTTGGCAATGGATAACGATGGCGTTAAAGGTTTGGCCAACCCTTTGTCAATGGTAAACCCCAACGACATTGAAACATTTACGGTATTAAAGGATGCCTCTGCAACTGCTATCTACGGTTCACGTGCATCAAACGGTGTGATTATCATCACTACTAAAAAAGGTTCTGCCGGGGCAGCACCTAGTGTGGCATACGACGGTAATGTTTCAATGAGTAATGTCAAAGAGACGCTTGATGTACTGAACGCAAGTGATTATCGTAAGTGGATTGTAGCACTCTATGGAGAAGATAGTGATGCCTACAGAGCTTTGGGAAACAGTAATACTGACTGGCAAGATGAGATCTATAGAACTGCATTGAGTACAGACCATAATCTTACCATATCGGGAGGCTTGAAGAATATGCCTTATCGTGTCTCTTTGGGGTATACCAATCAGAATGGTATTATTGAAACTTCTAAATTTGAACGTTATACGGCATCTGTTAATGTAGCTCCTTCGTTCCTTGATGGTTATTTGAAATTGAACGGAAACTTGAAGGCGATGTTGGCTAAAAGCCGCTATGCCGATAGTGGAGTAGTGGGAGCAGCCGCTCGTTTTGATCCAACACAGTCTGTTTATTCTTCTGATGATGTTTACAAAAACTATTTTGGTGGGTATTTCCAGTGGACAACAAATGGTACTTCTTTGAATGATCCGAACTGGACGCGCACATTCAACTCATTGGCACCTGCCAATCCGGTTTCTACACTCGAAATGAAAAACGATAGAGCCACATCGAAATCTTTAGTAGGTAATATGGAAGTTGATTATAAATTTCATTTCTTACCCGATCTTCGTCTTCACATGAATGGAGGTATGGATGTTTCAACCGGTAAGCAGAACACGGATGTAAGTCCTTATTCAGCTTCTAATAACTATTACGGTAGTTATGGATGGGAAAAGATTGATAAATATAATCTTTCTTTCAACTCTTATTTACAATATACTAAGGAGTTGAACATTCACAACTTTGATGTAATGGGTGGTTACGAGTGGCAACATTTTCACCGCGAAGGATCTTCACGGTACAATGGTTATTATCAGTCTACTCATACTGAAAAACCGGGTGAAGCATATAACCTGACAACAAAAGAATGGGCTTCAGAGAACTTTCTGGTTTCTTTCTTTGGTCGTTTGAATTATTCTTTATTGGATAGGTATTTGTTTACTGCTACTGTACGTCATGACGGTTCTTCTCGTTTCCACAAAGACAATCGTTGGGGAACATTCCCTTCATTCGCATTGGGATGGAAAATAAAAGAAGAGGCTTTTATGAAAGATGTAGATCTTTTCTCTGATTTGAAACTCAGATTAGGATATGGTATGACAGGACAGCAAAACATTGGTAGTGATTATGCTTATTTTGCTTCTTACAATGCCAACAAAGATGGTGCTTATTATCCTATCGGTTACGGAGATGGTGAGACTTATAGGCCCAATGCTTATAATAAAAACCTGAAGTGGGAAAAAACAACAACTTACAATGCCGGATTGGATTTTGGTTTCCTTAATGGTCGCATCACTGCTTCGGCTGATTATTATTTCCGCAAGACTGATGACTTGTTGAATTATGTATATGTTGCTGCCGGTACAAACTTTAAGAATCAGGTAAATGCGAATGTAGGTTCTTTGGAAAACAGAGGCTTTGAATTTACAATCAACGCAAAACCGATTGTTGAAAAGGATTTGACTTGGGATGTTGGTTTTAATCTGACATATAATAAGAATGAAATTACTAAATTAACCAGTGGTGACGGCGAAGGATACTATGTTACTACAGGTGGTATTTCCGCCGGAACAGGAAATACGGTTCAGGCGCATGCTGTTGGACACCCGGCTTCTTCTTTCTATGTATACCAACAAGTATATGATAAAAACGGTAAACCGATTGAAAACTTGTTTGTAGATCGCAATGGTGATGGCGTAGTCAATGAAAGTGATAAATACTTCTACAAAAAGCCAACAGCAGATGTGTTGATGGGATTCACCTCTAAATTAATTTATAAAGCTTGGGATTTGAGCTTTTCACTGCGTGCCAGCTTTAATAATTATGTATATAATGATGTAGAATCAAACAACAGTGATATGGGTACACTCTATGCTCCTTCGAATTTTTTGGTTAACCGTCCTACCATGGTACTTGCCAATAACTTCCAGGGAACAGGTAACTACTATATGTCCGATTATTATGTACAGAATGCTTCTTTCCTGAAATGTGATAATATTACGTTGGGATATTCATTCAAGAGACTCTTTGGATTAGGTGTTAGTGGACGTGCTTATGCAGCAGTATCCAATGTCTTTACGATTACTGATTACAAAGGCCTTGATCCGGAAGTAAACGGAGGTATTGACAGAGATATCTATCCACGTCCGTTGGTTTCACTTATCGGTTTAAGTCTTAACTTCTAAATCACTTAACATTTAAAGAACATCATTATGAAATTAAGATATTTAAAATCAATTATACCGGCAGCAGCCTTGACATTGGCGCTCAGTGTAACCTCTTGTGTGAGCGATTTGGATGTTAATCCGATTGATCCGAGCACAACAATGGAATTTAATCAAAACGAAGTTTTTACTAAAATTTATGCAACACTCGGCTTGACGGGACAGGAAGGTCCTGCCGGAAGTGGTGACGTAGATGGAATTGATGAAGGAACTTCTGATTTTGTACGCTTGATATGGAATCTGAACGAATTACCCACTGATGAGGCTCATTGTAACTGGGGTGATGTAGGTATTCCTGAATTGAATTATGGCGCATGGGGAGCTTCTCACAGCCAGATTACAGGTTTGTATTATCGTTTGTTTTTTGATGTGACTCTATGTAACTTCTTCTTGGAACAAACGGAAGGAAAAACGGATGCGGAGTCTGTTGCTCAGCGTGCGGAAGCCCGTTTTATTCGCGCATTGAATTATTACTACCTGATTGATATGTTTGGCAATGTTCCTTTGGTAACAAGTGTGTCAACAGAGAACCCTCAACAAGCTAAGAGAAGTGAGCTGTTCAACTTTGTTGAAACGGAATTATTAGCTATTGAACCTGATATGAAGGAGCCAGGTACTAATACGTATGGCCGTGTTGATAGGGCAGCTGCATGGTTATTGTTGTCACGCTTGTACTTGAATGCTGAAGTCTATACCGGTACTGCACGTTGGACAGATGCTGCTACTTATGCCGAAAAAGTGATGAACTCTGCTTATACATTGAGCACTACTTATAAACATTTGTTTATGGCTGATAACAATGGCAGTTCTGTTAATAAAGCGAACACTGAAATTATCCTTCCTATTTTGCAAGATGGAGCTACAACCAAAAATTACGGTGGCAGTTTGTTCTTGATTGCATCAACACATAAGGATGATATGCCTTACTACGGCACTACCGAAGGATGGGCCGGAAACAGTTGCCGTCCTCAACTGATGGCTAAATTCTTTCCAACATCCGATGCTCCTAATGTAGGAGTTACTGAAATGGTTACAGCTGCTAAAGATGATCGTGCTTTGTTTTACGGAATTGATCGTACGTTGTCCATAGATGATGAATCCAAATTTGTCAATGGCTTCTCTTGTGCTAAGTATTCAAACGTAAGAGCAGATGGAGCTTCATCTAATGATTCCAAATTCACCGATACGGATGTGCCTTTTATGCGGGCGGCCGAAGCTTATCTTACTTTTGCTGAAGCAACTCTCAGAGCAAACAACAACATCAGTTCGGATCCCGTAAAAAATGCGATTAATGCTCTTCGTACACGTGCTAATGCAAAGACGGAGACTTCTTATACCTTGAGTATGATTTTGGATGAGTGGTCCAGAGAATTTGCATTCGAAGGCCGTCGTCGCTCTGATTTGATCCGTTTTGGCAAATTTGGTGGTAACTCTGATTATACTTGGCAATGGAAAGGTGGTACTCAGGCAGGAACCAGTTTTAGTGTAAACTATAACTTATATCCTATTCCTACCAACGACTTGAATTCTAACTCTAACCTGACACAGAATCCTGGTTATTAATAAGGTTGCAACAAGATTTAGTAATTAATTAAAAGTAATGATTATGAAAAAAATAACGATATGGGCATCCTTGTTCTTGGGATTATCTCTTTTCACTGCTTGTGAGGATGACAGAGATTCAAATCCGATATTACAGGATCCAACTGCTTTTGTATTGAATACGCCTGCCTACTCTACGGCAGTGTATGACTTGTCGAAGTCTTCAAGCGTGGAACTGACTTGTTCGCAGCCTGATTACGGTTTTACTGCTGCAACAGTCTATACGGTTCAGGTTTCGCTAAACAACGATTTTACAACCGAAGGAGCCTATACTACTTTGGCTACTACTTATACAACAGCCAAAATGAATGTTGATGCATCGGAAATTGCGACAGCAGCAACTACAATGGCTTTAGCTAATGGCAAGACAGAAGATGAATTTCCCATTGTGACCAAGATGTATGTTCGTCTTAAGGCGGCATTAACAACCGGAACGGGAGAAATATATTCCAACGTAGTTGAATTACAGAATGTTCGCGTACATTTCGCATTAAGTCCGGTTGTGTTACCCAAAACAATGAATATCATCGGAAGCGGTGTTGGCGGATGGGATTGGGAGAAAAACTCTATTGCAATGATTCCTACCTATGACAATAACGGTACGTTCTGGAGAATGATTTATGTTCCCGCTAATGGCGAATTGAAGTTCAACATTGAAAAGGCTTGGGATGGCGTTGAGTTTGGGACCACTGCTACGTTGAAAGATAATGCAGGAGCCGGTTTAAGTGGTGACGGTAATATTGTTGTTGCGAATGCCGGTTGGTATCTGGTGGTTGTAAAAGCCGAGATCGTTGGCCGTAACATCGTTTACACCGTTGAGTTTAATAAACCTGAGGTCTATTTGACCGGTGGTACAGCCGGCGGCTGGGATTTCTTTGATGAGACCAACAAGTTTACTGTTCCTGCAGATGGAGAAGGGTTCTTTACTTCCATTCCTTTTGTTGCTACAGGCGAGGTACGTATGTGCGTTAAACTGAAAGATGTTGATTGGTGGAAAACTGAGTTTATCGTTTTGGCAGATGGCCTTATTTCTTATCGTGGTACCGGTGGTGATCAGGACAGATTTACTGGTAGTGCAGGACAGAAAGCTTACCTGAACTTTATGACTGGTAAAGGAAAGTATGAGTAATAACATTTAATCAGGAAATGAATATGAAAAAGATAGCATTATATATGCTCATGCTGGCATCAGCATTGGTTGCTTGCGATGAGGACTTTAACGAAGATGTTGCTGCTCCGCAGAGTTGGGAACAGGAAGATGGTAAATCGGTTTCTTTCTCAGCTACGGCTGCTTCGGCAATTGATTTAGCAACGGTTACGACCGATTCGGTTGCTGTTTGTTCATTCACCGCTCCGCCGGTGAGTGAAGGGCAAACGATTACCGGGTTCGATCTGAGCTTTGACCAAAAAATACTTTTGAATCTAACGCCAACGGGTAAAGTTGCAACAGCCGATTTACAATCGGCTGTAATACAGCTTTTTGGCAAACGTCCGCAAGCGAGAACCATGAAAGGTGTTGTTCATGCGTATATGAAGACGAATGGTCAGGTGTTCCGCGCTTCTTCCGATACGATTGATATTATTGTTACCCCGGTGGCTCCCGTTATTGAGACTGCTTATTACTTGATCGGTGATATGAATGCTTGGGACGGAACCAAATTAGTTAAATTCAATCACAGCGGTAAAGATGTGTATGAAGATCCTTATTTTACTGTTATCGTTAAGGTGCCTGCCAATTGTTACTGGAAAATCATTCCTCAATCGAATGTGGATGCAAGTAATGTATGGGCTAACCCCGGCGTTCTTGGTCCGTCTGCTGATGGTGATACTTCTGCAACGGGTACATTAGTAAACGATAATGCTCAAGCCGGTAAAATAGCTGAGGAAGCAGGCTACGTTAAGTTTACATTGAATATGATGGAATCAACTTACACCATTGACTACATTGGTGACATGGCTCTTCAATTATATGTACCGGGAGCGCATCAAGATTGGAAGCCTGAGTTGGCACCTATTATTTATTGTCAGAACTATGACATGAAGTATGATGGATATGTTAACTTTACAGCTGCCGATCAAGCGTTTAAGTTTACCGCTCAACCAAGCTGGGACGGTACTAATTACGGTAACGGAGGAGACGGAACGCTAAGTACCGACGCTAACGCTGGAAACATGAGTGTAACCGAAGCCGGTTATTACCGCTTAACAGCTAATTTAGCAACAACTCCTATGACCTATACGGTGACCAAAACTGTTTGGGGAATTATTGGTGATGCAACACCGGGTAGCTGGGATGCTTCAACTGATATGACTTACAATGCAACGACCGGTGAATGGACTGTAACGGCTGAATTAGCAGGAGGAAACATGAAGTTCAGAGCTAATAATGCATGGGATATTAACTTAGGAGGTAATGCTAGTAATCTGACTTATGGCGGCGACAATATGAGCATTGCTGAAAGTGGTACTTATTTAATTACCTTAAACTTAAGTGATCCTAAGGCTTATAAATGCACAATTGTAAAACAGTAATTACATACTGTTCAGTATAATGATCGGGGCTTCAACAGGTACACTGCTTGGAGCCCTGATTTTAAAATTTTAGTTTTATGAAGAGATATAAGTATTGGTTTTTATTATTGATTCCTTTTTTAATAGTTGCTTGCAGTGGTAGTGATGATCCTGTCATAGAACCACCGGTTGTTCTCAAAGAAGGTTTGAACTATTCTCCAACTGCTCCCGATGCGGATCAGGAGCTGACAATTACTTTTAAAGCAGGTAGTACTTCTGCTTTGTATAATTATGTTGGCGATGTTTATGTTCACATAGGCGTAATTGTTGATGGAAGCTGGAAGTATGTTCCTGCAGAATGGACGGAAAATATCTCAAAATGTAAAATGACCAAAACGGCCGACAATGTGTGGAGTGTCAAGCTGTCTCCTACTGTTCGGCAATGGTTTGCTTCGGGTGAAACTTCCATTCAGAAACTGGGCATTGTGATTCGCAACGCCGATGGCAGCAAAAAGGGCTTAACTGATGATGCCTTTGTTTCTGTTACCGATTAAAAATACAAGCCATTTACGCCTGCGGCTATTAAATATGCTACCTTGCCTGCCGGAGTAAAGGAGGGAATTAATATTGTCAATAGTTCTACTGTTACGTTGGTGCTTTACGACAAGGATAAGAGTGGTAATCACAAAGATTATGCGCATGTGATAGGTGATTTCAATAGCTGGAAGTTGACAAATGATGATAAATCTCAGATGAATCGCGACGACGCTGCCGGCTGTTGGTGGATTACATTAAGTGGTTTGACGGGGACTAAAGAGTATGCTTTCCAATATTATGTGGGAACGGCGGCAGAAGGTGCCACGCGTCTGGCTGATGCCTATAGCAGAAAAATACTTGATCCGGATAATGATTCTTATATATCTTCTACTACTTATAATGAAGACAAGACGTATCCTCAAGGGGCTGAAGGTATTGTTTCCGTGTTTAAAACAGAACCGGATACTTACACGTGGAAGAATACTGCTTTCAAAATGAAAGATAAAGATGATCTGGTGATTTATGAAATGTTGTTGCGTGACTTCACTGCTTCAGGCGACCTCAACGGAGCTAAGGCTAAATTGAGCTACCTCAAATCTTTAGGGGTAAATGCCATTGAATTGATGCCCGTACAGGAATTCGACGGCAACGATAGCTGGGGCTATAATCCTTGTTTCTTCTTTGCACTCGATAAAGCGTATGGAACAGACAAGATGTATAAGGAGTTCATTGATGCATGTCACGGAGAAGGTATTGCTGTTATTTTTGATGTGGTTTATAATCATGCCACCGGCTCACATCCGTTTGCTAAACTTTATTGGAACAGTGCAACGAACAAAACGTCTGCTCAGAATCCATGGTTTAATGTGGATGCGCCTCATCCTTACAGTGTGTTTCATGACTTCAATCATGAATCTCCTTTGGTTCGTGCTTTTGTAAAACGGAACCTTGAATTCTTGCTAAAAGAGTATAAGATTGATGGTTTCCGCTTTGACCTGACGAAAGGATTTACACAAAAAAGTAGCACAGAGAGTACGGCTTCTGTTTACGATGCTACTCGCGTTGCCATTCTTAAAGATTACAACAGTACGGTGAAAACAGTCAATCCTTCGGCCATGATGATATTGGAGCATTTTTGTGATAACGCAGAAGAGAAGGAGTTAGCCAATGACGGCATGTATTTGTGGCGTAACATGAATTATGCTTATTGCGAATCGGCTATGGGATTTCCCGATAATTCTGATTTCTCGGGCTTGTATGACACTTCAATGCCTATGGGCTCTTTGGTTGGGTTCATGGAAAGCCACGACGAGGAACGCATGAGTTTTAAACAAATCACTTATGGCAATTATACGTTTAAAACGAGTCTGGCAGATCGGATGAAGCAACTGAAAGTGAATACGGCTTTCTTCCTTACTGTACCCGGCCCGAAAATGATTTGGCAATTTGGTGAGTTGGGTTACGATTATTCCATCGAAGAGAACGGACGTACCGGCAAGAAACCTGTTAAGTGGGAGTATTACGTTGATGCAAACCGTAAAGCGCTTTATGACACCTATGCCAAACTGATGACTTTGCGCAATGCAAATACTGAATTATTTGATACTTCAGCACTCTTTAGCTGGCAGGTAAAAGGAAATACCAACTGGTCGAACGGTCGCTTCCTGACTCTTGAAGGAGGCGGTAAGAAACTTGTTGTTGCAGGCAACTTTACGGATCAGGCAGGCAGCTATACCGTTACCTTCCCGCATACGGGCACGTGGTATAACTACATGACGGGAGAATCTGTTTCTGTGTCGGCTACTAATCAAACGATAAGCATACCTGCACACGAATTCAAATTGTTTGTAGATTTTCAGTCTAACTAAATTGTATTTGTATTCGTTGAAACGTAATATGTTAAGTGGCAACTTTGTGTATGCAAGCACAAAGTTGCCACTTTCTTTTTAAGACTATTCCACTTTGTTTGCAATGCGCGTGTACGCGTGTTGCCTTAATTGGCTATAGCAAATGTAGCCAATGTTTGGGAACCTTTTCGAAGTTCGAGTTTATTGTCCTTAATTCTGTAATTATCCGTTTCGCTCAACGCTTTCAATACGGCATTTTCTATTTCCATACTTTCCATGCAATACTTACGGGTTGACGCTAAATCGCCAAACTTGAGACTTTTTTCTTTCAATTCTACAGGTCCCGAGAAATAATTGCAACCACTGTTGCCACTTGCCTGGTTGTTCTCTATTTTTAGTGTCACAGGGTTTTCTTCGCTTGGTTTAAGTTCCTTTGAAGAGGTGGCCACAGTTATCAATTTCCATTGTGTTGCCGTAATAGAAACTTCCTGTTGTGCTCTTTTTGATGTGGCACATGAACTTAAAATCAGGCAAAATGTAAAAATAAGAATCGATACTTTTTTCATTACTTCATTATTTTAATTGGTTATTTATCGTCTAAATGAAGTAAAAGTGCATTGCTTGCTTCGTGAAAGATGTTATTTATATTTGTTTAACGGTCACAAAAAAAGGTATCTGTTACAGATACCTTTTCATGGTTTGTCTCATTAGCGTACAGATGCTTCTCTTATTAGAATTTATATCCTATTGTCAATGAAGCGTTGGTGTTTTTTCCTTTCGGATCGCCAAATTCTGAGTCTTTCACATCAATCAGGTTTGTTAATCCCAAATCGCAGTTAAGACCTACGCATAGTTGTCCGAATTCGGCATCAATGCCCAATCCCAATCCCATGTCGAATCGTTTTAGTTTAAAACCTAAGCCCTCTTGAACATCATCATCAAAGGCATCAATACTAACTCCACCCGATTTATATTTGCCATCTAGTGCGTATGCCAGATAAGGTCCTGCATGGAATACAATTTTGGTGTTGTTGTCAACGGGTAATTTATATCCAAAGTGGATAGGCAATTTTAGATATGACAGATTGAGTTTTATCTCATCTTCTTTAGTACCTTCCAGTGAGTAGCTTAATCCGGTTAATAAATAGAAATTGTTTTGTAATGCATAATCCATTGTTACGCCTAAGTTAAAGCCTACTTTGGCATCTCCTTTTAAATCTTGTGTCATATTAGAAAGGTTAAGACCTCCCTTTACTCCAAAAGTTACCGGTTTCTCTTGGGCGCTTAGGTTAACGCAAAGTAGTAATGCAATAGCTGTCAAGCCAGTTTTAATAGTCATTTTCATAATCTTACTTTTAATAATTAGATAATAAAAAGTATCTGTACGTTTTTATGTGATGAGCAAAAGTAAAACTTTTATTCTAACAATCATGCAATTTGCGTCTTTTTTTCTTCTTGCGCCACCAAATTATCATTCCGGTTACAGGGAGTGAAGCAATGATGAGGCTTGCAAGAAATACTATAATTCTACCGGGGAGACCTAAAATGGAACCCGTATGTATGTCATAATTCATTCGGTATAATTTATCACCTGCGCTTGCCTCGGCCAGCTTGATGCCATACGTTCCTCCGGCTTTCAATTCTTTTAATGTATGTTGATCGAAGAAACGAAATTCACGAGCGTAATAACTGTGTTCGTGCGGATTAAAGCATACGGTAAAAGCATCTTGCGGTTTCTGCGGAAAATCAAAACGGAATGTACCGCGGTTGCCTACCGGATATTCTTTGAGCATCTGTTCCCACAGAATGGTTGAAGCATCGGTTCTGCCGCTAACCAACGTTGTGTCCGATTGTGCCGGTTCCCATTTACGAAACTCCTTTCCGCCTGTTATTACTCCGTAGTAACCTTTGGCGAACCAACTGAAACTCCATGTTAGTCCAGTTAAAGCAATTAAGAGTGCCACGAGGGCGGTATAGAACCCTAGTACGTTGTGTAAATCGTAATTAACACGTGAGAAAGGAGCCTTCCACTTTATTTTAAGTCCGGCTTTCAATGCTTTTTTGTTCATTTTGGCAGGAATCCACAAAGCAATGCCCGATAGGAGGACGAGCACAAATACCACAACGCTCCAACCAACTATCTGTTTGCCTATGGGGTGGGGGAGCCACAAGCTGCGGTGCCCCGCCAACATTACGCGGAAAAAGTCGTTCTTAAATGCCTCTTTGTGCAGTAACTCTCCGTTGTATGGATTAAGATAAAGCACGGTGTAGCCGTTGGGTTGCATGCTGCAAGCCACAGTTGCCGCTTTATCATAAGTAGCATACATTACTCCGAAGATAGCATTGCTGCTATCTGCCGGAGTAACGAATACATATCGCCCCGCTTTTTCTTTCAGTTCCTCGGGAGAAAGGAAGGCTTTACCGTTCGATTCTACTTTCAGGGAAGGACGCATCATATCTTTTATTTCATCTTGAAATGCATAGATGCAACCGGTTATTGCAACGATGAATATAACGATTCCGGATGGTAAGCCTAACCAAAGGTGAAGCTTTTTGAAGAGATTGCGGGTTGAATATTTTTTCATTGTATCTTGTTTATCAGAAGCTGTAAGACATACTTAATCTGAAATTACGGGGAGCCTCGGACTGCCAGTAATAATAGTTGCCGTAGGGAGAACCGCTGTATAAATAACGATCGAATACATTGTAAATGTTCAATGCCAGATTTAAATTATTTTTTCTCCATCCCAAAGCTGCATCAAAACGGAAATAATCGGGCAACGATTGGGTATTATTCAGTGTGCTTCCCCAATTCCATGAACTGCGATCCAATTGTGACGTTTGTCCGGCTGAAAGGCTGAATCCGTCGAGCATGCCTTGCGTGAACTTGTACTTCAACCAGATGTTGAAATTCTGCTTGGCGTAACCGGGCAGACGAGTGCCTACGGGCTGACTTGCATCGACCGACTTGCTCACTTTGTAATCGGTGTAAGCATAGTTGGCAATAACGCTTAGGTTTTTCACGATCTCTCCTTGCACGTCGATTTCCACCCCTTTTGATTTGGATTGTCCCACCTGAATAAGATAAGATTCCTGAGGCGTGTTTTGAGGATCGCTTGAGGTTTCGTTATCTTTCAAAATCTGGTAAACGGTAAGACTGGTGCTCCAACGGTTGTTAAACCAGTTGCGTTTAATTCCGGCTTCCCAATTGTTGCCGGTAATGGGCTTCACCTTTTTGCCGCTTCGCAGCATTCCCATCTGAGGAGAGAACGTTTGATCGTAAAGAGCATAAACCGATGTGTTCTCATCTATTGAGAAGTTTAAGCCTACACGAGGAGAGAAATGTCTCTCTTTGGTTTGGGTGGTTCCGTAAGAACTGTCTTTTACATATGTATATCTGCCGGCTAAAGTCAGAAGAAGACGGTCGTTGAAGAATCCCAGTACATCTTGCAAATAAAGACCCACATAAGATTGGGTTACCTGCGTGTTATTGGCCCTTTCTTTCAGACTCTTCGAGCGGTCGAAAGAAGGGTAGCCGTAATAGGGGCTTCCACCGTTGTATTTGGTGTTGTAAATGTTGTAGGTACCAATGCTGTCGAGGGCAAATGATTTGCTCCAATCGTACCAGGCGTGTTTGTCGCCCGCATCAAATCCGGCAAGAACGGTGTGGCTGACTTGTCCGGTCTGCGCCTTTCCATTCAGGTATAGCTGACCGAACTTCATTTCGTTGATCGCATCGCCGATGCTTACGTTTCTGATCATGTCACCGTTGGCCGATAAAGAGCCGGGCCACATGGAACTTCCTTGTCTGTTGTAGTTGAAATACGCCGTTTGTGCCGTCAATTTCCAATCTTTGTTGAATTGGTGCTGAAGGTTCAGTATAAGCGTATGGTCATTGACGGTTGTTGGTTCCAGTCCGGGTTCCAAGATAGAGTAATCTTGTGGAAGCGTGGCGTAGCCGTCGGGCGAGAAAGCATAATAAGAGCCGATGTTTGATGACTGCATGTATTGGAAGTTGTATTCTGCTGTCAGCTTCGTTTTCGGGTCGAGCTGGTAGCTGATTACCGGCGCAATGCTGTATCTTTTAGCAAACTCATGAGCCCGGTGAGAGTTGGTGGTTTGTCCCATCGCATTGAAGCGGTAAAGCAAACGTCCTGTTTGATCCAATTTGCCATCGAGGTCAATCGCTGCCCGGTAGAAGTCGTAGCTACCGTAGGTAAAAGTAGCTTCGCCTTTGGTTTGTCCGGTAGGTTTCTTTGTTACTACGTTGTAAATACCACTCGGTTCACCGTTTGACATCATGAAGCCGGCCGGACCCTTAATGAACTCCACACGGTCCACATAACTCATGTCTTCGGTCAACGGTCCCCACGAAGAAGTTACGTTCATGCCTTCGCGGAAAGCGGCTGCACGAGAGCCACGCATGTTGATGCGCGTATACGAGTCGCCCCAGTGTTCCAGTTTAGTAACCCCACTCACGTTGCGGGCAATACCGTCGCTCATGCTCACAATTTGCTGGTCGGCCATGATCTGGTTGCCCACTACCTGCACGTTCTGCGGAATTCTTAATAAAGGTTGTCCCAAACGAATGGAGTTCGATATATCGCGCGTGTTGTATTTGCTGGCATTGCCGGTTACAACAATTTCACTTAATTCTTGAGTAGTAGGTTCCAGAATAACACTATCCATTTCAACAACACCGTTGTCAGATGGAAGCACTACCTTTAATTCCTTGGTTTTATAGCTGACGGAAGATAATACCAGCGTATAATGTCCGTTAGTCAGTTTACGGAAGTTGAATCTTCCGCGGCTGTCGGTTGTTCCACCTGTGTTTGTACCCTTCAACTGAATGGTCACAAACTCCAGTCGTTCGCCTGATTTGCTGAAAACAACTCCTTTGATTTCTCCTGCAAATGTTGCAAAAAGATTACAGAACACCAATAAGATGCCCAAACTTAATTTTCTCATAAATACCTCTTAGTTTACCTTAAAAATTATTAGGCAAAGTAAAGGTCTCTTGCTAAGTTATGAAATCACTTGCAATAGGTATTCTGTGCGCCATAATACTTATATATGGGGATTTTATTTCATTGAAATGCGCATTTGAGGCTCGTTGTGCATTGAAAAAAGCCTTTTATCGGTTCGTTTGCTGAACCGGTAAAAGGCTTTTGTTTCCTTAAAAGGATAAAATGACGAGTTAATTTTAATTTACGGTAACTTCTTCCGTTATGTTAATCTCCTCGTTATTTAATTCCAGACTGTCTATGTTGAGCATGTCTATTGAGTCCGTATCTGCCCGATGATAAACACTGCGACATTGGTACGACCTCTCTATTTTCTGTTTCGGTTGAGGGAATTTTTCCCTGTACTTGCTCATGCCGGGATCTTTGAGCACTTTCTCCATGAAGTAGCCGAATATGGGGAGAGCCGTGCGGCTTCCCTGACCCAATTCTCCGGTACGGAAATGGATGCTTCTGTGCTCGCCGCCTACCCAGGCACCGCCTACCAATTTAGGAGTGACGCCAACAAACCAGGCATCGGAGTGATTGGATGATGTTCCTGTCTTACCTCCAAATTCGGTGTTGGAGTTAAACAAATCAAAAGCCCAGAGAGCCTGAGAAGTTCCCATAGGCTCAGTGAGACCGGCCTTAAGCATCTCTGTCATGAGGAACGCTGTTTCGTATGGAACGCCTTGCACCGTTTGGGGCATATGTTTGTAGAGCACATGGCCGTTCCGGTCTTCAATGCGTGTAACCAGTACCGGATCTTGCTCCATACCGTCGTTAATAACTGTGCCGTAAGCATTGACCAGTTCGAGCAGTGACACGTCGGATGCACCCAAGCTCAGGGCAGGAGTCTCTTCGAGAGGAGTTTTGATTCCCATGGCTTTGGCTACCTCCGCCACACTGTGAATGCCAACTTCTTTGGCAATCTGCACGGCCACCGTATTGATGGAACGGGCAAAAGCTGCTTTCAGTGAGAGTGTGTCGCCGGTAAATTCACCGTTTGCATTGCGGGGAATCCACTTCTTCCATTCACCTTTCTCTAATACATCCCAGGCGATATACTGATCCACCCGCTCGTCGCACGGTGCCATTCCTTTATTCATGGCTGCTGCGTAGACAAATAGTTTGAACGTGGAGCCCGGCTGACGCTTTGATAGTACTTTATCGTACTTCCAAGAACTGAAACTAATGTCGCCCACCCAAGCTTTTACGTGTCCGGTTTGCGGCTCCATGGCCACGAAACCGGCGTGCATAAAGCGTTCCATGTAACGAATGGAGTCCATTGTGCTGATTGTTGTGTCGCGAGCACCTTTATCATAGTCGAATACCTTCAGCCGATGAGGCTTGTTGAGGTAATAGGTAATGGAGTCGGGCTGATCGGGGAACTTTAATTCCAATTGTTTATAAGCCGCAGTGCGCTTTGCCAAGTCCTCAATGAAATGAGGAATCTCCTGTCCTGTTTTATCTCTCCACGGATTCTCGCGTCCCCAGTGGTTATTGAAGTTACGTTGCACCACACGCATCTGCTTGTCGACTGCCTCCTCGGCATATTTCTGCATACGCGTATCAATGGTGGTGTATATCTTCAATCCGTCGGCATATAAATCAATGTTATTTTCCTGACACCAGCTTTGCAGTGATTCGGCCACGGCTTCGCGAAAATACAGTCCTTCACCGTCGTAATTGCTTTCCACGTTGAAGTTAAGCTGCATGGGTATTTGCTTGAGCGAGTCAAACTGAGCCTTGGTTATTACACGGTGCGACCACAAATTCTCGAGCACCACGTTGCGCCTCTTCAAGCTGTTTTTCGGATTTAGCTTGGGGTTGTAAGTGGTGGTTGCTTTGAGGAGTCCCACAAGTGTAGCAGCTTGTTCGTATGTTATGTCTTTGGGTGTGGTGTGGAAATAGGTTTTACAGGCCGTTTTTATGCCGTAAGCATTGCTGCCGAAGTCGACCGTATTGAGATACATCGTCAGAATTTCCTCTTTGCTGTAAAACATTTCAATTTTCACGGCGGTGATCCACTCTTTCGACTTCATGATAATCAGTTTCACTCCGGGGATGAAGCCCAACGCTCCGGTAGAATATTGTGATCTTACCTTGAACATGTTTTTTACCAGCTGCTGGGTAATGGTGCTGGCGCCGCGGGCTTTACCGCCGGCCATGTCTTTAACGGCAGAGAAAACACCTTGCAAGTCGACTCCGAAATGCTCGTAAAAGCGTTCGTCTTCGGTCGAAATCAATGTTTTGATTAGTACGGGAGAGATCTCTTCGTATTTAACGGGCGAGCGGTTCTCGCGGAAGAATTTTCCGATGAGCTTACCGTCTTCGCTGTAAATCTCAGAAGCAATGGGTTGGTCGGGGTTGTGAATGCTCGACAATCCGGGCGATTTACCGAATAGCCAAAGGAAGTTTACATCGACCATCCCTAAATAGATGATGAACGAGGCGATAAAAGTCAGTACGACTATTAGCGTCTTTTTGTACCACGGCGACCGTTGGTAGAGATGTTTGTACCAATTCCATCCGGCTTTGCCTTTGCTAGTCAGATAATAGAAAGCGCTTTTTGCGCGTGAAACCCATTTATGGGTATCAAAGTTTCTCATCATGCGGCATATAATAAAACGGCTGCAAATGTACTCCAAATTTCGGAATATTGTCATCGCAAGGACTAAAATTCTGTAGGCGGTACGAATATTAAATGAACTGCGTATGCAAGCTAAGCCGATGTGCCCCATAGACTAACACATTTGCTGCCGAAGTTTAGTTCGTCCCCGCACCCGGTTCCATTCGTCACTGCATGCGAGGCTATACGTCCCCGCATGCTGTGCCATTCGTCCCCGCATGCGGGGACGAACTGTTGATAAAGAAGAAATGACTTAGTAAGCGTGCTGTTTGCCCTTAGGTAACGGTAGTAGTAGCGTTGTTCAACGTGTTGAAACGGGTGAGTGTTTTTACTCGTGCGAGGTGGGTATCAAACAAAAAAGAGGGAATTCAATAAGAACTCCCTCTTTTTTATCTGTCTGACTTGACTGATTACTTCTTTTTACGATCACCGTAGCGGCTCATGAACTTATCAACGCGTCCTGCTGTGTCAACCAATTTAGATTTACCAGTATAGAACGGGTGAGAAGTGCTTGAAATTTCAATTTTCACTACCGGATAAGTTTCTCCTTCAAATTCGATAGTTTCCTTTGTATTACAAGTAGATTGAGAAAGGAACATATCGCCATTTGACATATCTTTGAATACAACCGGACGGTATGATTCTGGATGAAGACCTTTTTTCATTTCAGTATCTTTTTTATTAATTATTATTTCGTTTACTATTCGGTAAAATAGTGTAATGGTCATTTTCAGAGCGCAAAGATAACACTTTTTATTTTAGTTCAAAAGTAAGTCTAAAAAAAATAGGATGAAAACACATACTATTACTATTTTTTGAGATATTTGTAGGCTCAATTATAATGGCAAACTAAAATATAATACATATTATTCCATGAGAAAGTTATTCTTTTTATTACTGTTTCTGGTGCCCGGCTTAGCACAAAATGCCCACGCACAAAAGAAAGAGACACTTTACAGTGTAGCGTTTTATAATTTAGAGAACTTGTTCGACACCATTCACGATACGGGAAAGGACGATTATGAGTTTCTGCCCGATGGTGATATGAAGTGGACTTCAGAAAAATACCTGGCCAAGCAGAAAAACATGTCGACCGTGCTGAGCATGCTCTCGCGTGAGAAAGTACCTGCCGGCCCGGCATTCATCGGTGTGGCCGAGATTGAAAACCGACGTGTGCTCGAGGACTTGGTGAAACAACCGGCCCTGGCTGCCGATAACTACCAGATTGTGCATTATGAAGGTCCCGACAAGCGGGGTATTGACTGTGCACTACTTTATAACCCAAAGCAATTTGAAGTGATATCCAGCAAATTGGCTCCTTATGTGTACGTTGACGATACGGTACACAAAACACGTGGTTTCCTCATTGTAAATGGAAAACTGGCAGGAGATAATGTTTGTGTCATTGTAAACCACTGGCCTTCGCGCGGAGCTGACTCACCGGCTCGTGTGCGCGCTGCTGAACAGGTAAAGGCGCTGAAGGACTCTTTGCTGGCCGGCAATAAGAATTTGAAATTGATTGTGATGGGCGATATGAATGATGACCCCATGGACGAAAGCATGGCAGTTACTTTGGGAGCCAAGAAGTTTGCCAATGAAGTGAAGGATGGCGAATTCTTTAATCCGTGGTGGTCTACACTCGAAGACAAAGGCGTTGGTACCTTGCTTTATCGCGGAAAATGGAACCTCTTCGACCAGATTGTCGTTTCTTCTTCTTTGCTTACAGCCACAAAAGGTTTGAAGTATGATCACAACGAAGTTTTTCTGCGCGATTTTCTGATTCAACAAGATGGCAAATACAAAGGATCACCCCTGCGCACGCACGGCGGAAAAACATGGTTAAACGGTTACAGCGACCATTTGCCCACCATCATTTATCTGAAAAAATAAATTAATATAATAATGTCTAAATAGGCCGGAGTGACTAAACAGTGTCTCCGGCCTGTTTGTTTATATACCGTACGCCGGGTAATAATGAAGCAACAGAGAAGGCGGATTGTAATATGGAGATTACAAATCATTCAATACAATGCTGCAAACCCTATAATTTTGCTGTTTATGACCTTTCATAGCAGACATTTGTTAGAAGTAAGCTCTGTTTTTAGAACTAAAATTGTTACTTTTGCGTAGTTTTTTTAATTCACTAACAATAAAAAAATAAAAAACATGATTAATTACAAAGATTTAGGCCTTGTAAACACCAGAGAGATGTTTGCCAAAGCTATTAAAGGCGGATATGCAATTCCTGCTTATAACTTTAATAATCTGGAGCAATTGCAGGCTATCATTCAGGCAGCTGCAGAAACAAAATCTCCTGTTATCCTTCAGGTTTCTAAAGGTGCACGTGCTTATGCAAACCAAACTTTGCTTCGTTTCATGGCCGAAGGTGCTGTTGAATATGCAAAAGAATTGGGCTGTGCAAAACCTGAGATTGTGTTGCATCTTGACCACGGTGACTCTTTCGAAACATGTAAATCATGTATCGACATGGGCTTCTCTTCTGTAATGATTGATGGTTCTCATCTTCCTTATGATGAAAATGTTGCTCTTACAAAGAAAGTCGTAGAATACGCTCATCAGTTCGATGTAACTGTTGAAGGCGAACTAGGTGTATTGGCTGGTGTTGAAGACGAAGTTTCTGCAGACCACCACACATATACAAAACCTGAAGAAGTAGTTGACTTTGTTACTAAAACCGGTTGCGACAGCTTGGCTATCTCTATCGGTACTTCTCACGGTGCTAACAAATTTACTCCCGATCAGTGTACTCGTGACGCTAACGGCCGTTTGGTTCCTCCTCCTTTGGCATTCGATGTTTTGGATGGCGTTATGAAGGAACTTCCCGGATTCCCTATCGTTCTTCACGGATCGTCTTCAGTTCCTGAAGAAGAAGTGGAAACGATCAATAAGTATGGTGGCGCATTGAAAGATGCAATCGGTATTCCTGAAGAGGAATTGCGTAAAGCTGCTGCTTCTGCTGTTTGCAAAATCAACATCGACTCTGACAGCCGCTTGGCAATGACTGCTGCTGTTCGCAAGGTGTTTGCTGAAAAACCTGCTGAATTCGACCCACGTAAATACTTGGGACCGGCTCGTGATAACATGAAGAAGCTTTATATTCACAAAATTGTGAACGTACTTGGTTCTGCTGGTAAATTGGCAGAATAATCTTCCGATACCCGTAAACACTTTTAGATAATAAAAATCCCGATGGTCGTATGATCACCGGGATTTTTTTTTATTCTCTCTGCCAGGTTTGCTTTATAATTCAATAATGAGGGAACCTCTTGCTTCCAAGGTCAGCTTATCGGTAAGCTGTACCGTTTGGTTGCTGATAATCTCTTTGCCCTGAGTTTTTCCTTGGAGTATTTCCGCGTAAAAGTGCAGGGGCAGGTTTACTTCTTTGTTGGTACCGTTGAGCAATACCATTACCGTTTTGCCTTGATACATGCGGGCAAATACATATACGCCTTGTTGGGGCATGAACTGCACCATATCACCTTTGGCAATCACGTCGTTGCCTTTGCGCCATTGCAGTAAGGTGCGGTAGAAGTTAAAGCATTCGTTTTGAATCTGGCTTCGGCCTGCGGAAGTAAAGGCGTTTTCCTTATCATCCATCCATCCGCCGGGGAAGTCTTTGCGAACGTAACCGTCACTCTTGTCTTTCACACCGTTCATCATAACTTCCGTGCCGTAATAGAGCTGGGGAATGCGACGGGTAGTGAGCAGAAGCGCCACGGCTTGCTTGAGGGTTTGCAGGTCTTGTCCTTCTCCCAGGTAACGGTTGGTGTCATGATTCTCATAGAAAGCAAGTACCATAGCCGGGTTAGGATACAAGAAATCGTATACAAAACTATTGTAAATGCGGTTTAAACCGGTAGAGTAGGGGTCGGTCTCTTCATACTTCATCGTATTTACTTTTTCGAAGAAGCTGAAGTCCATAACGGTTTTGAGGTTGCTGTTCCGCGGAGCGGATAACTTGGAATCTTTTTGCCACCAGGCTGTGTAGGCCGGCTCGGTAACCCATGTTTCGCCTACTACGTTATAATTGGGATATTCATCGTTCAGCTCTTTCATCCAATTACTCATGGCATCGTAGTCGGCATACGGATAAGTATCCATGCGGATGGCATCAATCCCGGCGTATTCAATCCACCAGAAACTGTTTTGCACCAAGTAACGATACACGTGCGGATTCTTTTGATTGAGGTCGGGCATGGCCGTTACAAACCAGCCGTCGTTCATCTGATCGAAATCATATTTGGAGGTATAGGGATCAACGTGCGGGGTCAGTTTGAACGATGTTTGAACAAAGTTTGTTTTATGGTCGGGATTGTTAAACCAATCTTTTGAAGGCATGTCTTTGATCCATACATGTTCCACGCCGCAATGGTTGAATATCATGTCCATTACCATTTTAATGCCTTTGTCATGCGCTTTGGTAATCAGACTTTTGTATTCTTCGTTTGTTCCGAAACGTGGGTCTACCTTATAATAATCAGTAGTGGCATAGCCGTGGTAAGAACCGCCGGTCATGTTATTTTCCAGCACAGGCGTAAACCATAAAGCTGTGATACCCAAATCGCTGAAGTAATCGAGATGTTTTTCCACTCCGGCTAAGTCGCCTCCGTGACGGGCGTTCGGGTCTTTGCGGTCAACCGTGTAAGGTGCCATCCCTTTTATCTGATCGTTATCGGGATTGCCGTTAGCAAAGCGGTCGGGCATCAGCAGGTACAAGGCATCCGAGGCATCGAACCCTTTGCGTTCGCAGGGTTTCTTCTCGCGTTCTTTGAGTTCATACGTTTGGATGATCTTCTTTTTACCTTGCGTAAAAGTCAGATTCACCTTGCCGGGTTTGGCTTCTTTACTCACGTGGAGGTAAACAAGCAGGTAGTTGGGGCTTTCCAGTTTAACCACGCTGCTAAGCGATACACCCGGATAACTGACTGTTACGTTGGCATTGCCAATGCCTTCTCCGTAAACCATTAGCTGGAGTTCAGGGTTTTGCATACCGGTAAACCAACACGGCGGGTCAATTTTGTTCACATTCATAGCTGCATAAGTACTAATGGATAGTATCAGAGAGCTCAATAAGAATAATAATCTTTTCATGATATTAGTAATTCTGTTATTAACACCTCTAAGATAGCATTTAATATTCAGATAGCTATTGCACTCAGTCAGTGTGAACACTTATATATTTATGCAAACGTTTTCATTTCTTGTTTTAATTCACGGCTTTGTACTCTTTGTTGTTTATGATCATCTTTGAAGGCACTCCTTCTCTGAAAAACTGTTCTTTCCGGATGGCGTCCAAACGACGTTCGGCTACGTTATACAGAGAAGCACTGATTGTTCCTTCCGGATCTTCTTCTTTGGTTTGTTTTTCAGGACGGGTGGCCATAAACATTTCCAAATATTTTTTGGCTCTGCTCATATCTTCCAATGCGTCTTGGTAGATGCGGCCAACAGTAAATAAAAGCTGGTGGTTGTTTTTATCGTATTTGTACTGTTCCAGTAGCGCTTGTATTTGCTCTTTGGGTTTTTGTGCCAGGTTATAACAGTCGGCCAGCCCTTGATATAGATTGGTATACGTTTCGTCACTCGGCGTGGTAAGGCGTATCGCCTTGTTCATGTAGTCGATGCCTTCTTTTTTCCAGGATGTTTTGGAACAGGCCCTTGCCAGGTAATAGAGTAGGTTGATGTTGTTGGGATCATTCTTGATTGCGGCCTCGAGGTAATCATGTGCTTCGTAAAATTTTTCATCGGCATAATAACAAATTCCCAGGTAATGGCAAGTTAAGGTGCTGGAGTCGCCTTGAGCAACGAGCTTTTCGTATTGATTAATGGCTTCTTTGTATTGTTTGTTCAGACAGTATGCCTGGGCATTCAGGCGGTTAATAACGATCTGCGAACTATCTATTTCTTTATATTTTTCAGTGCAGATGATTGCATTTACATAGTCTTCACACTTAATGTACAAACTCGCTAACCGGGCTGTAGCGATGTAATCGGTCGAATCGTTTTTGAGTATATGGTTATAACAGTTCATGGCAGAGTCGTTTTCGTTCAACGCTTCATGGCATTGAGCCAGTTGTTTCAAACTGATGTTTGAACTGTCATTCTTGAGATAGGTTTGACAAGCCTCTTTGGCTCGTTTAAACTGTTCCATGCCGCACAGCAAACTGATGTATTGCAAAGAGGCGTAACGATTCTCCGGATTATCTTCCAGTATTTGTTTATAGAGGTTCGATGCTTCGTTGTATTTGCCCGACAAGCGGTAGCACTCGGCTAATTCGGTAAGCAGGCGTACGTTTTTGGAATCTTTCTGTAGTAGTTGTGTGTAAAGAGGGATGGCCTCTGTGTATCTGTTCAACCCTTTGAGGACCAGTGCTTTTTGTGATGTCAACTTTGTCGTTGCATTTTTCTCTGAATCAATGAGCTGCAATGCTTTTGAATAATCATAATTACTGATGGCTTCTTCTACGGAAGAGTGGTTCTGTGCACTGATGCTCAGGCAAGCGCAGAGGAATGTTGCAATAAGTGTTTTTCTCATAAGGGTGTTTTTTGTGGTTTATGGTTGCAAGGTAGAAATAAAATGAAACAAGCACGATGTCTTATAATGCGATTTATTGTAAAATTTGTTTTTTTAACTTTGTGAGACATTCGGTTGTGTTATAATAAAAAGCGCCTTCCCACAATAAATGGAAAAGCGCATTTTTATGTACGGATAAAGTTGTCTGTTTCTTCAGACGCCTTCTATCTTAATTTAAATAAGGAAGCCCAAAAGTACACCGGCTGCAACGGCAGAACCGATAACTCCTGCTACGTTCGGTCCCATGGCATGCATCAACAAATAATTGGTTGGGTCATATTCTAAACCAACGTTTTGAGAGATACGTGCCGACATAGGTACGGCGGATACTCCGGCATTACCGATAAGCGGGTTGATCTTCTTACTTTGAGGCAAAATCAAGTTGAACAACTTAACAAATGTCACTCCGGAAGCTGTGGCAATAATAAATGCCATGAATCCAAGGAAGAAGATGTAAAGTGTGCTCGAAGTAAGGAATTCGCTTGCTTGTGTGGAAGCACCTACTGTTAGTCCTAATAACATAGTGATAGAATCAATCAGCGGTCCGCTGGCTGTATCAGCTAAACGACGTGTTACACCACTTTCTTTCAATAAGTTACCAAAGAATAACATACCTAACAAGGGTAATCCCGATGGTACAAGGAAGCAGGTTAGCAACAAACCGATAATAGGGAACATTACTTTCTCTGTGTGTGATACCTGACGAGCCGGTTTCATGCGGATCAACCTCTCTTTTTTAGTTGTAAGCAAACGCATAACAGGAGGTTGTATTACCGGAACAAGTGCCATGTATGAATAGGCAGATACGGCAATAGCACCCATTAAGTTTGGCGACAATTTGGATGAAAGGAAGATTGCTGTAGGGCCATCTGCTCCACCGATGATTGCAATACCGGCTGCTTGATTAGGCTCAAATCCTAAAGCAAGAGCAACCATGTAGGCGCCAAAAATACCAAATTGAGCTGCGGCTCCAACAAGCATTAGTTTAGGATTGGAGATCAATGCTGAAAAGTCAGTCATAGCTCCGATACCCAAAAAGACAAGTGGAGGATACCATCCTGTTCTTACTCCCTGATAAAGGATATTCAAGACAGAACCTTCTTCATACAAGCCAACTTCCAATCCCGCATCTATTTTAAAAGGAATATTACCGATCAGAATACCAAAACCGATAGGTATGAGAAGCATAGGCTCAAAATCTTTCTTGATTGCAAGAAAGAGGAAGAACAATCCTACCAAGATCATAATGAAGTGCTCGTAACCCGCATTAGCGAACCCCGTATAACTCCAGAAGTCGGCAAAGTTGTTCGATATAAATGACATAAACTCTCCCATATGACTATTCGATTATGATAAGGTCTGTTCCTTCAAGTACAGAATCACCTTTGTTAACTTTTACTGCTGATACTACACCGTCTTTATCGGCATTGATATTGTTTTCCATCTTCATCGCTTCGAGAATAGCAATAAGTTGTCCTTTCTTAACTGTATCGCCTTCTTTAACTTTAATATCAAGAATAACGCCTGGCAGCGGAGACTTGATGCCGCTTTTAGTTGAAGTGGCTGCCGGACGGGCAACTACAGGTGCGCCGGTTGAAGTTTTAGGAGCAGATGCCGGACGAGTAACTGGTTTGGGAGCTGTCTTAACCGGTTTGTCCATCTCAACTGTATAAGGAGTACCGTTAACCTCAACGCGGGCAATGTTCTCTTCGATATCATTCACCGTCACATTATAGAGGTTACCATTGATTTTATATTTATATTGTTTCATATTCGTTTTTCTTTAGGGTTTTAATTTAATTTTTGGGTGTCTGACGCAAAGTGTAAATCTTAGAACTCCATGGAGAGTAGTTGCGTTTTACTCTATTGATAGTCAAGATGGTATCTTCAATATCATGAACGTTGTCTTGATATTCATGGAGTGCTAAAGATATGGCAGCAAATATTTCACCCGATTCTGCACCGATAGCCTTTTCTTTGGCTTCTTTCTTATCGGTGATACCGCGTGTCTTCATTGCATTTCTTTTAGCCAGTTTTACACTGATTGCGCCAATCAGACGGAATGAAACGTATAACAAAACAAGTCCGCCAAATACAATAGACATAGCAATGATAGCCATAGCAATACCTGCACTGTCGTGCTTGCGGAAGCCATCTATCTTTTCTTGCTTATCCTGAGTTTGATTATTGGTATTTGGTGTTACGTAATTATTGGCATCTCCACCTTTAAGAATCCAGTGGTGACTTCCGTCTGCTTCTCTTGCGTATGAGAAGTTGGCGGGAATATTGGCCGGCACTGTAACAGAGTCGATCAATGTTTTGCCGTTGGCATCATACAACGCAATCCAGTTTGAAGCAACAGAATCTAAAGCAAAATTTAAATGAAAAGTACCTCTGTTTGGTCTGTTGTCTGCCCAAAATAACAAATGTTGTCTGGGAGCAATTTCCGTCAGTACGTCACTCTTGGGGATAGTATACATCATACTAACCCTCTCCTCAATACTTAAGTTTGGATTAAGAACTCGCTTATCATTTGTAAGGTAGCAGCTTCTGATATCAACACTGGCAAAAGAAGAGTTGAAAATCTCAATCCACGCATTGCGCTGACCGTAGTCATCTTGGAAATTTTCAGTATTCTTTATCAGTACTTCGTTGATTTTCAGACTTTTTGCTCCTTGTCCGTAAGAGTTGAAGCAAACTGCTGCCAATAAAACGATAAGTATTCCTGTTTTTATTTTATTCATAACTTACTTCATTATATGATGTTACAATGGAATATTACCGTGCTTTTTGGCAGGATTGGTCAATTTCTTGGTCTGTAATTGCTGCAAAGCTCTAATAATACGGAAGCGGGTATTTCTTGGTTCGATAACATCGTCAATATAGCCATATTTGGCAGCATTGTACGGATTAGCAAACAACTTGGTGTATTCAGCTTCTTTTTCAGCAACAAAAGCAACCGGATCTGCGGCTTCTTTAGCTTCTTTAGCATATAACACTTCTACAGCACCGGCACCTCCCATTACTGCGATTTCAGCAGTTGGCCATGCGTAGTTCATGTCGCCGCGAAGTTGCTTACAACTCATAACGATGTGAGAACCACCGTATGATTTACGCAAGGTAACAGTAACTTTAGGTACTGTTGCTTCACCGTAAGCATAAAGCAGTTTGGCTCCGTGAAGAATGACACCGTTGTATTCTTGTCCGGTACCCGGAAGGAATCCAGGAACGTCAACCAATGTAACCAAAGGAATGTTGAATGCATCGCAGAAACGAACGAAACGAGCGGCTTTACGAGATGCATTGCTGTCGAGCACACCTGCCAGGAATTTAGGTTGGTTAGCTACTACACCTACTGACTGTCCGTTGAAGCGGGCAAAACCAATAATTATGTTTTTAGCATAATCTTTTTGAACTTCGAGGAATTCACCGTTGTCAACGATGGCACCTATTACTTCATACATATCGTATGGCTTGTTAGGGCTATCAGGAATGATGTCATTCAATGAGTCTTCCAAGCGATCAATAGGATCGGTGCAGTTTACGATGGGAGCTTCTTCCAGATTATTTTGAGGGATATAGCTCAATAGTTTACGGATGATGGATAAGCCTTCTTCACCATTGGCAGCAGTAAAGTGCGTAACTCCCGATTTGTTTGCATGCACGCTGGCACCACCAAGGTCTTCTTGTGATACATCTTCGCCGGTAACAGTCTTCACCACTTTCGGACCTGTTAGGAACATGTAAGAAGTTCCTTCTGTCATAAGTGTAAAGTCGGTTAATGCAGGAGAGTATACAGCACCGCCGGCACAAGGTCCGAAGATTCCTGATATTTGAGGAATAACTCCCGAAGCCATGATGTTACGTTGGAATATTTCTGCATATCCGGCTAATGCGTTGATACCTTCTTGAATACGAGCACCACCCGAGTCGTTGATTCCGATACAAGGTGCACCCATCTTCATAGCCATATCCATTACCTTGCATATTTTTTGTGCCATTGTTTCTGACAATGAACCACCGAATACGGTGAAGTCTTGTGCAAAAACGTATACTAATCTTCCTTCTATGGTTCCGTAGCCGGTTACTACTCCGTCACCCAGGAAATGTTTCTTTTCTTGTCCGAAGTTGGTACATCTGTGTTCAACAAACATATCCATTTCTTCAAAACTTCCTTCGTCAAGCAACTGGGCTATACGCTCACGAGCAGTATATTTCCCTTTTGCATGTTGTTTTTCAATAGCTTTTTCTCCACCACCTAAGCGGGCTTGAGCGCGAAGCTCAATAAGCTCCTTTACTTTTTCAAGCTGGTTACTCATGAATTTTATGTTTAAGCGTTAATATTTTGTTAATTCGATCAATGTTCGCAAAGTTCAGTAAGTACGCCACGCGTTGATTTCGGATGAAGGAAAGCGATACTCAATCCTTCTGCTCCTTTACGAGGTGCTTTGTCAATCAAACGGATTTCTTTGCTTTCTGCTTCTGCCAAAGCATTAGCAATTCCATCTTCAACAGCGTATGCTATGTGATGAATTCCTTCCCCTTTGTTTTCAATGAACTTAGCGATAGTGCTTTCTGGAGACGTTGGTTCCAGCAATTCAATCTTTGTTTCGCCAACTTTTAAAAAGGCAGTTTTAACTTTCTGATCCTCTACGGTTTCAATGTTATAACATTTAAAACCTAATACATTTTCGTAGTAAGGAAGAGCTTCCTCAATGCTTTTTACAGCAATGCCCAAATGCTCGATGTGTGAAATCTTCATAACTATAATTTTTTGATATTGAATTTAAATGTGTTTAGTTTGGATAAAAACTGCACAAAGAAACGGAATAATTGCATAATAAAGAAATATTTCTTCATTTTAGTGAGAAGTTTTAAGGGTTGGGAGCGAAGTTTTAAAAATAGTTATTTTTACTTCGAGGGCTAAACGTATATCTTGCACAGAACCTTATTTAGCCATTTCCACCTGACACGGAACCAGCGGCGACTACTACTCTGCTTGCCACCGAATTGGAGCACAAAATCGCGATATCCGTGCTTTCGGAATGGCAAGCCTACATCCATAAACTCTAAGTGCCGGTATTTATTTTCATGTGCGTATTGCATGGCAGCCCATACGGATAAAACACCCGGATAAAGTGACGCGTAGGTTTTGCGCATCCCACCCGAAAACCACAGATAGGCTGTATCTTCCGAGAAAATGAGAACGGATCCTCCAATGATTTTGTCTTTGTACCTTACAACGAATATTTTCCCGATCTTTGCAGACAATAAAGTGCTGTCTATATGCTCGAAAAACTCAAATCCCGGGAAGTATCGACGAATGCGGGCGGAGTAGATGCGACGCATGACTTTGGTGAAAGCCTGAATTTCTGCTTTGTTTTGTGCTTCGTATACTTCTGCACCGTTCTTTAATCCTTTTTTAATTTGCCGGATACGTGAGGCTGTAAAGCGTTCATCAACAGATTTTACGCTGTGCAAGGAGTTATGCACCCGTAGCCAATTGACAGGAAAGTAATGATTACTCCGAAAATGTTTATATCCGAAAAGAGAATTATTTAGATTCCTGAATTCAATAATAGAGGCTTCGCGAAATATTTCTTTAGTGAAGTGACTAAGCATTTCGCCAAAAAGTGTTTCTTTATCAATGGTATCATCTAAATATTCGCCTGTACCGTATACGTCACAGCGATTTAAAATTGAAAAAGGAATCAGACTGGTGTTTTTTCGAATGACAACTAATATTTTAGCTAAAGTTTTTTGTTCTTCAGTAGCTACTATATATATAGGTGTATAAGAAGGAGTTGCTTCGTATAAAAGAAACAGCTCTTTGGAGTGAAAGAAGTTATTCCCCGGCAAATCGGGAATATCACTACCTTTATAATATGTAGTAAGTTTTAATGCCATGTGGGGGCAAATATACATTTTTTAATAGAAACAAGACTACGATTGTACTGATCATTTTTTTGTATCTTTGTACCCGTGTTATCAAATAAAGGATTTATTCATGGAAAATTTTAGTGAATTGATAAAGTCTCGTCGCAGTATGCGCAAGTTTACCGAAGAAGAATTGTCTCAGGAAGAAGTAGTGGTTTTGTTGAAGGCTGCTTTGATGTCTCCATCATCGAAAAGAAGCAATCCATGGCAATTTATTGTCATAGACGATAAGAACGTGTTGAAAGAATTGTCTCATTGCAAAGAACACGGGGCATCTTTTTTGGGTGACGCTGCTTTGGCCATAGTAGTTACGGCCGATCCTTTGGCAAGTGATGTGTGGATTGAAGATGCTTCGATTGCTTCGTTGATGATTCAGCTCCAGGCAGAAGATATGGGCTTGGGCAGTTGTTGGATACAGATTCGCGAGCGATACACTGCTACAGGGATGCCTTCCGATGAATTTGTTCGTGCCGTGTTAGATATCCCTTTGCAGTTGCAGGTGTTATCAATTGTTGCAGTCGGTCATAAAGGGATGGAACGTAAACCTTTTGATGAAGAACATCTGCAGTGGGAAAAAATTCACATCAATAAGTTTGGCGGTCACTAATCATTCCTCAAATGATAAATAGGATAAAGAACATATCAGTGGTTTTTATTGGTGCCGGGAATCTTGCTACAAATTTAGCAAAAGCACTTTATAAAAAAGGTTTTTGTATTCAACAAGTGTATAGCCGTACGGAAGAATCAGCAAAGACTTTAGCCCATTTGGTTGAATCGACTTTTACCACTTCATTAGAAGAAGTCACTAATAATGCTTCTTTGTATATCGTATCTTTGACAGATGATGCGTTATTGCAATTATTGCCCAATATAACAAAAGGGAAAGAAAAGGCGTTGATTGTACATACGGCCGGTAGTATTTCCATAGATATATGGAATGGTTACGCGCAACGTTTTGGAGTGTTGTATCCCATGCAGACTTTCAGCAAAAAAAAAGAGACTTCCTTTCAGAATATACCTTTTTTTATTGAGTCTAGCTCACCCGAAGATACTGAGTTGCTTAAGAAAATAGCGTCAACATTGTCGGATAAGGTGTATTACGCAACTTCACAACAACGGTGCTCTCTTCATTTGGCTGCTGTTTTTACTTGCAACTTCACCAATCACATGTATGCATTGGCAGCGGAGTTGCTTGAGAAAAATAATTTGCCTTTTGATGTGATGATTCCCCTTATTGATGAAACCGCTGCAAAAGTGCATTTACTACCTCCTTGCGATGCGCAGACCGGTCCGGCTGCTCGTAATGATGAGGAAGTTATGAGAAGACACTTGAAGATGTTATCTGATAATCCCGCTACTCAAAACATTTATAAGTTACTGAGTGATAGTATTATCTCAAAAAAGAAATAATATGAGTACGATAAATTATGATTTAAACCAAATAAAAGCGTTGGCTTTTGATGTAGATGGTGTGTTGAGCTCGGATGTGTTATCTCTTCACCCCACAGGAGAACCTATGCGTACTGTTAATGTAAAAGATGGATATGCATTGCAATTAGCTGTGAAATTAGGATTTCATGTAGCGATTATTACAGGTGGCAGAACAGAAGCGGTACGTAAACGTTTCGCCGGCTTGGGGATAGAAGACATTTATATGGGATCTTGTGTGAAAATTCATGATTATAGAGATTTTCGGGATAAACATGGATTAAAAGATGAGCAGATTTTATATATGGGAGATGATGTTCCGGATATTGAGGTGATGCGCGAATGTGGCTTGCCGTGCTGCCCTAGGGATGCTGCTGCTGAGGTTAAGCAGGTGGCTCTTTATATTTCTCATCAAGATGGTGGGTATGGTTGCGGTCGTGATGTGATTGAACAAATTTTAAAATCTCAGGGCAAGTGGATGAATGGCGATGCTTTTGGGTGGTAATTAAGCTGTAATAAATTAGATAGTCGTGTTAGAAGATTTAAAGAAATATTCAGTCGTCTTGGCTTCGAACTCACCTAGACGAAAAGAATTGCTAAGTGGTTTAGGAGTCAATTTTAGTGTAAAGACGCTTCCTGATGTAGATGAGTCGTTTCCCGATACTTTAAAAGGTGAGGAAATACCTTTATTTATTGCTCGGAAAAAGGCAGATGCATATAAAGTGCTTTTTTCATCTGTAACTTCAAATGAAGTTGAAGAACCTTTGTTGGTTATAACAGCCGATACAATTGTTTGGCTAGAGGACGAGGTATTAGGTAAACCTGCCAATGCAACAGAGGCCAGAGCTATGCTTAGCAAGCTATCCGGAAAAAAACATCAGGTTATTACCGGAGTGTGCCTGACTACCGCTTCATGGCAAAAAAGTTTTGCAGCAGTTTCCGAGGTTCAGTTTTCATCTCTTACCGAGGAGGAAATGGATTATTATATTCATAATTACTGTCCTTACGACAAGGCAGGGGCTTATGGTGTGCAAGAGTGGATTGGCTTTATTGGCGTTGAAAGTATACAAGGAAGTTATTTTAATGTAATGGGATTACCTATTCAACGGCTGTACCGAGAGTTAAAAACCATCAAATAAATAAAGTGAGCTGCTTTTAAGGGCAACTCACTTTCTAGAAAAACATCGGTATATAATAATCTCTTCACAGAGCGTTTTAATTTCTTTGGGCGAATATATCTTCTATTTTTGAAACGACAGCTTTTTTCTGTAGTTCCCATTGGCTGGTATGTTTGTTCATTTTATAGCAATACTGGGTAACTAGATTCGTATCGTTATTGGTTACATAAACATACTTCTGAGAAGGAAGAAATCCTTTTTTTGAACTAATCCATTCGCCATATTCTACAACAGTCTCATCCGTATGGCGGCTGATGTTCATTTTTGATTCTTCAACCCATTTGACTTTAGCCGGGTTCCACTTATAAGTTACCTTTTCGGCCAATTCTCCATTTAGATCATACTTATACTTATTCATTTTAACGGGAAGCATGCTATAGGATGCTTTGTTGAGAGCATAAATTTCGCGGACTACAACTTTTCCTTCCTTTAAAGAATCATTGTATATAAAACTTCTTTCACCTCCTTTGTTGGAGTTTGCGGCTGATGCCATTCCACATGCTGCTAACAATAGAGTAACTGATACAATTACTTTGCTGATAAATAATGTTGTTTTCATACTTGAAATATTTAATTGGTTTTTAATTTTACCTTTTGTTTATTAGACGTAACTCGATTCCATGAAGTTGCATCAATCTGAATATTTTCCAGTGAATTATTCAGTATCAGTATGAAGACAATAGTCGTGCCGTTTGTTTATTGTGCTGATAATCAGTTATTTACATAAATAACAGGGCGTTCGCAAATGAACACCCTGTACTTATTTTATAGTCGTTACGTTATAGTAAGTCAATCAATAAAGGAATGTCATTTTCATGAATGCCATTCTTTAGAAGTAATTCTTTATCTTGGTAGAAAAGTTCTATGAATCGTTCTTTTGAATTTATAGTTGAATAAGCTTTATTATATTGCGATAAAGCTTGATCTATTTTTTTAGTACACAGGTATGCATGTCCTGCATTTAGATAATCCTTGTAATTAGGCTCCATGGTAAGGACTTTCTCGTAGTAAATGACTGCTTGCTCCAATTTATCGTTGGCCAAAGAACACCAAGCTATTGCCCGCCATGATTTAATGGAAGCCGACCCCATGAAATCTAACTTAAAGAAGTAGTTAATAGCTTCATCATATTTTTTAAGTTCGGCTAAACAGACACCAATGTAATACGTAACATTTGGATTTTCAGTTAATACAGATTCTACTTTTTTATAATAACTAAGAGCATTGGAGTAATTTTTCGTTATTCTATAACAGGTAGCCAGATGACGCATTGTCCACACATTGTCAGAGTGAATCATGTCTGCTTTTAGGTACGCCTCTATTGCTTTATCGTATTCTTTTTGTTTTTGGAAGCAAAAGCCTAATTTCTCAAAAAGATCAGCTTTCCCTTTTGCTAACCCGATAATTTCAGAATATACTTCCGCTGCCTTATCAAAATGCTCTTTGCTAAAATAATAATTGGCTAAAGGCAGAAGGTATTCTTCTTTATATAATACATCACGAAGAGTATGATAACGATGAATATTGATGCTTCCATCAAATATTGTTGGAAATTCCTTACGTGACTGATGCAACTTGAAGAATCGGTAGAGACTGTGCAAATACTGCCTGCATACAATGTTAGGTTGAGTGTCTCCTTTTTTGGCACTCAGAATTTGCATATCATCTGTGAAATCGTTGAGTTGCTGTTCGGTCAGTTGTGAGAGCATTTGCTGCCTTTGAGACTCAGGAACATGTTGAAGTGTGAAGCAAAGAGAGTACTTATCACTATCACAAAAAATGGTACTGTCAAGTATGAGATTGACAATATTTTTGGGATCTGTGCCTTCTTGTAAAACATTGACAACCATAGAGTGCTGTTTGTCAAAAGGATAAAACCAGTTGCTCAATATTTCAAAGAAGGGATATCTTTTGAGTTGTGAGAAAGAACTCATATAGACATCTGCTCCTTCTTGTTGCAATTCACCAACTTCGCGCATCATATCCTCAAAATCCGATTGTTTTTTATTACTGTTCCAATCGGGGTTTTTATCTTCGTTGTCATCGTCTGTTTCATCCAGAGGCAGATCTAAGTTTTGCGTGGCATTTTTAATCATCTCTGGAATAATTTCTTCACGCATTTTTTTATCGATTTTCTCGGTCTCTTGGCAAAACAACCATTGAATATGCATTCGATTTAATTCTTTGCCAAACTCAGGCATTTCATTCAGACTGTTGACTTGTGCTCTGATTTCGGGATACAGATGCATTCGTTCTTCGTATAAGTGGATGTTGAATGCTATTCCTACCAACGCACGTTGATTGACATTTGTTGAAGTATGGAGATAAGCGTCAAGTAACCATTTCATTTTTAAGGAATCGAAGCAAATGAGTAGGCTCATTGTCACAGCACTGACCATAAGGCATAAATCATTCCCTGCCACATTCGATGTCTTAAGGAATGAATCTGCTGCTAGTTTGTCTGTTTTGTCCCAATGAGTATTGAGATAGATGTAAGTGAACATTTCAGCCAAGATATCCTCGTGTCTTTTGCGAATCTGATCACTCTCAAATGAGTTGTCTTTGATGTCTAGGTTTGAATCGATGCACCATGTTTCAAGCTCAGTTTTTATTATTTCAAGATTTTTGTTGTTATGACTATTTGAGTAGGAAGCTTTTAATCTATAATAAGAGTTGTACTTATAGTTAGCCAGTTGGCTAATTTTCATCCGGTCGTTGATCTCCAATGTCTCAGCCAATAATTTCATATATAAGCTATGACGTTCGGGATCTTCAACTCCCTTTTGCATGTATTGTAGCATGCTTGTATATGAAAATCTTATTTCATCCAGTTTATATTGTAATTCAGCTTGAGCTATTGTTTCCACTAACGGAGCCAAGAGTGAAATAGCTTCGTTTAATCGTTGATCCAATATCAGCTTTTTTATGGCTGTATGTTGTAACTCAATATATTCAGCACTTAGAAAATTGTTGTCCATCTTACGTATTGTTTATTTTCTGATCCATGTCAGATATTTCCATAATCCCTCAAAAGGGCCATGCTTATGTCGCTTTAACCACCATGAGCAAAAGCTCATTTGTAGAAGTACAAAAAGAATGCCAAAGAGAAAACTTAATGTATGATTCATGTGAGGACTAAGGAAAAAGCCCCAATGATAGAAGAAAAGCGATCCGATAATAGATTGTCCGATATAATTTGTCAGACTCATCTTCCCATAACTGCTAAAACGCATTAAGAAACTGCGATCTTTTACTTTGTAAAAGGTAAGTAGCCCTCCCGTCACCAAAACTAACATGAAACTCAAATTAGTAAGTGAATAAAGAATCAGGTTTAGTGGCTCATAATAGGCTGGTCGGTTAATGAATTCAGGGAGTAAGTTCTTTAATCCGTAGAGAGGGAAAAATAGGATTAGTGCAAATCCTAATGTCTTTAACCAAATGAGTTCATGTTTTGGTGTATGGATAAAGAGTTGACGTCTGCCTATTAGCATGCCAAACAGAAAGAGGGCAGCAGTTTGCATGATCCGGCCATGTTCAAAAGCCCAAGTGAAGTTTGCCAGCTGTCCTTCCCATAAATTCATACGCAGTGTTTCAAGAAAAGTTCCATTTTTCTGTATATCGTACGCTACACCGAAATAGTAATTAGATAGGCTTTCGCCAGGCGTATAGGAAGTATCAATCAGAGCATAAATTAACTTTCCCCAGTCGAGTGGCTGCAATATAAGCAGCGTAGCAATAATCGTTATTGTTTTATCATTGAGCTTGCAACAAACAGGTAATATGATTCCAATTATGGAATACATCACTAATATTTCTCCTGTGAAAAATGAAGCGTTAAATTGTCCGATGATAAATAATAGGACCAATCTCCATAAGAAACGTAGGCGAAAATCTTTTCCTTTTTGATTTTGATTGTTATTTTGAATATAAAAGCTAAACCCAAACAGCAAAGCAAAAACGGCATAAGCTTTGCCGCTGAATGTGAAAAACAAACCATCCCAAATAATGCGATCGGTAAATTTCATCCATTCAAATGGCGGATTCTCAGGAAAGTAATAAAAGTTATAATGCTCAATGCTGTGTAATAGAATAATGCCCATCACGGCCAGCCCTCTGAGTACATCAGCTACATCTATTCGGGTATTATTCTGAATTGAAGGTGTCTCCATGTTATCAATTTATTGGTGGTTTAGAAACGCACTTGAATCTGCGTTTGAACTCTGTTGCAGTTTTCACCTTTTTTATTGTCGCAATAGGTATATTGCGCTTGCAGGCGGCATTTGGGATAGAACCAATATTGTATGCCCGCAACGTAGTTTTGCTGTTTGTAGTCCATGTCCTTATTTTTATTTAGGTAATCATAAGAAAGAATGATGTCGAAGTTCTTGCATGCGTGATAGTTTGTTGTTGCATAAAAACCTTCGCTTTTCACATTACCATCCTTACCTGCCAGATATTCTGCACGCAAATTAAGCGGTTTCGTTTTTAAAATACTCCCCAATGACCAACGGTTACGGGTGTAGCTTTGATCTTTCTTAATGTCAGGATTAATGTCTGACGTTTCAACAGCACAACCTTTTCCCTTAATAAAGGAGCCAGTTACTGATATAATTTTAGCCGGATTGAAAGTGATATATCCTACAAGGTCTTTGTTATCGTTTTTATCTTTGATGTTTATACCTTGTCCGTTCATTACTGCCAAATTGTAACTTAATTTTTTTTGGAACAGATCTCCAAAAATCATAAATCCCATATCACGACCGGTGGATGATCCATATAACTTATCGCTATTATCAACTCCAGCTAAATAGTTGGTTGCTTGAGAACCGCAATTAATTAATTCTATTTCACTGGGAGACATTTGATTCTCCATAGCATACATTGTTTTGAATTGTCCTAATCGGGCTGTTAATCCGGGCAAAAATTGATAGTCGGTATATACTTCCAGCAAGTTCCCTCCACTATTAAAGTTGTACATAAAGTAGCATGACCATTCTTTGGTTATTTGTCCGTGTGCCATGAAGATGATGCGTTTAACGTCAAAAGTATTGGTGGACTCCTTTAGATCATCATATGTGTAACCCGCCTGAGCATAGCCCGATAAGGTAATCCGCTCCTTGAGGGTGTTGATTACTTTATCTGTTGTAATTTGTGCATGAGAAATAAACAGTGTAAAAACAGAGGCTATTGCCAGTAGTATTCGTTTCATAAAAAAAGTTATTTGTTATTTTTCAATATTTACTTGTTCATATTGAATATATGATGAATCGATAACGTTTGCGTATTGAAAGGACTTATGAATGATGTTTTTTTCTATCAACCATGAGGCACATTTTTCTAAATCATCCATTGAAGGTAATGATGCATGTGTATATTGTGGTAATGCAATGATACCGGCTAAAGCCCCTGGTATACCAATTTCTTCTATTAATATTTGTTTTAAAGAGTCAGTTGGATGGTTTTGTATGTAATCTACTCCAAGGTTATAGCCTTTGATTAGTAATTTTATCTCCTTCTTCTTTTCTTTAAGAACTTTTGCCGAGAAAACAGTTCCGGTTACCGATATATTTAATTCGCTGGTACTGGTCAGTGATTTATGTCCATTACTCATGGCTATAGTAGCATACGGGTCAGGAAAAAGTGAGGCGTCAATTTGTCCGTTTTCAAGCATTAATAGCCTCAAAGGAATATTATCAATTTCCGGTCTGTTGACTTGTTGCGGTAGAATTCCTGCTGTTTTAATTATAAAGTCTGTTGTGTAATCAACGACTGTATTTCTAGATACAGCAATGTTTTTGTTTTTAAGTTCTTTGACCGAAGTGATGTTACTGCCGTTCCTAACAATCATGCATAGATAACTTTCATTGCTCATGATAATTTTCAAAGGAATCCCCGAAGACTTAAGTTGAAATGCGCTAAGAAAGTCGGTTATGGTTCCATCGATTTGTGCCGATTGAAATGCGTGGTCTCTATCTGTTGAGGAATAATATTTAATCAGGTTAACAGTCAATCCTAATGTATCATAGATACCTGCCTTTTGAGCAACAATAAATGGTAGATAGTCAACAGAAGGCATTACTCCCAAAGTGATGACTTTCATTGGTGTGTGAGAAATATTTTCTTTCTTTCGGGTAGGAGTACAAGCCGTGAATAATACCAGAATCGTACCTATGTATAGGATGTGTCGCATAGTAACAAAGATAAAGTTCCGATTATAATAGGAAAGGCAATTTTCCTAGAAGTGTAGGAAAATTGCCTGAAATATGCAAAAAGAAATTATTCTTTGATTGCTGCGATACCGGGGAGAACCTTACCTTCAATTGCTTCTAGTAAAGCACCACCACCAGTTGATACGTAAGATACGCCATCAGCTAATCCGAATTTATTCACACAAGCTACTGAATCACCACCACCAACTAAAGAGAATGCTCCATTCTTTGTAGCTTCAACAATGGCTTCTCCAACAGAGCGTGAACCATGAGAGAAATTATCAAATTCAAACACACCTGTCGGTCCGTTCCATAGGATCGTTTTAGATGCTTTAATAACTTGTGCATAAAGTTCTTCTGTCTTGGGGCCAATATCAAGACCACTCCATCCATCAGGAATCTGGTCAGCATCAACAAACTGAGTGTTTGCATCATTAGAGAAAGAATCTGCAACCTTAGCGTCAACTGCAATAACTAACTCTACGTTGTTCTTTTTAGCTTTTTCAATTAACTCTAAAGCCAAATCTAATTTGTCGTCTTCACAAAGTGAAGAACCAATCTTTCCACCAAGTGCTTTAGTGAAAGTAAAAGTCATACCGCCAGTAATGATTAGATTGTCAACCTTAGAAAGTAAATTTTCAATGATTTCAATTTTTGAAGAAACCTTAGAACCTCCCATGATTGCTGTGAACGGACGTTTGATGTCATTTAATACTTTATCAACCGCTTTCACTTCTTTTTCCATCAAATAACCAAACATTTTGTTGTTTACATCAAAATATTTAGCAATTAATGCAGTGGAAGCATGTGCGCGGTGAGCAGTACCGAAAGCGTCATTTACATAACAGTCTGCATACGAAGCTAATTTTTTGGTGAATTCTTTCTGACTTTCTTTCACCGCTTTCTTAGCAGCAGCTTTTTCTTCGTCAGTAGCATCTTCTGCTAAACCACGAGGTTTGCCTTCCTCTTCTGCATAAAAGCGGAGGTTTTCAAGCAACAAAGCTTCACCTGGTTTTAAGGCTGCCGCTTTAGCTACTGCTTCTTCACCCATGCAATCGTTGGCAAACTGAACTTCTACGCCCAATACTTTAGAAACGTGATTAACAATATGCTTTAACGAGTATTTGTCTGTTACGCCTTTGGGACGGCCCAAATGAGAACCTATAATCAGACTGCCGCCATCTGCAATAATCTTTTTTAGAGTTGGGAGAGCAGCGCGAATACGATTGTCATCTGTAATGTTGAAGTTTTCGTCCAATGGAACATTGAAATCTACTCTGACAAATGCCTTTTTACCGGCAAAGTTGAATTGGTCAATTGTTTGCATAATACTCTATTTTATTTAAAAGTGTTATATTATTTTCTGTAGACTGCAAAGTTACTATATATTTCTATTTTTTGCTATGAATTTATCATTTATTCTTTATGTGTCTATGAGTCTTTTTCAAGTTTATGAGAGTCTGAATAATATTTGCAGAAAGGCCTTAATCCACATTGATCACACTTTGGAGTTCTTGCCTGACAAACATACCTCCCGTGCAAAATGAGCCAATGATGTGCGATAGGAATAAGGCCCTTTGGAATGTATTTTGTCAACTCTAGTTCTGTTACCAATGGATTTTTAGAGTTAGTAGTGAGTCCGATACGGTTTGAAACCCTAAACACATGGGTATCAACGGCCATAGCTGCTTTGTTGTATACAACAGATTGAATGACATTGGCTGTTTTTCTGCCTACACCAGGCAATTTAATAAGTTTTTCTAGTGTATCGGGCACTTCGCTATTAAAATCATTCACTAACATGCGAGCCATTCCGACTAAGTGTTTTGCCTTATTATTGGGGTATGATATGCTCCGAATATATTCAAAAATAACTTCAGGCGTACTTGCTGCAAGTGCTTCGGGAGTAGGGAAGTCTTGAAATAATCGGGGGGTAATCATATTAACCCGTTTGTCTGTACATTGTGCAGATAAAATAACTGCAATCAGTAGCTCGAAGGGGCTGTTGTAATGTAGTTCCGTTTCGGCAATCGGCATGTTTTTTTGAAACCAATCTATTACATTCTCAAATCGTTCTTTTTTTCTCATACTTACTTTAAATACTTAGGTGTATATTAAACGTTATCTCATCTTATTTCGTTCAAAGTGAGAGGTTACTTTGAGCTTAAAAAACAATGCCGAGATAACGGTGAGCAGGGCACCGAAAAAATAAGCAGTATCAAAAGATGTGATTTGAGCAATATATCCGCCCGACATAAGACCAATACCTATGCCTACGTCCCAAGAAGTCAGATAGGTGGAAGTAGCTGTACCTCGTTTGCTGTTTGGAGCTAGGTTAACAAATAAAGAATTGAAGGCCGGAAACATGGTTCCAAATCCAACTCCTAGCAACAGAGCTATCACGAAGAATAAGACCGTTGTAAATTCAGGGTTCCATTTCATCAATGTCCCACATAAACTAAGTGAGAAAAAGCAAAAACAGACTAAATACAGACCCCATATGATGGTTTGTGTGATGCGCCCTTTATCGACTTGTCTCCCTGAAAAAAGGCGTGAGACAGCCATGCCTAAGGCCATGAATGTAAAGAACAATCCGGAGCTTAATGTGATACCTATTTTTTCAGCATACATGGCCACGTAGGTTGTTGTCATGCCATAAGGAATAGACAATAATAGAAGAGAAATGCCTGCAGGAATACCTTTCAATAAAATAAATCGATCAAATGATATAGGCTCACTTTCAACCGGCTGTTTGGCAGGAGTTCGTACCAAACAAGCCATAATGAATCCCAATACGCCTGAAGTCAAAGAGCAAATAAAAATAGTGTTGAATGAACAAGCTTCATGCATGAATAATCCTACCATAGGTCCTATACTCATAGCTGTATTGTTCATTAAACCGTAGTATCCTACTGCTTCACCCCTGCGCGAAGAGGGTGTAATGTCAATAACGATCGTGTTACCAGCTACGGTTACCATACCAAAAGCCAGTCCATGAACAATTCTTAGCATTATAAATAGACTCAGAATTCCAGCTAAAAGATAGCCTGCGAAAATGGCTGTAAAAATAAAATAGGCGATGAGATAAAGTGGCTTTCTTGACAACGTGTCAAGTAGGTATCCCGAAAAAGGGCGGATGCAGAGTGCTGCAATTGTATAGCAGGAAAGAATGATACCAACAGTGGCATTATTTGCATTAAATACCTCAGTCAGGTAGAAAGGTAAAACAGGCAGAATGAGGTAGAAAGCAAAAAATAATAAGAAGTTTGCAGCAAGTATCCGACAATAGTCAATTGTAACAAGCCTATCTTTAGTCATAATGAACCGTTTTACGCAAAGATGCAGAGCGTTTACCCTGCATCTTTCATTTTAATATTGAGAAATCTGTTATGTCAGAATGCAGTTCTTAATAGGCTGCCTCAAATTCTTTTAGGAAGCGCATATCGTTTTCTGAAAACATACGCAAATCTTTTACTTGATATTTCAAGTTGGTGATACGTTCTATACCCATACCCAATGCATATCCGCTATATATCTTGCTATCAATGCCGTTGGATTCGAGTACATTAGGGTCAACCATGCCACATCCTAAAATTTCTACCCAACCGGTATGTTTGCAGAATGGGCATCCTTTACCTCCACAAATGTTACAGCTGATATCCATTTCTGCACTGGGTTCTGTGAATGGGAAATACGAAGGACGCAAACGAATTTTAGTTTCCGCACCAAACATTTCTTTTGCAAATAATAGTAGAACTTGCTTTAAATCAGTAAATGAAACATTTTTATCAATATATAACGCTTCTACTTGATGAAAGAAACAGTGTGCACGGTAGCTGATTGCTTCGTTGCGATATACGCGTCCCGGACATATAATGCGGATAGGAGGCTGCGAAACTTCCATCACTCTACTTTGTACGGACGAGGTATGTGTGCGCAACACTACATCGGGATGTGCCTCAATAAAAAAGGTATCTTGCATGTCACGAGCCGGATGGTCTTCTGCGAAATTCAAAGCGGAAAAGACATGCCAATCGTCTTCTATCTCAGGACCTTCAGCTATGCTAAAGCCTAATCGGCCAAAAATGTCAATAATCTCATTTTTTACAATTGACAGTGGATGACGTGTGCCTAATTTGACAGGATAGGCAGAACGAGTAAGATCAATCTCAGCTGAGCCATTGTCTTGAGCTTCGAATTGTTCTTTTAGCGCAGTTATTTTTTCCTGTGCCAATGTTTTCAGTTCATTCAGTTTTATGCCTATTTCCTTTTTCTGCTCGGCAGCCACATTACGAAAGTCTGCCATCAAATCATTAATGGCGCCCTTTTTACTAAGGTATTTTATACGAAGGGCTTCCAACTCTTCTGCGTTTGAAGCTTTCAGAGTCTCGACCTCTTCGAGAAGTTGTTTAATTTTGGCTATCATATCTTTATTAATTTAATACGCTGCTGGACATTTGTAAAAGAGATGCAAATATACAAGTTTATCTTTGAATAATTTAATTTATGGCTAATTTTGCCTTAAAATGAATCGCAATGAACAAAAAAATACTTCAACTGGCTTTGCCATCTATCATATCTAACATAACGGTGCCATTGCTGGGGCTTATTGATGTTGCCATTGTAGGGCATTTGGGAGCTACCGCCTATATAGGAGCTGTCGCCGTAGGGGGGATGCTGTTTAATATTCTTTATTGGAGTTTCGGCTTTTTGCGGATGGGGACCAGCGGTCTCACATCGCAAGCTTATGGAGCCGGGTTACTCGACGAATCAGTACGTACACTGATTCGATCATTGATCGTTGGTATTGGTATTGGAGTTCTTTTTATTGCTTTTCAGCTGATAATAGAAAATATAGCTTTTTATTTTATTGAAACATCAGATAGGGTGAGAGGACTTGCCGTTATTTATTTTCGTATCTGTATCTGGGGAGCGCCTGCCTTATTGGCTCTTTACGGATTTACAGGTTGGTTTATAGGTATGCAAAATTCACGTATTCCAATGTTTATTGCGATAGCCCAGAATATCATGAATATAGTTGTTAGTCTGTGTTTGGTATTTCTGTTTGAGATGAAAGTTGAGGGTGTGGCAATTGGAACCTTAGTTGCCCAATATGGTGGTCTTATAATGGCTGTATGGTTATATCGTAGATATTATAAGAAGCTTGACTTCAAGCAACATTGGCCGAACGCTTTGTGTCGAGTAGCTATGAAACGTTTTTTTAGTGTGAATAGTGATATCTTTTTGCGTACGCTCTTTCTTGTTAGTGTTTCGGTGTTCTTTACTTCAACAGGAGCTGGTGAAGGAGAGGTAATCTTAGCTGTAAATACACTTCTTATGCAGTTTTTTACGCTTTTTTCGTATGTCATGGATGGTTTTGCATACGCCGGAGAGGCTCTAACTGGCCGTTATGTTGGTGCCAATGACTTTTTAATGCTGCGCCGTTTGATTCGTTTACTTTTTCGATGGGGATTTGGATTGTCTATCTTATTTACATTGCTATATGCCTTTAATGGTAATGCCTTTATTGCATTGCTTACTGATGACGAGGCTGTAGTAGCTGTGTCTCAAGAATATTATTACTGGGCATTGGCAATTCCATTAGCTGGTTTTTCTGCTTTTATCTGGGATGGAATCTTTATTGGAGCAACGGCTACACGTTATATGCTGTTCTCGATGTTGATCGCATCGGTTAGCTTTTTCATTATGTTCTATTTTCTGCATAATCAGTGGGCAAACCATGCTCTATGGGCTTCGTTTATTGTATATCTTATATTAAGAGGAGTGATGCAAAGTTTTTTTGGAAAAAGTATATTCCGGGTCAAGATAACCCGGAATATTGATTAAACTGTATCTTTATTGCTCTTTTTTTGCTATTGCTTGCTTTTGTGAAATACTGTAGGCCGCGAAATATCCGATGCCACCTCCTTTAATATTAGTACTGATGTTGCTTAACGGTCCTCCGAAGAAAGGACTTTCTCCATCTTTTTCTTCTTGACATTGCAATAAGAAGTTATAAAAACCTTTCCCAATATTTGATAGTTGTAGTTTCACTACATCTCCATCAGCGATGAAGGTCATCGTGTTATAATCGTCTGCATCTTTGTATTCATCTCTTTCTGTATCGTCAAAGAAATAACCGATTGAAGAGCCGTTAATGTATTGATTGTCATAACTTAAATCATCAAAAATAACATATTTGCTTATACGGTCATATACCGAATCATTGACAATGTATTTGCACATGTAATAGTTTGTACCAGCAGGTTCTTTGGCATAGATATTAAAAGAGTAATAATGATATTTAGCTATTTTCTCATACGAAATATCTATTGAATCGAGTTTAACAGGCAGTTCCATTTTAGCGTCGGCTTCGTAGGTTTCATTAATGCCATCATTATTGAAGTCTACCATCACTTTTAAATGATAATTTTCTCCCGGAATACCTGCCATTTGAGTGGTCGTTTTATATATTCCGGGCGTGTTGTGTACCTCTTCTAAATTGTATAAGTCTCCTTTATCGGAAGTTATTGTAATTGTTGCGCCTGATACTTTAGCATTTTTATTGCCATCAAAATATCCTGTTGAAGAACTTAGTTGCACCTGCTGATAAGTCAGCTCATCTGTAATGGTGCTATAAATAACAATCACAGGATCTGTGTCATCGGTATCTAATTTTATACTTTCTGTGCAACTGCTTAGTCCCAGCAAAATAGCAGTCAGTGTTATAGTCAGTATGTAATATTTATATAATAATTGAACTATCATTGTTGTTAAAATTTAAAATTATAAGTAATGGATGGAACCATGCTGAACAAATAAGTCATCTCAGCATTAGGGATTCCACTTGCTGTATTTTGGTCGTAAGTAATAATCCATGGATTTTTATGTCCGTAGGCATTGTACAGTGAGAAATTCCATTCTCCTTGCCATTTTTTACCCGGTTTATGAGTTGGTACATAATTAACTGACAAATCAAGGCGGTGATAATCTTTCTTTCTATATTCGTTTCTGCCTGAATATATGGGGAAATATTCTCCGTTGATCTCAAAGCGTCCTGTAGGGTAAGAGGTTGGATTACCGGTTGCGTAAATCCAGGCAGCAGATACGCTCCATTTTTTAGAAAGCTGATATGCCGCTGAAATATTGATGCTGTGCGTTTTATCAAACGGAGAAAGATAAGTCTTGCCCTCATTAATTTCAGGAATTGTTCTTTCAGAACGTGACAGTGTATAGTTGATAAATCCGGTTAACGGTCCGTTGTTCTTCTTTACCATAAACTCAATTCCGTATGCTTTTCCTTTACCCGAACGAATTTCACCATCTAATTTATCATTGAGTAATAATTGAGCGTGATCCGCAAAATCAATTACATGATTCATCTTCTTGTAATATACCTCTACAGATGTCTCAATATTATTTTCATTGAAATTACGGAAATACCCGGCCGATAACATATCAACTGTTTGAGGTTTAATGTTGGGACCGGCAGGAAACCATAAGTCCAAGGGTGAACCTGCGGAAGAATTATTGGCTAACTGAATAAATTGTGTATTGCGAGCGTAATTAGCTTTCACAGAAGAGGTTTCGGATAGTTTGTATACCATTCCTATTCTAGGCTCTAGTGCATGATATGTATGGTATATTTTTCCTGATCCGTATTGTGTTGAATCAGCTACTTCGTAGTTTTTATCGTAGCTATATACTGTAGCACTGCCTAGGTTTTGAAAAAAGGACCATCGTAATCCATATCTGATTGTAAATTTATCTGTGAATTTATGCTCAGCAGAAAGATATACTCCGTGCTCCAAAGCCTTGTTTTTAGGTATTCGAAAGTCCGGATAATCAGGCTGAGTGATAAAGCCCGGATTAAAATGATGCAGCGTACTGGTTGCTCCGTAGGTGAGTTTCAAGTTCCTGTTTAAGGTATGGTTCCAGTCCCACCTAAACATTAAGTCTGTAATGCCGGCTTCCCACTTAATACTAGCTTTGTCCAGCTTTGATTGTAACATGTAATGGTAATTGCTTGCATTTAAACTGATCTTTGAAATGAGGCTCTCATTGAATACATGGCCCCATGTAAGCGATCCTACCCGGTTTCCATACGAAAATTCAGCAACTGAAGCAGCTCCAAATTTATCATTACCCATATAAAGATTGAGTGACAGTTTGTCTTTATTCGATAAACGATGAGATATTTTCGCATTAATATCATAAAAGTAGATAACACTTTTGTTCAGTGACTCATCCGATGATGCTTTTAAAAACAAATCAGCGTAGCTGCGACGTCCGCCTACCATCCAGTTTGTTCGTTCGCCCATAGAACCCTCCAGCATCACACGACTGGATATTAATCCAATACCTCCACTACCTTTTAATTTGTCAGTATAAGTGTCTTTCAATTGCACATCAAGAAGTGAAGAAAGACGCCCGCCATATTTCATGGGTAAGTCTCCTTTATATAACTCTACATTATCAACCACATCATTGTTGAAAACTGAAAAGAATCCAAACATGTGCGAAGCATTGTACACGGTAGCGTTATCAAGTACAATTAAGTTCTGATCGGCCGAACCTCCTCTGACACTATACCCTGATCCTCCTTCGGCTGTAGCTTGAACTCCGGGCAATAGTTGTATGGCTTTAATGACATCCACTTCACCCATTAGTGCAGGCATTCGTTTAATTTCGTTCATTGTTAACTTTTCAACGCCCATATTTGTGCGACTCACATTCTCGTCTTTTTTATTGGCTAACACGACTACTTCATCTAACTTTGTGTCCGATTGGAGCATGAATTCTTGTTGTGTTTCCTGACGAATGTTGATCTTTTCAGTGTGTGTGCCATAGCCGATGTAGGACATCCGGCAAGAATAATTTCCGGTTGGTAACACTATGGAGAACAAACCGTTTTCGTCTGTTGAAGTACCGATACCTAGCTCTGGAATGTATATGTTTACATTCATCAGTGGCATACTGTTTTCGGCATCCTTAACAGAACCTTTAAATCTGACATTCTTTGCCACTCTGTTTTGTTTGGCCGGCATTTTCTCGTCTCGGCGATTAATAGTCACTTGCCTGTCGTTTATTTTATAGGTAAGTGTTGTGCGATTCAGAATTTCATCCAGAATTTGCTTTAAAGGCTTCTCTGTAGCCGATATAGTTACCCTGCGTGTCAATTCAGTCTTTACATCATCTGAAAAGAAAAATACATAATTACTTTTCTTTTCAAGTTCATTCAATACTTGAATGATGGGAGTTTCTTTTTTATGAATTGATAATTTGTTAGTTTGTGCCAGTATCCCCGTAGAAATAGAAGCGAACAGAATAGTTAGTAAAAAAGTCTTTAGTTTACAAAATTTCATCTTCCTAAAATAATACCCATTGTTTTCTAATAAATCAGTTAGTCTCATAAATTTGTAGTTTGTACATTTAATACTCTTTTTAATCGGTTGAACATATTGTTAGTATAAGCTTTCCATTACATTTCATTCTATCGGCTTTGGCACAACTTTCTATTTCTACGCCATAATATCTCTCTAAATAATGTACTACATCGCTGAGTGGTTGACTGTTCAATGTTAGTACTCCGTCTTTCCAGCTTATATAATTGTATGCATCTACCTCATGAACTGTGAGATTGTTTTTGGTAATTGCGGCCATTTGGTTAGGGTCCAATATGAGTGATTGATCATTGCTTGATTGTACTTTGACTTTACCTTCCAATAGCACTACTCGTTTAACTATATCACCAGGATATGAAGATATATTGAATTTTGTGCCTAAAACTTCAACAGAAAAATTATCTCCCTTTACAGTAAAAGGACGTTTGGGATCTTTACTTACTTCCAGGTATATTTCTCCTGATACATTTACTTCTCTTTTGTTATGATCCATCAACGCGGGAAATTCAACCTCAGTTCCGGAGTTGACCCATATTTTACTCCCGTCGGGCATGCTTAAATAGGAACGCTGTCCACGAGGAACAATAAGTCTGTTTCGTTTTCGTCCGCTTTTAATCGATTGCGACTTAGTGTTGTTTTCACTAATTAAAATACTCCCGTCGGTTCTATATGTAATGTGAGCATTTCGTGGAAGAATTGATACTTTTTCATCCGTTATCAGTTGAATCACCTTAGAACCTCGTGCTATCGTATCGTTAATTTGATTGTCTTTTATAAATAGATTTTGCAGCACGAACAAAGCCCCAATCAAACATGCAGCGGCTGCAACATACGAAGTACGGAGTAATATAACCTTTCTTTTATTATTTCTAATACGCACTTCTAATTTCGTGAGCTCTTCTTTTTTCTCTTCTAGGGAAAGGCTGCATTGATTTAATTTAGTAGACTGCAATATTCTGATAGCCTGAATTATTTCAGGTTTGCAAGCAGGATATTCGTTCTGAAAGTCTGTCCAGAACTTATTGTTGCTTTCATCAGGGGAGAGTCTCCAGCCAATGAAATTTATGTCTTTAGCAAAATCAACTGCTTTATATGAACTATATTTTTCTTTTGATATCTGCATAAAAAAGAGGTTTTGTATATAAGACGACAGTCTTTCAAAAACGTTCCCATTTTTGCAGAAAAAGTTTTTTTAGTTGATCATTCTTGAAATACAAAGCAGCATCACCAGTGACAATTCTTCCGTACGAATGCGCGCTATGGCTCTGCATACTAGTTTACGAACTGCCGGAGCACTCATTTCGAGTATAATAGCAATTTCTTCATATTCCATTTCTTCAATGAAGCGCAGATAAACAGCCTCTCGCTGTCTTCCGGTCAGAAGATTAAGATATAGTTCTATCTGTTTTTCAATTTTATTCCGCTCTTCTTCGGCTATTAGCTCATCGAGTACAGTTGGTCTTACCGAAAATTCCAGTCCGGTCAAATCTATAGTGTCCATGTTTGATTTCTGTATGTCGAGAATACGGTTTTTAAGTGCTCTGATAAGGTAGAATTTAGGGTTGCTAACTCCCTGAAAAGCTTTGCGATTAAAATATAATTTATAGAAAACGTCTTGAATTGCATCTTTCAGAGTTTCTTTATCAAAACCCCATCCCATGCCATACGCCATGAGCTGATTTACATAGCGATTATAAATTATTGTAAAAGCATCATCATTTCCGTTTATGAAACGATCTAGCAAGAACAAATCATCGGTTGGTAACTGATTAAGCTTTTCAGACATATAAAGAATGACGTATATGTTATATTTTTTTGCAAATATATCATAACGTCATTGCATTTATGTGTTATTTACTTTTTTTAATACTATTGTACGGACTTAAGAGGCACATATTCAAGTGTAACAACAGATGGATCCAGATCCAGTATCTGAGTATCCGATGTGGAACATTTCTTTATTAGATAATAAAGAAGTAATAGTGTCTTTTTCATCGGAGGTAAATCTACATTCCGAGCTATTCGTTCAACCACTACAAAACGAAAATCACCTTCTATTTTTCGTTCCCGTAAAGATGGGTAACGGCTTAACAAGTCCACTTCACCTTTTTCCTCAAGCTCTTTACAGATGCGGTGAACAAATTTATCAATGTGTGCTCCTTGTTTGAATCCCGAGTGAATATCTATTCTGAACATCTTGCCCGGTACAAATACTTTAACGTCATACTTAAAGTCATAAGGTCCGTCACTGCGGTGCAAATAAACAAACCAGTATGTATCTGCTCTTTTAGGTTGTTTATTTATAAGCGAATAAGATATTTTGCTTTCCATATCTGTGGGATATTTGGCGCGTGTTACGTAAACCAAATGTGTTGCAAATTTTGGAATGCTTTTATCTTCGCAAATATTTTTTAAACAGTCTATAGTGGGAGCAATTGGTTCGTATTTTGAATAGCGGTTTTTTATTCTTCGTCCGTTGTACCATACGAACATAATTCCGAAAATACATCCTGCAATTAATATGGTAGCCCATCCTCCATGTGTGAATTTAAACAGATTAGCAATGAAAAAACTACTTTCTATCGTAATAAAGAATGCTGTAAGCGGTATACTTATCCAAAGAGTGACGTTTTTGTATTGAAAGTATATGAATAATAACAGCGTAGTCATCAGCATGGTAATTGTGATGGATAAACCGTACGCTGCTTCCATGTTCGATGAAGAGCCAAAACATACAACCATTAGCACACAAAGAGCCATCAGGGCATAATTTACTTGAGGAATAAACATTTGCCCTTTAATGTTAGTTGGATATTTAATTTTAATATTAGGCCATAAGTCAAGTGAGATTGCTTCACTGATGATGGTGAATGACCCACTTATCAGAGCTTGGCTGGCAATAATAGCTGCAAGTGTAGCCATCCCGACTCCTATAAAAGAGAACCATCCCGGCATAATTTCAAAGAAAGGATTCACGTCTGTTATTGCGAGGTTGGGATGTGTGATAATCCATGCTCCTTGCCCCAGATAGTTTAAGATCAGAGTTGATTTTACGTATACCCATGATACCCTGATGTTGTGCAAACCACAATGCCCCAAGTCTGAATATAAAGCCTCGGCACCCGTTGTACAAAGGAATACGGCACCTAGAATAATGAACGCATCGGGAACCTCGATCAGTACTTTTACAGCATAAATAGGATTAAAAGCTTTAATAATCATTGGATAATGGAAAAAAGCTAATAAACCCAATACGCCAATCATGCTGAACCATAAAAACATGATACGACCAAACGGTTTACCTAAACGCGCAGTACCTAAAGGCTGTACCAAGAATATTGCTGCGATGATGATTAACGCGATAGGTACTACCGGTAATGATGGCAATAATCCGTTGAGCCCTTCAACGGCCGAGACCACAGTAATGGCTGGAGTAATAATCCCGTCGGCAAGTAAGGTCGCAGCACCGATGATAGCAATGATGTAGGCCCATCTATACTTTTTTCTCATTAGCGCGAAAAGTGATAAAATGCCTCCTTCCCCTTTGTTATCAGCTCTAAGAGTGACTATTACATATTTTATAGTTGTTTGCAGGGTCAGCGTCCAGATAATACATGAAATTGCTCCGATGATATAATCAGGGTTTGCTTTTAATCCGGAAGGAAGGCCATTGATAATGGCTTTCATCACATAAAGCGGAGAAGTACCTATGTCCCCGTAAACAATACCGATAGCCATAAATATGCCCATAATACCAAAGGGCACTTTGTGCTGCTGTTTCATTTTACTATAATCTCTAATTTTACCTTAATTGAAAATCGCGCAAAAATAGATAAATAAGTGAAACCCAGTTGTTTTGAACGGCTAAATACGTTGCAAGACTTCTAAGATACCTCTTAAGAGATATGGATGTTACAAAAATGTTTCATTTCATCGTAAGAATTCGCATATTCGGTTAAAGGTTCGGTGAAAATGTTCGTCTACACTGTCGGCTATCGTATCCAGAGCAGGGAAGGGGTCCTCATGTTTATATGGATATGGAAAGTCTAAAATATCTACTTTAATTGGGATGTTTCGCTTTACTCCTTGTAAGGTGTTAATCACTTCGTAGGCCGGCACAACAGTGTCTTTTGCCAGTGTTATAGCCAGAATTTGTTTGCTCATTTGGTTAAAGACGGCTTCACGCGGTTCGGTCAAGCATTTATAATTCAACATTTTGCGGAAATTAACCCCTTCCGGATGCGCATCACTTAAATAATGACGAAGCAATTCGTCTCTGCGCATGTGACTTTCCAGATGCTCTACTACATACGAGTACAAGCTTACGTTTGCTTCACTGTCTAAAATAAATTTAGATACCGGTGACAAACGGTTGAATACGGCGCCTCCACAGAACATGCACAATTTTGATTCAGAAAAATACCCATCTTTGTTCGTCATCATGAGAATTTCAGCCAAAAAGCTACCTATTGAATACGAAAAAAAATCAATAGAAGCGTCTTTTTCGATAGCCGGATGTAGTCCTGCTTTGATTTGTTCCACCAAATCAATAACATCATAGTATGTTTGTAAGCCTGACCAGATAAAACGTTGAGGTTTGTTGTGCAGGCGGGTGCTAATTGCTACATTCGAAAGCGTTGAACACAGCACATCAGGGTGTCTTTCTTTTCTTTGTTGGCTGATGGCAAACATTTGCCGGCTGTCACTCCAGCTGAGCGGTGCTCTGTTCATGTGAAATGCGATGGGGAATAGCAATACAGCTTTTCCTGTCTCTTCCACTAACGTTTTAGCCCATGTTAAGTATTTGGCCCAGTATTTCTCATTAAAACCATGAAATAACAAAATTACATGGTTTACCTTGTTATCACCTTTCGGACGGAACAAGTGATAACGGAATTTGATGTTTTCCATGATTTCCGCATCACACTTGTTTATCATGGATTGTATAATATCCGGTTCATAATCAGGATCGGCAGCCGTACAATACTCATAGGAATCTTGATTGCCGGCTCCCCCTGGTAGGAGAAATCGATAGGCCGATTCAAAGTTGTAGTTTTGCACGATAATCTTTTCGTCAATTACAATTTCCTTATTTTCATAGTTGACAATCTTTTTGAGATAGTTATGAAGGTCGATGTATTTCATTGTTACGTCTGATTTAATAATTGTTCAATGCTTAGAACATTGCCAAAGATAAATATAAATGTTTCAGATTGTTATTTAAATCGGGATAAATGGTGTTAAATACCTAAATACAGATTCTATTCAGAATTAGCACCTACTTTTACGTCCTTAAAATATTTATATTGTTTATGAATAAGACTGGTACTTATCAATTTTGTATTATCATTCCGGTATACAATGAAGAGGGAAACATAACTAGATTGGAAAATGAACTAAAAAAGTTTCAGCATATTTCTCCTCTTAAAACATGCATCCTTTTTGTTAATGATAGTTCGATAGATAAAAGCTTAGCGCTGATCAAAGCTGTTTGTGCAGTCAATGAAGGTTTTTTCTACCTTTCATTTAAGCAAAATAGAGGTTTAAGTGCAGCGATTAAAGCCGGAATTGATTATGCTGAATCAAAGTTCATCGGTTATATGGATGCCGATTTGCAGACAACGCCGGAAGATTTTAACCTTCTGTTTCCCTATTTGAACGATTACGAAATGGTCATGGGCATTCGAACAGGCAGGAAAGATTCGTTTATTAAAAACCTTTCTTCCAGAGTGGCCAACGGATTCAGGCGGATGATGACAGGCGATGGTATTAAAGACACGGGTTGTCCTTTGAAAATAATTCGTTCGGATTGTGCCAAACGCATACCCCTATTTAATGGCATGCATCGTTTCTTGCCGGCATTAGTGCAGTTGCAGAATGGCAAAGTAATGCAGATTCCTGTTCGTCATTTTGAACGAACTGCCGGTCAATCCAAATATCATCTATTTAATAGATTAGTTGGTCCTTTTAAAGATTGTTTTGCTTTCCGGTGGATGAAACATCGGTACATAAATTACACGATTGATTCAAGTAATATTGATCTATTGAATGAATAATTATATTGTTTTTGGCATTGGCTTTCTGGCTCAGGCACTTTTCTCCGCTCGTTTGGTTGTTCAATGGCTTCTTTCCGAGAAAGCGCGAAAGGTTGTTTCACCCACGAGTTATTGGCAAATTAGCATTTTGGCGTCTTATTTGCTGTTTGTTTATGGCTGGTTACGTGATGATTTTGCTATTATTTTGGGTCAATACATTTCATATTACATTTATATATGGAATTTAAACACTAAAAATCATTGGAAAGAACTACCGGCATTCATTCGCCTTGTATTGCTGTTAACGCCTGTATTAGTAATAATATATCTGCTATTGACATGGGATATAAACGGGCCGAGATTATTCCGTAATGCCAATATTCCGTTGGGATTGTTAATTTTCGGTTCTATGGGACAGATTATTTTCACCTTTCGTTTCATATATCAATGGTTTTATTCTCGCCATAAAGGAGAATCTGTTTTCCCGGTTACGTTTTGGGTGCTCAGTTTACTTGGCTCAGCCATTATAGTAAGTTACGGTATTTATCGTAGCGATCCGGTACTTATTCTGGGGCAGTCGGCCGGGTTCATTGCATACATAAGAAACTTGTTTATACTTAGAAAAAATAAGTAAGATGAAAGTATTGGTAACCGGTGCAGCCGGATTTATAGGATTCCATGTAGTTCGCAAACTACTTGATTATAAGTGGCAAGTAGTAGGACTTGATAACATCAATTCCTATTATGATGTTAATTTGAAATATGCACGTTTGCAACAATGTGGCATTCATCGAGAAAATATTATTTCTCATAACGAAGTTCTAAGCTCCAGCTATGCTAATTATTCTTTTTATAAGATAGACTTGGCTGATAAAGAGCAGATGGATGAACTATTCAGAAACCATTCTTTTGAGGTTGTTATCAATTTGGGTGCACAAGCCGGTGTACGCTATTCTCTGGAAGACCCCTATACGTATGTGCAATCAAATATTGTGGGCTTTGTTAATTTGCTGGAGAACTGTAGAAAACAGGGCATAAAACACTTTGTATATGCTTCGAGCTCTTCAGTTTACGGAATGAACTCAAAATATCCGTTTTCGGAAGATGACATGGCTGATTATCCCGTTAGTTTGTATGCTGCGACCAAACGCAGTGATGAATTAATGGCATTTACATACAGTCATCTCTACCAGTTACCCTGCACGGGTTTACGGTTTTTTACTGTATATGGTCCGTGGGGGAGACCGGACATGTCGCCTATAATTTTTGCCGATTCCATTCAAAAAGGAGTCCCACTAAAAGTGTTTAATCACGGTGATATGTTAAGAGACTTTACGTATATTGATGATGTGGTAGATGGCTTGGTCTCAGTACTTGATTATCCACCTGGTGTAAATGAAGAAAAACCGTATTACCGTATCTTAAACATTGGTCATGCAGACCCTGTAAAACTCCTTGACTTTATTCATACAATGGAAGAGGTGATGGGAAAGAAAGCCAAACTTGATTTTCAGCCTATGCAAGCCGGCGACGTGACTGTTACTTATGCAGACGTACGTCATTTAAGAGAACTTACAGGCTATCAGCCTCGTACATCGCTAACATGTGGATTAAGTAAATTTATATCTTGGTATGAAACCTATTATGATCTCTGATCAGATAAAGCATCTGGCATTACTTTTACTAGTATGCTTTTTTTCTTTCTTTGTACACAATGACTTCATTCCTGCTGATTTGATGGAGTCACGGAATCTGGCTACTGCACAAGAAATGGTGGCGTTGGATAATTATCTTGCTCCAACCATGAATGGAGAACTTCGTCTCGAAAAACCACCTTTGCCTACGTGGATCGCTGCTTGCGTTAATCACATAAAGCCCCACAGCCTTTCTGCCCAACGGTATGCCGCGGGTGTGGCTGCGACTCTAATGGTTGTCTTTCTTTACCTTGTAGTGAGACAACTAAGTAAGAACTCTACCGTATCTTTTGTTTGTGCTTTGATATTGGCTACTTGTTACAATGTTATTATGATGGGGCGTACTGCTACGTGGGATATTTATTGTCATAGCTTTATGCTGGGCGCCATCTTTTTTTTCATTAAAGCACTATCACATGAAGGAACTCAGTGGCGTTCTTTTGTGTTGACAGGCTTATTCATGGGCCTTTCCTTCTTAAGTAAAGGCCCTGTTTCCTTTTTTGCATTGCTCATACCTTTTATTATAGCTTATCTGATCACTTGGCATCCTTCTTTCAAAGGAAAGATGAAGCCTATAATTGCAATGATTGTAGTTTGTTTGATGGTTAGTTTCTGGTGGCCGGTTTACATTTATATTTTTCACAGAGACTGGGGTGTACACATTGCAAATAAAGAATCGTCTTCCTGGTTAAATCACAACGTGCGTCCTTGGTATTATTACTGGCAGTTCCCGGCTGAAGCTGGAATTTGGGCCCTTTTCTGGGTCACATCACTTGTTTGGCCTTGTTGGAGAAAGCGTTTTAGCCAAATACACCTTCATAAAATTTATCTGTTTTCAATTCTCTGGACTGTTGTTTCGCTGATTCTTCTTTCACTGATTCCCGAGAAGAAAACCCGTTACCTCTTACCATTGCTTATTCCGGGTGCCATAAATGTGGGCTTATGTTTGTACTATTATCTATCCGGCCGATTAATTCTTTCAAGAGAAAAGAGGCTATTTCGAATTAATATGAGTTTAATCCTATTGGTTATTTTAGCTTTGCCGGTAGCCCTTTATCTGTTTTTTGTGCAGAAACAGGAACTCGAAATTTCGCTTTTTGCTATGATATGTTTCTGCTGTTTTTTATTGGCATTGTTGTTGGCATGGAGTATTTACAACCGGCGTGTAAATTATAAAATTGCTTTGGGATGTGTGATAGGTACCATGCTAGTAGTGGAAGGTCTTTGCTTTATTCCGGCAGGTAAACTCTTTATTAACAATGAAAGACACAGTATTAGTGAAGTCCGTAAAATACCGGTTCTTCAGCATTTACCTTTTTACTATGTTGAAGGTGAAGAACTGCGTATTGAATTGGTCTATGAAAGTGACCGGGTAATTCGTCCGCTAAATATAAGAAATATGAATCTTGTAGAAAGCAAGCTGCCTTTTGTCTTGGTTAGTGCCACCCCTGCTGATTCAGTGTTGGATGCATCAAAATGGGAAATAGATGAAATAGGAAGATATGATAATAATTGGCAGAAAACCAATAGTGGGAAGTACAATCCTGATTTAGTTCGTTACGTTAGTGTTTTGCGTATTAAATCTACAGATTCCACACCTTGATCCACATTTTCCACAATTGGCAGTAGATGGAGTATTACTTGTAATAGTCTGATAATGAATGGATTGGTTCTTCTAGGGGAGTTTGGCACGGTTATTGTAACTATATAAGTATTAAAAAGAATACTATAACCTAAACAATGGATAAGAAAATCCTTAATTATGAAAAGAATAATTGGTTAAGTTTGTTTATTGAGAAGAAAAACAAAAACACAAAGCTCTGGATCTTAACAATGTTGCAGTGATGCAATGCCTTTTGAATTGTTTGTTTTTCCCGGGTTTGCAGAATCTGTAAACCCGGGATTTTTTATGTCAGATTAGTATCTGCCGCCACCGTAACCACCGCCACGGTTGCCACCACCGCCGTAACCGCCACCACGGTTTCCACCGCCGTAACCGCCACCACGATTGCCACCACCGCCAAAACTGCGACGTGGAGCCTCAGTTCTAGGGCGAGCTACTGATACAGAAAGAGTCTTTCCGTCAACTTCAGCACCGTTTAATTCTTCGATAGCTTTGTTTCCTGCTTCTTCGTCAGCCATTTCAATAAAGCCGTAACCTTTAGAACGACCTGTTTCTCTGTCTGTTACAACCTTTGATGAAGTAACTTCTCCATACTCAGTGAATAATTCCCCTAATTCGGAATCGCTAATGTTATAGCTTAATCCAGCGATAAAAATGTTCATTAAAAATAAATAATTAAAATGTGTATAAAAAATGATAATAATTTGCAATGGAAGGTCTTTGTATAAGGAGATAGTGCTCTGCAATATATAATGAATATGATTGAAAAGGGGAAAATTACCTTAGCAAGAATCTCATTGCGCAACAAAGATATGAATAAGAATTTAAAATCAAAGGAAAGATTCAAACTTTTGCATTTTTATTTTGTTGTCATTCTAGTTGTGGATGTTATCCAAAGTTGCTAAATTTGTCCACGATTACAAATAGTCAAACAAACGAATATATGAAATCACTTAAATTAGTACGTTTCGCACTAAGTGCAGGAATGATGTTGGCAACCTTTGTAGGTTGCGTTGATGATAACAAAGATCTCTATGATCCGACTATCACAGCGGATAATCCGCTGGATATTACGGCTCCTGATGGTTTTGACTGGTCAACCACCAATACTATCAGACTCTCTGTTGAGGCCAATGATGAATACAACGGTCAGTATTATTACACCATCGAGGTGTTTGATAATAATCCGATTGCTTCAGCTGCCGATTCTATTAGCTCGTTAGCCAAAGGTGTGGCAAAAAGCGGACAGCCTTTTGTCTCGTCTGTAACCATAGCCAAGCCAATTGCCAATTTGTTCATTCGCCAAACGGATCCTAAGGGTAGAGCTGTTATTCGTTCGTTTCCGGTTGAAAGCAACATGAATTGTAGCTTTACGGACAATGTATCTTCCGTGTCTGCTTCTACGCGATCAGCAATTTCTACTCGTGCACTGGCTACTACCCGTGCAGTGGAGCCTGTTCCTGATTACACCTCAATACCGGCTAATGCTCAGGAAATCAGTTCTTTGGGAGGGGCAGCTTTGTCAGCCAATAGCAATTATAAGATTACAGGAACTTACAATGGTTCATTCACATTCTCGGGATCTTCTAACGTGAAGCTATATATACAAGGTACTTGGAACATGCCTTCTGATTTTCAAATTCAAAGGGGGCTTGAAATTATTGTAATGAGTGGAGCGAAGATTCTAGCAAATAAAAACGCTTCTTTCGTTGAGTCTTCTAGCTTAACCATCATGCCTAATGGTGTAGTTGAACTTAATAGTTTGACCTTTTCAAATCAGGAAGGTCATTTTAAAAACTGGGGTGCTTTGACTTTAGATGGTGACTTTACTATGAGTGCCGGAGGTCCATTTTACTCCAAAGGAACTATTGTGGCTAAAAACGCTAGTTTTAACAATGCTTCACCCATGCAAAACGATGGTACGATTACTTTAGACGGAAAACTTTCTATGCCTTCTAATGCATCGTTTATCAATACAGGTGAGGTTACGGCAAAAGACCTTGATGTGAATGGTGTATCGCTTACTAATAAAGGTAAGATGATTTTCGATCAAATATCCAGAGTGAATAATTCTACTGTATATAATAGTTGCTACATGGAAGCCAAAAATAGTGCGGTCTTTTCTGGCTGTAATAATTTTGTTCTTGATCAAGGATATTTAAAAGGAAAGAATTTAACCATAACAGGATGTGTGGTTACGCTTAATAATGGTTCAATGATTGAAGCAACCAATATTCTAAAAAATAACAGTTGGCCAACTAGTTATGATGGTGGTACCACCGGAAATCGTTCATTGATTAAAGCAGATAAGGTAGAAGGGCAAGGCATTACGTATTCAGGTAAATTAACTATTGAGTCTGATCATCATTTTACTAAAAATCCTGGAGAGAATTGGAAATATACATTGAACTCACCAGCAGAAATGACTGGCTATGGCGACTCTAATGTAGTTATAGAAATTTGTACCGGCACGGCGAACGGTGGTAATCCGGGAACAGATCCGGGTAATCCTACTTTCCCCATAGAGAGTGTCAATGATACTAAGTATACCTATTTATTTGAAGACCAATGGCCTCTTTACGGAGATTATGATATGAATGATGTGGTGATTCGTGTCAATAAGACGACTTTGTATCTCAATGCATCTAATAAAGTAGAGAAATTTAAGTTAGAGGCAGAACTGGTTGCCGTAGGAGCTTCTAAGAATATAGCAGCAGGTTTGCAACTCGATGATGTGGCTGCTTCGTTGGTTTCCTCTGTTGAATACGGTAGCACTAAACCCTCTACGTTGTTCTCGTATGCGAGTCAGGGAGTTGAGGCTGGTCAGAGCAAGGCAGTTATTCCATTCTTTGCTAATGCACATGCATTTATGGGTAACTCAACCAATGCATTTGTTAATACCATGCCTGGTAGCACAGCCAATGTTTCTGTATTACCTACCATTGTTGTTACGGCTACATTCAGCAGTGCTACGCTGTCACCTGAAAGCTTTGCTGCAGGTAAGTTGAATTTATTTATCATAACAGATGGACAGAGCAATAACCGTAAAGAGGTTCACGTAGTAAACTATCGTCCCACCGATAAGGCGTCTACTACTTTATTTGGTAATAACAATGACGGTTCATCAGCAACGGCAGGTAAATATTACGTAAGTAAAGACAATTTAGCTTGGGGTATCTGCGTTGCTTCTTCAGTGAATCATCCTAAAGAGTATGCTAAGGTAACAGATGTATTCCCTAACTTTGCTGAATGGGTTACATCGGGTGGAACTTCAAATACTGATTGGTATACTACATACAATAGCGGATTGATTTTTAAGTAACCATCTTTTAATAATAATACATAAGCCCTGTTTCAAGTGAGTAACTTTCACTTAAACAGGGCTTTATCATTTCTAAATAGTGTTAAAATGATGCAGTATTGTTGGTAGTCTTGTATTTTATAGATACAAATAACTTAAAATATTGTATGTATGAAAAAGATTAGTTCAATTATTGGTGTACTTTTATTGATTTTGATAATTCCTGTTTTGCAGTCGTGTGACAATGATGACGATGGCTATTCGCTCGGCAATTTTCAGGTGCAAATGGCCACGGTGAAAGTAATCAATGGAGCTAACTACTACCTGGTGCTCGACAACAATAAGACTGTTTGGCCGGGAGCTACAGCTGTTCCGCAGTACCAAGCGGTTGACGGGCAGCGTGTGATTGCCAATATTACTCTTCTGGGCGATCAATATGGTAGTTATGATTACGTAGCCAAAATTAATTATTTGAATAATGTGCTAACCAAAAGCGTGGAGGAACTTACAGAAACGAATGAAGCAACTTTTGGTAATGATCCTTTGCGTATGAGGCAGATATGGCTTAGCGCCAGCCATCTGAATGTTGATTTCCTGATGAGGATGCCTTCGCAAAAGAAACATCGCATCAGTTTGGTTAGAAACACTACGGCAGAATCTCCATCGGATGGATATGTGCATTTGGAACTTCGCTACAATGATCAAGATGATGTGACGAATTACGTAGCTCGTGGTTTGGTGTCCTTCTATGTAGGTGAGTGGGGAAAAGCCGATGAACTGAGCAACTCTATTCGTGGTATTAAGGTAAAAGTAAATACTGCGGAAAGTGGTGAAAAAGAATATGTTTTCGACTTTAATAAAGAGGAAGCTCAAGCTCCGTTGGTTGAAGATGTAGCAGAAGGTGTTAGCATTGAATAAAGAAACCTGAAGAATTTCTTTTTCAGGTTGCAAAACTTCTTGTAGACCCGGGTGTACACATGCTGTACATCCGGGTCTACAAGTTTCCTACATGGGGGTGTACAAGGTATGTACATCCGGGTGTAGACGAAAATTGCTAACCTGCAAAATAAATCGCAGAAGCATGCTAACTAAAAATCCTGTATAGAAAGAATAAATAGCAGTAAACCTGTAAGGAATTACTGCCAAAAAAGTTGGTGATACTTGGTGATACTTGGTGAGGCTTTTTTTTAGGCAAGTATCACCCATAATTATCTGATTATCAATTTGTTACAAGGTTGGTGATACTTGGTGATACTTTTTTTCATACTTTTTATGTAGCAAGGAACAGTTTTTTGAGGATTTATTTTCCTTGCAACCACATGGGACCTTCCTCGAGTATCTTTTGATAGACAGGGCAATCAGCATCATGTGCCCCCGGAAGATAACCGATACTCATTAAAAACTCTCCAACAATTTCTCCTCCGGTAAACTTGAAAGTCTTTTTAAAAAGCTTCACCCATTCCTCCTTGCTTTTGGGATGGTGATACGCTAACCATTTTTCAAACGAGCCATACTCTTTTTGCAGCATGAGGATGGATTTGGCATTTTCAATGGCTGCATTTATCTTCAGCCGGTTTCGTATGATGCCTGCATCGTTCAGCAAGCGTTCTCTGTCATCCTCTGTATAAGCAGCTACTTCTTCAATATTGTAGTTGCTATAAGCGTTTCGAAAAGCCTTTTCTTTCTTTAAAATGGTTTCCCAGCTTAAGCCTGCCTGATTGATTTCCAATAGCAGTCGCCCGAAAAGCTCGTTGTCATCGTGTAACGGGAAACCGTATTGTTCATCGTGGTAATGAGCATGTAAAGAACGGCTTGGCTCCTTCATTTCGGGTATGTACGTGCAGTATGACATGGGGTAATGGTTTTATCTTCAGCACAACTTATGCCTCATAATTTGGCTATAAAAATAGATAATTTTCACGTAGTATTGCTGTTTTATGCGTTTGAAATCTTATTTTTGGGAAATTGAATCAAAGAACGCTTATAACAATGATTGATATGGAAACAAAAAAGATAAAATTTATTGCAGTATTTATTTGCTTTCATCTTGTGGCACTTGTGGCTAATGCCCAAATAGGAGTAGTTACCGATTTGCAAAAACTCCATGCGAAAATAGATTCCTGCTCTGCAAACCTGAGTAGAAGCAGAGGCCCGGTTATCGGAGTGTCTGCATATCAGCACGGAGAGGGTGGAAGCAGTGTGCCCGGAACGTATATCAACGCTGTCATTAAAGCAGGAGGAACACCGGTCGTTATTCCTGTTACGGATAATATGGGGGTGATCAGTCACATCCTGAATGAGGTCGACGGTCTTGTTTTAGTAGGTGGTGAAGATGTAAACCCTTCGTTTTATAAAGAACAACCTGCTGCGGAACTCGAGAAGGTCGATTCGATTAGAGACGCGTATGACCTGACATTGATTAAGTTGGCTACAGGCCGGAAATTACCTATTCTGGGTATTTGTAGGGGCGAACAGATTATCAATGTGGCTTTTGGCGGAACGTTGTATCAGGACTTGCCTACACAAAACAGCTCAACAGTGCAACATCGGCAGACTCTTCCTCGCGAAGTTGGCACGCATAACGTATCTGTTGTGAGCGGTTCAGAGCTTGCTCGCATCTTGGGTCCGGGTAACTTCATGGTTAACACTTTCCATCATCAGGCTATTAAAGACCTTGCGCCCGGATTCACGGTGACCGCCCAAGCAGATGATGGAGTGGTTGAGGGAATTGAATCGTTGAAGAAACTTAATATTCTGGCAGTACAGTGGCATCCTGAAGGTTTGGTAAACGGAGGCGATACGGTGATGCTTAACATCTTTAAAGATCTGGTACATAGAGCCACTACCTATAAAAAACAAGAACGTAAATAATTTGTTATCTTTGCCTTGAATTTAATCTAATCATCATGAAAAACATAAAATGCATTGCTGTATGGGGTGTTGTAGCTTCCATCGCTTTTTTGGCGGGCTGTTCAACTCAGAAAGAATCGTTTGAAGAGCAACGTAAATTTGTATCGTTGGCAGGTCCGTGGCACACTGACTTGGGAATCATTCATTTGCCGGGCAGCGTTGATCAGAGTGGCTTGCCTCCTCGCAATGCCGACACGCTTACCACAACGCGATTAACACGCCTCCATCCGTATGTTGGGGTTATGGAGTATGTACGTGAAGTAGATATTCCCGGATCTTTGGGCGATAAAATGATTCGTTTGGTCATGGAGCGCACCAAGCCGTCAACTGTTTGGGTGGATGGTGATAGTGTTGGCAGGTGTAATACGTTGCTTTCCTCTCAAATATATGATCTATCGAAATGGCTTACTCCCGGTAAGCATGAATTGAAAATCAGGATAGATAACAGAGATGAGGCTGTGCCTTCGGGAGTGCACGGTTCGCACGCGTGGACGGAAGCAACTCAGACAAACTGGAATGGAGTTATCGGACGTTTGGGACTGGAAATATCTGAGAAGAACTTTATTGAGCAGGTTCAGGTAGTGCCCGATGTAGAACAAAAGAGGGCCGTGCTGCATGTGTCATTGGTGTCGGGGAAACAGCAATCTGCAGTTATTACCGTGGAAGGATATGCATGGAATGCTACTCGTAAAGACTTTATAAGAAAACAGGAGTTTCCTGTGGAGCTGGTAAAAGGCCGTTCGGAAACGGAACTTGTTGTCAACATGGGTGAGGAGCCGTTGTTATGGAGTGAGTTCTCACCTGCGTTGTATAAATTGAACGTGGAACTGTTAACTGATGAAGGGGTCGACAATCAGTTGGTCGATTTTGGAATGAAAAGTTTTGGCGTTAAGGGCACACAGTTTACGATTAACGGTAAAACTACATTTCTTAGAGGCAAGCATGACGGGTGTGTGTTTCCGCTTACCGGTTATCCATCTACTGAAGTAACGGATTGGCTGGAACAATTTCGGATTGCACAGCGATATGGAATCAATCACATACGTTTTCATTCCTGGACTCCGCCCGTAGCTGCTTTCAAAGCGGCAGATATTGCGGGCGTTTACTTACAGCCTGAATTGCCTTTCTGGGGAACCATGGATGCGAAAAACACATCATTGAATCAATGCCTGCTGCACGAGGGTGAACAGTTGCTGAAAGAATACGGCAATAGTCCGTCGTTCACGATGATGGCATTGGGCAACGAACTGAATGGCGACATCAACCTGATGAGGCGATTGGTAAATCACTTCCGGAGTATGGATAATCGTCATCTATATTCGTTTGGTTCCAACAATAATTTGGGTACGGCAGGAGAGCAGGCGGGAGAAGATTTCTTTGTCACTTGCCGCGTGGGGCGCGATACGGATTCTACTTATGCTACGCATGTACGCTCTTCTTTTTCATTTGCCGATGCATGGAAAGGGGGAATTCTAAACGGTACCTATCCGTCTACTCGTTGGAATTACGCAAAAGCAATCAGTAACTCTTCCATACCCGTGGTGAGCCATGAGAACGGACAGTTTCAGGTTTATCCGGATTACAAAGAGATAAATAAATACACGGGTGTTCTTTATCCTTATAATTACGAAGTCTTTCGCAGGCGGTTAGCTGACAATCATTTGGAGAAACAGGCGCTTGAGTTTCATCGGGCTACTGCTGCCTGGTCTGCTCTTTGCTACAAGGCAGACATTGAAATGTGCATGCGTACGCCCGGAATGGGAGGTTTTCAGTTGCTGGATCTCATTGATTATCCGGGACAAGGTAGTGCTTTGGTGGGTTTAATGGATGTGTTTTGGAAGAATAAGGGTGGCATGAGCGAGGATACTTTTGCCGGATTCTGCAATAAAGTAGTTCCTATGGCCGAATTCAAAGCCTATTGCTGGAGCAATGAAGAGGAGTTTCAAGCGAGGCTTATAGTAGCCAACTATGATGAGGCTGATTTGAAGGAATTGCCTTTGCGCTGGAAACTCGAAACAGTTACAGGCAAAGTGGTTGCCAAAGGTGAACAGGTTATTTCTGTTAAGCAGGGTGCAGTTGAGTCTCCCGGAGAGATAAGGGTTGCTTTGAAACAAATTACTCAAACAGCAAAGATGCGCCTTGCCTTGCAGGTTGGAACGTATAAGAATGCTTATGATTTATGGATTTATCCAGCTACGAAGGTGGAAGAGCCGGCGGAATTGTTACAGGTAAAAGAATTATCGGCCACTGTGCTAAAGAAATTGAATGAAGGCGCCAATATCTTGTATTTTCCTCAGAAAAAACAAACAGACAGTATCTCTGTTGGCGGACTGGTTACGCCGGATTATTGGAATTATGCTATGTTTAAAGGAATATCCGAGTGGGCTCATAAAGAAGTGTCACCGGGAACGATGTCTCTTTTGGTGAATGCCGGACATGCTCTCTTTAAACATTTCCCTACCGATACTCATACTAACTGGCAATGGTGGGAAGTTATTAGAAACAGCCGTGCCATTATACTCGATGCTCTTCCGGCGGGTTATTTGCCTGTTATTCAGGTTGTTGACAATGTGGAAAGAAATCATAAGTTGGGCTTGGTGTTTGAATTCAGGGTAGGGAAGGGCAAATTGGTGGTTTGCTCAAGTAATGTTTCCGACTATCAGGATAAGCCCGAGGGTAGGGCTTTTTATCAGGCTTTGATGGACTATGTTGTTTCGGATGCATGCAACCCGCAATGGCAGGTAACCCCTGACGAGATAAAGAATTTCTTCCAAACCAAAAAGAAAGAAAAGCAAATTATTGAGGTGAGAAACATTACTGATTATAACATTTGATGTTGATGAGTAATGAATGAAATCCCGGGGAGCTTGTTGTGGTCTCCCCGGGATTTTATATGAAAGGTATTACATAAATCTGAGTTCTACACTTTCAAAAAGAGCAATAATCTCTTCGGGAGTTTTGGCGCTTGATACGGCTTGTTCAAAATCGCCTGTATTCTCTTCCATACAGATGATATTGGCGCAGTCGAGTACATGACTCATTTGTTGGCATGCTTCTTCCTTCGTTATGCTACCTTTTTTTAATGCGTTTTTAAAATACTTGTTCACTTTCAGTACGGCTTTGTATACCGATGGTTTGGAGACTTCAACGGTGTTGCCCGAGAACCCTGTGCTGTTACTGAAGGTATGGGTATAGCTTTCGTTAAAGGTATTCCATTTCTCTGAAATTTCAGTGCCCAGAAAGTGTTGCTCTTCATAAGCCGGCTTTCGTTTGGGAAGTTCGCCGTATACTTGATAGGTGAACCGGATAGCCGGGGTTTTACCGGGAGTGGCCGGACTGTTTTCTTCGTTTGCATAGGCTGTTGTGATAAGTACCGCCATCAATGCATGCATAAGTAATAAGATGATTCTTTTCATAACGACATGTTTTGTGTGAAACTTATTTCTGCCACATCAGTTTGGTATTCAATTCGTCTCCTCCCATAACTGCTTTGGCTTCTTGATAATTTTTTAAATTGGTGCGTTGCAGTACAGCCGGGTACAAGAGTCGTTTGGGCATGACATTGCCCGATGGCACTCCGTCTCCGCGTGGCATTACAGGTAGTCCGGTGCGGTTGTGCTCAAACCATTGCTGGTAATCAACAAAGAATAAAGCAAAAAATTTCTGTTCCATAATACGCTCTAATGTTCCGTTGTATGCAGCTTGTGCATTGGCAAAGTAATTGGCAGGCATCACTCCTCCCCATTGTTCAACAGATGCTTTTACACCATTTTCGTAAGCGGTTTGAGCCAAACTTGGGTCGATAATACTTCTTTGTGCCAATTCTGCTTTGATAAACTCTACTTCAGAGTATGTCATAATTGCCAATTTCATCGGGGCTTTACAAATAGCCTGATTGGGTTGTGATGCATTGATGGATGGGGCAATGGCGTATCCGCTGGGTAAGCCGATGTAAGAACTTACTCCATCGTTTTTGGCTTTGGTGGCAAAAAGGGGCAGGCGAGGGTCATTCCAGGCAACCAGGTGGTTAATGAAGAATTCTGAAAGCGACAAGTATGCCGTGAAGTCCTGCGGCCTTGTTAACGGTGCTTCTTCGGGGGCTACGCCTGTAATACTCAACATGGCTGCGTCTTCGTTCGATGTAAATACTGGGTAGGTTGTAGGGTCATCAATCATTTTCTTTAATTCGGCAGCAGCATTAAACCCGTTAACATCAATTACGCGTATTAAAATACGCATACGGAGTGAGTTGCAGAACTTTTTCCACTTCAGCATGCCGGTGGCATCTGTACTGCTGGCTTTATAAAGCATGTCGGCAGTTGTGTTGTATTTTAATCCGGTTTTGGTGTCAAACAGTGTGTTGGCTGTGGCAAGATCATCAATCAGTGTATGGTAAATATCTTCTTGAGTGTCGAATTTGGGAGTAAATAGTTGTTCATCTCCCCGGCAGGCTTCAGTCATGGGAACATTTCCGAAGGCATCAGTCAGCAGTTGGTATATCCAACTGCGTAAGGTTATAGATACGGCCTGATAGTTTACAACATTCAGCTTAACCGCTTCTTTCTCCATTTCGCGAATGTTATTCAGCCATTTATAATACGTACTCCAAGTGCCGTCGCCGGCAGCATCTCCTACATAATACCATCCTAATCCATTGGTACTGCTGGTCGATACTTTACTCTGCATCAGTGCAAACGTGTAATCGTTGTATCGTTTCCAGTTATAGCTGGTCATGTTATACAGAATGGGGTTGAGAAAGGTGCCGGGGTTGGCTTCGTCCAAACGGGTAGGGTCAGTATTTAACTCATCGAATGAGTTGGTACATGAAGTCAACAACGCACTTGCCAGTACGAACGCAACTATTATTTTATTGATTATTTTCATTGTTATTTCAATTAAGTGATGATTAAAAACCAAGGCTGATATTAATACCGAATGAGCGGGTTGACGGTAGTGATCCTGTTTCTACTCCCGGAGTGATGGATCGTCCGTTGAGGGCAGCTGCTTCGGGATCAAACATTGGGAAATCGCTTATGCAAAGCAGATTTCTACCATATACACCTACTGTGGCCTGGGTAAGGAATGTTTTGCCTAGTATGTTTTTGGGCAAGCTGTATTCCAACCTAACTTCGCGTATTTTAATAAATGATGCATCGAATGAATTGGTTTCTACGTTGGCCATTCGGTAATACTCTTTGTAATACTTCTCTACAGTGGTTACAGTTGTGTTGGGACTAAAAGAGCCGTCGGCATTGCGTACCACTCCGGGTGCAACCATGTACACTCCGTCGAGAGGGGTTAATTTGGCTGCGGCAATGCGAGGATCATCGGCCGACATGTAATATTCCGTTCCGGGCAATCGTCCGTTCAGTGTATGAGCCAACTTTCCTTGCTCTGTCATTTTATGATGTGAATGTGAATAGATGATACCTCCATGCTGTCCGTCAATAAGTACACTCAACTTTAGATTCTTATATTTGAATTCGTTGTAAAAACCCGCTTTCCAGCCAGGGTAAGCACAACCTACATACTCTATCTCATCAGCTTGTTCGGGTAATCCGTTTTCGTTGATAATAACTTCTCCTTTATCGTTTCTAACTAGTTTGTATCCCCATAAATCTCCGGTTGTACCACCTACTTTACCTATAACGGAAACACTACCGATGCTACTGATCAGCTGATTCTCGTCAGATCCCTCAGCTAATGACAGAATTTTATTTTCATTTTTAGACCAAGTTAGCGTACTGTTCCATTGGAAGTTCTTGTTTTTTACCGGTGTAGCGGTTAACTCAAGTTCGTAACCTCTATTACGTACGTTGCCTGAGTTGATGGTTGCTCTTGAGTAACCGGTTGTGGGATCCATAGGTGCATCCAAAATCTGGTTTTTGGTTCGGTTGTAGTAGAAGGTAAAATCAATCCCTATACGATTTTTGAACATGCGGAAGTCGAGCCCTGCTTCATAGTTCGTTGAGATTTCCGGTTTGAAGTTTGCATTGTGTAAGGTGGTTGGGAGTACTGAGGTACCCGGAAAATCGGTTGTCTCGTAGTAGGCTGACGTTTTATAAGGATCTGTGTCATTACCAACCTGTGCCCAAGAAGCTCTTAACTTAAGCAAACTAATCACTCGGGGTAGTTCTACCCACTCGTTAACTAATGCACTCATACTTACCGAAGGATAGAAGAAAGAGCGATTGCTTTTGGGTAGTGTAGACGACCAGTCATTGCGTCCCGTTACATCTAAAAAGAGTTTGTCTTTGTAAGCGAAATTGGCTGCAAAGTAAAGACTGTTCAGCTCTTTGTCATTGATGTCGGTTTTGACTAAAGGGTTTGAAGCGCCGTTGGCAAGTTTATAAACTCCCGGAGTGATAAGTCCTTTAACCTCGGCTGATAACATGTCGTAATGTTGCTTCATCAGGTTACCTCCTACAGAGGCATTTATGTGAAGTCCGTTTTCAAAACTATCGTGATAAGTTAGCAGTGCATCACTGTTTAACTCATAATCAAATACGTTTTGTTTTTTGAAGAAACCGTTTCCATAAACCACGTCGCTCACCGGACGGTGTTGTTCTCGCTGATCTGCCGATAGTTGTAAACCCGAACGAACCATTAAATCAAATTTGCGGCTGAGTTGTAAGGTTGCCGAAAGTGATGACACCACACTGTGTTTCTCAGAAGGATTTTCTGATTCATACAGAATCACGAAGGGATTGCCGATAAAAGTACTGTAAGGCTGTAACTGCTTTACATTCTCTTGTCCGGTACGCCACATAGGTCTTAGCCAGTCGAGATTTACGTTAGGGTTTTGAAAAATAAGAAAATAAGAGATGGAGTTGCTGTTGTAGCCAAGTGCCGGCGTATTGTCAATCTGTCTGTTTGTATAGCTGGCTTTGTAGTTAATGCGCAACAAACGCGAGACCTGTTGTTGCCCGGATACACTTGCTACAATACGTTGAAAGCCTGTATTAGGAAGTATCCATTCATTTTGTGTGTGTGTAATAGAAGCTCGCACTGAACCTTTATCTGTGTTACCGGTTATAGCCACTGAATTAGTCAGCGTATAACCCGTCTGGAACAGGTCTTTGCGGTTATTTTTGTATGCTACCCAAGGTGTTGCGGTTTCTGCTCTGCCTTGTAATACGGGATCGTATTGATAAAACTTTTTGTTTGCGTCGAAACGTGCACCGTATGCACTACTTGTACCGCTGGTGCTGCTGTTGCCATCGGGCGCTGCACCGTATGAATAATAAAGCTGTCCGGCATATTCAGTTCCGGCTTTGCCTACGTTGCTGGGCAAACCTTGTCCGAACTCATATTGGTAATCGGGCCATTGCATGACATTATCTATGCTGATACCGGTATTAAAAGTTATGCCGATTCCTTTTTTTGCCTTGCTGCCCGTTTTGGTGGTAACCATGATAACACCGTTAGCAGCACGTGTACCGTAAAGAGCAGTAGCACTTGCACCTTTTAATACTTGTACACTCTCAATATCTTCGGGGTTGATATCAGAAAAACCATTGCCATAGTCAACTGATAATTCAGAACTGGATCCGGCACCATAAGCAACACCCGGATTGGTCATCGGACTACTCATCGGTACACCGTCAACCACTACCAATGCATTGTTACCATTTTGGTTAAGAGATACATCACCACGCAAGGAAATTCGACTGGAGCCCAGAGGCCCACCGGGAGATACGACGCTAAGACCGGCTACTTTGCCGTTTAAGGCCGACGACCAGTTGGTAGGCATAGTACCCGAAACCATATCGCCATCTACTGTTTGAGTGGCATATCCCAATCCACGCTCTTCGCGTTTAATGCCTAATGCGGTAACTACGACATCATTCAAAACTTGTGATTCTTCCTCCAGCATGATGTTGAGAAATTTATTTCCGCTGTGAGTTATCTCTTTGGTCTTGTAGCCTATATAACTAAACGAAAGAATGCTTTTATCTGTCATATTTTTAGGAGAATTCAGAGCAAAGTTTCCATTGACATCTGTTACTGTACCTATAGCGGTGTTTTTTAAGGCTACTGTTGCACCGATCAGCGCTTCTCCTTTTTTATCGGTCACTTTACCTTTGATAGTGGTTTGTGCTATTACCTGATTTGCGCATAGCAACAAAATCAAAATATACCATCTGTGTGGCAATAAATAGAAAAGTTTTCTTTTCATCTCATTGATTATTGAATTAATAGATTTGATTTTTGGGGTTTTCGTGCTGCAAAGTGAGCGTTTTTAAGTTACGGAGAGATTACAAACTTTTTAAGAATAGGTTTAATATTTGTATAAGACATGAAATAAAAGTTCTATTTTGGTAGTATTTGCCTATGGTTTACATTGTTATTCAAGCGAAAGAGAATTCTTTGGAGGAATATACAACTGAAGATGGAAAGCGGGTAGATTGCATCGTTCAATGGTTATAATTGACTGAATGTACAAACGGCTTAATCAGGATGTAACGCCAGATTAAGCCGTTTAAATTTTTTCAGTAAATTTAAAACTTAGCAATAATCAGATTTAATATTTTTGCTCCCCGTATTGAGAATCATTTAAATATCAGGAGGATTTTTTATGACAATGCGGATTAACTATTTAAATCTATTATTGCTGTTTTTGTTGGGATCAACTCCCTTTAGCCTATACGCTTCGGGCGATTCATTGAAAGTGAGAGGCGTAACGTTGTATACTCCGTACACAAAGATTTCAGTGCCACCCGGAGAATCTATTGATTACAGTGTTGACGTAATCAATAAAACACGATCAGTAAAGAACGCAGCTATCGCCGTTAGGGGTTTACCCAAAGGATGGGGTTATGAAATCAAATCGGGTGGCTGGACTGTGAATCAACTTTCGGTATTGCCCAATGATCAGAAAAACTTTTCTCTCAAAGTGGACGTCCCATTACAAGTGAATAAAGGAACGTATCGCTTTTATGTTTCGGCAGATGGAATGTACACTTTGCCCTTAACCGTGGTGGTATCGCAGAAAGGTACGTATCAAACAGAATTTACCACCGACCAAATTAACATGGAAGGTAGTGCTGAAGCAACCTTTACTTTTAATGCGACACTCAAAAATCGCACGGCCGAAAAGCAATTGTATGCACTTACTGCTAATGCTCCAAGAGGATGGAATGTTGCTTTTAAACCGAATTACAAACAAGCCACTTCGGTAGAAGTAGAGCCTAACGCTTCAACAAATGTTACGATTGACATTAATCCGCCGGCAAATATCAAGGTGGGTACTTATCGTATTCCGGTGAGAGCTGCTAATGGTACTACATCTGCAGACTTAGGATTGGAGGTGGTTATTAAGGGATCTTATAAGATGGAACTGACTACTCCTAATGGATTGTTAAGTACCGATGTTACTGCGGGTGATACTCGAAAAATAGAATTGGTAGTTAATAACAGTGGTACTATTGACCTGACAGATATACAGCTATCAGCAGCTAAACCCGCAGATTGGGACGTTACTTTTCAACCACAGAAAATTACTTCGTTGAAAGCTGGAGAGAAGGCTCAGGTGTTGGCTGTTGTCAAGGCTTCTAAGAAAGCAATTCCGGGTGACTATGTGGTGAAAATGGAAGCTCGTACACCGGAGGTAAACTCTGCTGCGGAATTTAGAATAGCGGTGAAAACGCCAATTATCTGGGGCTGGCTGGGCATTCTTATTATTATTGCTGCATGCGGTGGTGTGTATTACTTATTCCGTAAATATGGAAGGAGGTAAGCATGGATGCACCTGTAATTCAACTCACTGATTTAACCAAAAAGTACGGTGCATTTACGGCGGTTAACCAGCTGAACTTGACTATTCAGAAGGGTGAAATCTTTGGCTTGCTTGGACCTAACGGGGCTGGTAAGTCAACTACTATACTCATGATGCTGGGGCTTACTGACCCGACTTCCGGTGAGGTTAGGGTTTGCGATATTAATTCAACGACACACCCGCTGGAGGTAAAAAGAAAGGTAGGTTATTTGCCCGATGATGTAGGGTTCTATGATGATCGTACAGGAGTGGAAAATCTTATTTATACGGCAGAATTAAATGGCTTTTCTCGGGTCTCGGCCCGGGAAAAAGCCGAAGAGCTATTGATTAAAGTTGGCTTGGAAGTAGATACCAAGAAGAAAACAGGTAAATATTCTCGTGGTATGCGTCAGCGACTTGGGTTAGCCGATGTGTTAATCAAACAGCCTGAGGTTATCATTTTGGATGAGCCAACTTCCGGACTGGATCCGGCCGGGGTACATGAGTTTATGAATCTGATTGTACAATTGAGTAGGGAGCAGGGTCTTACGGTATTGTTCTCTTCACATCATTTGCATCAGGTGCAACAAGTGTGTGACAGGGTGGGCATCTTTGTTGGCGGTCATTTATTGGCTGAAGGTGATATCCCTTCGTTGTCACAAAAACTGTTTGCCGGAGAGCCTTTTGTGATTGAAGCGCACGTTGATTCTGATCAGGAGGTAGATTTGACTTCTTGCTTACAGAATATAAACGGTGTACTGAATGTGGCAAAGCAAAATCGTTTATATCGCATGGGTTGCTCGAGAGATGTGACGCCGGATATTGCCCGAACCATTGTGCAATCAGGAGTAGGACTAACCGGTTTGTATAAAAAGGAATACGGGCTTGATGACATTTATAATCGTTATTTTGAAGGAGGAAAGAAAAATGGATAAAACAGCACATCCTTTTTGGGTAATGGTAAACAAAGAAATAACCGATCATGTGAAAAGTTGGCGTTTTATTATACTCATTGTGCTTATAGCATTTACTTGTCTAGGTTCACTTTATACGGCATTGAGTAACTTTGGACAAGCAGTGAAGCCTAATGACCCCGATGGTTCGTTTTTCTTTCTGAAACTATTCACTTTATCAGACGGTACGCTGCCACCTTTTATTATTTTTATAAGTTTTCTAGGACCTTTGTTAGGCATTGCATTAGGCTTTGATGCTGTTAATTCCGAGCAAAACAAAGGAACCTTAAGTAGAGTGATGTCGCAGCCAATTCACCGTGATTATCTTATTAACGCCAAGTTTGTAGGAGCATTGACGGTAATCAGTGTGATGCTTTTTGCATTGGGCTTTCTCGTAATGGGCTTCGGGCTTATTGAAATAGGAATTCCGCCCACAGCAGAGGAGTTTCTGCGTATGGTGGCTTTTATTGTGGTGAGTATTTTTTATGTTGCATTCTGGTTGAATCTGGCCATATTCTTTTCTATTCAGTTTCGTCAGGCAGCCACATCGGCTCTAGCATGTATTGCCATTTGGCTGTTTTTCAGCGTTTTTTATTCCATGATCATCAATTTGATTGGTAAAGCGTTGGCTCCTCCCGAAACTGCTAGTATGCATCAAGTTATTGCGTACCAAAAGTTTATGCTTAATTTGATGAGGCTTGCACCCGGAGAATTGTTTAATGAAGCAACCTCTACTTTATTGATGCCTTCGGTCAGAAGTTTGGGGCCACTAACCATGGAGCAGGTTAGCGGAGCTATTCCCAGTCCACTGCCGTTAGGACAAAGTTTATTGGTTGTATGGCCACAACTTACCGGGTTAATAGCCGCAACTGTTCTGTGTTTTGCTTTATCATATTTCAGTTTTATGCGCCGTGAAATTCGTCCTCGCTAAGGAATAAATGTAATCGTCCTTGCTTTTGTCGATATTTGGTTTACTTTTGCAGCCAAAACAGAAACGTATGATCTTTTATTTCTCAGGAACAGGTAATTCTAAATGGGTGGCCCGCCAAGTAGCCGCTTATCAGCATGAGTCGCTTATAGCTATTGCCGATGAGTTGGCGGGCGGTGCCGACCTTATATACACACTTCAACCATCGGAAGTGGTGGGGTTTGTGTTTCCCGTTTATTCGTGGGCGCCACCTGCCATTGTAATGGAGTTTATCAGTAAGGTCCGTTTCACCAATGCCGAAGGACATTATTTCTTCTTTGTTTGCACTTGTGGTGACGAAGCCGGATTGACACTTAACATCATGAATGAAACTATAGCAGCCAAAGGTTGGACGTGGCAAGCGGCTTTTACCATTATCATGCCCAACAATTATGTTTCTTTTCCCGGATTTGATACTGACCCAAAAGAAGTTGAGCAGCAAAAATTGCATGCAGCTATAGATGAAATGGAACGTATAAATCAAGAGCTTGCTTCACGTTCAAATGTGTTTCAGTGTAAAGTTGGTAGCTGGGCCTACATAAAAAGCCGCATTATCAGTAAACTGTTTAACAAATATCAGGTTACAGCTAAACCTTTCTTTGCTACAGATGATTGCATCTCGTGCGGGCTATGCGAACAGCATTGCCCTGTGCACAACGTAAAAGTACATATTAAACCCGAGTGGGGTAATCATTGTACTTCTTGTTTGGCTTGTTATCACATTTGCCCCCGCCATGCTATCCATTATGGAAAAGCAACGTTGAAGAAACATCAATATTTTCATCCGGAGTGTAAATAAAGACTTTACTTAATTGCCTCTTCAATTTTTTGCATTAACTCGGAAAACTCGGTATCGTTGAACCCTATGCTGATGTGAATTACCTTGCCATTCTTGTCAATCAGGTAACTTCTGGGAATTGTGCTGCTGGCAAAGGAGTCGAAAACAACTCTTCCTTTGTCGGCGTAAAGTGGAAACGTAAAATTCTTTTTTGTGTTGTACGTTTTTAGTTCTTCATTTGTATGATCGCGTCCGATAACCAATAGCTTGAAGTTGGCATTATCCTTAAACTCCGGCCATAACTTACTCTCAACAGCAGCAAGTTCCTTTTGGCAGGGAGGACACCAAGTTGCAAAGAAATTCACCAATACCACTTTCCCTGCCAGTGAGGACGATTTTAGCACTTCACTACCATTGTCGGCAACAAGAGTAAAAGTAGGCATTATGTCGCCGACTTTAATTTTCTCAGTATTTTCATTTTGTGCTTTGGCAATCAATGCGCTTACCAACAGCATACCTGCTATAAAGATCTTTTTCATGTTTGATTCTTTTTTTGAAATAATAATAGAACAAAGATAAACTTATAAAAAGAATTCGGGCTCTTTTCTAACAGCGAAATTTTCAAAAAGATATTTTCGAAAAGGAGTTTCGAAACTTCGTGCCTCTTCCGGACACGATTTGACACAGGCACAACACTTAATGCACAAAGCTTGGTCACTGAATATGGTCTGGTCATCTATCAGGCTGATGGCATGAGTGGGACAAACATCAAGACAAGCTCCGCATAAGGTACAACGTTCCTGATCAATAGATGGTGCCTGTGGTGTGTGTGCTCCTTTTACTTTATAAGGGAAATTACCTTTTACCTGAATTTCAGTGGGAGTGTATTGGGCTTTTTCTTTCTTGCTCCAAGCCGTTATTACTTGTGCTCCAAATCGACGAGCAGTCTCCTTGTCGGCTTCATCAGGGCGACCTTGAGCAATAGGCATCTCTTGGGTACTGTATGAATGCTCAGCAATGAAGGCTCCTGCTGCTAAGGGAACAAATCCTTGTTGTGTCAGTACGTCACAAAGTTCCTTTAGTGCATCTTCGTAATCTCTGTTCCCGTAGGTAACTAATACAACAGCAGGCGTGCGTTCTCCGTTAAACTTTTGCAGACGTTCTAGCGCTATTCCTGGTATTCGGCCGCCGTAAACAGGTGCGGAAACTATAACAGGACCTTGCCCCATACATACTTGTTCTGTGGGAATTTCTTTGGTGATGTTCCATGTTTTGATGTTACCTACTTCCATACCCCTAGCCACTTCATTGGCTATACAAGCTGAGCCACCAGTGGGTGAAAATGTAATGATGTCGAGTTGTGTGTTATGCATAATTATACTTTTATTTCGATTATCTCGTTTATATTGGTGCTAAAATGTTTAGAAACATACTCCTTGTTTACAAAGTCACGAATCTTTCTAGGCCCTTGTATTACCAGCGATATGGAGTCATCACCCGCCTTGTTTTTAATGCTGTCAATTACTTTGAGCAATCGGGCCTGCTTGCTCCGATCTATCGTGTCAAACAGGTGGGTTTGTACTCCTTCCGAGGCAATGTCGTATACAAGCACGCCTGCCTTTTTATAATCGTAACCCTCCCGATAGATGTTTTGAAGAAGCTGCTTTGCATATTTCACCATTTCTGATGGATCCGATGAAGGTACAGGAAGTTTTATTGAGGCTGAATTGTGGTATTGAGGTAAATCTTCACGATGACTGTTAGTCACGATGTAAACCAATAATGAACCCGCTTTGGACTCTTGTTCCCGCAGTTTGCGTGCACAAGCATCTGTAAAGTTGGCAACAGCTTCGTATAACTCCTGAAAGCGTGTGATTGATTTGCTGAAACTCCTGGAAGTTGTTATGCTTTTCTTTTCATTTCCTGCTTCAAAGTCTATACAGGCAAGACCTCGTAACTCTTTCCAAGTGCGTAATCCGGTAACGCTGAACTCCTTGCGTACCCAACTTTCTGATTTCAAAGTAAAATCATAAGCCGTTTTCACCCCAAAGTATTCCATTCGTTTGCGTAATCGTCGTCCGATGCCCCAAACGTCTTCTATCGGAGTCATCTGCAAAGCTTTTTCTCGTTTGGCCTCTGTGTCGATAATACACACTCCGTGATAAGCTTTGTATTTTTTAGCAAATTTGCTGGCAACCTTGGCTAATGTTTTGGTTGAAGCTACTCCCATACTTAGCGGTATGCCTGTTCCTTTTGATACTTTTTGCGTGATATCCTGGCAAAATACGGGCAAATTACTGACTCCTGACAGTCCAACGAAACACTCATCGATGGAATAAATCTCAATGTGAGGCACTGCATTTCGTATTAGGCTCATTACCCGGTGTGACATATCTCCGTAGAGTGTGTAATTGGAAGAAAATGTAAACACTCCATGTTGTTTGACTATGTCTTTTACTTGATAATAAGGTACCCCCATCTTGATACCCAGCGCTTTGGCCTCGTTGCTTCGGGCAATGACACAGCCGTCATTGTTAGACAAGACAATGATAGGTCGGTTTCTCAGTGCAGGATTAAATACTCGTTCGCACGACGCGTAGAAATTATTGCAATCAATCAATCCATACATTAGCGCTTTCTGCTTTTGTGAATCACATAAGTGACAATTCCCCAGATAATGAAATCATTTTCTTTTGTTACCCTGATGGGAGCGTATTGTTTGTTAGCGGGTACGAGCAAAACCTCATCCGCGCGTATTTCAATAAACTTCAAAGTGAACTCTCCGTCAACGAAACATACAGCCATATCACCGTTAGTAGGTTCTAAAGACTTATCAATAATTAAAATATCGCCATCAAACACTTGTGCATCTACCATACTGTCTCCTTTCACTTTTCCATAAAAGGTGGAAGAAGGGTGTTTTACCAATTCCCGATTCAAGTCGATGGATAAGTCCATGTAATCTTGTGCAGGACTTGGAAAGCCTGCTTTGATACCTTCTTCTGCATAGGGCAGAGGTAAATCTTGCGATGCGTCAATGCTATGAATGTCTATGTTCATACTTGCAAAGATACATTAATTTATGCGTGTTATACTAACTCGGTAGGTTTGTTTATTCCTTCCAAAAACTCGCGATCATTTTCTGTGATGGGTCTGATAACTCGGCAGGGGTTCCCATAGGCCAATACACCCGCCGGAATGTCTTTGGTGACAAGGCTTCCGGCTCCAATAACCGATCCCTTGCCGATAGTAACACCAGGCAACACCGTGACGTTACCGCATAACCAGCAATGATCTTCAATGCTAACAGGAAGAGCTGTCATTAGCCCCAAATCTCTGTCTTGGTAGCAAAGTGAATGCGTAACAGTGTAAATGGAGCAATTAGGGCCGATAAAGCAGTGCTCGCCAATAGAAACCAAAGCTTCATCGAGAGCTACAAAATTAAAGTTTACGATAGTGTGATCGCCTACTTCAAGGTTGCCCAAGTCAATGTGCATAGGAGGATTAACAATCACCTGATTACCCAACTTTTTAAAGAATTCTTTTAATAGATTGTTTCTGGCTGCTTTTTCCGAGGGTGGTAGGAGATTGTAACGGTGACAATAATCTTGTCCCCTTTCCAAGGCAGGGACGAATACCGGATTGAAACCCCAATAAAGTTCACCGGCAGCCATTTTCTCTAAATCAGTCATGGTGTTTTGAATTTAGAAAAAGCGTACCCGAGAGAGCACGCTTTCAAAATTGGGTGGAGAGTATCGGACTCGAACCGATCACCTTAACACTGCCAGTGTTACGCTCTAGCCAGATGAGCTAACCCCCCGTGATATATGCTGCAAATATAATGCATTATTCTGAAATAATTGCTAAGTTTGCGTGATAATCCTAAAAAAATAAGTATGTTGGTATATAATACGACCTATCACGTTGACGATGAGATGATTGGAAACTTTTTAATTTGGCTTAAAGAATGTTACATTCCTGAAGTTGAAAAGCATGGCTTGCTTAAAACACCACGCTTATGCAAAGTGTTGAGCCATCGCGAAGATACGGGCGTATCTTATTCGTTGCAATGGGTAGTAGAGAACTCGGCTGTGTTGCATCAATGGCATACTGAACTGGGAGCTAAGTTGCACCAAGAACTGATTCATATATTTGATAATAAAGTGGTGGGCTTTCCTACTTTAATGGAGGTGATAGAGTGATTCAACCGGTAAAGGAAAAGATTATTTTAGGAATAGATCCCGGTACAACTATTATGGGGTACGGTGTTCTACGCATTACGGGAACTAAACCTGAAATGATTGCTATGGGGGTGATTGACTTGCGGAAGTATGGCAATCATTACCTGAAATTACGCAAAATATTTGAACGGGTAACAGGTATTATTGAGAGTTATTTGCCTGATGAGCTGGCTATTGAAGCTCCCTTTTTTGGTAAGAATGTGCAGTCTATGCTTAAGCTAGGACGTGCTCAGGGGGTGGCAATGGCTGCTGCATTGAGCAGAGATATACCCATTACGGAATATGCACCGCTAAAAATAAAGATGGCGATTACAGGGAATGGTCAGGCATCCAAAGAGCAGGTGGCCGATATGTTACAGCGCATGCTGCATATTCCAAAAGAAGAGATGCCTTCTTTTATGGATGCAACCGACGGATTAGCGGCCGCTTACTGCCATTTTCTGCAGATGGGACGTCCGGTGGTGGAAAATGGGTATAATGGTTGGAAAGATTTTATTGCCAAGAATCCCGATAGAATAAAGTAAATACTTAGTAACTAATATAATACTGAGCTATGAAACAGGTAAGTTTTTTGATGACTGTAGTGTTGGTCATGCTTTTGATCTCATGTACTCCAACGCGGAAAAAAGAATATGCTTCTTTTGATGAATATCCCGTACCAAACGGCGACTTAACAGAGATGGAATACACTGTGCATTCTACAACATTTTCTCTTTGGGCACCTACTGCTGATGAAGTGCGACTGATGTTATTTGATTCGGGTCACGAAGGACATGCATATCAAACGGTACCAATGGAACCTGCTGATGATGGAACGTGGAAAGCAACGGTTGAGAAGAATCTGCTGGGTAAATTTTATACGTTCAATGTGAAAATCAATGATAAATGGCAGGGTGATACCCCCGGGATTAATGCTAAAGCTGTTGGCATTAACGGTAAACGGGCTGCTATTATTGATATGCGTATGACCGACCCTGAAGGATGGAATACGGAAGTCAAACCTGCTTTTAAATCTCCTGCCGATGTCGTTATTTACGAGATGCATCATCGGGATTTATCCGTGCATTTCTCGTCGGGTATTAAAAATAAAGGTAAATTTATAGCTTTAACCGAGCGTGGAACTAAAACGCCTGATAGTTTGAGTACTACCGGCTTGGATCATCTCATCGATTTGGGTATTACGCATGTACATCTTTTGCCTTCCTTTGATTATGCTTCAATTGATGAATCCAAATTAAAAGATAAGAAATACAATTGGGGATACGATCCGCTTAACTATAATGTTCCTGAAGGATCTTATGCCACTGATCCTTTTACTCCTTCTTCACGTATCCGAGAATTTAAGAAGATGGTTATGGCTCTTCACAAAGCTGGTATTCGTGTCATAATGGATGTAGTGTATAATCACGTTAATGATTTGGGAAGTAGCAATTTTGAACGGACAGCACCGGGCTATTTTTTCAGGAAAAAGAAAGACGGATCTTGGGCCAATGGTTCTGCCTGCGGCAATGAAACGGCAAGTGAACGACCCATGATGCGTAAATACATGATTGAGTCAGTGCTTTATTGGATGAAGGAGTACCACGTTGATGGTTTCCGATTTGACTTAATGGGTATTCATGATATTGAAACAATGAATGAGATACGAAAAGCTGTGAATGCTGTCGACCCGTCTATCATCATTTACGGTGAAGGTTGGGCTGCGGAAGCTCCCCAGTTGCCGGCAGACTCACTGGCCATGAAGGCAAATACACAACGTATGCCCGGTATTGCTGCTTTCTCTGATGAAATGCGTGATGGTTTGCGGGGTCCTTTCAATAATAATCATAAAGGAGCTTTTCTGGCCGGAATTCCGGGAGGTGAACAAAGCATTAAGTTTGGCATTGTGGGGGCGGTAAAACATCCGCAAGTGCATCTTGATTCGGTGAATTATACTAAGATAGCCTGGGCAGGTGAGCCAACTCAAATGATTAGCTATGTTTCTTGTCACGATGACATGTGTCTGGTCGATCGTTTGCAGGCCAGTGTTCCGGGCATAACTCCCAAGCAGTTGGTTCTGCTCGATAAGTTAGCTCAGACGGCGGTCTTTACCTCACAAGGTATACCATTTATCTATGCAGGAGAGGAGATCATGCGTGATAAGAAAGGAGTTCACAATAGCTTTGAAAGTCCTGACTCTATTAACGCCATTGATTGGAGATTAAAAGCCTTGCATGCAGATGTTTTTACTTATTATAAAGGACTTATTGCTTTGCGAAAGGCTCATCCGGCTTTTCGGATGGGTAAGGCCGAGATGGTTCGCAAACACTTAGAGTTTTTGCCTGTTGACGGCAGTAATGTGATTGCTTTCCGTTTGAAAGGACATGCCAACGGAGATGCATGCCAAGATCTGATCGTTATATTGAATGCACGGACACAAATGAGCAAGGTTACGGTGCCCGCTGCTAAATATACTGTTTTCTGTAAAGATGGTTTTGTGAGTGTTGACGGTCTGGGTACATTGTATGGACCAGAAGTTTATGTGGCTCCTCAAACGGCGCTCATTATGGGTAGTTACTAAGTATCTGTTTTACCGCAGTACATGATAATTATGACTGCGGTAAAACCCTCGCTTTTGTCAGGCATTACATCTGTGAAGCCGACTGTTCTTTATATTCCGTAGGAGAAACTCCATAAAATTCCTTGAATGTATTCGAGAAGTGTGAAAGGTTAGAGAATCCCGTAGCATAAGCAACCTCAGAAATAGTGAGATTTTTCTCTTTCAATAGGGATGCCGCTTGTTTTAACCGGATGCCTCTGATAAAATCGCGGGCCGACTGGTTGGTTAGCTCCTTGAGTTTACGATGCATGTGTACACGGCTCATACCGGCATTTGCCGCTAATACTTCAACGTTAAGAGTCGGGTCAGCCAAATGTTCATTGATGGTTTTCATGATCTTTTCCATCAATATTTCATCGTTTGATTTGAGATGAATCTTATCCATTTTGTCTTCAACCTGCTTTTCCGTATTGAACTTTCCTCTCAATCTTTCTCTGTTATTAATCAGGTTACTGATCGTTAAGCGAAGCAAATCAATATTGAATGGTTTCACAAGGTATGCATCGGCGCCAATTTCTAAACCCTCCATTCTATCTTCGGGCTTTGAACGAGCTGTTAGTAGCACAACGGGTATGTGATTGATATTGGTGTTTTGTTTTATTTTTTGGCAAAGCATGTTGCCATCCATTTCCGGCATCATTACATCGCTTATAACCAAATCGGGTTTCTCCTTCAAAATGTACTCCAGCGCTTGTTTTCCGTTTACACATTCGGCTATACGGTATTCACCGCATAACTCTTGGCGAATGTAATGTCGTATATCATCTTCATCTTCAACAATGAGAACGCGGTAGTTTGTTTTTGCTTTTACCTTGTCTTTTTGCATGCATTCGTCATCATCCGATCCATAGAGCTGAGCCGTGTCTTTTTCAAATACTGTTTGTTGAGACTCACCCTCTGATATTTGCGTAGGATCTTCCAACTCTTCTGCTTTCAGATGATCAGAGCCTAGTGGCAGGCGAATGATAAATCGGGTACCCGATTCGTCTTCTCTATTTTCAGCCTTAATGGTGCCGTGGTGGAGTTCAACCAAAGACCTGGACAAATGCAGACCTATGCCGGTTCCGAAATTCGATTTGGTGAGGTCGTTGTTTATCTGATAAAAGCGTTCAAAGATTTGCTCTATTTTGTCCTTGTCAATACCTATTCCGCTATCAGTTACACTTATTTCAAAATAATTCTTTAAAGCTCCTCTGCATGTTTCATCCTTACCGGTAGAGAGATTGACAGATATATTGCCTCCTTGAGGGGTATATTTAAATGCATTTGATAGCACATTGAGCAATACTTTATCGAAGTTATTCAAATCGACCCAAGCCTTCAATTCCTTTTTGGTAGAAGGATGATCTTCTTCCTCTGAGTTATCAGCCGGGTTATTGCCTAAATTAGTTGTAAAACAGAACGATATACTCTTTTTTTGAGCTTGATAGTCAAAGGTCTGCATCAGGTCGTCAACAAAACCTACAATATCTGTTTCGCGAAACTTGAGGTGCATCTGTCCCTTATCTATCTTACGGATATCCATGAGCTGGTTGATCAGACGTAGAATGCGTTGTGCATTACGATACATCATCAGGTAAGTGCTTTGTTTATCAGAACTTTCGCTCAGCAGTTTTTCCAAAGGACTCAGAATCAGAGTCATCGGAGTGCGTATTTCATGTGAGATGTTGATGAAAAACTGAAGTTTCGCTTCGCTGATTTGCTCTTGATGTTCTCTTTTAAGCATCTCTTGTTTATGATGTAACCGAGAAAGAATGTACATGACGATGGTGTACATAATGGCACTACCTATTAGTACCCACAAACAAATGGCCCACCAACTCTGATACCACGGTGGAGTAATGACAATAGTCACTGTTCGCACGTTTGAATAATTACCATGGTCAGAGGCTCTGACACGAAAAGTGTAGGTGCCCGGACTCAGATTACTGAACGTTACACGGTTGACCCCGGGATGGTTACTAATCCATTCATTACCCAATTCATCAATCATGTATTGGTAGCTAATGCGTTCCGGATTATTAAAATCCAAAGCTGAAAACTCAAGGCTAAATGTGTTTTCATTATATGCCAGTGTAAATTTGTTAGCATCTATCACGGCAGTCTCGGTAATTAAATTTCCACCCGATTTATCTCCTTGTTTCACTGCATGATTGGCCAAATATAAGTCGGTGATAATTACCCTCAGTTCTTTTTTGATTTCGGTTATTTCGTAAGGAATGAAAGAAGTAATACCATTGGTACCTCCGAAATATATTTTTCCCCGTTTATCTTTAAAAACAGCACCGCGTGTAAATTCATTCCCTTGAATGCCATCGCCTGCATAGTAATTGATGAATCGATTCTCTTTGGTTACGAATTTGGAAATCCCTTGGTGAGTGCTTATCCATATATTACCCTGTTCGTCTTCCGCCATTCCGCAAATTACATCGCTGGGTAGACCGTTGGAAGTTGCATAGTGGCTAATTTTGTGGCTTTTTACATCAAAACAAGCAACACCTTCTGTAGTGCCTGCATATATTTTACCATCAGCTGCTTCTAGTATGGTGTTAACGACGTACCCCGGCAGGAGGTTACTTTGGTTCAGAAAGTTGATAAACGTATTTTTTTTAGGATTAAAACAAGATAACCCTTTGAACGTGCCAATCCATATAAGACCGTTGCTGTCTTCCACGATTGAATTAATCCAATCATTGGGCAGTTTATCAACTCTCCAATCATCGTTTTCACTTCGGGTCGATTCGTAATGGGCTACTTTATGTGTCTTAAGGTTAATCTTATAAATACCCGAACCGTAGGTTCCTACCCATAAGTTCTTGTTACTGTCTTCTGTGATACAAAAAACCTTGTCATTAATGCCACCATGACCACTCAAGTGATTCATGTATTCACACAGTCCGTTTTTCTTGTTGACTTTACCAAGCCCATTGAAGTAAGATCCTACCCATAAATCTTGATTGGAATCCTCAAAGATACACATGATGCTTCCCGGCAATGAACGCGGGTTGCTTGGTGAAGGTTTAAAATGCAGTAATTGTTCTCCCAAATCATTGATGGCATAAAGCCCGTCATTATCTGTTCCAACCCATGTTGTGCCGGCTTTGTCTTTATGAATAGCCATGATGCAGCTTGACCCTATCGTGTTTTTGCGAAGTGATTTGTAACCGAAATAACCAAATCGGTTAGTGGCTCCGGGTATAAATATAATTCCTTTCTGGAAGATACCCAGCCAAAGATTATTATCTTTATCTTCAACGATGGAGTGTATTTTTGATTTGGAAAAGTCAAACGGTCCGGTGCTAATCTCGCTATCCTCAATTATATCTTTCTGATAGTTATACTCTTTCAGTCCTTCACCGTCTGTTCCAATAAATAAGCGCCCTTGCTTATCGAGCATCAGCGCACGCACGTTCAGTGGAATGTTGCGCGTGTAGCTTATGGGTACAAACTTTTGCGATCGGTCTTTTGTCGATAGTTTGAAAACTCCTCCGGTGAGGGTGCCTACAAAGATAGTACCTTCTCTGTCTTCTGATATGGCCGATATATCGTCTTTTAAAATGTCTTGCGGAGCCTTAAAACATTTCAACGCATTGGTTTCGGGATTATATTTGAAAAGTCCCTTGTCTTCAGTTGCTATCCATAGATTCTTTTGAGAGTCTTCATAAATAACATTCATGAAATTACTGTTCATCCGATCAATCAGATTCTTTTCTTTCCGGAATTCATTGACTCCTTTTTCCTTTTTCAGCGATATAATGCCTTGTCCGGATGTGGCAATCCAAATGTCTCCGTTGGTGCGCTCTATAATAGAGGTAACATGAGGATTCTTTCTTCCGTCTTCTCGGTGAATACGTATTTCTTTGAACGAGTCTGTAGCACGGTCGTATAATTGTAATCCATTGATACAGCCTATCCAAAAGCGACTGCTACTGTCTTCGAACACGGTTCTTACGTAATTGTTTTTTAGTGAAGTACTATCGGCTGAATTATGCTTATAAATGGTGAAACGGTTGCCGTCAAAACGGTTTAATCCGTTCTCGGTGCTTATCCAGATGAATCCTCTTCGGTCCTGATATACTTTATTGATAAGACTGTTCGATAACTCTTTATCCGTAGAGTAGAACTTTCCGGTTTGAGCCCATGTGTAAAAGGGTAATAGACATGTCAGGATGAATAATGTTTTTCTTACTTGTGCTTTCATTCTAAATCGATGTTAACTTCTTATTCGCAAAGATAGGTAAATACTTGATTTAAAGGTCATGGCTAAACCATTTAAATACTTCATATAGACCGATAACGGTGTTTTTTTAGCTAATTATAGTGCTATATTCCAATTAAGTAACGAGCAACAAAGAGTATGTAACAGTGGCAAAAATACATGTAACTAACATCTAACAAACAGAAACATAACTTAGCTATGTGTATAAAACTAATTTGTAGTTTTGCGTAAGTCCAGATAGAATTGTTTAACTTTTAATGATCTATAGAAATGAAAACATGAAGCACCTTATCTTATTAATTTAGTCCTATTAACTTTAAACAAGTATTTATATTAATTAAAAAAACGATGATTGTATGAAAAGCACAAATCATTATTACAGGCCCGTGGGGCTGTTTATTTTGCTATGCCTGGTACCAATATGGGCATTTGCACAATCTATAACTGTAAGAGGTACAGTGAAAGACGCGGCAGGTGAACCTATAATAGGAGCTAGCGTACTAGAAAGTGGAACAAGTAATGGAACCATAACGGATTTGGATGGTCAGTTCTCGTTAAAGGTTTCACCAAGAGGCAAACTTACCATTTCTTTTATCGGGTACGAAAAACAAGAAATACCTATTGCCGGAAAAAACCAATTCTCAATTGTGATGAAAGAGGATACGAAAGTACTTGATGAAGTTGTGGTAGTGGGTTACGGTCAGATGAAACGTAGTGATTTAACAGGGTCAGTTGTATCCGTATCAAGTGATGCTATTTCAAAATCTGTAACAACATCTATTGATCAAGTGCTACAAGGCAGGGCAGCAGGTGTGCAAGTACAACAAAATAGCGGTATGCCGGGTGCAAGTTCTTCTATTCGCATTCGTGGTGTAAACTCTTTAAATGCTTCAAATGAACCCATATTCGTTATTGATGGAGTGATTATTGACGGTTCAACCGGTTCGGGAACAGATAATGCGTTGGCATCCATTAACCCTGCTGATATTGTTTCGATGGATGTTTTGAAAGATGCTTCCGCTACGGCTATTTATGGAGCTCGTGCGGCTAATGGTGTAATTATAATTACAACCAAACGAGGCAAAAGTGGTGAAGCTAAAATAACTTATGACGGCTATATGGGCTGGCAGGAAATGCCTAAAAAACTCGATATGCTCAACTTACGCGAGTATGCTGAACATAAGAATGTGCGTTCAGGTAATGATTATTCAGGCCAAAATTGGGGGATTGTACAAGCGGATGATAATTTTGTACGTCCCGATTTACTGGGTGAAGGGACCGACTGGCAAGACGAAATGTTCAGTAAGGCCACTATGACTAGCCATAACTTATCCGTTACAGGGGGTAGTGACAAGAGTAATTATGCGTTGGGAGCCGGTTATCTCAATCAAGATGGTATTGCTATCGGGTCGGGTTTTCGTCGTTTAAATCTCCGAGGAAGTTTTGATTCTCAGGTGAAGAAGTACCTGAAGATGGGCATTAACTTTGCATTTAGTAATTCTCGACAAAAACTTACCGTTTCTGATGAATCATTAATTGAAACAGCGCTTAAGCAAACACCCAATGTGGCAGTCAGAAATGCAGATGGAACTTTTGATGGCCCGGATACGGATGAATATGTACAGAACAACCCAGTTGGTTTGGCTATGATTAAGGATAATCGGAACGAAAAAATGGGAATTCGTGCCAATACGTATGCAGAAGCCACAATCATTGATGGTTTGTCTGTTAAAACCGAACTCTCTTTTGATTATGGTATAACCAATACATATAAGTTCGATCCTTCTTATACATTCGGAGCTATTGAGAATACCAACAGAGAAGGCTCTTACTCAAAGTCATACAATAAATATTGGAGCTGGAGAAACCTTGTCAATTACAATAAGGTTTTTGGTTTGCACAATCTTCAGGCAATGCTGGGACAAGAAATGCAGAAGAGCCATTGGGAGTATCTGTACGGTAACCGTAAAGGGTATCTGTCAAATAGTGCAACCGATTTGACTTTAGGCGATGCCTCTACAGCTAAAAATGACGGAAGCAGTGGCGAGAGTTCTATTCTGTCTTATTTCGGACGTATGTTTTATTCGTATGATGACAAGTATTTGCTTACATTTACTTTACGTAGGGATGGTTCTTCTAAATTCTATAAGGATAATCGTTGGGGGTGGTTTCCTTCAGCTGCGCTTGCATGGAAGGTTACTAACGAGGAATTTCTGAAGGATAATAATATAATAAATAACCTCAAACTTCGTCTGGGATGGGGAACAGTAGGTAACCAAAATGTGCCTAACAATGCCTACTTAGCCACTTATTCTTCTGTTGCAACAGTTTGGGGAACAGGTTTGCTGGCAGCCAATACGCCGAATCCTGATTTAAAATGGGAAACAACTTATTCTAGTAATATAGGATTAGATTTGAACTTATTTCAAAACCGTATTGAATTTATAGCTGATTTATATTATAAAAAGACGAAGGATTTATTGTTACAGGTACCTCTGCCTGCTTATGTAGGAACTTCAGGTCCGGGATCTACTGCTGCACCATGGAAAAATATCGGTTCGTTGGAAAACAAAGGTATAGAACTGACATTGAATACAGTCAATGTTGATAAAAAGGGTTTTCAATGGAGGTCTAATCTGGTTTTCTCAATGAATAGAAATAAGGTTAAAGAACTCGATACTGAATCAAGTTTAATTAATAAATCATACCAAAGCGGATCGACCGTTACCATCATTACTCGCACTGCCGTAGATCAACCTATCGGTCAGTTCTATGGTTACAAGGTTATAGGCCGTTTTGAAAAAGCAACAGACTTTTACTACAAAGATGCTGATGGCAATTTGAAACAGACAGCTTTACCAAAAGACATGTCAATTGGGAAAAACAGTGTATGGATTGGTGATTATATTTTTGAAGATATTAATAAAGATGGTGTAATTGATGAAGAAGACCGATCTTTTATTGGTAATCCCGAGCCTGACTTTACGTATGGCATAGGCAATACCTTCTCGTATAAAGGTTTTGATTTAAGTATCTATTTAAGTGGCAGTTACGGCAATGAAGTGGTGAATTGGGTTAGAAAAGACCTTGAAAATCCACGTGAAAACACCAATTTGTTGAAAGATGCTCTTGACTATGCACAATTGGAATTGATTCATTCCGATGGTCCGGATGACTATCGGAACATTAAAATCATTGGTGGAGATCCCCATGCTTGTCGTATGGCTTCTTCTTCCGCTTCCAATACTTCTAATTATCGTTTTAGCGATAAGTTTGTTGAAGACGGTTCATACTTGAGAATTCAGTCGATTTCTTTGGGATATACTTTACCCCAAAAATGGGTAACCAAAGTTGGTCTTCAAAATATGAAGATTTATTGTAACTTGCAAAATGTATATACATTTACGAAATACAAAGGCTACGATCCTGAGATTGGTTCTGCTAATCAAGATGCACTACTTACCGGATTTGATAACTACCGTTATCCCACTCCGCGCATTTACACATTTGGTTTAAATCTTACATTCTAATTTAATAGATATGAATATGAAAACAAGTAAATATATATACTCGCTTGTATTGGCAGCATCTTTAACGATAACAGGATGTAGTGATTTCTTGGATACCGAGAATAATTCCAGTATTACTGCTGAGAATTTTTATCAGAATGAAGAAGATTTTAGTGCTGCCACCGGAGCGCTTTATAATAAAGTTTGGTTCGACTTTAATGATAAGTTTTATTATGGGTTAGGTGATGGTAGAGGCTTTAACTTGTACGCTCCCTACTCTGATTATATTTATCCGTTTACAGACCTGAACGAAACAGGGTTAACCGGACCGCTAGTCAGTGCATGGGCGTCATTGTATAATGTGATTCAGCAGGCTAACAAAGTAATCATAGGTATTACAAATAGTCCTTATAATAATGAAGATACAAAAAAAGAATACATTGCTGAGGCCCGCTTTATGAGGGGAGTTGCTTATAGCTATCTGGCCATGCTTTGGGGTAATGTGATTTTGAATGAAAATACAGACGATTTAATTGCTAATCCTATTGTCAACACAAGTCCCACTTCTGACGTATACGAATTTACAATGCGTGATTTGGAGTACGCAGCAAAATATCTTCCCGGGACTTCAAGTGCAGCCGGTCGGGTTAATAAATATAGTGCCTATGCAATGCTTTCGCGCGTGTACTTAACTTATGCAGGTTATGGTACTGATGCTAATAGCGGAGTGCGGAGTGAGGAATACTTAAATTTAGCCAAGAAAGCTGCCCAAAAAGTGATTGAAGAAAGTCCTTTCCAGCTAATGGATAATTACGAAGACTTATTTAAGATAGAAAATAATAATAATTCTGAATCTGTCTTTGCTCTGCAATGGGTTGCCAATGGATCTTATGGTGAAACGAATACCCAACAGGCATATTTTGCATGTGGTTCTGAAATAACCGATGACGACGCTGCATGGGGATACTGGACTCGCGCACAGCCCAATGTGATATTTGAATATGAAAAGGGCGACAAACGTCGTAAGGCAACCTGGATGGCATATGGCGACCAATATCCGGAAATTCAAGCCTCTAAGGGTGGATACACCTATGAGAAAACGGAACAAGCCTTGAATGTGAAAAAATATGTTTGTGGATCAACAAAAGACAATCCAAAAATATCTCGAATGAGTTGTCCAATCAATACATACATGATGCGCTTGGCTGAGGTTTATCTGATTTATGCTGAGGCAGTACTTGGTAACAATGCGACTACTTCTGATGAAACGGCTCTTGATTATTTTAACAAGATACGCGCCAGAGCCGGACTTAATCCGAAAGATGCAATTTCTTATGAAGACATTCGTCATGAACGTAGAATGGAATTGTGCATGGAAGGACAGTATTGGTATGATCTTGTTCGTAGATCTTACTACAAACAGCAGGAAACGGTGAATTACATAAAGAACCAGCAGAGAGATGTTAATACCCCGGTGCTGTGGAACTCGGAAACCCAAACTTTATCTGTTGATGAGTCTCGTGATCCCAGCAGCCGATCAATTGGAACTATAGATGCAACAATATTCTTATTGCCTTATCCGGAATCGGAAACAGTCCAGAATCCGCTGCTTAAAGCAGAGCCGGTTTCTTATGAGTTTAAAGAAGATCGAATTACCGATTTGTTTAATTAAAAATACCTATTTAAGTATGAAAAACTTAATGATAAATTATAATGGTCTGAAAGCAGTCGTTTTATTTATAGTCCTTTTTATTACCTCTCTCACATTGACATCTTGCGATGATGATGAGAACAATAATGGAGCAGAAATGACTATTACAGGTGTTTACCTAGAAGATGCCGATTCTGATGTTCCTGACAGATTGGTTGAATTTGCTCGTTTGGGACAACTTATTCGTGTAGAGGGTAAAGGATTTACCGGCTTAAAGAAAGTGTACATTAATGGCTATAGTTGTTATTTTAATCCGGTAATGGTTTCTGATAAATCTTTTGTAGTAAGCGTAAACAAGAATATTCCCACAACAGAAGCAGAAGAAGCAATTCGCAATACAATTCGCTTAGTGAAGGATGCAGGAGAGTATACTCATAATTTTACCATTCGTTCGGCAGCACCTGTCATTACAAGAATTTCAAATACCATGCCCAAAATGGGCGAACCGATCATTGTCTTTGGTTCTGGTTTATTAGAAGTGACAAAGGTTGTTTTCCCGGGTAACGTGGTTGTTACTAGTGGCATTACTCAAAGTAAAGATGGTACTTATTTTATGGTGAATGTACCCGAAGGGATTTCTGATAATGGAGGATCTATTTTCATTGAATGCGCTAACGGAGGTGCTTATTCTCCGGCTTATTTTAATTGCAAAAAGGGAGTGATTCTTGATTTTGATGGGAAAGGGCAACAGGGTTCTTGGGGCTCGAGCGCAAGTATGGTTACTCCGGAAGATCTAGAATCGGCAGTCATAGGTGAAGGCAATGTGTCTCAAGGAACTTACTGTGTATTGCCGGCAGCGAAACAATTGCCTGTTGCCGGGGGTAAAAACCGTTGTGCGGAGGTGTGGACAGCCGGTAATGGTGTTGACGATTGGAGTGAAACGGCATTGGGTATACCACACACCCTTCCTATTGATTCAGTTGGTTTTCAATTTGATATTTATGTTCCGGCTGCTACCCCATGGAACGAATCTGGATTTTTAAAGGTTTGTTTGATTAATGGTTTAAACGGTGGTGAATGGGCTTCTTCAGATAACAAACAATGTTATAATTACGTTCCTTGGGTTTCAGGAGGTTCTGCCGTTCCTTATTCATCCTCAGGGTGGGTTACTGTTACTATTCCCTTTAGTAAGTTTTATGTATTTGCGGCCAATGCAAACGTTTCTTCAATGACTTTTGCAGATGTTGTAGCTTTGCGTGATGCAGCCTCATATAAAAACTTTGGGTTCTATTTCGAAAACTCAGATTTTACATTAAATAAACTTACCGGAAATAGTGCTGACGAAGCTACGAGCTTTATCTCAAAAGAAACATCAGTAAGGGTTTATGTTGATAATTGGCGTATTGTGCGGTTGGGTGTGCCTGCTTATTCTGATTTCCCGACTGTTGCTGAGTAAGTAATAATTTTAATAGTGATAATTATGAAATACAATAAAATCATTCCAATAGTGGCATTACTGGCTACTACTATGAGCTCATGTGATGAGGAAAAAATGAATTGGTATAAAGACCCCTCGCACGGAGAAGTGGCGTCTTCCGAATTACCATTGGAGTTGAGAGAAGCCATATCCCGTTATGAACCTTTAAAAACTTACGTGGCCGACGCTAATTTTAAGTTAGGTTGCGGGGTGGGGCTAACTCCTTATGTGGAAAATGAGCCATACAATCAGTTAGTGAACGAGAACTTTAATGAAATTACAATTGGATACCTGATGAAACATGGTCCGGTTGTAAAATCAGATGGTAGTCTTAATTTTACTAATATTGATAAGCTGTTTGTCAAAACAGATGAAGCCGGTATATCTGTTTTTGGACATACATTGGTGTGGCATCAAAACCAGAATGCTAAGTATCTCAATTCATTGATTGCCGACAAAGTCATTGTAACGCCAGATGATTCAGAGAAAATTATTAATATACTTGATAATAGTGATTTTGAAAACGGAACCATCAGTCCATGGGGTGGTTGGGGTAACGACTCATCTCGAAAAGTGTCTGAAAAGGGACAGGGGTATAGTAGTGATTATGCCATGATTTTGGTTAATCCCAAAGATGCGAATTCCTATTCGGCGCAAGCAGCTTATTCACTACCTTCTGAACTTATTGTAGGTAAAACGTATTGTTATTCGGCCATGGTGAAGGCTGATGTGGTGAATACTGATTTTACCTTTCAGGTTCAGAATCCTACCAGTTATGCAGGAGAAGGGTATGTAAGCGGCACAACAGCTGTAGGTCAGTGGGTGCTGATAGAGGGAGAATTTGAATGTACCAAAGAAGACCTTACAAGGCTATGCATTAACTTTGGCAAAGCAGCGGGTAATTATTACATTGATAATATCAAATTTGGTGAGAAGAATGAGAATGTAGATAAGATGTTGAATGTGATAGATAATACTACCTTCGAAACAGCAACCATCTCTCCATGGGGCGGTTGGGGCAACGACTCTTCTCATAAAATTTCTGATAAAGGTCAAGGTTACAACAGTGATTATGCCATGATTTTGGTTAATCCCAAAGATGCAAATTCCTATTCGGCGCAAGCAGCCTATTCTTTGCCTGCTGAGTTAGAAATAGGTAAAACCTACTGTTATTCGGCTATGGTGAAGGCCGATGTGCTGAATACTGATTTTACTTTTCAGGTTCAGAATCCTACCAGCTATGCAGGAGAAGGGTACGTAAGTGGCACTACTGCTGTGGGGCAATGGGTACCTATTGAAGGGGAATTTACATGTGCGAAAGCGGGAATGCAAAGATTGTGCATCAACTTTGGTAAGGCCGCCGGTACTTATTACGTTGATAATGTTAAGTTTGGTGAGAAAAAAGCAACTACCAAAGCGGCTACCCGCGGGGTACAGATTATTCCGCTTTCCGACGAGGAAAAAGCTCTACTAATAGGCAATGCTTTAGAAAGCTGGATTTCACAGATGGTATCACATTGTAAGTCGCACATCAAAGCATGGGATGTCGTGAATGAGCCTATGCGTGAGGGTGGAACTTTGCGTGATGGAACAGAATCTTCGGGAGACGATATTTTTTCATGGGTGAAATATTTGGGTAAGGACTATGCTGTTACGGCCTTTAAACTTGCCCGTCAGTATGGTAACGGTGATAGTGACAAGCTGTTTATTAACGACTACAACCTGGAAGTCAGTGAAGCTAAGTTAGCCGGACTTATTGATTATGTTACTTACATTGAAAGTAAGGGGGCTAAGGTTGACGGCATTGGTACACAAATGCACTTAAGTTTGAGCGGTAAAGATGCGAATGGAATAGCGAACCTGAAGCAACAAATAGATAAGATGTTTCAAACACTTGCTGCCAGCGGTAAGCTGATTAAAGTTTCTGAACTTGATATAGCTTTGGGAACTGCATCTCCTACTGATACGCAATTTGCAGATCAAGCTGAAATGTACCGTTACGTAATTGAATCTTATAAAAAGTACATACCACAAGCACAGCAGTATGGTATTACAATTTGGGGCGTGTCAGATGATCCTGCAGAACATGAAAACTGGCTACCCGATGATGCTCCTAATTTATGGGATGCAAGCTATGGTCGTAAGCATGCTTACAAAGGTGTGGCTGACGGATTTGCCGGCAAAGATGTCAGTGAGGATTTTAGTGGTGATCTTCAGTATTAAAACTGATTAGGTTAGACTTTTGTGTTGAGAACCCGTAGCGTTGAATAACAGTGCTACGGGTTCTCTTTTTATAAATAAAAGTGGTATTTTTTTTAGAATAAACAATCATATTATGCCATTTTAGATTTGTTCTATTATCTTTGTCGTCGAGAAACCTGTCTGTTATAAAATATGATGCTATGAAAGTAAAATTGAATTGTATTGTTTGGAGTCTGCTAGCCCTGCTGTGGCCGTCCTCTCTCGAAGCACAATTACCGCTTGTTTATGATAAGGAAAACATGGGTAACGCCTATACCTTTTCTGATTTTTCGCAAATTAATGAATTGCCGGAGATAACGACCTTGCCCGATCCATTAGCCTGGGCGAATGGTAATGGTCGGTTAAGCCGTTTTAAAGATTGGGAACGCCGCCGTACAGAGATTATCCGGCAACTACAACATTATGAGTTAGGCTGTAAACCAACGGTTGCCAAAGATAGTATGGAAGCATCGATCACGAATGATACCTTACGCGTTGTGGTGCACAACAATGGCCAAACATTGGTTCTGACTGCATTTATTAAATATCCTGAGGGGGCCGGACCGTTTCCGGCTATAATAGGCATAGGAATGCCCAGTGGCTCTCTTCCGTCGGAATTGTTTACTAAGAGAGGCATAGCGCAGATTGCGTTTAATTTTACACAAGTAATGTCTCACACACAAAAACGAGGTAATGAACCCATAAACCGTTTGTATCCGGAGTTGATAGAGATGGGAGCGTATAGCGCTTGGCCTTGGGGGATAAGCCGTTTGATAGATGGGTTAGAGATTGTAGGTAAAAACTCACGTATTGACACCTCTCATCTGGCAGTGTCGGGCTGTTCGTTTGCCGGTAAAATGGCTTTGTACGCAGGTGCTTTTGATGAACGTATTGCTTTGACCATTGCCCAAGAACCGGGAGGTGGAGGCGTAAACGCATGGCGTGTTTCCGAAACATTGGGTAACGTAGAAACATTGGGACGTACTAACCATGCCTGGTTTTTGGAAAGCATGTTTCTGTTTTCAGAAAAGAATGTAAATCGTTTGCCGGTTGATCATCATGAATTGGCAGCGTTAATAATGCCCCGTGCATTGCTTGTTCTGGGTAATACGGATTACGAATGGCTGGCCGAAGAGTCTAATTATGTATCTTGCCGTGCAGCGCGTAAAGTTTGGGAAGCGTTCGGGATAGAAGATAGAATGGGGTTTTCTATACAAGGTGGACACCCACACTGCCAATTACCGCTAAGTCAATATCCTGAAGTTGAGGCATTTATTGATAAGTTTTTATTAGGAAAAAAGGACGTAAATACGATTGTTACCAAAGCAGAAATGTTTAAAGACGTTGATTATAAAAAGTGGATGCCTTGGGCGAAATAGTACAGGCATAAAACCTCTTTTTTGCTGTTTTTTGCTGTTGTACCAATATTATTCGTCTTTTTTCTTCTCGTGTTGACTAAAAAGGTAACAGGAAACTCATTTCTTTTTTTGAATCTTTATAATCAGATAGTTAACGCTTTTGTTAACCAATTAATTTGATTATGAAAATGGGAAAAAACTTTTATTTTAAACACGATGCTTCGGCTTTTAGTGATGCCAAACTGATGAGCTTGATCAAACAAGAAGGAATGACCGGTTATGGAATCTATTGGATTATTCTTGAATTTTTACGCATGCAGCGTGAGTATGTTGCTTCGTATGTAATGCTTTCGCATCTGTCGAGAAGAGCAAATACATCATCCAAAAGATTGATGAGAATTATATCCGATTATGATTTATTTGTGCTAACCGATGACTCTTTTTATTCCCCGGGGCTGTCCGAAAGAATGGCAGCGCACGACCGAGTTGTGAGCTCATGTCGGGCTCATGGACGTCTCGGAGGACTAGCTAATAGCCTGAAAATCAGCCAAAGTGACGAAGCGAACGCTTTAGCATTACAGAGAGAGAGTAATCATATAATTACTTCTTTGAAGAGTGAGAGCGAAGCGAACTCTTGCTCTTCACCGGAAGAACTGCTTCGTTCGGTGGCAGAGATGAAGCACGAAACCATCTGGCAGGAGCAGATGGCCATGAAGAGTGGCATGGGGTTGAAATTCGCTGCACATTTTGACGCTTTGCTGCTGGCCTTTTCCACCTACATCAGCCTCATTGGCGAGGAAAACTCCATTCCCACGGTGAACGATGCCAAACGGCGGTTTTTCTTCTGGATGCAATCGGCCGACTGCAAGCAACTCATGGCCCGTCTGCAAAAGCAGGAGGAAGCTGCACCCGATCCGTACCGCTTCGAAACGATAGTCGACGGCCGGCGAACCTACTGCGGCATGCCCATCATTGAAGGAGCCCCACCACGCCCCGCCATCAATGCCGTGTGGGATGACGACGGTCATTGCTGGAGACACTAGCCCCTTCTCCCGGCTATATAGACCACGCCCCGTGAGCTATATAGCTCAAGCATGCCGAGGTATATAGCCCGTGAGCATAGGCTATATAGCTCGCACCCCCTGAGGTATATAGCTCATTAGCGAATCAACACTTTCTTCTTCAAAAAGCTTGTAGCAAGGCTTTTTATGAAGTCTTGTAACTGCCGGCAAAGTCTTTGTAACCCATGTGAAAGTTGCGGTAACACTAGGTAAAGTACTTGAAACGGCTAATATGTATATTGCCATAAATGGTTGTATCTTTGTTTCTGTTATATCCAATATTCACTTAAAAATTAAAGCATTTGTCAAGCCTCTGTTATGGAATCGAAGAAAAAGATCATGAGTGAAAAACTTCCCATTACGGAAGTAAATCCTATTAATTCGCGTTACTATGATTATGCGCACTTCACTTATCCGTGGCATTTTCATAGCCAATATGAGATTATCTGGGTGAAAGAGAGTACGGGTCTGTGTTTCGCGGGCGATTGTATCGAACGTTTTGGACCTGGTACCCTTATCTTGTTTGGTAGCAATTTGCCGCACTACATGCAGAGTGACGACGTTTATAAAACTGATAATTCCGAACTGCGTGTAAGAGGTACTATCATTCAGTTCGAAGCGGCTTTCATGCAACATTCTATTCAGCATTATCCACAGTTCAGGCAGATAAAGACATTACTTGAAGAGGCACGTCGCGGTATCTTTTTTAGCAGCCTTTCTGACCCAGACATTATGGGGATGTTGGACGAGTTCCCTCGTATCCTTGGGTTTGATCAGATTGCTGGGCTTCTGTTATTGCTCCAACGTCTGTCGGTATGTGCCGGGCGCGACGTGCTAGCTTCTCCTATGTACCAAGAGGTGTTCCCTACGTTGGGAAACACTCGTATTGAAAAAATCATTTCCTACATTAACGGCAACTACACGCGCGACATGGGCTTGGCTGAGATTGCTTCAATGGCGGCAATGAATCCTGCTGCTTTTTGCCGCTATTTCAAGGAAAATACGGGTAAAACCTATGTACAGTACGTTACTGATATGCGTATCGGCTATGCTTGCAAACTGCTGGCGCTGAACAGTCTGAATATTTCGAGAATAAGCTCTGAGTGTGGTTTCGACTCGTTGAGTCATTTTAATCGCCTCTTTAAACAGGTCACAAATTACACCCCTTCACAGTACCAGCGGTACATTCTAAAGTAAAGCGGACGTAAAGTATCGTATATTTGCAAATATTACATTATTATACGCAAAAATACATTCATTTATATATCCGTTTTAGTTATATATTTGCATTGAATACATAATGTATGCAAAATTGTTTTAATCCTTAACTTATATCGAGCCTATGCAGAACAAAACCAAAGTTAACTTTACTTTAGACTTTTCTAGAGAGAAGATATCCCCATGTATCAATTTAATTTTTTAATATTATGAATTATATCAAATTTAAGTTTATTATTTTGTTATGCCTAATATCCGTATGCGCATCTGCACAGAATATAGCGGTAAAGGGCGTTGTGAAAGACACAAGTGGCGAGCCGATTATTGGTGCCAGCGTGCTTGAAAAAGGTACCACTAATGGTATCATTACCGATTTGGACGGAAATTTCTCACTGCAAGCTAAGAAAGGATCTGTACTTGTTGTTTCCTTTATCGGATACAAAACACAGGAAGTCACAGTGAACAGTGTACAGTCTTTAAAAATAACTCTTCTGGAGGATTCCAAAACATTGGATGAGGTTGTTGTTATTGGTTACGGTACACAACGAAAAGAAGCAGTGACAGGTTCGGTGGCCTCTATGCGTGGCGATGACTTGCGTCAGATACCAACAGGTAATGTCACAGCTGCTCTTCAAAATCGTGTGGCAGGTGTTGAGATGACACAAACTTCATCAAAACCCGGTGCAGGTATGCAGATACGTATTCGTGGTGTGCGCTCGCTTAGTGCTAGTAACGATCCATTAATAGTACTTGATGGTATTCCGTTTGCAGGTTCTATTAATGATATTGATCCTAATAGCATCAAGAGTCTTGATATTTTAAAAGATGCTTCTGCTACCGCAATTTATGGTTCTCGTGGTGCTAATGGAGTTATTCTTATTACTACAATTCGTGGTAATGCTGGACAGAAACCACAAGTTACTTATAATGGCTACTACGGGATAAAAAATGCTATCGAGTTTCCTATGATGAATGGCCCTGAGTTTGCCGAATTGCGTCGCCAAGCTGCACGTACTATTAAGGATTTGGGATTAAGTGCTTCTCCTGTGACGAATTCAGAAGATGAGAGCGATGAGACCAATACTAATTATCAGGATCTGATGTATCGCACGGGTGTTATTACCAATCATGATATAAACGTAAGTAAAGGAACAGATGATGGTAACTATGCTTTTGGAGCGAGCTATTACCTAGATCAGGCGCCCATACCGACTCAGCAATATAGTCGCCTTGCACTTCGTGCATCTGTAGATCAAAAATTAGGTAAATACATGAAGGTAGGGCTGTCATCTAACAGTAGTTACAGTCTATCGCAAGGTAGTCAGATTAATACAGGTGATGCCTTGGCAAGTTCACCATTGTCAAATCCGTATAATGAGGATGGTACTATAAAGAGAGCGGTAAAGAGTGGTCCTACAGATATTTATAAGGTGTGGACAAAAGATTTGCTTGAAAAAGCAGATGACAAATGGATGAGTGATACTAAATCATTTGCTTCATACAATAGCCTTTACGGTGAAGTTAGTACTCCGTGGATAGAGGGTTTGAAATACCGTATTAATGTTGGTTTGAATGTGCGTACTACCAAAGGCGGTGGATTTACTGGTATTGGTGTAACGAGTACTACAGACCCTAACGCACCGTCGTCAGCCTCGGTTAGTAATACGTTGACTACCAACTGGGCTGTGGAGAATATGTTGACTTATGATCGTACATTTAATAAACACAATATCAATGTGGTGGCTCTTTATAGTGCAGAACAAACGCATTACGATCGCACACATGTAGCGGTAAGAGATTTACCTGCTGATCATTTCCAGTACTATGATTTATCGAAAGCTGAAGGTGAAGTGACTATTACTCCAAATAATCAGGGATATTATGAAAGTGGACTAATGTCGTATATGGGTCGTGCAATGTATAGCTATGATGATCGTTATATGGCTAGCGTGACGTTCCGTGCTGATGCTTCCAGTCGTTTAGCGAAAGGGCACCAGTGGCATAGTTATCCTGCCGTCTCTCTTGGTTGGAACCTTCATAAGGAAAGCTTTATGCAAGACTTTGGATGGCTTGACCAATTGAAGTTACGTGTGGGGTATGGTGAAACATCCAATCAGTCAGTTAATCCTTATCAAACTTTGGGATTGCTGGGCACTAATAAATATAACTTTGGTACGACTTATCTTACAGGATACGAATTGTCACAGTTACCTAATCCAAAACTTGGTTGGGAATATACTACTACATGGAACTATGGCTTGAACTTCTCCCTTTTTGGAAATCGTTTAAGCGGTACTATTGAATATTACTCTCAACACACAAAAGATATTCTGTTGAGTGTGAATTTGCCTTCAACTTCCGGAGTGGGCTCTTATATGGCTAATATCGGTGAAACGCAGAATCGGGGTTTTGAAATTTCTCTTAACGGAGTTATATTGGAAAACGTAAACGGTTGGACTTGGGAAGCAGGTGTAAATTTTTATCACAATCAGAATGAATTGCTTAGCCTCGCTTCCGGACAAGATAATGATGAGGGCAACTGGTGGTTTAAAGGACATCCCATAAATGTAATCTATGATTATCAGAAGATAGGTATCTGGCAGGAAAACGATCCTTATCGTAATATCTTGGAACCAGGTGGAAATGCAGGTATGATTAAAGTGAAATACACAGGTGAATATGCCGAAGACGGTACTCCTGTTAGGCAAATTAATACAGATGATCGCCAAATTATAGAAGTGGATCCCAACTTTCAAGGTGGTTTCAATACTCGCGTGGCATATAAAAATTGGGATCTAAGCATCGTGGGTGGATTCCAAAACGGCGGTACACTTATCTCAACTCTTTATGGTGGAACAAGTTACCTCAATATGTTAAACGGACGTCACGGTAACGTAAAAGTGGATTACTGGACACCAGAAAATACAGGAGCCAAGTATCCTCGCCCTGGAGGTATTACTTCTGCCGACAATATGAAATACGCTAATTCTATGGCTATGTTCTCCGGTTCATATATGAAAGTACGTACCATTACGGTAGGTTATAACGTGCCGAAATCGTTTCTTGAACATTTGGGTGTGAATGATTTGCGCCTTTATGCTACTGTACAAAACCCATTTGTACTTTTCTCACCATATAATAACGAAACAGGTATGGATCCTGAACCAAATTCATTGGCTAATGAAAACCAAGCTGTCACCACACAGTATGCTAACACAGGATTGGCTGTAGTAGGATATAATACACCGGCTACACGCAACTTCCTGTTCGGATTGAAACTTACGTTCTAAACCTTTAAAAGATAAAGATATGAATAAAATATATACAAAATTTATGCTGGGAGTGGGTCTTATACTCTCTTTTGCTTCTTGTTCCGACATATTGGACGAAGAACCCCGTAATATTTTTGAACCCGGTTTCTTCGAGACTGAACAAGGAGTGGTAGGCGGATTGACCGGACTATACGAAAGCCTGCGTCATGTTTATGGACAACCTTACTATTATGGAGCTCTTGAAGCGGGTACCGACGAATATACTTATGGATCGCAAGCGGACGGAAACTTCAAGAATGCCGATCTAAGTATACAAGGTAGTATTCCTGATGCTGCCAACTCTCGATTTGATGTTTTATGGAATACAGCTTATAGTGCTATCAATAATGCTTCGGCTATTATAGATAACGGAGCAGCTGCCGGTGTTGCAGATGCTCTGACAGCTGAAGCACGTTTTTTTCGTGCATTCTATTACTTCCAGCTTGTGCAGAGTTTTGGCGGTGTGCCTCTCGACTTAGGATCAGGTGAATTGAAAGCTAATACTACGCCTTCACGTGTTTCTACTCGTAACACTGTGCCTGAAGTCTACTCTCGTTGTATTTTTCCTGACTTGTTGAAAGCAATTAATGATTTGCCCGAACAATCTCGACTTACTGGTACTGTGACGAAAAATGTTGCACGACTTATTTTGGCCAAGGCTTATCTAACTTACGGTTGGTGGTTAGAGAATCCCAATAATATTCCTACCTATCCGGAATGTCCTCGTACTGATCCGGATGGAAAAGACAAGACTTGGTATTTCCAACAAGCATACGATATTTCACTCTATGCTATAGCAAATCCAGGTCCTTATGCTCTTCAACCCACGTTCTACGACGTACATTTGTGGACTAATGACCGCAATAAGGAAATTATGCTGTATGCCGACCATAATGAAGATAACGCAGTCTATAATGAAGGAAATGTAACCGGTTGGGATGGATCGCCAGATGGAGATAATAGTGCACAAAACCAGGCAGTGTGGATGGTGACTTGGTACTTTCAAAATGTACAGAGCAGTACAGTTACTGGTTCGTGGTCTGGAAAAAGTCCTTTCCAACGTACAGTCAAGGCTGGGCAGAAATTTAGCCGCATGTGGAGCCGCATGGCACCTATAGCCGACGTTTTCGAGAAAGCTTTCGCAGAGAAGACTCTTGATTCGCGCTTTGACGCTACTTTCGTCACTACCTATCCTGCTACGTATCAGTATGGAACAAATCCCCCTTCTGTTCTTTATAACGCTAACTACATGCCAATAAAACCTGGTGATTTTGCAGTTTCTTTCTTGCCAAAAGACCCTGGAGGTATTGATTATAGTAACAGTGTTTACAAGAGTAATAGCGGTCTTGGTGTATTGCCTGGTCGTGCCGATTACGTAGTAGCGCTCGACAAGATTTCTCGTACTGTTTTTCCTGGGCTCTGGAAACTAGGCATCGCTCGTAAGGGAACTGATTATAATGACGATAAAGTATCTAGCACTCGTCCATTTAATATATTAAAATTCTCTGAATTTTATTTTATTGCTGCTGAGGCAGCTGTAAAGGGAGCCACTGGTAGTCAGTCTGCTCGTGACTTGATTAATGTCATTCGTGCTCGTGCAGGTAAGTGGACATATAGTGTGGCAGAAGAAGCTCCGAAAAATGTAGATAATAGTACTGCTGTGATAGCTGCTACCCCAGCTACTATCACTATTGATTACATTCTTGATGAACGTAGTAGGGAATACTTCGGTGATGGTTTACGTTGGTATGAACTGGCTCGTACACAAACATGGAAAGAACGTTGCAGTACGTATAAAATTAGTGCTACTGTAGGTCAGACACCTACTGTTGTACCTCGTTATATTGAAACGTACATGTATCTTCGTCCTGTTCCCACTAGTCAACTAGATAGACTGGAAGGTGATGAGGCTTATAAGGCTGCATTCCAAAATCCAGGATATGAATAATTGGTAGGTTAGGTTAATTAAATGAGTATTTGTAAACCGTAAGTGAGGCAGCGATGCGGAGCTTACGGTTTACATTTCAATAATAAATTAAAAAATGAGAAAACTTGCCTTTACATTTTTATTTTTAGTTATCACTCTTGTTTCTTTATCTGCTCAAAGCACCCTTGCTTATCTGACTAAAAAAGGTACGGCGACACAACTTGTCGTACAAGGTAGACCTTTTCTTATTCTGGGAGGTGAATTGGGTAACTCATCTGCCTCTTCATCTGAAGATGTTGAACGTATTTTCCCCAAATTGCAACGTATGGGACTAAATACAGTATTGGTTCCTGCTTATTGGGATTTGATTGAACCCACTGAAGGAACGTATAACTTCTCTCAAATAGATAAAGCAATAAATCAGGCTAAGAAAAATAACCTAAAAGTAGTATTCTTGTGGTTTGGTGCATGGAAGAACTCGATGAGTTGCTATGCTCCGTTATGGTTTAAAAGAGATTATAAGAAATACCCGCGCGCTTATACTAAAGCAGGAAAACCGTTGGAGATTGCAAGTGTTTTCTCCGAAAACGTGTATCAGGCTGATAATCGCGCATTTAAGAAATTGATGCAACACATTGCCGAGGTCGATAGCGATGGACAAACGGTCATTATGATGCAAATAGAAAATGAAATTGGCATGCTGGAAAATGCACGCGATTATTCGAAGGAAGCAACTAAACTATTTCAATCACAGGTACCGCAGCAATTGTTGAACTACCTTCTGAAAAACAAAAAAGAACTTCATCCTCAGATGCTTCGTAAGTGGGCACAAAATGGGTATAAAACCCAAGGGACCTGGCAGGATGTTTTTGGGACAGACGTTTATACGGATGAAATATTTATGGCTTTTCATTATGCGCAATATGTAGATAAACTAGCGCAAACAGCACGTTCCATTCATCCTATTCCCTTATATGTTAATGCGGCAATGAATAGCAGAGGACGCAAACCAGGTGAATATCCTTCGGCCGGTCCGTTGGCACATCTCATTGATATATGGCATTGTGGGGCACCGCACATTGATTTGCTGGCCCCCGATTTATATGACAAAGGCTTTGTTGATTGGGTAGCACAATATAAGCTGCCTAACAATCCGTTGTTTATACCCGAAATTAAAAGATCAATGAACAATTCGGTGCAGGCACTATATGTCTTTGCAGAGCACGATGCAATAGGTTTTAGTCCGTTTTCCATTGAAGATGGATCGGATTCCCCACAAGATCCGCTTGTGCAGGGCTACGGACTAATGAAAGAACTGATGCCTGTGATAACTTCCAATCAAGGGAAAGGAGTTATGAACGGTTTGTTTTTTGATGCTCAGAACAAGGAACGTGTGCTGCAATATGATGGCGTTAAGCTCACTTGCCGGCACTACTTCACATTGCCTTGGGATCCGCGCGCTACCGATGGAAGTATATGGCCGGAGGGCGGGGGTGTTGTTTTACGCCTTTCGAAAGATGAATTCCTCATTGCCGGAAATGGTATAGTGGTGGAGTTTGAAAAAGCAGATGTACACAGCCAAACGATAAACACAAAACTAGGAGAAGACGGCTTTGCTTATCAGGGAGGAGATCATGCGCAACAAGACACCTCTTGGAAAGGAGAAAGCCGTGTTGGCATAGGAACAGTTGACGAGGTCAGTATTCAGGCTGATGGCTCGTTTCAATATGTACGTCGGCTAAATGGTGATCAGACTCATCAAGGACGTCACGTTCGTATTTCCGTTGGTGAATTTAAAATATTGCATGTAAAGCTGTATGAATATAAGTGATAATGAAGTATGTAACGTACTCAAAAGTATTTGTTACAATAATGCTGTTTGCTGTTACACAGAGTAAATGACTTGATATGCTAATTCTCAATAGCTCAGTCTTATATAATTAAATTTGCATGTATATACAGACATAATTAATCATAAAAAATAAAATGCAATGAAAAGCTCCAATCAGAAAGTATCAATGGCCGAGAAAATTGGCTATAGTCTGGGTGATGGATCAGCGAACCTGGTCTTTCAAATGATGATGATGTTCCAATTATTTTTCTACACGGACGTCTTCGGTATTAAAGCAACAGCAGCAGGAATGATCTTGTTGGTAGCCCGCGTATTCGACGCCTTTGTCGATCCGGTGGTGGGCATCTTATCAGACCGAACGCAAACCCGCTGGGGAAAATACAGACCTTGGGTGTTGTGGACAGCTATTCCGTTTGCATTGTTTTTTATATTGGCTTTTTCTACACCCGATTTGACTGAAAGGGGCAAAATTATTTATGCCGGCGTTACCTATACTTTGCTGATGGCTATTTATTCATTCAACAATACTCCTTATGCTTCTTTGGGAGGTGTCATGACTAGTGATATTAAGCAACGCACCAGCATATCTTCCATACGTTTTGTAACGGCAACCATTGCTACTTTCATTGTACAAGGGCTTACGTTGCCTCTGGTTGCTAAGTTTGGACAAGGAAATGCACAAAAAGGATGGTTTGTTACGATTACATTGTTTGCTGCTGTGGCAGTTGTTTTACTTGTTATCACATTCTTCTCTGCCAAAGAGCGTATTCTTCCACCGGCCAACCAGAAAAACTCAATCAAGCAAGATTTTAAAGATATTGTTTCTAACCGTCCGTGGAAAGCCATGTTTGTGCTTACGCTATTCTTATTTACTACGTTAGCTATGTGGGGAAGCAGCATGTCTTACTACTTTAATTATTTTGTAGATAAGACTTCTTTATTTAATTTCTTGCAGCATTTTGGCTTGGTTACCGTTGATGGAAATACCTATGGATTGTGGCATCAGTTCTTAGATGCGTTCGGACTCATAGCTCTTCCCGATCACAGCAATGTTTTTGCAGTAGGTTATAGCCTTTTTAATATGGTTGGTCAAATTATAACTCTTCTGGGAGTGATTTTTCTTTCGGGCTATTTGTCGAACATATTTGGAAAGAGAAATGTGTTCATCATCTGTTTGGCTCTAACGGCTGTATTCACCTCGTTGTTTTTCGTTGTAGATGCCAAAAGTGTAGGGCTTATTTTTGTGATTAACATGCTCAAGAGTATGGCTTATGCACCTACTATTCCTCTTTTATGGGCTATGATGGGCGATGTGGCCGATCATTCTGAATGGGTTAATCACCGGAGAGCAACCGGTTTTGTTTTTGCAGGTATTGTGTTCGCTTTGAAAGCCGGCTTAGGAATTGGGGGTGCCATTTGTGGAGCTATTGTTGATTCCTTTGGTTTTATTCCTAACGTGGTTCAAACAGAATCTGCGTTGTTCGGAATCCGTATCAGTTCAAGTATCATACCTGCGCTTACTTTCGTTGTGGGAGTTTTGGCGTTGCTCTTCTATCCTATATCCAAGCATTTTAATGAGAAGATTCAACAAGAACTTGCAGTGCGAAGATCTAATAAAGTATAATTCATCAACACCTTGTTTTATGAAAGTACAAAATTTAATTTTAATGGCGGGACTTGGCCTTGTTTATTTGTCAGGTTGCAAAAGTACTAAGGGTAATAGTGAAGTAACGCTGAAAGATGCTTTTGCCAATAAATTTTTGATGGGAGTGGCTATTAATGACAATCAGGCGTCGGGAAGAGATAGTGCGGGTGCGCAACTCATCATCAAGCATTTTAATTCTGTGGCTCCAGAAAATTGTATGAAAAGTGAAGTGATACATCCTGAGGAGGGACGCTATGATTTTACTCAGTCCGACCGGTTTGTTGCTTTTGGAGAGAAATATAACATGGATATAATTGGGCATACATTAATATGGCATTCACAGCTGGCACCTTGGTTCTGTGTGGACGAGAATGGTAAGAATGTATCAAAGGAAGTGCTTACAGAACGTATGAAAGAGCATATCACTACCGTTGTGAATCGCTATAAAGGTAAAATTAAAGGATGGGATGTGGTGAATGAGGCGTTTGAAGATGATGGCTCTTATCGCCAAACAAAGTTTTATGAAATATTGGGTGAAGACTATATACCTTTGGCCTTTCAGTTTGCGCATGAAGCGGATCCAGATGCTGAGTTGTATTATAATGACTACTCCATGGCGCACAAAGGCCGTAGAGACGCAGTGGTCAATATGGTTAAGAAACTACAAGCAAAAGGCATTCGGATTGACGCTGTGGGGATGCAGGGACATTTTACAATGGAATTTCCTAAGGTGGAGGATTTTGAAAAGAGCCTGCTAGCTTTTGCTGAGACTGGTGTAAAGGTGATGATTACCGAACTTGATCTGACCATTCTCCCTCCTCCGGCGCCCAATGTAGGTGCCGATGTTTCTGCTAATTTTGATTACCAGAAGGAAATGAATCCTTATCCCGACATGTTGCCCGATTCCGTTTCAAAGGCATGGAATGATCGGATGAGCGAATTCTTCAAACTCTTCATCAAACACAGTGATAAGGTGACTCGTGTTACCGTTTGGGGAGCTACGGATGCCGACTCATGGAGAAATGACTGGCCGATGAAAGGTCGTACGGATTATCCAGTGCTGTTTGATCGGAATTATCAGCCAAAACCTTTTGTGAATGAAATGATCAATGAAGCTAGTAATAACAAAAGTAAATAATAAAGGTTATATACGTATGAAGAAACTTTGTTCAACCTTTGCGCTTTTATTGTTTTGTTTAACCACGTATGCAGCAGATCAATTTGTGACTTTCCGGAAAGCCGATGGAGCTTTTCAGATAATCGGCAGCGGAAAAGTGGTAAATATCCTTCTAGATGAAAAGGATCAGAAAGGGATAGGAATAGCAGTTAATAATCTTATAGAAGACTTTAACCGTGTGTGCGGCATGAAGCCTCAGTTATTAAAAAATACTTCCTCGGAAAACTGTATCATAGTAGGTAGCTTGGAGTCTACGTATATCAAGCAGCTTATCAAGGCTAAGAAACTCGATAAGAAGCAACTTGAGAATAAGAATGAGAAGTTTATCATCACTACAGTAAACAATCCACTTCAAGGGGTGGAGAAAGCTTTGGTAATAGCCGGTAGCGACCGTCGTGGTACTATATATGGTGTGTATGAACTGGCTGAACAAATGGGTGTGTCGCCCTGGTATTGGTGGATGGATGTACCTGTGGTGAAGCAAACGGAGGCTTATGTAATGCCGGGTGTCTATACCGATGGGGAACCGGCTGTAAAATATAGGGGTATCTTTTTGAATGATGAAGCTCCGTGTCTCACCGGATGGGTAAAGCAACATTATGGAACCGATTTTGGTGGCCATCGTTTTTATAGTGATGTATTTGAACTTATTCTCCGTCTGAAAGGTAACTTCTTATGGCCTGCCATGTGGAGCTGGGCATTCTATGGTGATGATCCTCTCAACAGCAAAACTGCCGACGAAATGGGAGTGGTAATCAGTACTTCTCATCATGAACCAATGGCACGCAATCATCAAGAATGGACTAGAAAGCGCAATGAGCATGGAGCGTGGAATTATGCAACCAACAAGAAGGTGCTGGATCAGTTCTTTCAGGAGGGGATAGAAAGAATGAAGCATACAGAAGATGTGGTTACTATCGGTATGCGTGGCGATGGTGATGCTGCCATGTCTGATGCTACTAACGTGAAGCTTCTTGAAACTGTTGTTGAAAATCAACGAAAGATAATTCAGAATGTAACGGGCAAGCCTGCTAAGGAAACTCCTCAAGTGTGGGCTCTTTATAAAGAGGTACTCGATTATTACGATAAAGGTATGCGTGTACCCGATGATGTTATTATGCTTCTGTGTGATGACAATTGGGGCAATGTGTGTCGTTTGCCAGCTGAAAAAGAACGTAACCGTCCCGGAGGATGGGGATTGTATTATCATGTGGACTATGTAGGTGCTCCGCGTAACACGAAATGGTTGAATGTAACTCCTATACAGGGAATGTGGGAACAGTTGCATCTGGCATACGAATATGGTGTCGAAAAACTGTGGGTTCTGAATGTGGGCGACCTTAAGCCCATGGAATATCCAATTACTTTATTCCTCGATATGGCATGGAATCCGGATGCTTATACTGCGGAGAACTTTATGAAGCACCCTCGTAAGTTTTGTGCTCAGGCTTTCGGCGAGGAGCAGGCGGATGAGGCTGCCAGGATCCTTAATCTGTATAGTAAGTATAACGGTAGAGTTACTCCGGAAATGCTGGATGCCAAGACTTACAATCTGGAAACCGGTGAATGGAAGCTGGTGGCCGATGATTATGCGCGCTTGGAGGCTGAGGCCTTGCGCCAGTACATGTCTTTGGCTCCCGAGTATAGAGATGCTTACAAACAGTTGTTGCTTTTCCCGGTTCAGGCTATGTCTAACCTTTATGAAATGTATTATGCACAAGCTATGAATCATAAGCTTTATGCAGAAAATAATCCCATGGCTAACCATTGGGCCAACCAAGTTGAGAAGTGTTTTGCACGCGACAAGGCTCTGAGTTATGATTATAATAATGTGATGGCCGATGGAAAGTGGAAGAACATGATGATACAAAAGCATATCGGATATACAATATGGAATGATAATTTCCCTGCCGACAAGCTACCTGAGGTATTCCGCATTGCTGAACCTGAAAAAGCTGTGGGTGGCTATGTCTTTACCGGTAAAGATGGATACGTAGCAATGGAAGCTGAACATTTCTTTGAGAATAAAGCTCCACAAGGTACTGAATGGAAGATAATACCTGATATGGGGCGCTTCTTAAGCGCTGTAACTCTGATGCCTTATACATCGCCAGTGAACGGTGCTTCGCTTTCGTATAAGATGACTCTGCCGCAAGAGGCCAAGGGAATGAAGACGGTTAAGGTAATCGTTGTCGTTAAGTCTACGCTCGCTTTTCAGGATGTGAAAGGGCACAAGTATACTGTAGGTTTCAGGGGCGGTAATGAGGAGACTGTTAACTTCAATCATAACTTGAATGAATTGCCCGAGAATGTGTATAGTGTGTTCTATCCTACGGTAGCTCGCCGGGTGATAGAGAAAGAAGTTACGTTAGAACTTCCTGTTTCTGAGGATGGCACTTACATTCTTGATTTTAAACCGTTGAACCCGGCTGTGGTGCTAGAGAAAATTGTGATTGATTGTGGCGGATATAAAAAATCATATTTGTACATGAACGAATCTAGCTGCGAAAGAAGACAGTAGGATAAAGTTGCAACTTTGTCTTCATTCCAATAGCAGAGCATTTGATATAATATAGAGAAATTAATATGAAGTATAAATCGTCCAACGTTGTTTGGATTTTAAATGAAAGATATCATTATGGAAAATAAAGCCAAATATTTAGTTCCTGGAGATTATATGGCCGATCCGGCTGTGCATGTGTTTAATGGTAAACTATACATTTATCCGTCGCATGACCGGGAGAGTGGCATACCCGAGAATGATAACGGTGATCATTTCGATATGAAAGATTACCATGTCTTTTCGATGGAAACGATAGATGGTCCGGTTACTGACCACGGAGTGGTACTTGATGTGAAAGATATTCCTTGGGCAGGACGCCAGCTGTGGGATTGTGATTGTACTTGTAAAGACGGAAAATATTATATGTATTTCCCGTTAAAGGATCAAACGGATATTTTTAGAATAGGAGTAGCCGTGGCCGATAAACCCGAAGGTCCTTTTATTGCTCAGCCCGATCCGATGAAGGGAAGCTACAGTATCGATCCTGCCATACTCGATGACGGTGATGGTAATTACTACATGTATTTCGGTGGTTTATGGGGCGGTCAGCTGCAACGTTATAAGAATAACAAGGCGTTGGAGTGTGCTGAATTCCCTGCTGATAACGAACCTGCCATTCCTTCCAGAATTGCCAAACTAGCCGATAACATGCTTGAATTTGCAGAAGAGCCTCGTCCGGTTGTTATACTTGATGGGAATGGCAAACCTCTTACGGCAGGTGATAATAATCGTCGCTTCTTTGAGGCATCGTGGGTACATAAATATAATGGTAAATACTATTTCTCATATTCTACCGGTGACACTCATCAGCTTTGCTATGCAATTGGTGATAATCCGTACGGGCCATTTACATATCAGGGTGTTATACTTACTCCGGTGGTAGGATGGACTACGCATCATGCTATTTGTGAATTTCAAGGAAAATGGTATTTGTTTCATCATGACAGTGTGCCCTCTGGCGGACGTACTTGGCTTCGCAGCTTGAAGGTTTGCGAACTTGAATACAATGCCGATGGCTCTATCAAGACAATTGAAGGGGGAGGGAAGTAATTTCCCCCAACTTTTTTGTTCCTGAAATAAGCTTTAGTGAGAATGAGTTTGAATGCATGAAAGGATAATATATGTTTGAAACGGTTAGAATAGGAATTATTGGAACTGGTTGGATTGCCGAAAAAATGGCGATTACCCTCCAAGGAATGGGCGATGATGTGATTGCTTATGGAGTTGCTTCACGAGATGCTGACAGGGCCAAGGCTTTTGCTCAGAAATGGGGAATTGCGAATTCTTTTTCTTCTTACGAGGCAATGCTACAAGACGAACATATTGATTTGGTTTACATTGCTACTCCTCATTCTCATCATTACGAGCACGCTAAAATGTGTTTGTTGAAGGGAAAAGCTGTCTTATGCGAAAAAGCCTTCACTGCAAATGCTGCTCAGGCAGAAGAATTGCTAAATTTGGCTCGTGAAAGAAATGTTTTCATTACCGAAGCCATTTGGACTCGTTACATGCCTCTGTCGCGCACCATTAATGAATTTGTGTCAAACGGTGTTATTGGGGAACCTACTATGTTGACTGCCAATTTAGGGTATCCCATCGGTTACAAAGAGCGTATGTTGCAGCCTGCTCTAGCTGGCGGAGCATTGCTTGATTTAGGTGTTTATACGCTGAATTTTGCATCCATGGTCTTTGGCACGGAGATTGAAAAGGTTGTTTCTACTTGTGTAAAGACGGATACGGGAGTTGACTCTCAGAATGCCATAACTCTTATCTTTAAAGATCATAAAATGGCGGTGCTACATAGCTCTATGGAGTGTATGAGCGACAGGCAGGGCATTATTTCGGGCACCAAAGGACATCTTATTATTGAAAACATAAATAATCCCCAACGGGTTACCGTAGTGTCGGGTGATTATGAAATGTTAGCTCATTATAATTGTCCGCCACAAATTACGGGATACGAGTACCAGGTGTATGCTTGTATAGAAGCCTTACGAGAAGGTTGGATTGAATCTCCTTATATGCCTCACGCTGAAACATTGCGTATCATGAAGTTGATGGATCAATTAAGAAAAGAGTGGGGAGTGATTTATCCGTTTGATTGATAAAATAGTTGTTGTACCAAATACATGTTAGGATGATTAGATTTTTCTGTTTACTGATATTTTGTTGTTTAGCATCGGGTTCGTATGCTAGTGAAGCAGATAGTTTATGGCTTCGGATGCCTGCACCGAAAACAGCCGCTGAAGTGATAACTCGTAAAATGACACCAACCATTCAAGTGGCTGTTGCTGAGTTGAAACACGGATGGCGTGGCGTGCCGGTGGTGCTCAAGGTCGACAAAAGTAAAGTTGAACGTGAACTGGGTAGCGATGGCTATTGGATTCGGACAGCTACAGATGATAAGAGTATCACAATCAGTTCAATAGGTGATGCCGGTCTTTTGTATGGAGCTTTTCAATTGTTGCGCATGCAGCAAACGGGGGCATCGATGAACCGGCTCGACATCAAAGAATCTCCATCTTATAAAATACGTATACTGAATCATTGGGACAATTTGGACCGCACGATTGAACGGGGTTATGCAGGGCGCTCGTTGTGGAATTGGGACGAACTGCCGGCAACTCTGTCTCCGCGTTATGAAGCATACGCCCGTGCCAATGCTTCGATCGGAATCAACGGTACGGTACTGAATAATGTGAATGCAAGTCCGGAAGTGCTCTCTGCTGCATACTTACAGAAAGTGCAGGCTTTGGCCAACGTGTTCCGTCCCTACGCACTCAAGGTATACTTGTCTATTAACTTCTCATCGCCTGCCGAACTGGGTGGACTGCCAACTTCGGATCCTCTGGATAAGAATGTGCGCAAATGGTGGATTGATAAAGTCAACGAAATTTATAAACTGATTCCCGACTTTGGAGGGTTTCTAGTGAAAGCCAATTCCGAAGGGTTGCCCGGTCCGCAGGACTTTGGGCGTACGCATGCCGATGGAGCCAATATGCTTGCCGAGGCTTTGAAACCGCATAAGGGTATTGTTATGTGGAGGGCGTTTGTGTACAATCCAGGAGATCAGGATCGTGCCAAGCAGGCATATCAGGAGTTTATGCCACTCGACGGGCAATTTCATGATAACGTGATTGTTCAGGTGAAAAACGGACCGATTGATTTTCAGCCGCGCGAACCGTTTAGTCCGCTGTTCGGCGCCATGAAAAAGACACCGGTTATGCCCGAATTTCAGATTACCCAAGAATATCTGGGCTTCTCTAATCATCTGGTTTATTTGGCCCCCATGTGGAAGGAATGTCTGGAAAGTGATACGTATCAAAAAGGTAAAGGCTCTACCGTGGCGCGCGTTACCGATGGGTCTGTTTACCCTCATGCGCTGACTGCTATGGCAGGAGTGGCTAATATCGGCGACGAGGATAATTGGTGCGGACACCCGTTTGCCCAATCTAACTGGTATGCATTTGGCCGTTTGGCATGGAATCATGAATTGTCTTCGGAACAAATTGCAGACGAATGGCTGAAGCAGACCTTCCCGGATGCTGCAAGCTCTGCTTCTTTTTTGTCGGCTACCGAAAAAATGATGATGGAATCTCGTGAGGCAGCCGTGAATTATATGATGCCACTGGGCTTGCATCATATATTTGCTTTCGGACATCATTATGGACCCGAACCTTGGTGCGAAGTGCCGGGAGCGCGTGCCGACTGGTTGCCTGGCTATTATCACAAGGCTGATAAGGCTGGAGTCGGTTTCGATCGCAGTAAGACGGGTAGCAATGCGGTGGCACAGTATCAATCTCCATTGTGTGATTTGTATGATGATGTGCAAACGTGTCCCGAGAACTTGATTCTGTGGTTCCATCATGTGCCGTGGAGTTTTAAAATGAAGAACGGGCGTACGCTTTGGGAGGAACTTTGTTACACCTATGATAAAGGATTACAGCAAACTCGTTCATTCCAAAAAACATGGGATGCTTTTGAAGGCTTGATTGACAGCAACCGTTTCAAAGAGGTGCAACGCCGATTGAAGATTCAAACGCGTGATGCCATGTGGTGGAAAGACGGCTGCTTACTTTATTTTCAGCAATATAGCCAAATGCCTATACCGTATGAGCTGGAAAGACCCGTGCATGATTTGGACAGTCTGAAAAGATTTAAGCTCCATATTTCTAACCATGAGAATGCTCCCCGATAAATAATGCGTAACTTTGCTTCATAAAAAGAACTTAGTATCATGGAGAAAACATGGAGATGGTTTGGGAAGGGTGATAAGATTACACTTCCCATGCTTAAACAGATAGGAGTGGAGGGCATTGTTACAGCCCTTCATCATATTCCCAATGGCGAAGTGTGGAGCTTCGAAGCCATCACGGAAATGAAACAATATATTGAATCATTCGGCCTGAAGTGGTCGGTCGTTGAAAGTCTGCCCGTTTCCGAATCGATCAAATACGGAGGCGCACAGCGTGACGAACTGATTGAAAATTATAAAATTAGTCTGGCCAACTTAGGCCGTGCAGGCATTACCACCGTTTGCTATAACTTTATGCCGGTGATCGACTGGATTCGCACGGATCTGGCTCACCCTTGGGCCGATGGTACCTCGTCGCTTTATTTTGATAAGATTCGCTTTGCTTACTTTGACTGTAAGATACTGAACAGAGAACATGCCGAGTCTGATTATAGTGCCGATGAATTGCGTCAGGTTGACGAGCTTGATCGGACCATTACGCAGGCAGAAAAGGATGAACTGGTTGATACGATTATCGTGAAGACACAAGGATTTGTTAACGGTAATATAAAAGAAGGCGATCAAAATCCGGTTGCCATTTTTAAACGCCTGCTTCAGTTGTATAACGGTATCGACCGGGACGGATTGCGTGAGAACCTACGCTACTTCCTTGCTGCCATTATGCCGGTGTGCGAAGAGTGGGGCATCAACATGTGCATTCACCCCGATGATCCTCCTTATCAGGTATTGGGATTGCCTCGCATTGTAACCAGTGCGGAAGATATCGATTGGTTCTTGCAGGCTGTAGATAATCCGCACAATGGACTTACCTTTTGCGCCGGTTCACTGAGTGCCGGACTTCATAATGACGTGCCTCAACTAGCCCGTCGCTTTGCCTCGCGTACTCATTTTGTGCATCTGCGTAGCACAAACGCTACGCCCGATGGAAACTTCATCGAAGCTTCTCATCTGGAGGGTCGCGGACATCTGGTTGATCTGGTTCGCATTTTTGAGAAAGAGCGTGCCGACTTGCCTATGCGAGTGGATCACGGCCGACTGATGCTCGACGATGCCGATAAGGGTTACAACCCCGGATATTCTTTTCACGGGCGGATGCTTGCCTTGGCACAGGTGGAAGGCATGATGGCTGTAGTCAGAGACGAAATCAAAGATTAAGAATAAAAAAAGAAATGTGCAAGTGGGACACTACTAATATCGATATTGAGATGGAGAAATAAGCTGGTTAGCTTTTCTTTATTTCCTCGTGGCAAAATCTTATATACACCCGGGTGTACACAGGCTGTACATCCGGGTGTATAAGTATTCTACATGGGGGTGTACAAGGTCTGTACACCCGGGTGTATACGATATTTGTTCACCAGCAATAAAATTGTTGTTAACGTGCAGATTAAAATCCTTTGTGTAGCCGATCAATGCTGCTGTATCAGTCTTTGGGCAAGCTCTTTGCAGCCCGCCCGGTCTATCTTCCCGCTACCGGTCTGTGGTATGCTATGCGTTATTAAAATGTATTTGGGCGAATGATACTTCGGCAAGAATTCATCCATCTGTGTTCGGAGCGTATCTGTGTTTATGTTCTCAGCATGTTTGAGAAGTAGGACAACAGCTTCACCGAGTTGACTGTGCGGTACCGAGGTGATGGCAAAGTCTGTCCCGATGAGCGGGCGCAGTTGCTCCTCTACCCATTCGGTTTGCACCTTGATTCCTCCCGTATTGATTATATTGTCTTTCCTTCCCAGAATAGTGAAACTTCCGTCGTCGAAAATATGGGCTACATCATTGGTCACAAGCTGTTCTGCGCATACAGAAGGTGCATCAATAACCAAAGTCCCTTGGTCGGATAAGGACAACTTCACTTGTTCAAACGGTTGGTAATGCGATGAGGCATTGGGACCGTTTAGGCGTCGCAGGGCAATGTGCGATAGGGTTTCGGTCATGCCGTACGTTGAATAAACCGCCCCTGGGAGCGTTTTTATTTCCTCTTCCAAAGCAGAGTTAATGGCTCCGCCACCAATAATGAGTTGTTCGATGCCACACAAAGCTTGTCGCTCGGCCAGGTTTTGAAGTGAGTTGTACACTTGCAGCGGTATCATGGCAGCAAAACGCAAAGGGGAGTGAAGATGTGCCAACGGGTGCCCGGAAGGTTCTCTGACCAGCAGATTCAAACCCGCTACCAGTGCCCGCACTACCATCATTTTGCCGGCAATGTATTGCAGAGGCATGCATAGCAAAGCGGTGTCTCCCTGCCTTAATTGCAAATAATCGCAAGTCATCTGCGCGCTCTTTATCATCTGCTCTTTCAATACAGTGATTGGTTTGGGCGTTCCTGTTGAGCCCGATGTGTGCACAACCAGGGTAGGTGAGGGCGAATACCAGTCGTCCAGAAAAGCATACAGGTCTCTGAGGATAACAGGCGGCTCGTCCGTAACCGATTGGTTCAGTTCTTTGATTTCCTGGGCATTGTACGTAATGCCGTTCAGTGTAATGGACTGTGTTCTTTCTTCTGTAATCATGGCTTTTCAGCGCAAAACCACAAGCAATCTTTTCGGATTTCAAGTGGCAGGTCAATGTTATCGGTAAATAGTTGCCCGGTTCCCAATCCCTGAGGCAACGCATTGTGTAGCGTGGCGCACCATTGAGCAATGGCGTTGAGCCCGATGTTCGATTCAAGTGCCGAGGTTACCCACCAGCCAATGTTTTGCTTTTCGGCTTCTGCAATCCACTCATTGCTGCCGCAGATGCCTCCGTGCAGAGAAGGTTTCAAGATAATGTATTGCGGACGAATGGCTGAGAGAAGTTCTTGCTTAATTTCCGGTGTGTTGTGCCCTATCAGTTCTTCATCGAGTGCGATGGGCAGGGGCGTGCGGGCTGTTAACCGGGCCATTTCCTCCCATTGTCCCGCCCGTATGGGTTGCTCAATGGAATGCAAATCTAACTTAGACAATGCGTCGAGCTTATGCATGGCTTCTGCGGGTGAGAAAGCTCCATTGGCATCAACGCGCAACTCGATATCCTTTACACTGAAGCGAGAGCGTATGTGTTTCAGCAGTGTTAGCTCCGCATCGAAGTCAATGGCACCAATCTTTAACTTGATGCAGCGGTAACCGGCCTCCATTTTAGCTTCGATTTGCCGGTACATTTCCTCGAAGTTTCCCATCCATATCAGTCCGTTGATGGGAATACCTGCTTCGCCTCGTGAAAAAGGAGTGTCCCATAAAGCCAGACTTCCTGTTTCATAATGACGCAGAGCGGTTTCTAATCCGAACAAGATGGATGGATAATTGCGCAACGATTCGGTTGGGATGTTTCCTTCCCGAGCTACTCTGCTACATGCCTGTTGCAGAACTTCTTCGTACTGGGGAACATCGTCACAACTTAAGTTGGGCAGGGGCGCACATTCGCCTATGCCTTTTATGGAAGGGTTTTCCATAGAAGAAATTTCTATGTACCACACTTTGCGGGTGTTGTAAACGCCTCTTGAAGTCCCCGCCGGCTGTTTGAAGTGCAGCAGGCGGGGAGTTATTTGAATGTTATACATCACGAAACAGTTAGATTCGGGAATTGATTAAGGTAATTTGGGGAACTTCTTGAAGTCGGGTTTCCGTTTCTCGAGGAAAGCGTTTTTCCCTTCTTGCGCTTCGTCCGTCAAATAATAAAGCATGGTGGCATCGCCTGCCAATTCCTGAATACCGGCCTGACCATCCAGCTCGGCGTTCAAACCGGCTTTAATCATGCGCAGGGCCAGCGGACTTAGCAACATCATTTCTTCTGCCCACTGTACGTATTCATCTTCGAGCTGTTCCAGCGGAACCACTTTGTTGACCAAGCCCATGTTCAAGGCATCTTGCGCATTGTATTGGCGACAGAGGAACCAAATTTCACGGGCTTTCTTTTGTCCCACCACGCGTGCCAGGTAAGAAGAACCGAATCCGGCGTCAAAGCTCCCCACGCGAGGTCCTGTTTGTCCGAAGATGGCATTCTCCGATGCGATGGAAAGGTCACAAACCACGTGCAATACATGTCCGCCACCAATAGCATATCCGTTAACAGCGGCAATGACCGGCTTGGGGATGGAGCGAATTTGCTTTTGCACATCGAGCACGCTGAGGCGGGGAACCCCGTCCTTACCGATGTATCCGCCTCTTCCTTTCACATTTTGATCGCCACCCGAGCAGAACGCTTTGTCGCCTGCACCGGTAATGACAACCACCCAAATATCGGCTTCTTCACGGCAGATGCGCAAAGCATCACTCATTTCACCGGTTGTTGTGGGCGTAAAGGCATTGCGGTAGCGCTCGCGGTTGATGGTGATGCGGGCAATTCCGTTATAATAGTCAAACAGAATCTCTTCGTATTCTTTGATGGTAGTCCATTCTCTAGATGTACTCATATATTTATTTTTTTAGTTGGTGATAATAGTCTTTTAGTATGCGGGAGTCTTTATTCTTGTTGGTAAAAACTTCCATTAAGAGAGGTTGTGCAAGCATCTCAGGCTGAGTGAAGGTTTTCATGGCTTCCTCCAGCTGAGTTTCATCTTCCGCCCGAAGGTAAAGAAAACCTCTTTCCTCTGCCCATCCTTTGGCGGATGTGGTGTGCACGGCAGTAATGAACTGATGCGAGCGCCCCGACATTTCCAGTCCGGGCAGTGTGTTGAAAATTTCGCCTCCACCATTATTGAGCAGCATGATGCGGATGTTGTTCCCAATGTTCCGGTTCCAGATGGCATTCATGTCGTAAAAGAAACTAAGGTCTCCGATAACGATAAAGTTTAGCTTCTCCGAGGCCACTGCATAGCCGATGGCGGTAGACAATGATCCTTCTATTCCGTTTGTTCCGCGGTTACAACACACTTCAATGCTATTTGATACCGGAAATAGCTGGGCATAACGAATGACCGAACTGTTAGCTAAATGCAGTGCACATTGCAGAGGTAAGGAACCGATGAGGCTCCCAATGGCCGACATTTCCGAGTAGGGGAACTGGGGCAGTGGTATGTCCTTGCAATAGTTTTCCCATAACCGCGGATAATCGGGTGTGTTGTTTTCGAGCAGAAAAGCAATCTTCTCCAGAAACTCAAACGGATCCATCTCGATGACTGTAGTGAGCGAACCATATAAATCGGTCACCGAACCGTCAGCTGATACGTGCCAATGCTCCACAGGCGGATGTTCCCGAAGGTATTTCTTCAGACGTTTGGAAACAATATGTCCGCCGTAGGTAATCACCAGTTCGGGCACCATTTTTTCTTGTGTCTCTTCATCCATGGCATACAGTGCGGCATCAAAGTTCTTGATGGGAATGCCCGGTACGGTTTGATTGCCTATGTGCTCGGTGAGCCATGTAAACTGTTTATAAAGAGGCTTGGAATATTTCTTTTCAAACAGATAAATCAGGCTCATTTGTCCCACAATAACCATTCGTTTCTTGTATTTGTTCAGCCGCTCAATGAGGCCGTTGTAGTCGCGGTCGTACACGTTTAACCCTTGGTAGCGGGTCATTACGCGTACTTCGGGCAATGTTTCGGTGGTAAATTGGAACAGAGGTTCCGCCAGAGGCACGTTGATGTGTACCGGTCCTTTACCGTGATGGTTTACTTCCAGAAGCGCCTCGTTGATCAGTCGGTTGCAATACCATTCGTCTTCCTCCGTATGTATCTCCGGTAAGTTAACGGATTTCTTCACGAGCGATTGGAACACACCCGGTTGAGGCAACGTTTGCCCGTCCATTTGTCCGATCCATGCCGCGGGGCGGTCGGCCGATATAACAACCAGCGGCACCTGCTGATAAAAAGCCTCGGCCACAGCCGGATGCAGGTTTAGCAACGCCGTACCCGAAGTACAGCATACCGCTGCCGGCTTACCGCCATGCAGCGCCAGTCCGATAGCGAAAAAGCCCGCACTTCGCTCATCAGTCATTGAATAACAGGTGAAATCAGGATGCGTAACCAACGTGTGAATGATGGGTGCGTTACGGCTGCCGGGGCACAATACTATTTTCGTTACGCCGTGCGCTTTCAGAAGCGCTACCAGTTGAAGGATGTTCTTTTTATCGGAGTACATAGGTTGTTATTTTCAGTTGTTTGTAATGGCCAGCATGGTTTGCAGCTTCTTTTCCGTTTCGTTCCATTCGTCGGCTAACTTCGAAGTAGGTAGCAGTCCGCCGCCGGCATACAGCGTTAGCCGTTCCTTACCGATGTGCATGCATCGTAAGTTTACGTATAAATCAGTTCTGCCCGAAGGATTCAGGTTCCCAATGAAGCCCGAATAATAACTACGGTCGTACCCTTCCTGACTTAAGATAAACCGATATGCCATCTCTTTGGGCAAGCCGCATACTGCCGGAGTGGGATGCAATAACTTTAACATATCGCCCAATGAATTTGTTTCTTGGAGAGCGAAGTGGAAGTCGGTTTTCAGGTGAGCAAGCTCTCCGGCACGAACGGCATAAGGACCTTTCTCCGTGGGCTGAATGTGTAACGTTTGAAGTTGTCTTCGTATGTAAGAAGCGACCAATTGCTGTTCCTTTTTGTTTTTGCTGTCCCAGTTAATGGGCAATTCTCCTTGTTGCAACGATTGCGTTCCGGCCAGGGCGGTGGTGCTCCACGAACCTTGCTCGCCCGACAGAATGATTTCGGGAGTACTGCCCAGCCACATGCCTGTTTGCGGGGTGTAACAAAGATACACATAAGAATGTGTGTATCGTTTGCTTGCCCGGAAGAAGGCAGCAGCCGGAGAAAAAGTAGCTTCTCTCCTCAAGGTTGTTGAACGAGATAGCACCAACTTGTCGAACTCCTTCTCCTGCAGTGGTTGCACAAAAGCGTGAAACTTCCGGGTGTATTCTTCTTTTGAAGCGTCTCGGTTGCTTTCATCGAAAGCATCATCGAGTTCGTTCAATGGCTCACAAGGAGTGGCTGCTAGTTTCTCAAGCTCCAAACAATCCGGTTGAATGAGAACAATGGGCTTGTTGCTGCCCGAATGAAAGGGAGCTATGACAAAACCTTGTTCTCCGTTCAGTTCCTTCAGGTCGTAAAACGTCCGGATGTGGCCGGTGGTTTGTGCCAAGAAGTGAAAACTCTTTTCTTCGGGCGCCCGATACAAGGCAAAGCTTATGTTCCGGTTGGCCAAGCTATCTATAATATCACCGTATAATTTTTCTTTTGGGCTCATCTCTTTTTAAGTATGCTGTTAACTACACGTACGGACGATACCAGCTTGTCGGTCGACGTAAATACATCCACATTCCAAATATGCGAGGAACGTCCTTTATGAATGATGGTGCCTACAGCCCTCACCGTATCGCCTTCGTGAGCAGATGATATGTGGTTTCCGCTGACTTGCATTCCCACAACAAACTCGTCGGGGTTGCAGAGAATCATGGAACCCAGTCCGGCTACGGTTTCAGCTAAAGCGAGCGTTGCTCCGCCGTGCAAAATGCCAAAAGGCTGGCGCGTTCGCTCGTCAACCGGCATGGTAGCCTCAATTCGTTTGTCGGATGCATACGTGTATTGAATCCCCAAATTGCCCATCAGAGCGTGGCGTGCCCGGGCGTTTAGTTCATCTAGAGGAATTTCCGACGGATGAATTTCAGCCAGAATGTTATTCTCAACAGCTAGTGCCACGCCGTCTTCGTCATTGGAAGTGGTTACAATATCCGCGCAGGCCTTCACCGAATCTTGAGCATTTCCCATTGCTACGCCTAATCCGGCCAGCTGAATCATGGAGAAGTCACACACGCCGTCGCCTATCGCCATTACTTCTTCGGGCTTAACGGACAGTTTCTCTAACAGCACCCCCAAGGTGTTGGCTTTATCAATGAAATTAGGAACCACTTCCAGGAAATAAGGCTCGGAACGAAAGACATCCAAAACCCCGTTCAAACGCTTTTTCCAACGCTCTTCCAGTTTGATGAGGTGATCTTCCCTCTTACCGGCAATCATGAACTTACAGGGTGCGAAGTCAATGTGCGGTGCCAGATGCTCGAAACTCAAAACGCCCATCCGGTTGATATGGGCTTCGCGGGTAATGTATTCGTTGAACGGATTATTGGTGTAAATCTTATCTTGATGATACGTAAAGACATCGAATCCGCTTTCTGTAGCTTTCTTCTCCAAGTACGCAAGCATTTCGGGATTGATGCGTTTTTCAAACAACAACTCCTCCTTTTGCATACTGATAATTTGTCCGCCGTTATAAGAAAGTATGAAGCCATCGTTTTTATCGAGCTCCAACTTTAAGGCAATTGGCCTGATTCCGAATGTAGGTCGGCCCGATGCCAATACGATTCGAACTCCCATTTGCTGTATTTTAAGCAATGTGGAGAGAGTACGGGGGCTAATCTCCTTCTCTTTGTTGAGAAGAGTCCCGTCAACATCAAGAACTAATAGTTTGTACTTCATCGTCTCAGGTGTTACTTATTACGCAAAGGTATGAATTTTGGCACGATGTTTCTTTGAATATGACTCCTCATTTATCTATTTTTGCAAATATTTATCCGATAGACATCAAAAATCATGAAACACGATATCATATCCATGCATCAGGGCGTTGCCCGTAATCCGCTTGTACGTTTGGCTAAACCGATTGACTTTTCTTTGTTGCAAGGCGAGCATCTTGCCGTTGTAGGCCCCAATGGTGCCGGTAAAAGCTTGCTCATTGACACCCTTCTGGGGAAATATCCGTTGAAGGAAGGTTCTGTTTCGTATGATTTTTCACCGTCGGATACGCAGACGGTTTACGACAATGTGAAGTACATCACTTTTCGTGATTCGTATGGTGCTGCCGATGCCAATTACTATTATCAGCAAAGATGGAATGCACATGATCAGGAAGATGCGCCTACAGTGGGCGATTTGCTGGGTGAGACGGACAATGTGGCGTTAAAAGAAGAGCTTTTTGCTTTATTCAATATGGAATCGTTGCTCGATAAGAAAATTATTTTGCTGTCGAGCGGTGAGTTGCGTAAGTTCCAGCTAACTAAAACCTTGCTTACTTCACCGCGGGTATTACTAATGGATAATCCTTTTATCGGTTTGGATGCATCGGCACGCGAGCTGCTTCATGATTTGCTGAAACGCATAACCTGCCTGTCTGATTTACAAATTGTTCTGGTGCTTTCCATGCTCGATGATGTGCCCGATTTTATTACTCATGTGCTTCCCGTCTTTCATGGAAATGTGGGGGAAAAGCAAACGCGCACGGATTACCTCAATGGGCTGAGTCAGCATCTTTCGGAGGATGATTGCAGTGAAGTGCAACAAGCTATTCTTGATTTGCCTTACCAACGCACGGATTACGAATCGGCCGAAGTGGTGAAACTCAATGGAGTGAGCATTCGTTATGGAGACCGTACCATTCTGAAGGAGCTCGACTGGGTGGTCAACTTGGGTGAGAAATGGGCTTTAAGTGGTGAAAACGGTTCCGGGAAATCCACACTTTTAAGTCTGGTTTGTGCTGATAACCCACAGTCGTACGCTTGTGACATCAGTCTTTTCGGACGGAAAAGAGGAACGGGAGAGAGCATTTGGGAAATCAAGAAACACATTGGTTATGTGTCACCCGAAATGCATCGGGCTTATTTGAAAAACTTGCCGGTTATTGAAATCGTTGCGTCGGGATTGCATGATTCCATCGGATTGTATAAACGTCCCCTGCCCGAGCAAATGGCTATTTGCGAATGGTGGATGCAGGTGTTTGGAATCTCTTCGTTAAAAGACAAGATGTTTCTGCAAATATCTTCCGGCGAACAGCGGTTGGCCTTGCTGGCAAGAGCTTTCGTGAAAGACCCCGAACTGTTGATTCTGGATGAACCTCTTCATGGGTTAGATACCTTTAATCGTAAAAGGGTGAAAAAGATTATTGAAGCCTTTTGCCGGCGCCAGAATAAAACCTTGATTATGGTTACTCACTATGAAAATGAACTGCCTGCAAACATTACAAACAGGTTGGTATTGAAGAAGTCTCGTTAAAAGCTTGACGCTCAATAAGGACTTTTTTGGTGAACAAGTTCTTCTCAAGACTGTTACATGATATAATTAGTGTTTAATTTTTAAATCAATATATCATGAAATTTTTTATTGATACGGCTAATCTCAGTCAGATACAAGAAGCCCACGATATGGGAGTTCTTGACGGAGTAACAACGAATCCTTCTTTAATGGCTAAAGAGGGTATCAAAGGGGTTGAAAATCAACGTGCACATTATGTCGAAATATGCAACATAGTACAAGGTGATGTGAGTGCTGAGGTAATTGCTACTGATTACGAAGGCATGATTAAAGAAGGGCTTGAACTGGCTGCTCTTAATCCTCATATTGTAGTAAAGGTTCCCTGCATTGCGGAGGGTATTAAGGCTATTAAGTATTTTACCGAGCACGGCATCCGAACGAATTGTACTTTGGTCTTTTCCGTTGGACAGGCTTTGTTGGCTGCTAAGGCAGGCGCTACTTACGTTTCACCGTTCGTAGGCAGACTGGATGATATCAGTGAAGATGGAATTGCTCTTGTTGCTCAGATTGTTGAAATGTACCGGTATTATGGATATACCACTCAGGTGCTGGCGGCTTCTATTCGCAACACCAAACACATTATTGAGTGCGTGCAAGCAGGTGCCGACGTTGCAACTTGTCCGCTGAGTGCCATTAAAGGTTTGCTCAATCATCCGCTAACGGATGCAGGTTTGGCTAAGTTCCTGGAAGATTATAAAAAGGTAAACGGATAATTTTGAATTATTATTGTATAACTTAAAACGGGGCGGTCTAAGAATTAGATTGCCCCGTTTTTTTAATGAAAATCTTCGCTTCTGTTCTAGAATTGAGTTTTGACCTTCAGGTCCAAGTACACTGGCAGATGATCACTGAATCCACCTTGATAACGCATCCCGTTGTAAGTCCGAAACGGTTGCACACCACCGTATTTGGCATCTTCTGTTAGTAAAAAGGTGAGTCCGGCTATGTGTGCCATCTCTTCAGAAGTATGCGTGCTGCCATTTGAATCCAGGAGTGCTCCCGATACGATTAATTGATCCAGTAAGCCCCATTCTCCTTTATATTTATAGGATCCCACCTCTTTTTGCTTACTCTGAGAGGCCAGTAAGTTATATAGTTTATTGGTCTTGAGGGGTGGGATGGGAGCAGTTGCACCAAGTACCATGGCTATTGATTTGTTATGCGGATAATCATTGAAATCGCCCATGATAATAATTTTCGAATCCGGAGATGTTTGAAACAAACTATCGGTTGCATCTTTGATGATTTGAGCTACTTGTAATCGCCTTGGTTCTGAAGCCTTTTGTCCGCCCGACCTTGAAGGGGTGTGTACAACGAATACATGTAATGTGTCGAGGTTCAAGGTTACTCCTGTCACATGAAGGATGTCTCTTGTTGGTCGTTCTTTGGCATGGAGACATGGAATGCGTATGCTTCTGTGATTGATTAATTTGAAATGCCCCCGCTGATATAACAAGGCAACGTCAATCCCCCGATTGTCGGGAGAGTTGGTCATTACGTATCGGTAACCATACTTTTTTAATGGAGAGTAGCGTGTCAGATCCCTTAATACACTGTCGTTTTCGACTTCACACAACCCAACTAATAGGGGCGGTTTCCATTCTCCAACGGCAGCAATGGTGCGTGCAACATCTGCTAACTTCTTTTTATACCGTCCATAGTGCCAATGCCGTAAGGCTTCGGGCAAGAACTCTTGGTCTTGTTTAAGAGAATCGTGTTTGCAATCAAATAGGTTCTCTACATTCCAGAACATAATACGTAAGGAATCAATATGCTGCGCTTGGGTCGGGACAGATAGAAAACAAATAAAACAACATACTACTATTCGTGTTTTCATAGACTTTAAGGTCATTGTTAGGGTAACAAAAAAGGTTATTTGATAAGATCAATTTGTGTCTTTATCAAATAACCTTTCAGGATTGTACAATCAGTATGCTGTTTTATTTCTTGGTCGGAACATTAGCCAAAACATCAAGCAAATGGTTCCAGAACTTCTCAACTGATGGTATATGCATTCGCTCGTCCGGTGAGTGCACTCCTGTTAATGTGGGGCCAAAAGAAATCATGTCCAGTCCGGGATATTTATCAAGGAAAAGGCCACATTCCAGTCCGGCGTGAATGGCTTTCACCTTCGCATCAACTCCAAAGAGGCGTTTGTAAGAGGCTACTGCAATTTCCAGAATTTCAGAATGAGGGTTTGGTTTCCATCCCGGATAACCTTCGCCGAAGGAAACGCGTGCTCCTCCTAGTTCAAAAGCTGCCCTTACAGTGTTGGCCATGTCATTTCTGGCTGAAAGGATAGAACTGCGTTGGCTGGTTTCTATTTTGATTTTCTTATTGTCTATCATTTTTATAGATGCCAGATTTGTTGATGTTTCAACTAAACCCGGTATGTCCTGACTCATTGCATATACACCATGGGGCACTGCATAAAGCGTTTTCAGTAAACGTGAAGAAGTATCTTGGTCTATAGCTGTTTTACGAGGTGTTTCCGATTGAAGAGTCAACTTTAAGTCTGGCTCAGAAACAGCAAATTCATTTTCAATATCTGCTATGAAAATATTGAGGTCAACACGAACCGGTTCTTTGGCATCATGAGGCACAGCACATATGGCATAAGCCTCTCTGGGAATAGCGTTACGAAGATTACCTCCGTTTACTTCACAGATATACATATCATACTTCTTGGCTGTCTGACTTAAGAAACGGTTCAGGATCTTGTTGGCATTTCCACGACCTAAGTGAATATCACCGCCTGAATGACCGCCTTTTAAACCCTTTACATCGACACGGAAAAAGAAATAGCCGGTAGGAACAGGTACTTCACGATAGTGAAACTCGCCTACAGAGTCTATTCCGCCGGCACAACCGATGAAAAGTTCGCCTTCATCTTCAGAATCGAGATTCAACAATATGTCACCACTCATAAAGCCTTCTTTCAGGGCAAATGCACCGGTTAATCCTGTTTCCTCATCAATGGTAAATAAACATTCTATGGGACCGTGTTCAATGTCATTAGCGGCTAGTATGGCTAATTCGGTAGCTACCCCAATTCCATTATCAGCACCCAAAGTTGTTCCTTTCGCTTTTAACCATTCACCGTCAATGATCGTTTCAATGGGATCGGTAAGGAAGTCGTGTTCTACATCATTATTCTTCTCACATACCATATCAACGTGCGATTGTAGAACCACAGTCTTTAAATTTTCTTTTCCGGGTGTAGCGGGTTTCTTTATTAATATATTACCTACTTCATCTTTTTTAATCTCAAGCTTTTGTTCAGCTGCGAAGTTTTCCAGATAAGATATAATTTTCTCTTCTTTTTTGGAGGGCCTGGGGACCTTGCATATTTCGCTGAAATAATAAAATACTGATTCAGGCTTTAATTCTGATAGTTCCATTTTTTTTCTTTTTGGGTTTGTAATTGAAGTTAAAATATAACAATTATAAGTTCATAATGTTCTTTTCTCTCTTTTTTTATGTATCCTTGCAAAAGGATAAATGAATTGTGGTTATTAACCGAATATTGCTAAATATGGTTAAATATGCGGGTTTGCGATAAACCATTTTCTTTTTTTTATCCATAAAAAGGATGTATAATCGGGGCAAAAGTCTATATTTGCACCCACAAAATTAATAGAAATGCTCAATACAATACTGATTACTCTGTTAATAGTTGCAATATGCCTTATTTTATTAGGCATCAATGTTTTTTTTGTGAAAGGTGGTAAGTTTCCAAACGGCCACGTTAGCGGAAACAAAGCTTTAAGAAATAAAGGAATTAGCTGTGCGCAATCTCAAGATCGTGAGGCACAAAGTAAACCCCGTTTTTCTTTTAGTGATGTAGAGCGAACCTTAAACGATAGTATGAATTAATTAATTAAAAACAACAATATTACAAGTTATGAAGAGAACAAACTACCTCATTAACGGAGTTGCGGCTGTTGCAGTGATGTTTTTATTTGCTCAGTGTGCGGGTAAAACTGAAGACAAAACTGGAGGGGCAGCTTCTGGTGGAGCTGTGGCTACTACGAATATGAAAATTGCCTATGTTGAAATTGATACATTATTAACTCAATATAATTTCTGGAATGATTTGAATGAGGCAATGATGAAAAAGGAAGAGAATATCCGTGCCACATTGAATCAAAAGGCCAGAGAACTTGATGGAGAGGCTCAGGAGTTCCAACGTAAATTACAAAACAATGCTTTTGTAAGTCGTGAAAGAGCTGAACAAGAGCACGCTCGCCTTACAAAGAAACAGCAAGATCTACAAGAATTGCAGAATAGGTTGACCAATGAATTGGCTGCTGAAAATCAAAAAAACAGTTTGCAACTTCGTGATTCCATCAATGCTTTCCTGAAGGAATATAATAAAACGAAAGGCTATAGCATGATTATAAGCAACACAGGATTTGATAACTTGCTTTATGCTGATAGTGCATTCAACATTACTAAAGAGATTGTTGAAGGATTGAATGCAAGATATACTCCTGCTTCTGCAGCTAAGAAATAGTATTTCCTATATTATTTAGGTAATAAGGCAGCAAGACATTTATTGTTTTGCTGCCTTTTGTTGTTTTGCAAATATTCCATAATTATCCTAAAAGAGCCTACTGACTTGTGTGGAACTTATAATAAATAGTATATATTTGTATTGAATAGACGCCCAAGATGCCATGTTTTATCTTTAATCAGTAAAATATGGTGCAGTTAAATTATTAACCAAACTTTACGTGTATGAAAACAAATTTCATTTCTTTTATCTGCGTGCTCGCAGCATTTGGGTTATATTCTTGTGATAGTGATAACTCAGATAAAGGTACCGCCACGGTTGGCTTCTATTTGACAGACGCCCCTGCTACTGAAGGTGTTAAATCCGTTAATATTGATGTTCAGTCTATTACTTACTCTTTAGATGGTGAGAAATGGGAATCACTTAATGTTGAACCGTTTGAAATAGACCTTCTTAAATTCTCAAATGGGAAAGATTCTTTGCTCTCAAATATCCAATTAGAGGAAGGGGTGAAGGTTCAACAAATCAGATTGACTTTAGGTGATAACAATTATTTGGTGTTAGAAGACGGTACTTCTGTTGAACTAAAAACTCCTAGTGCACAACAATCCGGATTGAAGTTTAATGTGCATTCTGTAGCTGAATTAACAAGCGGTTATAAGACTGTAATTGACTTTGATGCGGCGCGCTCTATTGTAAAACAAGGAAATGGCACTTATTCATTAAAACCTGTTATTCGTGCTTACATAGAGGCAAATACTTCTTTTATTTCGGGCTATATTGTTCCGGCCAACGAAATGATGAGAGTTTTCACTGTGACAAGTCTAGGAGATACTATTTCAACGCTTTCTGATACAACTCAAAATAATTTCTTTATGCTTCACGGCTTGTTCAGTGGGGCGTATGATCTGAAAGCTCAAGACCTTGTTACAAATGAAATTCTGACTATTCGTTCAGGGTTAAATCTGATAGGAGGTACTGATATGCCTCTCGGTGAGGTTTCTATAGAATAGTTTGAGATGAAAGTATGTTTATCTGTTAAATAAGTAAAGGAGCCAAAGAATGTTATTGTTCTTTGGCTTCTTCTTGTGGTATGCGAAAGGAAGTGTATAATTCCAGTACAGCTGCAATACATAAACAAGCAATCCACTCGTTTCCGTGGGTTGTGAACATGAAGATGCCAGACATGATTAGCATCAAGGCTCCCAATATTTGCTGTAAACGAAGACGCTTTATTATTTTATTCGTTCCTTGATAGGGGGTGTTTATTTGGGCTATGGCAAACAGGCCTGCACCAATAATATAAATATAAGGAGATAGGAACCAACCGGTGATATAAAAGGCTGCTCCGGCCAATGTCATAATTCCACCTACCATCATGAGCCCTTGAACTATCTTTTTCATTCTTTTTCTGTTTTGTTTTCTTCTTCGAATATGTAAATGTCCTCGTTTGGCTTTTTCATAAAATACCGTTCACGGGCAATGCGTTCAATTGCTTCCGGGTTAGTAGTCAGTTCATTCAGTCGCTGAGTGCTTTCCTCATACTCTTTACGATATTGCTCTATTTCTTCGTGCAAACGATTTATTTCTCTGGCATAACCCACACGCCTTACCATGCTGTTTTCATCTAAAAAGCCAATAATAATAGCAAAGACCAGCGTTGCTATCAGGTATTTATGTCTTCTGATGAATCCCCAAATTAATAATAATCTGCTCATGGTATCTCTACGAATTCGAATTGATAATTGATTATGCAAAGATAAAACTTCTATCTTAAAACCTACTGTTACAGTCTTTTTTTTATGTATATTTGCAAAAATAGAAAATAGAGAATCCCTGGTTATGGATAATTATATTGTTTCAGCTCGTAAATACCGTCCTTCTACCTTTGAATCTGTAGTAGGCCAAAAAGCACTTACCACAACATTAAAAAATGCTATTGCAACACAAAAGTTAGCCCATGCTTACTTGTTTTGTGGACCTCGTGGAGTGGGAAAAACTACTTGTGCACGTATTTTTGCTAAAACAATAAACTGCTTGCATCTCACTCCTGAAGGAGAAGCCTGTAATGAGTGTGAATCATGCGTTGCATTTAACGAACAAAGATCTTATAATATTCATGAACTGGATGCGGCTTCCAATAATTCGGTTGATGATATCAGGCAGTTAGTGGAGCAGGTTCGTATCCCTCCACAGATTGGTAAATATAAAGTATATATTATAGATGAGGTTCACATGCTTTCGGCATCAGCTTTCAATGCTTTCTTGAAAACATTGGAAGAACCTCCTCATCATGCTATCTTTATTTTAGCTACTACTGAAAAACATAAGATTCTGCCTACCATCTTGTCACGTTGTCAAATTTATGATTTCAATCGAATCACTGTTGAAGATACGGTTGAACATCTTTCATACGTGGCTCAACAAGAGGGAGTTCATTTTGAGCCTGAAGCGTTGAATGTTATCGCATTAAAGGCTGATGGAGGAATGCGCGATGCTTTATCTATCTTTGATCAGGTTGTAAGTTTCACCGGTGGAAGTATTACTTATAAAAGTACCATCGAAAACCTGAATGTGCTGGATTATGAGTATTATTTTAAGCTGACAGACTCTTTCTTGCAGAATAACATAACCGATGCGCTGTTATTATTCAATGATGTATTGAATAATGGGTTTGATGGCAATCATTTTATAAACGGATTAGCATCACATCTGAGGGATTTGATGGTTTGCAAGGATGTTGCTACGGTTGCCTTACTTGAGGTTGGTTCCAGTATTCGTAAACGATATCAGGATCAGGCGCAAGTGTGTCCGTTGCCATTCCTTTATAAAGCGATGAAATTATGTAACGATTGTGATTTGAATTACCGAATCAGTAAGAATAAACGCTTATTGGTTGAGCTTGCTCTTATTCAAATTGCTCAAATAACATCCGGTGAATCTGATGACGACGCTCATGGGCGTAGCCCTAAGCAAGTCATAAAACCCGTTTTTAGTTCGTCAGGAACACCTGCTCAGCCTGCTCAACCAGCTGCGAATGCGTCGGTTGTGGCGCCAAAGTCTTCTGTGCAGCAGCCAGTTGCGACTCAGGTTTCGTCTCCTGTTGTTGGGGAGACTGCTCCCAATCAAACTGCATCAGCTTCTGTGCGTGAGAGTCAATCTTTATCGGATGTGCTGACTAAGGCTAGTCAACGCACAGAAAGCAAAGTTCCTTTCATGAAAGGTTCCTCAATCGGATTGTCTATCAAGAAAATGCAGAGTGATAGTGACTCAGATAAAGATGATACTAATTCCTCTCATGATGTCGAATTATCGGCTACTGTACAGAATATACCTTTTGATGAGGAGAATGTAAATTATTACTGGAGGGCTTATGCTGCTCAGTTGCCACTTGAACACAAGGCTTTTGCCATGCGTATGCAAAACATCAAGGTTGTGAAAACGGGCGAAACTTCTTGTGAAATTGTAGTAGATAATGAGTTGACTAGTAAAAACTTTACTGATTTTATTCCTCAGATACTTGCTTATATTAGAACTCAACTGAATAATAATGCTATAACAATGAGTGTTCGTGTGAGCGAGGGTAATGAGAATGTGAAAGCTTTTGGTAAGGTAGAACGCTTTCAAATGATGGTGCAGAAAAATAGTGCTTTACTTGATTTGAAGAATGAATTTGGATTGGAATTTTATTAGTAGATTCTAATCCAACTTTATATACCAATAAAAAAAGGATTGCCTGTTTAACAAGCAATCCTTTGTATTCTTATGGGGTGGAAGACGGGGTTCGAACCCGCGACCTTCGGAACCACAATCCGACACTCTAACCAGCTGAGCTACATCCACCATGTCGCTTTTCTAATGCGGTGCAAAGATACGTATTATCTTTTATTCTGCAAATATTTAAATAGATATTTTAGCTAAAAATTATATTCGCTTATTCCATGATTGTGCTTGTTGAAAAGCTTTTCGGTGCTTTTTGTAAAGAGAATCAGGCGATTACGTGCTTCTATGGGCAAGGCTGGAGGAATGTTTCTTACCGGAATTAGTTTGTGATTTTTTTCACGGGTAAGAATAGGGCGTCCTACCCAAATAAGACTATACGCACTATTGCTTAAATAAGTAATGCTGTCTTTGGTTAATTCCAGTTTCAACATAAGTCCGCCGTCGGTGTTGGGAGCCGACATATTAGAAATGTAATTTCCCAACGAATAAGCAATTACGTTTTTCTGTTGGCTGAGGCTGTCAGTTTGTATTACAATAGGTTGAACAACGTGTGGATGTGACCCGATTACGTGGTTTACACCTTGCTTGATTAGCCACATTGCTATTTCCTTTTGCGCATTGCTGGGAATTTGTTTGTACTCTTCACCCCAATGCATGCAAGCAATAATCACGTCCACCTTTTGGGCGCGTGCTAATTCGATGTCACGACTAATAGCTGTTTTATCAATGTAATTCACGACATTTGAACCTGTTGTTTTAAATCCATTGGTTCCATAAGTATAATTCAGCAAAGCAATGCGTATGCCTTTTTTCTCGAGAATCAGTGGGTATCGTACATTTTTAATTTGATTGTTTTGATATGTCCCGGCGTACGGAATACCCAGCGAATCAAGTTTGGTAATGGTTCTCTCTAATCCTTTTTGTCCCCTGTCCAGACAATGATTGTTGGCGGTCAGTAATACATCAAAACCGGCATCCCGTATGGCATAAAGAAATTCATCGGGAGCACTGAACTGCGGATAACCTTTGTAGGGTTTGCCTCCCAGTGTTACTTCAAGATTCCCAATAGCAATGTCTGCACTGTCAATCTCGTCTTTCACTAATTTGAAACAAGCTGAGTAGTCGTAGCCCTGAGGAGTTCGCGCTGCATCAATCTGTCCCTGATGTTGCATCAGATCGCCTACGAATAATAAGGTTACTTTGTCTTTTGTCTCTTGGGAGTTACTGCTACAAGAACAAAGTAGTAACAAGATGAATAAAGGGAAAGAGGGTGTTTTTATCATAAAAGAAAGATTTATTAAGGTCTAAAATGCTAGTTTGATATGCAAAAATTAAAAAGCAGCACTCCTTTTTCTAAGAAAAGAATGCTGCTTCCCATTTTATTTATAGATAGCCTTTTTACCGGCCAACAATGTATTCTTCATGAGCGATACAATGGTCATGGGACCCACACCACCCGGAACAGGGGTTATAAAAGCGCATTTGGGTGCAACTTCATCAAACCTCACGTCGCCCGTCAGCTTGAATCCTGACTTTGTTTTGTCAGAGGGCACCCGTGTTGTTCCTACATCAATAATCACAGCTCCTTCTTTTACCATGTCAGCCGTAACAAAGTTAGGTTGGCCCAACGCAGCGATAATAATATCCGCTTCCTGGCATTCTTTAACTAAGTCGCGTGAGCGGCTGTGACATACAGTAACAGTTGCATCACCCGGATAACCTTTCTGCATCATTAGAGCAGCCATTGGTTTGCCTACAATGTTGCTTCGTCCAAGTACGACACATTTTTTTCCGGAAGTTTCAATCTGATATCTTTTCAACAGTTCGATAATCCCGTTGGGAGTAGCCGAAACGTAGCAAGGCAGTCCGATTGACATTCTGCCCACATTGATGGGGTGAAAACCGTCAACATCTTTTCTGTAATCAATGGTTTCAATAACCTTCTGTTCTGAAATGTGATCGGGCAGAGGAAGTTGCACAATAAAACCGTCAACATCATTATCTGCATTCAGCTCACGTACCTTTTCCAAAAGCTCTTCTTCAGTTACATCGCTTTCATAACGAATGAGCGAAGATTTAAATCCGCATGCCTCACATGCTTTTACTTTTGCTGCAACGTAAGTCTCGCTACCACCGTCATGTCCAACCAAAATAGCTGCCAAGTGGGGGCGCTTGCCACCGTTTGCCACCATTTCGGTTACTTCTGCTGCTATCTCTTGTTTTACTTGTTCCGAAATAGCTTTTCCATCAATTAATGTGTAGTCTGCCATTGTTATATATAGTCTATTATCGTTTTAATTTAGGTATCGTTTTGTTTCCTCCCGTAATCATTTTCATCATTTTCCGGGTCTCCTCAAACTGTTTCAAAAGGCGGTTTACATCTTGAATGTTTGTTCCGCTTCCCTTGGCAATTCTGGTACGTCTTGAACCGTTGAGAAGTGCCGGGTTAGAACGTTCTTGGGGAGTCATTGAATAGATAATGGCCTCAATGCTTTTGAACGCATTATCGTCAATATCAATATCTTTGATTGCTTTTCCTACACCCGGAATCATGGAAGCCAACTCTTTCAGGTTACCCATTTTTTTGATCTGTGCAATTTGTGTCAGGAAGTCGTTGAAGTCGAACTGATTTTTTGCAATCTTTTTGTGTAAACGTTTGGCTTCTTCTTCATCGTACTGCTCTTGGGCGCGTTCAACAAGTGAAACAATGTCACCCATACCCAGAATACGATCTGCCATACGTTCGGGGTGGAATTGATCAAGTGCATCCAACTTTTCACCCGTACCTACAAACTTGATGGGTTTGTCAACTACGGTACGGATTGATAGAGCCGCACCACCACGTGTGTCACCATCGAGTTTGGTTAATACCACGCCGTCAAAATTCAATCGTTCATTGAATTCTTTGGCTGTGTTAACCGCATCCTGACCAGTCATAGAGTCAACAACGAAAAGAATTTCTTGCGGATTAATTGCTTCTTTGATAGCACTAATCTCGTTCATCATCTGTTCATCAATAGCCAATCGGCCGGCTGTATCTACAATTACCAGGTCATAACCTTTGGCTTTGGCCTCTTTAATTGCATTTTGTGCAATGGATACGGGATCTTTGCTGTCGAGTTCGCAATACATGGGTACGCCTACTTGCTCAGCCAATACACGCAACTGTTCGATAGCTGCAGGACGATAAACGTCACAAGCTACAACCAATGGGTTTTTCCCCTTTTTGGTTTTGAGCATGCGTGCCAGCTTACCGGTAAAGGTAGTCTTACCCGAACCTTGCAATCCGGACATCAGAATAACAGCAGGCTGTCCTTTCAGGTTTATTTCTGCCGTTTCACCTCCCATTAACTTCGCTAATTCGTCGTGAACGATTTTAACCATCAACTGACTAGGCTTTACAGCAGTCAGTACGTTTTGTCCGAGCGCTTTTTCCTTAACGGTATCGGTGAAATTCTTAGCAACCTTGTAGTTAACATCGGCATCTAGCAATGCTTTACGAACATCTTTCAGCGTTTCTGCAACATTAATCTCGGTGATTTTTCCCTCACCTTTCAGAATCTTAAACGACCTCTCAAGTCTTTCGCTTAAATTATCGAACATATATCTAAATCAAATTATTAATTATCTTTATTTGGGTACTTAAGGGTGCAAATGTACAAAATATCCATTTATTTATATCTTTTTATTTTGCCATTTTGCTTTTTTCAGATAAATATAACTACCTACAAGCAGTAATACATAGTATAAAATTTCTGTTGTGAAACAAATCTCAACCGGAGCCTGCCATGCAATAGCAACAATGAAAACATAACCGATGTAAATGACCAGTGTTATTGTTTCGAGCATAAGAGCAGAGCGTGTATTCCCTGTGCCCGATATACTGCTGAATAGAATATTTGACACTGAAGCCACTAACATGGCTATTCCAATCACTAAAACAGAAGCACCCGATTCATTAATTAACTGCACCTCGTTTGTGTAAATAGCCAGAACCTGCTCTTTGAACAATACGATAATGCCCACGGATACCAGCATGATAAGGAATGACATTCGGCTGATTTTACCAATCAAAGGCATTACCTGAGGCAATTTGCCCGACCCGATGGTGTTACTGACTAAACTGTTGGCTGTTGTTGCCAACGAGCTGACCGGAATCATCATTACAATATAGATACTTCGCACAATGTTGGCTATGGCCAAATCTCTTTGTCCTAAACGTTCTACAGCGGCAAAGAATGCAAACCACGTAGCCATAGAGAGAAAATATTGAAGCATGGTAAAACATGATATATTCAATATCTGTGTGAGCAATTTTAAATTGAAAGTACGAAACTGGTTCAAACCGTATTTCTTAAAATCAACAGTCACATAGGTGTAAATCAGGAAGAATACTATAGATGAGGCCTCGGCTATGACCGATGCGATAGCTGCGCCCGCTATGCCCATTTCTGGGAATCCGAAGTTTCCGAATATCAATGCATAGTCTAAGACCACATTCGTAAGAGCCATAACAATAGCATTGATAGTAAGCACCTTCGTTTTGGTTACTCCGATATAGAATGCACGGAACATCACATTGATAAATGAAAAGAAGAAACCGAATACGCGCCAATACAGATAATCCATTGTTGCATCAAAGATTGTATCCGATGACACAATAAAATGCATGATATCCTCTCCAAATACACGTGTAAACAGAAACATGAATAAGGCTGCCCCCAAAAGGAAGATGACTCCCTGAATCATGACAGGCCCCACTTCGCTATATCGTTGTTCACCGTTGCGACGGGCAATCATTATTTGAGAACCCGTACTGAATCCGAAAGCTACGGTGAAGATGCAGATATAAAACAATCCGCCCATTGCCGATCCTCCCAGAGCCACTTCGCTTACCCTTCCAAGGAAAGCTGTGTCCGTTACATTGATAATGTTTTGTGCCAGCAGGCTTAATACAATTGGAAAACTTACGTTCCAAATTTGTTTGTTGGTGTACATAAAATAGGGTTGTTCTCTTTTGTAATCTCAAAGTCTGTTTTACTGAAAAAAAAGAGCGAAACATGGTATCTTGTTCCGCTCTCTTGTTACTGATTCGTTTCGGATTAGCTATTCATGCTCATCAAAAACTCATCGTTATCTCTTGTCTTTTCCAAGCGGTCTTTTACAAAATCCATAGCCTCAATCGGGTTCATATCCGACAGGTATTTGCGCAGAATCCACATGCGGTCAAGTGTTTGTTTATCGAGTAGCAAGTCATCACGTCGGGTGCTCGATGCTACGATATTAACAGCAGGGAAGATGCGTTTGTTAGATAAGTTACGATCCAATTGCAATTCCATGTTACCGGTTCCTTTGAATTCCTCAAAGATAACTTCGTCCATTTTAGAGCCGGTATCAATCAATGCGGTAGCCAAGATGGTGAGTGAACCTCCGTTTTCAATGTTACGGGCAGCTCCGAAGAATCTTTTAGGCTTATGCAATGCGTTGGCATCCACACCACCAGACAATACTTTGCCCGAAGCAGGCGAAACCGTGTTGTAAGCACGTGCCAAACGAGTGATTGAATCCAAGAAGATGACTACGTCGTGACCACATTCCACCATTCTTTTGGCTTTTTCAAGTACAATACCAGCAATTTTCACGTGACGTTCTGCAGGCTCGTCAAATGTAGAAGCAATGACCTCAGCGTTAACGCTGCGCGCCATGTCGGTAACCTCTTCAGGACGTTCATCAATGAGTAGCATGATCATATAAACTTCCGGATGGTTGGCTGCTATAGCGTTGGCTATGTCTTTTAATAGAAGCGTTTTACCCGTTTTAGGCTGAGCAACGATTAGTCCACGTTGACCTTTTCCTATCGGAGCAAACAAATCAACTACACGAGCAGACAAAGAGTCCGAATATCCACCTTTGCATAATTTGAACTTCACATCAGGGAATAAAGGAGTGAGGTGTTCAAAAGGAACGCGATCACGTACAAAGTTGGCATCACGTCCGTTGATCTTAGAAACCTTTACCAGCGGGAAATACTTTTCACCTTCTTTGGGCGGACGTATAACCCCCTCTACAACATCCCCTGTTTTCAAACCGAAAAGTTTGATTTGAGACTGCGATACATAAATGTCATCCGGAGAAGAGAGGTAATTGTAGTCAGATGAACGAAGGAATCCGTAACCATCTTGCATGATTTCGAGAACACCAATTCCCGTCAGGATATCATCAAACTCATAAGCCTTTTCCGGAGCTTTTCTTTCCGGCATCGGTGCATTTTCGCTTTGAGGAGCTCTTTGTGGTTGCGGACGTTGCTGATTGTTGTTGCTTGCCTGAGCATTGTTTGCGGGACTATTGCCTCCCTGATTATTCGGCTGATTAACCGGACGCACAACCTTGGGTTGTTGCTTATTCGGTTTGCGATCTTGCGAAGATATAGCTTCAGGCTTTGTTGATTCTACTTTGGTAGCTTCAAATTTGCCTAATAGCTCGGTTGGTAATTCAAATCTTTCAGAAGGAAGTTCTTCAATAGGAATGAAATCATCTTCAACTTCGAAAAGATCGGGAGTCTCTTTCTTTACAGGAGCAGGAATTACTTTTTTGATTGGTTGAGCTATTGGCTCAGTTGGTGTAACTGCTTTTTTTGCCTCTACAGGAGCGGTAATGACTTCATTACTTTCTTTCTTGGCAGGGGTGTTACGAGAATTCTTGCGTGATTTTGACGCTTCAGCGTTTGCAGTTGTTTTAGTTGCTTTTTCTGTTGAAGCAGCGGGTTTGGCTGTTGCAGTAGAGGAAGCGGTTGCCGGAGCGGCTGTTTGCGGAGTAGCGGGTGCAGCAGGTGTAGCAGGTTGCGTGGGTGTTTTAACTGTTTTTGAAGCAGTATTGGCTACTTCTGGACGAGTAATTTCCCCATTTTTGGAGGCAGAGAAAACTTTGTCTGCTGTTTCCTTTTTTACACTGACCCGTGAGCGCTTCTTTTTGTCATCTTTGCGCTCCTCTTTTATTTTGTCGGCTGCAACTTTTTTAGTTGCTCCAGCTATGGCTTGCTCATCTAAAATCTTGTAAACCAGTTCTTCTTTTTTTAAAGAATCAGTTTTTTTGAGGCCTAATTCTTGGGCAATAGACTGCAATTCCGACAAATTTTTGTCGTTAAGTTGAATGATGTTATACATACGTATAGGTAATTTTTTTATTATTTCTTTCGCTTAGAGTGCATAACATGGCTACGACTACCGGTCAAAAGCGATGTGGCACAAGCGTTATTTTATGAATTCGGGATAATTACTATTGAATTGGGATTTGTGTTTTCGTTTCCCTGATTCGGAGTTCACAGAGAATTTCAACGGGGCAAAGGTAATGATTTATTTTGAAACAAATAAATAAATGCTATTTTTTATTTGCAAAAACAATAATTTTTAAATAAGAGGAGAGTTTTAAGCCCTTTTTTAAGCCTATTTTATTGGCAAACCGATAAAATTACTCTTGTTTCCCTAGTTTGGCTATTATTACTTTTTGGGTGGAGTCGTCAATACGGAAGCGATTGTCGGTTCTTTCACCGATAAGCCAAGCTATCTGATCATTGCAAGATAATACCCACTGCTGCTCCTTTTTGAGCAATGAGAACTTACTGTCAGTCATGAAGTCGCTAACTAGTTTTTTCCCCTTCATACCAAAAGGAATGAAATAATCGCCTTTCTCCCATTTCCTGATGGAAATAATCCCTTTGAATTTGTTGGCGTCAAAGCAGGCTGTGTTTTTATCCTTGGGTATGACGAATTCTTTGGTGAGAAGAACTTCTTCAAAAATAATCTGTGGTTTATCGTTGGCCGTTTTCACTTTTTCAATTAAAAGAAGTTCTCTGTCTTTCACTACCTGCCACTGGCTGCTTATAAACCGTTTACCCGGCTGTCCGTTCAGTGATCCGTATACCTCCTCAACCTGCGTAGAGTTGAACCCCAGCGGAGACAATACTTCGAATAGTAAAGCCTGAGGAGCAGGCTCATTCATTAATTTCTCAATGCTGATTTCTTTTCCGGGAGTTATAAAGATACGGTCTATGCTTTCTTTGATGGCCTGTTGGTAAACCTTTGAAACATCGTTCAGGTAAGAGGATGTTTTGATTAATCCGTCTTTCACCGAAGGGTTAATCTCTTCCATTAAAGGCAGGAGATTCAAACGGATTTTGTTACGCGTGTATTCATCCTCCAAATTCGTGCTGTCGGTAACATAAGTCTGATTCATGCGGTGCAGATATTCCACCACCTCCTGGCGTGAAGCGCAAAGTAAGGGACGCACTACGTTTCCATTTTTCGGTCGGATGCCCAATAAACCATTGATGCCCGTGCCACGAATCAAATTGAGCAACATGGTCTCAACGCTATCATCCTTGTGATGAGCGACGGCAACTACACTACATGTTGACTCTTCGCGGATTTTGGAAAACCAATTATACCGCAATTCCCGGGCAGCCATCTCAATGGAAATACTTTGTTGAGCAGCATACCGACGCGTCTCGAAGTGAATGGAATGACACTTGATGTTCAAAGACCGGCAAAAGTTGCGTACGAAATCCTCGTCTCTGTCAGATTCCTCACCTCTCAGTTCAAAATTACAATGAGCAGCTTCACAATGATAGCCTAATGTGATCAATATACGGGTTAACGCTACCGAGTCGGCACCGCCACTCAGTGCAACGAGAATTTTGTCCTGTTTAGAAAACAAATCTTCTTTCTCGATGAACTCCTTAACCTTTTTCACTAACATAGTGCAAATATAATTCTTTTGAATTGATAAAGATTGCTTCAATGCTATTTAAAAACAATCTAAATAATTTGTTTCAAAGCAACTTATGCTCTATCTTTGCCCACATTAAGTTTTTGAAGGAATTTAGGTATGCGTTTATCCGAACTCAAAACAGGAGAAAAAGGAGTTATCATTAAGGTACTAGGGCACGGCGGTTTTCGCAAGCGTATCATCGAGATGGGCTTTATCAAAGGAAAAACCGTGGAAGTCATGCTGAATGCCCCTTTGAAAGATCCTATAAAATATAAAGTTCTGGGCTACGAAGTTTCTTTGCGCAGGCAAGAAGCCGAGATGGTTGAGGTACTCACAGAGGAAGAAGCACGCGGCTTGCGACTTGAACGCAGGCACAGACGAAGAAGAATGCATTGTGTAAATGCTCTTCATCCCCTTGCGCCCAGGTTTCATTACCACCAACATGCAAGTTTCAGGCGTGATAATCCGTTTCGATTTGACTGCAGAGGCTTTCAACGTGACCAATTGTTAGGCACGATTTCCGAAGATACCTTTCGCTCTGAAGAGAAGCTCAAGAAATTAGCCTTGGGTAAACGCCGTACCATCAACGTAGCTTTGGTGGGTAACCCTAATTGCGGCAAAACATCTCTGTTTAATTTGGCATCCGGTGCCCATGAACATGTGGGGAACTATAGCGGTGTGACGGTTGATGCCAAAGAAGGTTATTTTGATTTTGAAGGCTATCATTTTAAAATAGTTGATTTACCCGGAACTTATTCACTCTCAGCCTATACTCCCGAAGAGCTATATGTGAGACGCCACATTATTGATGAAACCCCTGACGTTATCATCAATGTGGTCGATGCATCGAATCTAGAGAGAAACCTCTACCTTACCACACAACTCATTGATATGAATGTGCGCATGGTCATTGCGCTTAATATGTATGATGAACTGGAAGCAAGCGGCAACAAACTCGACCATCATTTGCTGAGCAAACTTTTTGGTGTGCCTATGGTGCCAACGGTTTGCAAGAAACAAAAGGGGATAGACCGCCTTTTCCACATCATTATCAACTTGTATGAAGGAGCTGATTTTCTCGATAAGAAAGGAAATATAAATCCTGAGGTTGCCAAGGAATTACAAGATTGGCATCGGGCTCATGTTGACGAGAACAACCATGAAGAACACATGGAAGACTATGTGAAGCAAGAAAAGCCTCATCAAAATGTGTTCAGGCATATTCACATCAATCACGGAGCCGATTTGGAGAAAGCGATTGCTTATGTAAAGGAGGAAGTCTCGAAGAACGAATCGATCCGTCACAAATACTCAACCCGTTTTCTCTCCATTAAATTGTTGGAAAACGATCGCGAAATAGAAAAAGTCATTCAAACACTACCCAACGCAGGCGAAATAATTCGTAAGCGAGACAAGGCGGCAAGGCAGATTAATGCAACGCTCAATGAAGATAGCGAATCGGCAATTATGGATGCCAAATATGGCTTCATCAGTGGTGCCTTGAAAGAAACCTTTACGGATAGCCATCAGGAACAACAGCAATTTACGAAAGTACTCGATTCTATTGTAACGCATCGCGTGTGGGGGTATCCGTTGTTTTTGCTGTTTATGTATCTCATGTTCGAAAGCACTTTTGTGCTGGGTGAATATCCGATGATGGCTATTGAATGGATGGTTGCATCGTTGGGCACGCTCATACAAAACAACATGGGTGAAGGACCACTGAAAGACATGTTGATTGACGGCATCATAGGCGGAGTAGGAGGTGTTATCGTATTTCTGCCCAACATTCTGATTCTGTATTTCTGTATTTCGTTGATGGAAGATTCTGGCTACATGGCTCGTGCTGCATTTATTATGGATAAGATTATGCACAAGATGGGGCTTCACGGCAAGTCATTTATTCCTTTGCTGATGGGATTTGGCTGTAATGTGCCGGCGGTGATGGCAACCCGGACCATTGAGAACCGGAAAAGCCGCATTATCACGATGTTGGTCAATCCGTTGATGTCGTGCAGTGCACGTTTGCCCATATACTTGGTATTGGTAGGCGCTTTCTTTCCTCATTCAGCCGGCTTGGTACTTTTCAGCATTTACTTGGTGGGTATCTTCCTGGCAGTGTTAATTGCCCGAATCTTCAGCCGTTTTTTGGTTAAAGGAAATGATACACCCTTTGTGATGGAACTTCCGCCTTACCGCATGCCCACGTTGAAAGCCATTATGCGCCATACGTGGAGTAAAGGAGAGCAATACCTCAAGAAAATGGGAGGCATCATTATGATTGCTTCTATTATTATATGGTTTCTGGGTTATTACCCTAGTCATGAAAACTACGATACGCAGGCCGAACAACAAGAAAATTCCTATATCGGTCAGATAGGGAAAGTGGTTGAACCGGTTTTGGAGCCCTTGGGTTTCGACTGGAAACTAAGTATCGGTCTGTTCTCGGGTATGGGAGCGAAAGAGTTGGTAGTCAGTACTCTGGGAGTGCTTTATACCAATGATGCCGATGCTGACGGTGTTAGTCTGGGCGAACGTATTCCTATTACCCCCTTAGTAGCTTATTGCTATATGCTTTTTGTGCTGCTTTACTTCCCTTGCATTGCTACACTGGTAGCCATTAAACAAGAATCCGGAAGTTGGAAGTGGGCTTTGTTTGCGGCCTTTTATACCACGGGATTGGCGTGGGGAGTGGCTTTTGTTGTTTATCAAGTAGGAAGTTTACTAGTATGAATTGGCAATATGTGATCGTTATACTGCTAGTGGGCCTTTGTTTTGCAGAGGTATCCCGGCGCATCTATCTTTTTTTTCGTCGCTCGCAAAGCAGCAATAATCCTTGTGACAATTGCGCAAGTGGTTGTGAATTAAGAGATTTGATGGATAAGAAGAAGAAGGAGTGCAAGGAAAACCAGGCACCTCCAAAGAAAAATTGCTGCGGATAGTTTGGAAGTTTCATAAAAAGTGCTACCTTTGCACCGCAATAGAGAAAAACGGTTCCTTGACCGAGTGGCTAGGTAGCGGTCTGCAAAACCGTCTACGGCGGTTCGAATCCGCCAGGAACCTCACAAAAAGCTTCAAAACTACCTGTAATAGATGGTTTTGAAGCTTTTTCTTTTTAAAGGACTGAAATTGCCTTTGAGAAGCAAGATGGAAAACTCTAAATTTTATGCTGTATGGGACCAGTATTCAACGATGAACAGCGTAAAAAGGCTATCTTTATATTGGAAAGTCCTTTAGCAAAGTTATCAGAACTTTATTCCGCTGAGATAAAGGACTTGGCAGTGCTGTGGTGCTATTATTCAGGAAAAATAGAAGGAAACACCTATACTTATGTTGAAACAGAAGCATTATTGAAAGACGGCATCACTTCTGAAAAAAGATATGAAGATGCCAAGATGCTTAAAAACCTCTACAACACTTTTACTTCTGAACTGGAATATATTCATAAATTCCAAAATCAAGAAATCATAAACGAGGCAACTCTTTTTCGTATACATCAATCTATTTCTACCGGTTTGGTCTCTAATGAAGAGTCGGACTTGTTAAGAACACGTGCTGTTCGTATTAGTGGCACTCTTTATACTCCACCCAAGAATCAGCAAGAGATAAAAAGTAAATTGAACGAAATACTGTTTCAACAAGAAGAGTATGTTAATCCGTTAGAACGAGCCGTGTTTTTGCATTGTAATCTTGCTCGTTTGCAGCCCTTTATTGATGGCAACAAACGTACTGCCAGAATGATTGAGAGCGTGGCTTTGATGAATGCAGATATTATTCCCGTCTATTCAGCTAAAGATGCTGATATCCTAAAATATAGAAAAGCATTGATTGCTTTTTACGAAACAGAAGATTATAGCAGTTATGCTGATTATTTTCTTGATAGGCAGATTGAGCGAATTAAAGAAATAGACTGACTATGAATGAAAATATAAAGAAGTTGCTGATAGAAGTAGATGTGCTCAAAGAGCAGCTATCAACTTTGCGTCCATTGCCCGGAGAAGCGCTGAAGAAAATTCAGGATGCTTTGGATATTGAATATACGTACGAAAGTAATCGTATAGAAGGCAATACTCTTACCTTGCAAGAAACTGCTCTTGTTGTAAACGAAGGGGTTACAATTTCAGGAAAGTCTATGCGCGAACATCTGGAAGCAATCAATCATACCGAAGCTATCAACTACATTAAGGATATTGCTAAACGAGATATAGAGATAAACGAACGCACCATTAAAGAGATACATTCCCTTATTCTCCATGGGATAGATCGGGAGAATGCCGGCAGGTATCGTACTGTTCCCGTTATGATTTCTGGTAGTACATATATGCCACCGCAACCGTATCTAATAGAGAAACAAATGGAAGATTTTATGATCCGGTTTAAGCAGATGGAAGAAGAGAAGGTACATCCCGTTCTTGTAGCCGCTTATCTGCATGATGAGCTGGTACGAATCCACCCGTTTATAGATGGCAATGGCCGTACCTCTCGTTTATTGATGAACTTATATCTTCTTCGAAATGGCTATGTTATTATAACACTGAAAGGTAGTAACGATGCAAAAGTAGGCTATTATAAAGCGTTGGAGAAGTCCCATACGGAGCATCTCACAGAAGACTTTCAGCAATTGGTTGTTGAAGCAGAGATAGCTGCTTTGCAGAGGTATTTGTCTATTATGGGTGTTAATTCATGTCTTGGGTAGAAATTTTGTGAATATTATCTAAATCAAAAAGGATATGGTTATAATATATACTATAATTTCTATCTTCTTTGTACTAAGTATTTATACTATCTACAGTTATATCCGATTTTCAAAGGCGATAAAAGCCGTAGGCCTAAGGATCCCTAAAAAATGGGATGGTTATGAAAAGAAAGGTGAGGAACAATTTAGACAGGAATGTTTTAAGTATTCAATAAGGATTGATTCTCATAATATGCCTAATATTTGTTATTTAATTTCTGCTTTGGAAATGAAAAACTTACATCTTGAATTGGTAAAAGATGGTCATGAGGAATATAACAATCAAAAAGAAAGCTATTTGGGTTCAGAAGAATGGATCGAAAATTGGAGAAAAATAATATTTTCTCCTACCATAACAAGTTTAGATTTTTGTCAGTGCATAAAAATTATAATGAAAGCTCATCATTTTAGTGAGTCTGATAATATTATCCTGCCATATGTTAAAGGATTAGACGGGGTAATTAAGGAAAAAGATTCTTTTTTTATTTTTAGGGCTTTGTATATTATGCATTATAATATAAGAATAAGAGAGAATTCTTCTGTATTAAATAAGCATATGGTTTCTAATGCTCTTTCATTGAAAGATAGGTATTTGAAAAAGCAAGCAGCGATTAATCCTATAATAGATACATATAGAATTTTAAAACTCTCTGAAATTACTAAAATACATGTAGGCGTTGATGTTCGTGAAGGAGAACTTTCTTTAGAAAATAGACATAGAGGATTGATATATTTAAGAAATATTAATAACGGTAGAAGTACTGTTTTTTATAATAGTGTTTACTGTATTTCAGATAATAATATAGCTAATTATGGTTATATTGTGATGGGGAAAATATTGCCATATTCAATAGCTAAATGGAAAGAAGAAGGGAGTGTTTTGACTGAAGAGGTAGTAGCTCTTCAGCTTCTTGACGAAGAAGTTGTCTGTGACTATTTATTATTGTTCCTTGAATTGATTATAGAAAAAATAAAAAGAGAGGAAAAAGTAAAATTGGAATTCCATGAAATACAGAATATAACGATCGCGATTCCGCCGCGTGTAATACAAAAAAGCATTATAAAAGAGAGTCTGTTTATAAAACATGATGTGGAGAAAATGAAGGTTATGCTTTCTGCTTTTAATAGGCAATTAACAGAAGTTATATCTGAAAATACTTTCACTGAACAATCATTGTTGGAAAATAATATTGAAACAATCTCACCTTTGGAAAGTCCTTCTGCATTTTATGATGGTTGCTATAAAACTGAATGGGTTAACGGGTATTATAGAAAAGATGGTGCATACGTTCAAGGGCATTATAGAAATCAAAGAAAATAGGAAGATTGGCATGGATAAGTTATGAAAATACAAATGGGCCAATTGCACTAGCACAAAGCGGAATATAAAGTTAAGCTACATTTAATTAATTAACGATTTTACAGTTTATCAACTTCCAAAACTATAGAATGTTGAGATTGATGAGTACTGAATGCCCTTTTTCGGTTATACCAGATATCAATGAATTTAAATAGTTCAGTTCTTATTTGTTGTTTTGAAAATAATTATTTCTGTATGATTATGTACAGATTTCAATCTTAGTCTCAGCAATAGAATATATTTAGTTGCCTTCTGACATAGATAGGCATTAGATATAACCCCATCTTTCAAAATCCAGATTCGTATGAAAACGGCATTCTGTATCTACCATAAGTTATAAAAACAGAACTCCTCAAAATAGCCCAAATGAACCTTTGTGAGGGGAATCTTGAATTTCTAAATCATATCAAATATCTTTCTTATTATTATATATTTAAACGAGTAGAACTAATTTTACAAATTTATCCCTTGAGATCATGAATCAGACGAATTTTGTCACCATTGCCAAAAATTGATTAATTTATATCCAATATTATTCCCATTATAAGTTAACTTCTCTTCTCCCGATTTAAGTGTAGCTTCAATAGGAGGTAAATTCAGTAAGCTTTCTTCGTTATTCATAATTTTATTCATTTAGTTTTAAATGCAAAAAATAATGAATTAATTTTCTCAAATCTGTTAGTATCTGCTCGTATTTAACGTTTTTATGGTTTGTTTAAGCAATAAACAGCACTAAAACGCGTTTAGTAAGCAAACTACTGCATCAAATCTACTGCACTTTATACTTTTTGTTGTAACTTTGCATCATTAAATAAGATACACAATGAGAATAATAGAATACATAGCAAACAACGGCGGTTTTATATCATCTGCTGATGCTAAAAAAGCTTCTTTATACAACCAACTGTTGTATGAAACTAGAACTGGGCGTATTGTACGTGTACGTCGAGGAGTGTATGCAATAAACGATGGGCTGGCAAAACAAATGATTGACGTTGAAACGTTGGTGCCAGGTGGTGTATTGTGCCTTTATTCTGCATGGTCGTTTCATGAGCTTACAACTCAAATACCACAGGCCTATAATATCGCTGTGGAACGTAGTCGAAGGATAACACTTCCAGACTTTCCTCCTATCGAACTTAGTTTTATGTCACAAAAGGCTTATGAACTAGGTGTAAAAGAATTTGTCGTTGATGGCTTTAAGGTTAAAATCTATGACTTGGAGAAATCTGTTTGTGACGCCATCAAATATCGCAATAAAATAGGTTTAGACGTAAGTTCTGAGATATTCAAGAGTTATCTATCACGTAAAGATAGGGATATTACTCTTCTTTATGAATATGCCTCACAATTGCGAGTCGAAAAAAAGATTGATGAACTAATTAAATTTATGCTATAATGAGCAAGACATATACAAACTCAGGCAAATCTATTAGAGAGCGATTGCTAAATCTATCAAGATCTGAACAGTATAACCCTCAGATGATGATTTCTCGATATATGCAGGAACGTTTATTATATAGGCTTTCTATCAGCAATTATCGAGAGCGATTTATTCTTAAGGGCGGTGCATTGCTTTATGCACATGATCGTTTTGAAGCACGTCCAACGTTGGATATAGATTTCACGGCTACACATATCAATAATGATAAAGAAAATATTAAAAGTATTATCAAAGAAATATGTAGTGTGGATTGTGTGTCTGATGGTGCAAGCTATGACGCAGATACAGTAGAGGCGGAAGATATAACGGTAAATAAGGAATATCACGGAGTGCGTGTATATGTTGTTGCCCGCTTAGATACCGCACGTCAGCGTGTTTTTATGGATATAGGCTTTGGTGATGTCGTTACTCCAGAACCTCAAGAGCTGACATTCCCGACATTGATTGATACTGTGCCACAAGCTGAAATAATGGCCTATTCATTAGAAACAGTTGTTGCCGAAAAATTTCACGCTATGATAGCACTCTCTTTGGCTAATAGTCGAATGAAGGATTTCTTCGATGTTTACTCTATATTGATATCAAATAGAGTTGATGCCAATATATTGGCCGATGCTATCAAGTTTACATTCGCCAATAGAGAAACAGGATATCGAGAAAATCATCCTTTATTTACAGAAGAGTTCTTTACGTCAACAGATCGTAAAGCCTTTTGGAATGGGTTCTTGCGAAAAATCAAATACAAAGAATCCCTAGACTTTCCAACGGTAGGAATGCTTATTAAACAAAGATTGCAACCCTATTGGGAATCGTTGAGACAAACCGATTATGTCCCAGAATCTGATTGATAAAGATGAACTTATACGCCAATTAATGGCTGATCGTGACCGGCTGTTTCGGGAGAACAGCCGGCTGAAAACGGCATTCTGTATCTACCGTTATAAAAACAGAACTCCTCAAAATAGACCAAACTAACCTTTGTGAGGGGAATCTTGAATTTCTAAATCATATTAAATATCCTTCTTATTATTATATATTTAAACGAGTAGAACTAATTTTACAAGTTCACCCCTTGACATCATGAATCAGACGAATTTTGTCAAGAGTAGATTTATATATTATTAACGGGTAAACAGGGAAGCAACAAGGAGCAGCAAGACTTTGGTAAAACATAACCAACTTTTTGAAAAACATAACCAACTTTTTCAAAAAGATAACCAGCAATTTTAAATCATAAACCG